>ENA-OQIH01000004-OQIH01000004.1-human-gut-metagenome-genome-assembly--contig:-NODE-4-length-219666-cov-10.335973_pt1 | contig 219666 bp, 182 predicted proteins | sample MGYA00242575_ERZ504740 | MGnify/ENA primary metagenome ERZ504740 (study PRJEB26092, sample SAMD00036192) | human gut metagenome | host: Homo sapiens | study: EMG produced TPA metagenomics assembly of...
CGGAGGAATTCCGGAATCAGTCCCTATGTGCGGCGTAGGCCGCTTATTAGCCCGTCCAAGAATTGGGGCGCAGTTCAACGTGCGGCGGGGGTTCTTTCGTCCTGCGGAATGTCCGCGAAGGTTAGCCCTCAGATCCTGCTACGACTACGTCCTTGGATTGTGTAGGCGGATGAAGGACGTAGTTGGTCGGGTATTCCGTCCACTTCGCTGTTTCGCGGCTTTGGGCATAGAGGGGGACCTGGTTGCGGACCCAGATGGCCTAGAGGGATATGGGTGCAAACGAGAAATCGTTGTTGGGGTCGTCCTTTTCCATAAACTCATCGAGGCAGAATGTCATATAGATTGGAACGTACAGAACCTTGCCCTCTTTGCTGAGGTTCTCGTGGCTTAGCACAACGGCCTCGGGGATTTTGTACTCGCTCACGCTCATCAGACGGTCGAGGGCCGCATGGGCTCGAACCTTCTTGCCCGATTTGACCTCGATTGGGACAACGTGCCCGCGGGTGCCTTCGATCACAAAGTCAACTTCGCCGACCTCGCGTGTCTGGTAGTACCATGCATCAGTTCCAAGGGCGACAAGCTCCTGCGCGACCACGTTCTCATAGAGACCGCCGAGGTTGGGGGTTTTCATATCAAGGTAGACAGCGCGTGCCGTGCTGCCGGGATACCGTGATGCGAGCATACCTGTATCAGACTCGTATAGTTTAAAGGCGGTCGCCTTCTCTGTCCTCTTAAGAGGACTCCGGGCCTCCGTCACCTGGGGGACCATCAGTCCAACGCCTGCGTTCACCAGCCATAGGAAATCCTGCTCGTATTTTTGAAGACGAGCTCCCTCGCCTAGAGACGAGACGATAAAGCGATGGGACTCCGCCTCAAGCTGAACGGGAATTTGTTCGAAAATCGCGCGAACGTTAAACGCTCGAGTCGATGCATATTTAGAGATATCGCTTTTGTACTGATCGACCAGCTGAATTTGAAGCTCACGCGTCCTCACGAGTGAATAACCCGAATCGATATAGTTCTGTACGACCTCCGGCATGCCGCCGCAAACGATATAGGCTCTAAAGTTTTTGAGCATCGCCTCATGAATATAGTTTTCGACGGGACGCCTCTCGACAAGGCAGGTGCGAATGCCTGCAAGCGCATTCTCGCTGACGCTGTTTGCCCAACAAAACTCTTCAAAATCCATCGGTCGCATAATAATGTGCTCAACATACCCCACTGGAAAAGAAGAGATTCCCTTAAACTCAGTCCCCAGCATAGACCCCGAGAAGACATAGCTAAAGCGTCCGTCCTCGACCAATGCCTTCATGAGCGTGACGATCTGCGGATACTCCTGAATCTCATCGACAAAGATAAGCGTATCTCCCTCAACAAGTGGCGCATCCGCAAGAAGGGCCACACGGTTGATAAAGTCAACGGAGTTCTTAGCGCCAACAAGCGCATCCCTTGCCTCGGCATCGAGCAGCAAGTTGACCTCATAATACGAAGCGTAGTTGCTTTTTCCAAACGCGCGAATTGCATAACTCTTGCCAATCTGACGCGCACCGGTAACAAGCAAGGCCTTATTAGAGTTATTCTTCCAGTTCAAAAGCCTGTCAGTGACTTTGCGGCGTAGCATTAAAACCCCTCAATGACAAAAATTGGCAAATAGATTTACCCCAAATCATACAAAAATTAGCAAATAGATTTGCCCCTAATCATACAAAAATTGGCAGATAGCAAAGACTCGCTTAGGTCTCAAAACCACCGAACCGGCGCGGTGCCACGCGAAAAGGCCGGGGACGCCGTTATTTGCGTCTCCAGCCCCCTGATTACACCTCTGGGTCCCACGATGGGATGTTGTTGATGCTACTAGTACGGCTTACCTTGTCTCGCCGGATTCGGTGCGTAAGCGGTAGCCGTGGACCAAGTCGCTGATGGCCGGCCAGGGAATCTGGCGATCGACCCAAAATTGAAGCTGGACTAGATAGCGCTCGGTGGCGCGGGTGAGGGCGGCAAACTGCTTGTGAGTCTCTACCTGGGCGTAGAGGTCGCGGCTGCGGGCGAGGATGGCGCTCGTGTTGTCCATCTTGCCGGTGACGTCGAAGGCGCCCGAGAACCAGTCGCACAGGCGCGCAGCGCTGTTGTTGAGGGTGGCCAAGTCGGCGGTGTCGCCGTTGGCGTTCTCGGTTGTTTGGGCGCGCAGGAGCGAAAGGACGTCGGCGGCGTTCATGCAGTAGCCGACGGTAAAGTTCCATACTGCGAATTCGCGGCCGGTGTCGAGCTTGCGGCGGCGCATATAGTCGATATCGCGCGGCTCCTCGAGCATCATTTGGTCGGCAAGGGCTTCAAGCGAAGTGGTGTACTCTGCAAGATCGAGTGCAAGCAGGGTGTCGATATCCATCATGTTTAGGCCTCCGCTTCGATCTCGACGATTTCGTTTTTGATGCACATGCCCTGGTTGTTCCAGACCTTGCGGCAAGCGGCGGCAAAGCGCTCGCGGTCGGCCTCGCAGATGCGGGCAAACATGTTGCAGGTGCCAAAGGGCTCGCAAATATCAAAGAAGATGCAGATCGAAGACCAACCGCCGTACCAGCTCACAGCACCCGCCGGCTCGTTAAAGACGGGGTTCTCGATGTACTCGTAGTTGGCGATGGGACCCGATACGGGATAGGTCACCTCGGTATCGCAAATCTTGGCCGAGAAGATGCGCGACTCGACCGGACAGGACGATTCGAACAGCCTGCACGTCTCGGGCGCTTTGTCCCAGAGCATGTCGGCGAGAAACGTCTCGTCATTCAGAGTGATCTTGAGCATTTTTGTCATCGTAAGGACCTCCTCAATCCGTCGCTCAAGGGGCTCGCTGGCGGATAAAGGAGAAGACAGCTACGGGGTCGCCGAACCCAAACTTCACGGCAGATGCCTGTCGCCCCAGCCCGTGCTGTACTCGGCTAAAGTATCACGCCTTGGGGGCAGAAGCAATATCCCTGTTTTGAATTTTTGGACACTTTGCCGCAATGCAGCTCGCTCACGGTTGCTTGCCGCGGGGTGAAGCGCGATGGGTTATTCCTTATGCTGGATGAAAAGCCCCATGTTTTTGCAGGGGTGCATACTCGTCTTATAAGTGCATAGAATCTCGTATAGTGCGAGTAAGATATTGCGCTGTCCGTTTTGTGTTTAGCAGAGATGTAGTTTGCATAATCCGACATAATCCTCGCTGCATTTAAATAAAGTTGCACGTAAATGGCGTAGATATATCTGAGCTGGGGTTCTGTACGCTGAGCGGATAAAAACGACCGTTCACCGTTCCGCTATTTTCAAAATGAATAAAATGAGCGATAAAGAGATTATAAACCTTAATAAACTCGCGTATCGCACGGACGCGGGTTATTAATGGGTTGTAGGCCTTTTACAGAAAGGATTCCAGCAATGTCTAAGCCTCTTGGCAAGCCCGATCGTATTGTCGTCGCCCTCGGCGGCAACGCCCTCGGCAACAACCCCGTCGAGCAGATCGAGGCCGTGAGCAACACCGCCCACGCTCTCCTCGGCCTCATCGAGCAGGGCAACGAGATCATCATCACCCACGGCAACGGCCCGCAGGTCGGCATGATCCAGAACGCCTTCGCCGCCGCCCACGATGCCATCGGCACCCCCGAGATGCCGCTGCCCGAGTGTGGCGCCATGTCCCAGGGCTACATTGGCTATCACCTGCAGCAGGGCATTGGCCGCGAGATGCACAAGCGCTACAAGCGCTGGCACGCCGCAACCGTCGTCACCCAGATCGAGTGCGACCCCGACGACCCCGCGTTCAAGAGCCCGACCAAGCCGATCGGCCCCTTCTACACCGAGGAGCAGGCCAAGGAGTTCATGGCCGAGGACCCCTCCAAGGTCTTCGTCGAGGATTCCGGCCGCGGCTGGCGCCGCGTCGTCGCCTCCCCCGACCCCAAGAAGATCGTCGAGGCCGACTCCATCCTCAACCTGCTCGACAACGAGTTCATCGTCATCGCCTGCGGCGGCGGCGGCATCCCCGTCGTCCGCGACTACGAGAACAAGGGCTGCTACAAGGGCGTCCCCGCCGTCATCGACAAGGACCTGGGCGGCGAGCTGCTGGCCGAGGACTGCGACGCCGACGTCCTGTTCCTGCTGACCGCCGTTGAGCATGTCGCCATCAACTTCGGCAAGCCCAACCAGGAGGAGCTCGAGGACCTCACCGCCGACGAGGCCGAGCGCCTGGCCGACGAGGGCCAGTTCGGCAAGGGCTCCATGGAGCCCAAGGTCCGCGCCGCCATCAAGTTCGCCCGTTCCCGCAAGGGCCGCACCTGCATCATCGGCGCCCTGGACAAGGCCGCCGAGACCATGGCCGGCCTCTCCGGTACCCGCATCCACGAGTAGTCCCTACTCCGTTGCCTCTCCCGTGGGCGCCAGGCAAGGCGCCCACAGACTAGCCTCTCTTCATGAGCCCCGCAGTCCGCTCCGACTGCGGGGCTTTTGCTATCGGTAGTCATTGGGGGCAGACTTAAATGAGTAGCACCAATCAACTGCGGAAAGTGCATCCCAGAATGAGCGTCCAAAACGGGGCGCAGCTTCCCCGGGGCCCTCAACCGGAAAATACATCCCGGAATTTGGCCGAAAAGTGGGGCACAGTTTCCCAAGCATGCCGCTAGAGGAAAGCGCATCCCGCTATCGAACTTCAAAGCGGGGTGCGCTTTCCGTGCCAGCAGTTCCGGGCAGCCTGGGACCACTCATTTAAGTCTGTCCCCAATGAGTGCCCAATGACTAGTAGTAGGCCCACATGGCTTCGACTTCGTTGAGGACCTCTACGACGCCCCAGCGGCGGGCGCCGCGGCTGGCCGAGTTGGGATCGAAGACTTCAATCTGGTCGGCGTCGTCAATACCGTAAAGTACAATGTAGTGGCCCACGTTGGTAAAGGTGCCCGGCCGAACGGCGGCGATGACGGGCGCTCCCGAACGCAGCGCCTGAGTCATCGAGTCGCGATCGTTATGAAGCTCCGTTCCGTTAAGTCCCAACTGCCACGCACCGCTCGTCATAAACGACCATTCGGTTGCACCGGTGGGGGCGTAATTGCCTGCCTCGGAAAGCGCGCACATATTGACGGGGGTCATATCGGTGCGTCCCGTCTTAAAGATATAGACCATGGTGAGGCACGTAGGCCCGCAGGCATTTTGGCGGATGGTACCGCCGGCGTAAGGCAGCTCCGACCATGCAGGGTCGATCTGATAGATATGGGGCATCGTGCCGGCCTGCCACTGCGAGCGTGGGGTCGAGAACGCAAAGGAGTAACCGGGTGCGACGGGAGCTTTAAGCAGCTTGTCCTCGGCAGTGGGCTCGAGACCGGCTGATCCGTGAGAGATACAGGATCCCAAAAACACAAAGACGAGGCAGGCGGCGATGGAGCAAAACGCAAGGCGTAGGCGGCGGGCCGGAAGCGCGTGACTTGTGGTGTGCGACGCGGGGCGAGGGGCGGAATTGCCGCGATCGCGTTGAGGTCGCGAAAAGGAGCGCTTAACGTAGTAGTCGGTCTTACGGCGATCGTAGCGGCGTGGCTGCGATGTGTCGGTCTGGCGTTGGCGTGTGCTCGTACTCATTCGGTCTGACTGCTGCACGGTACGGCTTTGTTGCCGCGAAGAAGCCCCGAGCTGCTCTTGGGGGCGCTGCGGGTTGTCGTTGTCGGAGGTGCTTCTGGGCGTTGGCGTGGTGCGGCCGGCAAGGCGCACGCTTTGTGGCCGTTGGTCGCCGTCATTGTATCCATATGCCATTCGAATCACCTTGCCTCATGTGTAACTTGTCTATCCTACATAAAAAGATGCACGACACATGGGCATGTGCGCCAAAAGCCTGACAAATGGTATGAACGTTGCCGCGCCGCGCGCCAAGCGTCACGGCAACAGGTATTCAAAAGCAGCCAAGATGAAAGCGTCCAAGACGAATGACGTCTTCCTCCGTTCGTCCCAAAAACGGCGCCGCTCGTTTTGCAGTTCTGCCTTCGGTCGAGCCACAAGCGGCGCTGCTGTGCCAAGGCCGTATCTTAAAGCCACGAAATAAAAGCGCGCGGCAAAACAGACCGCGCAAGGGGTGACGCCAAAGAGGCGTCAATAAGGAAAGGAGGGGAACAATGGCGGACAAGAACGCAGAAGTTGCAGTCGAAGGTAACGGTGGCATGAAGAAAACGCTTTCGCTCTGGAACTTCTTCACCATCGGTTTCGGTGCCATCATCGGTACAGGTTGGGTTCTGCAGGTCGGCGACTGGATGGTCGTGGGCGGCGGTCCCGTTCCCGCTATGATCGCATTCCTCTTGGGTGCAATCTTCCTCGTGCCCGTCGGAGCTGTTTTCGGTGAGCTCACGGCTGCTATCCCCATCTCGGGCGGCATCGTCGAGTATGTCGATCGTAGCTTTGGCCGTACGCTGAGCTATATCACCGGATGGCTTTTGGCCCTGGGCAACGGCATCCTGTGCCCGTGGGAGGCAATCGCCATCTCGACCCTCGTGTCCGAGATGTTCGGCAGCCTGCCCGGTCTTGAGTGGCTGCGCGCCGTCAAGCTCTACACCATCCTGGGTGCCGACGTGTACCTGTTCCCGACGCTGATCGCGCTCGGCTTTGCAGCCTACGTCATCTTCCTCAACTTCCGCGGTGCCAGCTCGGCCGCCAAGCTCCAGGCCTTCCTGACCAAGGCCCTGCTCTGCGGCATGCTGCTCGCCATGGGCGTCTCGCTGTTCACCGGTTCGCCGGAACACGCCATGCCCGTGTTCTCCCAGGTCACCGGCGCTGGCGGCGGCAAGCCCGCTACCGAGGGCACCAGCCTGTTCGCCGGCATCGTGTCGGTCCTGGTTCTGACCCCGTTCTTCTACGCCGGCTTCGACACCATTCCTCAGCAGGCTGAGGAAGCGGCCGAGGGCCTCAACTGGAACAAGTTCGGCAAGATCATCTCCCTAGCCCTGCTGGCTGCAGGCGGCTTCTACATGGTCTGCATCTACTCGTTCGGCACCATCCTCGACTGGCATGAGTTTGTTAAGAGCCCGGTTCCCGCGCTTGCCTGCCTCAAGGGCATCAACATGCTTCTGTACCTGGCCATGCTCGTCATCGCTACGCTTGGACCCATGGGCCCGATGAACTCCTTCTACGGCGCCACGAGCCGCATCATGCTTGCCATGGGCCGCAAGGGCCAGCTGCCCGAGAAATTCGCCGAGGTCGACCCCAAGTCCGGCGCTCCCAAGCTCGCCTGCGTCGTCCTGGGCGTCATCACCGTCATCGGTCCGTTCCTGGGCAAGAACATGCTCATTCCTCTGACTAACGTGTCGGCCCTCGCCTTCATCTTCTCCTGCGGCATGGTCGCCCTCGCTTGCCTGCGCATGCGCCTCACCGAGCCCGACCTGCCTCGTCCCTACGAGGTGCCCGGCGGCAAGTTTGGCATCTGCCTCGCTGTCGCTGCCTGCGCCGTCATCATCGGCCTGCTCGTAATCCCGTTCTCTCCCGCCTCCCTCAACATGGTGGAGTGGAGCATCGTGATCGGCTGGCTGGCCATTGGCCTGGCTCTTATGGCCTTTACCAATTCCCGCAAAAAGTAGCGCCTAGCCGGGGCGGATCGGGTGCGCGGGATCCTCTCTTTCGCGCACCGAACCCGGCACCACTTGGGTAGTTTTGTGAGGCCTTAACCCAACACGGCCTCGCCCACTATATGGATCCATAAGGAGGAACCATGTCCACTAAGTATGCAATCGTTGGCGGCAAGCTCATCGACGGTACCGGTGCCGAGCCGGTCGAGAACTCCCTCGTTCTCGTCGACGACAACGGCAAGATCGAGTACGCCGGCACTATGCAGGACCTTCCCGAGGGCGTTGAGGTTATCGACGCCGCCGGCAAGACCGTCCTTCCCGGCCTGATCGACACCCACCTGCACTTCTCGGGCAACCTGACCGACGATGACACCGACTGGGTCATGCAGCCGCTCCTCGAGAAGCAGGCCGTCGCCGTCAAGCAGGCCTACGACTGCCTCACCCACGGCCTCACCACCGTCTGCGAGATCGGCCGCTTTGGTATCCAGATTCGCGACTGCATCGACAAGGGCGTCTTCAAGGGCCCGCGCGTTCTGGCCACTGGTCTTGGCTTCTGCCGCGTTGCCGGCCACGGTGACTCCCACCACTGCACCCAGGAGCTCAACAAGGAATCCCATCCCTGGGGCGACCAGGTCGATGGTCCTTGGGATCTGCGCAAGGCCGTCCGTCGTCGCCTGCGCGAGAACCCCGATGCCATCAAGATCTGGGCTACCGGTGGCGGCATCTGGCGTTGGGATTCCGGTCGCGACCAGCACTATTGCTCCGAGGAGATCCAGGCCGTGGTCGAAGAGGCAAAGATGGTCGGCATCCCCGTGTGGAGTCACTGCTACAACAACCACGCCGCCGCCTACGACTCCGTTCGCTTTGGCTGCGAGCAGCTGATTCACGGCTTCGATATCGATGAGCGCACCATGGACCTCATGGCCGAGCAGGGCACCTTCTTCACCCCGACGATCGCCTTCCTGCCCACCTGGTACGCCACCTATCCGCCCGTCTACGTCCCCGAGCTGCACGACAAGTACGAGGGCACCCTGGTCGAGAAGGAGCTGCAGCGCAACTACGACTGCCTGCGCGAGGCCAAGAAGCGCGGCGTCGTCATGACGATCGGCTCCGACTCCTTCTCCTTCGTCACCCCGTACGGCACCTGCTCCATCGAGGAGATGTACGAGTTCGTCGACAAGATCGGCTTCACCCCGGTCGAGACCATCACCTGCGCCACCCTCAACGGTGCCAAGATGTGCCACATCGAGGACGAGACCGGTTCCATCGAGGCCGGCAAGTGCGCCGACCTGCTGGTCGTCAACGGTGACGTCGCCGCTGACATTCACGTGCTCAACACCGACAACATGGACGTCATCATGAAGGACGGCTGGATTGTCGAGGCCGGCACCTTCGGCGAGGCAAACAAGTACAGCGCCTAAGCTACCGTTCATCGATGGCTGGATGTAAAACACAGTTTTTGATTGCATAATGCAATGGAGAGGGTCGCTTGCGGCCCTCTTTATTGCTATGGGTGCTAAGGACAAGAGGGGATGACGGTGGATTTAAACAGGCTGATTCTGGGCAAGAGCTACAACTCTACCAAGGTCTTTCGTACGGCCCAGCATGTGGTTCAGGCCATCCTGCTCGGTATTGTCGTTCCGGCGCTTATCCTGCTGCTTATCTGGGATTTAACCGATAATCCCAATCCCGTTCCGGGCGTTGTCGTTATTGCCGGCCTGGTCATGCTGTGCTTCTTTTTCTCGTATGTCTTTGTGGTCCCCGACGACCTCACATCGAGCGCAACCGACCGTACGCTCGCCATCGCATCAAAAATATTCGCCTACACGTCGCGCGGCCTTACGCCCGAAGCGGCCCTGGGCGCCTCTAAAATTATCCTGTCCGAGACCATCGCCTCTGCCATCTGCTTTACCGATGGCAAACAGGTGTTGGCAAGCTGGGGCGAGGACTCGGCAAAGTGCCCTGCCGGCACCCCGGTTGTGCTCAAGACCACGCTCAACGTGATCGAGTCCGGCGAGCAGAGTGTATTTTCGCGCGACGCCTCCAATGAGACGGGCGGCTATTTTCCCCGCCTGCGCGCCGGCATTGTCGCGCCGCTTACCGTGCGCGGGCATTGCGTGGGTACGCTCGAGCTGTACTATCCCCGCCTGAGCAGCATCGATATGCGCCAGACGGCGTTGGCCTCGGGTTTTGCCGACCTCATCTCCACGCAGCTCGCCAGCTTTGAGCTCGAGCGCCAGGACGAGCTCACAGCCCGCGTGGAGCTTCGGGCCCTGCAGTCGCAGGTCGACCCGCATTTTCTGTTCAACACCATTAGCACGATCGTGTCGCTCGTTCGAATCGAGCCCGACAAGGCGCGATCGCTGCTGATCGACTTTTCCAATTACTATCGTCAGACGCTTTCTGACTCCGATACGCTCACCACGCTCGAGCACGAGGTGGAACAGGGCACTCGTTATATCAATCTTATGCAGGCCCGGTATGGCGACGGCCGTCTGCGCGTCTCGGTCGACATCGACTTTGAGGTGCGCGACAGCATGGTGCCGCCGTTTATCTTGCAGCCGCTGCTCGAAAACTGCATCAAGCATGCCCAGCGCGAGACCGAGCCGCTTTCTATTCGTGTTGGGGCTTTTGAGACCGATGACGGCTTGGAGATCATCGTCGAAGATGACGGCATCGGTATGAGCGAAGAGGTCTGCGCGCATCTGTTTGAGCAGCATCGCCGAGAGGAGCCCGAGAGCATTACTGCCGACGGCTCCGTCAAGCGAGGTTGCGGCCTGGCGCTCTTTAACGTACTTCAGCGCATCCATTTCTTTTACGGAGAAGATTCTGGCATGCGCGTGAAGTCTCAGGAGGGCGTGGGAACGCAGGTCATCGTTGAGTTGAACGGCGAGCCGCATGAGCCGGCGCCGCTGACGGTGTAGCACGCGGTTGGATTGAGAGAAAAAGAGGGGAAGCGCATATGTCCGAAGGCTGGAACATCTTGGTGGTTGATGACGAGCCTCCTATTAGGGCCGAGCTACGCTATCTGTTGGAAAAGGATGCGCGTGTGGGCCAGATTGCCGAGGCGGGCAATGTCACCGAGGCCGTGGAGTCGATCCTGTCGAACAAGCCCGACGTGCTGTTTTTGGATATCACGATGCCCGGTCGCTCGGGAATTGAGCTTGCCGAGACGCTGCAGAACCTAAAAACGCCGCCGGTCGTGGTGTTTGTGACGGCATTTGCCGAGTATGCGGCTGATGCCTATAACCTCGATGCTGTCGATTACGTCGTCAAGCCGGTCGAGGACGCCCGCTTGTCAAAGGCGCTCGACAAGATCGAGACCGCCCTGGGTGTCCGCCGCGTCGTCCATGCTCCGCGCCAGCCCTTGCGCCTGACGGTGGATCGTGGGGGCAAAAAGGTGTTTATCCCTGTGGCGGATGTCTGCTACTTTGAGGCTCGCGCCGATTTTTGCAACGCCGTCTGCGCCGAGGGAACATATCTGATCAATGAGTCGATCTCTTCGCTCGAGCGTCGCCTGGCCTCCGAGGGCTTTATCCGCGTCCATCGCAGCTATCTGGTCAATTTGGAAGACGTGCACAATGTTGAGATTGGCTCCACGGGGTTGATGGAGCTCAGGCTCGACCGCGTGAGCTCGACGGTGCCGGTGTCCCGTCGTCGTGCCGCCGAGGTTAAGGCGCACTTGGGGCTTGCGTAGGCGGTCCGCATGCCATCGTTTACCGCCGCAGGTTTGGCATGACCGTGCGGTGGGCATAATGGGTGACATCGAATGAAATCGAAAGGATCATTATGCCCGCGCTCATTACGCATCACCTGTTTGGCGAGGAAAGCATCGACCGTCTTCCGCAGGGCGTTATCACGTCCGACGAGGAGCGCATCGCCTTTATCCTGGGAAACCAAGGTCCCGACCCGTTTTTCTTCCACATCCTGACGCCGCGCGTTTCCGACTGCACGCTGCTAGCGCAGGTTATGCATCGCTCGCGCATGTCGCGCCAGTTCTCGTGCCTGCGCGACGGCGTGTCCCATCTGCTCCCGCGCGATGCCAACTTGGGCCGCGCCTTTGCTCTGGGCTTGCTGTCGCACTACGTGCTCGACCGTAATGCCCACCCCTTTGTCTACGAGCAACAGTTTGGCATTGTCGAGTCCGATCCCGAGCTGGAGGATTCGGGCAGTCAGGTCCATGCGGTGCTCGAGAGCGACCTGGACGTACTGATGCTGCAGGTCAAGCGCGACGGCGCCACGGTCGACGACTATCCGCCAGCGGGCGAGATCGTTACCACCGACCGCATCAATCGCGTGGCCGGCGTGCTGATGAGCTATGTTGCCGGGCGTGTGTACGGTATCGATATCCCGGCGGGGGAGTACGGAGCCGCCGTTGCCGACATGCAGCTGCTCTATCGCGCCATTGAGCCGGCGGGCTCGGCCAAGACGCGTGCAATTGCCCTGGTCGAGGGCCTAGTACACGACTACTCCCTGCTCGATGGCCTTGCTCACCGCGTGACGACCGAGCCGCCCGAGCGCACCGGCAATCTGGGCCATCTGGCGTGGAAGAATCCCTTTACCGCTGAGGTTTCGAACGAGAGCTTCCCCGAGGTTTTTGATCGTGCGCTGGTCGATTACGAATGCACGGTCGCACGTTTTATCGAGACCGGTGACATGGATGCCGTTACCAGTCACGTCAACTACAGCGGTCGCGTGCTCAATGCCGATGAGGAGTTCGACCGCGAGGAATAGGGCCCGTGAGTGCCCCTTTGCCGAATCCTTACCGGCGGTTCTGGACAATTGGGGTACGATGAACTAACTGCATATCGGGCGAATACGAAGGGTCCCTGTCCATGAAATACACCAAGCTCGAGCGTAACTGGGTTATGTATGATGTGGGCAATTCGGCCCTCGTGCTGCTCAATACCTCGGTGGTGCCCATTTACTTTAACGCCATCAATACCGGCGCTTCCTCGGCCGACCTGGTGGTCGCCTGGGGCAATGCGCAGACGATCGCCTCGCTGGTCATCGCCATGCTCATGCCCATTCTGGGCGCGCTTGCCGACTACGCCGGCAACAAGATCAAGTTCTTCTTGGGCTTCTTCCTCACGGGTCTGGTGCTCTGCCTGGCGCAGGCTATCCCAATGTCCGCCATGGCATTTTTGACCGTGTACGTGCTGTGCACCATCGGCCTTAACTCTTCTATGACGTTCTACGACGCCATGCTGCCCGACATTACCACCGACGAGCGCATGGACGCCGTGTCCAGCTCGGGTTATGCCTGGGGCTACATCGGTTCCACCGTGCCGTTCGTCATCTGCCTTGCGCTCATCATGGGTGGCCCCGCTCTTGGCGTCCCCACCATGCTGGCAACGCGTCTGTCGTTTATCATCACTGGTGCCTGGTGGCTCATCTTTACCCTGCCGCTCATTCGCACCTATAAGCAAAAGTACGGTCGCGAGCGCGGTCCCGAGGACACCATCGGCCACATCGTGGGCGGTGTGTTCTCCGAGGTCGGACACACCATGCGCGAGATCGCCCACAACAAGACCGTGCTGGTCTACATGATCGCGTTCTTCTTCTATATCGACGGTGTGCACACGGTCATTTCCATGGCAACCAGCTACGGCTCGGCTCTGGGTATCGATTCGACCCAGCTGGTGCTGGCGCTGCTCGTCACGCAGTTTGTTGCTTTTCCGTCCGCCATCATTTACGGCAAGCTCGCCGGCCGCGTGGGCACGCTCAACATGATTTTGGTGGCAGTCGCCGCCTATATGGGCATCGTGCTCTTTGCCGCGTTCTTCCTAAAGACCGCCTTTGAGTTCTGGGTGCTTGCCATTATGGTCGGCCTGTTCCAGGGCGGCGTGCAGGCGCTCAGCCGTAGCTACTTTGGCCGCATCATCCCCAAGGAAAAATCCAACGAGTACTATGGCTTCTTTGACATCTTTGGTCGTTATGCAAGCGTCATGGGCACCTTTCTAGTGTCGGTCGTCACCTCGCTGACCGGCAACCCGTCGCTGGGCGTCCTTTCCATTGGCGTGCTGCTGGTTGTTGGCTTTATGCTGCTGGTCCGCCTGTCCCGCATGACTCAGGCGGCGGCGTAAGGCAACCGGGCTCAGTACAGCAATTGTGCCTATCTACAGTACTCTTTTGGAAGTAGCCGCATAAATCATTCTGACTTCCGAGCAATGTTTAGCCCAAGTGGGTATGATGGAATCAGCTAGGTCGCGGGGCGTCGCCTGTGTTTGGCGGCGTCCCGTTTTTGTGTTGCAGGGAGGGTAAGGCATGAACGCCACGGTTGTGATTCCAACGTATTGGGCGGGCGATGACGCTTGCGCAAACGCCCCTGGCACCTATGACCATTCGACGCGACTCAACGCCGACAATCCCGAACTCGACCGCTGCCTGGCCTCGCTTGAGCAGGTGTGCGACATCCCGCGCATCATCCTTTTGGTGGTCTGTCCTGTTTCTGCCACAGCCGATGTGTCGCTGCGCGTGCACGAGATTGTCGACGCGCATCCCACGCTCAAGGTCACCGTTGTCACCAACACCCAGGCCTCGCGCATCGCAGACCGGGTTGCTCAGATCGCGCCCAAGGGTTCGGGCGAGTGCGTGAGCCTGCGAGGCTACGGTGCCATCCGCAACATGGGGCTAGCCTGTGCCGCTGTGCTGGGGCATGACGCGGTTATCTTTTTGGATGACGATGAGACTGTCATCGACGCCGACTTTATGAAGCGCGCGACCTATGCGTTGGGGCAGCAGACGCGTCAGGGCTTGCCGATCTTGGTCAAGAGCGGCTATTTCTACGATCGCGACGGCTCGCCGCTGGCTCCCACGGACAAGGCGGGCATCTGCCATCGTTGGTGGACCAAGCGCATCGAGTTCAACCGTTGGATGAAAAAGGCGCTCTCGGGCACCCGCATCTCGCGCTCCAACTACGTGTGCGGCGGCCTGATGGCCCTGCACGCCCGCGCCTTTACGCGTGTGGCCTTTGACCCGTTTATCACCCGCGGCGAGGACTTGGATTACCTCTTTAACATGCGCATGTTTGGCTACGACGTGTGGTTCGATAACGAGTGGACCGTGCGCCATCTGCCTCCGGAGTCCGAAAAGCGCTCACCGCGCTTTATGCAGGATGTATACCGTTGGTACTACGAACGGGCCAAGTTGACATTCGCCGCGCATCAAAAGGAGCTCATTCCCGTTACGGCGGCATCACTCATGCCCTACCCGGGCCCGTGGATTTCGCGCGAGCTCGACGACCGCGTGCGCAAGACCGCTATGGTCCGCAGCGTGTTTACCCGCGAGCATGAGGGCTACCTGCGCATCTGGCGCCATGGTATCGACGAGGCAAAGGCCTATGCGCGCCAAAACGCTGCAAGCTATCTGCGTTTCCAGAGCTTTTGGCCCAAGATCATGGACGGGCTTTGGCGTGACGCACAACTGATCAGTATCCTGGAGGGGGCCGAATGATCGACCGCCGCGCCCAGCGCGATAGTTCAATATCAATCTTTCGCATCATTGCCGTCGCCTGCGCCATTTGCGTGCTGGTGTACTTTATTTTTGCCTTGGTGACCGGTATCGAGCCGATCGCGACGGTGATTGCCTGCGCGCTGCTGTGCATCTTTCTGTGCATCTTTATCTTTTTGACGCTCAATCCCGATTCGGTGCGCTCCCAGTACACCGAGGAGACGCTCTCGGTGGCCTCGGCCATGCTCGAGGACATTAAGGGCGGTCTGACGCAGGAGTCGGCGCGTTTGGTGTGCCGGCGCATTTTACCCGAGACGCGCGCCATGACGGTGGCCATCACCGACGAGGGCAACGTGCTTGCCTGCGCGGGAGAGTTTGAGGAAAAACTACTGCCAGATTCTCCCATCCACACGCTTGCCACACGCTACGTTATCGAACATGGCATCGTGCAGTCGTTCAACCGTATGGTGGATGTCGTGGGCTCGGACGGTTCGCACAACCAAGTCCCCGCCGGCATTATCGCCCCCATCAAGGTGGGCGATCGTACCGTCGGCACGCTCAAGTTCTACTACAAGACCCCGCGCGCCGTCGACCGTACCCAGTACGCGCTTGCCTCGGGCTTTGCCGAGATCTTGTCCACGCAGCTCGCCATTCACGAGCTCGAGGTGCAAAAAGAGCTCACGGCCCGTGCCGAGGTGCGTGCGCTGCAGGCGCAGATTAACCCGCACTTCCTGTTCAACACGCTGAACACCATCGCGTCGTTTACGCGTACCGACCCGCTGCGCGCCCGCGAGTTGCTGCGCGAGTTCTCGTCGTTCTACCGCGCCACGCTCGACAATTCGGGCTCGCTCATCCCCGTGTCGCGCGAGGTCGCACAGACCAAGCGCTACCTTACCTTTGAGAAGGCCCGCTTTGGCGAGGACCGCGTGCTTGCGACGTTCGATGTGTCCGAGGACGTGGAAGATACGCTGGTGCCGGCGTTCGTGATCCAGCCGATTGTCGAGAACGCCGTGCGTCATGGTATGGGCGATGACGGCGCCCTGAGGATCGACGTGACCGTTCACCAAGACGGCGAGGATGCAATCTTGATTGCCGTGGCCGATAATGGCGTGGGCATGGATGAGGGTACCGCCGCCAGACTGTTTGACGAGCGCTCTGCCCGTCCCGACGCCAGCTCTCCCCAGGGTGGCGGCGCCGGTGTGGCCATGCACAATATTTCGGAGCGCATCCATCGCTTTTATGGGCCGCACTCCTATACGCGTGTCGAATCGGCGCCGGGCAAGGGCACCAAAGTGCTCCTTCATCTTGATTTGTCAGAGAGCATCTTTGACATTCAAGAGTAAAATAAAAGGCTACGGGCTCAACGTCATGCGACGGATGCCCGGCGTAGTTAGTTGACGAAAGGTTTTATCCCTATGCTGCGTGCGATGATTGTGGATGATGAGGCGCCGGCTCGCTCGGAGCTTCGCTTCCTGCTCGAGCAAACGGGCAAGATCGGCACGATCACGGAGGCGTCGAGCGTCCGCTCCGCCATCGAGATGCTTATGGAAAGCCGCGTGGATGTCGTGTTTCTCGATATCTCGATGCCCGGTGCCTCGGGCCTGCAACTTGCCGAGGCGCTGCATAAGCTCAAAAATCCGCCGGCGATCGTGTTTGTGACTGCGTATAGTGACCATGCGGTCGAGGCATTCGACGTGGATGCCGTCGATTATCTGATGAAGCCGGTTGAGGAAGCTCGGTTGGATCGCGCGATCGAGAAGGTCATGCAACGCGCCAAGCCGGTTACGGACAGCAAGGTGACCATCGAGCGTATCCCGGTGGAAAAGGGCGACCGCAAGGTGCTCATTCCCGTGGACGACATTCGCTTTATCATGGCCAAGGACGATTACTCCTGCATCTATACTGTCGATGATCGCTTTTTGTCGACGGCCTCGCTGGCGCAGTTTGAGGCCAAGCTCTGCGACTTTGGCTTCTTCCGTGTTCACCGCCGCTATATCGTCAACCTAGCGTGCGTCACGGACGTTGAGACGGTGCCCTCGGGCGCCATCCAGCTGGGCATTACGGGCGTCGACGAACGCGTGCCGGTTTCTCGCCGCCGCGTCGTGCCGCTCAAGAAGGCTCTGAGTCTCTAGCACACTGGCCCCGCAGCCCTGTAGACCCATCGTCTGCGGAGCCGTGGGGCCTTTTTTGTATGCATCTGCCGAATCGTTTTTTGCGGAAGGGATCCCATGAACAGTGCAAGCGCCAAGCGCATCGACATCATCTCGGACACCCACGGCTATTTATCGCCTGCGCTCTTGGATGAGCTTGAGGGCGCAGACCTGATCATCCACGCCGGCGACCTTACGTCAGAGATGGACTACGAGCACCTATGCACCATCGCCCCCGTGCGGGCCGTATTGGGCAACAACGATTACTACCGCGACTACGGCCCCGATGTAGACCGTCTTGCGCTCTTTACCTACGAAGGCCTCAAATTCGCCGTAGCCCACTACCGCGAAGACCTTCCGGTGGGATCCGTAGACGTAGCCATCAACGGCCACACCCACGTAACCAAAGAAGCCCAAGTAGGCCGCTGCCTAGTCCTCAACCCGGGCAGCGCCAGCTACCCCAGAGGCAGCCGAGGCCCCACCATGGCCAGAATGCTCGTCAAAGACGGCAAGATACTGACCACTAAGTTTATTGACTTGGACTAACCGCAACAAAAACGGGGGATGCACAACGCATCTCCCGTTTTCTTTGAGCCAAAGGCAGAGTCCCAACAAGAATCTAAGACAACCCCGCCATGGAGAACGGGGCCGCCGAGCCGCGAAGCGGCGAGCAACAAGAACTGGTTGAAGAAAGTGACGGCAGGGAGGGTCTCCGGGGCTGGGGGCGGGGGTTAAGTTTGTCGCGAGTTCCGCACGCAAAGGAAAGCACTTAATGTGCTTTCCGTCTTGCGCAGGACTGTAGAGCAGCAAACTTAACCCGCGCCCGCCGGCCCCGGAGACCCTCCCGGAGGGACCGAAAAATTTTTTCAAAAAAGTTGTTGCGCGCCGGACAGACTTCTGTGTATACTAATCCCCGCAGCGCACGCGAGCGGAAACAAACGCGAATGTCTGCCTGGGGAGTTAGCTCAGTTTGGTTAGAGCGCCGGCCTGTCACGTCGGAGGTCGCGGGTTCGAGCCCCGTACTTCCCGCCAACGCAATTAAAGCCACGTCTTCGGACGTGGCTTTTTGCGTTTGATGCACTTTGTTTCGATAGAACGATCGCCCTGGCGCATCTTCGCCCAGAATCCCCGCCCCTTCGGGAACGCAAGTAAAATCTAATAAGCATATCTGTCTAAACAACAGCTTTGTTGCGCAACACCTGTTCAACGAAGCAGGGGGTTAGGTTATACTAAATTGCACTGTGGGCCGCATCTGATGCATTTCGCTCCAAGCGCGGCATTCAGTGGATATCCGATTTACCATTTGGATGTCCTGCGGTCATTTAGCGTCTCGACACAAGCTCGGCCCCGGAGCTCGTTCGAGCTGTTCGTATTCCTTGAAAGGGGAAAAATGGACATATCGAGGAAGACTGATTACGCCCTTCGTATGTTGGCGATGCTTGCCGAGGATCCGGAGCGTTTGCTTTCTGTTCGCACCGCTGCCGAAGAGGTCAATGTCCCGTATTCGTTTGCCCGCTCGATTCAGCACGGTTTGGTCCAGGCCGGTATTGTGGAGAGCCTGCGTGGCGTCCACGGTGGCATGCGTCTCAAGGTCAGTCCGGACGACGTTACCATTCGTCAGGTCGTCGAGGCCGTTCAGGGCCCTATGGTTATGAATGATTGCACCGCACCCGATGGCGACTGTGCGCGCATGGGCACGTGCTGCTATCATTCCCTGTGGGCCGGAGCTCAAGCATTGATGCGCGACTACCTCGATTCCGTTTCGCTCGGCGACATCGTCGCTCACCGCCAGTTCCCGGCCGTCGATCCCAAGTTCGCCGACCGCGAAGCGTTTCCCGAGTACGCCACCTGTGCGTATACATGCCGGGAGGAATAGCGCCGCATAAGGAGCATAGATATGATTCAGGACCCCTTTCGTTCGATGATTCGTTCGGAAGGGGTCCTGCGTTATCGCGACCTTCCGTGGCGCCGCACGCGCGATCCGTACATCATTTGGCTTTCCGAGGTCATGTTGCAGCAAACACAGGTGCCACGCGTGGAGACGCGTATGCCGGCGTGGCTCGATCGCTTTCCGACCGTGCAGGCGCTTGCCCAAGCCGCGCCTTCCGATGTTTTGGACGCTTGGCAGGGCATGGGCTACAACCGACGCGCTCTGGCGCTCCACAAGGCCGCTCAGCGCGTTGTGGAGGACTGGGACGGTGAGTTTCCGCGTGAGACGCGTGACTTGGTCGCTCTGCCTGGTATTGGCCCGGCAACGGCGCAAGGTATCCGGTCGTTCGCGTTTGACCTTCCAGGCGTGTATCTGGAGACCAACGTGCGCACGGTCTTTCTGCATCACTTCTTTCCCGATGTACCGGCTGTTCCCGATCGCGAGCTGGTGCCGCTGATTCAGGCGGCCTGTCCGGCGGCCCCCGGTGCGGCGACCGACGAGATCGCTCCCTTTGCCGTGCCGCTCGATGATGCCGATACGCCGCGCGCGTGGTATTACGCGTTGCTGGATTACGGCGCATATCTAAAAAAGACGTTGCCCAATCCGTCCAGGCGCTCGGCGGGCTATAGCCGTCAATCAAAGTTTGAGGGCTCACGTCGCCAAAAGCGCGCGCATATCGTGCGCATGTTGCTGGCAGCGCGCGATGGCCAGCCGGCGGGGATTACGCTTGCTGATGCCGTGGTGGGCGTTAACGAGATGGAAGCGGCGGCTGGGCGTGGACCGGTCGAGCGCGAGCTTGTCGCAGGCATTCTAGCCGACCTGGAGCGTGAGGGCTTTTGCCGAGTCGAGGGCGATCGCTGGCTGAGCATCTAGCCTGTGCAAATCTGAAGAACAGGATTGTAAGGTTTAGATTTCCGGTATGAGGGCATCCTAAAGACGAGGCCGCTCGAAGCCTACGGGCGGCATGCGTTGAAGGGAAGTACACCTATGGATTTTGAGAATTCTCAAACCAAGAAGAACCTCGAGACCGCTTTTGCCGGTGAGTCCCAGGCACACACCAAGTATCGCTACTATGCTTCCAAGGCCAAGAAGGACGGCTACGTTCAGATCTCGAACATCTTTGCCGAGACGGCTGGCAACGAGTCCGAGCACGCCAAACTGTGGTTTAAGTATCTGCACGATGGCGCCGTCCCCGATACCCTGGACAATCTGCGCGATGCCGCCGCGGGTGAGAACTACGAGTGGACCACGATGTACGACGAGTTTGCCAAGACCGCCGAGGAAGAGGGCTTTGCCGAGATTGCCGCAAAGTTCCGTTGTGTCGCCGCCGTCGAGAAGGCTCACGAGGAGCGCTACAACAAGCTCGTCGAGCGCATTGAGTCGGGCGAGGTGTTTGAGCGCGAGGGCGTGAAGGTGTGGAAGTGCCTGAACTGCGGGCACTTGCATGTTGGTGCCGAGGCGCCTGAGGTGTGCCCGGTGTGTAACCACCCGAAGGCGTACTTTGAGGAGCAGGTGGTGAACTACTAGCGCGTGACGCTAGCGTGAGCTGGGCCGGGAGGGCCGGACTACCTTCCCTCCTCGCTCACGGCTTCGCAGGGTCGCGTTGAGGGAAGGTAATCCGGCCCTCCCGGCCCGCTTTGGGTCGTCGCGTGCTCGTTACGGAAAAGCTGATAAGAAGTTTGTGTGCCGCCCCGATAGGGGCGGCACGTTTTTGTATGGGGACTGGTTGGGACGGCACCGTTCATGGGTGGGGTACACTGGGTAGCGACTTTTAGTTTATCTACTACCTGATGGGGTGTTTTTGTATGGGTAAGAAGTCTCGGGCTCGGGTTGCTGCGGCGGGAACTCGCAAGGATCCTGAGCGTCGGGTTGTTAAGGGCGGCAAGGAAAAGCGTGCCGATAAGGAGAAGAAGGTCGGTGCGCATGCTCATCCTGAGTGGGCGCCTCATTTGAATTCGGCTAGTGAGGATTTGACTGCCAAGTTGTTTACTCTGGTCGAGGTCATCTTGGGCGTGGTGCCCGTGGTGGTCATTGGCTTGTTCCTGGCCTCTAAGGATGCCACGAGCGTGGATAAGCTCACCGATGTCTTTTCTCAGGACCCCTCGATGGTGGTCACGTTTATCTCTGCGTGCTTGCAGCCGTTTGTAGCGTACATGCTGTACATGATTTATCGCAAATACTGCGAGGGCGATGCGGGCTTTGCCGCCGGCAACTTGATCGGCCTCTTGTGCTCCGAGATTTTGCTGCTCAATATTCCCGGCGTCATCGGTATGGGCATCTTGCTGTGGCGTGTTTGGCGCAACGTCGCTCCGCACTTTGAGAGCTGGCTGTTTGAGCGTCGCGCAATGGGCGTGCTAGTTGACATCGCGGGCTCACTCGTGATCCTAGTCCTGGCGTTTATGTGTGCCACCGCAGCTCGAGGTCTCGCGGGCATGTAATCTGCTTTCACCGACTGCGGAGCGCGGGGCAACTGCTGGCTTTACCGCTCCGGGCGTCAGACCCGCGGCGCATCCCTTTCCCTCTCGCTCACGGCTTCGCAGGGTCGCGCGAGGCAAAGGCATACGCCGCGGGTCTGACGGCGCGAGCTTGCCAGCGAGTTTTGACTAATAGATTGGTTTGTGTGCCGCCCCTTTTGGGGCGGCACGTTTTTGTGTGGGGTCCCTGTCTTCACAATTTTCGTCAAGTTTTTGGTTAGATTTTGGTCAGTTGGCGTAAGAGTGGAAGGCCAAAAGATTGCTGGCGAAAAAAGCTCAGAGAAAGTGCTGGTAGGGGAGTTGTTGAGCTTTTCGACGGCTTTTGAGCAAAAGAAACTTTGTGGCTATTGCCGGCGATTGCGTTGTCGCGGTCATGGCGGTGCGGGATGCTGGTCGTAAGCGTCGAATGCTCCGATTTTGGAGGCCAGCATGGATCTGTTTCTTGAGACTCCGCAGCAACAAGCTGAGCGCATGCTGCGTCAGCAGCAACGACTCATGGAGATGCAAATGCAAGGGGCGGCAGCCCAGCCCTTTGCGCAAAATGTCGTGCCCGCTGCTGTACCTGCAGCTGTGCCCGGGTGTGAATCGGCGCCAGAGGCCTATTCCGTACAGCAGGATTCATATGCACAGGAGCTCGCGTTCGATAAACGTCGTGCGCGTCACCGTCGCTGGGCCCAGCGCCTGCGTACGCTGGCGATGATCGTGCTGATTCCGCTGGGGCTCGCGACAATCTTCTTGGCCTCATATGCCCTCACGTGCATCCTCAACGGCGCCTCGCCCAATGAGGTACTTCAGCACTTGGCAGCTCTTGGTCAGCGCTTGGGGGATGTCGCAGCAACCATCCGCGCCAGCTGGGAGAGCTAGCGGACCAGCACCCATAGCGCAAAGGTAACTTGTCTGCGCTCGATTGGACATGAGCTGCGTTTGACAGGGTAAGATTGATCGCGGTTTTGATTGGTGCTCGATTGGGTTTGTTGGGCGGAGTTTATGTCTGCTATTGATATTGCGCTTGTTGTGATTGCCTTGGTGGCGGTGGGAGTTGCTGTGGCTTGCGCCCTCCAGCTCAAGAGCCTGCGTGCCGAGCTGCGGGAGCGTGGCGACAGTAGCGCGGAAACGCTGGCAGCGCTCGAGCAGGCCAACAGCACGCTCGACACCCTGAACGTCGCGTTGGCCGAAACCCGCCGCACGGCAAATGCCATCGCGCAGCAGCAGACGACCGACGCCGCCGTAGAGCAGCAGCGCTACCTGACCATTGCGCGCGAGTTCTCGCAGGCCGGCGACCGTATGGATGACCTGCGCCGCGAGACGGCCCAACAGCTTGGCGCCAACCGCGAAGGCATCGAGCATCGCCTGGACAAGGTGCGCGAGACGGTCGATGCTCAGCTGGGCGCCATCCGCAAAGACAACAACGTGCAGCTCGACCAAATGCGTGCGACGGTGGACGAGAAGCTCTCTCGCACGCTCAACGACCGACTGTCGGCATCGTTTAAGCAGGTGAGCGACCAGCTCGAGGCCGTGTACAAGGGCCTGGGCGACATGCAGTCTATCGCCACCGGCGTGGGCGACCTTAAGCGCGTGCTGGGCAATGTCAAGGCGCGTGGCATTTTGGGCGAGGTGCAGCTGGGTGCAATCTTGGCGGACATCCTCACGCCCGATCAGTATATGGAAAACGTCGCCACCAAGCCCGGCGCCTCGGAACGCGTTGAGTTTGCTGTCAGGCTGCCGGTGGACGAGGGCGACCCCGTGCTGCTGCCGATTGACTCCAAGTTTCCGGGCGACGCGTACGAGCATCTGCTCGACGCCCAGGAGTCTGGTGACGCTGAGGCCGTCGCCGCAGCGCGCAAGACGCTCGATATGATGGTGAAACGCGAGGCCAAGGACATCTGCGAAAAGTACCTGAGTGTGCCGGCAACGACCAACTTTGGCATCATGTTCGTGCCGTTTGAGGGGCTGTACGCCGAGATCGTCAGCCGCCCCGGGCTTATCGAGACCCTGGGCCGCGACTATCACGTCAACGTAGCCGGTCCCAGCACCATGGCCGCCATTCTCAACAGCCTGCAGATGAGCTACCAGACGTTTAGGCTGCAAAAACGTACCGACGACGTACTGCGCGTGCTCTCCGCCGTCAAGGCCGAGCTGCCGCGCTATCAGGCGGCGCTGCGCCGCGCCCAGCAGCAGATCGAGACCGCGGGCAAAACGGTCGAGGGCATCATTACCACGCGCACCAACGTCATGGAGCGCAAGCTCAAGGACATCGACGCGCTGGAGGATGCCGACCAAGCCGATGAGATTTTGGGGCTCACATCCGCGGAGCTGCTCGCAGACCAAAAAGACGAGGACTAGCTGCATCTGACGGCGGGGCGCCGGCGTAAACGCGGGTGCCCACCGCTTTTCGCATCGCGCTTGCCTGAAGTGCGCTTCAATGTGCAACAATGGCGTTTCGCCCTATCAGACGCGAAAGGAAGCCCATGTCTCAGAGAAGCACCAGCCCGCTCAAACGCTCCACCGTGCGCCGCACGCTACAGCGTTTTTGGGACGTCACGCGCACGCAGCCGCTGATTGTCTTTCTCTCGGTGTTCTCGTCGGCGGGCTACATCTTTTTGCTGACGTTTGCCAATACCTATGTGATGGCCCTCATTGTCGACCGCGTTCAAGCCGGTCCCGTGGCGGGTGACCAGGTGTTTGAGGTCTTCGGTCCCTACATTCTGGCGCTCGTGCTCGTCAACCTGGTGGGCCAGATCCTCTCCAAGCTGCAGGACTACACCGTCTACAAGCTCGAGATCGCGGGCAACTATCACCTGGCGCGCCTGTGCTTCGACACACTCTCCAACCAATCCATGACATTCCATACCAGCCGCTTTGGCGGATCGCTTGTGAGCCAGACAAGCCGTTTTATGAGCGGCTACACCGGTCTGGTCGACGTGACGGTGTATTCGCTCATCCCCACCATCACCTCGGTCATCTGCACCGTGGCCGCACTCGCCCCGGTGGTGCCGACGTTTACCGTGATCCTGGTGTGCATCATGGTCGTCTACATCGCGTTTGTCTGGCTTATGTACAAGCGCATCATGCCGCTTTCGGCCGCGACGTCCGCCGCCCAGAACAAGCTCTCGGGCGTGCTCTCCGACGCGGTCACGAACATCTTGGCCGTCAAGACCTGCGGGCGCGAGGACTTTGAACGCGATCTGTTCGACGCCGCCGATCGTGCCGCACGCGACGCCGAGACGGTCTCGATGCACGCCATGATGCAGCGCAACTTTACGACCTCGGGCCTTATCGTCATCACCATGGCCGTGGTGAGTGTGTTCGTGGCGGGCGGCAACGCGTGGTTTGGCATCTCGGCCGGCTCGCTCGTCATGATCTTTACCTACACGTATAACCTCACCATGCGTCTGAACTACGCGAGCTCCATGATGCAGCGTATCAACCGCGCGCTGGGTGACGCCGCCGAGATGACGCGCGTGCTGGACGAGCCGCGCCTGGTGGCGGACGACGAGCATGCTCCCGAGCTCAAAGTGACCGAGGGCGCGATTGATTTTGAGTACTTGAGCTTTGCATACCGTGATGCTGCGGCGGGCGAGAGCGTGTTCGACGATCTGACGCTCCATGTGGCGGCGGGCCAGCGCGTGGGCCTGGTGGGCAAATCGGGCTCGGGCAAGACGACGCTCACCAAACTGCTGCTGCGCCTGGACGACGTACAGGGCGGCCGCGTGCTCGTGGACGGTCAAGACGTCTCGCGCTGCACGCAGCAGAGCCTGCGCCGCCAGGTTGCCTACGTGCCGCAGGAGGCGCTGCTGTTTCACCGCTCCATTCGCGAGAATATCGCCTATGGACGCCCCGACGCCACCGACAAACAGATCCGCGAGGCCGCGCGCTTGGCTAATGCGACCGAGTTTATCGACCGCCTGCCCCATGGCTTTGACACCATGGTGGGCGAGCGCGGCGTTAAGCTTTCGGGCGGCCAGCGCCAGCGCGTGGCCATTGCCCGCGCCATCCTAACCGACGCGCCGATTCTGGTGCTCGACGAGGCGACCTCTGCCCTCGACAGCGAGTCCGAGGCGCTGGTGCAGGAGGCGCTCGAAAACCTGATGCGTGGACGTACCTCCATTGTGGTGGCGCACCGCCTGTCCACCGTGGCGGCGCTCGACCGCATTGTGGTGCTGGTCGATGGCGAGATCGTCGAGGACGGCACGCATGCGCAGCTCGTCGAGGCGGGTGGCGAGTACGCGAGCCTGTGGAGTCGTCAGACCGGCGCATTCTTGGAGGCGTAGGCGTCTCGGACGTGGGACAATTGTGCTCATAAGTTTATTGTGCCGTTGAGTCGAGGAGTCGTTATGCCACGCGAGACTAATGCCGCCAAGCGCGAGCGCGCCATCGAGGTGTGTGAGCGCCTCAACCGTCGCTATGGCCCGGTCGAGTGCTTTTTGGACCACGAGAATCCCTTCCGCCTGCTGATCGCGGTGCTGCTTTCGGCACAAACGACCGATGCGCAGGTCAACAAGGTGACGCCGCGGCTGTTTGCCCAGTGGCCCACGCCCGAGGCCATGGCCGGGGCGAGCGTGGCTGACGTGGCGGACACCATCAGGTCACTCGGCTTCTACAAGAGCAAAGCCAAGCATGCCGTCGAGGCCGCGCAGATGATCGTCGCCGACTATGGCGGCGAGGTGCCGGCCGACATGAAGGAACTCGTGAAGCTGCCGGGCGTGGGACGCAAGACGGCGAACATCGTGCTCAACGTGGGGTATGGCATCGTGGAGGGCATTGCGGTGGACACGCACGTCAACCGCATTGCGCACCGCCTGATGCTGAGCCCCAAGACGCATGCCAAGGAACCGCTCAAAACCGAGCAGGATCTGCTCAAGATTTTGCCGCACGAGTATTGGGAGTCGGTCAACCATCAGTGGATCACCTTCGGTCGCGAGATCTGCGACGCCCGCAAACCCAAGTGTGACGAGTGCCCGCTGGCAGATTTGTGCCCCAGCGTGCGCGTAGCGGGGTAGGGCGGAACGCATCTTCGTCTGGCGTTTTTTGCGGGGCTGGGTTTGCCCTTGAGCCGGAGTCCTCTCCATGCGCTACCATGACAGACAATGTATTTGACGTACGACCCGCCGAGCTTGCCCCGGCGGGCTTTTGGCGTTGCAATGCCGGAGGAACAGCATGCTCATTCACCGTATAGCCGCGCAGCTCTACACTGCCGAGGCGCTGCAGACCGTCGAGGCCGGACTCGATGCTGGCGAGGACGTGACGCTGGCTGTGTCGCAGTCGGGCCGCACGCTTATGGCGGCCGCCCAGTTTGCGCGTCGTCCGCGCCCGACGGTCTATATCGTGAGTGGCGAGGATGCGGCTGATCGCGCCGCGCGTAGCCTTGCCGCCTACGTGGGCCTGGCACACGTGTGCCGCTTTCCCGAGCGCAAGGACTATCCGTGGCGCGAACAGGCGCCCGACGACGCCGTGGTGGCGCAGCGCTGCGAGGCTCTGGGGCGCATCGTGCGCGGGGACAACTGCATCATGGTTGCCTCGGCCCGTGCGTTGCTGCGCTGTGTGCCGCCGGTCGAGAGCCGCTACTGGGAGTCCACCACTTTTGCGGTGGGCGAGGAGATTCCTTTTGACGAGGTGCCGCATCGCCTGGTGGGCATGGGCTACACCAATGCCGGCGCCGCCGACGCGCCCGGTCTGTTCCGCGTGCACGGCGACACCGTCGAGGTGTTTCCCGCACAGGAAAAGGCGCCCGTGCGCATCGAGTTCTTTGGCGACGAGATTGACCGCATCCGCCGCATGGTGAGCTCCACGGGGCAGACCATTGGCAACGAGGACAGTATTGAGATCTTCCCGTGCCGCGAGTTGGCGCTTACCGACGAGGCCGTCCACAACATGCATGTGGCGCTCTATCGCGCCAGCCAGGACGATAGCAAGCTGGCAGCGCTGCTCGAGATGGTGGATGCGCGTATCGTCACGCCCGAGCTCGACCGCTTTTTGCCGGTGATGTACGGCCAGACCGTAAGCCCGCTGGCGCACGTGAGCGGCAAGGCGCTCGTGGTTCTATCCGAGCCACGCTCGCTGTTCGACGACTGCCTGCGTGCCTACGAGGATATCGAGGCCCGTGCCGGCGAGGCGGGGATTGACCGCCTGGACGGTCTGTACGTGCGCGCTCAACAGCTCGATTTTGGTGCCCAGCAGCGCCTGAACTACGTAAGCCTCATCCGTGCCGGCGGCGCGGTGACGGCCGAGCTCAAGATTGAGCAGCCGGCCATTGCAGGCTCGGACAACCGTTTTATGACGCGCATTCAGGAAGTCGTGGGCAAGCGCTACGCCTGCGTGTTTGCCATCCCCGACCGCGGTGCGCGCGAGTCGATGGAGCTCACCTTTGGTGACGAAGGCATTACGTTTGAGGAGTCGCTGACCGCGGCGCCCGAAAACGCCGGCGCTATCGGCGACCGCGTGCGCGTGGCAGCGGCGGATTCCGCCGACCGTGCCGCACGCCAGGAGGCCCATGCTTCCATTCGCGAGCGTAAGGCCGACGCGCTCAACGCCCGCTCACTCGAGGCAGGCGCCGCGCAGGCTGCCGCCGGTGCCGCCGTGCCCACCATCTCGCGCGGACGCGTGACCTTTGTCGATGCCGCCCTGCCGCAGGGCGTGGTGGTGCCCGACGCCAACCTGGCCGTGTTCTCGATCGCCGACCTCAACGCCCGCATGGACGCCAACCGCGCGCGCAGTCGCCGCAAGGTGGACATTACGCAGATCACGTTCCCGTTTAAGCCGGGCGACTACGTGGTGCACGCCACTCACGGCATCGCGCTCTTTAGCGAGATCGCGCGCCAGGAAGTGGGCGGCAAGGAGCGCGATTACTTTTTGCTGGAATATGCCGACGGCGACAAACTCTACGTGCCGCTCGAGCAGGTCGACCGCATCACGCGCTATGTTGGCCCCGACGGTGACAAGCCGCGCCTGACCAGGCTCAATACCGCCGACTGGACGCGTGCCACCAATAAGGCGCGCAAGAACGCCAAAAAGCTGGCGTTTGACCTGGTCGATCTGTATACGCGCCGCTCGTCGATTACCGGTATCGCCTGCCCGCCCGACACGCCCGAGCAGATCGAGATGGAGGAGAGCTTTCCTTACGACGAGACACGCGACCAGCTGGAAGCCATCGCCGACATTAAGGCCGACATGGAGGCGCCCAAGCCCATGGACCGCCTGCTGTGCGGCGACGTGGGCTTTGGCAAGACCGAGGTTGCCCTGCGCGCGGCGTTTAAGTGCGTGGACTCCGGCCGCCAGGTTATGGTGCTCTGCCCCACGACCATTCTTGCCCAGCAGCACTACGAGACGTTCTTTGAGCGCTTTGCCCCGTTTGGCCTCGAGGTCGAGGTGCTCAGCCGTTTTCGCACGCCGGCGCAGCAAAAGCGCGCGCTCAAGGCGTTTGCCGAGGGCACGATCGACGTGCTCATCGGCACGCACCGTCTGCTTTCGGCCGATGTGAACCCCAAGAACCTGGGCCTGGTGATCATCGACGAGGAACAGCGCTTTGGCGTGCAGCACAAGGAGCAGCTCAAGAACCTGCGCGAGCAGATTGACGTGCTCACGCTTTCGGCAACGCCGATTCCGCGAACCATGCAGATGGCCACGAGCGGCGTGCGCGACATGAGCCTGATTACCACGCCGCCCACCGGGCGCCGTCCCGTGATCGTGCACGTGGGGGAGTACGACCCCGATGTAGTGAGCGCGGCGATTCGCCTGGAGGTGGGCCGCGGCGGCCAGGTGTACTACGTGTCCAACCGCGTCAAGACCATCGATGATGCCGTGGCGCGCGTGCACGAGGCCGCGCCCGAGGCGCGCGTGGGCGTGGCGCACGGCAAGATGAGCCCGCGCGAGGTCGAGGACGTGATGATCGAGTTCGCGACCAAAAAGATCGACGTGCTCATCGCCACGACCATTGTGGAGAGCGGCATCGACAACGCGACCGCCAACACGCTCATCATCGAGGATTCGCAGCGTCTGGGCCTGGCGCAGCTCTATCAGCTCAAGGGCCGCGTGGGCCGCTCTGCCACGCAGGCCTACGCGTACTTTATGTTCCCGGGCGAGCTGCCACTCACCGAGGAGGCGACGGCGCGCCTGACCGCACTTTCCGAGTTCCAGGACCTGGGCAGCGGCATGCGCATCGCCATGCGCGACCTGGAGATTCGCGGTGCCGGCTCGCTTATGGGCGCCGAGCAGCACGGCAACCTGTCGAGCGTGGGCTTTGACCTGTTTACGCAGATGTTGGGCCAGGCCGTGGCCGAGGCGCGCGGCGATGACGACGCCGGCGTGGAGGCGGCGAGCGTGGGTATTAACCTGCCGGCCGACTACTTCTTGTCCGAGGAGTACCTGCCGGCGGTGGATCAGCGCGTGCTCGTGTACCGCAGGCTCGCGGCGGCCGAGGACCTGGAGAGCATCGACGAGGTGCAGGAAGAGACCGAGGCCGCGCATGGTGAGCTGCCGTTGGCGGGACTCAACCTGTTCAACCGCGCGCGCATCCGTATCCGCGGCGAGCGTCTGGGGCTCGAGAGCGTCACGCTCAGTGGCGGCCGCATCACGTTTTTGGGCGTAGACGTGCCCAAGAAGGTGGCCTTTGAGCTTAAGACCCGCTATGGCGCGGTGAACTTCCCCAAGAGCCGCAAGCTGTCGGTGCCCTACAAGGCGGGTGCCGGCGCGGGCAGCGGCCTGGGTCGCGGCCTCGACGCCAACGACGGCACCGGCCCCGTGGCCGCGGCGCTCATGCTGCTGCAACAGCTGGGTGCGAGCGACGACGACTAGCGGGTCGACGCTGCAAACGCCCCATTTGGGCAATCTGGTTCCATCGAAAGGAAAGCATGTTCGGGTACATCTACAAGAAAGACGTCGCTGCTATCGCGGTTATCCTTGCCCTTTGCCTGGGCGTGGGCAGCTTCTTCGATTATCAGATCTCGAGTGCGCTGTTCAGCGTCGGCAGCATGTACGGCCGCTTTATCGAGGCCGCCGGCGAGCTGCCGTTTGAGCTGACGGCGAGCGTCGCGGGCGTTATGCTCGTGCGCGCGGTGCGTCCCGACTCCGGGGGGAGCAAATGGCTCGCCGTGCTCGGCATCCTCGTCAACGTTGGCCTAGCCGGCTACGAGATCGTTTCGTCCCTGCGGGTTGGCGGTAAACTCATTGCCGTTCAGCTGGTGCTGACGTTTGCGTTGGTCATCGCAGCCAACTTCATCGCCTACCGCCTTACGCACGACACCGCGCCTGACGAGCTCACACGCTGGGCGTTGATGGTACTTGCCGTGTGGGTCGCTCAGGCCATTATCCTCAACGTGATTGTTAAGCCGCTGTGGTCGCGCCCGCGCATGCGCGTGATCGAGGTCACGCCAGGGCTCAATTTTCAGCCGTGGTGGGTGATCGGCAACCCCGACAAGTGGGCCTATATTGCCGCTGGCGTGATCAAGGACGGCTTCAAGTCGTTTGCGAGCGGACACACGGCGCACGCGGCGATCGGCCTTATGCTCGCCGGGCTTCCCGCGGCGGCCTTTAAGGAAAAGCCGTCGCGCCGCCGCGTGGTCTTTTGGACGGCGGCTGTGGTCGCGGCGCTCGTCGCCTTTGGCCGCATCGTGATCGGGGCGCACTTTTTGAGTGACGTGAGCTGCGGCTTTGCCCTGGTGCTGGCGCTTGAGTGCCTTGCCGCGCGTATTGCCTATCCCAACGGCGTACAATAGCTCCGTTTGAATCATCTGGCCGATACCCGGTAAGAGAGGATTGCCATGCTCGCGTTTAACAACGATTATTCCCACGGCGCACATCCGGCGGTGCTGCAGGCGCTCGTCGACACCAATATGGAGCCGCAGCCCGGCTACGGTACCGATGCACATACCGAGCGTGCCAAGCAACTTATTCGCGAGGCCTGCCAGGCCCCCGATGCCGACGTGTTTTTTCTGGTGGGCGGCACGCAGGCCAACGCGACGGTGATCGACATGCTGCTCGCGCCGTACGAGGGCGTCGTTGCTGCCGAGACCGGCCACGTCGCCTGCCACGAGGCGGGCGCCATCGAGTTTGGCGGCCACAAGGTACTCACCATCCCCGGCTACGAGGGCAAGATGCATGCCGAGGACCTCGAAAACTATATCCAGGTGTTCTACGAAAACGAGAGCTACGAGCACACGGTGTTTCCGGGCGCCGTGTACGTGAGCCTGTCGACCGAGTACGGCACGCTGTACTCCAAGGCCGAGCTCGTGGCGATTCACGCGGTGTGCCAGAAGCATGAGATTCCGCTGTTTGTGGACGGTGCTCGCCTGGCCTATGCGCTGGCGGCCGATGAGTGCGACATTGCCCTGCCCGAGCTGGCGCAGCTGTGCGACGTGTTCTACATCGGCGGCACCAAGTGCGGCGCTCTGTGCGGCGAGGCCGTGGTGTTTTGCGGCATGCACGCCCCGGCGCATCCCATTCCTCGCATTAAGCAACACGGCGCGCTGCTTGCCAAAGGCCGCCTGACGGGCGTGCAGTTTGAGGCGCTTTTTACCGATGGGCTGTATTTTGAGATTGGTCGACAGGCGATCGAGACGGCCCAGGCGCTACGCCGTGTGCTGCACGAGCGCGGTTACCAGTTCTTTTTGGAGACGCCCACAAACCAGCAGTTTGTGATTCTGCCCAACGAGGACATGGCCCGCATTCGCGAGCATGCCTCGATCGAGTACTGGGAAAAGTACGACGAGACCCACACGGTGGTGCGTTTTTGCACCAGCTGGGCCACGACGCAGGAGGACATCGACGCGCTGGCGGCTGTCCTGTAGCCTGATGTAATGACGAGGGGCCGCCTTGCGCTTGGATTTGGCGCAGGGCGGCCTTTGCTTTTGGGGGAGAAGGGTTGTATGACCGAGATGTCCGAGCCGACGATCCGCCTGGCGACGCCCGAAGACGCGTCGGCGTTGCTTGCTATCTATGAGCCGTATGTGCGCCAGACGGCGATTACCTGCGAATACGAGGTGCCGAGCGTTGAGGAGTTCGCCGGGCGCATCGAGCGTACGCTCAAGCGCTATCCGTATTTGGTGATGGAGCTGGACGGGCATCCGGTAGGCTATGCCTATGTGAGTCCGCTTAACAGCCGCGAGGCATACGACTGGTCGGTCGAGACGTCGATCTACCTGGCGCGCGACGTGCGCCACGGCGGGTTGGGCCGCAAGCTGCACGACGCGCTCAAGCAATGTCTGATCGCGATGGGCATCACCAACATGTGCGCGCTCATTGCCGTGCCGCACGACAAGGACGACGAATATCTGACGCATAACAGTCAGGATTTCCATGCCCATATGGGGTATCGCCTGGTGGGCGCCTTCGACCGCTGTGCCCAAAAGTTCGGCCGCTGGTACGACATGTGTTGGATGGAGCTGGTCCTGGCCGAGCGCACGCCCAACCAACCCAAACCAACCTGGTTCCCCGATCTCCCCAAACCTACCATTTAGGGACAGGTTTATTTTGGCAGGTTTTATCTGGGCAAACGTTAAGGGCCGCCGCGAAGGATACGAAAACCTTCGCGGCGGCATTTGTTTTGGGTGTGTATGACCAAGGCGATTGACCTGCGGATATAACAAAACCCCAGATAAAACCTACCAAAATAAACCTGTCCCTTTTTGGCAGGTTAACCGATTGGCTCGGTGTATTTGGCGCGGTCGGTGCGCTGGATGCGCTTGGAGATGTGCAGCGGGCGGCCGTCGGTGTCGTAGACGTAGTCAGTGATTAGGATCAGCGCCTGTCCGCGCTCCACATTGAGCAAAAACGCCTCGTTTTGCGAGGCATAGCACACCTCGAAGGTCTTGTGCCCCTGCGCCGGCGCGCGATGGAACTCCTGGCGCAGCGTGGCGTAGAGCGATCCGTTGATATCGCGATCGATGAGCGCCTCAAAGCTTGGCGGCAAATAGGTGGTCTCCAGGCACAGCGGCGCATCGTCCAGATAACGCAGACGGACAAGTTTGACGAGCTTGCTGCCCACGGTGACATCGAAGAACTTGGCAGCATTGCCCGCGGCCTTGGCAAAGCCCGAGTCCACCGTGCGCGTGGTGGGCTTCATGCCCTGACCCTGGACCTGTGCCGTATAGCTCGAAAACACCAGGTTGTTCTCGTGGAGCGCCGGCGTGTCGGCCACAAAGGCGCCGCGCCCGCGCTCGGTGCGAACCAGGCCCTCATCAGCTAGTACCTTAAGGGCATGGCGCACGGTGCTGCGCGACAGACCCGATTCGTCCATGAGTTCCATCTCGGACGGCAGCTTGTCTCCACGTGCGTAGGTGCCGGAGGCGATGCGGTCGCGCAGTATGCCCGCCAAGCGCTCGTATTGGGTCAGTCTCTTTTTAGATGAAGCGTTCATGCGATCAACCTGTATCTAACTTGTATACGTATCTAATCAAGCATGTATTCAATACAACAACAAAACCGCTGGTATCCAGTTATCGAAAACCGCATCAGCAAAATTTCTAAGACAAATATAGCATACAACTAGTCGACATAACCAAAACATGTATGTAACTTGTATGCCATCGAGAGCATCAAACGAGAAGAAAGGCTGATGCACGATGACCACTCAGGAACAGGTTAAGGACGTCGTCTCCCAGGTTTTGGCTGACAAGGCGGACAAGGGCGGTATCAAGCGCGTCGTGTGGATTGGCGCCGGCGGATCCAACGGCGGCAACTATCCTGCCCAGTACTTTATGGAGCACGAGGCCACGCAGGTCGTGAGCTCCAGCTACACCAGCAACGAGTTCGTGCACGCAACCCCTGCCTACGTCAACGAGAACACCTTGGCCGTCGTCGTGTCCATGCGCGGCACCAAGGAGACCATCGTCGCCGCCCAGGTCGCCAAGGACCACGGCGCCAGCACCATCGCCATCTATGTCGACGAGTCCGGCCTCACCGAGGTCTGCGACTACAAGATCCAGTACGACAGCCTGGCCGTCGACGAGTCCTGCATGGGCCGTACCAACTCCGCCGTCGTGACCATGATCGCCATGGAGCTCACGCAGCAGACCGAGGGCTATGCCGAGTACGAGACCGCCATGGCCGCCTTCGACCTGATCGATCCCATCTATCGCAAGGCCGTCGAGTACACCCGTCCGCTCGCTGCCAAGTGGGCCGAGCAGAACGCCGACAAGCCCTGCATTAATGTCATGGCTCAGGGTCCGCTTTTTGGTGCCGCTTACGTCTTTAGCATCTGCAACGTGCAGGAGATGCTGCAGATCGACTCCTGCACCATCAACACCTGCGACTTCTTCCACGGCCCCTTCGAGATCCTGGACAAGCGCACCTCGCTGTTCCAGCTCATCAGCGTCGGCCGCAGCCGCTGCAACGACGAGCGCGGCATCCGCTTCGTCAACCAGTACGGTGGCGAGCGCGTCTATCAGCTCGACGCCAAGGAGCTCGGCCTCAACGACATCAAGGACAGCGTGAGCGAGTACTTCAACCACCTGATCTTTGCCCCGATCCTCAACAATGTGTACATGCGTGCACTCTCTGCAGTCACCCACAAGGACTACATGACGCGTCGCTACATGTGGAAGCTTGAGTATTAGTTACGCGGTTTTACCAAACCGCGTAACGGCTCGACGCTGCGCGGTCCGCATTTGGGCAATCTGACGTTCAACTTCAAGGGCGCGACCAGAAGGTCAGCGCCCTTTCGTTTCACGTCACCTTGCCTCAAATGCGGCCCGCTCGCTGACTTATGCTCAACCAGCGGCGCCTTAGACGTTGGGAACGTTCCTTTTCTGCCGGCAGTTGGGGACAGTCCTAGTCGTTGGGGACGTTCTTAAATGACTAGTCATCCAAGAACGTCCCCAACGACTACTCATTTAAGTACGTCCCCAATGAGTACCCAATGAGTGTGTGGGCGATCGGATTTTCCCGCTCGCCGATTTGTGTCTTGAAAAATGTATATAACGACTATAACGTAGTGTGAAACATATTGGAAACAATACCGAGGAGGCTGCGTTGAAGAAAAGCAATCTGGGCTATGTGCTGGTGCTGATCGCCGCGCTTATGTGGGGCAGCATCGGAATCTTTGTAAAAGGCATCTCGGCCCTGGGTGTTTCGTCTCAGAGCATGGCGGCCTTTCGCCTGTTGTCAGGTGCCGTCTTAATGGCTCCGGTCTTGGCGTTCATGGGTTGCCAGGGAGGCGATCGTGAGGGAAAAGCATCGGGTCCCCTGGCACTGTTCAAGGCAAGTCCTAAAGAGCTTGTTCCCTGTGCGCTTCTTGGCATTATCGGCCTCGCCACCGCTAACACGCTTTATTACGAGTGTATGGGCGAGGTGGGCATGTCCACGGCCTCGGTGCTGCTCTACACCTCGCCGGTGTTTGGCGTCATGCTCGGCCGCGTGCTTTATCGCGAGGATGTGACTCCCAACAAGCTCGTTGCCATCGCTTTTAATATCGGTGGCTGTGTACTTGCAGTGACCAATGGCGACCTTTCCGGTTTCCATTTTTCGGTTTGGGGCGTCACGTCGGGCGTGATCGCGGGCTTTTGTGGCGCGTCGCTCGCGGTGTTTAGCCGGATAGCAACCAAGACGGTCCACCCGCTGGCTGTCACGTTTTGGGGCCTTGTTTTTGGCGGTGCGGTTATGGCGGCTATCGCGGCTCCGTGGCCAGATGTCGCCGCGGCAATGTCGCCACAGCTGCTGCTGTTGTTCTTTGGTTTTGGACTCATCCCCACAGCCGTGGCCTATGTCTTATATATGCAGGGTCTGTCCATGGGGCTCGAGACGTCGAAAGTTCCCGTCGTAATGTCATTCGAGACGGTCGTCACCGTACTGCTGGGCATTGGTGTCTACGCCGAGCCCGCCGGCGCGATCAAGGTCCTGGGCATCGTGCTGGTGCTCGCGTCCATCCTGATCATGAACACCGACTTCTCCAGGCTGCGCAACAGCGTCATTGTCAAACGTATTGTCGAGAGCATGACCTTTAAGCCCAACGCGTGGTGGACCGAAAAATCTCAGGACATGGATCTGTTTAAGGAACGCACTGGCATCGCGCTGGAGCCCACCGTGCAGGAAAGCCCCTGGTACTTCGTGCGATAGAGGATTGTGCACGGCGTCTGGCCTGGGGTTATCCAGCCAGCGCCGGCCTATCCAGCCCCAACGTTTCAAGTACGTTAAACCCGTCAACGGTCGATTTTCACCCGCGAACGGTCTTTATACTAATTAGCAATATAAGCAACGTATAAGACGTTATAATGACCATAACGAAAAGGAGGAGGCAAGATGAATCAGATCATTCTCGCATCTCATGGCGGCCTGGCCGCAGGCGCCAAAGACACGCTCGAGATGGTTCTCGGCGACGTGTCGAACGTCCACGTCGTGTCGCTTGCTCGTGACGACAAGGAGCCCATCACCAACAAGGTGGACGCCATGATCGCCACGTTCAACGCGGACGACACCGTCTATGTGCTGACCGATATGCTCGGCAGCTCGGTCAACAACAGCATGGTCGAGCTTTCCAAGAACGGCACGAAGTTCACGGTTGTCAGCGGTTTCAATATTCCGCTGGCGCTGACGCTCGCTATGAGCCCCGCCCCCATCAAGGGTGCCGAACTCGCGGCCCTCATCAACGAGGCCCGCACCGGTCTGACCAACCCCAACGCACCGGTCGAGGCCGTCGCGGCTCCCGCCAAGAAGGCCAAGGCGTCCCGTCACAGCTCCGGTCCCGCCAAGATCGTCCTCGCACGTCTTGACTACCGTCTGCTGCACGGCCAGGTCGTCTTTACCTGGACCACCAAGGTTCAGGCCGAGCGCATCATCGTCGTCGACAACGCTGCCGCCAACGATGAGATCAAGAAGGGCGCTCTTAAGCTGGCCAAGCCCCAGGGCGTGCGCCTGAACGTCTTCACCGTCGAGCGTGCCCTCGCCAAGATGGACAAGCTCAACACCCTCGGCGAGCGCGTCATGTTTGTCTTTGGCAACACTGCCGAGATGCTGCAGTTCTGCCAGGGTTACAAGCTCGACGCCATCAACCTGGGCGCCACCGCCAACCACGACGGTGCCGATCAGATTGGCGGCAAGGACAGCTCCGTCTTCTTCGACGCCACCCAGAAGGCCGACGTCAACCAGCTGCTCGACATGGGCATTAAGCTCTACGTCCAGCAGACCCCTACGTATCAGAGCGTCGACATCGACGCCAAGCTGTAATCAACCAGGCTTTTGCCTGACTGAAAGGAGAAGGGTATGAATACGTTCATCAGTGCGGTGCTCGTCGGCCTCGTCGGCGTGTTCTGCATGTGGGACTCCCGCCTGCTCGGTCGTCTTAACTTCGAGCAGCCCCTCGTTGGCGCTACGCTCGTCGGTCTGCTGCTGGGCGATGTGCCCACCGGTCTTGCCGTCGGTGCCGCCGTCGAGCTCGTGTCCATGGGCCTGGTGCAGGTCGGCGCCGCCGTTCCGCCCGATATGGTCCTGGGCGGCATCGTGGCCGCTGCCTTTGCGTGCCTGACCGATGCTTCCGCCGAGACCGCCATGACGATCGCCATCCCGGTCGCCGTCCTGGGTCAGCTCCTCGGCATCGTGTTCCGTTCCATCATCGCCGTCCTCACCCATGTGGCAGATAACGCGATTGATAACGGAAAGTTCAAGACCGCCTACCGTATGCACATCTGCGCCGGCTCCGGTTTGTACGCCATCATGTACTTCCTGCCGATCTTCCTCGCCGTCTTTGTTGGCACCGACCTGGTTCAGGCCATCGTCAACATGGTTCCCGAGTGGCTGTCCACTGGTCTTAACGTTTCGACCAAGATCATGACCGCCTACGGCTTGGCCCTGCTGCTCACCATGATGATCAAGAAGGGTATGACTCCGTTCCTGTTCATCGGTTTCCTGCTCGCCGCTTACCTCAACCTGTCCGTCATCGCGGTCGCTCTGATCGGTGTGTGCCTGGCTGTCGTCTTCATGGGCTTCAAGTTCAACGGTTCCCATGCAGCCGCCGGTGTCGATTCCGACTACGATCCGCTCGAAGACGACGAAGACTAAGGAGGAACACACTATGGCAACCGCAACCAAGGACGTGTCCCTGAACAAGAAGGTCAGCCAGTTCTTCTGGCGCTCCTGGGCCATCCAGGCCTCTTGGAACTACGAGCGTCAGATGAACATGGGCTTCCTCTACGGTATGGTTCCCACGCTCGATCGCCTCTATCCGGACGAGTCCGACCCCAAGCAGCTTGCTGCTAAGAAAGAGGCTTACCACCGTCACATGGCGTTCTACAACTGCACCCCGCAGACGAGCGCTTTCATCCTGGGCCTCGCCGCCTCCATGGAGGAGGAGTACGCCAAGGATCCCGAGAACTTCAACCCCGATTCGATTAACGCGGTCAAGACCTCCCTTATGGGCCCGCTTTCCGGCATCGGTGACTCCTTCTTCCAGGGCACCATCCGCGTTATCGCCTTTGGCTTGGGCGTTCAGCTGGCTCAGCAGGGCTCCATCATGGGCCCGATCCTGGCCCTTCTCATCTCCATCGTCCCCTCCGTGCTGATTACTTGGTTCGCAGCCAAGATGGGCTATCAGGGCGGCCACGAGTACCTGAGCAAGCTTCGGGGCGGCGACCTCATGGAGAAGCTCATGTATGTCTGCGGCATCGTGGGTCTTATGTCCGTGGGCGGCATGATCGCCACGCTGATCGGCGCCACCACCCCGCTGCAGTTCGCTGACGGCACCGTCGTTATCCAGGACATCCTGGACAGCATGATGCCCCAGATGATCTCCCTTGGCCTCACCGGCCTTATGTACTGGCTTATCAAGAAGAACGTCAACACCGGTTGGCTTCTCGTGATCGCCATTGTGGGCGGCATCGCCCTCTCCGCGGTCGGCATCCTGGCCTAGTCGCGACTAAGCGCCTAACCGCTTTCCCCCGGGGGCCTGCCTGGCATCCCATACCCCAGGCAGGCTTCCATCCCTAAATGTGTCAAAGGGCAGTCCCTTTGACACATCCTCAACGGACCGGCGACTCGGTCCAAATCACGGTAACCCTGCGAGCGCCCGGCAATGTGGCGCCGCAAAAATTGAAAGGAATGTGTCAGATGTACGAGATCGACCTTAACCTCCCTAAGCAGATCGTCGCTGACGTCCTGTCCAACCACGAGATCCACAGCGTCGCCTTCGTCGGCTGCGGTGCCTCCATGTCCGACCTTTACCCCGCCAAGTACTTCCTGGCCAACAACACGGACAAGCTGAACGTTCAGATCTTCACCGCTAACGAGTTCAACTACGACACGCCTTCCTGGGTCAACGAGCACACCTTCGTGATCACCTGCTCCCTCGGTGGCTCCACGCCCGAGACCGTCGAGGCCAACAAGACCGCCAAGAAGCACAACTGCCCGGTCGTCTCCCTCACCAACAAGGCTGGCTCCGCTCTGACCGTCGACGCTGACTACGTCATCGTTCACGGCTTCCACGCCAACTTCGCTGCCAAGTGCGAGAAGCCCGGCTACGCCATCGCTCTTGCTGTCGAGATCCTTCAGCAGACCGAGGGCTATGACCACTACGAGGACATGATCACCGGCCTCACCAACGTCTTTGAGCTCTGCGAGAACGCTGCTCAGTCCTGCAAGAAGCTCGCCAAGAAGTTCGCCGAGGACTTCAAGGACGACAAGATGATCTACTTCATGGCTTCCGGTGCCTCCGAGAAGATGGCTTATTCTCACGCCGCCTTCCTGTTCACCGAGATGCAGTGGATCGACGCCGCCGCCTACAACACCGGTGAGTACTTCCACGGCCCGTTCGAGGTTTCCACCGAGGGTAAGCCCTACGTCTTCTTCATGTCCGATGGCGCTACCCGTCCGATGGACGCCCGCGCCCTCACCTTCCTTAAGCGCATGGGCGCCAAGGTCGCTCTGATCGACTCCAAGGACTACGGCCTGGCTGACGCCGTGCCCGCGAGCGTCGTCACCTACTTCAACCCGCTGCTGCACCTCGCCGTTATGCGCGAGTACGGCAACCAGATCGCCGAGGCCCGTCAGCACCCGCTGACCATGCGTCGCTACATGTGGAAGCTTTCCTACTAATCACAAGTAAGTAGACCTTACGGGTTGATTGAGAGGGGATGGGGTTTGCGCCCTGTCCCCTTTTTTGCTCTGGGGAGGGCGTGTCTGCCGCGTCATAAAACCCCAGATAAAACCTACCAAAATAAACCTGTCCCTTTTTGGCAGGTGGGAGGAGATGCGTATGATCAAGGCAGTGCTGTTTGATATGGACGGCGTGCTGGTCGATACCGAGTGGTTCTACAACCGTCGTCGCGTGGCGTTTATGGAAGAGAAGGGGTTCCACTTTGACGAGATTCCCGATCTTTCGGGGTCTAACGAGCCTGCCATTTGGGAGGCGCTGGTGCCCGACGATATTGAGCTGCGTGAGCGTCTGCGCGTGGAGTACAAGCAGGTCTACAGCCCGGACCATCCCGTTCCGTATACCGAGCTGCTCAACGAGCAGACGGGGCCGGTGATGCGTGAGCTGCACGAGCGCGGCGTGAAGTGCGCCATCGCGAGCTCGTCCTATCGCGAGCTCATTGACGAGCTGGTGGAAATTGCCGGTATCGCCGACGTGCTGGACTACACCATCAGCGGCCACGAGTGCAGTGCGTTTAAGCCCGACCCCGAGATCTACCTGCGTGCCATGGAGGCGCTGGGGGTGGAGCCTGCCGAGTGCCTGGTTATCGAGGACTCGCCTTTGGGCATCGAGGCCGGCAAGCGCTCCGGCGCCCGAGTCCTGGCGCTGCGTCCGCACGAGGGCGTCAACCTGGACCAGTCCGCCGCCGACACCATCATCGACAACCTGACCGACATCCTACCTGCCATTTAGGGACAGGTTTATTTTGGCAGGTTTTATCTGGGCAAACGCCGAATTCGCCGTGAAGGGACCGCTCTCTTCACGGCGTTTTTCTTTTGAGCGGCCTCACGGTCCTTCTGATGGTTGTCGAGAGAGGGTGAATTGAAGCGCCCCCGCACGCTCCATGCTACAATCGCGGGCACGCCTCACAACTATATCTGCCTTCGAAAGGAGCCTCCGTGGCGAACGCCATCGATCAGCTCACGGACCGCGTGCTCGTGCTCGGCCGCCTCACCATCGTTCGCCGTGCCATTACTGCCGTGGCGGTCACCATTTCCGCCGTTCTCCAGACATTTCTGATCCAGGCGTTCATTCAACCCGCCGACCTGCTTCCGAGTGGTCTTACCGGCGTCGCGGTCCTGCTCGATCGCGTTACCTCGCTCGGCGGCGTTCGAATCGACATCTCGCTCGGCATGCTCGCGCTCAACATCCCCGTGGCGCTCCTATGCTGGAGCGGCATTAGCAAACGCTTCGTCATCTTCTCGATGATGCAGGTCGTGCTCTCGTCGCTGTTCCTCAACATCTTTCACTTTTCCCCGTTTTTGGGCGACAAGATCATGCTCATCATTTTTGGCGGCGTGGTCTCGGGTCTGGGCGCTGCCATCGCGCTCAAGTCCGGTGCGTCCACCGGCGGCACCGACTTTATCGCGCTGTGGGTCTCCAACCACACGGGCAAGACTATCTGGGGCGTCATCTTTGGTTTCAACTGCTTTATCCTGGCGATTTTTGGCTTTATGTTTGGTTGGGACAACGCGGCGTACTCTATCGTGTTCCAGTTTATTTCGACCAAGACCATCGACAGTTTCTATCGTCGCTACGACCGCGTGACGCTGCAGATCACGACGCGCAAGGCGGACGAGGTCATGACCGCCTATGTTGACCATTTTCAGCACGGCATTAGCTGCGCCGAGGTCATCGGCGGATACAGCCGCGAAAAGATGTACCTGCTGCACGCCGTTGTCTCGACCTACGAGAGCCAGGACATTATCAAGCTGGTGTGCGACATTGATTCCGGTGCCGTGATCAATGTGTTTCACACGCTCAACTTTGTGGGCGGCTGGTGGGGCGGTCATGTCGACGAGCCCATGCCCACGGCCGTACCTGATCCCGACAAGCCCGCGCGCATGGCCAGCAGGCAGGCGCGCCTCAGCGAGCAGGACAGCCTGCAGCAGGACGACGGCAGGTAGGGTATTGGCATTTTGCCGGCCTGGCGCAACCCTTCCGTATGAGCCCCTCGAAAGCCTCGCTGCTTTCGAGGGGCTTTCGTTTTCCCAGATAAAACCTACCAAAATGAAGCTGTCGCTTTTTGGTAGGGAGGGTGTATCGTTTTATCATTATGAGGTAACATGAAACTAGACGTTATATACGTATTAGTTATTTCGATATTTCGATAAGAGTGATCAGATATGCCCGCGCCCAAAAATGCACCGCTTTACCAGCAGATTTACGACGAGATCAAGGATGCGATCGAGAAAGGTGTTTATGCACCCAAGGAGCGTATTCCGTCCGAGCTTGAGCTAGCCGAGCAGTACGACGTGAGCCGCATTACGGTGCGCCGCGCCGTCGAGGAGCTGTGCTCCGATGGCTACCTGGTTAAGCAGCAGGGCCGTGGTACCTTTGTCTCCACGCCGCACATCAATCGTCAGTTCCACGCTTCGACGCTGCAGACGTTTACCGCGCTGTGTGCCAGCAACGGCATGAAGGCGGGCGCGCATGTGGTCGATCGCCAGATTGTGCCGGCACGTCAAAACGAGATGGAGTTCTTTGGCCTGCAGAAGGACGCGCTGCTGCTGCATATTAAGCGCGTGCGTACAGCCGACGGCGAGCCCATCTTTGAGGAGAACATCTTTGTGCCGTTTGACGCCTACCGTGAGCTGTTGACGGCCGATCTTGAGGACAAGTCGATTTTTGCCGAGGTCGAGCGTGTTGGCGGAACGCCGATTGTCTTGGTTGGCTACCGCACGGTCGAGGCCGTTCGTGCCAATACCGAGCAGGCAGCCGAGTTGGGCATTGCTCCGCACGATCCGCTGCTCAACCTGCGTGCCAGCTTTACCGGTCCCAATGGCGAGCCGGTCCTGATGGGTAAGCAGTACTACGTGGGATCGCGCTACGTTATGGTCATGTAGGGTTGGTTCCGCCGTTCTGACGAACGGCGGATCGGTCGACGCTGCTCCTTTGGTTACGCGGTTTTACCAAACCGCGTAACGGCTCGACGCTGCAAACGCCCCTAAGCGGCAATCTGCAGAATGAGCGTGGAAAATATTCCGTTTTTGGCTTGGTGACGGGCTCAAAGTGGGAGATTATCCACGCTCATCCTGAAAGTGTCCAAAAATCCACGCTCGTTCGCCTTGGATTACGTTGCCCGTGGCCGATGGCGGCGCGGCACCGGTCCGCGTGGCGGCGTATAATCGGCGGCAGATGACTTGGACGTTAGGAAACCATGACCGATAGCATGCAGCAGATGGCGCTCGACACGCTCGGCGCCTATTTTGGCTACACCTCGTTTCGCCCGGGACAGGACCGCATGGTCGATGCAATCCTTGCCGGTCGCGATGCGTTGGGTGTTATGCCCACGGGCGCCGGCAAGTCCATTTGCTACCAGGTGCCCGCGCTCATGCTGCCCGGCATCACCTTTGTGGTGAGTCCGCTGCTGTCGCTTATGGAGGACCAGACCCGTGCGTTGCTCGCGGCGGGTGCGCGACCCAGCTATCTCAACTCCAGCCTTACCCCGGCCCAGCAAAACACCGTGCTCAAGCGGGCGCGCGAGGGCCGCTATCAGCTTATGTACGTGGCGCCCGAGCGCTTGCTTGAGCCGCGTTTTTTGGCCTTTGCGCAGGAAGCTGCGGCCGAAGGCGGCATCGGCGTGCCGCTCGTGGCCATTGACGAGGCCCACTGCGTGAGCCAATGGGGCCAGGATTTCCGCCCCGCCTACCTGCAGATTCGCGAGTTCATCGATTCCCTGCCGCAGCGCCCTATCGTGGCAGCCTTTACCGCTACGGCGACCGAGCGTGTGCGCGCGGACATTCAGCAGATGCTCGGCCTGCAAAACCCCGCGACGGTGGTGACGGGCTTCGATCGCAAGAACCTCTACTTTGGTTGCGAGGAGATGGGCGACAAGGCCAAGACCGCCTGGGTGCGCGACTATGTGATTGCGCATTCGGGCGAGAGCGGCATCGTGTATTGCTCGACCCGCAAGACGGTCGATGCGCTGGCAGGCGAGCTTGCCGAGGCGCTGGGCCCCAGCGGCATTCGCGTGGGTCGCTACCATGCCGGCATGGGCAACGACGCCCGCCGCCAGAGCCAGCGTGCCTTTATCGACGACGACATTCAGGTGATGGTTGCCACCAACGCCTTTGGCATGGGCATCGACAAGCCCAACGTGCGCTACGTGATCCACAACAACGTGCCCGAGAGCATCGAGGCATACTACCAAGAGGCGGGCCGCGCCGGCCGTGATGGCGACCCGGCAAGCTGCCACTTGCTGTGGAACGGTAACGATTTTCGCATGCGCCGCTTTTTAATCGACCGCGGCGATGCCGCCGATGAGGCACTCGACGACGAGCAGCGCGCGTGGGCGCTCCAGAACCGCTACCGTCTGCTCAGCCAGATGGAGGGCTACTGCAATACCACCGGCTGCCTGCGCGAATATATGTTGCGCTACTTTGGCGACGAGGCCGCGGCCGAGCATGCTGCCGCGGCTGGTGCGGGCGCCACCGCCACGGACGAGGCCGAGGGCTGCGGCAACTGCAGCAACTGCCTCACGCAGTTCGAGGTCGAGGACGTCACCGATATGGCCCGCGCCGCTGTGCGCTATGTGGCCACGCGACCCATGCGCTTTGGCAAGTCGCTCATCGCCGACGTGCTCCACGGCGGCAACACCGAGCGCATTCGCCAGATGCATCTGGACGAGGACCGCGGCTATGGTGAGCTGTCGAGCGAATCGGTCGGGCGCATCAAGGACATCATCGGCCAGCTGTGCGGCCGCGGTTACTTGGCCGCCTCGCAGGGGCAGTACCCGGTCGTGGGGCTGGGCCCGCGTGCCGCCGAGGTCGAGGATGAGGCGTTTGCCTTTACCGTTAAGCGTCGTGCGTCCAAGCACAAGGCCTCGGCCCGTGCCCGCCGCGCGGTGGATCTGCTGCGTGAGGAGGCCGAGCTAGATCAGCGCCCGCGCGTGGGTGACGATGCCGAGCTGTTCGAGCGCCTGCGTGCCCTGCGCAAGGAGATTTCGACCGAGCTGGAGATGGCGCCGTACATGGTCTTCTCTGACAAGGCCCTGCGCGGCCTGTGCCGCCTACGACCTCAGACACGCGACGAGCTTATCCAGGTCAACGGTATTGGCGAGAAAAAGGCCGATGCCTTTGGCGAGCAGTTTATGGCGGCGATTGAAGAGTTTGAGTCCGAGCATGCACGGGATGGAGCGTAATGATGGCATCCGACGATAAAACCGAGCGCACTGAGGTGTCCGCCGTGCCGCTGTACCAGCAGGTTATGGACGACCTAAAGGGCGAGATCGCGCGCGGCGTGTACGCATCCGGCTCGCGCATTCCTTCCGAGATGGAGCTCGCGAAGTACTACGGCGTGGGACGCATCACCGTGCGCCGCGCCGTCGAGGAGCTGTCGCGCGCGGGGTATCTCAACCGCCAGCAGGGGAGGGGCACGTTTGTGTGTGCGCCCAAGCTCAAACGCAAGATTGTCCAGAAGGGTGACGTTCAGAGCTTTTCCGAGGGTTGCGCCGCCAACGACATGGTGGCCGGAGCACGCCTGGTGTCGCGCACGGTGGTTGCGGCGACGCGCGAGGACGCGGCGTTTTTTGGTGTGGAACCCGGCTGCGAGCTCATCGTTGTCGAGCGCGTGCGCACGGCAGACGGCGTGCCCGTCATGCTCGAGAACAACGCCTTTGTGCTGGCCGACCATCCCTATCTGCAGACGCTTGCCGACAAGGACCTCACGGACAATTCCATCTTTGCGCTCGTTGCCGAGCATTCGGGCCGCGCGCCGCTCAAGTCCGACCCCTGTACGGTGGAGATTGCGCTTGCCGATGCTCAGGCGGCCTCGCTGCTGGAGGTGCCGGTCGGCGAGCCGCTCTTCTATATGGAGGCGTACTTTACCGATGCGGACGAGCGGCCCTTGCTGCTCGGACGCCAAAAGATCGTGGGCTCGCGCTACGTGTTCGACATCTAACGTCCACAGATAGAACAACATAGAACAAGTTTGGTGAAATGACTTCACGTGCATCGTCGTGCGTGCTATAAATAGGACAACATAGAACGACAGCAGGTACGAGCTGCCGTCGTCCAAAGCCGCCACACAAGGAGGAACATCACCGTGAACGCACACGATCTGGTTCAGGAAATTATCGAGCGCAAGGGCAAGATTGAGAACGTCTTTTGGATCGCCTGCGGCGGTTCGATGATCGACCTGATGCCGGCCAACGAGCTACTCAAGCGCGAGGCCACCACGTTTACCTCGACGGTCTACACGGCACGCGAGTTTTGCCTGATGGCTCCCAAGAGTCTTGGCGAGAAGTCACTCGTCATCGCCTGCAGCCACAGCGGCAACACGCAGGAGGTCGTCGACGGCTGCGAGATGGCGCTGGCCGCCGGCGCCGAGGTTGTCGCCCTCACCGACTGCGAGGGCTCCAAGATCGATAACGGCAAGTGGACCACCTGGGTCTATCCGTGGGGCGAAGGCGTGCCGCAGGCCGAGGTGCCGCAGGGCATCGGCGCCCTGATGGCTGCCGAGCTGCTCGACCAGCAAGAGGGTTACGAGGCGCTTGCCGACATGTACGCCGGCCTTAAGCAGATGGATGCGCTGCTGCCCGCTGCCCGCGAGAAGGTCAACGCCGAGCTAGGCGCCCGTTTTGCCGAGCTCTGCCAGCAGCACAAGTTCTTCTATATCCTGGGTTCCGGCCCCAACTTTAGCCAGACCTACGCCATGGCCATCTGCTCGCTCATGGAGATGCAGTGGCAGCACTGCTGTTACATCCACTCCGGCGAGTATTTCCACGGCCCGTTCGAGGCCACCGAGCCCGGCGTGTTCTATTTCGTGCAGCTCGGATCGGGCGAGTGCCGCCCCATGGAGGAGCGCGCGCTTGCATTCCTCAACACGCACACCGATACGGTCATGGTGCTCGATGCGCTCGAGTACGGCGTGGGCGAGGTGCCCGCCAGCGTGCGTTCGTTCCTGGAGCCGATCTTCTTCTATGCGATGAGCTGCGAGTTGCGCGCCGCCCGCGGCAAGGTGTTCGACCACAGCCCCGAGGTCCGTCGCTACATGGGTATCGAGCAGTACTAATCGAGCGGTATTAAGTTACCGGGATAACAACTTCTCACGTCGGGGCCTACGCTAAGCGCAGGCCCCGTTTGCGTTGCGATGACCGGTTTTGTTTGTCGAAAAACGAAGTCAAATACTTTTCCCGAGAAGTGAACGACCTATTTTGGACCCTCGAAGCATCGACACTTTTTGGCGCCAAAACCGCAGGAAAATCTCAATGAAACTGCAGGAAATGGCTCCCATAAAGTGTCGATGCTCCGGGGGCTCGATTTTGCTCGTTCACTTCTCGGGGAAAGTATTAGACCTAAATGTGCGAGCGTGTTGCATGAGTCGAAAAGCGGGCTGCGCCGGGGATTTCCGGCGCAGCCCGCTTAGTATCGCGCTTAGATTCGTAAGGTTGCGGCAGCCAGCGGCCTACTTTGCGTCGTAGGCCTCGGCGTCCCACCAGTCGAGCTGGGCGATGTTGTCGCGAATGTGCTGGCAGCTCTTGTGGAAGCCCTCGAGCTCGTACTCGGACAGGTCCAGCGTGTAGACCTCCTCGACGCCCTCGGCGCCGATCACGCACGGCAGGGAGGTGAAGATGCCCTCCTCGCCATACTGGCCGGTCATAAGCGTGGAGGCGGAAAGCACGGCGTGCTCGTTGTGAAGCACGGCGGCGCAGACGCGCGCGGCGGAGTTGGCGACGGCGTACTCGGTGCACTGCTTGCCCTGGTAGGTCACATAGCCGCCCTTGCGTGCAAGCTCCTCGACCTCCATGTGGTCGAAGGCGTACTTGTCGGGGTTCTCGGCCTGAAGTTCATTAAGGCTCTTGCCGGCGATGGCCGCGGCCTTAAAGGCTGCAAGCTGGCTAAAGCCGTGCTCGCCGATCATATAGGCGTCGATGGACTTGGGGCTCACGCCGACCTTCTTGGAGATCTCGGTGCGCAGGCGGGCGGAGTCCAGGCCGCAGCCCGAGCCGATGATCTTCTTGGGATCGTAGCCGGTCAGGTGCCACAACTCGGTGCACACGACGTCGCAGGGGTTGGAGATGCTCACGAAGATGCCGTCAAAGCCGGCGTCGACGATGCGCTTGGCAAAGGTGCGGGCGGCATCGGTGGTAAAGAACAGCTCGCCGTCGCGGTTGCCGGCGGCCAGCGCGACCTTGCCGGCGGCGTTGACGATGACGTCGCAGCAGGCCAGCTCCTCGTAGTGGTCGTAGCAATTGACGATCTTGGTGTTGTACGGGACAAACGAAAGGGAGTCACGCAGGTCCTGGACCTCGGACGTAACCTTGGCCTCGTTGATATCGCACAGGTACAGCTCGTCGGCAATGCCCTGCATAAGCAGGCTGTTGGCGACATGTGCTCCTACGTGGCCCTGGCCGACCACACCGATCTTACGCGTCTGGTACATATACGTATCCTTTCGGCCGAGTTTTTCGCGTCGAACCATTGTAGCGTCCTGCTACCACTTTGCTAGACTAAAGCGCCGTAGATTTTTTGGGACATACCTTAATCTCTATTTTTGGAGTGATTCGGGCCGCTGACGGCATCGCTGAGCGATGTGCTCGCGCGGATGGGACCGCTCGTTGTACCATAGCTGCAACTGACTCGTAAGGAGCATCCATGCCCATTCGTATTCCCGACGCCCTTCCTGCTGCTGCGCAACTCGAGAGCGAGAACATCTTTGTCATGACCGAGTACCGCGCACTGCATCAGGACATCCGTCCGCTGCGCGTGCTCATCCTCAACCTCATGCCCACCAAAATCGCCACCGAGACGCAGATCATGCGCAAGCTCTCCAACACGCCGCTGCAGGTGGAGGTGGACCTGCTGCGCACCAAGACGCACGAGGCCACGCACGTGAGTGCCGGCCACCTGGAGACGTTCTACCGTACGTTCGACGACATCCGCGACATCCACTACGACGGCCTGATCATCACAGGCGCGCCGGTGGAACAGATGCCGTTCGAGGAGGTCGACTACTGGCCCGAGCTCTGCCAGATCATGGATTGGTCCACCACGCACGTGCACTCTACGCTGCACATTTGTTGGGGCGCGCAGGCGGGGCTCTACCATCATTACGGTATCCAGAAGTACGACCTGCCGGCAAAGGCGAGCGGCGTATTTGAGCATTATCTGGTGAAGCCGCAAAGCCCGCTGGTCCGCGGCTTTGATGACCGTTTCTATGCCGTGCATTCGCGCAACACCGATGTGCGCCGCGAGGACGTGGAGGCCGAGCCGCAGCTTGAGGTCGTGGCCGTGTCCGACGAGGTTGGCCTGTACATTGTCAAGTCGACCGACAGCCGTCGCTTTTTTGTATTTGGCCACCCCGAGTACGATACCGACACGCTGCGCCTGGAGTACGAGCGCGACGTGAAGCGCGGGCTCAACCCTCAGGTGCCGGCGCATTACTTTCCGGGCGACGACCCCACCGCCGAGCCGCGAAACGTCTGGCGCAGCCAGGCTCAGCTGTTCTACACCAACTGGCTCAACTACTACGTCTACCAGACCACGCCCTACGACCTGGCTCGCGCCGGCGAGGAGCACTAGGCCGTCGGGAGGTGTGCCAGCCGTTAGGCGCTGATGATGTGGGATAGCGGCTGGTCGTGGGTATCGGTGGGAACGTGGTCGACACGCTGTTCGTCAAAGGCGATGCCGATGATTTGACATGCGGGCGAGAGCATGGGCAGGTAGCGGTCGTAGCAGCCGCCGCCGTAGCCCAGGCGCGCGCCGGCGCGGTCGAAGGCTACGAGTGGCACGATGGCCATGTCGAGGGCCTCTGCAGACACGATAGGGAAGTGGTCGCTGTCGATGTCCATGGCCGCGAAGGCCCGCGTGGGGTGGGCGATAAACGGAGCCGAGGACGCATCGTCGACAGCAACTGCCCGCATGCACATGCGCTGGCCACAAGCTGCGGCATCAATTGCCGAGAGCATGCACGGATAGGCCACGCGCCAGCCGCGTTTGACGGCCGCAGCGGCAAACGCGGCTGGGTCGACCTCGGAACCCATCGCGGCATAGATGGCAACGGTGTGCGGCGCCGCGGCATCCAGGCGGCCCAGCAGCTCAATCAGCCGCGCACAGATAGCGGCAGACTTCGCCGCGCGCAAGTCCAAATCAAGAGCATCGCGCCGAGCAATCACCGCCCGTCGCAACTCAGCCTTATCCATCCCAGCTCCCTCTCCCAAACCTACCAAAAAGGGACAGGTTTATTTTGGCAGGTTTTATCTGGGCAAATGTCGAAACCACCACAAAGGTGCCTGTCCCCTTTGTGGTGGTTTTGGCCCATGCGTTAACGCTATAGCGCCGCAGCGATCGCTTCAGTCACAAACTTATTGAGTGACTCGCCCTTCTTTGCCGCTGCCAGCGCCGCCTGTTTGTGGAGCTCAGAGCCCGTTCTTACGTTGAACGAGCCCTTAAAAGCCCGCTCGGGCTCTTTGCCCTTCTCGGCGCAAAACTCAAGGTAATCGTCGACGGCGTCGTGGAAGCATTGCTCCACTTCTTCAGCCGTGGAGCCTTCAAATACGATTGCGTCCCTAATGCCGGCGACCATACCTGTTAGCACATGCTGTTCGGCATCGAACTCGACCGGGGCGAAATAACCCTTGTATGCCAAAACGTTACTCATGACTACCTCCGACATCTTGCAGAAAGCGAACGATGTTTCGAATGGTCCCCGCTGTCAATTCGTCAGATGGATGAGGCGCGTGCATTACGAACATCCTGCCATCTGATGGCCTGTAGAAGCGAACGCGCGATCCGGATGTCTTGCCTTTGCTGTCCATTTCAAAGCCATATGAGGCCATGACTTTTAAAAAATCGGCATACCGATACGTCGAAGGGCAGCTAAACAGTTGGGCGATGAGTTTATCGGTCCGAGTCATCCCGCCTCACATTCTGCAACTATATCCTAGTTGCAATTTAAGTCCGATGCAAGCACCCCTACTATAGAACATGTGTACGTATAGAATAAGTGTTCGTACCAACACAAAGGCACCTGCCACTTCGTGGTGGTTTTTGCTGGTGGGACGGGTGTCTGCGGCGGTTTGTCTCGATCTGTAACAGTAACTCGGCAAAATCGGACCTAGATGTTACAGATTGAGACAAAGGGTCAGCGTCATCCGGAAACGTCTCGATTTGTAACATCTGGAGCCAATATTGCCGCCTAGATGTTACAGATCGAGACAAACTGGTGGGACGGGGTGAGCTGCCCCGCCCAAGCAGCGGCAAAAGAAAAGGTAGATTTTCGGGCATGTCCCAAAAATCTACCTTGGTGCCTTAGCCCAGCAGGTCGACAACGTTGAAGTTGGCGTTGCTCTTGGCGATGACGTCTCGGCCGCCAAAGACGCAGGTGGGCGACTCGGCTGCGATGCGCGTCACGTCGGTGCCGAGCGAGCGCAGCTCACCGGGCGTGGCGGCGAGCATCTGGGCGCGGCGCTCCTCGCGTGCATGCGGGTCAAGCCCGGCCAGGTAGGTCGTGTTGCGGCGCTTGGTGAGCGCGTACGGCTTCACCGGCGCGTCCATGCCGCTCACGCAGCTCACGATAAAGCCCTCAAAGGCGGCTTCGTCGGGTTCAAAGCTGCCAAGCCATGCACCCGCGCGCTCCACGCGCTCAATCGAAGGATCGATCGCCGGGTCGCGGTAGGTGTAGAACGCCGCCTGACGCTCACCTGCCGCGCGGAATCCGCAGCCGTACGCCCCGCCCTTCACGCGGATCTCGTTCCACAGGTAGTCGTAGGAGAGCGCGTTGGCAGCCACGGCCCAAGTGCCTGTCACGTCGAGCCCCAAGCGACGCGGATCGCACGCACGCGCGGCAAAGCAGATGTCGCTGGGGATCACGAAAGCCTCGTGGCGGTCGCGCGGCGCCGGCACCACGAGCGCGTCGCTGGCAGCGCCGTCGCCCGTGTCAAGCCCCAGGCCACCCGCGGCATCCCAGTACGCGTTAAAGTCCTCATCGCTGCCGGTAAAGCTCGCCATGCAGCCATCGGCCACAAAGATACGACCTGCCAACTCGGCAAGCTTGGCGCGCAGGTCGTCCAGTCGCTCGTCAAAGTGCTCGAGCAGATCGCGCAGGAACAGATAGAAATCAACGCCCGAAAGCTGCTCGCGCACCACGGCCGAAGGCGAGCTGTAGCTCATCGCGCGACCGAGCGCCGCCGAGTGGCCGTTGTTGATAAAGCCCTGCTCAAGCCCAATGCGAATCTGCGTGAGTACGTCGCGAACGCGGTCGGCGTTGGCATCGAGCAAAAGCGTGCTCGACCACACCTCGCGCGGTAGGCTCGCCAGCGCGTCGATCTTTTCGGACAGGGCGCCGGCACTCACCAGCAGGTAGGGGCGCACGCCGTCCACGTCGGGCTGGGTCATGACCTCGGTCGTAAAGCTCAAAAAGCCAAGCTTGCCGGCGAGCAGGTTGTCGAGTTCCTCGGCCGAATGCTCGCGTGTGGGCAGCTGCTTGAGCAGGCGGCAGAGCAGGGTCACGTAGGGCAGGTCCTCAAACGTGATGCATCCCAGGTCGAAATACTGCATGGCATAGGCCAGGCGGTTGGTGGGGATGTCGTGGCGCAGGCAGGGGATGGGCGCGGTCGTGTCTACGACCAGCGGCGGCTCGGGGCGCGCCTCGCCAATGTCGGACACGCGCAGGCGCGGCAGCGTGGCCTTGTCCTCGGGCGTGTCCTCGGCCTCCTGCGCGGCACGCAGCGCGGCCGTGCGCTCGACCACATCGGCCAGCTCGGCATCGGTCATGGCATCGCGCTTGGCGGCAAGCTCGGCGGCCTCGGCACCCTCCGAGCCAGCACCAGCGTCCACCGGCACCAGCTCGACCAGCGCCATATGGTCGTTTTCCAGTACCAGCTCGCGCAGCAGGTCCTCAAAATAGCTGCCGTCCAGCTCGCCGCGCAGCTCCTCGTACACCGGGCCATACTTGAGCGCCAGCGTCGCGGCGTCGTCATCGTAGAGCCAGGTGCTCAGCGCGTCGCACGCAATGGCCACGCCGTCGGCGATACCGTAGTCGCGCTGGCGCAGGTCGTATTCGTTGCTGCTGATGATGGCCTCCAGGCGCTCGCGCGGAACGCCGTGCTCGCACAGGTCGCGGCAGGCGTCCTGGAACACGCGGCGCAGCTCGCGCGCCACGCCGGGCTGCGCGTTTTGCAGCATGATGAGCTCGTAGGGCTGCAGGCTTTCGGCCGCGGTGTAGCTCACCACGTTGCCGCCCAGGCCGGCGGCCAGAATGGCCTTCTTAACCGGCGCTTCGTTGGAGCCCAGCAGCGCCTCGAACAGGATGTCCGCGGCGATCGTGCGCTTGCGGTCGAGTGCGCTGCCCAGCACAAGGCCCAGGCCCACCAGGGCGTTTTCGGGCGTGGTGGCCATCTCGACGCGCTTATACTCGCAGGTCACGGGTGTCTGCACGACCAGCGGATTGGGCGCCAGCGCAGACGGGTCCTCGCCGGCGGCGACGGCTGCGTCCATGCGGCGGCTCGCGGCGCTCGACTGCGACAGATAGCGCTCGTCCAAAAAGGCCAGCGCGCGGTCCACGTCCAGGTCGCCGTAGAGCGTGATGTAGGAGTTGGAGGGATTGTAGTGGCGCGCGTGCGTGTCCAGGAACTGCTCGTAGGTGAGCGCGGGAATCGCGCGCGGGTCGCCGCCGCTTTCATGCGCATAGGCGGTGTCGGGATAGAGCGCGGCGTTGACGGCGTCGTCCAGCACGCTCATGGGGTCGGACAGCGCGCCCTTCATCTCGTTGAACACCACGCCGTTATAGCGCAGCGTGCCCTCGCGCAGGTTCGCGGAGCTGCGCTCGACCTCGGCGCCCTCCGGCAGGTCTAGCTCGTAGTGCCAGCCCTCCTGCTCAAAAATGGTGGGCTTGGTATAGATGGCCGGGTTGAACACCGCGTCCAGGTACACGTCCATCAGGTTGTACAGGTCCTGCTCGTTGGTGGTGGCAACGGGGTAGATGGTCTTGTCGGGGTAGGTCATGGCGTTGAGGAACGTCTGCATGGAGCTCTTGATCAGATCGACGAACGGCTCCTTGACGGGAAACTTGGCCGATCCGCACAGCACCGAGTGCTCAAGAATATGGAACACGCCGGTGGAATCGGCCGGCGGCGTCTTAAAGCCAATGGCAAAGGCCTTGTTTTCGTCATCGCACGCCAGGTACAGCAGGCGAGCGCCCGAGGCAGCGTGGCACAGCACGTAAGCGTCTGCGTCGAGCTCGGGCACGGTCTCGCAGCGCTCGACGGCAAAGCCGTGGCAGGTGGTGCCGGGCACCAGCAGCGCGGCGGCAGCGGCGCGCGGGTCGGTTGAGGTAGTGGGCATATGCAGTCTCCTTTGACGCCCCAGCGGGGGCGAGTCGAGTCGAATCCCCGAGAGTATACCCATATGGGGCCTTCGACCAATCTGCCGCACGAGCGTGGATTTTCGGACACACGAGCGTGGAAATTCGGACGCCCGCCAAATAGCAGTGGATTTTCGGACGAAATCGGCCGCCAAAAGCCTAGAAACCGTCCAAATAACCACGCTCGTGCGTCAACTACGTATCTCTCACCTCACATTCATCTCTACGACGAGGGATGAATGTGAGACAGGTAGAAGATAAAAATCAATCGGCTTATCGGATGCATATACCGCCATCAGATTGAAGTTGTATGCGGAAATGGATGGACTCTACACCGCTTACGCAAAATAACCCCTCGTTTGCTAAAACATTATAGGAAATGGCGTGGAGTGCTAAAAAGTTCTAATACAATATAAGCCATTTATCTATAAGCTGCTGATTTCTTGTAAAGGTATGGTTGATATGGTTGAAGCAAATAGCGTTATCCCCCTGTACAAACAGATTGTTCATGCGCTTTCTGATTCGATCGCCAACGGCACGTACCGCCCGGGAGATAAGCTCCCGACCGAGGCGGAGCTTATCGAGCAATTTGGCGTGAGCCGAATAACGGTTCGCTCCGCAATTAAAGAAATGGAAGATGCTGGGCTTGTTGAGAGGGCCCGTGGCAAGGGCACGTTTGTTTCGTCGGACACGCAGATGTATGCCGCGGACGACCGTGAGAGCTTTACCCATTCGTGCCAGCTTGCGGGCAAACAGGCGTCTACCAGGGTTCTCGAAATGGGCTGGGACTTCCCAAGCCTGCGAGACGCGAAGTTCCTGGGCGTAGACGATACCCAAAAGGTATTGCGTAGTCGTCGTCTACGCCTTGTGGATGGCAAGCCCACGATGCTGGAAACCAATAGCTATTCCGCTGCGCTTTCTTTTTTGGAGCATGAGTCCCTCGATGATTCGCTGATGGCGGTACTCGATCGCCAGGGGATCAAGATGGGCCCCAACACGCGTACGCTCGAGGTCTGCTATGCGAGCGAGCTCGAGGCGGCATACCTTAACGTGGAGCTGGGCTCTTCGCTGCTTCTGTTTGTCGATAGGCGCTATGCCCCAAGCGGCGAGCCGCTCTTCATCTCCCGTCAGGTGTACTGCACCGAGCGACTGAAGTTCTACTTGTAAATTAGAGATAGATTGGTCGATTTACCGACTAATTGTTACCGTTCGCGGATTTGGAAAATAGACACGCCGCGTAGGGTAGATTGCTAATATACTTTGTTATGACAATATAGTACGTCCTAATGGTATTGGAGAACTATGAATAAGATATTGCTAGCGAGTCATGGTTATCTCGCCCAAGGCATGAAAAGCTCTCTGGAGATTCTGATGGGCACCAACGACCGAATCGAGTGCCTGTGCGCCTATGTCGATGACGATTCAAGGGACGTCGCGGCGTTGATTGATGCATGGATGGAGACGAGGGACCCTGCCGACTCTTGGTTTGTCGTGACTGACATCTTTGGCGGCTCTGTAAACAACGAATTCATTCAGAGGCAGACTGCCGAATCGTTTACGTTGATCGCCGGAATGAACTTGCCGCTGCTGGTGGAAATGGTTACACAGCTGGACTCCCTGGATGCGGGCAAGGCCAAAGCCGCGGTCGAGGGATCGCGTTCGTTTATTCAGCTTTGCGAGGCGGCGGACATGCTTGCCGGCGCCGAGGAAGAAGATTTCTAGTTAGTTCTGGTTCGAGCCCTAGCTAAGGGTCATACCTGTCATTCCCTTTATCACGTGCGGAGATGATAACGATGATTAAGCTTACGAGAGTTGATTACCGACTGATTCACGGCCAAGTTGCCATGTCCTGGACTCACGCTTTGGATGTAGATTGCATCCTGCTTGCCAGCGATGCTGTGGCAAAAGACGACATGAGGAAGGCGGCCTTGAGGCTCGCCCGCCCCAACGGCGTTAAACTCGTCATCAAGGATGTTGACGCTGCTATCGAGGCGCTCAACAGCGGCGTTACCGACAAGTATTCGCTGTTTATCATCGCTGAGACGATTGAAGATGTCTATCGTCTCGCTAAGGGTTGCAAAGACATCAAAGAGATCAATCTGGGTGGAACCCGAAAGACCCCCGAGACCACGCTTCATCCGACCCCTGCAATCTTCGCGACCGAGAAAGATGCCGAGCATATCCAAGAGCTCCTGGGCGATGGCGTGGCTATCGAAATCCGTCAGGTTCCCAATGACGCTAAGGTGTTTGCCAAGGACGTTTTTTAGCCGAAAACATGCTGGTGTTCGGCATTTATTGAACCGATGCTCTATGTCTATGCCCGTCGATCATTTGATCGGCGGGCTTTTTATTAAAGAAAAATCAAAAAAATCTGAAATAGTTCTTGTATAGTTAGTTATATAAAGTATTATAACGTCATGGGATGAATGAAGGGTTCATCCAAGTGAGTTAGGAGTAAGGGATGTTCAATTTCGATGAGCCTCGTTACGAGAAGGTTGTGAGCGATGCCCTCGCTCTCCGTCCTCAGATTGAGGCTGCCGTGGACGAGGTCTGCGAGCAGGGTTATTCCAACATCTTCTTCATCGGCTGCGGCGGCACCTGGGCCCACACGCTCCCGATGAAGTATTGGGTCGAGACCACCACGGCCGACGTCGACGTCCACTGCGAGATCGCCGCTGAGTTCCTCGCGTGCCCGCCTAAGACCTTCAACAAGGATTCGGTCTGCGTCTTCTCTACCCGTACCGGCACCACCCCCGAGATCATTGAGGCTGCCAAGTTCTGCCAGGAGCAGGGCGCCCGCACGCTGATGTATGTCTCCAACGACAACACTCCGGCCACCGAGTACGCCGATTACAAGTTCTTCAGCTTCGCCGAGGACGACGTTCTGTGCGAGGCCATCTACACCTACCAGATCACGCTGGTCGCTCGCTTCCTCAAGAACGCCGGCGCCTTCCCCAAGTACGACACCTTCATGGAGGAGTTCGGCAAGATCGCCCCGTTCCTCATCAAGGCCAAGGACGCCCAGGACGAGCGTTGTGCCGCCATGGCCGAGGACTTCAAGGACACCGACTACCACATGGTAATCGGCTCCGGCATGCTCTGGGGTGAGGCCTACGACTACGCCATGTGCATCCTCGAGGAGATGCAGTGGATCAAGACCAAGTCCATCCACGCCGCCGAGTTCTTCCACGGCACCATCGAGCTGTGCGAGGAGGGCACGAGCCTCATCATGCTCTACGGCGAGGACGACACCCGTAAGCTCATGGACCGCGTGGACAACTTCACTCACATGCTCGCCGACGAGAAGGGCGTCAACGTCCGCGTGAACAAGTTTGACACCGCCGAGGTCGAGCTGCCGTTCAGCGACCCCGAGTTCCGCAAGATCGTCTCCCCGATGGTCACCTACACCATCACCGAGCGTCTGAGCTGCCATCTCGAGCACGTCCGTAACCACCCGCTCACCACGCGTCGTTACTATCACCAGATGAACTACTAATCCTCTCAAATTGCTGCGATTGTCTGCAGGCGAGCTGCGCAGAACGCCTCGCTTGCAGACCTATTTCTGGGGTTGATCGAAATGGTTGTCCAGTATCTTCTAGTTGCACTGGTCGCATTTATTGCGTCCATGGACGAGCAATTATTTGGCATTACGATGCTTGGTCGTCCGCTGTTTACGAGCCTGTTTGTCGGCTTGATCCTTGGCGATGTCCAGCAGGGCGTTATCGTCGGCGCTGCTTTGGAGTCCATGTTCATGGGCGCCATCATGGTCGGCGCGGCGGTTCCTCCAGAGGTCTATGCCTCCGGTGTGCTTGGCTGCGCGTTTGCCGTCATTACGGGTACGGGCACGGCAACTGCCGTCGCGCTCGCCCTTCCCGTCTCCGTCTTCCTTCAGGTGTGGCGCAACTTCTGCTACGCCGTTCCGGGTGCCTTTGCCTGCAAGAAGATTGAGACCGCTCTGGCAAATCGCGATCTTGCCAAGGCGAATCTGTACCATCTGACCATCGTGCCGCTGTCGATTGGCATTCCGTCTGCACTGCTGGTGTTTGGCTCGCTGTTCTTTGGTGCCGACCTCATCAACAATGCGCTCAATGCGATTCCGCAGTTTGTGATGGACGGCCTCAACGTTGCATCCGGCGTCATGGTCTGCATCGGCTTCGCACTTCTTATCAGGACCATGGGCGATAACGAGCTTCTTCCCTGGCTGTTCCTGGGATTCATTATGGTCATCTACCTCAAGATGGACGTTGTCGGCGTCGCCGCAGCTGCCATTTGCGTCGCGCTGCTCCTGGCCTTCCGCGAGGGTTCGTCCGGTCCGCAGGCGGTTGCTGCAGATGAAGAGGAGGACTTCTAATGGCTACCCAGAACACCGACCTCAAAGAGGCCAAGAAGGATGCGATTATGACTCCCGATATGTATCGGAGCATGTTCCTTCGCCAGTTTACGAGCCAGTGCTCGCAGTCGTACGACAAGATGATGGCAATGGGCTTCATGTACACCATTCAGAAGCCCCTGCGAAAGATCTATCCTAACGACGACGATTACTATGCGGCGCTCGATCGCCATACCGAGTTCTTTAACATCACGCCTCATGTGCTTCCGTTTGTAGCCGGCCTAACGGTTTCGATGGAAGAGCAGGCGGCTGCCGATAAGAACTTTGACACGTCCTCGATCAACGCCATGAAGGTTGGTCTCATGGGGCCGCTTTCCGGCATCGGCGATTCGTTCTACTGGGGTACGTTCCGCGTGGTCGCCGCCGGCATTGGTATCGGTATCGCTTCGACGGGCAACCCGCTCGGCCCCATCGTGTATGCGCTCATCTACTCGGTGATTAACTTTGCAACGCGTATCGTCGCCGCCCATCTGGGATACGACCTGGGAACCAAGTTCCTGCAGCAGTCCGAAGAGAACAACCTTATGTCTCGCATGACGCATGCAGCCGGTGTCCTCGGAATGACCGTTATCGGCGCCATGATTGCGGCGCAGGTCTCGCTGTCCACGGCTTTGACCTTTGACGTGGGTGGTTCGGAGATTGTCCTGCAGGATCTGTTCGATTCGATCTTCCCCGGTCTGCTGCCCTTGCTGGCAACGTTCGCTTGCGTTGCCCTGTACAAAAAGGGCGTCAAGACCATTTGGATTATTATTGGTATCTTCGCGATCTGCATCATCGGAACGGGTTTGGGAGTGTTCGCAGCGGCGTAATGTTGACTGCCATGCTCGCGCGTTGGATAACTAACTGACCGTTTGAAAACGGGGCTCGGCGTAAGGCCGGCCCCGTTTTTTGTTTGAGGGATTTTCCGACCGTCCAATAGTCCAGGCCCATGCATCACTCACGTATCTCTCATCTCTCATTCATCACTAATATGAGAGATAACAGAAAGATGAGAGATAAATATGAGAGATAACAATGCTGCAAAGAGACAGGCAACCATGGTATTGTTTCAATATAGATTGTTTTACCAGCGAAAACATGTTTAAATGAAACAGATGACAGACATCTTATCTTTCATCTCTCACTTCTCTCTAATATGAGAGATAATAGAAAGATGAGAGATAATTACGAGAGATAACTGAGAGACGAAGGAAATCTATTCGCGGCATTCTTCGCAGAACCGAGCGAAAGGACGTGCAGATGAACGAAAACGAGCTGGCCGGTTTGCTCGAGTCTTTAAAGCGAATGGGTTCGGATGACCTTAGCGTCGAAGTAAAAGAGAGCGCCATGACGCTTTCCCGCGACGTATGGGAAACGGTCAGCGCTTTCGCAAACACCGCCGGCGGCATCATCGTACTCGGAGTGAGCGAGCACGCGGGTTTTGTCCCAGTTACAAACTTTGAGACCGAGAAAGTGCTCAACCAATTCGTGGCGGGCATGGGCGATGCCGGCGGTCGCGGAAAGCTGGCCAATCCGCCCAAATACACTATTGAGCGCGTGGAGCTCCAGGGCACCGTGGTTCTGGTCATCACGATTGAGGAGCTCGACCCGTCGAGCAAGCCTTGCTATGTCATAGAGCGGGGCGCTCAAGGTGGCAGCTACAAACGCATCGATGACAAAGATGTCCCGCTTTCGTCGACCGAGGTTTTGGCACTGTCGTCATATGAACGGACGAGTCCTAGCGATCGCGATGCGGTGCCCGGTACGAGTGTGGGCGATCTCGACGAGTCGATGGTCGACCGCACGATAGAGCGTGCCTATTCGCTGACGCCTCGAGCGATGCGCGGTGCGGCGGACAAGAAGACAAAGATGGAGCGTCTGAATTTCCTCGACTTCCAGGGCAATGTTACCAAGGCCGGCCTCCTTGCCGCGGGCGTTTACCCTCAGCAGTTCTATCCCAAGCTCTTCATTGATGTGGCTGTCCACGTGGGAACTCAAAAGGGAGCTGCGGGGCCACTAAGGTTTATGGACCGCACAGTCTGCGAGGGCACCCTAGGCGAGATGATTTCGGATGCCGTCGCAGCTGTCGCCAAAAACCTGCGCCGCATCTCGACCGTCCAAGGCGTCTCGCGTGTCGACTCGCTGGAGATTCCCGAGGAGGTTCTGCGCGAGGCAATCGCCAACGCCGTAATCCATCGAGAATACGGGGATCGGTTCTGTGGACAATCGATTGCCGTCGACGTCTTTGACGATCGTGTCGAGGTAACGAATCCTGGCGGCCTTTACGGGGGAAAGACTCGCGAGAACTTGTTTGACGGCAGCTCCCGATGCCGTAACGCGACGCTCGTGAAACTCATGTCGATTGTCCCGCTTCCGGATGGCGCAGGTTCGCCGGCTGAGGGCAATGGCTCGGGCATCCCGATGATGATCGATGCCATGCGCGCGCATGGTCTGGCCGAGCCCCTGTTCTGCCCGGGGTTCGATCGGTTCAAGGTCGTACTTTACCGTTCAAAGATCGAGCCGGTCGATCATGGCGGGGGCTTAATTGTGACGGCACTCAAACATTACGGCGAGCTGGGGACGCGTGAGCTGGCAGAACGCACGGAGCTTACAATTTCCCAGGTTAGGTCGCGCGTCAACGCGCTCATTGCTCAAGGCGAGCTTGAGCCCACGGCGCCGGCGACGAGCCGCAACCGCAAATATCGACTATCAGAGCGCGTGGAATAAATGCGTTAGTGGACGAGGCAACCCAATAATTGACCCTCAATTGGCGCCCACTAAGGTAAAGCGGTTGTTGCTCAGTCGACGGTGATGCTAAAGACTCGGCTTACGCCGGCATGGCCCCGAACCCGTCCATCAAGAACAGCCTAAGAACCAGCTTGATGACATTTCCCGGTTTGACTTCAGCCGTGCCAAAGACGTGACGCTCGGCGAGCTCACTGCAGTATGCATAGATGTCACGGATAAGGTCCGCGCCCGAAAGCGTAAACATGTAGCCTACGTCCGAAGGCGCATTGGGCGCGGCGGGCAACTTGGCCATGTGGCAGAACGTTTGCAGGTCGGGCGCCATAACATTCTGGTAGTCGAGGTGGCCGTTGGCATCCTGTGCGGCAAGCTCCAATTGGCGCACAAAATCCAGCGCCGCCGCTAACACAAAGCTCGGCGTAGGCGCATTGACGTCCTGAGTGGTTGCCACAAGCCTGCCCGCCGCCTGCGTGACAAGCCAAGCGACCTCGCGCTGGCAACGCACGGCCTTGCGCGTAACCGGCTTGATGGACGAAGAAGAAACGCTCCCCTTAGGCGGATTCGAAGCAGCCATAAGACCCTCCCATGAACAATCCGGCCCAACAAGCCCGGATGAAACACGTGCTACATCAGTATACAGGGGAGTGGGGTAGCGGGGTACAAGCGCGCCAGCGGCAAACCGAGAGCATCAACGATGTGCCGATCGCGGAATGAGATCTCGTAATAATTGACTCTCGGCCATATTATTGAGGGGTATGACTCGCGTTCGTATGGTTGTAGGTGCTGGCGATGAACGACATTGACCTTGCTGTTCCGTTGATGGATGGACCAAGCTATGACCGTGCCTGCAGTCTCGTGCCTTCTGAATACGTTGAGGCATGGGAGTGGTTTCTGGGTGAGGAGCAGCGCGGCGGCGTTTGGACCAGCCTTCCGCACCACACCAAGGAAGATAGCCCTCAGTATCAGTATCGTTTGAGAATTGGCTCGGACTTCTTTCCCGTAACGCGGGATTCAGGGATCTTCTGGCCGGGCCAGGATCGGGTGAAGCAAGATCCCAATAAGACCTTTGCGCTTTCGGTCCATAACTCTAAAAAGAGCTTCTACACCGATGTGCCTCCGCTCTATTTGGACGATGGTACGTGGGTCATTAAGTACTCGGTTCAAGCGCCGGGTACCGTTGGTTCTCGAGACCAGAATTACAACCGTAAAATGCTCAACTGCATGGAATGTGGCGTTCCAGTCGGAGTCATATTTGCAACCGAGGTGGGCTATAAGGTGCTCGGCCTTGCGTTTGTTGAGCGGTTCGAGCCCGAAAACGGCTGGTTTGTTCTGCATGGTCCCGTTCATAAAGGCGGGCCTGACCCTCGTTTTGCGTCCGACATGAGCTATCTGAAGCGCATACCCGTCGATATTGAGTTTGCCGGACAGGGTGCGACCGACGATGAAATTTGGTTTTGGCGGTCTTTTAAGATCGTGTTGTTTGATCGGATCGCGTGGCGATGCAATTTCGCGCGCACTTGCTGGTGCATGCTCTTCCTGGTTTCAATTACGGGAAGGGAGCGAGCGTGAGCTGGCGAGGCGATGTCGTGATGGGGAAGTACGGAAAACTGCCGTGTGCTCTTATCGACAACAATATGTTTCCGAGCGTAGAGGTTGATTGCGGGTCGTTTGTCGTCGCCTGCCCTTGCTGCGGCTCGCAAATACCGTGTCTCGACATTCGGTTCATCGATGTGTGCGACAGACTTAGCGACGAAGTGAGAAAACGGACAGGCGTTCATATGCCGGTGTATCAGGAGAAATGCCCTGTTTGTGGCCTCGATATCGTGTACGACGCCGGCGACGAGGGATAGGTGATGCGGAGGAGCTGGCTGTGAAGGCATCTCTGTCCCTATAAGTAAACCCCCTCACCGAGTTGCCTGTGGAACTCGGTGTGATGGCCGCGTGCCCAGGTAAAGAGCGCCTGGTCAAAGTCGGTGCGCGCGGCCGGGACGCCAAAGACGCCGGCAACTTCGACGCGTACAAACTCCAGTGCCGGCAGCTTGTTGATGGCAGTGAGGGCAAACGGGGACGAGGGCTCCTCGAACAGATAGCGGCTGCCTTGCAGCGCGTTGCAACTGGTGCACGTGTTGCCGAGCGACGGGGCTTTGGAGGCTCGCGCGCTTACGGGCTTGTAGCCGCAGCGCTTAGAAAGATAGTCGCGGATCTCGCCCGGCACGCAGCCAAGAGCGGGCACGATGGCGAGTGCGTTGGCGTTGGCCGTGTCGATGGTAATGTGCCCGGCTTCGTTGGGCGCGTGCGCGATGGCGATGCCCTTGTCGTCATCGGTTCGATAGGGAATGCCGAAGGCCGCGACCGAGGTCTCTTTGTGACACTTCCAGCACTCGCGCTTGCCCAGTACTAGATATATATACGGCGCTGAGGGGTCGGATCGGTCAACACCGGGCAGCCACTCGGCAAAGGGCTCGGGGTTGACGCCGCTGGGTACATACCAGATCTTCTTGGTCCGGTCCCATTTGGCGCCCAGCGCTTTGGCTTCTTCTTTGTGCGAAAAGGGGACATCGAGCTCGGTGCGCATGGCGGCTCCTTGGTGCTGCAGGTGCGAGTGGCTCAAGGATACCGCAGGGCGCAGACATCGCGGCGTTTTGTTGAGAAGTTGCGGCGCGGACTGCTTGGTTACGCCGTTAGATAAATTGGCAAGTAGATGGTCGGCTTTTGACCAGTTGGGCGGTTGGAGCAGCTTGCGGCGCAGTTTTGTGCCTGGCTATTGTTGATGTTGGGGTATTGAATATATTTGGCTGCCATTCGTCAGGTGAATTGATGTTACGTTGCGATGACGGTTGGAACTGCCAGCGGATTTAGCGACATAAAACAAAACAGCCCAGAGGACATAGCCTCTGAGCTGCGAACATTTGGTGGGCGTTAGAAGATTTGAACTTCTGACCTCTTCCGTGTCAGGGAAGCGCTCTCCCCCTGAGCTAAACGCCCGATCAAGGGTGCGCAAGCGCGCAAGGGATAATATAACGGAGCCTGAACTCGGTGGCAAGAACATTTTTAAAAATCGCTTACATTGTGGAATTCGGGGGCTTTGTCATATCCATTTCAAAAGAGCCTGCTGCCGCGATTTGACTGTCGCATAATGCAAGGCCATTGCGGTATCGAGCTATGGAAAGACGTCTGCGGAATTGTCCTACCGATAAGCGGACAAGCCTTCGGCTGGTGCCTTCGCCGTGGTAAGGTAAGCCGAATTGTTTCCAGGTTGCTTCGAGGGAATGGAATGAGCAAAGAGCGTGTCGAGCAGGTCGAAGGCGCAGGGGCTTCGGTGCCGATGACCGATATATCGAACATTGATGTGCCCGAGGGCACCGATGAGCTCAGCCGTAGCACCCGCCGCGCTTGGCGCGAGCGCCTGAACAGCGCTTCGACGCGCAAGATGATCACGGGCGTCTTGGCTACGCTGGTGGGCGGTTCGTTTTGGGGCTTCTCGGGCACCAGCGCGAGCTTTCTGTTCGATACCTACCACGTCGACACCTTGTGGCTTATGAGCGTGCGTCAGATTCTCGCCGGTCTACTCTTTATGGCCGTGGTTGTTACGCGCGACCGCGAGCGCCTGATTAAGCTCTGGACCACACCCGCCGATCGCAAGCAGCTGCTGCTCTTTACCGCCTTTGGTCTGCTGTTCAACCAGTTTTGCTATCTTTCGGCCGTGCGCCTGACGAACGCCGGAACCGCGACGGTGCTCCAGTGCCTGCAGCTCGTTATCATCATGGGCTACACCTGCGTGACCGATCGCCGCATGCCGCGTACTCGCGAAGTTATCGGCATTGGCCTGGCTCTGGGTGGAACCTTTTTAATCGCCACCGGCGGCGACCCCACCAGCCTGAATATCTCGCCGCTTGGCCTGGCAGCAGGTCTTATGTGTGCGGTCAGCGCCACGTGTATGGCGGTGATTCCCGCCAAGATCCTGCCCGAATACGGCAGCCCCATCGTCACGGGCTCGGCAATGCTCACGGCGGGCGTGGTCTCGTGCGTCTTCGTGCAGCCTTGGGCGCATATGCCGGCACTCGACGCTGCCGGCGTCGAGGCGCTCGCGGTATTCGTGGTTATCGGCTCGTTTTTTGCTTACATGCTCTATATGCAGGGCGTTAAGGACATCGGCTCGGTGCGTGCGAGCCTCATCGGAACTGTGGAGCCGGTTTCGGCGACCATCACCAGCGCCGTTATGCTGGGCACGGTGTTTTTGCCGACCGACCTTATCGGCTTTGCCATGATCATCGTGATGATGTTCCTCACGGTGTAGCTGGCGCCGCCGCCAAGACAGAAAAGGTGTTGTGCCGCATTTTCGCCAATTGATGTCCGTGTCTGGAGTTTAGCTGTCGATGCTCAAAATGCCATAGACTAGTAACGTTATGGACTTTTTCATTGCGACTCAATTGCGAGGATTTCTTTATGGCTGGTAATCACTTTAAGGGCAGCGATAGCGGCCGCCCTGCAGTTCCGCCGCGTCCGAACGGGGCTGGTAAGGCCGGCACGCCGGGCGGCGCTGGACAGGGCGGTTCCGGTAAGCGCGTGTCCCCGGGCGAGACGGCGATGTTTACCGCTCTGTACGAGCAGTCTCAAAAGGCAAAAAAGACCGGCCGTGCAAGAGGAAATGTCTTTGCGGGCGGTGCAACCTCTGCGTCGCAGCCGAGCGGGGCTCCTTCGGTACCTGCGAACAACGCAGGTGCTGCCAACGCCGCGAATGGCGCCGGCAACGTTAATGCCGGCAAGGCCGACAACAATACTCCCTCTGCCGGTGGCGCGGGGCTTACGGGTAACCTCGGCACGATTTACACCGGCGCCTCCGAGACAGGCACGTTCGCCCGCCTGGATGATAGCGGTGCCGAGTTTGCGGGCTCGGGTTCCAAGGAAGATTATTACGATTTTGGCTTGAACTACGGTAGCGATGCTTCGTCGAGTTCGACCTCTGACGGTCTGGTCCGTCATCGCCATCGCAAGGGCGAGCGCAAAAAGCGTCACACCGGCGCCATTATTGCCGCTGTAGTCGCGGTGCTTCTCGTTGCGCTTGGCGCAAGCGGCTTTATGCTGCTTAACTCGGCAAAGACCGTAAAGAGCGAAGCGAAGGAGGCTGTCGAGATCGTCGGTGGCCTTAAGGACAAGGTCACGTCGGGCGATTTTTCGACGCTGCCTGACGACGCGAAGAAGATCGATGAGCTCTGTAACAGCATGAAGGCGGAGACCTCGAGCCCGCTGTGGACGGCGGCTTCGTTTATCCCGGTGTATGGCAGCGATATCAATGCGGCCCGCACCATGATTGACGCCCTGTCCGATGTCTCGAGCAATGCGCTGGTTCCCATGGCCGATAACCTTTCGCAGGCTACGCCCGGCAAGCTGTTCCAGGACGGCATGATTAACGTGTCCGCGCTGCAGGCGGTCGCCGATTCGCTTTCCAGCAGCTCGAAGGTGTTCAAGAGCGCCAACGAGAAGGTCCAGGGCATTGGCGATACTCATATTTCCCAGGTGACCGAGCTGGTCGATAAGGCCAAGGACGGCTTTGCCACCCTCAACGGCGCGGTTGACGCGGCGGAGAAGGTCGCCCCCGTCCTTCCCCAGATGCTCGGCGCCAACGGCCAGACGCGTCATTATCTTGTGCTCGCGATGAGCAATGTCGAGATCCGCGCCTGCGGCGGTTTCCCCGGTTCTCGCGGCGTGATGTCGGTGACTGACGGTAAGCTCGAACTGGGCGATTTTGTCAAAGTCGACATGATGAAAGAGCCTTTGAGCCCGCTTCCCATCACCGATGAAGAGGCAAACTTATTCACGACCGGATGGGGCCTGACCGGATTCAACACGCTCGGATACACGATGGGCGACGTTACGATGACGCCTGATTATCCGCGTGCGGCTCAGCTTGCCAGCGATATGCAGAAGGCCATTGTCGGAGATGACATCGACGGCGTATTTGCAGTCGATCCGGTATTTTTGCAGTATATGCTCGGCGTTGTAGGCGGCACACAGCTTCCTGACGGCACCGTCGTTGATGGAAGCAACGCTGCGAAGGTGCTGCTGCACGATATTTATTGGAATTACCCGGTAGAGGAACAGGACGCCATTTTTGCGGCGGTTGCCGGATCAGCTTTTAACAAGATCGTGGACGAACTGGGCTCCAGCGATATTACTAAGATTGCTGCCGCCATCGAAAAGGGCGCTTCCGAGGGTCGCATCCTCATGTATTCGAGAAACGATGACGAGGAAAAGGCCGCGAAGGCTCTTGGAATATCGGGCGCCCTCCAAACCGATACGTCGGAGGCTCCGATCTTGGGCGTCTATGTGAACAACTACAGCTATTCAAAGATGGATTGGTTCCTCGATAAGCGAGTCACCATCGATTCTTCGGTTGAAAATGCCGATGGCTCGACGACGTATCGAGTGACCACCTCGCTCAAGAACACGATGACCCCCCAGGAGAAGGCCGAGATGCCTGGTTATTTCCAGGGCCATAACGGCATTAGCCAGGATATTGATGATGAGGTGCTGAGGCTTTATCTCTATGCTCCTGCGGGAGGCAGCATTTCGGACATTAAGACTTCGGGCTCCGGTTCTATCGAGATGAACGAAGCGACGCACGATGGCTTGAAGGTTGCATGGGGCGGTGTCCACATGCTTCTTGGACAAGACATAAAGGTCGAGTACACGGTCACGACTTCGAAGGACTCTGGGCACAAAGAGCTTAAGGTTCGTACCACGCCAACCGCTCAAACGTTCGAATAGGATAAGTAAGATATGAAGTACTTTGGCACCGACGGCTTTCGCGGTGAGGCCAACGTTGGGCTGACGGTAGAGCACGCTTATAAGATTGGCCGTTTTGTGGGCTGGTATTACGGCGCCAACCGCAGTGCTAAGGCGCGCGTTATCGTGGGCAAGGACACACGTCGCTCGAGTTATATGTTCGAGGCGGCGCTGGTGAGCGGTCTGGTCGCGAGCGGTGCGGACGCCTATATGCTGCACGTGATCCCGACGCCGGGCGTGGCGCATCAGACCGTGGAGGGCTGCTTCGATTGCGGCATCATGATCAGCGCGAGCCACAACCCGTTTTGCGATAACGGCATTAAGCTCGTCAATAGCGACGGTTTTAAGATGGACGAGGACGTACTGGAGCTCATCGAGGATTACATCGATGGCAAGAGCGAAGTTCCGTTGGCCACGGGCAACCACATCGGTGCCACGGTGGACTACATGCAGGGCCGCAACCGCTACATTGCTTCGCTCATTGCAAGTGCGAACTTTTCGCTGCAGGGCGTCAAAATCGGTATCGACTGCGCCAACGGCTCGGCTTCCTCGGTGGCCAAGCCGGTGTTTGACGCGCTCGGTGCCGACGTGCGCGTGATCAATGCCGCGCCCGATGGCTTTAACATCAACGTCGACTGCGGCTCCACGCATATGGAGCGTCTGCAGCGCCATGTGGTGGAGCAGGGCCTGGACGTGGGCTTTGCCTACGACGGCGATGCCGACCGCTGCCTGGCCGTGGACGAGCGCGGGCGCGTGGTCGACGGCGACCAGATCCTGTACGTGTGCGGCGTGTATCTGAACAAGCACGGGCGCCTCTCGGGCGGTACCGTGGTGCCGACGATTGCCAGTAACTTTGGCCTTGTCAAGTCGCTGGAGCTTGCCGGCCTGAGCGCCGTGACCAGCGGCGTGGGCGACCGTCACGTGTATGCCAAGATGCGCGAGGGCGGCTACAGCCTGGGCGGCGAGCAGACGGGCCATACGATCTTTGGCGATATCGAGCGCACGGGCGACGGCATTATGACTTCGCTGCGCGTGATGGAAGTGATTCGTGCCGAGCGCGAGACGCTCTCGCAGCTCACGGCTCCGTGCAAGTTGCTGCCGCAGGCGCAGGTGGCCGCGCGCGTGGCGGACAAGGACGCCACGCTCGAGAACATGGGCGTGCAGAACGCCATCGCCGAGGCCGAGGCTGCGCTGGCAGGCGAGGGCCGCGTGCTCGTGCGCAAGAGCGGAACCGAGTCGGTTATCCGCGTGCTGGCCGAGGCGCCCGACCAAGCATCCGCCGATGCCGCCATGAAGCGCATCGCCAACGCGCTCGAGGCTCTGTAAGGTAGTCATTGGGGACGTTCTTAAACGACTAGGTGGAAAGGGGGCGCCGCGGATTGGTTCCGCGGCGTCCCCTTTGCGTTGGCGTGTCGGTTATGCCTTACAGCTCGTAGAGCGTGGTGAACTTGTCCTGCAGGTAGCTGCAGTAGTAGCGGGCATCGAACGCCATGCCGCAGGCGCCCTTGATGAGCTCCGGCGCGTCCTTGGCGCGTCCCCACTGCCAAATGCGCTCGCCCAGCCAGGCGCGAACGGGCGCAAGGTCGCCGCTCGCGCAGGCGCCGGTAAGGTCGACGCCGTCGCGGCACATGGCCGGCACGAACATGGCGTCGTAGGCGCTGCCCAGCGCATAGGTGGGGAAGTAGCCAAACGAGCCGCCGCTCCAGTGCGTATCCTGCAGGCAACCACGCGTGTCGTCGGGAACGGGGATGCCCAGGTACTCGTTCATAAAGCGATTCCAAAGCGCGGGGATATCCTTGGCTGTGGCCTCGCCGGCAAACAGCATGCGCTCGATCTCGTAGCGCACCATAACGTGCAGCGGATAGGTGAGCTCGTCGGCCTCGGTGCGGATCAACGACGGCTGCGCGATGTTCACGGCGCGGTAGAGCGTGTCCTCGTCGACGTCGCCGTAGACCTCGGGCGCGTGGCGGCGCAGCACCTCGAGCAGCGGTCCCATAAAGGCGCGGCTGCGACCCACGGTGTTCTCGAAAAAGCGGCTCTGGCTCTCGTGGATGCCCATGGAGGTGCCGCCCTCAAGACAGGTGCGCGCATAGGCGGGATTGACGCCCAGCTCGTACATGGCATGTCCCGCCTCGTGGATGATGCTGTAGACGTTGGAGATGCAATCGTTCTCGTAGATGTGTGTCGCGATGCGCGCGTCACCCACGGCAAAGCCCTCGCTAAACGGGTGTTCGGTAAAGGCAAGCGTGGTGTCGTTCAGGTTCAGGCCGACGAGCTTCATAAGGTCGAAGCTCATGGCGCGCTGGGCGGCCTCGGGCACGCGGGCGTGCAAAAAGTCGGCAGCGGGCTGCTGGCCGCGCTCGCCGATGGCGTGCACGAGCGGCACGACCGTCGCCTTGACCTCATCGCAAAACGCATCGAAGCTCTTGGCGGAAAGGCCGCGCTCGTACTGGTCGAGCCAAACGTCGTATGGGTCGCGCTTGGGGTCCATGAGTTCGGCCTGATGCTTAAGTTGGGCGACGATTCTATCCACATAGGGCTCAAAACTCGCCCAGTCGTTGGCCGTCTTGGCCTTGTGCCACACGGCGTCGGCCTCGCAGGTGAGCCTGGTCCAGGCCTCGGCCTCCTCGGTAGGAATAACGCTTGCCTCGCGCTGGTCGCGGCCGAGCACGCGGATCTCGTCGAGCAGCTGCGGGTCGTCTACGTGTCCGCCTGCAACCGTCTCGCGCGCTAACGAGCGTACGAGCTCAACGGACTTCTCGCTGGTCAGTAGCTTGTGATGCTCGCCGGCAAGCGTGCCCATGGCGTCGGCACGGGCGGCAGCACCGTTGGCAGGAGCAATCGTCGCTCCATCGAACTCGGCAATCTTGAGCAGGTACTCGCGAGTCCACAGCTTGCCCTCGAGTTTGCGGAACTTTTTGACGGCCTTGTCGACTTTAGCAGCCTTGACGCCCTTGGCAGCCTTTGCCACGGCGGCCTGGGCCTTCTTATCGAGTTTCTTTCCCATACCGTATCCTTAATCTCGCAGGCCGAGCGCCGCAGGCGGGTGCGCGGCCAATTTGCACAGCTACCTGCCTTGTACCCAGCGCGAACAAAACGGAACGCGGCGATGCGCTCGCGAAATGTGTTATCCTATAGCCCAATGCGTTGACGGAGAGGGTTTTTGCCCGCCGCGTCGCCGGCAAGAGAGGGAAGGTCATGGGCTGCAAGCCTTCCTGCGGTGGCAAGGGCCAAGCGTTCACTCCCGAGCAGCAACCTCAACGGGCGCGCGGCCGACGGCGGTGAAGCCCCAGTAGGGAAGCCGTGAGCCTCGCGACAAGGGGCGCAGAGTGGGCACGGCGGGCCAGACATCCGCCGGGTCAAACAAGGTGGTACCGCGGAATTCAACCGTCCTTGGGCAATGCACATGCCCGAGGACGGTTTTTTGTTACCGAACCGGGCCGCGCATCTGCAGCATCGGGCGGCGTCAGCCGTCCCGGAGCGCGGATGCGCGAGAGACGAAAGGGAAGACATGAGTCTGATTGATGATCTGGTCAAACTCGAGGAAGAGGCCAAGGAGCTCGTCACTAGCGCCGACGACGCCGCCAAGCTCGAGGCTGCGCGCGTTGAGCTGCTCGGTCGCAAGGGCCGTATCACCGGCCTGATGCGCATGATGGGCAAGCTCGCCCCCGAGGATCGTCCCATGATGGGCAAACGCGCCAACGAGATGCGCCATCTGATCGAGGGCATGCTCGACGAGCGCACCACCGAGATGAAGGCCGCCGCCCTCAAGCACGCACTCGAGCACGAGGCCGTCGACATCACGCTGCCGGGGATCCGTCCGCAGATCGGTCACCAGCACCTGATCAAGCAGATCATCGAGGAGGCCGAGGACATCTTCTGCGGCATCGGCTACACCGTCGAGTCCGGCCCCATGGTCGATACCTCCTACTACAACTTCACCGCACTCAACGCGCCCATGGATCACCCGAGCCGCTCGGCTCGCGACACGTTCTATGTGGTCGACAACAACCCCGGCAGCGTCGCGCATCCCGAGGCTCACGCTCACGGCGAGTCCGACGTGCTGCTGCGCACCCAGACCTCGGGCGTGCAGATCCACACCATGGAGTCGCAGAAGCCGCCCATCTACATGATCTGCCCGGGCACCGTCTACCGTCCCGACACGGCCGACGCCTGCCACCTGCCGCAGTTCAACCAGATCGAGGGCCTAGTCGTCGACGAGGGTATCACCTTTGGCGATCTTAAGGGCACGCTCGACTACTTTGTTAAGTGCATGTTTGGTGAGGATCGCAAGACGCGCTATCGCCCGCACTTCTTCCCCTTCACCGAGCCTTCCTGCGAGGTGGACGTGAGCTGCCACGTGTGCGGCGGCAAGGGCTGCAACTTCTGCAAGCACAGCGGCTGGATCGAGATCCTGGGCTGCGGCATGGTCGACCCCAACGTCCTTATCAACTGCGGCATCGACCCCGAGAAGTACACCGGCTTCGCCTTTGGTATTGGCGCCGAGCGCGTCGCGGCACTGCGCTACGACCTGCCCGACCTCAGAACTCTCATGACGGGTGATATGCGCTTCTTGAATCAGTTCTAGGCTGCGGCTTGCCCAAGCACGGCACCTCGGCGCTCATTCGTCGCTTGCGTACCAAAGTACGCGGCGCTCCTCTTTCGGGCCGATCTGCCGCACTTGGACAACCCTCGCTTTGTAAGGAATGTTCACAAAGTTGAAGTTTCCACCTGCATCTCTTCGCAGGCTTTCAGTATGAAAGGAGAGCTAGATGCGTGTTTCTTACGACTGGCTCAAGACCATGATCGATATTCCGGAGGATCCCAAGACCCTTTCGGACGAATATATCCGTACCGGCACCGAGGTCGAGGCGATCGACACCGTGGGCGAGTCCTTCGACCACGTGGTGACCGCCAAGGTGCTCACCAAGATCCCGCACCCCGATAGCGACCACATGTATGTGTGCTCGGTCGATGTGGGCGACAAGAATCTCGACGCCGACGGCAATCCCGCTCCGCTGCAGATCGTCTGCGGCGCGCAGAACTTCGAGGCCGGCGACCACGTCGTCACGGCCATGATTGGCGCCGTGCTTCCCGGCGACGTTAAGATCAAGAAGAGCAAGCTTCGCGGCGTCGTGTCCATGGGCATGAACTGCTCCGCGCGCGAGCTCGGCCTGGGTGGCGACCACTCCGGCATCATGATCCTGCCCGAGGATACGCCCTGCGGCATGCCGTTTGCCGAGTACGTGGGCTCGAGCGACACCGTGCTCGACTGTGAGATCACGCCCAACCGTCCCGACTGCCTGTCCATGATCGGCATGGCCCGCGAGACCGGCGCCATCTTCGACCGCGATTTCCACGTTGAGCTGCCCGCTATCAAGGTCGAGACCGGCCGTGCGACCGACGACGAGCTTTCCGTCGAGATCGCCGACGAGGGCCTGTGCGACCGCTACGTTGCCCGCATCGTGCGCAACGTCAAGGTCGGCCCGTCGCCAGACTGGATGGTCAAGCGCCTCAACGCCCTGGGCGTGCGCCCGCACAACAACATCGTCGACATCACCAACTACATGATGATGCTCACCGGTCAGCCGCTGCACGCCTTTGACCTGGACACCTTTGCCGAGCGCGATGGCCACCGTCGTGTGGTGGTTCGTGCCGCCCAGCAGGACGAGAAGTTCACGACGCTCGACGGCGAGGAGCGCGTGCTCGACGCCGGCATGGGCCTCATCACCGACGGCGAGCGTCCCGTGGCGCTGGCCGGCGTAATGGGCGGCATGGATTCCGAGATCGAGGACGACACCGTCGACGTGATGGTCGAGAGCGCCTGCTTCAACGCCGGTCGCACCTCGCACACCAGCCGCGATCTGTCGCTGATCTCCGACGCCTCCATTCGCTTTGAGCGCCAGGTCGACGAGACCGGCTGCGTGGATGTCGCCAACGTTACCTGCGCGCTGATCGAGGAGATCGCCGGCGGCGAGGTTGCTCCCGGCTATGTGGACGTGTTCCCCGCGCCCAAGACCATCGACAGCATTAAGCTGCGCCTGGCCCGCGTGCGTGCCATCTGCGGTGCCGACATCGAGCCCGACTTTATCGAGCGTTCGCTCACCCGCCTGGGCTGCACCGTCGAGCGCGACGGCGAGGACTTTATGGTCACGCCGCCGAGCTTCCGTCCCGACCTGCCGCGTGAGATCGACCTGATCGAGGAGGTCTTGCGCCTATGGGGCATGGGCCGCGTGACGGCGACCATTCCGGCTGCCAAGAACCACATCGGCGGTCTGACCCGCGAGCAGAAGCTCACTCGTAAGGTCGGCGAGATCCTGCGCGCCTGCGGCCTCAACGAGACCACGACTTTTGGCTTTGCCGCCCCGGGCGACCTGGAGAAGATCGGTATGTCCACCGAGGGTCGCGGTTGCCCCGTGGTGCTCATGAACCCGCTGGTAGCCGAGCAGACTGAGATGCGCCGCTCGCTGTTGCCAGGCCTGTTGCAGTCTGTGGCCTACAACGAGGCCCACGGCACGCCCAACGTGCATCTGTACGAGGTCGGCAGCTTGTTCCACGGTCGCGAGAACGCCAGCCTGCCCAAGGAGACCAAGTCCGTGGCGGGCGTGCTCTCGGGCCAGTGGAGCGAGCAGTCTTGGAGCATGAAGTACCGCAAGCTGCGTTTCTTCTTTGGCAAGGGCATCGTTGAGGAGCTGCTTGCCCAGCTGCGCATCGAGAAGGTTCGCTTCCGTCCCGTCGAGGGCGAGAGCTATGCCTTCCTGCAACCGGGTCGTGCTGCCGAGGTACTCTCGGGCGGTACCGTGCTGGGCTGGGTTGGCGAGATCCACCCCGAGGCGCGCGAGACTATGGGCATTGATGAGGTCGTCGTTGCCTTTGAGCTCGACCTGGACAAGCTGATCAAGGGCGCCCGCAACCAGGAGAACTACCGTGAGTTCTCGCAGTACCCGGCCGTTGAGCACGACCTTGCTATCGTAGTCGACAACACTGTGACCTGCGAGGATCTTGAGCGTCGTATTACGAGTGCCGGCGGCAAGCTGCTCGAGGGCGTGCGCCTGTTCGATGTCTACCGCGATCCCATCCGTATCGGTGCGGGCAAGAAGTCCATGGCCTTTGCGCTTACGTATCGCTCCGACGACCATACGCTCACCAGCGAAGAGGTCGAAAAAGCGCACCAGAAGATCGTCACCAAGGTGTGCAAGGGCGTAAACGGCGAGGTCCGCGGCTAGGTCCTGCGCTGGGGTATGGGTCAGCGGTGGCTGCTGCCGAGTCCTACGTGACTGCTGTTTTCGGTATAAGGCACCGTTGAGCCTGCATATATGACACGCGCATTACATAACGGCGTGCTGCTTTGTCGGCAGTGCGCCGTTTTGCTATGATAGCCCGCGGCGTGTTACGAATCTGACATTACGTAACACTGGAAAGGTGATTCAAGCGGCGTTGCAATTCCGTGCGCCGATAACCGGGAGGCGTACATGCACATTCCAGATAATTATCTGTCCCCGCAGACCGATGCCGTCATGGCGGTGGCGATGGTGCCCGTCTGGGCTCACTGTATCAAGAAGGTGCGCGCCACGCTCGATCGCGAGCACATGGCTTTCCTGGGCATCTGCGCCGCATTTTCCTTCTTGCTTATGATGTTCAACGTGCCGCTGCCCGGCGGCACCACTGGCCACGCCGTTGGTGGCGCACTCATCGCGCTGCTGCTGGGCCCCGAGGCCGCGGCTATCGCGGTTTCGGTCGCGCTGGCGCTGCAAGCGCTGCTGTTTGGCGACGGCGGCATCCTGTCCTTTGGCGCTAACTGCTTTAACATGGCCTTCGTGTTGCCGTTTGCCGCAGCCATCGTGTTCCGCGCGCTTAACAGCCGTTTGCACGACAAGAGCTGGGGCACCTCGGTTTCGGCCATCGCAAGCGGCTGGGTCGGCCTGTGCCTGGCGGCCCTGTGCGCAGCAATCGAGTTTGGTATTCAGCCGATGCTTTTCACGAATGCTTCGGGCGCTCCGCTGTACTGCCCCTTCCCGCTGTCCATTGCCATTCCGGCCATGATGATCCCGCATATGTTGGTAGCCGGCGTGGTCGAGGGCGTGGCGACTGCCGCGATCTACGGCTTTATCAAGAAGACGGCGCCGAGCGTTATCGTCGGTCCCGAGGCTTACGACGGCCTGCTGGACGCCGAGGGCGCAGCCGCCAAGAAGACCTCGCTGGTCCCCACACTCATCCTGGTCGCCGTGCTTGTCGTGGCCACGCCGCTGGGCCTGCTGGCCACGGGTGACGCCTGGGGTGAGTGGGATGCCGAGGGCGCCGCGACCGCCGTTCAGGAGGCTGGCGACGACAGCCTGCAGGCTTCGGTCGGCCTTGACACCCCGACCTTTGCCGATGCGCTGCCTACGGGTGATTACCTGCAGGCCTATTCCGAGGAGCAGGGTCTCGGCTTTGCCGGTCAGGCTGCCATGTATATCCTGTCCGGCGTGATTGGCGTGGCGGTGCTCACCATCGCATTCCGTCTGATCTCGCTGACGGTCAAGGAAAGCGGTGCTCATGGCGATGGTCGAGCTGCCTAGCTGGCTTGCGGTCGAGCAGCGTTACGAGCCCACGGGCGCTCGTCATCGCGTGATGCAAAAGAACGTCCTGCACCTGGCGAGCCTGCTTGAGCGGGTTCGCCTGGGTGGAGGCGCGCACGAGGGCGGGTCGATGGTCGACCGCGCCCTTTCTTGCGTTTCGGCTCCGGTGCGCCTGGTGGGGATATTCGTTTGCGTCCTGTGCGTGTGCCTGACACAAAGCCCGCTGTACCTCATGTTGATGGCGGCCATTGCGCTGGTGCTCGTTGCCGTGCGTCCCGTACGCGGGCTGCGCGCGACCTTTGTGCCGGCGCTTGGCGCCGCGGGGCTCGCAGTGGTTTTGGCGCTGCCTGCCCTGCTGCTGGGTGCTTCCGCTACGGGCGCCATGCTCAAGATTGCGCTCAAGACGTTCATTAACGTGACGCTCGTGCTGGGCGTTTCGTGGACCCTCACATGGAGCCGCATGTCGGCGGCGCTCAAGACGCTACATCTGCCCGACGAGGTCATCTTTACGTTTGATATGGCGCTCAAGCACATCGAGGTGCTGGGCCGAACGGCGCACGATCTGACCGAATCGGTCATGCTGCGCAGTGTGGGTCGCGCGCCTGAGGGGTTTTCGCGCACCGACTCGGTCGCGGGTATCATGGGCATGACGTTTATCAAGGCGATGGAATGCAGCCATGCGATGGACGAGGCCATGCTCTGCCGTGGGTTTGCCGGTGTGTATCCGGCGCCCGCGCGCGCCGGGCTTGGCTGGCGCGATGCGGTCTATGCGGCCGGCGTGGCGCTGCTGGCAGTGTTGTGCGCCGTGCTGTAGGCGCTGCTGGTTCCGGCTGGGGATGCAAATGGGGAAGGGCGACGTTTTGGCAAACGATACAAATGGCGCGATGGGCGCGAGCGGTTCTGCTGGCGCCGAGACCACGCCGCTCATCGAGTTTCGCGACGTGGTGTTTTCCTATGCGGGGCATACGGTTGTCGATGGTGTGTCGCTGCAGGTCGATTGTGGTGAACTCGTTGCCCTGCTCGGTCCCAACGGCTGCGGTAAGACGACGATTATGCGCCTTATTAACGGCCTTGAACTCGCGGACACTGGGGCATACCTGTTTGACGGGCATGTGATTGATGCGGCGTTTCTAAAGGATTCCGCGGCCGCTCAGCGTTTTCATCAGCGCGTGGGCTTCGTATTCCAAAACGCCGATGCCCAGCTGTTCTGCGCCACGGTGGGCGAGGAAGTTGCTTTTGGTCCCGCGCAGATGGGTCTGCCGGCAGACGAGCTCGAGCGCCGCGTGCGCGATGCCATGGGGCTGTTCCAGGTTGCCGACCTTGCCGACGCCTCTCCCTATCAGCTCTCGGGCGGGCAAAAGAAGCGTGTTGCGCTGGCTGCGGTGGTGTCGATGAACCCGGATATCTTGGTCCTCGACGAGCCTACCAATGGGCTCGACGAGGATTCATGCGACATCGTGGTCAATTTCTTGCTGGCTTATGTCGCGGCGGGTAAGACGGTCTTGATGAGCACGCATCACCAGGATTTGGTGCGACGCCTGGGTGCCCGTGCAATCTATATCGATCGATATCACCATGTGGTCGAGGCGTCTTCGTCGTCGTATGGAACCGAAAGCGGTGCTACGGACTAGTTGCTGCGTAGAGCGTGCGTAGCCGTCCGCGCGGCTTTGCCGTGATGGTATAGTTATCCAGGTTTTTTATGGGGGTGGCTATGCCAAGCTGGAACATTCATATCGCTCAGACGGAGCGTTTGCTGGAGCGCACCGGTGCGCTTGCCAATAGCGTGCGCGACCGCAATGCCTTTTTGTTTGGCTGCGTGGTTCCGGATATCTTCGTGGGCTATATGGTCCCTGGCATCGCCGATCCCATCCCGTACCGCATTACGCACTTTGCAAAGCCCGAGCCTATCCCTAAGCCTCGTGAGCATGAGTTCTGGGATACCTATGTGGCACCGTTGCTTAAAAGTTCGCCCACCGGTGCGCCAGCCGCGGCGACCTCGATTATCGAGGAGCGCGAGCGACTGAATCGCGTGCACTATCCCCAGCGCTACAGGGATGCCGAGCCGGTTGTCGGTCCCGGCGCTCGTGAGTTCTCGCTTGCGTCCGAGGACGTGGCGCAGTCGCTGCTCGATTTAACGTTGGGCGTCTGGTCACATCTGGTGGCCGATACCGTATGGAATACGCGCGTGAATCAGTACTTGGAGGCACACGGCGGCAAGCCGTGTGAGGAGTTCCGCATTAAAAAGCAAGGCGACTTTGACTGGTTTGGCAAGACGCTCGGCATCGTTTCGATTCCGCGCGCGACCGATCGCCTGTATACTGCGGCGACGCGTTTTGGGCAGTATCCCATCCATAAAGAATATGTGCTCAAGACCATCGGCGTTATGCACGAGATTGTACGCGAAAACCCCGGCGAGCCCGATCATCCGCCGTATCGCCTGCTAACCGAGGAGTTTTTCGATGCAACGTTTACCGAGGTCATCGAGCTAACCGAGGCGGGATTTGCGGCTCGCGTTGCCGCTTCTGACGTTCCCGCAGTCCCCCTGATCCACAGCTGCTAGCCGGCCGGCTTAACGGTGAACAGTTCATCCCAATTGACCAACAGCTCCCGTCGCAGGGCATCTTCGGTGGTGCGTTCCTGATCGGTCTTTGGGATGTAGGGGAGCCCCTCCTTTTTATGGATGAGTTCGGCGATGTTGCTAAAGCTCTTCGTGTCTTTGATTTGCTCATAGGTTATCTGGATAACGTCATAGCCCATGCTTGTGAGGGCGGTGGTGCGCTCGGCATCGGAGAGGCTTGCGGCTTCGCTGTCATGGGCGGAGCGGCCTTGGCATTCAAGGATGACGCCCATGCTGTCGGTGCTGCTCTCTATGAGGATATCGGCGTAGCAGCAGGTTTTGTCATACAGTGAGCGCGCGGTGTCGCTGAGTGGGATGCGCACGTTGTTTGCGATATTGATGCCCATGCCGCCCTCGTTGCGGGGGAGCGAGACAAGCATGGAGGTCTGTACTTCGAAGGGCGAGGCGGTCTGTCCCGTCATGTGCTCGGCCGCCCAGCGCAGTTGTTTAACGCCGCGCAGGCCTGCGGCCTGCTTGGCGAACGCGGCGATATCCGCTGCGGAAAGAAGCGGCGTGCGCTTCCACAAGTTGGTGTCATTACCCTTGGTGTCGACAACACGTTTCCAACCACAGTCGGGCGGAATGAGCTTAAGCGAAATTGCTTCATCGAGCTGCTGCTGCGCCCGTTTACAAGGCGTGAACACTGCAAAGGAGCCGCACATCTCGTAGCAAGCCATGAGTAACTGGTTGCGCGAGACCTGCGTAGCAAGGTTGAGCAGTGTGAACTCGGGCGACGTGACATCAAATCCATGTTCAGTTTGCCTAAACGACCCGGGAGGCGGCTCTTGGGTCAGGAGGTGCGATTTAAACAGGCTTCGCGACCCGGATTGTGCTCGAGTGAATACAAGCCTGTGAAGCGGTGCATGAAGCAGGTCTTTTACAACTGCATGACTTCCGAGGCCGCAACATCTGCGATCCATATTGCCAAGGCTAATGGCGGGGTAAAGCCCTAATACCTGCGGCGGGATACGGTGATAGTAAAAAGCGGATTGACCGCATAGCGTCAGGTCCATGATATCCTCCTGGTCGAAATGTGCTTTTGGACCGTGCGATGCCAGCGTCAATCCGGAAGTATGCGGCAAAATCTGAATCCTATGAGCAGACCTGGCTTTTAAGGCCAGTTTATCAGGCATTTTGTTGCGAAAAAACAGGGCGTGCTCGGAGGTCTCAGAATTTGCCGCATACTTCCGAAAACCAGGTCGATCTGGCTCCTGCTAAAACGATTTAGCAGCGTCGGGTAAGGTGTGGTTTCGCCATCGGGCGAACATTTCCGCAGCAAGAAAGTTCATTTTTAGGGCTTGGAGGGGCGATTTGGACTCATTTGGTAAAGAAATGAGTGCGTGTCATGCTGTGCAGTGGGCACTTGCATTGCAAAGGGCCCGGAAGGCTTTGCCTTCCGGGCCCTTTGCAATGCAAGTGTGCTTGCAAGTGCGATTTAGCGCACCTGAGCGACGTAAGCGACGTTGGTCGAGGAGACCTTGTCCTCGAGCTGGACGCTCATGCGGGGATCGCCGGCGGTGGCGACGGTCAGGTCGCCGGCCTCGACGTAGCCGAGCTCCTTAGCGGTCTCAATCGCCTTGACGATCGTGCCGTTGACGGTACCCTGGGTAATCTCGGCCTGGTGCGGGATAACGCCCCAGTACATGATCATCTGCTGGACGGCCCACTCGTGGCGGGAGAACGCGCAGATCGGCATGTTGGGACGGAAGTGCGAGATCAGGCGAGCGGTACGACCGGTGGTCGTCGGCACGGTGATGCACTTGGCGCCAACGGTGGTGGCCATGTTCACAGCGGACATACCCACAACGTTGTTGACGACGCGGGTGCCGTGAGCATCGGCCGGAACCTCGAGCGGAGCGTGGGCCGGGAGGTACTTCTCGGTCTCGAGAGCAATGCTGGCCTGCATCTTGACGGCCTCGACCGGGTACTTACCGGCAGCGGACTCGCCGGACAGCATGACGGCGTCGGTGCCGTCATAAATGGCGTTAGCAACGTCGGCAACCTCGGCGCGCGTCGGGCGCGGGTTCTGCTGCATGGAGTCGAGCATCTGCGTAGCGGTGATAACGGGCTTGTAGGCCGCGTTGCACTTGGCGATGATCTCCTTCTGGATGTGCGGAACGAGCTCGGGCTTGATCTCGATGCCCAGGTCGCCACGGGCGACCATAATGCCGTCGGAAGCCTCGAGAATCTCGTCGAAGTTCTCGACGCCCAGGGCGCACTCGATCTTCGGGAAGATCGTCACGTGCTCGCCACCGTTCTCGCGGCAAAGCTTGCGGATGCCGCGGACGGACTCGCCGTCACGGATGAAGGAAGCGGCGATGTAGTCGATGTTCTCGGTCAGGCCAAAGAGGATGTCCTGACGATCGCGCTCGGTGATGGCGGGCAGCGAGATGTTGACGTTGGGCATGTTGACGCCCTTGCGCTCGCCGATCAGGCCGTCGTTCTTAACGACGCAGGTCATGTCCTGGCCGCTGACGGACTCGACCTCGAGGGCAACCAGGCCGTCATCGATCAGGATGAGGGAGCCCTTCTCGACCTCGGAAGGCAGAGCCAGGTAGTCGAGGGAGATGTGCTCAGCGGTGCCGTGGAAATCCTCGGACGTGGGCTGAGCGGTGACGACGATCTTATCGCCGGTCTTGACGGCAACCTTCTTGCCGTCGACCAGAAGGCCGGTGCGGACCTCGGGGCCCTTGGTGTCGAGCAGGATGCCGACGGGCATACCGAGCTCCTTGGAAATACGGCGGACGCGCTCGATGCGACCGTGGTGCTCGTCGTAGGAGCCGTGCGAGAAGTTAAAACGGGCGACGTTCATGCCCGCCTTGATCATCTCGCGGATGGTCTCGTCGCTATCGCAGGCGGGACCCATGGTGCATACAATCTTAGTGCGCTTGTACATTCAGACCTCCATCTGACATCGTCTTGCGCTGATAGATAAACCATAAGAAATAAAACCGTGTTGATTATAACGAAATGCCGACCGAATACCCCATAAAATCGACCGTATGCCGAATTAGAAGTTCATTTTTTGCGGAATAAACGGTATATGAAAAAACTTTACCAACCGCTCTAACCGCTGCTATCTGGGCGATATTTCAGTTTGCCGAGACGTTGGTGAAAAAACGTTTTATCAATATTGAGCATCACACGGTCTGCACCGTTTGGCACGGACCGTATCTCCAAATGAATTGTTTTGGCTAGACGTGTCGCTTTGGGGTACCATAGCTCCACTATCAACTGCCGCTCAGCACGGCAGCCTTGATGAGCCCTTGCCCTTCTCCTGGGAATTATGATCGGGCATCAATCTGCTGAGTGGCCCGAATCCCAGGAGGGGACTCTATATGCAAAAGGAATACCTGTCCGCCGCGGCGGAGGTGCTCAGCGACCAAGGTGTCGATGAGAACCTCGGCCTGAGCAACGGCGAGGCGTCGTCGCGCCTCGCCAAGACAGGCCCTAACAAGCTCGAGGAAGCCGAGAAGACGCCGCTGTGGAAGCGTTTCTTTGAGCAGATGGCAGACCCCATGGTCATCATGCTGATCGCGGCCGCGGTTATCAGCGCGCTTACGGGCATGGTCAAGGGCGAGGCGGACTTTGCCGATGTCGCCATCATCATGTTCGTCGTTATCGTCAACTCGGTGCTGGGCGTGGTCCAGGAAGCCAAGAGCGAGGAGGCCCTCGAGGCCCTGCAGGAGATGAGCGCGGCGCAGTCCAAGGTGCTGCGCGACGGCAAGCTCGTGCATCTGCCGAGCGCCGAGCTCGTGCCTGGCGACGTGATCATGCTCGAGGCGGGCGACTCCGTCCCGGCCGATTGCCGCGTGCTCGAGAGCGCCACGATGAAGATCGAAGAGGCCGCACTCACCGGCGAGTCCGTGCCCGTAGAGAAGCACGCCAACGTGATCGAGCTTGCCGCGGGCACCGATGACGTGCCGCTCGGCGACCGCAAGAACATGTGCTACATGGGCTCCACCGTGGTGTACGGCCGCGGTCGCGCCGTCGTGGTCGGCACCGGCATGAACACCGAGATGGGCAAGATTGCCGGCGCCCTGGCCGAGGCCAAGGAGGAGCTCACGCCGCTGCAGGTGAAGCTCGCCGAGCTTAGCCGCATCCTCACCATCATGGTGATCGTCATCTGCGTCGTGATCTTTGGCGTTGACATTCTCCGCCACGGCGTGGGCAACGTCCTTACCGACCCGACCGCCTTGCTCGATACCTTTATGGTCGCCGTCTCGCTCGCCGTTGCCGCCATCCCCGAGGGCCTGGTCGCCGTCGTGACCATCGTACTTTCGCTCGGCGTGACCAAGATGGCCAAGCGCCAGGCGATTATCCGTAAGCTTTCCGCCGTCGAGACTCTTGGCTGCACACAGACCATCTGCTCCGACAAGACCGGTACCCTCACCCAGAACAAGATGACCGTCGTCAAGCACGAGCTCGCTGCGCCCAAGGAGAAGTTCCTGGCAGGTATGGCGCTGTGCTCCGATGCTCAGTGGGACGAGGAGCTGGGCGAGGCCGTGGGCGAGCCGACCGAGTGCGCGCTCGTCAACGATGCCGGCAAGGCTGGTCTTACTGGCCTGACTGCCGAGCATCCGCGTGTGGGCGAGGCCCCGTTCGACTCGGGTCGTAAGATGATGTCCGTGGTCGTCGAGACCCTGGACGGCGAGTATGAGCAGTACACCAAGGGCGCGCCCGACGTGGTGATCGGCCTGTGCACCCACATCTACGAGGGCGATAAGGTCGTCCCGCTGACCGAGGAGCGTCGTGCCGAGCTCGTGGCCGCCAACAAGGCCATGGCCGACGAGGCCCTGCGCGTACTGGCGCTGGCAAGCCGCACCTACACCGAGGTCCCGGCCGACTGCAGCCCTGCTGCGCTCGAGCACGACCTGGTCTTCTGCGGCCTGTCCGGCATGATCGACCCGGTCCGTCCCGAGGTGGCCGACGCTATCCGCGAGGCGCACGACGCCGGTATTCGCACTGTCATGATTACGGGCGACCACATTGACACCGCCGTGGCCATCGCCAAGCAGCTGGGCATCGTCGCCGATCGCAGCCAGGCCATCACCGGTGCCGACCTCGATCGCATGAGCGATGAGGAGCTCGACGCGCACATCGAGGACTACGGCGTGTACGCCCGCGTTCAGCCCGAGCACAAGACCCGCATCGTCGAGGCTTGGAAGTCGCGCGACCAGATCGTCGCCATGACGGGCGACGGCGTCAACGACGCCCCGTCCATCAAACGCGCCGACATTGGCGTTGGCATGGGTATCACCGGTACCGACGTCACTAAGAACGTTGCCGACATGGTACTCGCCGACGACAACTTTGCCACCATCATCGGCGCCTGCGAAGAGGGTCGCCGCATCTACGACAACATCCGCAAGGTCATCCAGTTCCTGCTTTCGGCTAACCTTGCCGAGGTGTTCTCGGTGTTTATCGCCACGCTCATCGGCTTTACCATCTTCCAGCCGGTGCAGCTGCTGTGGGTGAACCTGGTTACCGACTGCTTCCCCGCGCTCGCGCTGGGCATGGAGGATGCCGAGGGCGACATCATGAAGCGCAAGCCGCGCAACGCCAAGGACGGCGTCTTTGCCGGACATATGGGTCTGGACTGCGTGGTTCAGGGCCTGATCATCACCGTGCTGGTGCTGGCGAGCTTCTTTGTGGGCGTCTACTTTGACATGGGCTACATCCACATCGCCGATATGATCGCCGGCGCCGCCGACGAGGAAGGCGTGATGATGGCCTTCATCACGCTCAACATGGTCGAGATCTTCCACTGCTTTAACATGCGCAGCCGTCGCACGTCGCTGTTTAAGATGAAGAAGCAGAACAAGTGGCTGTGGGCCTCCGCCGCGCTGGCACTTGTGCTGACGGTGATCGTAACCGTGCAGCCGACGCTTGCCGAGATGTTCTTTGGCCCCGTGACGCTCGAGCTCAAGGGCGTTATCGCCGCGCTGGGCCTTGCCTTCCTGATTATCCCGCTGATGGAGATCTACAAGGCGATCATGCGCGCTGTGGAGAAAGAGTAACGTACCTGTCCGGGCCCGACCGCCTGCGGGGTTTCCACGGGCACGTCCTCGCCGCTTTGCGGCTGCGGGATGTGCCCTTAGGAAACCCCTCCCGGCGGGCGGGCCCTGCGGTATCCTTGCTGGCTTTTCGCCCGTGCGGATGAAAAGGGCTGAGGGAAAGTATGTGAGCTGGTCGGGCTTTGCCCGGCCAGCTCTTTTTTAGAGCATTTGCTCGACCGACTCTTTTTGTGAACTGGATTGTATGGGGTTGAATCGGCGACGCGTTAGGAGAAGCCGGGAACGTCGCTGAAGGGGATTTGAGGCATAAAGAGAACGATGACGGCCATAATTCCCCAGTAGATTTGCAGAGGTAGCGGAGCCGATATCAGGGCATTAAAGAAGGACAAACCCTTTTTGCTTCCATATAGCTGGACCGAGCTGAGAAGAGCAATTCCAAAAGAGATGGCGCTCGGCCAGCATGCTTTGACAATGAGGCTAAGGAAATAGCATATTAATGTTATCGCTATGCACCCAATGCCCCAGAGCCACTTCTTGTTGAGGAAATACTGGATGCCCCATACACCAATTACGGGGGCAATGATGACTGGCAACATAGCCGTATCCTAACTATTTATACAACGAATGTATTCTCCGGAGTTGGGGGGATAGACGCTGCAAGGTAGACGGTACGCGTTGCCTGCGGGTACGGGGTGTCCAAGGAGTTGCTTTGCTGCATACTCAGGCCAAGTACCTCCGGTTTTGCTTATGATCTTCTTAATCAGTCCGTCGATTACAAGCCCCGTTACATAGCCGATGAGTTCTTTTCCAATAAAAATGGCAATTTTGACGATCCATTCTTTAGCGCCGCGTGTGGCAGTTGCTAAATCATCCAAAGACAGGGTCTGGAATCGATCGACAATTTGGACATCTCCGTTTTCATCTAGTGCGTATGTCGTCCATCCTGTGCCGGACTCATTGACAGCTTCAATGTACTCTTCGGCAGAAGGGAACTCTACTTCAAGAGGTTGCGCCTTAGATTGCTTTGGTGAAATGGCAATTGAGCAAAGCGCAACTGCGCTTGCGATGAATGACTTACGGCTTACGGGAACGTTGCGTAGCATGTGTATCCTCCTGACATTTAGCTTGACATTGCTGTGTTGTTCAGATTCAGCCTCCAATCCGTGAAACGCATTTCAAACGAATCAAGCGTGGAAAGGTCGAACTCGGACGCTATCTTTCCTTCAGAGATGGCAAAAATTGAAGGATAAAACTCGAATGACGGCAGAAGCGCCTTAAGTGTTTCCCTATCAACTTCCTTTTGGCTCTTAGGGACAACGAGGATCTCGATGTCGTTCTTGAGACTCGGCGAAAGCGAGCGCTCTGCCGCACGGAGTTCTTCACAGGCCGGGCAGCCCTCCAGCTCAATTTGCACGATAAAAGATTCGCCTTTGCTTAATTTCGATCGAAATTCGGGCAATGAGATATTGATTGGATCGGAATTGGTTCGTACTGACGAGAAGAGGGCGAAAAGGGACAGCGATAAGATAAGGATAAGGACGGTTTGCTTTCTCATGGGTCCTCCAAACTCTATAAAGTTAAATTAATTTATATAAAACATTAAATAAAGATTCTTTAAAATGAACGGTATCGATTTGCCGGTAAATGGTTTTGAGCGAGAGCGGTTGGATTGAAAAGTACAATGAACGCAGGGAAATAAGGAAAAAAGGAGGAGAAATGAAAGATCGCGATATACATCTGCGGTTGACGACGAGTTTTCTGACAATCTTCTGTATCGCCCTGGCGGTTCAAGCGCTATGTTGCGTGGTGTTGTTCGTTCATCTTGCGAACCTGTTGCTCATCGAGGGTATCTCTGCGGTGAGCGGCGGATTTCTGCTCTTGTTTATGGTTAGCACGCTTTGCGACGCTGCAACGTTTCTTCTGTTTACGATTCTGACGGCGAAAGTCAGGCATGAGGGTCGTCCTTTTGGTAAGTGGCAGACCAGGATTTTGGTCGCGGCTGGCCTCCTGATGTCGGTAAAAGCCGTCATCAGCATCATATGGCCGACGATTCAATTGCCATACAGCAATGTTCTTGGAACGGCTGAGCCCGTGTTTCCCGAGTTTGATTTTCAATCGCTTTCTTACGGACTCGTTTTCTTTGCGTTGGCGGGGGTCTTTGAATACGGTAGGGTATTGCAGGAAGATGCAGACGAGATTCTCTAGGGGGTGGCACGGTGCCGATTGTTATGCGTCTTGACCGCGTGATGGCGGACCGTAAAATCTCGTCGCAGGAACTTGCCGAAATCATTGGAATATCGCCTGTTAATCTGTCTCGAATTAAAACGGGAAGACTCAAGGGGATCCGCTTTTCTACACTTCAAGCAATGTGCGAGGCGCTTCATTGCAAGCCCGGCGACATCATCGATTGGATGGATGATGACGAGTACGCCGCAGCATTTGGTAAGTCGGACGGAACAATGCGTTAAAATACCTGCTCAGTTGTGTGGTTTTGTGCTGGGAGGCGTTTGTGGGCAAGGCTAAGGCTAAGGCGAAGAAAAAGACGACGGGGGCGCGGGCTAAGCGTGATCGTCGTCGGAAGCTCGCGACCGAACCCCCTGCATCTGCCGAGGAGTTGCTGGCGAGTGTACCGGGGCTTGACGCGCTGCGGGACGTTCCGGCGTTTGATGACCTGCCGGTCGATGAAGCCCAGCAGGCTGCCTTTGATGATTTCTGCGCGCATGTCGAGGAGCCCGAGCAGATGCAGCTTGGCGCCGTGGTGCGCTTGGATCGCGGGTTTCCACTGGTGGCGACTGCCGACGATACCTTCCGCGCTGAGCATGCCGTGGGATTTGCCAAGTCGCGCGGTGGGGACGAGGTCCTGCTGCCTGCCGTGGGCGATCGTGTGGCGGTGCGCCGCGCTCCCGGGCACGATATGGGCGTGATTGAGTGCGTGCTGCCGCGCCGTACGAGCTTTGAGCGTTGGCGCGGCCATGCCCGCGGAGAGCGCCAGGTGCTCTGCTCCAACGTGGATAGCGTGCTAATCGTGCAGGCGCTCGGTGCCGGCGAGGTGCTGCTCGACCGCGTGGCGCGCTCGCTGGTGTTGGCGCTCGACTGCGATGCCGAACCGGTGGTGGTACTCACCAAAGCTGACCGCTGCGATGCCGGGGAGCTCGAGCGCGATCTGGATCGCGTGCGCCGCCTGGTGGGTCCGGACGTGCGCGTGATCGTGACGTCCTCTGCCGAGGGCCGCGGCCTGGACGAGGTCCGTGCCTGCGTGCCTGTCGGGAGCTGCGCCATGATTCTGGGCGAGTCGGGTGCCGGCAAGTCGACGCTGCTCAATGCACTGCTGGGCCACGATACGTTGGCGACCGGCGGTGTGCGCGAACGCGACGACCAGGGCCGTCACACTACCGTCGCGCGCGTGATGGTGGCGCTGCCGGGCGACGCCGGCGTGATCGCCGATGCCCCGGGTCTGCGCAGCCTACCGCTCGTGGGTCACGAGCGGGGGCTGGCCCGCGCCTTCCCCGAGATTGTCGAGGCATCGCGCGCGTGCCGGTTTGGCGATTGCACGCATACCCATGAGCCGGGTTGCGCCGTTCGCGAGGCCGAGGACGCCGGGCAGATTGACAGCCTGCGTCTGGAAACGTTCCAAAACCTGGCGTCATCCATGCGCGTGAGCGCTCAAATGCTCGATCCCGATGTTCATCTGTAATTGATTTTTCCTATGACAGCCGTCTCCCAACTGTTCGGGAGACGGCTTTTTTGCTGCGGAAAAGCCTCGAAACATGCAGTTTGCTGACGTGCTGACCAAAACCTTGCCACGAGCTTGACGGGCAGGTCAGCTTTTGGTCAGCGATTGGTTTGACATCGAAAACCAAGATCGCGATTGCGCCGCTTTGCGCTCTGACCGCCCAGACAATGGTGGTACGGGCATTCGCCCGGCACTGCCATGAGAGGAGCGGCCGTGAACAAGAGCAAGCGCATCGCCATCAGTCTGGTCGCGGGCGTGCTCGCTGCGCTGCTCTGCATGGCTTACGGCTCGTCGATCCGCTCACGAGCCGAACAGGTCCAGGCTGAGACCTTGGCCAAGTACGGTGGCGATCGCGTCGAGGTATGCGTCGCGGCGCGCGATATCGATGTGGGCGAGACCCTCGATGAGACCAATGTCATAACCCAGGAATGGCTGACGAGCCTGCTGCCGCGTGACGCGGCGACCGAGCTGCGCCAGGTGCGCGGCGACGTGACGACTTCGCGTATTCCCAAAAACGCCGTGATCTGCAATGTCTACACCAAGGCCGAGAGCCACAAGCTCGAGGTGCCTAAGGGCAAGGTCGCCGTTTCGGTGGCGGTCGATGCCGAGCACTCGGTCGGCGGTGCTGCGGGCGTGGGCAGCTACGTGGATGTGTATGTGCAAAAAGACGGCGTGACCGATCGGCTGTGCGGCGCGTACGTGATCGATACCAGCGAGGATTCCGGTGCCACGCGCGAGGGCAAGATCGAATGGGTGACGCTGGCGGCTGACCCCGAAGACGTCAAGGAACTGCTGGGAGCCTCGGGCAAGGGAACGGTCAGCTTGACGATTCCCGCCACGGCGCGCGGCAAAAAGAGCGGAGGCGACGAGTGATGAAGGCGATCTGGCTTGCGTGCTGCGCGTGCGGCGATTACGGGCTGTTGCAGCGGGAAGTCGAGGGCCGTGATGTGGGTGCACAGGTGCTTCGCGTGGGTGACCTGGACGGGCTGGTTTCCATGGCGCGGGCGTTTCCGTCGCGCCGCGGGGCTGCCATCATCGCGGCGTCTCTGTTTGATACCGAAGATGTGCGCAAGACTGTTGCGCGCCTGACGGCCGAAGGCCGCGTGAGTCGCGTGGTCGTGTTGATAGAAGCGCTCGATCCGTCGGATATCGAGGGGCTGTTTCGCGCGGGGGCGACCGAGGTCATCGCTGCACACAGTATATGCGGCAACGGGCGCGCGGGCGAGGGAGCGGTTGATTCCGATCGGAGCATGACGATTGAGCCCGATGCTTTTGTTGATAGGGAACCCGGGGCGCCTCGCGCTACAAGAGGCCCGCGTGTTGATGATTATGGAAAAGCGGAAGCCGAGCATGGTCGGCGCCCCCGGAACCCCCTTGTATACGATGACGCTGGAGGGCCGGCGCAGCATGCTGGCGATTCCCCGGCTGTAGATATGGGATACGTGCACGGCGTGAATCTGGCGGATGAACTCGATGAAGTTGAGGGCTTTGCCGGGTGCGGCGAGTTGTCGCTGATGCAGCATGAGCAGATTGCGCAGAACGAGCCTGCCTCGCAGACCGAACAAGCAGCCATGCCGGCTTGGACGCAGCACGTGGTTGCGGCGGGGGAGACGGGGACGCTGTCACCGACGCCCGCCCCGCCGCCTCCGATGCCGCCGGCAGACGCTGCCGCTTCGCCGCATCGAGCTCCGGTCATCTGCGCCATTTCGGGTTCGGGCGGTTGCGGCAAGTCGACGATCGTTGCCACCATGGCACACACATCGTCGCTGTTGGGCTTGCGTGCCGCCGTGCTCGACCTGGACCTGATGTTTGGAAACCTTTACGACTTGTTAGGCGTCGATGCTCCGCGCGATATGGTGACACTTATCGAGCCGTCGGCGGCGGGCACGCTCGCCGAGCCGGATATCGTAGCCGCATCGATGCGCGTGGCACCGGGCGTTACGCTCTGGGGTCCCGTCGCGGCGCCCGAGCAAGCCGAGCTCATGGCACGTCCGGTGGAGCTACTGCTTGATGTCCTGCGTCGCGAATCCGACGTGGTCTTTATCGATACCTCGGTCTTTTGGGGCGACGCCGTGGCGGCTGCGGTGGCGGCGAGCGACCGTTGCCTGGTCGTTGGCGATGCGGCGGTGTCGTCCGCGACATCGGCGTCGCGCGTCATCGAACTGGCAAGTCGAGTAGGTGTACCGCGCACGCGCATGAGCGCCGTGTTCAACCGGTTCGGTGCGCGCGGGGCGGACGAGGACGTCGCCATGCGCTTTGAGATTGCCTGTGCGTTGAGCTCCAAGATTCGTATCGCCGATGGCGGGCAGGATCTCGCCGCGCTCATGGCGTTTGGGCGCGCTGACGAGGCGGTGGGGCAGACCAGCGCTTTTGCGACCAGCATGCGCGAGGCCACGCGCGAGATGCTCGTGGAACTGGGGTGCGCCGTCGGCCCTTGGAGCGATATGGTCGCCGACCGTGCAACGCGTACCGAACGCCCGCGTATCCGCCTTCCCTGGTCGCGCGAGGGTGATCAGCGATGAGCCTGCAAACGAGGATTAAGGCTGCCGGCGCTGCAGCGGCGGCAACGCCTGTAGATGCGGGGCGTCGCCGCGCGGTGAAACGACGCACCAAGCGCGCCGTGATGGACCGCATGGGTTACGACGAAGTGGCGCGTATCAGCGCCTATATCGACCCGGCACTTGCCCGCTCGGAATTGCGTCCTGCGGTGGAGGCGGCGCTCAATGTTGAGGAGCCGACCGATCTCGCGACGCCCGAGCGCGAGACCATCATCGACGAGATTTTGGATGACGTGGTGGGCTTGGGGCCGTTGCAGCCGCTCATCGAGGACGACACCGTTACCGAGATCATGATCAACGGCTGCCGCTCGGCTTTCTTTGAACGCGGCGGCGTCTTGTACCCCATCGAGCATGCGTTTGAGGATGATGAGCAGATCCGTGTGCTTATCGACCGCATTATCTCGCCACTTGGCCGCCGTATCGACGAGCGCAGCCCCATCGTCAACGCCCGCCTCAAAACGGGCTATCGCGTCAACGCGGTGATTCCGCCTGTGGCGATTGACGGACCGATTCTCACCATCCGAAAGTTCTCGGACCGTATCTGCTCGCTGGACGAGCTCGTGGGGTTGGGATCGCTGCCGCTTTGGTATGCGCAGCTGCTGTCGTGTGCGGTGTCGCTGCGACAGGACCTGGCGGTTGCGGGAGGCACGGGATCTGGTAAGACCACCCTGCTCAACGCGTTGTCATGTGAGATTTCCACCGGCGAGCGCATCGTGACGATCGAGGACTCTGCCGAGCTCAAGTTTGCGCATCATCCGCACGTGGTGCGCCTAGAGGCGCGCGAGGCTTCAATTGAGGGCGAGGGCGCGGTGACGATCCGCGACCTGGTGACTAATGCCCTGCGCATGCGCCCCGACCGCATCGTGGTGGGCGAGGTGCGCGGTGCCGAGTGCTGCGACATGTTGCAGGCCATGAACACGGGCCACGACGGGTCGCTCACCACGCTTCATGCGGGTTCAGAACAGGAGACCGTGGTGCGTCTGACGTTGCTTGCACGTTATGGCATCGATCTGCCGAGCGAGCTCATCGAGGAGCAGATTGCCATGGCACTCGACGGTATCGTGATGTCCGAGCGCCACGCCGATGGCAGGCGCTTCGTCTCCTCGTATTCGGGGGTGCGACGCGCCGCATCGGGCGGCGTAGAGCTCGAGCGCTATGTGACGTTCGATGCCGCCGAGCGCACCTGGACGCTTGACCGCGAGCCGCCGTTTATCGCAGAAGGCCTGCGGTCGGGGACGCTCACACAAGAGGAGGTGGACGAATGGAGATCACTGTGCCCCTCGTCGTAGGGGGCTTGGCAGGGCTTTCTGTCGCGACGGCGTGCGGGGCGGAACCTCGTGTGCCGCAGGTACCGCCGGCGGAGCTGGCACGTCAGGCGCTCGAGACGGTGGCAGAGAAGCTGCCGCGTGAGCTGGTGGAAAACGATCTGCTGAAAAAGATCGCCCGTTCGTGGGCATCGCTGGCTCCGGCGCATCGCCTTGGCCTCGTGATCGAAGATGCTTCGGGACGTTTGGCGTTTCTGCTGCTATCGAGCGGTGTCTGCTGCGTTTTACTAACGATGGTGTCGTTATCGCCCATCGGATTTGCCTTGGGACTTGTTGCTCCGTTTGCCGTTGGTGCCGCTCGGGATGGCTTTGAGAGCCGGCGCGAGCAACACGATGCAGAAGAGGCAATGCCCGAGGCGTTTACCGCACTTTCCATGTCGCTTGCCTCGGGACATTCGCTGGCTCAGGGCATGCGCTTTGTGGGCGCTCATGCGCAAGAGCCAGTGCATACCGAGTTTTTGCGGGTGGCGGCGGCGATCGATTGCGGCATCTCGGCGACCGACGCGCTCGATGACTTGCTCGTGCGTATCGACGCCCCCGGTCTTTCGCTTGTGACCTTGGCGCTTAAGGTGTCTCAGCGCACCGGCGCTCCGCTTGCCGACTTACTGTCCGAGGCGTCGAGCATGGTGGGGGAGCGCATTGAGCTCAAGCGCCGCCTGGATGTTAAGACGTCGCAGGCTCGCATGTCTGCGCATATGGTCGCGGCGATGCCGGCGGGCATGTGCGCGGTGTTGGTGCTGCTTTCGGCAGATTTTCGTCGCGGTCTTGCGACGCCTGCCGGCGCGGGCGCTGTGGTGCTGGGTCTTGCCCTCAACGCCGTTGCCCTGGTGGTTATCCGGCGCATTATGCGGGTGGAGCTATGAGCGCCCCGGTTGCAGTTGCGGCTTGCCTGTGCGCCCTGAGTGTATTTGTCGCGACGGGCTTGGATCGGGCGGATGCACGCAAGATCGCAGGGGCCTGCAAGCGCGAGGCGGTGCTGGTCGCTGCCGCGGGTCGCTCGGTGGTCGATGCTCTGACCGCGCGAGTGAAGGGCGCGGTTGGAGCGGGCGGCCCGGCGCGAGTGTCGCTCGGCGAAGTGTCCGAGATGATCGATGTTGTGCGCTTGGGTCTTTCGGCCGGTCTTTCGTTTGATGCGGCGCTTGAGATTTTCTGCGCCAACCGCCGGTCAGTGCTGGCTCTTCGCCTTGAGCGCGCCTGCATGGCGTGGCAGGTGGGCGTGGGCACGCGTGAGGACGAGTTGTTGGCCGCCGCGCGCGACCTGGACGTGCGAGCGCTCGAGACCTTTGCCATCACGGTGGGGCAGGCGCTCGCCCTGGGCGCTCCGCTGGCCGAGACGCTGGCCGCTCAAAGTCGCGAGATCCGTGCGGCTCATCGCGCCGCGGTCGAGCGCGAGATCGAGCGTGCACCCGTCAAGCTGCTGATTCCCACCGGCACGCTCATCTTGCCGGCGTTGCTTCTGTCCATATTGGGCCCGCTGCTGGGAGCAGGCGGGATGATGTAGGGAGGAATACATGAACACGATGACTGACGCTGCTGGCAAGGTCCAGGGCTGGGCGTTTTGCCGGGCGGCACATGTTCGTCAGCGCGCCAAGGAACTATTGCAGGAGGAGAGTGCACAGGGTACCACCGAGTATGCCATCTTGGTCGGCGTGCTCGTGGTGATCGCGATTATCGCCATCGTCGCATTTAAGGGCAAGGTCCAAGATCTATGGAACGCTATCAGCGAGGGCATCAACAGCCTGTAGAGGGCGAGCGCCCCATCGGGGTGCTGCTGGTGTTTGCTTGCCTGACCGTGGCGATAGCGGCGGTGCTTTGGGGGCTTAACGCCGCGCGGCAGCAGCGTCCTGGGACCGCCTCCGATTTGGGCTCAGATTCGGCGGTGGCGTCTCAAAAAGATGAGATGCGAGATGCGGACGATTCGGATGTCGCTGTCACGGCGCAAACCTTTCTGCGGACGCTCGACAAGCGGTCTGGCACTGCGACGGATTCGCCTGAGGGCAACGCGATTGCGGTCCGGCTTGCATGGTCCGAGGACCGACCGATGACCGAAGCGGCGGCGGATATGCTGCGTGCCTATCGCGAGGTACCCACGGCGCAACTTGCTCTGAGCGGCTATCTCGACATCAAGGGAAACGTGTGGGGCGCCATCGTGCGCGACGAACGCGGCTGGGTCGATATGGTGACAATTGCCGCGGATGCTGGCGATGCTTCGTGTCGTCTGCGCGCCGTGCGCCTGAGCCCGCAGGCAACGGACTCAAAGGAGGGATCGTGAAATGCATGATGTCCTGCGTGAGGAATCTGCCCAGGCGACGGTCGAATACGCCATCGTCACGGTGGCGCTGTTATCGATCGTGCTGGCGATCGCGGGACTTTGGCGTGCCGGCACCGATGGGCGCTTGGCGGCGCTGGTTGAGCGGGCGGCATCCCATGGCGTTGCCTCGACGTCGGTTATCGACGCCGCTGCGGCCGCTAAGGACATCGCGTTGTATTGATGCCGCGCGCGAGGACCGGGCGCAGTCTACGGTCGAGGCCGCTTTTTTGCTGCCGACGTTTCTGACACTCATCCTTCTCGCGCTGCAACCGGTGTGCCTGCTCTATACGCGCGCGGTCATGGAGTCTGCCGCCGCCGAGACCGCGCGGCTCATGACCACGACGACGGCGGAGGACGACGATCTTAAGGAGTTCACCCGCCGCCGACTTGCCGCAGTGCCCAACGTTTCGATCTTTCATGCCGGCGGGCCGTTGTCGTGGGATATCGAGCTTGGCCGGGCCGGTGCGGGTGGCGCCTCGTCCGTGTCCGTTTCCGGCGAGGTCAAGCCGTTGCCTGTGATCGGTGCGTTTGTGCAGGCTATGGGTGGTACCGCCGAGGGCGGCTACGTTGAGCTCAAGGTCGATGTCTCGTATCAATCGCGTCCCGAATGGCTGGAGGGAGATTATGATTCGTGGATTGCTGCATGGGATTAAGCGTTTCTGGTCTAGACGCGTTTTGACGCACCGTCCGAGCTGCCATCGCAAGCGAGGCGGCTTTATGGGTCGAGCCGGTGTCGATCTGTTTATCGAAGACGGCGCCTATACCACGCTTTCTTCTGCCGTGGTCATCCTAGTGGTGCTCACATTGTTGTTTTCGTCGACCGCGGCGATATGGAGCATGTCGCGTGCCGGGGACGCCCAGGTGGCGGCCGATAGCGGCGCGCTGGCGGGTGCCAACGTAGTGTCGTCCTATCACACGGCTGCCACGGTGGTTGATGCGAGTATCTTGAGTCTGGGGCTGGCGGGGTTTGCCACGATCGGGACGGGCCTGGTCGCCATCCTCATCCCGGGTGCCGAGCCGGTTGCCGGCAATATGGTCGACACCGGGATCGAGATCATTAAAACGCGCAACAAGTTTGCCAAAAGCGCATCGGAAGGCTTACAGAAAATCGAGACGGCTCTGCCGTATCTGATCGCCGCGCGTGCCACGCAGGCGGTGTCGGCGCAGGATACCGATAGTGTGACCTATACCGGTACGGCGCTTGCCGTGCCCAGGACATCCGAATCGGACTTCGCCGCGCTCAAAGGGTCAGAGATCTCGACCGATACCATCGAGAGCACCTCAAAAGACCTTGACTATGCTGCCAGGGAACTGAAGAAAGCGTCCGAGAAAACGTCAAAGGCCAAGGAACGCGCCTGGCTTGCCGACTGCGGTGGATCGGACAGAGGCGCAGTCGGAAGCTGTTCGTGCATGTGGGAACGCGCGAAGAGCTTGGCGAAGCTTTCGGATATTGAGAATCAGCACTATGCCTCGAGTGTCACATGGGAGCCGCAAGTGGCGCTCGATCGCGCGAAGGCCTATTACCGCTTGCGCCTTGCAAACGAGGCGCCTCAGGGCTCAAGCGTCGAGATGAAGGCGGAGTCGGCGGCGCGCAAGGCGTTTTACACCTATGCGAGTACAGAGGTCAATCGTGCATATGTAACCGAGGGCGGAGATGAAGTTACTTCCTATATCCCGCTGTTGCCGCGCAACACTGACGAGGTGCGAGCGACGGAACTCTATTCCGATACGGCGTGGCCAACCAGTGCCATCGATGGCAAGATGTATCTGCATTACGGAACGAGTTGCCCCAACTATAAGAAGGGGGCGCCAGGCGGGCTGGCCTCGGTTGCTGATTATGACGGGCAGGACAGATGCAACAGATGCCATTTTGGCGTTTCGTCGCTCGGCGCCGTTGCGGCTCCTTCGACTTCTATCGAAAACGGCTTCGAGTACCACTTTGATCGATTCAAAGACGCTCTGGAAGACTACGTCGAATGCCGCAACAAAGAGCTCGAGCTCATGCGCCAGACCGAGGACGAGGCTGACCGTGCGGGTAATGCGTTTGACGAGGCCATTAGAGCGCTTTCGGGCGAGCGTCCGCGTATCGCCCCGCCCGGGCGAAATGGCGTGGTTGCCCTTGCGGTTTCGGGTGCCATCTCGAGCCCCGATGAGCTCAACTCTTCGTTTAACACGACAGTCAGGCTTGGCGATCGCGGTGCTATCTCTGCCGCGGTGTTGGCACCCGATGACGCGACAGCGCAAAACAACGTGCTTTCGCGATTTTTCTCGACATTGAAGGAACGCTCGGGCGGCGTTGCCGGCGTGCTCGACGGCGTCATGGATGTTTGGGGACGGCTGCTCGTAGGATACGGTGATATCCAAGGTTCGGCCGACGAACTTATGGACGAGATGATTAAAGGCCTAGGAGGGGGCAGCGGCGCGTTGGGCTCCATCGCATCGTGGCTCGGCGATACCGTTTCGGCGTCCGTGGCGGCGTTGGGTCTGGAGCCGTGCGACTTGCGCCTGCGAAAGCCGGTGCTGACCGATTCCGCCAACGTCATTAAGAGTCCGGGGTCTGACATTGCCGGTCTCTCTCAAGCGCAAGACAAACTGCGAAGTATTCCGTTGGGCGTGACCGATCCCAAGGCGCTTTGCGAGGCGTTGGAATATCAAGTCGAACGCACCATTAGCGGTACGGTGTTCACGCTTGCGGAGATTCCTCTGCCCGGCGGCGGCTCCATCCCACTCACCGTCGATGTCGCCACGCTGGTTGGCGCTCTGGGCGGTGGGTCGTAATGAGTATCCGCATGCGTCTGCGCGAGGAGCGCGCCCAAGCGACGGTGGAGATGGCGGTGGTTACGCCCGTTTTGCTGGCGCTGGCACTCATCGTGTACAACGTCATGATCTTTGCCAGCGCTGTCGCGCGCTTCGACCGCGTGGTACCCGACATCGTGTTGGCGCACGCCGTGGCGTCGGAGGGGGAGGGCGACGAAAGCTCTGCCGATGCCTCGGCGACGGTTCAGACTCAAATTCTGAATGCCATGGAAGGCTATGACTTGCGGATCGAAGTGTCGAGCGAGCAAGGCGCGGAGGCATCGGATGGTGGCCTGCTCTCCCTATCCGGTACGTTTAGGACCTACACCTGCACCATGCACTATGAGCCGTGGCCGACTTCTCTCAGCATCGCTGGCGTTTCGCTGGGGGCGCCGACAACGTTGTCGCACGAGCGTGCGGTGACGGTCGATCCATGGCGTCCGGGGGTGGTCATGTGACCGCGGTCTCGTCCTACATCGCCTACGCGCGGGCACTCAATAGGCTGGGTTGGACGCCGGCCGAGTTTGTGGTGGCGGAGTCGTTTGCCGTGCGCCTGCGCGGCATGCTGGGACGGCGTCCGGTTGCCGCCAACGGCCTGCCGCTCGTCATGGCGTTTCCACGCTGCTCTTCGGTCCATACGTGTTTTATGGCCTATCCCATCGACATCGCCTTCATCGATGCACGCGGCAATATCCTCGCGCGCTACGAAAACGTATGTCCCTGGTGTATGTGCTCCTGCCCCGGCGCCTGGGCGGTATTGGAACGCCCTTCAATCCTCGCTACACCTCCCGCCCTCCAACAAGTGCCGGCGTAAGAGATTGGCGACAGCGGACTTTCGTCATACGAAATTGGGTAAGATGGAGGAGAAGATGCATGGATGTTGAGATCCATCCCAACGCTAAAAAGCACCTGACGGAAAAGCAGGTACTAGGTGCCTGGTTCGCGGTTACTGAGTGCATTCGCCGCGAGTCGGAGGACGAGCCGCCGAGATGGCTTGCCATTGGATGGCTTCCAGATGGTCGAAGTGTGGAACTTGTTGCGGTCGAACTAATTCGTGGATGGCTCATTATTCATGCCCTGTCTCCGGTTCAGAAGAAATTCTGGCAAGAGATCGAGCGAGCTCGGCAGAGGGGTCGATGATGAGCAAGACGTATACGGCCGCTAATGGTCAGGTTGTAACGGATGAAATGATTGACGCGTGGTGCGAGTCGTACGAGCGCGGAGAGTTACCGGATGGCGAACACACCGTTGGTGGGATCGTGCATGGACGGCCCCCGCTCTCAGGTGAGGGGACGGCAACGCTGTCGGTCAAGATTCCTCTGGGAATGAAGGAGGCCATTCGTCGACGGGCGGCTGCCGAGGGGATGACGCCAAGTGAGTTTGCCCGTGCGGCTCTGAGCGAAAAACTTCTTGCTGCCGACTGATGCCTCTGACGTGCCGATTTATAGAACCGAGGCTGTGCTCAAAAACTTTTTTAAAATTCTCGGTTGACCGGAACGCGTCCTTGGTTATACTAATCAAGCCTTGAAACAAGGCACACCTCAAATGGCTGGGTAGCTCAGTTGGTAGAGCAGAGGACTGAAAATCCTCGTGTCAGGGGTTCGATTCCCTTCCCCGCCACCTTGAATTGACTAGGACCTCTGCAAAGGGGTCCTTTTCTTTTATGTGGACCATGCATGGAATCGAACCCCGTGAGGGCGCGGAGCTGAGGAAACGCGCAAGCGTTTTCCAGCGTAGCTCGCAAGGCGCGCAAGCGCCGCGGCGGTCCGTCCGCGCAGCGCGCGGACGCGATTCCCTTCCCCGCCACCTTGAATTGACTAGGACCTCTGCAAAGGGGTCCTTTTCTTTTATGTGGACCCGCGGAAAATGCATCCCAGTCTTTTGCGAAAAACGGGACGCGCTTTCCGGCGCTTACTTCCGACGTGCGTGCACATCTCGGCGCGCCATCTCGGGCCCGCTCAGACATTCCTCCCGCTTTTGCGCCACTTTACAGACCGTTCGGTCGTCTGTCCGCACGCGCGGGTATACTCAAAACGATACTTTTCCTATGCAATACGATGCAGGCTCGGCCTGCACGATCCGAAGGGGGCAGTGATGGAGAGGATACTCGGCGTTAATCTCTCTGGCTGGTTTATTCCCGAGCCTTGGGTGACCCCGTCGCTGTACGCGGCGACCGGTGCATCCAACGCGGCCGAGCTACAGGAGGCCATGGGTACCGCCGCCTATAACGAGCGCATGCGCCGCCATTACGAGACGTTTGTGAGCGAGGACGATTTTCGTCGCATGGCGCAGATCGGTCTCAATGCCGTGCGTCTGCCGGTGCCTTGGTATGCCTTTGGCTCACAGGAGTCCGATGCCTCCTACATATCGGTTGTCGATTACATCGACCGCGCGATTGAGTGGGCTGCCAAGTACGACATCCGCGTGCTGCTCGATCTGGCAACTGTGCCCGGTGGCCAGGGCGATTCCAACGATTCGCCCACCACGCCGGAGGCTGTTGCCGAGTGGCATTCGTCCACTAACGGCCGCCATGTCGCACTCGACGTGCTCGAGCGCTTGGCTGATCGCTATGGCGAGGCCGAGAGCCTACTGGGCATTGAGCTGCTGGACACGCCGCAGATGAGCGTTCGCAAGAGCCTCTTCACCATGACGGATGGCATTCCCGCTCACTACCTGCGCAATTTCTATCGCGATGCCTACGAGCTCGTCCGTTCGTATATGCCCGAGGATAAGATCGTCGTCTTCTCGTCGTCGGGGCATCCCAGCGAGTGGAAGCATTTTATGCGCGGCGCCAAGTACAAGAACGTCTACATGGACCTTCACCTATACCATTACCGCGACGAGTACGCGCTCGACATCACGAGCCCTCGCGGGCTGACGACGGCGATTTCGCGTAACAAGCGCGAGCTTAAAGAAGCGATTTCGACTGGGTTCCCCGTGCTGGTGGGCGAATGGTCGGGTGCGGCGATCTTTGCCAACTCGTCGGTTACGCCCGAGGGCCGCAATGCCTACGAGCGCGTGTTTATCGCCAACCAGCTGGCTTCGTTTGCGCCGGCTGCCGGTTGGTTCTTCCAAACGTGGAAGACCGAGAAGCGCATTGCAGCATGGGACGCTCGCGCGGCGCTCGGTACGCTCGAACGCGGCATGATTGAATAGGTTGATATGACGCAAAACAGCGCCCACACGGGCAAACTCTATGTGGTCGGTACGCCCATCGGTAACCTGGGCGACCTGTCCCCGCGCGTTGGCGAGGCGTTTGCCGCCGCCGATGCCATTTGCTGCGAAGACACGCGTGTGACGTCAAAGCTGCTGATGCACCTGGGAATTTCCAAGCCGCTTGTCCGTTGCGACGAGAATGTGATCGCCAGCCGCGCCGCCGGCCTGGTCGACCGTCTGCTGGCGGGGGAGACCCTCGCCTTTGCCTCGGACGCCGGCATGCCGAGCGTGTCCGATCCCGGCCAGGCGCTGGTCGAGGCGGCACGTGAGGCCGATGTGCCCGTCGAAGTTATCCCCGGGCCCTCTGCTTGCGTCACGGCGCTCGTTTCGTCCGGCATTCCCTGCGAGCATTTTTTCTTCGAGGGCTTTTTGGGCCGAAAGCACGGCGACCGTGTGCGCCGTTTGCAGCGCCTTGCCGTGGTGCCCGGCGCACTCATCTTCTACGAGTCTCCACATCGCATCGTGGCGACGCTCGAGGCCGTGGCGGAGGTCTTTCCCCAGCGTGAGGTTGCCGTCTGCCGCGAACTCACCAAGCTGCACGAGGAGGTCTTGCGCGGGCCCGCTGACCAGCTTGCCGAGGAGCTGCATGCTCGCGGCGAGGTAAAGGGCGAGATTGCGCTGGTCATCGCGCCGCCGAGCGAGGATGAGGAGGCCGGCATCGCGCCGGTTGGCGCTGCGGTAGCGGATCCCGACGAGGCCCTGCGCGAGGATATCCGCACCGCGCTCGAGGAGGGGGAGCCCGCCTCTGCGGTGGCCAAGCGCCTGTCTCAGAAGTATTCGCGCCGCAAGCGCGATGTCTATGCCATGGTGCTCGATATGCAATAGATGGAGGATATCCAGCCCTTGCGCTAGAATCATCCCCTGTATGCAACGTTTTTCTGGAGGACAAACCCCATGGATCAAAGCAAGCCTTCGTTCTTTATCACGACGCCCATCTACTACGTCAACGCCGATCCGCACCTGGGCACGGCTTATTCCACCATCATCGCCGACGTTCAGGCTCGCTATCGCCGCTCCGCCGGCTATAACGTCAAGTTCCTGACTGGCATGGACGAGCACGGCGAGAAGGTCGCCGAGGCCGCTGCCAAGCACAACATGACGCCGCAGGAGTGGACCGATAGCCAGGCCCCGCACTTCAAGGAGCTTTGGAGCAAGCTCGAGATCTCCAACGACGACTTCATTCGCACCACCGAGCCGCGCCAGCATCACGCCGTGCAGTATCTGTGGGAGCGCATGAAGGAGTCCGGCTACCTGTATAAGGGCAGCTATGACGGCTGGTACTGCGTGCCCGACGAGACCTACTTTACCGATACGCAGGTCCAGAAGGGCGACGAGGAGTACGGCAGCGTCGGCCAGCATCTATGCCCCGACTGCCACCGTCCGCTTGAGCGCGTGCAGGAGGAGTCCTACTTCTTTAAGCTCTCCGCCTTCCAGGACAAGCTGCTCAAGCTCTATGACGAGCACCCCGACTTTGTCGAGCCTGCGTTCCGCATGAACGAGGTACGTAGCTTTGTCGAGGGCGGCCTTAACGACCTTTCCGTGAGCCGCACGAGCTTTGACTGGGGCATTCAGGTCCCGTTTGACGAGGGTCACGTGACCTACGTGTGGTTCGATGCGCTGCTCAACTATATGACGGCCGTCGGCTACGGTGTCGACACCGACGAGGCGCGTGCCGAGCTGGCCTATCGCTGGCCCGCGCAGTTCCACATCGTGGGTAAGGACATCATCCGCTTCCACTGCGTCATTTGGCCCGCCATGCTCATGGCCATCGGCGAGGCCCTGCCCGAGCACGTCTTTGCCCACGGCTTCCTGACCGTGCGCAATGCCGAGACAGGCAAGGCCGAGAAGATGTCCAAGAGCCGCGGTAACGCCATCGCTCCGCAGGACGTTATCGACATGCTGGGCGTCGAGGGCTATCGCTATTACTTTATGACCGACGTGGTCCCCGGCACCGACGGCGCCATCAGCTTCGATCGCATGGAGCAGGTCTACAACGCCGATCTGGCCAACAGCTGGGGCAACCTCATTTCGCGCTCGCTCAACATGAGCGCAAAGTACTTTGACGGCTGCGCCCCGGCTAAACCGGCGTCTGCCGACGCGTTCGATAACCCGCTGGCAAAGATTGCCGACGGTTTGGTCGAGCGCTACATGGCCAAGATGGACATGCTCGATTACGGCGGAGCCAAGGATGAGGTCATGGAGCTCATCCATGCCGCCAACCACTACATCGAGGACTCCGAGCCCTGGGCGCTTGCCAAGGACGAGGCCAAGGCTGACGAGCTGGCATTTGTGATTTACAACCTGCTCGAGGCCATCCGCATCGCCGCCCACCTGCTGATGCCGCTCATGCCCCAGACTTCTGTCGAGGCTCTGCGCCGCCTGTCCTGTGAGGGCGAGGCCGCGAGCGACGACCTCAAGGGCATTTGCGCTTGGGGCCTGCTTGCTGGTGGTCAGCCCGTCGAGAAGGGCGATCCGCTGTTCCCGCGTCTGGCGTAGAGACTTCGCGAGCGCCATATCGGCAATTTGCTGTTTAGATGTAAGGGCATGGCCGCAACGGTCCATGCCCTTTCGTTTCAAGACGCCGCCATCATGCTAAGGAGGCAACTATGACAACTTCGCCTTTGGCAAACCCCACGGCCACCAGGGAGCTGCTGGAGGAGTTTGGCCTTGCGACCAAGCATCGCCTGGGCCAGAACTTTCTAATCGACAATCATGTGATCGAGCGTATCTGCGAGCTTGCCGAGCTTGCAGGTGACGAGCGCGTACTCGAGGTGGGTCCGGGTTGCGGTACTTTGACACTTGCGTTGCTGCAGGAAGCGGCGTGCGTTACGTCCATTGAGGCCGATCCTGAGCTCGAACCGGTGCTCGACGCCCACGCCGCCGACTATGCCAACTTCCGCTTTATCATGGGCGACGCGCTTAAGGTGGGCCCGGAGCAGATTGAGCAGGCTGCGGGCGGTGAGCCGACGGTATTTGTCGCGAACTTGCCCTATAACGTGGCGGCGACGATCATTTTGCAATTTTTCCAGACGATGCCGGCGCTCAAGCGCGCCGTCGTCATGGTGCAAAAGGAGGTTGCCGATCGCATTGCCGCAGTGCCGGGCAACAAGACCTATGGCGGCTATACGGCAAAGCTTGGCCTGTATGCGCAGGTAACGGGTCGCTTTGAGGTGCCGCCGCGTTGCTTTATGCCGGCGCCACACGTGGACTCGGCCGTCGTGCGCATCGACCGTGTTGACGGTGTGGTGCCCGAAGGACTCGATCGCGAATTTGTGGCCCGCGTGATTGACGCTGCATTTGCTCAGCGTCGCAAGACCATCCGCAATTCCATGAGCGCCAACGGCTTTGCCAAGGACGTGCTCGATGCCGCCTTTGAGGCTTGCGGTATCGCATCCACCACGCGCGCCGAGACGCTCGGCGTCGCCGACTTTGTGTGCCTGGCTCGGGAGCTTTCCCATGACGCTTAATGCCGAACGCGTGACGTTTACCAAGAAAAAGAAGACGGTTGCTTGTCCCGTACCCTTGGCACCGCTTGCCGACACGCATGCGCATCTGCTTTCGTTCTGGGGCAAGGATGTGCCCGAGACACTCGTGCGTGCCAAGGCGGCAGGCATCGACCTGTTGGTGACGGTCTTCGACCCCATCGCCGACAAGCGCAGCGTGACGGACTATAGCGACTGGCTCGTGCGCGAAATTCTGCCGATGCAGGATATCCCGCAGATCAAGTATCTTGCCGGCGTGCATCCGTATGGCGCGCCGGACTATACCGACGACATTCACGCGCAGGTTGTTGCTGCGCTTGATGACCCTTTGTGCGCCGGTATTGGCGAGATCGGTCTGGACTACCACATGGATTACGACGACGACATCGCGCCGGCGCCCCACAGCGTGCAGATTGACTGCATGACGCGCCAGCTCGAGCTTGCCGTGTGCCGTAACGTGCCGGTGGAGCTGCACCTGCGTCACGAGGACTCGGATGGGGAGCGCACCTCGCACGTTGATGCGTACAACGTGCTTCGTGAGGTGGGCGTGCCCCAGGCCGGTTGTGTGCTGCACTGTTTTGGCGAGGACCGCGCCACGATGGAGCGCTTTGTGGAGCTGGGCTGCTATATCGCTTATGGAGGCGCGGCTACCTTTAAGCGCAACGACGATGTGCGCGAGGCATTTGCGGCAACCCCACTCGATCGAATTTTGTTCGAGACGGATTGCCCGTATATGGCTCCGGAGCCCATCCGCGGTCTTGAATGCGAGCCCGCAATGATCTCCATTACGGCAAACACGCTGGTCAACGACCGTGTCGATCGTACCGGCGAGGATGCTGAGGCAATCGCGCGAGCAGCTTGGGAAAATGCCTGCAAACTTTTTCAAAAATAGTTCTTGCGTTCGCGATGGCGCTCCGTTATTCTAATTCCTGCACGCGGGCGTGGCGGAATTGGCAGACGCGTACGGTTCAGGTCCGTATGGGGGCAACCCCATGAAGGTTCAAGTCCTTTCGCCCGCACCATTGAATGAAAGAGCTCCCAGCAATGGGGGCTTTTTTGTTATGGGCCCATCGCAGGGACTTGAACCTGCGAAGGAGCGAGCGTAAAGAAAACGCGGAGCGGTTTTAGCGAGCTGGCGAGTCCGCCGGCAGGCGGGCGAAGCCGGTGCGGATCCGCGCAGCGGATACGCGGACGTCCTTTCGCCCGCACCATTGATTGAAAGAGCTCCCAGCAATGGGAGCTTTTTTGTTATGGGTCTCTTGTTGATGTCACGTGGCTGCTTCGTGCGGGTATCCTAGTGCCAACGTGTGCCTATCAGAGGAGAGACCATGCTGTTGTCCGGTATCATTGCCGCCCTTACGAGCCTTCTGCTTCCCATCATCATTTTGTTGCTTCTGCTTCCCAACGCCTGCTATGTCGTTGAACAACAGCATGCCGTGATCATCGAGCGTCTGGGCAAGTTTAACCGCATCGTCAACGCGGGCTTCCACATGAAGGTGCCCGTGATCGACCGCAAGGCCGCCACGGTGAGTCTGCGCACCATGAAAAACGGTTTTGGCATCGACGTTAAGACCCAGGACAACGTGACCATCGGCCTTGAGGTCTCTGCTCAGTACCACGTGAGCTATGACATGGGCGCCGGCCCGGCAGATTCGGGTATCTACAAGAGCTACTACATGCTGCAGGAGCCCGTCGACCAGATGCGTGACTTCATCACCGACGCCCTGCGCTCTTCGATTCCCGTCTACACACTCGATGAGGTCTTTGCCAAGAAGGATGACATCGCCAAGGATGTCAACGCTACCGTTTCCGAGCAGATGGCCGCCTACGGCTTCACCCTCGTGTCGACGCTCATCACCAAGATTGCACTGCCGACCGAGGTCGAGAACTCCATGAACGACATCAACGCCGCCCAGCGCAAGCGCGCTGCGGCACAGGAGCTCGCTGAGGCAGACCGCATCAAGCGCGTCACCGAGGCGACCGCCGAGGCTGAGGCAATGGAAAAGGCGGGCGAGGGCATCGCCAACCAGCGCAAGGCCATCGCGCTGGGTATCAAAGATTCGCTCGAGATCATACAGGAGACGGGTGTCGGCAATGACGAGGCCAACCAACTGTTCATGTTTACGCAGTGGTCCGAGATGATGACGGAGTTCGCTCGCACGGGTAAAACCTCGACGGTCGTGCTGCCGAGCGACTTTTCGCAGTCGGCCTCGATGTTCGAGCAGATGCTGGCCGCCGGCAAAGTTCAAAACGATTCGAAGGAGTAGACGCGCGTGAAATACACCGTCGTTTGCGTCGGTAAGCTCAAGGAGCGCTTTTGGAAGGACGCGTGCGCTGAGTACACCAAGCGCCTAGGTGCCTATGCCAAGGTGGATATCCGCGAGGTGGCCGATATCGACCCGGCTAAGGCGGGCGGCGTGGATGCCGCGCGCGACAAGGAGGGGGCGGCGATTCTTACAGCCCTGCCGCCTCGAGCACATGTGATCTTGCTGGCCATTGAGGGCAAAGAGCGCTCGAGCGAGGACCTTTCGGCGCGGCTCGATGATCTTATGCTACGTGGTAACAGCGACATCGCCTTTGTAATTGGCGGATCGGACGGCGTGAGCGATGACGTGCGCGCACGAGCCGACGAGATGCTCAGCTTTGGACGTATTACCTTGCCGCATAACTTGGCGCGCGTGGTGCTGCTGGAGCAGATCTACCGCGCCTGCAAGATCAGTCGTGGCGAGCCGTATCACAAATAGGTCGGCAATACGAAACAATGGCGTGGGACAATACCTTTCGTTTTGAGGAATGTGTCTGAAAGGACTATGCGATATGAAGATTGGATTTGTCGGTTTTGGCAATATGGCGAGCGCTATGGCCGATGGCTGGATCGCTGCCGGTGTAGCTGCGAGCGACATGTGCGCCTGCGCGGGTCGCTACGACGCACTGGTTGAGCGCTGCGAGGCGCGCGGCATGGTCGCCTGCCACGATGCCGCCGAGGTTGTCGCCGCATCCGATATCGTGGTCGCTGCGGTCAAACCGTACATGATCGAGAAGGTATTCGCCCCGCTCAAGGATGCTCTTGCCAAAAAGGTCGTTCTGTCGGTTGCCTGGACCTGGGACAGTGCCAAGTGGGAGCAGGTCCTGCCGGGCGTCTCGCATATCTCGACGGTGCCCAACACGCCGGTTTCGGTGGGCGAGGGCGTCATCGCCTGCGAGAAGGCTTCGACGCTTAGTGATGAGCAGAGCGTAGTGGTGCTTGATCTGCTTGGCAAGCTTGGCACGGTGGTCGAGCTCGATTCGAGTCTGCTGTTTGTGGGCGGTACCGTGGGCGGTTGCGCCCCGGCGTTTGTCGCCATGGCGATCGAGGCTCTGGGCGATGCGGCGGTCAAGCACGGTATCCCGCGTGCCGATGCCTATCGCATTGTGAGCCAGATGGTGCTAGGTACGGCAAAGCTGCAGCTTGCAACTGGCCAGCATCCTGCGGCGATGAAGGATGCCGTATGCTCGCCCGGTGGTGCCACCATCAAGGGCGTCGTTGCGCTCGAGGACGCCGGCATGCGCAGCGCCCTGGTCAAGGCAATCGACGCAACTCTCCAGTAAAACCGACCAAAAAAAGGACGGGTTTATTTTTGGCAGGTATTTTCTGCGGTTTTGTCCTTTTAGCGAAAAGCGCCCCGCAACTGGCTCAATTCCAGTTGCGGGGCGCTTGCGTTTGCCCAGATAAAACAGACCAAAATAAACCTGTCCCTTTTTGGCAGGTTAGTCCCAGAAGCTGTCTTCCTCATCCTCGGACTTGGGTCCGCGGTCGACGTACATCTTATGGGTACGCTTCTCCATTACAAAGGCAAGAATCGCAAATAACAGGATGCCGCCGGCGAAAAGGATGGCAAAACCGGTGCGGGTGCCAAACAAAAAGGAAAAAACTGCGTCCATTGGGTGCCTTCTTGCGTAGTTGAGTTGGGTCGTAAACGCTCATAAGTATATACTTGCCCATACATGTACAAGGTTGCAACCTAAATGGAATGTATATCGCCGGAGGATCTAATGCTTGATATCAAGTTTGTTCGCGAGAACCCCGATGCCATCGATGTCGCCATGGCTAACCGCCAGACGTCTTGGGATCGCGAGAAGTTCTTTGAGCTCGACGACGAGCGCCGTGCCGTCATCACCGAGGTCGAGGAGCTCCAGGCTACGCGCAATGCCGAGTCCAAGAAGATCGGCGCCCTGATGAAGGAGGGCAAGAAGGACGAGGCCGAGGCCGCCAAGGAGGCCGTGCGCGCCGTCAACGAGAAGATTGACGGTCTGGCCGAGCGCCGTACTGCTCTCGAGCAGGAGCAGTACGACTTCATGGCTCACCTGCCCAACATTCCTTGCGAGGCCACGCCGTACGGCAAGGACGAGGACGAGAATATTGAGCGCCGTCGTTGGGGCACCCCGCGCGAGTTCGACTTCGACTTTAAGCCGCATTGGGATCTGGGCACCGATCTGGACATCCTCGACTTCGAGCGCGGCAACAAGCTCTCCGGCAGCCGTTTTACCGTTCTCGGTGGCGCTGGCGCCCGCCTGGAGCGCGCCCTCATCAACTTCTTCCTCGATACGCACACCAGCCGTGGTTTTAAGGAGTGGTGGCCGCCCATCGTCGTCAAGCGTCAGACCATGTTTGGCACGGGTCAGCTGCCCAAGTTCGAGGACGACGCCTATCACGTCTCGGGTGACAACTTCCTGATCCCCACCGCCGAGGTCGTGCTCACCAACCTGCACGCCGGCGAGGTCCTCGACGCCGACACCCTGCCGCGCCGCTACACCGCCTTCACCCCCTGCTTCCGCGAGGAGGCCGGTTCCGCCGGTCGCGACACCCGCGGCATCATCCGTCAGCACGAGTTCGACAAGGTCGAGATGGTCAAGTTCGCTAAGCCGGAGGAGTCCGACGAGGAGCTCGAGAGCATGACCGCCGAGGCCGAGTACCTGCTGCAGCAGCTGGGCCTTCCGTATCGCGTGATTAGCCTGTGCACCGGCGACTTGGGCTTCTCTGCCCGTCAGACCTACGACGTCGAGGTCTGGCTACCGAGCTACAACGCCTACAAGGAGATCAGCTCCTGCTCCAACTGCGGTGACTTCCAGGCTCGCCGCGCCAACATCAAGTATCGCGACCCCGAGAACTTCAAGGGTTCGCGCTACCTGCACACCCTCAATGGTTCCGGCCTGCCGGCCGGCCGCACCATGGCCGCCATTCTGGAGAACTACCAGAACGCCGACGGCACCATCACGATCCCCGAGGTTCTGCGTCCTTACATGGGCGGCCTCGAGAAGATCGAGCCGGTCGCGTAAATTGGCTGCATAGGGGATATGCAAGGGCGCTCCTTCGGGGGCGCCCTATTTCGTGCGCAGGTCCATACCATGCCGTGCGGACAGCTCAATAGAAAACACACGAACAACTGTTCTGTATACAGCCATCTACCTGCTATGCTTTTGCTAAATAAGAGCGAGAGAAAGGGGACGCGATGGAGCTGTTTGATGATCGGGTGGTTTTGTTTGAGAGCGACGAGGGCGGGGTGTACCTGCTTGTAACGTGTGAGCCGTCTGGCATGGGTGGCCTGGTGCTTCGGCAGACGAGTGAGGGTCCGTTGACCCAATGGTGCTTTGAGGAGTCGCCGCATGTGGTCGAGACCTTTGTGACGCACGAGGGGCTTGTGGCGCTGGAGCACTTCTATGGAGTTGGGACTTCTAACCAGGTCGCGCGCATGCTGAGCATCTCGTTTGCCGATTATGATTGTGCCCAGCGGGTGAGATCGCTCCTGAGGGAACTTGATGCCAAGTTTGACGTGATCGAAAAGCCAATCGATCGTACGGGGAACAGCGGTATATGCGGAGCAGCATGACAAAACTGCGTTTCACAAAAAAGTTTGAGATTGAGCTTGACTCCAATAAGCTAAAGTGGTTTTATATGTCTTGCGCTGCGGCGTTACCTCAGCTGGATAGAGGGTCTGACTACGAATCAGAACGTCATAGGTTCGAATCCTATACGCCGCACCATTTGAGATTAAAGCTCCCGGCAACGGGGGCTTTTCTTTTACGTAAGCACCGCATGGATTCGAACCTCGGTCGAGGCGCGAGCGCCAAGAAAACGCGGAGCGTTTTTAGCCCGCGGGCGAGCACGCCGGAAGGCGGGCGAAGCCGGTGCGGATCCGCGCAGCGGATGCGCGGAATCCTATACGCCGCACCATTTGAGATTAAAGCTCCCGGCAACGGGGGCTTTTCTTTAGCGCCAGCTTGAGTGCTTTCGTCCAAAGGGACGATTTCCTGTCGACTCGTGTAAGATTCCGAGTAGATGTCGCGACTTATTCGCGACCACTCCTTCTTCAAGCGACCGATCAGGGTGATACTTCGTGGCAGAGCGTCCGACATACAAGCTCAGGTTTCTCGATCCCAAGAAGCGCTTTCCGGCGATACCCGAGCAGTCTGCGGGACGCTCATATGGCGTGGTCTGGAAACTCTTTGGCGAGGATCAGCGTGAATCTTGTTATGTCGTCGAGTTCGTTGGCAAAAGTCATGTGTCGCTTTTGGGCTACGTAAGCGTTTCGGGTGAGGTGTACAAGGTGGACCGCCCCGTCAGCGAGGCTCCGCTGCCCAACGATCCCGACATGGAACTGGTCCTTGACGAGTCGGATTCCAGTATTGGTGAGATTATGGTAAGGGAAGCCAACGGTGCAATGCACGCATGTGCGCAAACTGTCGGTTCTCCCGAAGGCCCCATGCGCGAGCAGTCCGACCACGAGACATGGAATTCGACCCGCGCCCTTCCTTACGGCGAGTTCATGGCATCGATGTTCCTGCGCTACGTGATATTCGCTGACTCCGAAAATGCCATTGCGAGCACGGCGGACGCCGGCGGACTCGACGAGGGTATGCAAAATGTTGTCGACAAGATCAAGCTCGTAAAGTTGCCCGAGCCGGTCGAGGTGTTTTTGGGCTTTAACACGGCACCGCTACCTGACGCTATCGAGACGCTGCTCTACCGCGTTGACCATGCCGAGAATCCGAGCGGTATCGAGCGCTATGCCGCCACCCTTATGAGCGAAATTGACTTGCCCCGTCTGCGCACCATCGCTGCCAAGTCCGAGATGAGCCTGGCTCGCATTGATCGTTCAAAGCTATTCTATCTCAATTTTGATCGTAGCCTGCTGGACCAGGACGAGATTGACATGCTGCTTGCAATAGAGTGCCGTCTCAACCGCCTTTCCGGCATCCTCGAGCGCATCGGGGCCGGATTGGCCCCCGCGGCCTCGTCGCCGAGCCTTGAGGGCTGTGCACTCTTTGATTCGTGGCATATCGCTAAGACGACCAACGATGTTCCCCGACTGCTCGATACGGCCTCGAGCGATAACCCGTGGGCAAAGCCGGGAACGGTTTCGTGCCAGCCGGGCGGCGAGTGGGACGTGCGCACCCGTTTTGCGCGAATCGTTGAGGCGCTTAACGTGGTCACGCGGCTCGACTATACCTATCGAGTAAACGTTGCCGAGGGGATTATGCTCGTTCGGTTTGGGCAGTCTGTCGTTGATGCCATGCCGCAACGTGAATACGACGCTCAAGATGACGCTTGGCGCGAGCTGGACGAGGACACGCGCGCGATCTGGGGTGCGGAGCACGATGCACGTGTGGCACTCACGCTTGCGGCAGCGTGTTTTGCCGCGGGCACCTGCATCACGCGCTGCTATGTGCAGATTGCTGCTCCCGACAGTGAGCAGGGCGAGCGCGTTGTTGCAACGTATTTCTTTGGGCGCGCGGCCTATCTGGCCGATTGCGTGCCTGTCGCCAAGGATCTTGAGAGCATGGACATGGACGATATGTCGTGCAAGCGTGTACTTGAGGCGTATGAGTCAACCGCTCCGGAGACGATTGAGCCTGCGGAGGTTCATGCTCGTCCGCGTGATGACCATCGCACGCTGCCGCCGGCGCTGCGCGATCTGCTGCTTGCCGATACGGCTGACGAGTTGGAGGTCATGGAAGAGGACGACGACCCATACGTGGCCCGTGTTGTTGAATTGCGCGAGCAGGCAAAAGTCGACTGTACAGGTGCTTTTGAAGGCTTTTCTCGTCTTGTCGAGGAGTTGGAGGCTAAGTGCGCCGTCGCCGAGCTTTTGGCGACAGGTCCGGTTCAAACGCAGTTTTGCGATAACCAGCTGGTGCGCATGGTGCTACCGGTGTTGGAAGAAGACCGCTCTGTGCGAATCCTTCGTGCGCCCGATGCGCTGTACTTTGCCCAGCACGAGATCTGCAGCTTTTACGCCGAGCAAGAGGACTTTGAACGAGCGCTGCCCGAGGTGCGCCATCTTTACGATCTGGCGCGCTCGTCCATGCAATCGCACTTTGCGCTCATCAACGTGCTTGCGCGTCTGGAGCGCTTTGACGAGATTATCGAGGTGGCGCGCCACGGCCTACGTATTGCCAGCGATCGTTCTGCAATCGGCTACCTGTTCTATCGCTTGGCGTTTGCCTATTGGAATTGCGATCAGCTCGACCTGGCGCTGGCTTGTTACCGTCTGGTGCCGCGCGGCGAGGAGTCGGGCAGTAGCGCGCTGGAAGAAATGCAGGGCCTTATGAACGAGATGAGCGTCAGCGAGCCTCCGACGTTCGAGGAAGCGGTCGAGACCATCCGCAAGGCTGGACTCGAGCTGCCGCCAGTGTCCGCCGTGACGAATCAGCTGGCAGATGCCGCTGTTCAACTGGTCGACAACGGCTTCTTTTTCCTGGCACGCGGTTGCATCTTCCAAATGTGGCGCACCATGGGCAACGACGAACTCGGCTCCCTCAACCGCTCGCTGGGGTAGGTGAAGCTTCCAAGGAGGAAAGGATGCTAGGCAATTAGAAAATTTCCTCTTGCCCATCCTTGGCTGTTTGGTTACTATAGAACGGCTGTTACGGAGAGCTGACCGAGAGGCCGAAGGTGCTCGCCTGCTAAGCGAGTATGCCCCAAAAGGGCATCTGGGGTTCGAATCCCCAGCTCTCCGCCAGTACGAATTTGAAGAAGGGTCCCATTTGGGGCCCTTTTTTGTGTGGAGAAAGGAGGCTGGGGATTCGAACCCGAGAGGGCACGGGCGTTAAGCAAACGCGAAAGCGTTTGTAGCCCGTGGGCGAAAAGCCGTCAGGCTTTGAAGCCGGAGGGCATGCGTAGCATGCCCGGACATCCCCAGCTCTCCGCCAGTATGACTTGAAAGAAGGGTCCCATTTGGGGCCCTTTTTTTAGTTGAACCACGTTAGCTGGGGATTCGAACCCTCAAAAATGAGGCGCCCCGTTGGACGCCTCATTTGGTTCGATGTGATATCGCTCCGGCCCTACGCCTTGGGCGCCTTGGCTACGGTCTCGCTCTCTGCCGTGAGTGGCCGGTTGTCGATGCGGCGGCCCAGGCGGTCGAGCTTCACGAGGAGCCATTCAATGGGATTCGGCCCTGTGCCTTCCTCGTCGGCAACCAGGTCCATGACGGCGACCTTGGTGCCGTCCTGCTTGAGCGTAACGCTGCCTACCTTGTCGCCAACATGCACCGTGCCCGAAAGGTCATCGTAGCTAACTTTTTCGGTCACTTCGCCGGCGAGTGAGAACACCGTTGCCTGTGCGGCGGGGTCGGCGAGCGTGGCGTCGATCGTCTTGTCCGTCCAATCTGTCTGGCTAATGCGCGCCATAAGCGGGTTGCCGTTGGCGGTCTTTTCCTGCGTGTTGGCGATTGCGACCGTCACCTTGTGGCCGTAGTACCAGTTGGCAAGGGTGGCGGTATCGGTAAAGCGCTGATCGGTGGTGGTGGAGTTCAAAATAACGGTGTAGATCTCGTCGCCATCGCGGTTGTAGGCGCTCGTAAAGCAATAGCCCGCGTCGTCGGTGGTGCCGGTCTTGCCACCGATGTTGCCATCTTGGCCCAGCAAATAGTTATGCGTGTCCATGGAATGCGAATGGTCGGTGCCGTCGGCGCCCGTGACCTCGATCCAGGAATCCTCGCTCGCTACGACTTCGCGGATCGTGTCGTTTTTCATGGCCTCCTGCATCATCAGCGCTACGTCGTGTGCGGTTGAGTGCATATCGCCAGCCCACTCATCAAAGTCCAGACCATGCGGGTTTTCAAAAAGCGTGCCGGTGCAACCGAGCTTCTTAGCGCGCTCGTTCATGGCCTTCACAAATGTTGCCTCGGCGTCTTTGGTCTTAGGGTCGATCTTCTTGCCCACATATTCGGCGAGCACGATGGCGGCGTCGTTGCCCGAGGGAATCATCAGGCCGCGCAGTGCCTGCTCAACGGTAAGCTCGTCGCCTTCGAGCAAGCCGGCGGTCGAATTACCCACGGTGGCTGCGGCGTTGCTCACCGTGACCTTCTCGTCCATCTTGCAATTCTCGACGGTTAGGATTGCGGTCATGACCTTGGTGATCGAGGCGATTTTGACCTGCTCATCGGCGCCGCGCCCATAGTAGACGGTGCCGTCTTTGCCCATGACGAGGGCATTGGTCGCATCGATATCGGGCAGGTTTTCGGCCGTGATGCCGCGCGCATCGGCGGTTTTGCCGCAAACATTGTCGGTCGTAAGCACTTGGGCGCCGGCGACGGTGGGCACGCCAGCGGCAAGGGCGATACCGCAGACAAAGCCGGCGGCAAGCTGGGCTGAGCGCTTTGCAAAAGAGGTGAGGGACTTCACGGATTTCGCTTTCGACGGGATGGTCTCTTCTGGAACAAGAGTATATCGTTTGCCGGCGTCGGCGATCATCGCGTGCGTGCGTGGCCCACATCCGCACCCGAACGGGCACAAGGGTGCTTAAGGCCGACTTAATCACCCACGCTTGTTGTGTGTGGCGTGCGTCGCCTCAGGCATAATGGAGCGCGAGAGGAGCACGCATGAACGAGCGCATTTTGGTAGTTGATGACGAGAAGGCCATCGCCGACTTGGTTGGCATCTACCTTACAAAAGAGGGCTTTGATGTCCAGATTGCCTATAGCGGGGCCGATGCTGCCAAGGCGATTTTGGAGCAGGAGTTCGATCTGGCGCTGCTTGATGTCATGCTGCCCGATATCGATGGGTTTGAGCTGCTGCGTACGATCCGTTCCAGCCATACCTATCCCGTGATCATGCTGACGGCGCGCGATGCCCAGCAAGACAAGATCGGGGGCCTTTCGCTTGGCGCGGACGATTACGTGGTTAAGCCGTTCCGTCCGCTGGAGCTCATCGCGCGCGTGCACGCTCAGCTTCGCCGCTACACCAGCTACGGTAGCCGTGCACAGGCGGCCGAGTCGCCGACCATTCAGCTCGACGGCTTGGAGATCAACCGCGATGCTCGTTCCGTGACAGTGGACGGTTCACCGGTTCGCCTCACGCCCACCGAGTATTCAATCTTGCTGTATCTGGTCGAGCATCGCGGCAGCGTGGTGGCCGTGGAGGACCTGTTCCGCGCGGTGTGGAACGAGGACTTTATGCCCGGCTCCAACAATACGGTGATGGTGCATATTCGCCACTTGCGCGAAAAGATCGGCGACGACGCACAAAAGCCACGCTTTATCAAAAACGTCTGGGGCGTCGGCTACATCATCGAATAACGCTTTTCGCTTGTGAGGATCTTGATATGACAAAAGACGATAGGCAAGCGTTCGAGGTGCCCGATCGGCTCTTTGAATACGTGAGGTCGGTCGTCGACAACCGCGCGCTTGCAACGGTGCTGCTCTTTTTGCTGAGCCTGCTGCTGATTGGCATCGACAACATCGTCGGAATCTTGGCGGTGCTGCTTGTCGGCTTTTTGCTGATCGATCGATTTGAGATCGTGCGCCGCTGCATGGTGATTGGCGGCGCCGCGTGGGCCATGACGTTGGCGATTGGCGCCATGGCGCTCGGCGGCATCGAAGGGCCGGTGCTGTTCGATGCCGGCTTTGTATTCAACATGCTTGGCTTTGTGCTGGCGCTTGCCGCGTGCGTGCTGTTCTTGTGTGGCCGCGCCCTGTACTATCAGGGCTACGAACAGGGCGAGCAGCATGCCGATTGTGTGCTGGCCGCTCGTATTCAAGATCGTCTGATCGATCACCCCGACACCTGGGACAACATTGACGGTGACTTCTTGGAGGTCGAGGGCGCCCTTAACCGCGTGCGTGACCGTGAGCGCAAGGTGCAGCAAGCTCTGCGTGACGAGTCGCATCGCAAGGACGATCTGGTCACGTACTTGGCACATGACCTACGCACCCCGCTTGCCAGTGTGGTGGGCTATCTTTCGCTGTTGCAAGAGGCTCCTGAGCTGCCGGTTGAGCAACGTGCGCACTTTACGGGCGTGGCTCTCGACAAGGCGCACCGGCTCGATGCGCTCATCGAAGAGTTCTTCGATATCACGCGCTTTGACTTCCACGATATCGTGCTCACGCGTGGCTATGTTGATCTGGGGTTGCTGCTGGCTCAGGTGGCTGACGAGTTCTATCCCATCCTCAACGAGCAGCATAAGGAAGCCCAAGTTGATATTCGCGAGGACCTGACGGTGCTCGTGGATGGCGACAAGATGGCTCGCGTGTTCAACAACATCATGAAAAACGCTATTGCCTATAGCTATGAGGGCTCGACCATCACGATCGAGGCCAGACGCCGGGACGACGGTGGCGTGCGCGTGCGCTTTATCAATCAGGGCGATCCCATCCCTGAGGCAAAGCTCAAGGTGATCTTTGAGAAGTTCTATCGCCTGGATGCGGCGCGTGCGACCAATCGCGGCGGCGCTGGACTGGGGCTTGCCATCGCCAAGGAGATCGTATGCGCGCACGGCGGTACCATCGCATGCGAATCGACGCCCGAGCATACTGTTTTTACTATCGAGTTGCCCGCCACGTAGCGTAGGCGCCCTTACAAACACTTGACAATGCGCTCACGTGCATATGAGCCGCGATTCCTACTATCGATACTGCTGAATTGATATCGATGTGGAGGTATGCGGTATGACGGCTGCTGCGGCTGTGGAGCCCACGGAGCTTGAAGAACTCATGAAAGCGCAGGTCGAGGCCGCGCGCGAGCGCGAGGTTGGGGATGCGACTCGCCCCACGGCAGAGGATCTTGCCGCCTCGCCGACGCGTATCGATGTCGAGGGCCTCGACCTGTTCTATGGCGACCACCATGCGCTCAAGGACGTGAATATCAAGATCCGCGACAAGCAGATCACCTCGTTCATCGGGCCTTCGGGCTGCGGAAAGTCCACGTTGCTGCGCTGCTTTAACCGCATGAACGACGGCATCAAGGATTGCCGCATCGAGGGCAAGATTGCGCTCGATGGTCAAGATATCCTGGGCGACTACGACATCTGCCGCTTGCGCCAGCGCGTGGGCATGGTGTTCCAGCGCCCCAACCCGTTTCCCATGAGCATCTACGACAACGTCGCGTATGGTCCGCGCGGTATGGGTGTGCGCGATCGCGCTGCGCTGGATGAGCTGGTCGAGGACTCCCTTCGTCGCGCTGCGCTATGGGATGAGGTCAAGGACAAGCTCAAAGAGTCGGGTCTGGGTCTTTCGGGCGGCCAGCAGCAGCGTCTGTGCATCGCCCGCGCACTTGCCGTGCAGCCCGACATTCTGCTGATGGACGAGCCGACCTCGGCACTCGACCCTGTGTCGACGCTGGTGGTGGAGCAGCTGGCCTGTGAGCTCAAAGAGACCTGCACGCTCGTGGTCGTTACGCACAATATGCAGCAGGCGGCGCGTATCTCCGATTCGGTCGCATTCTTTTTGCTGGGTGAGCTGGTGGAGCACGCGCCCACCGCGCAACTCTTCAAGAATCCGACCGATCCGCGCACGGCGGATTATTTGACGGGGCGTTTTGGCTGATACCATCTAGTAAAGGTACCTTTAGGGTTAAGATGCGGTCATGCCGGCCGCAAAGGGGTTCAACATGATCTATTACGTCGAGGACGATGACAACATCAGGGATTTGACGGTCTATGCGCTGCGCAAGCAGGGGATTGAGGCCGAAGGCTTTTCGTGCGACGGTGAGTTTAAGGCTGCCGTGGCGCGACGGGTACCCGATGCCGTCCTGCTCGACATCATGCTGCCCGATACCGATGGCTTGGCGATTATGCGTCGACTGCGTGCCGATCGCCTGACGGCGACGGTGCCCATCATGATGCTTACCGCCAAGGATACCGAGCTCGACAAGGTGATGGCGCTCGATGGCGGTGCCGACGATTACCTGACTAAGCCGTTTTCGCTCATGGAGCTTGCGAGCCGCTGCCGCGCACTGCTGCGTCGCGGCGGCATGGTCAAGCAGGCGAGCGATGTGCTCAGCGTGGGCGACATCGTGCTCTCGCCCAGCCATCGCGAGGTGACCGTTGCCGGCGAGCCGCTTAAGCTCACCCTGCGCGAGTTCGACCTGCTCGAGTACCTCATGCGCAAGCCCGGCGTGGTTTTTACCCGCGAGTCGTTGCTGCAGAGCGTGTGGGGCTGGGACTTCGACGGCGGTTCGCGCACCGTTGACGTGCACGTGCAGACGCTTCGCCAAAAACTGGGCGAGCATGCCAGCGCCATCGAGACCGTGCGCGGCGTGGGCTACCGCTTGGCCGAGCCTTCTGCCGGTGATGGTGCCGAAGGTGACGACACCGCGGCCACCGCATCGGAGGAGTAACCCGTGGTCTTCGCCCCCCAGGGAAAACATACGCTGTCGCACCGCGTTTTTGTGACGATCTTTGTCTGCGCCATGGCGGTTATCGTGGCGTTTACGGTGCTGGGTGCGTTCTTTGTGCAAAACACCTTGGCGGATGCCACGAGTACCAATCTGGCGCAGGAAACCGAGCTCATTGCTGCCGCTCTCGACGAACAGCAGGAGCCCATCCCGTTCTTGCGTAGTCTCGATCGCGAGGACTTGCGAATCACGCTGATTAACAAGGATGGATCGGTTGCCTACGACAACGAGGCGTCGCCTTCCACACTGCCCAACCATGGCGATCGCCCCGAGGTCATCGAGGCCTTTGAGAGTGGTTTGGGTTCCGCGGAGCGCGCAAGCTCTACGCTCGACGAGATTATGCTGTATCGCGCCGTCGCCCTTGATAACGGCCAGGTTGTCCGCTTGGCGCAGGCCCAGCCTGGCGTTACGGCGATTTTGCTGTCGATGGTGGCGCCGATGCTGCTTATCGCAGCAGCGGGTGCGGTACTCTCGTTTTTTATGGCGCGCCGCGAGTCCCGTGCCATCATCGCGCCGTTGCAAGAGGTGGATTTGGACCACCCACGCCGTAGCTATGAGCACGCCTATGCCGAGATGGTCCCCATGCTTGAGCGTATCGAGTCGCAGCGCCAGGAACTCAAGCGCCAAATGGCGGTGCTAGCGGACAACGACCGTATGCGCCGCGAGTTCACGGCGAATATCACCCATGAGCTCAAGACGCCGCTTACGGCGATTTCGGGCTATGCCGAGCTCATCGCAAACGGCATGGTCGAGGGCGAGGGCGACCTGCGCAACTTTGGCGGTCGCATCTATCGTGAGGCGGGCCGCTTGGCAGCGCTTGTCAACGATATCCTTACGCTGTCTAACTTGGACGAGGCCGAGCGTGCAACTGAGGGCGAGGCGGTGCCCATTGGTTCCACGGAGCCTATTGAGCTCTCGCGTGCCATCTACGCGGTTGAGCAGCGTCTTGAACAGGTCGCCCGTCAAGCGAATGTGACGATAAGTCATGAGACCAAGCCTGTGGTCATCGAAGGCGTGTCGCGCTTGATTGACGAGCTCATCTATAATCTGGCGAGCAACGCCATCCGCTACAATCGACCCGGCGGTGCGGTTACGCTGCAGTGCGGCACCAACGACGAAGGCCATCCGTTCCTTGCGGTCGCCGACACGGGAATCGGTATCGCGCCTGAAGAACAGGGCAAGGTATTTGAGCGGTTCTATCGCGTGGACAAGAGTAGGTCCAAGGCGCGCGGCGGAACCGGTCTGGGGCTTGCAATTGTCAAGCATGCGGCCCTGTATCATCACGCCACGCTCGATTTGTCGAGCGAGTTGGGCGTGGGAACCACCATTACGGTGACGTTTCCCATACGGCAGGACGAGCCATTCGCATAGCGATACAACATAGATATTGATGCAGACGCCGCATTTGACTTTCGGGTGCGGCGTTGTTGTGCAATTTTACGATTGCTTCCGACATTTTTACAGGAGAGCCTGTTTCTTATGTATAGAGTTTGGTCTCGGTAAAAAGATGCGATAACATACGGACAGTTTTGTCAATCCGAACTGGGGAAATGAAAGGCAAGCTGCATGACCCTTCTCGAACTGTTCCAGCTGCTGAAGAAGCACCTTCAGCTGGTCATCACCCTTCCGGTGGTCTGCGCGATCGCCATGGGCATCGTGTCCTTCGTTGCGATGGACAACACCTATACCGCGACGACGAGCATGTACATTCTCGCCAAGACCGACGATAGCGGTCAGATGAGCTACAACGATCTCTCGGCGAGTCAGATGCTTTCCAACGATATCGCCACGCTGCTGGATAGCGATAGCGTTAAGAGCGGCGCAGCCAATGAACTGGGCCTCACCGATCTGGATGACTACAAGGTGTCTGTTTCCTCCGAGACCACCACGCGTGTCATTACGCTTTCGGTTACCGGCACCGATGCCAAGGAGACGGCTAAGGTCGCAAAGGCCATGGCCAGCTCGGTGAGTACGGTCGCTCAGAACGTCGGCGCTGCCCAGAGCATCAACGTTATCGACGAGGCTAAGACCCCCGAAGCCCCCAGCGGTCCCAAGCGTATGCTGTACGTTGCTGTCGCGTTCCTCGCGGGCATCTTTATCGCAGTTGCCTATGTCGTTTTGGCAGACATGCTCAACACCCGCATCCGCGGTGCCGAAGAGGCAGAAGAGCTCCTGGGCATTCCCGTTGTTGGCCGAATTCCGGCTATGAAAGGTGGTAAATAGGCATGGCTAAGGCAAAGAACACCGATAAGCTCGTTGTACAGAATGCCGCCAAGACCCTTCTGGCCAACATCCGCTTTGCGAGCGTGGACGACCCCATTCGCACTATCACCGTTACGTCCTCGATTCCCAACGAGGGCAAGTCTACGGTTTCCATCAACCTTGCCCAGGCTATCGCCACCAGCGGCAAGAGCGTCCTGCTGGTCGAGGCTGATATGCGTCGCAGGTCCCTTGCCGATATGCTCGGCGTCCGCTCCCGCGGCGGACTCTATGCAGTCCTTTCCGAGCAGGTTTCTATTGACCAGGCGATTGTCGAGACGGGTCAGAAGAACTTCTACTTCCTCGATGCCGAGCCGCATATTCCCAATCCTGCCGACATCATCGTCTCTCACCGCTTTGCCAAGCTGGTAAAGGCACTGTCCGCCAAGTTCCAGTACGTCATCTTTGATGCTCCCCCGGTCGGCACCTTCATCGATGCTGCCGAGATCGCAAGTCTGACCGACGGTGCGCTTTTTGTCGTGCGTGAGGATTTCACCAAGCGCGAGGAGGCGCTCAACGCCATCGGTCAGCTTAAAAAGTCCGAGAAGGTCAAGCTCATCGGTACCGTTATGAACTACTGCGAGACCGAGACCAGCGAGTACTACTACTCCTACTACACCAAGGACGGTAAGAAGGTGAAGAAGGGCTCCGACGATCAGGGGACTTCCAAAAAGGGCATCTTCACCAACCGAGCAAACGTTTAGTTGATTAAGGCTGACCTATGCGTGACATTCATTGCCATATCTTGCCGGGTGTAGACGACGGCGCTGCCGATCTCGATGAGAGCTTGGCGATGCTCGAGGCTGCCAAGCGGGCCGGTGTAACCAGAATCGTTTGCACTCCTCACTGCCGTGATCCCTATTTTGATTACGACAAGATGTGGGATGCCTTTGAGCTGCTGCGTGATAACGCTGACGGTTTTCCGCTCCAGATGGGCTTCGAGGTCAACCATCGAAAGCTCGTTGAGCTTGGTATCGATGCCGCGGAGCACTTGCATTTCGATGGGACCAACGAGTTTCTGCTCGAACTTTCGACGCATGCCGATGCGTATGCGTTTAGAGAGTACGAGAACACGATTTACGATTTGCAGTGCCGTGGTTACCAGGTGATTATCGCTCATCCTGAGCGCTATCGTGCGGTTCAAAAGGATGTAAGCGTGGCGGAGCGCCTGGTCGATATGGGCTGCAAGCTGCAGGCTTCGGCGGACTTTATTGCCGGCGGTCGCTTTGGTCGCGAGAAAAAGCCGGCACAGCGCCTGTTCGATCAGAACCTGTACAGCTTCATCGCGAGCGATGCCCATAACGTGGGTCATTACGACTGCCTGGCGAAGGCTCGCGCGAAGTTTAGCGTGCGCGGAGCTCATTTTCGCTAAAATCGGTCCCTAACGTTCGCATTGAATGAAAGGGCAGCCATGGATATCCAACTTAAGACGGGATGCTTTGATGACGCGGCGTTGGTGCGCCGCGTCATTTTTATGGACGAGCAGGGCTACGAGAATGAGTTCGACGCTATCGACGAGGATCCGAACTGCATTCATGTGACGCTCTATGTAGACGGCGAGCTTGCCGGTTGCTCGCGCGTGTTTCCCGAAGAGCTTGAGCACGCGGCTGACGCAGAGGCTCCGGTGTCGCCGGCGTGCGACTTGGACGAAGGTGTCGCGGCGGGGGAGACCTACATTATGGGGCGCGTGGCCGTGCTGCCGAGCATGCGCCGTCGCGGTTTGGCGAGCAAGATTGTCGAGGCCAGTGATACGTGCGCGCGTGATGCCGGCGCCAAGCTCATTAAGCTGCATGCTCAGGAATACGTGCTGCCGCTCTATGCCAAGGCGGGCTACACGCAGATTGCCCCGGTGGACTACGAAGACGAGGGCCAGCCTCATGCCTGGATGGCCAAGCGCGTAGATGGCAGATAGGAACGTTCCTTTCCTGCCGGCAGTTGGGGACACTCCTTGGCAATTGGCGCATCAGAGCGCTCGGACATACAGTTTTTCGATTCCGTATGTATATATGCGCGTTAATGGGTTATAAAATCTAAGTCTGAACATAGCAGGTCTGCGATGCGGCTCGGGCGACCGAGCCGTTTTTGCGGACAGGGGTAGCGCGAAAGGACTGCACATGCGTCAATTTAAGACCGAGAGCAAAAAACTGCTCGACCTCATGATCAACTCCATCTACACCAATAAAGAAATCTTCCTGCGCGAGCTTATCTCTAACGCGAGCGACGCCGTCGACAAGCTCAACTTTAAGAGCCTGCAGGACCCGAGCGTCAAGATCGACCAGGGCGACCTGGCCATTCGCGTCTCCTTTGATAAAGACGCCCGCACCATTACCATCTCGGATAACGGCATTGGCATGACCGCCGAGGAGCTGGAGCGCAATCTGGGCACCATCGCCCATTCCGGCTCCGAGGAGTTTAAGACCGAGAACGCCGAGCAGCAGGGCTCCGATGTCGACATCATCGGTCAGTTTGGCGTGGGCTTCTACTCGGCTTTTATGGTCGCCAGCCATGTGAAGGTCGTCAGCCGCGCCTACGGCGAGGATGTCGCCCATGTGTGGGAATCCGACGGTCTTGAGGGCTACACCATCGAGGACGGCGAGCGCGCCGAGCACGGTACCGATGTCATCCTGACGCTGCGCGAGAACGAGAAGCTCGATGCCGACGGCGAGGCCGAGACCTACGATCGCTTCCTGACCGAGTGGGGTCTCAAGAGCCTGATTCAGCAGTACAGTAACTATGTGCGTTACCCGATCCAGATGATGGTGTCCAAGAGCCGCCAGAAACCCAAGCCCGAGGACGCCGGCGACGATTACAAGCCCGAGTACGAGGACTACCAGGAGCTCGAGACCGTCAATTCCATGACACCGATCTGGAAGAAGCACAGCTCCGATGTCGAGCAGAAGGACTACGACGAGTTCTACAAGTCCACGTTCCACGACTTTGACGATCCTGCGCGCACCATCAGCTTCCACGCCGAGGGCACGCTCGAGTATGACGCCCTGCTGTTTGTGCCGGGACGCGCGCCGTTCGATCTGTACAGCAAGGACTACGAGAAGGGTCTGGCGCTCTACAGCTCCAACGTCCTGATCATGGAGAAGTGCGACGACCTGCTGCCCGACTACTACAACTTTGTCCGCGGCGTCGTGGATTCCGCCGACGTGTCGCTCAACATCTCGCGCGAGACGCTGCAGCAGAACCGTCAGCTCAAGGCCATCGCCAAGCGTGTGGAAAAGAAGATTACCGCCGACCTTGAGGATATGCGTGACAACGACCGCGAGGCCTACGAGAAGTTCTTTGAGAACTTTGGCCGCGGTCTTAAGTACGGCATCTACTCGAGCTATGGCATGAAGACCGATGAGCTCGCCGACCTGTTGCTGTTCTGGTCTGCCAAGGAACAGAAGATGATTACCCTGGCCGAGTATGCCAAGGGCATGCCTGAGGATCAGAAGGCCATCTACTACGCCGCCGGCGACTCGCGTGAGCGCTTGGCCAAGATGCCCGTGGTAAAGGGCGTGCTCGACCGCGGCTATGACGTGCTGCTGCTGACGCAGGATGTGGATGAGTTCACGTTCCAGGCTATGCGTGAGTACGTTGCCGCCGATATGCCCAAGATCTACGAGGACGATGCTGCCCGCGAGGCTGCCGAGAAGGCCGTGGCCGATGGTGCCGAGCCCGAGGTTGAGGATCGTCACCTGGAGCTCAAGAACGTCGCAACCGGTGATCTTGACCTGGCGACCGAGGACGAGAAAAAGGAGGCCGAGGACGCCACCAAGGAGAACGAGGACCTCTTTAACGCCATGAAGGAGGCACTCGGCGACAAGGTCGAGAAGGTTGCCGTCTCTGCGCGCCTGACCGATGCTCCCGCGTGCATCACCACCGAGGGCCCGCTTTCGCTCGAGATGGAGAAGGTGCTCCAGAAGGGTCCCGAGGGCGCGCCCGACGGTATGCCCAAGAGCCAGCGCGTGCTCGAGCTCAACGCCAAGCACCCGGTCTTTTCCAAGCTCGTCGCCGCTCAGAAGGCGGGCGACGCCGACAAGATCAAGCAGTACTCCGGTTTGCTCTATGACCAGGCCCTGCTGGTCGAGGGCATCCTCCCCGAGGATCCCGTAGCCTTCGCGGCGGCTGTTTGCAACTTGATGTAGTTCGGGGATACGGCACCGTAACTAGATTAGAACGAGAGTGGATAATCTCCCACTTTTGGCTCGAATGCGGGCTTGAAGTGAGAGATTTTCCACTCTCGTTTCCTTTTGAATGATCCCTCCGTCCCCAAGGGATCATTTATTTGTGCGGGTTGTGGTTTTGTGACCTGCTGAAATTTAAGATACTGTACAACTGTACGTTAACTCATCTTCGTAGTATATTGCTACCCGCAAAACTCAACACCATTGTGCTTTGAGACGTTAAAGCGCCTACTACAATGGTTGTCGATAGTACGATTCGATTCAACGACAGGATGGATGGTCCAAGCGTGAGTCTCGGCAGCAAACTATCCAATGCAAAGGTCTCCTTTGCGATATTTAAGCGCGACATTAAGCGACTGCTTGTGAACCCCGTCGCCTTGGTGGTTACCCTTGGCGTGTGCGTTATTCCCTCGCTGTATGCCTGGTACAACATCGTGGCCAACTGGGATCCGTACGGAAACACCCAGGGCATCAAGATTGCCATCGCCAACAACGATCGGGGCACCCAAAACGACCTGGTGGGCGAGCTCAACGCGGGCGATCAGGTCGTCGATCAGCTCAAGGAGAACGATCAGCTGGGCTGGACCTTCGTCGATTCTGCGGCCGATGCCAAAGAGGGCGTCGAGAGCGGTGAGTACTATGCGGCCATCGTAGTCCCCAAGAACTTCTCGGATAACCTGGTTTCGATGCTCGACGGCAACTACCATCAGCCCAAGCTTACGTACTACGTCAATGAGAAGAAGAGCGCTATTGCGCCCAAGGTTACCGACACCGGTGCAAACACCATCGAGGAGCAGATCAACTCGGAATTTGTCTCCACGGTGGGCGAGACCGTTGCCAGTATTGCCAAGGATGCCGGAGTCGATTTAAAGGACAAGGCAACCCAGACTCAGGATTCGTTGGCCGGTTCGGTATCAGAGGCTTCCGATACGTTGGGCGAAGTGCGTGATTCGATTGGCGACATGAATGCCGCCATCGATAAGACGAGTGGTTCCATTGCCTCGGCAGATGCGGCACTTGCCGGTCTGCAGGGTCAGGCGCCGTCGCTGACGCAGGCGATCTCCCAGGGCAACGACCTGCTGGGCGAGGCTCGCGCCATGGCGGGTAACTCTGTCGCCTCGCTCTCCAAGGCGCTCTCGGAAGGCAGCCTTGCGCTCACCAAGACGTCAGCCTCCGCGAACGCTGCGATTGGCAAGCTGACGGGCACGGTCGCATCTACGACCACCCGCATCGACAACTCGCTCGAGTCTCTCCAGGCGACGATCGACCACAATAAGGCCGTTATCGGGCACTTGGAAATTCTCGTCAATGACACGTCGACAGGTTCCAAGGAAATTGACGCGCGCATTGTATCGATCATCGATTTGCTCCGCGAGCAGAATGAAAAGCTTCAGAGCATCAAGGACGGTCTGTCTGCGCAGTCGAGCGCCATGGCGAATGACGCTGCGGCTGTCTCGGGTGCCAGCGACGCTATCAATAATGCAATTCAGACCGGTGCGACCAACCTTGGCCAGGCTCAGACGGACCTGGGTCAAAACGCGCTGCCGAAGGTCTCGAGCGCACTTGATTCGTTTGCCTCCGTCTCGGGTGATCTGACGGGAATCGTGTCTGGCCTCACGCCTACTATTGCAAGTGCGCGCGGTACACTTTCGCAACTCAACGCCACGCTCGGTCAGGCCAAGACCACGCTGTCCCAGACCGATGCCTCGCTTGCCAAGGTCCAGGACAAGCTCGCAACCGCCGCCAACGACATCGCGGCGCTACAGACCTCCGAGTCCATGGGCGAGCTGGCCGGCCTGATGGGCGTCGACGTCGATGATGTTGCAGACTTCATGGCATCTCCGGTCGAGCTGACCTCAAAGTCAATTTACCCGGTCAAGAGCTTTGGTTCGGGCATTGCCCCGTTCTATACCAATCTGGCGCTGTGGGTGGGCGGCTACGTGCTTATCGCCATCTACAAGCTCGAGGTCGACCGCGAAGGCATCGGCAGCTTTACCGCGCGTCAGGGCTACTTTGGCCGCTGGTTGCTCCTGGTGATCCTGGGCGCGTTGCAGGCCATCATCGTTACGGTAGGCGATCTGGTGATCGGCGTGCAGTGCGTCAGCCCGCTGCTGTTCGTGCTGGGCGGCATCGCCATCTCGTTCACCTACGTCAATATCATCTATGCGCTGTCCACCACGTTTAAGCATATCGGCAAGGCTATCGGCGTCATTCTGGTTATCGTGCAGATCCCGGGTTCGTCGGGCATGTACCCCATCGAGATGATGCCAGGCTTCTTCCAGTGGCTGCACCCGCTGCTGCCCTTTACCTACGGCATCAATCTGCTGCGCGAGACGGTCGGCGGCATGTATTCGTTCAACTACCTGTTTAACCTGTGCATTCTGGGCGTGTTCTTGATCGTGGCGCTCTTTATCGGCCTGCAGCTGCGTCCGCTGCTGCTCAACCTTAACCTGCTCTTTGATAAACAGCTCTCCACGACCGGTATGATGATTTGCGAGTCCAACGACCTGCCGCGCCAGCGCTACTCGCTGCGCACGGCCATGCGCGTCATGCTCGATTCCGATTCGTACCGTCGCGAACTGCTCGATCATGCGGTCGCCTTTGAACAACGCTACCCGTACTACATCAAGGGCGGTTTTGCCGCCGTGGTGGGCGTTCAGGTCCTGCTCTTTGTCCTGTCGACGGTTCTCGATATCGACAATAACGGCAAGATCATCCTGCTTGTCATTTGGATCATCTCGGTTATTGCCATCTGCGGCTGGCTGATCAATATCGAATATATCCGAGCGAGCCTCAATACCCAGATGCGCATCTCGGCGCTTTCGGATGAGGACCTGCGTCGCGAGATGCGCGAACACACGGCCGCCATTCCTGCCGCCCGCCACATGTTTGGCCTCAACGCCAGCGAGCGTGGTGCCAAGGGCGGCGATCAGTCCACGGGCCGCTTGCCGCATATCGGCTCGCACCATAAATCTCAGGGCAGCGACAGCACAGCCACAAATGATGGAGATACCACCGCGCTTGGCAAGCACTCCAAAGGAGGTGAGGCATAAATGAAGAACATCCTGCATCTGTTTAAGCGCGATGTCCAAAACGTGTCTCGCTCCGTGATCGGCTTGGTTGTCGTGATGGGCCTCATTATCGTACCGTGTCTGTACGCGTGGTTTAACATCGCCGGCAGCTGGGATCCGTACGGCAACACCGGCAATCTTAAGATCGCCGTGGTCAACACCGATGAGGGTTACGAGAGCGATTTGATCCCCGTCGAGGTTAACGTGGGCGAAAACGTGACCGCCACCCTACGCGGCAACGAGAGCTTCGATTGGGTTGTGCTCAACAATCGCGAAAAGGCTATCGAGGGCGTTAAGTCGGGCGCGTACTATGCTGCCGTCGTTATCCCCAAAACGTTTAGCGCTGACATGATGACGCTTTTCTCGACCGACGTGAAACACGCCGATATCGAGTTTTACGAGAACCAGAAGGCCAACGCCATTGCGCAGATCGTGACCGAGAAGGGTTCGAGTGCCGTTCAGAGCCAGGTTAACGAAACTTTTACCGAGACCATTACGAGCATCGGTCTTAAGACGGTGTCCAGCCTGCTCGATTACATGAGCACCGACCAGGTCAGCAACTTTATCGCCAACCTGTCCTCGACGCTTGGCGATTCGATTGAGGACCTGCGAGACGTTCAGGCAAATGCTTCGTCGCTGGCGGGCATTTTGAGCTCCACGTCCGATTCGCTGACGTCGGCGAGCGGCATGCTCAAGCAGACCGGTGCCGTCGATGAGTCGACAAAGCAGCTCATGGAACATGCCAAAAGCGGCATCGATGATTCCAAAGAAGCGCTTAAGGCGGCAAACGATGCCATCGATGCCGCAATCGATGGAAGTGCGGGTTCGTTCGACAATGTGTCTGCCGAGCTCGCAAAGGCGTTCGACACCGCAAACCAGCATGTCGACCTTACGGTGTCCCAACTCAACGATGCCGCTGCGGCCCTCAATGCGCGCGCCAAGGATATCGATGCGATGGCCGATCAGCTCCGCAGCCTTGCCGACCAGGTGAGCGATGAGAATTTGAAGGACGGCCTCAAGTCCGCCGCGACGTCGCTGGGCAGAATCGCCGTTGAGTACCGCAACAATGCCAAGGATCTGGCGGCTACCGCGAAGTCTCTCTCCGATAGCATGGCCGAGGTCAACAACTTGCGTGCCGAGGTCGATCAGGCCATCGCTGATGCCAAGGCCGGCATCGCGGGTGCCAAATCCGATTACGATTCCACGTTCTCGGTTAAGGCCAAGGAGCTCAAGAAGACGGTTTCGGGCATTCTGGACTCGCTTGATGGCATCTCGGGCGACCTGGATAGCGCCGTAGGCGGCCTGACCGACGCATCCGGCTCGTTGGCGAAGGGCCTCTCCAAGGCCGCCAAGCTGGTCAACAAGGCTTCCGATCAGCTAGGTGAAGCGTCCGATAAGATCAGTGCGTTTAAGGATGAGCTCGATGGCGCCCTGATGTCGGACGACCTTGCCACGATCAAGACGATGATTGGCAACGATCCCGAGGGTTTGGCCGTGTCGCTTTCCGGTCCCGTCGCGCTCGATCGCAAACCGGTCTATCCGATCCGCAACTACGGCTCGGCCATGGCGCCGTTCTACACGATTCTGTCGCTCTGGGTCGGCTCGATCGTGCTGGCGGCCATGATGAAGGTGTCGGTTGACGATGAGCTTATCAACGAGCTCATCCCCGTACGCCTACACGAGATCTACCTGGGTCGTTACTTGTTCTTTGGCGGTTTGGCTCTGCTGCAGGCAACGCTCGTGTGCGCGGGCGACATCCTGTTCTTTGGCATCCAGTGCGACAACCCGCTGCAGTTTGTGCTGGCGGGCTGGGTCGCGAGTCTCGTGTTCTCCAATATCGTCTACACGCTTACGGTTTCGTTTGGCGATATCGGCAAGGCGCTCGCTGTCGTGCTGTTGGTCATGCAGGTCGGTGGTTCGGGCGGCACGTTCCCCATCGAGATGACCGGCCCCGTGTTCCAGGCAATCTATCCGTTCCTGCCGTTCACTCATGGCATCAACGCCATGCATGCCGCCATGGCCGGCGCCTACCATATGGAGTATTGGATTGAGCTGGGTATCTTGGCGAGCTACCTGATTCCGTCGCTGGCCCTGGGCGTCGTCTTCCGCCGCCCGGTCATCAAAGCCAACGACTGGATCATCGAAAAGCTTGAAAGCACGAAGCTTATTTAGTTACGCGGTTTTACCAAACCGCGTAACGGCTCGACGCTGCAAACGGCCCCAAGCGGCAATCTGACGTTCAATTTCAAGGGCGCGACCAGAAGGTCAGCGCCCTTTCATTTCACGTCACCTTGCTCGCTTGGGGTCGTTTTCGCTGATATTGCCGGAGCATCGAGGTTTACTCTGCCGGTACTTTAGTGGGCTGGATTGCGGTGCAACGCTGGTTGTTGCTACAGTAGCGGGGCGTGCCGGGGGTCCGGCGCGTCCCGTTTTTATTTGACCATGAGGCGGCATGCGGTCACGCGCGTGCGGACACCACGCCCAGATTGAGCGCGAGGATGTTCCATGGCCCAATACGCTGCCAACGAAATCGAAAACTTGCCCGATAGCCCAGTAGCCCGTGAGGATTTGGGCGCGGGCGGTATTCCCCGGGGCGCCGGCGCACGCTCTCCGCTGTTCTGGAAGGTTCTGCTCCTTTCGGTGGCGGTCATTTGGGGCTACTCCTTTACCACTATGAAGGACGCACTCGGCACCATTCCGGTGTTCGCGCTGCTCTATGTACGCTTTCTGCCCGCAGCGTTGGTCATGTTTGCCGTCTTCCACAAACGCATCATCGCGCACCTCAACGCTCGCAACCTGATCGTTGGCCTGAGTATGGGCGTGCTCATGTGGGCGGCCTATGCGTTGCAGACGGTCGGTCTGGCACATACTACGGCGGGCAAGAATGCTTTTTTGACGGGCACGTATTGCATCCTTGTGCCGTTCGCGAGCTATTTTCTGAGCGGCGAAAAACTCACCCGTTATAACCTGGGCGCGGCGCTGCTGTGCTTGGCGGGCATTGGTTTGGTGGCGCTCGATAGCGTTGAATTCAACATCGGTGACGTCATTACGCTGACGGGTGCGGTCTTCTTCGCCATCCAGATGGCGGTGACCGCCAAGTACGGTCGCAAAATGGACATCAACGTCATTACGTTTTGGATGTTTGTGGGCAACGGCGTGCTGAGCCTGGCAACGTCGCTGCTATTCGAAACCCAGGCGCCTCTGTCCGTGTGGACGCCGAGCTTTATCAGTGCGATGGCGTTTCTCTCGGTGGGCTGCACATGCGTGGCTCTGCTCATCCAAAACGTCGGCCTGGCGCATGTCCCGGCTTCGACGGGCTCGCTGCTCCTTTCGATGGAGTCGCCTTCGGGCGTGTTGTTTTCGGTGCTGCTGATGGGGGAGGCGCTCACCTCGCGTCTGCTCGCCGGCTTTGTGCTTATCTTCCTGTCGATTATCTTGAGCGAGACTCACTTCGATTTTTTGCGTCGAAAGCCGCGCCCGCAATTGTAAACAACTTGTTGCGCCGCCCTCCTGGGGCGGCATTTTTTATGCCTCGCCCTTAAAGTTGTACCTTACACTTTACGCTATCAAAGTGCTTACCGCAAAAACGTTACTGGAGGGCATTTATGGCACCAGCTCAGTCCGATCTTCAACCGCAATCAGCGCCCAAGGCCACCGCAGCGGCGCAGGCCGCTATCGGTGACGGTCTCGTTGCAGAAGCTCAGGCTTTTGCAGACGAGCTCGCTGCGTGGCGACACGATTTACACCAGATGCCCGAGCTGGGTAATAGCCTCCCACAGACCTCTGCGTATATTCAAGCGCGCCTGACCGAGATGGAAATCCCATTTGCCACGCTCGTCGATGGTTCCTGTGTTGTGGGCCTCATCGGTGCCGGTGCGGCCGTGGCGGCCCAGGGCAAGGGTACGTGCACGGACGATCAGGCCGGCACGGTCATCATGCTGCGCGGTGACATGGATGCCCTTCCCGTCGCGGAAGAGTCGGGCGAGTCTTTTGCCTCTGTCAACGGCTGCATGCATGCTTGCGGCCACGATATGCATGCGACGGCCCTGCTTGGTGCCGCCCGCCTACTCAAGGCTCGCGAGGCCGAGCTTGTCGATGCCAATGCCACGGTTAAGCTGCTGTTTCAGCCGGGCGAGGAAACCTTCGAGGGCGCCCGCGCTGCCATTGCCGATGGCCTGCTGCAGAACCCGCGTCCCCAGGCGTCTTTCGCCATGCACGTTAACAGCCAATCGCCGCTCGGCCTGGTGCTCTATGGAAGCCCGGCGCTCTCGGGCGTGTACGGTTTTCGCATCACGCTTCAGGGCAAGGGCGGCCATGGCTCGAGCCCCGAGATCTGCATCGACCCCATCACGGCCGGCGTCCATGTGCACCTGGCACTCCAGGAGCTCATCTCCCGCGAGGTGCCGGCGGCCAAGGAGGTCGCACTTACCGTGGGTAGGTTTGCCGGCGGACAGGCGGCAAACGTCATTCCCGACACCTGCGTGCTCGAAGGAACGCTGCGCGGCTTTGACGTCGAGCTCATGGCGCATCTTAAGACTCGCATCGCCGAGGTCGTCAATGGCGTCGCGGCAACGTATCGCACGCCGGCGACCATCGAGACACTCTCGGATGTTCCGCCGCTCGTACTCGATGACGATATGACGCAGGCGTCGCTTGGCTACGTGGGCGCGGTGCTGCCCAAGTCCGCCTTCCTGCCGCTGTTCCACGCCATGGCGAGCGAGGACTTTGCGTTGATCTCGAGCGAGATCCCGAGTGCGTACTTTACCGTGGGCGCTGCCGTGACTGATACGGACGAGCATTTTGCTCAGCATCATCCCAAGGCGCGCTTTAACGATGCCGAACTGCCGCTCGGTGCCGCGGCCTATACCGCCGTCGCTTTGGGCTATATCGCCGACCACCGGTAGCACCCAACCTTGCCTTTCAAGCCTGCGGGCATGGTCGTAAGGCCTATGTCCTTGTCTTTCAAGGCAATCTTGGGCACTACCGGCGCCCGGCGCCGGCTATTCGTTTGTTAAATAAGGAGCAGTATGTCCCAGCAGCGTAAGTTCTTCCCCGGCTGGCTCGTGGTGGCCTCTGGCTTCGTGATCATGGCCACGTGCTACACGATTTTCGTCAACTGCATGAGCCTGTTCCAGCCGTTGATCGTCAGCGACCTGGGCATTTCCCTTGCGCAGTACAACATCTCCAACGCCCACGATCGCTGCGTCTAAGCAGTTTGGCATGGCCGACCTGGGTAAGGTCACGGGCACCATTACCTCGCTCGAGATGGTCGGTGGCACCGTGGGCGCCATCGTCTCGGGTGTGCTGTTCGACGCTACGGGCTCCTTTGCGAGCACCTGGATCGTGTGCCTGGTGTGCTCCGTGGTTATGCTCGTGTTCCTGTTGGCGTCCGAGCCCATCGCTGCCAAGCTGCGCGCGAGCGTGGCGGGGGAGTAGATAGGCCAAAGCGCATTGCCGCTTGTCCGCTTCGTCCGTGGCTGCCGCGGCGGCGTGTCTGGCCGAACGAGTCCCCATACCCTCGTTCGGTCAGACGCGCCGCCGCGTTGCTGCTTTGTGCCGTATAATGTCTACTACCTATGACGCGATGCAAAAGAAAGGTGTTTGCCCATGCAGGCACAGAAGGCGGAGGGAACCCGCGACCTTATCGGCGCCGAGATGCGCGCTTGGCAAAAGATGCAGCAGATTGCGGCCGGCGTATTCGAGCCGTTTGGCTTTAAGCCCATCGAGACGCCCGCGATCGAGCAGGTGGACGTCTTTGTCCACGGCATCGGCCAGTCGACCGACGTCGTGCGCAAGGAGATGTTCCGCGTCTTTAGCGGCGCCAACCTGGAGCGCGTCTTTACCGAGGGCACCGATAGCAACCTCAAGCCCAAGCAGCGCCTGGCGCTTCGTCCCGAGGGCACGGCCGGTGTGGTGCGCGCCGTCGTGGAGAACAACCTGGTGCCCCAGGGCTCCACGCCGTTTAAGGCCTACTATGCCGAGGCCATGTTCCGCGGCGAGCGTCCCCAGAAGGGCCGCCTGCGCCAGTTCCATCAGGTAGGCATCGAGTGGCTCGGCGCTCCCGATCCGGCTGCCGACGCCGAGTGCATCATCATGCTTATGGAGTTCTACAAGCGCCTTGGTTTCGATCTTTCCAAGCTCCGTCTGCTCATTAACTCGATGGGCGATGCCCAATGCCGTCCGGCCTATCGCGAGCAGGTCAAGCAGTTTATCCTCGATCACGCCGACGAGATGTGCGACGAGTGCCGCGAGCGTGCCGAGCTCAATCCGCTGCGTGCCTTCGACTGTAAGAACGACCACTGCCGCGAGATCATGGCCGACGCACCGCTGATGGGCGACAACTTGTGCGATGAGTGCCGCGAGCACTACGAGCAGGTCAAGCGCTATCTGGACGCCGCCGGTATCGAGTACGTCGAGGATCCCACTTTGGTGCGTGGCTTGGACTACTACACCCGTACCGTCTTTGAGGTCGAGGCCCCCGGCGCCGGCGTCGGCTCCATCGGTGGCGGCGGCCGCTACGATGGCCTGGTCGAGCTCGAGGGCGGCAAGCCCACGGCCGGCGTCGGCTTCGCCGTCGGTTTTGAGCGTGCGCTGCTGGCCCTGCAGGCCTTTGGCAGCGACCTGGGTGCCGAGGAGGCCCCGTGCGTCTATGTCGCCAATGCCGGCAAGGAGCTGCGCCAGAACGTCTTTGCCATCACGCAGGAGCTTCGCGCCGCTGGCATCGTGACCGAGGCCGACTACCAGGGTCGTTCGCTCAAAGCTCAGTTTAAGCAGGCCGACAAGGTTGGCGCCAAGCTCATTTTGGTCCTGGGTGGCGACGAGCTTGCCGCCGGCAAGGTCAAGGTGCGCGACATGGAGAGCCATGACGAGGCCCTCGTCGATCTGGCCAACGTGGTCGAGGCGGTTCGCGAGCGCCTGTAGCGCATGATTTTTGAGCTGTAGTGCCGCTGAGGTGCCCAGCTCATTGCGAGCGATTGTTACGGGGGTGTTTCGCTTTTTTGCGGAATGCCCCCATTTACGTATGCCGCCCACCGAGAAATACGACCATTTAGGGCAAAAACCCTTGCAATGCAGAAAATACTTTTGTGTGGTAAAGCGCAATCAGCGCCGAAAGTTTTTGCCGAGTGCCTATAATGAATACCGCATGTTACGTGCATAGAAGGAGGAATGGGAGGAAACGTGGCTGAGAACCTAAGCAACCAGTCTGTACCCGAAGCCGCGGCGCGCGTCGCTGCCGTGGTCAACCGCCTCGTTAACCGAATCGGCTCGAATGCCGAGTCCAGGGAGCGTCTCGCCGAGATCGAGATCCCCGAGGAGCTGCGCGACAACTTGGCGCTGTTCCTGCGCCTGGAGCGCCGTGTGCTTAGCGAGTATGATCCCGAGATCGCGGACCTGTTCGACAAGATCCTGACGGCCGAGATTGTGGCCAATGCCGGAAACCCCGGCGCCCGTGCTGCCGACGAGTCCGTCGACGAGCAGGGCGTGCCCACCGCCGACGAGCCTACTGCTGTGGCGTTTCGTGAGGTCGTCGATCTGATTGACAGCCTGCCGCTCGATAAGCAGCAGGTTATTGTCCGCGCCTTTACGAGCTTCTTCCATCTGGCAAACCTGTCGGAGGAGAACTACCGCGTGGCGCAGCTGCGCGAGCGCGAGGCAGGTGCGTCGACCGATACCGAGGTCGATCCCGCCAACGAACTCACCGTCGCCTATCACCAGTTGGTAAACGAGATGGGTGTCGAGGGCGCCAACGAGCTGCTCGACAAGCTCGAGTTTCACCCTGTCTTTACCGCACATCCCACCGAGGCCCGTCGTAAGGCCGTCGAGGGCAAGATTCGCCGTATCTCCAACCTGCTGGAGGAGCGTCCGCGCCTGGGCGGCTCCGACCTGGTGGAGAACGAGCGCCATATGCTGCAGGAGATCGACGCTCTGGTGCGTACGAGCCCCATCGCGCTCAAGAAGCCCACGCCGGTCGAGGAAGCCGATACCATCATCGACATCTTCGATAACACACTGTTCGATGTGATCCCCGTCATCTACCGTCGTTTTGACGACTGGGTGCTGGGCGACAAGGCCGGTACCGTGCCGCCGCTGTGCCCGGCGTTCTTCCATCCCGGCAGCTGGATCGGTTCCGACCGCGACGGTAACCCTAACGTCACCGCCAAGGTGAGCCGTGAGGTCGCCGCCAAGTACTTCACCCATATGGTGCTCAAGCTCGAGGACAAGTGCCGCCGCATCGGCCGCAACCTCACGCTCGAGGCCACCTACAGCAAGCCGTCTGCCGAGCTCATGAACCTGTGGAACCATCAGGTCGAGATGAGCGCTCAGTACACGGCTCGCGCCGAGCTGATTTCCGAGCACGAGCCGCATCGCGCCGTCATGCTCGTCATGGCCGACCGTCTGAACGCCACCGTGCGCCGTATCACCGATACCATGTACCACAGCGCCGATGAGTTCCTGGAGGACCTGCGTGTCGTCCAGCGCTCGCTGGCCGCTTGCGGTGCCGTCCGTGCTGCCTACGGCCCGGTCCAGACCATCATCTGGCAGGTCGAGTCCTTCGGCTTCCATATGGTCGAGATGGAGTTCCGTCAGCACTCCGTGGTGCACGCCCGCGCTCTCAAGGATATCCACGAGAACGGTATCCATGGCGACCTGCAGCCCATGACGCGCGAGGTCATCGATACCTTCCGTGCTATCGGTTCCATCCAAAAGCGCTACGGCAAGAAGATGGCGCACCGCTACATCATCTCGTTCACCAAGAGCGCCCAGCATGTGGCCGACGTCTTTGAGCTTGCCCACCTGTCCTTTGCACACGAGGAGGATGTCCCCGAGCTCGACGTGATTCCGCTGTTCGAGCAGCTCGAGGACCTCGAGGGCTGCGTCGACGTGCTCGACCAGATGCTTACGCTGCCCGTGGTGCAAAAGCGCCTTGCCCAGACCAACCGCCGCATGGAGGTCATGCTGGGCTACTCCGACTCTTCCAAGGATGCCGGTCCTACCACGGCCATGCTCGCGCTGCACTCCGCACAGGAGCGTATTGCCAAGTGGGCCGAGAAGAACGATATCGACCTGGTACTCATGCACGGTCGCGGCGGTGCCGTGGGCCGTGGCGGCGGCCCGGCCAACAAGGCCGTGCTGGCGCAGCCCAAGGGTTCGGTCAACTGCTTCTTTAAGCTCACCGAGCAGGGCGAGGTCATCTTTGCCCGTTACGGCAACCGCACGCTCGCTCAGCGCCATGTTGAGTCCGTTGCCGCCGCAACGCTTTTGCAGTCGGCCCCGAGTGTCGAGAAGACCAACACCGAGACTACGCAGAAGTTCTGGGATATGGCCGACAAGCTCAACGCCGCAAGCCACGAGCGCTATCTGGACCTGCTGAATACCAAGGACTTTACACCGTGGTTCTCGACCGTGACGCCGCTGACCGAGGTCGGTCTGCTGCCGATCGGTTCGCGTCCCGCCAAGCGCGGCTTGGGTGCCAAGTCGCTCGACGACCTGCGTACCATTCCGTGGATCTTCAGCTGGAGCCAGGCGCGCATCAATCTGGCCGCTTGGTACGGCCTGGGTACCGCCTGCGAGCAGTTTGGCGATCTGGACCAGCTTAAGGCTGCCTACCAGGAGTGGCCGTTCTTCCGCACCTTTATCGACAACATCGAGATGTCGATCGCCAAGACCGACCAGCGCATCGCCAAGATGTATCTGCACCTGGGCGACCGCCAGGATCTGTCCAAGAAGGTCTTCACCGAGATGCAGCTCACGCGTAAGTGGGTCCTTGCCATCGTCGGTGACGAGTGGCCGCTGCAGCGTCGTCGCGTGCTCGGCTGCGCCGTCCGCGTGCGTAACCCCTACGTCGACGCCCTGTCCATCGCCCAGGTCCGCGCCCTTCGCGAGGTGCGCATGAACCAGGACGAGATGGCCGAGGAGAAGAAGGCCGAGTACATGAGCCTGATTCTTTCGACTGTGACCGGCGTCTCGGCAGGATTGCAGAACACGGGGTAATCGATAGCCCTGTAGTCGTCCGGGCCCGCCATTAGTTTACTTTTAGGCACGTCCTCGGACATGCAAGAAGCCCTCGCTGCGCACTTCGTGCGGCGAGGGCTTCTTGCGTCCTGCGGAGTGTGCCTAAAAGTAAGCTAATGGCGGGCCCTGCGATGTCCGGTCTTCGGCGGATTACTGCTGGGGAAAGATAGCGCGCTTCGCGCACTTTGATGGGGCTTCGTGCTGCGGAATGCATTCAGAGGGAAACCCATCGGGTCCCTTCGTCCTCGGTCTTCGGCGGATTACGGGCTGAAGGGAAGAAAGGCGCGCTTCTCGCCCTACGACTGTAGCGGCCGCGGTCCCCTTTGGGATCGCGGTCGTTTTGTTGTGGGTCAAATATGAACGTTGTGTTAATGAGTCGGTAGACGGTGGTGTTTTTCGGTGAGCGGCGTATCCTTCCAACGGTTTATCTAGTGTGTCAGTTAAAAGGAAGAGGGCGCTCGTCATTGTTTGAATGTGAACTGCCGTTTGACCACAAGACGTTGCATCTGGAACTCGAGGATAAGAACTTCGCGGGTGTGATGGAAGGTCACCAAAACGAGTTTAAGACTACGAAATCGCAGGAAGAGCTGGTAGAGGAGTCGCTTGCCAACCCTTATGGCTCGCCTTCGCTCGAGGAGCTTTGTGCTGGCAAGAAGGATATTGTCATCATTAGCTCCGATCATACGCGTCCCGTTCCCTCGCGTGTGACGATGCCTATTCTGCTGCATCACATCCATTCCGCTGCGCCCGAGGCTCGCGTGCGCATTCTGGTTGCTACGGGTATGCACCGTCCGTCGACGCACGAGGAGCTCGTCAACAAATATGGCGAGGAGATCGTTGCCAACGAGGAAATCGTTATGCACGTCGCGACTGACGACAGCATGATGAAAAAGATCGGTACCCTGCCTTCTGGTGGCGAGTGCATCATCAACAAGATTGCTGCCGATTGCGATCTGCTGCTTGCCGAGGGCTTCATTGAGCCGCACTTCTTTGCCGGTTTCTCTGGTAGCCGCAAGTCCGTCCTGCCTGGCATCGCCAGCTACAAGACCATCATGTACAACCACAACGGTCAGTTTGTGAATGATTCCCACTCGCGTGCCGGCAACCTGTGCCACAACCACGTGAGCGAGGACATGTTTGCCGCCGCTGAGATGGCCCACCTCGCCTTTGTGCTTAACGTGGTGCTTAACGGCAAGCACGAGGTCATCGGCTCCTTTGCCGGCGACATCCACAAGGCGCACGAGGCCGGCTGCGAGTTCGTGAAGAGCCTTGCCGGCGTTGAGCCCGTCGAGTGCGATATTGCCATCACCACCAACGGTGGCTACCCCCTCGATCAGAACATCTATCAGGCCGTGAAGGGCATGTGCGCTGCCGAGGCCACGCTTCCCGAGGGCGGCGTGATCATCGACGTCGCCGGTTGTGCCGACGGTCACGGTGGCGAGGGCTTCTATCACAATATCGCCGACAACGATCCGGCGGAGTTTGAGCGCGCCTGCATCGACCGTCCTAAGGACGAGACCCTGCCCGACCAGTGGACGAGCCAGATCTTTGCCCGCATCCTGGCGCATCACCCTGTGATCATGGTCACCGACCTGTGCGATCACCAGATGCTCAAGGATATGCATATGACACCGGTCAACACTATCGAGGAGGCGCTCAAGCTCGCCTTTGAGATGAAGGGTGCCGATGCCAAGGTTGCCGTCATTCCCGATGGCCTGGGCGTTGTCGTTGCGCAGCACTAGCGCGTGGCTTAAACGAATCGTTTATAACCGACAAGAAAGATAAGGTTTTATGCTTACCAAACTCCTCTGCGAATTCGGCGCGACGGCCCTCATGATCGTCTTTGGCGTGGGCGTGCACTGCGATACCGTGCTCAAGGGCACCAAGTATCAGGGCTCCGGCCACATGTTTGCCATCACCACCTGGTCTTTTGGCATCTCGGTCTGCCTGTTTGTCTTTGGCGGCGCCGTGTGCATGAACCCCGCCATGGTGCTTGCCCAGTGCATCGTCGGCCTGGTGCCGTGGGGCAACTGCATTCCCTTCATGCTCGCCGATATGCTCGGCGGCTTTGTGGGTGCCGTGATCGCTTGGTTTATGTATGCCGATGAGTTCAAGGCTTCCGAGGGCGTCGTCGACCCCATTGCCCAGCGCAACATCTTCTCGACCAACCCCACCACCGAGGGTACGAACTATGCCCGCAACTTCTTCTGCGAGGCTATCTGCACCTTTGTGTTCATCAGTGCCATCCTTGCTGCCGCTAGCCGCGCCGGCGAGAACGTTCTGATGCTCGCCATCTGCGTCGGTCTGATCGTTTGGGCTGTTGGCATGGGCATGGGCGGCATCACTGGCTTCGCCATGAACCAGGCTCGTGACCTTGGTCCTCGCATGGCCTATCAGGTGCTGCCGATCAAGAACAAGGCCGACAACAACTGGAAGTATGGTCTGCTTGTTCCTGGTATCGCGCCGTTTGTCGGTGCTATTGTCGCCGCGCTGTTTGTGCATGGTTTCTTGGGCATGTTCTAGTCGAAGGCTACATAGTTGTCCGCTGGCCGCATGGGGTAATTTCCCAGCGCGTCCTCGGACATGCAAAAAGGCTCGCTGCGCACTTCGTGCGGCGAGCCTTTTTGCGTCCTGCGGAATGCGCTGGGAAATTACCCCATGCGGCCAGCTGCGGGATCTTTGCTGCGCTCGAGCAAGCAACCCAACATATATCTGAATTTGGATGGGAGGGGCTTGTTGCTGATAGGGGCGTTGAGCTGTTGTTGACACTTTGGGATGCGTGGCGCCCTGGGTTGGGGTGATGCTTTGGGATGAGCTTCTTACTTAGCTGAAGAGGGGTTGTATGGCTGAGAGGTAGTCTTTGGCTACGTTGGATTTGTTGGCTTGGAAGTTGTGCCAGGCCCACCATTGGACCATTCCTACGAAGCTTGAGGCTATGTGGTGCAGTAAGAAACTGCGGTCCATGGTGCCGGCGGGGCCTGCAGGGGCTGTGGGGACGGTTTCGGCTGCTCGTGACATGATGGTCTTGCGTAAGCAGTCGGCGAAGACGCGTGAGCCGGCGCCGGCCACCAGCGCTCGGACGCCCTGGCGACGTTCCCATAGATTGTTGAGAATATGCTCGACCTGCACGAGTGGGTCGTCGAGCGGTGCGCCATCGTCATCGAGGGCGTGGGTGCAGATGTCGCTCACGAGCTCGGACAATAGGTCATCTTTGCTCTTGAAGAGGCCGTAGAACGTGGCCCGACCCACATGGGCGCGAGCGATGATGTCGCCGACGGTGATCTTGCTGTAGTCCTCCTCGCGCAGGAGCTCGGAGAACGCCGCGACGATCGCGGCGCGGCTTTTGGCCTTGCGGGCATCCATGGCTATGCGTCTGCGTCAACGAGCAGGCAGCGGAGCGTGCCGGAGCAACCCTCGTAGGGGCGCTTGCCGGCGCCGTAGCCGACGGCCTCGATGCGGTAGCGGGCCGGCAGGTGCTCGGACGTGCGCAGTGCGGCGACGATGGCGGCGCCCGTGGGCGTCACAAGCTCGCCGGCGACTGGTGCGGGCGTGAGGGCGATATTGCCCGCCTGGCACAGGTTGACGACAGCGGGGACGGGAATGGGCATGAGACCGTGGGCACAACGGATGGTACCGTGACCCTCGGAGAGCGACTCGACCACGATGTCCTCAATACCCAGGTCATCGAGGCAGATGGCGACAGAGCAGACGTCGACGATGGAATCGACGGCGCCCACCTCGTGGAACATGACGGTCTCGGGCGTTTTGCCGTGAGCCTTGGCCTCGGCAGCGGCGAGTACGGAAAAAATGGCGAGGGCGCGACGCTTGGCGCCATCGCTTAACTGCGAGCCATCGATGATGGCGGTGACGTCAGCCAAAGAACGGTGGTGATGGTGGTGGGCGTGATGGTGACCCTCGTGGTCGTGGTCATGCTCGTGGCAGTGCTCGTGTTCGTGCTCGCCATGATCATGATGGTGGTGCTCATGCTCGTGCGTGTGCTCGGCAGCTGCTTCGTTGCCGTAGAGCCAGACCATATCGTGATCGTGGTTCTCGAGCTCCTCTGCAAGCTGGACGTCGAAATCGCAGGCGTCGATGCCATGCTTGCTTACGCGCGTCACGGCGATCGAAAAGCCGTCGACCGGCAGCGTGGCGAGCTGCTCGCGCAGGTGCTCCTCGCTGGCGCCTAGGTCGAGCAAGGCCGCGACGGTCATATCGCCGCTGATGCCCGAGGTGCCGTCGATGATAAGCGTGTGCTGATGATTGGACATGGAATGCTCCTTAACGGGCGCAGGGCGTGCCGGCGCTCAGATGATTGATAAGACTTGCCTGGTAGGCGGCACCAAAGCCGTTGTCGATGTTGACGACCGAAACGCCGCTGGCGCAGGAGTTGAGCATGGCGAGCAGCGCGGCTACGCCACCAAAGCTCGCGCCGTAACCCACGCTGGTGGGAACGGCTATGACCGGACAGCTTACCAGGCCGCCGACAACGCTCGCCAGTGCGCCCTCCATGCCGGCAATGGCGATGACCACCTGCGCCTGGGCAAGTTCCTCAGCATGAGCGAGCAGGCGGTGCAGGCCGGCGACACCCACGTCGTAGAGGCGATCGACCTCGTTGCCGTAGAACTCGGCCGTCAACGCGGCTTCCTCGGCAACGGGCAGGTCGCTCGTGCCGGCGCAGGCGACGACGATGCGTCCGTTGCCGTTGGGGGAGGGCTTGCCACCCACCAGGGCGAGCTGGGCGTCCGGGACATATCCCAGGTCGATGCCGTTGCCGAGGAGCTCCGAGGTGCAGGCTGCCTTTTCGTCGTCCAGGCGCGTGACCAGGATGCGCTCCTGGCCGGCATCGAGTAATGCTTTGATAATGGCGGCAATTTGCTCGGCGGTTTTACCGGCACCGTAGACAACTTCGCCGGCTCCCTGGCGCACCCCGCGCGAAAGGTCGAGCTGCGCAAAGCCCAAATCGGCGGTCGGAGCCGTCTGGATGCGCGTGAGGGCGTCGGCAGGGGTGACTGCTCCGCCGGCAACATCGCTCAGCAATTGCTCAAGATCTCGCTTATCCATATATGTTCCCTTCGACGGCGCAAAGTCTAGCACTCAAAGGGTATGTTTCCGAACACTAGGACAAAATTGTTCGGAAACTATAGGACAGACTGAATCAATTGTTAGACGGATTGGCTAGTCGCGCAGGATGATGTCCATGGCGAGCATCAGATTGCGCTCGTCGATGGCAAACGGGGCGGCCTCGCGCGTCTTGGGCTTGGCACAAAACGCGATGCCCGTGCCCGCGGCCTGAATCATGGGGATGTCGTTGGCACCGTCGCCGATCGCGACGGTGTGGGCCATATCGACGCCGCACTCAACTGCCCAGTCCAGCAGCTGGATGAGCTTGGACTCCTTGGTCACAATGTCGGCAGCCAACTTACCGGTGAGCTTGCCGTCCACGACCTCCAGACGATTGGCCAGGCAGAAGTCGATACCCGCGGCAGCCACGATCTTGTCAGCGACCTCGTGGAAACCGCCGCTCACCACGCCGACCTTCCAGCCCTTGCTGTGCGCCGAGCGCACAAGCTCCAACGCGCCGGGGGTAAATGTCACGCGCTCAAAGGTGCGCTCGAACACGCTCTCGTCCAGGCCGGCGAGCAGCCCCACGCGCTCCTCGAGCGCCTGCTTAAAGTCGAGCTCGCCGCGCATGGCGCGTTCGGTGATCTGTGCCACCTGCTCGCCCACGCCGGCCTCTTCGCCCAACAGGTCGATGACCTCCTGGTTGATGAGCGTGGAGTCGATATCCATAACGATGAGGCGTGCAGTCATGGCGGGCCTTTCCGAGTGCTGTTTTATTGGGGCATATTGTCGCACGTGACGAGCGCGGGCGGGTGCCGCGGCGCGTCAATTGTTTCGTCTCCGTCAAGTCTTTGGGCAGGAGCCACTTTTTCGCGGCACATCGACGCGAGTGCGATAAGATAGAACGCCATGTCTGGCTGCGCGGTTTACGCAGGCTGGGCAAATCTGTACGACGCCGCCCGGAACGACACGGGGCGGCACAGATCCATAAAGGAGGATCACTGGTATGAGCCAGACCCGTCCCATCGATGAGCATTCCATGCACACCCGTACCTGCGGCGAGCTTCGCTTCGAGAACGTGGGCGAAGAGGTCACCCTCACCGGTTGGGTGAGCCGTCGCCGCGACCACGGCGGCCTTATCTTCTGCGACCTTCGCGACCGCGAGGGCATCACGCAGCTCACCTTCGACCCCGAGCACTCCGACGGCGATGCCTTTAAGATCGCCGAGACCATGCGTCCCGAGTGGCCCATCAAGATTCACGGCGTCGTGCGCGCCCGTGGCGAGGAGACCACCAACACCAAGCTCGCGACCGGCGAGATCGAGGTCCTGACCGACCACGCCGAGGTGCTCAACACGTCCGTCACCCCGCCGTTCCAAATCGAGGACGGCATCGAGACCAGCGAGGACACCCGCCTGCGCTATCGCTATCTGGACCTTCGTCGTCCCGAGATGATGGCCAACCTCAAGCTGCGCTCCGACTTTACCTTTGCCATTCGCGAGGCGCTGCACAACCGTGAGTTCATGGAGGTCGAGACGCCCTCCCTGTTCAAGTCTACGCCCGAGGGCGCCCGCGACTTCATCGTCCCCAGCCGCATCCAGCCGGGCAACTTCTACGCCCTGCCGCAGTCCCCGCAGCTCCTGAAGCAGCTGCTCATGGTCGGTGGCGTCGAGCGCTACTATCAGGTTGCCAAGTGTTTCCGCGACGAGGACTTGCGTGCCGACCGTCAGCCCGAGTTCACCCAGGTCGATATCGAGATGTCCTTCGTGGACCAGAACGACGTCATGAGCGCGCTCGAAGAGGTCCTGGCCGACGCCTTCGGCCGCATGGGTGTCGAGATGCCCACGCCGCTGCGCCGCATGGACTATTGGGAGGCCATGGACACCTATGGCTCCGACAAGCCCGATACTCGCTACGGCATGCACCTGGTTGACCTGACCGACATCTTTGCCAACTCCAAGTTCAAGGTCTTTGCGACTGCTGCAAACGAGGAGGGCTCTGTCGTCAAGGCCATCAACGCCAAGGGTGCCGGTGTCTGGGCTCGCGCCAAGATCGACAAGCTCGCCGGCGTGGCCTCCACGTTTGGCGCCAAGGGCCTTGCCTGGATCGCCTTCCGCGAGGACGGCTCCATCAACAGCCCCATCGTCAAGTTCTTCTCGGACGAGGAGATGGCTGCCCTGCGCGAGCGCATGGACGTCGAGCCCGGCGACCTTGTGATGTTCGCCGCCGGCCCGCGCCTGCTCTCCGACGAGATCCTGGGCGGCATGCGTTCCCACATGGCCAATGCGCTCGAGGTCAAGCGCGAGGGCCACGACTTCCTGTGGGTCGTCAACTTCCCGCTGTTCCACTGGGACGAGGATCGCAAGGCCTATGCTGCCGAGCACCAGCCCTTTACCCTGCCGACCGAGACCGACATCGCCAAGATCGAGGCCGACCCGCTGGCAGCCGGTTCCTGCACCTACGACTTTGTCATGGACGGCTTTGAGGCCGGCGGCGGCGGTATGCGTATCCACAACGCCGAAATGCAGATGTCCATGCTCAAGCTCCTGGGCTTTACCGAGGAGCGCGCCGAGTCGCAGTTCGGCTTCCTCATGGAGGCTCTCAAGTTTGGTGCGCCCCCGATGGGCGGCTTCGCCCTGGGCCTGGACCGCGTGTGCATGCTGCTCACCGGCTCCGACTCCATCCGCGACGTCATGGCGTTCCCCAAGACGGCCAGCGGCTCCGACCTCATGTCGGGCGCCCCGAGTGCCGTTTCCGGCGCCCAGCTCAAGGACGTCAGCCTGCGCTTGATGTAGGCAAGCGGCTACCTATTGCCTGTAACGAGGGAAGGACGTGTGCCTTCCCTCGTTTTTTGTGGGACGGGGGGTGCGCCGGTAACGTACAATAACTACCACGTGGCTGGGTTTGCCGGCCGAATGTGCGATGCCGCGGGAGGGGACATGGTCGAGTTTACAAAGACGATTAAAGATCCGTTGGGATTGCATGCCCGCCCGGTTGCGCTGCTCTATGACATTATTGCCAAGCATCGTAGCGACGTATCGGTCAGCATCGGCGATCGCCATACCGACGGCCGCGATGTGATGGGGCTCATGGCTCTCTACGGCGAATGTGGCGAAGACATCGTGTTCCGCGTTTCGGGCGTGGATGAGGCCTCCTGCGTCACATCGATCAGAAACCTCTCGCTCTAACCTCAACAATGTGACAAGGGGACAGGCCCCTTTGTTGCATAAATTGGTATGACAAGGCACCGCAAAGAGATGGTCTTTGCGGTGCCTCTTTTGTTTCGTATAGGAAACTTTTTCGAAAACTGAATGGGGACCCTTCCAAAAAAGTTAACCACGTGCTAGTTTACTAAAGCGAACATAGACGTGGCTAACTTTTGCCATGTCGATGTTGAGGACGAACCGATGTTAGGAGCTCACTCATGTCTTGCGGACCGCAGATGCCGGCTATGCCGCTTTCGATGGTAAAGGCGGGCGAAACCGTGCGCGTGTCTCGTGTAAAGGGCAATGAGGACATGAAGCACCACCTTAAGGACCTCGGCTTTGTCGAGGGCAACGAGGTTCACGTGGTGAGCTCGAGTGGCGCCAATATCATCGTCACCGTGCTCGGCGCGCGCTTTGGTATCGATTCCAAGGTCGCCATGCACATCATGACTGTCGGTTAGTTCGCAGCATTCCATAAAAGCTGAAAGGGGGAAAAGAATATGAAGACGTTGGGTGACGTTAAGGTGGGCGAGAGCTCTACCATCGTCAAACTTCACGGCGAGGGCGCACTTCGCCGTCACCTTATGGACCTGGGGCTCATCAAGGGCACTTCGTTCAAGGTCGTAAAGGTTGCACCGCTCGGAGATCCGGTCGAGATCAACGTGCGCGGCTACGAGCTCTCCATCCGCAAGGAGGAGGCTGCCGTCGTCGAGGTCCAGTAAGGGCCGGCGGCACATATTTCTGCAGATAAAGTTAGGTTTTTCTAACTTAAACTTGCAACGTTGAAGCACATTATCCAGCCCGCGCGGAGAAAGCAGCGCAGGCACACAAGGAAGAAGGATTGAATGGCGGATTCTCAGATCCATGTCGCGCTGGCGGGTAACCCCAACTGCGGCAAGACCACGCTTTTCAACCTGATCACCGGCGCCAACGGCTACGTTGGCAACTGGCCCGGCGTCACGGTTGAGAAAAAGGAAGCCAAGCTCCTGAGCGACAAGAACGTTACCATCACGGACCTCCCTGGCATCTACTCGCTTTCCCCCTACAGCCCCGAGGAGCAGTGCTCGCGCGATTACCTCATGAGCGGCGAGCCTGATGTCGTCGTCCAGGTGGTCGACGCTACCAACCTCGAGCGCAACCTGTACCTGGCGCTTCAGGTTATCGAGACCGGCCTGCCCGTGGTCGTTGCCCTCAACATGGCCGACTTGGTCGAGAAGAACGGCGACAAGATCGACACGGACAAGCTCTCCAAGAAGCTCGGCTGCCCGGTCATGATGATCTCCGCTCTTAAGAACAAGGGCATCACGGAGCTATTCGAGCAGGTCAAAAAGTCCGCTGCTTCCAAGGGCCAGGTGCCGGAGCACAAGTTCGATTCCTCCATTGAGGACGTTCTGGACCACATCGAGAACAATCTGCCGGCGAGCGTTCCCGCCAACAAGCGTCGCTACTACGCCGTCAAGCTGTTCGAGCGCGACGCGGACGCCTGCAAGCTCATCAACCTCACCAAGGAGAAGGCCGCTCGCGTCGAGCAGCTGGTCGCCCAGTGCGAGCAGGATTGCGACGACGACGCCGAGTCCATCATCACCGGCGAGCGCTACGGCGTGATTGCCCACATCATCGACGAGTGCCTCACTAAGGCTCCGGCAAAGATGAGCACCTCCGAGAAGATCGACCGCGTGGTTACCAACCGTATCCTGGGCCTGCCGATCTTTGTGGTCATCATGTTCTGTGTGTACTACATTGCCGTCTCTACCTTGGGCGGCACGGTGACTGACTTCACCAACGACCAACTCTTCGGCACCGACGGCTGGTACGTGCTCGGTCAGGGTCGCGACGCCTATGACGCAGCTGTTGAGGCTGCGGGCGACAATGCCGACTCGGTCGACCCGGCACAGTACGGCCCCTATGTCCCGGGTATCACCACCATGGTGCACGACGCCCTTGTGGCGGGCGGCACCGAGGACGGCGGCCTGGTCGATTCGCTGGTCTGTGACGGTATCGTCGGCGGTCTGGGCGCCATCTTCGGCTTCGTGCCGCAGATGTTCCTGCTGTTCGTGATGCTGTCTTTCCTGGAGGACTGCGGCTACATGGCCCGCGTCGCCTTCATCATGGACCGCGTGTTCCGCCGCTTCGGCCTGTCCGGCAAGTCCTTTATCCCCATGCTCGTGTCCTCGGGCTGCGGCGTCCCCGGCGTCATGGCTACCAAGACCATCGAGAACGAGAAGGACCGCCGTATGACGGTCATGACCACCACGTTTATTCCCTGTGGTGCCAAGCTGCCGATCATCGCCCTGCTCATGGGCTCCATCATCGGCGATTCTTCCACCACCGCCGCGTGGATCAGCCCGCTCTTCTACTTCCTGGGCGTCTTTGCCGTCATCGCCTCGGGCCTCATGCTCAAGAAGACCAAGCTCTTCGCCGGTCGCCCGACGCCGTTCGTTATGGAGCTTCCCGCCTACCACTTCCCGGCGATCCGCTCTTGGGCGCTGCACGTGTGGGAGCGCTGCTGGGCCTTTATCAAGAAGGCCGGCACGGTCATCTTCGCCTCTACCGTCGTGGTTTGGTTCCTCTCCAACTTTGGTAGCTACAACGGTTCCTTTGGCTTCCTGCCTGCGATGGACGGCATCCCCGAGGAGTTTATGGACTACTCCGTGCTCGCCATGCTGGGCAACCTGGTCGCCTGGATTTTCGCCCCGCTCGGCTTTAGCACCTGGCAGGCAACTGCGCTGACTGTCTCTGGACTTGTCGCCAAGGAGAACGTCGTCGCCACCGCCGGCTCGCTGCTGTCCGTTGCCGACGCCGCCGAGACCGACCCGAGCCTGTGGACCGCGTTTGCCGGCATGTTCCCGACTATGGGCGCTTGCGTTGCCTTTGGCGCATTCAACCTGCTGTGCGCCCCGTGCTTTGCCGCCATGGGCACTATCCGCAACCAGATGGACTCCGGCAAGTGGACCGCGATTGCCATCGGCTACGAGTGCGCCTTCGCTTGGGTGATCGCCCTGTTCATCAACCAGTTCTACAACCTGCTTGTCCTTGGCCAGTTTGGTATTTGGACGGTTGTAGCCATCGTTCTGCTGGTTGCGATGCTCTTCCAGATCTTCCGTCCCATGCCCAAGCACGCTTGGACCGACGAGGACGAGACCAACACCGCTTCCGCTGCAGTTTCCGCTTAAGTCCGAATAAGGATCAGCCCCTTTCCACGAGCCCGGGTGTCCCAGCGACACTCGGGCTTTTTGGTGAGGGAGATGTGGCGTTTCCGCAGATAAAACCGACCAAAATATACCTGTCCCTTTTTGGCAGGTGGAGAATGGGGTAAAGTAAGTGGTGGTTAACTAGAGGAGGCTTGCTATGGCACCTATCGATATTGTTGTACTGGCTGTTATCGGCATTGCGTTTGTCGCCGTGTGCGTGCGCATTTATCGCAAGGGCACCTGCGCCGACTGCGCTCAAGGTGGCGTTTGCACGGGACATTGCTCCAACAAAAAGACCTGCGCCGCACTTAAGGGCGTAGACAAAATTGCCGAAGACTTGGGCCGCGGTATTCATTAGCCGACCGGCGTTTGGGCATGTTTGGCTACGGATACGGCAGTTGCTGATACGATAGGTACGTTAGCAACTGCCGCCGAGCGGCTCAAACGAAAGGAACCCTGTATGGAGTCCTCCGCCTATCCGATGCTCTTTAGCCCGATCAAGGTCGGTACGACCGAGGTCAAGAACCGCGTCTTTATGCCGCCGGTATCTACCAACCTGGCCGATCATGGCTATGTGACCGACGACTTGGTCGATCATTACCGTGCCCGCGCCAAGGGCGGCGTGGGCCTCATCATTACCGAGGTCGTGACGGTTGAGCCCACCTATACCTATCTGCCGGGTGACATGTGCTGCTACGACGACACGTTTATCCCCGGCTGGGAAAAGCTCGCCGCAGCCGTCCACGAGTACGGCTGCAAGATCATGCCGCAGCTCTTCCACCCCGCCTACATGGCCTTTAACATTCCGGGCACGCCGCGCCTGATCGCTCCGTCCTTTGTGGGCCCGTCCTATGCCCGCGAGGCGCCGCGACCCATCACGGTCGATGAGATCCACGAGCTCACGCATCAGTTTGGCGACGCTGCCGTGCGCATGCAGAAGGCTGGCGTCGATGGCGTCGAGGTCCATGCGGCGCACGCCCACGGTATGCTCGGCGGCTTTTTGACTCCGCTCTACAACAAGCGTACCGACGAGTACGGCGGCTCGCTCGATGCCCGCATGCGCTTCTTGCTCGAGGTCATCGCCGAGATTCGCGAGCGCTGCGGCAAGGACTTCATCATCGACGTCCGTATCTCGGGCGACGAGTACACCGATGGCGGTCTGACCCTCAACGACATGATCTACGTCTCGCGTCGCCTGGAGAAGGCTGGCGTCGACATGATCCACGTGTCGGGCGGCACTACCATCAAGCGCGGCTCCGCGATTCCCGCCGCCGGTACGCAGCAGGCCTCGCACGCCGCCTGCTCGCGCGAGATCAAAAAGCATGTGAACATTCCCGTCGCCACGGTCGGCCGCATCAATGAGGCATGGATTGCCGAGGAGCTGATCGAGGACGGCGCTGCCGACATCTGCATGATGGGCCGCGCCAATCTGTGCGATGCCGAGTTCTGCAACAAGGCCGCTGCCGGCAATGCCGATGATATCCGTCCCTGCATCGGTTGCCTGCGCTGCCTGAACGGCATCATGTTTGGCAAGCGCATCTCCTGCACCGTCAACCCGGACGTGGAACGCGACGAGGCCGGCTACGAGCCTGCCGCCGAGGCAAAGAACGTGCTCGTTGTGGGTGCCGGTCCTGCGGGCATGGAGGCAGCCTACATTGCCACCAAGCGCGGCCATAACGTGGTGCTCGTGGACAAGCAGGACGAGCCGGGTGGCGAGATGCGCATCGCGGCCGTTCCGCCGGCAAAGCAGGAGCTCACCCGCGTGATCAAGTATCAGTACCGTCGCCTGGCCGAGGCCGGCGTGAAGTGCGTATTTGGCACCGAGCTTACTGCCGAGGACATTCAGCGCGACTACGCGGGCTACGAGGTTGTCCTGGCCTACGGCGCCGAGCCCATCGCTCCGGCATTCATGCAGGGCTTTAAGCAGGTTATGACGGCTGACGACCTGCTGGGTGGCAAGGCTTTCCCGGGTAAGAAGATCGTCATTGTGGGCGGCGGCACCGTTGGCTGCGAGACGGCCGATTACCTGGCCCCGTTGGTCAACGACCTTTCGCCGGCCAATCGCGATGTCACCGTTATCGAGATGACCAAGACGCTTGCCGCCAACGAGGGCGGTGCCGGTCGCGCGGTGCTCATCACGCGCATGCTCTCCAAGGGCGTCCATGTGCTGACCGAGGCCAAGGTGACCGAAATCACCGAGGACGCCATCAGCTACGAAAAGGACGGCGAGGTCCACACCATCGCCGATGCCGATACGCTGGTGCTTGCCATGGGCTATCGTCCCAACACCAAGCTGGCCGACGACCTTACCGCTGCCGGCGTTGCCACCCACGTGCTGGGTGATGCCAACAAGTGCGGCAACATCCGCGATGCCATCGGGGATGGCTACAAGGTTGCCTGCGAACTCTAGTCAACCCCTTGGTGCATGAGGAGGGGCGTCTCTGCGCCATCCGATAGCAAAATAGCGGTGGTGTCCCGGGTTTCGGGATGCCACCGCTTGCTCTTGCGGTGCTGGCGACGTGAGCACTCCCTCTTTCACCGCAACCGAGGGGATGGGGGATGCGATAGTATTACGTGATGAATTTCGATAAACAGTGGGCTTCATCCGAGGGCTTTATGGAACAGCACCAGCATTATCAGAGCCTGCAAGACCAGGCATACAACGCATTGCGCTCCAAGATCATCTATGCCGAGCTCAAGTCCGGCACGCGCCTTTCGGCGATTGGTCTGGAAAAAGAGACGGGAATCGGGCGCACGCCCATTCGCGAGTCCTTTGTGCGCCTGCGCGAGCAAGAGCTGGTGGAAACGCGCCCCAAGAGTGGTACCTACGTCTCTAAGATCAGCATGGAACACGCCGAGAATGCCTGTTTCTTGCGCGAGAAACTCGAAAGAAGCGTACTCATTAAATGTTGTTCGGCTGCCACGTCCGAGCAAAAGCATCGGCTCGAGCAGATTCTTGCCGAGTCCGAGTCGCTCGACCATAACGAGACGCGTCGCTTTTTCGATCTGGACAACCTGTTCCATGAGACGTGTTTTGAGATTGCCGGTCGTCACATGCTGTGGGATTGGATGAAGAGCGTCAACACGCATTTTGAGCGATACAACTGGTTGCGTATGGTGTCGCAGGACCTGGATTGGGAGCCGATCCGTCGACAACATCGTCGGATTCTCGAGGCCATTAAGAGGGGCGATACCGACACGGCGAGCTACCTGGCCGAGACGCACTTGCACCTGATGCCCGAGGAGCAGGGCCCGGTTATCGCCTTGCATCCCGACTATTTCGAGCTGTCCAAAGACTCGTCTATCTAGCCCATCATCGCATCTGCTCGAGACGCGAAAACGATGCTGCTCACCTACAGCGTTTTGCAACCGAGAATTTTAAAAAATGCCTAAAATGGCTCAGACTGCCGACAATTGGGGAACGGGGTGCGCTATGGCGCAGATGAGGATTAAGGACATTGCCGTCGAGGCGGGCGTGAGCCCGGCCACGGTCTCGCGCTATCTCAACAACCGCTCCGGGCAGATGACCGAGGAAACCCGTGCTCGCATCGCGGCGGTTATCGAGCGCACCGGCTATCGCCCGCGTGCCGCCGCGCGCAACCTGCGCAGCTCGCGCACCAACCTCATCGGCGTGATTCTGGCCGACATCGCTAACCCGTTCTCCAGCGCCATGCTCGAAGGGCTTTCCGCCAGCGCCGCCGCGCGCGGCTGCTCGCTCATGACGGCCATTAGCGGCAACGACCCCGCCAAGGAGGCAGAGTCGCTCACCAGACTTATCGATGCCGGCGTGGACGGCCTGATCGTCAACACCTGCGGCGGCAACGACGAGGCAATCGCCGCGGCCGCGGGACGCCTACCTGTTGTGCTGCTCGACCGCGATGTTGCCAATGGCGGCATCGATCTGGTGACCTCTAACAACCGTGAGCTGGTCGCCGGCCTGGTGGACGCCTTGGCCGCTGCGGGCAGCGAGCGCCTGTGCCTGCTCACCGAGGCAAGCGACGATAGCCCCGTGCGTCACGAGCACGCCGAGTCCTTTACCGACGAGCTCTCGCGTCGCGGCCTGGCCGGCGAGGTCGTCACCCTGGCCGACGGTGGCGCCACGGGCGTCGGCCGCCTGGGCGAGGACATCCGCGAGTACGCAGGTAGAAAGCTTGGCCTTATCGCCGCCAACGGTCTGGTCTTTCTGCGTCTGACCGAGGCGTTGGCGCAGCTGGGCCCCTCGCTGCCGGCGGGCCTCAAGATCGCGACGTTTGACGATTACCCCTGGAACCACGTGCTCTTTGGCGGCGTGACCACGGCCGCGCAGGACACCGTCGCCATCGCCGAGCGCGTAGTCGAGCGTCTGTCCGAGCGCATTAACGTCGTCACCACCACGGTGGGCGAGGCCGCAAGGCTGGCTCCCAAGCGCATCGAGATCCCCGGCCACATCGAACACCGCGCTTCGACCTCGCGCTAGTCTGTGTGATAATATATAGACAATGTCATACAGGAGGTATCCATGGCTGCGTCTGTGCTGAGTGTGCGAGTGGACTCGTCAATTAAAGATTCATTTGCCGAGCTGTGCGAAGAACTTGGCATGACTTCGTCTGTTGCAGTCAATATGTTTATGAGACAGATGCTGCGCGAGCGTTCGCTGCCGTTTGTCCCTTCACTCGGTAAAAGCTCTGCGAGCGGAAGCGTCGCGGCGGGCATTTTGGATACCGCTCAGATTGAGTCCGCTGTCCGTGAGGCGGCTAGCCCGATTCCCGCCATCAAAAGCGTGATTCTTTTTGGCTCGTATGCTCGTGGCGACGCGCGTGCCGATAGTGACATTGACTTGCGTCTCGAAGTCGATCGCGATCAGGGCTTTGGCCTTTTCGCGTTGTCGGCATTCGGCGAGGCGGTGCGCAAAGAAACTGGGAGGCAGGTTGATCTTGTCTCGAGCGACCATCTTGATGCCGATCTTGCCGCGGTAATCGAGCGCGAAGGAGTGATCCTTTATGATCGCGCGTAAGTCAGACGGCCTCCGCGCCCAAGAGGTCTTGGACGCCATCTCTGAAACGAACGAGCGCATCAAGGCTTTTGATATCACCGAGGACCAGTTTCTGCATGCGAATGACGTGCGGACGAGGGCGTTGGCGGACTCCCTTTTGATGTGCGCGCTTAGGGTGACGGAAGAAGCGGGCAAGTTGTCGGAACGCTCGCAGCGGCTTCATCCCGAAATTGAGTGGCGTGGAATTATCGGCATGAGAAATTACCTCGCGCATGATTACGGCAATGTCGACCGATCGGTTGTTTGGGATGCGGTGACGATGGAATTCCCAGCGCTGGAACGAGCGTGTAGGCAAATTGTTTCCGAATCTGAACGCTAGCCATTCGTTCGTGACCGCCTGCTCGCGCACGTTTTTTGAGCGCTTGATACGCTTTAACCCTGCGGAAACATTTTTCTGCGATAGTATCTGCGGTATAGACCAGTCGAAACCCGCCCGAAAGAAAGGGGAGCGACATGAACCAGCAGAACATCGATTACGTACTCCGCTCCGTAGAGCAGCGTGACATCCGCTTTGTGCGTCTGTGGTTTGTCGACATTCTCGGCCGCCTCAAAAACTTTGCCATTAGCCCCGAGGACCTCGAGGTCGCATTTGAGGAGGGCATTGGCTTTGACGGCTCGGCCATCGAGGGCTTTGCCACGCCCGAGGAAGCCGACATGCTGGCGTTCCCTGATGCCTCGACCTTCCAGATTTTGCCGTGGCGTCCGAGCCACAACGGCGTCGCCCGTGTGTTCTGCGACGTGTGCACTCCCGATCGCGAGCCCTTCGCCGGCGACCCGCGCGCTGCGCTGCGCCGCATGTTCCATAAGGCCGAGAAGGCCGGCTACCTGCTCAACGTTGGTGCCGAGCTGGAGTACTACTATTTCCCCGACGAGCGCATGCCCGAGCCGCTCGACAACGTGGGCTACTTCGATCTTTCGGTGAGCGACGCCGCGCGCGACCTGCGCCGCAACACGGTCCTTACGCTCGAGAAGATGTCCGTGCCCGTGGAGTACACCTTCCACGCCGCCGGTCGCTCGCAGCACGGCATGAGCCTGCGCCACGCCGAGGCCCTGAGCATGTCCGACGCCATTACCACGGCCAAGCTCATCATTAAACAGCAGGCCTACGAGAGCGGTTGCCACGCCTCCTTTATGCCCAAGCCGCTGGCGGGCGAGGACGGCAGCGCCATGTTTTTGCATCAGTCGCTGTTCGACCACGACGGCAACAACGTCTTTTGGGGCGAGGCCGACGAGAGGTACCATCTCTCCGACGTCGCCAAGCACTACATGGCCGGTATCTTGGCGCACGCGCGCGAGATCAGCGCCATCACCAACCCCACCGTCAACTCGTACAAGCGCATCACCACGGGCGGCGACTCCGTGCCGCAGTACGCCACGTGGGGCCTGCGCAACCGCGCAAGCATGGTTCGCATCCCGGTCTACAAGCCCGGCAAGCAGCTGTCCACGCGCATCGAGCTTCGTAGCCCCGATCCCATGGCCAATCCGTATCTGGTCAACGCCGTCACGCTGGCGGCTGGTCTCGACGGCATCGAGCGCAAGCTGGAGCTCCCGCTCGAGGCCACGGCCGAGACGCTCAAGCTCAACGACCGCCAGATGCTCGAGGCCGGTTATACGCCGCTGCCGCGCTCGCTTAAAGAGGCACTCGACGTCTTTGAGGACTCGCAGTTTATGAAGGATGCCCTCGGCGAGCACATCCATAGCTTCTTCCTCAAAAAGAAGCGCGACGAGTGGCATAAGTTTGAGTCCACGATCACCGAATGGGAGATCAAGCACTACCTGGCGAACTCCTAATCGCGCTGGCTTGTCCCAGTACGATTGAGCTCATTTCTTTGGAGGCCGATATGTCCGAAAAGAGTGCCCTGTTCATGGCGCGCACGACGCGCTTCCACGAGTTTGCCCGCAGCTTGACGACCACCATGGGTGTCGAGGTGAGTCTGGCCACCCCCGATTCGCCAACTGCGGCGCACGACTTTGACCTGCTGATCCTCGATTCCGATGGCATCCGCAGCGACCGCATCGATCAGATTGCCAAGTGGCTCGACGATCGCGGCGGCGTTCCCATGCTGGTGATCGTCGACGACGAGGCGCTCGGCACCCTGCGCCTGCCGAATCATGCGCATGCCGACTTTGTATGTCCCACGGCGACGCCCAACGAGCTCAAGGCTCGTGCGCAGCGTCTGATGGGCGAGGAGGAGCCCGTCGCCTCCGATGATGTGCTCAACATCGATAACCTTGAGATCAACCTGGCCACCTATCAGGTGACACTCGATAGCGAGCCCATTGACCTGACGCTGATGGAGTACTCGCTGCTGAGTTTTTTGGCGACGCATCCCAACCGCGCCTACAGCCGCGAGGTACTGCTGCACCGCGTGTGGGGCTTTGAGTACTGCGGCGGCACACGCACCGTCGACGTGCACATCCGACGCATCCGCTCCAAGGTGGGCCCGCAGATCGCGGCGCACATCACCACCGTCCGCGGCGTGGGTTATCTGTTTAAGGACTAGATTTCCGCCACAAAGGGAACAGGCGCCTTTGTGGTGGTTTTGCCACAGGTGAGGGGCCCTTTCGGGTCTGCAGCAGAACTTAAGCCTTCCTAAAAGATTGCGTTCTCATACACTTGCACCCGCATATTGGGGTACAACTCAACGTGAACAATGATGGCCCGCCACATGTTTGGCGGGCCTTTGGTTATTTGACGAAAGGATCGCAGCTATGAGCGAGAACGATTCCCAGCGTCCCCAGGATGCGGGCAACGCCGGCGAGACCCAACAGCAGCCGCGTGTGCAGGTAGAGTCGACGCCTGCCGACAGCAACATTCCCTACGTGCAGGCCTACGACACGCAGACCGGAAAGCCGCTGGGCAGCCAGCAGGTTGTAAACAAGCACACAGTGGTCAAGACTAAGACCAAAAAGCTGCCGATCTTTATTACGGCACTCGCCGGCTGTGCCTGCGGCGCCCTGCTGGTCATTGCGCTCATTATGAGTGGCACGCTCAACATTGGCGGCGGAAAGAATGCCGTGACGGCGGGTGCTTCGGGTTCATCGACGCAAAAGATTACGATTGATTCCGAGGACACCACGCTGGCCGAGGCCGTTTCTGCCAAGGCGTTGCCCTCCGTGGTTTCCATTACCGCCACTTCGAGCGGCAGCCAGAATGGCTCGCTTTCGCAGTCTGCCGACGAGTCGGACAGCTCGGGCAGCGTCGGCTCGGGCGTGGTGCTCGATACCGAGGGCCACATCCTCACTAACAACCACGTGGTCGATGGCTATGACCAGTACGTGGTGACCATGGATGACGGCACCACCTACGAGGCCGAGTTCGTGGGCAACGACGCTTCGAGCGACCTGGCCGTCATCAAGCTCAAGGACGCAGACGCCTCCAAGCTCACGCCGATTGAGATCGGTGATTCCTCCAAGCTCAACGTGGGCGAGTGGGTCATGGCGATTGGCTCGCCGTTCGGCAACGAGCAGTCTGTCTCCACGGGTATCGTCTCGGCGCTCTATCGCTCCACGGCCATGAGCTCTGCCAACGGTAACACCATCTATGCCAACATGATCCAGACCGATGCCGCCATCAACCCGGGCAACTCCGGCGGCGCGCTCGTTAACGATAACGGCGAGCTTGTGGGTATCAACTCGCTCATCGAGAGCTACTCGGGCTCCAGCTCGGGCGTGGGCTTTGCCATTCCGGTCAACTATGCCAAGAACATTGCCGACCAGATTATCGACGGCAAGACGCCGGTGCATCCGTACATGGGCGCTACGCTTTCGAGCGTCAACGCGCTCAACGCCCGCACCAACAAGCTGAGCACCGATAGCGGCGCGTATGTGGCGAGCGTCGTTGAGGATGGTCCTGCTGCCAAGGCCGGCATTCAGGAGGGCGATGTCATCACCAAGCTGGGCGACGACGAGATCACGAGCGCCGATGGCCTGATCATCGCACTGCGCAGCCACGAGGTGGGCGAGAAGGTCGAGATCACGCTCATGCGCGGCAAGGAAGAGAAGAAGGTCACTGTCGAGCTGGGCTCCGACGAGGAGCTGCAGAACCAGCAGCAGGACGACAGCGCGACCGATACCGGCAACGGCGGTATTACCGACGAGCAGCTGCGCCAGTACCTGGAGGAGCTGCTCGGCCAGCAAGGCCAGGGGCAAGGCCACGGCCAGGGCTACTAACGAGCCGTTTCGCACATATCGAGGCCAGGGGGCTGTCCCATCAACGTGGGACAGCCCTTTTTTTCTTATTGATCCGTTGGGGACGGAGGAAAACGGATCATTTAGAGCTGATAAGAGCATGGTTTAATCGCGCGACCCACCCCAGTCTGGCGGCTGCCGATTCGGTGCGGTTTGAGACCGCTATTCGGCCCCGTTGCGACCGGTGGTACTCTAGTGTCCGTTTGAAATCGAGCGAAGGAGTACCGCTATGGAGCAATCGAGCCTGTTTGGTGACGGTGTGGATATCGATACCGAAGCGCCCGCGAGCGCGGATGCCGCCGCACTGACCGATGCTCGTGCCCAGGCGGCAGCGCGCGCGGCCGAGCTGCGCCACGAGCTCGATTACCACGCCTACCGTTACTACATGCTTGATGCGCCCGAGATCACGGACGCCGCCTTTGACAAAATGCTCGTTGAGCTGCAGGAGATCGAGGCGGCCTATCCTGACCTGGTGACGCCCGACAGCTATACCCAGCGCGTGGGCGGCTACGTGAGCGAGCAGTTTACGCCGGTCACGCATATGGCGCGCATGTATTCCATGGACGATGCCATGGACCTGGACGAGCTCGACGCGTGGCTCCAGCGCACTGAGGATGCGCTCGGTGCCGGCAGCGTCACCTATACCTGCGAGCTCAAGATCGACGGTCTGGGCGTGGCGCTTACTTACCAAAACGGCACCTTCGTACGTGCGGCCACACGTGGCGATGGCGCCACGGGCGAGGACGTGTCGCTCAACGTCCGTACCATCAAGGATGTGCCCATGCATCTGTCCGAAGCGGCGCTTGCCCACATGGGCGCCGACCGCGAGCGTACCATCGAGGTGCGTGGTGAGGTCTACATGCCTAAGGGCAGCTTTGTTCGCCTGAATGAAGAGGCCGATGCCGAGGGCCGCGACCCCTTCGCTAACCCGCGCAACGCTGCCGCCGGCAGCCTGCGTCAGAAGGATCCCAAGGTCACGGCGCGACGCGACCTGGCCACCTTTATCTACGCCATTGCCGATACCAATCCGCTGCACGTCCACAGCCAGCGTGAGTTCCTCGATTGGCTGCGCAGCGCCGGTTTTAGCGTCAACCCCAACGTGGCCCGCTGCGCCACGCCGGCCGAGGTCCATGAGTTCTGTGCCCAGGCCCTCGAGCATCGCGGCGACTTGGACTACGACATCGACGGCGTGGTCGTAAAGGTCGACAGCTTCCAGCAGCAGCTCGACCTGGGCTTTACCGCTCGCGCACCGCGCTGGGCCATCGCCTTTAAGTTCCCGCCCGAGGAAAAGCAGACCGTCCTGCGCGAAATTCGCATCCAGGTGGGCCGCACCGGTGTGCTCACGCCGGTCGCCGAGTTCGATCCGGTGACGGTCGCCGGCTCCACCATCGCGCGCGCCACGCTGCACAACATCGACGAGATCCGCCGCAAAAACGTGCGCGAGGGCGACACTATCATCGTGCACAAGGCGGGCGACGTAATCCCCGAGGTCGTGGGCCCGGTGCTCGATAAGCGTCCGGCCGATTCGGTCGACTGGCACATGCCCGAGGTCTGCCCCGTGTGCGGCAGCCCCGTGGTCCACGAGGATGGCGAGGTCGCCTACCGCTGCGTGTCCATTGACTGCCCGGCGCAGCTCAAGGAGCGCCTGCTCCACTGGGTGAGCCGCGGCTGCATGGACGTTGATGGCCTGGGCGACGAGATCGTCGACAAGATGATCGCCGCCGGCCTGATCCACGATGTCGCAGACTTCTACCAGCTCACGGTCGATGACATCGCAGGCCTGGATACGGGGCGCGTGTACGCGAGCACCAATAGCAAAAAGGGCGTTAAGAAGGGCGATACCATTCCGGTAGGCCTCAAGACGGCCGAGAAAATCATCGTCGAGCTCAACAAGTCCAAAAGCCAGCCGCTCGGTCGCGTGCTGTTTGCCCTGGGCATCCGCCATGTGGGCAAGAGCGTGGGCGAGGTCATCGCCGAGCGATTCCTGTCGATTGACAAGCTCATCTTGGCGAGCGAAGAGGATATTGCCGAGTGCGAGGGCATCGGTCCCAAGATTGCGGCGAGCGTCAAACAGTTCCTGGCCGTGCCCGAAAACCTTGCCGTGCTGGAGCGCTTGCGCCAGGCTGGTCTGTCGCTCGAGGTCGACTTGGGCGCCGCGCACGCGCAAGCCGCGGCCGACGCTGGCGTGGCGGGCGAGCTCGCCGACGCACAGCCGCTTGCGGGTCTGACCTTCGTGCTCACCGGCACGCTCGTCAACCGCACTCGCGACGAGGCGGGCGCGGCGCTCAAGGTGCTCGGCGCCAAGGTTTCGGGTAGCGTGTCAAAGAAGACGAGCTATCTGGTCGCCGGCCCCAAAGCGGGCTCCAAGCTCACCAAGGCCGAGCAGCTGGGTGTGCCCGTGCTGGATGAGGACGCACTCGAGCAGATCCTGGCGACTGGTCAGGTGCCCCAGGCTTAGCGCATCGATAACCAAATTGAAGATCCGCCCGGAAAGCATGATGCCTTCCGGGCTGATCTTACTTTGCCGGGGCAACGGGCACCGTGATCTGCGTCACGTAGGTTGCCGGATCATCGCTGATGATGTCGTCGATCAGGGCGATCTCGCGCGAGGGGCCGGCGGGCGTCAGGTTGTGTTCGTGCATGTAGCCGAGCAGCTGCTCGTAGCGTGGAGCTGCTTGCCCGTGCGTGCCGCGGAAGCTTATGGTCAGGCAGCGCGCGGCAGGTCGCGTCTCAACATCACCCAGGTACTCATCGGTGTCATCGAGCAGCAGAAAGACCTCGTCGTAGCCATCAAAGTCACCGGCGGCCAGGCGTTCGGGCGCGATGCCCACACCCAGATTGCCAAGATAGGCAAAGGTTTCGTGCTGCCCCTGCTGAAGCTGGCGGATATGCCATCCCAGCGAATAGGCGTCGGTGGGATTGACGCGCTCGTGCAGCGCGGCGCAGCGAAGTTCAGGTTCCTCGATTTCGCTAATGGTGTCGAGATCAGCATTCAAAGCGCCATGAAGCAAGGCAAGCCGCTGGTCAATCTTGCGCGACATGCGCTCCAGCTCACGCCGCTTGCGCTCAATTAACTCCTGTTGCTTGGTCAGTTGCCGTTGCATCAAATCCATATCGCGCGTAGTGACAAACTCGCGAATTTGCGCCAGCGGCAGGTCGAGAACGCGCAGGTTGCCGATGGTGTTGAGGGTGGAGAGCTGTCGCGATCCGTAGTAGCGGTACCCACTCGCCGGATCGACATATGCCGGCTCTAACAGCCCCATCTGCTCGTAATGACGCAGTGTGCCCACGCTCAAATTGAGCAGGCGCGCCACCTCGCCAATGCGGAGCAGGCCCTCGGTGTGTTCGCTTGGCATGTCGGTCACAGGACCGCTCCTTTCGGTAAAAACAGGGGAGAGGCGCTAGGCCTGCGTCGCCCCGCTACGCCACCAGCTTGTCAAAGGTTCCGCGGCGGTTGAGTACGGTAAATGCAATCACGCAAATGACCGCCGACAGAATCGAGCCGCACGGCGAGGCGATGCCCATGGGAAACAACGTATCGGAATAGGCGTTCGACAGCAGCCACGCGCCCGGCACGCGAATGAGTGCCACAGCCAGCACGTTGTGCGCAAAGCCGATGTAGCTCTTGCCATACGCAGCGAAAAAGCCGCTAAAGCAAATGTGGATGCCGGCAAAGATTGCATCGAAAATATAACTGTGCATATAGCCGGTACCGGCCGCGACCACCGCGGCGTCCTTGGCAAAAAAGCCAATAAACGCCGGCGCCACCAGCCACATCAGCGCTGTAATCAGGCAGCCGTACACCACCGAGATGGTCATGGCATCCTTGAGCACCTGACGCGCGCGGTCGCCCTTGCCCGCGCCGGCGTTTTGTGCCGTGAGCGCGCTGACGGTGGCACCCATGGAACTCGGCACAATGAACAAAAAGCTGATCATCTTCTCGACCAGGCCCACGGCGGCGGCGTCGACCAGACCGCGGTGGTTGGCGATGACGGTGATAAACATAAACGCCACCTGGATGCAGCCGTCCTGCACAGCCACGGGCACGCCGATTTTAAGAATGCTGCCGAGCACCTCGGGCTGGGGGCGCAGGTCGCTGCGCTTAACGTGGATATTCGTGCGACGGCTTTTGAGCCACATGAGCGCGAGGGCAACGCTGGCCGTCTGTGCGATGACCGTGCCGAGTGCGGCGCCCACGGGGCCGAGCCCCATGTGGCCGATAAACAGAAAATCGAGCGCGATGTTGATGATGCATGCCACGCCAATTACGTACATGGGCGAGCGCGAATCGCCCAGCCCGCGAAAGATGGCCGAAAGAATGTTGTACGCGGCGATAAAGGGAATGCCGATAAAGCAGATACGCAGGTAGGCGGCAGTGCCTTCGACGGCTTCGGCGGGAGTGCCAATGAGCGCCACGATCCGCGGGCAAAGCGCGAGCAGGACAGCGGCCAGTACCACCGAGACACCCATAAAGAGCGTGATGGTATTGCCGATGGCGGTCTCGGCGCGATCGAAGCGGCGCGAGCCCACGGCGTGGCCGACGATGACCGTCGTTCCCATGGCCAGACCAACGAGTGTCACGGTAATGATATAGAGCGTCTGTGCGCCGTTGCCCACGGCGGTGATGCCGGCAGCGCCGCTAAACTGCCCCATCATGTACAGATCGGCCATGCCGTAGAGCATCTGCAAAAAGTACGAGAGCATATAAGGCAGGGCAAAGACCGCGATGGTCTTAAGGACATTGCCGCGTGTGAGGTCGTGTTCCATGGGCGGGGCACTTTCTGGCTTGGTTCGTTTAGCTACCAGTGTAGTGAAAACCCTACAACGATTGTAGAGTCAAGGTTTGTATTGGCGGCGGGGCGAAAAAGTCACGACCGCGGACATTTCCAAATGAATACGGGGGCGCGCCTTGCCGAATACGATGCTTTGACCCCTCCGTGCCCCCTCACCTCGCCTCAAACCATCACAACATTCGACGTTTTTCGCCAAAATCGAGAAAAGCATCGAATGTTGTGATGGTTTTTCTGCCACTCGATCGGGTGGAATCGCTTTCTTGTGCACGAAGGTGTGCGGACCCGTGGGCAGGGGAATAAGGTTGGTTATCCGACTCCATTGGAGGGCTCATGGACCTGCCGATCGTCCTGTCCCATAAGACTGCCTGGCTGTACCACAACGTGGCGCGCCCGTCCGAGCCGCTCTCGCGAGCAAGCAGCCTATACGATGAGGACTCGCTTGCTAGCGAGGCGGAGCCGACTGCGGACCTGCCCAAATTGGGGCTCGATGCCAAGGGGCTGAGGGCTTCGACGGCAGTCGGGATCGTTACCGACTATCTGGTTTCGCTTGGTATTCCACGAGAAGAGCTCGATCATATCGATACGCTCGTCAACTTCGATTTTGAGCGCTCGACGCCGGCTGGATTTAGGTGCCACGTGTTTGGGGCGCCGGTGCCTCCAGGCCATCTTATCGAGGTTGCGGAGGGCCTTCTGGTGGTTGATGAGGCCATGTGCTTTGTCCAAGCGGGTTCGTGGATGAGCGAACCCGAGCAGCTGGAATATGGGTATGAAATCTGCGCCCGATACCATTTGGATCATCTGTCGACGGACGATTATGTCGAGATGGGGCAGAGGTATATCGTTGCCGACTTGATTGCCTATTGCAATGAGAACCGATCTCGTCAGGGGGCTATACGCGCGGCCGCCGTGCTCAGGCGCGTGCACGATGGCGCGCGGTCGCCCATGGAGACGGCCACCGCAATCATGGTCGTAGCAAAACGTTCCCAGGGCGGGCTGGGATACGCCAAGATCGAGCTCAACCATCGGGTCGATGTTCCCAGCGAGTTCAAGTATCTCGCAAAGGCCGGGTATTTCGAGATTGACGTATATGCGCCTGCGAGCGGTACGGGGATTGAATACAACGGCTCGGACCATCTTGATAAACAGCGCAGCGCGTCGGATGCGGAGCGCATGACCGTGCTGAGCGCGCTGGGCTTTAGGATGATCGTCCTCACCGGGACTCAGTTTGCCCACCAGCTGCAATTGCACCGGGCGATGAACGCCATCGCGCTCGCTATGGGTCTTAAGTGCGACCGAAGCGAAGCGTTCCAGAAACGTCAGAACGACCTGCGAGAATTCGTGATTCGGCACTGGGACGGCGGCCTCTAGGGGCGTTTTGGTCCTTCTACGGGGTGCCGTGGGCAGGCAGACCATCACAACATTCGACGTTTTTTGCCAAAAACGGGAAAAGCATCGAATGTTGTGATGGTTTGTATGCTGAGGATGGGCTTGGAAAGTCCGTTTTGCTCGAAGCGACCTGTCCTGTCGTACGGGTGTCGGCATGATTCTCCCGTGAGGTATTATGTTTTCCGAAGAATAAAACGCCGCGTGAGGGGAGGGCTGCGTGGACGGGCACGTGCAACATGACGGCTTTGGCCGCGATATCAACTACCTGCGCATTGCCGTTACCGACAAGTGCAATTTCCGCTGCATTTACTGCATGCCGGCCGATGGCGTGGCACCCCGCGCACACGATGAGCTTCTCAGCGCCGAGGAGATTGCCCGCTTTGTGCGCTTGGTGGCGGGGGAGGGCATTCGCCGCGTGCGCCTGACGGGCGGCGAGCCGCTGGTCAGCCGCCGTATCATCCCGCTTATTCGCGACATCCGCGCGATCCCGCAGATCGAGGACATCTCGCTTACCACCAACGGCGCCTTGCTGCCCAAGCTGGCGCCGCAGCTCAAAGACGCGGGGCTTAACCGCGTCAACATCTCGCTCGACACGCTCGACCCTACGCTTTTTGGAAAGATCACGCGCCTGGGTCGACTCGAGCAGACCATGGCTGGCATCGACGCGGCGCTGGCTTGGGGCTTTGAGCCCGTTAAGGTCAACTGCGTTGTGGTGCGCCGACTCAACCAGGATGTGGCGGCTCTCGCGCGTCTGACTATCGACCGTCCCATTCACCTGCGCTTTATCGAATACATGCCTATTGGCGACGAGCACACGAGCTCGCATTGCGCTGTGGACCCGCATGCGCCCGCGCTCAATCCGGCGCTGTGGGATGCGAGCGACACCGTGCCGAGTGACGAGCTGCGGGCGCGCATCAATGCCGGGGCCGCCGCGACGGGATTGGGCGAGCTCGAGCCGCTCGACATCAACGACGCTCCTGCCGGCGCGGGCCCTGCGCGCTACTGGCACTTTCCGGGCGCGGCGGGAACGGTCGGCTTCATTAGCGCCATGTCCAACCATTTTTGCGCGAATTGCAACCGTCTGCGCCTGACGGCCGATGGCAGCGTGCGTCCGTGCCTGTTCAGCGATGCCGAGTATTCGGTGCGCGATGCCCTGCGCCGTGGTGATGATATGCAGGTACTTTCGATTTGGCGCGATGCCGTGGCCCACAAACCGCAGGAACACGCGATAATTGAGGGCACGCAACGATTTATGTCCCAAATCGGAGGATGATCATATGGCCAAGAGCAGGTACGCCGATGCCACCAAGGCCGCTCGCAGGGCCGCGATGTCTGCCCACAAAGCCACGGCTGCGGCGAATACAGGCAACGCCGCCGTGCCCGCGCAGCCGACTGCCAGTGCTGCCACCGAGCCCGCCCGCGACGCCCGTCGCGATGAGCTGACGCACGTGGATGCCAAGGGCGAGGTACGCATGGTCGACGTGTCCGACAAGGCCGAGACTCATCGCATTGCCATCGCCGAGGGCACCATCCTCATGCATCCCGAGACGCAGGCCATGGTGCTGCAGGACCGCGCCAAAAAGGGCGACGTGCTTGCCTGCGCGCGTGTGGCGGGCATCATGGCCATCAAGCGCACGAGCGATATCATCCCCACGTGTCATCCGCTGCTCATTACCAAGAGCAAGTGTGACATTGCGCCCATCGCTCCGGCGGGGACGCCGGCCGAGGACATGCCCGAGGGCTGGGCGCCGGCGCGCACGGACGGACAGGTTGGCTTTCACGTACTGGTTACGGCCGGCGTGACGGGCAAGACGGGTATCGAGATGGAGGCCCTGACCGGCGCGAGTGCCGCGTGTCTGACCATCTACGACATGTGCAAGGCCGTCGATCGCGGCATGGAGATCGTCGACGTTCGCCTGTTGCACAAGGAAGGCGGCCGCTCGGGCGTGTGGGATCGTGCAGAGCGTCAGGCCGCTGCTGTTGAGGCCGTGGCCGCTGACGGTGCCGCACCCGCAAGCGCGCCTGTCGCCGTCGCGCCCGCAGCTCCGACGCCGGCCGTCCCCGCGATCGCGTTTATCGGCTACCAAAACTCGGGCAAGACCACGCTCGTCGAGAAGGTCATTGCCGAGCTCACTCGCCGCGGCCTGCGCGTGGGTTCGCTCAAGCATCATGGGCATCATGGCTTTGATATCGATGTGCCCGCTAAGGATACGTGGCGCCATCACCAGGCCGGATCCAAACACGTGGGGCTCATCTGCGCCACGCGCTGGGCGGAGTACGCCGACACGCGCGAGGAGGACGAGATGCCCGCGCGCGAGCTGCTGTCGCGCTACAACGATGTCGACGTGGTGATTATCGAGGGCTACAAGACCGAGGGCTTCGACAACATCGTCGTCGCGCGCTCCGGTGTCGACCGTCTGCGCGGCAAGAGCTCGCTCGACCTGGTCGACGGTCACACGCTGGCCCTTGCCTGCAATGAAGCCCTGGCACGCCAGGCCTTCGACGCCGGCTTTGCGACCCGAGCCATCAACATCAACGACGCCCGAGCCATCTGCGATCTGATCCAAGATCATCTGGCCTAAAACCTGCCAAAAAGGGACAGGTTTATTTTGGCAGGTTTTATCTGGGCAAACGCCATTTCCACCACAAAGGGGCCAGGCACCTTTGTGGCGGTTTTTGCTTTGGTAGATGTGTGGGACATGCCTTACAATCTACCAAGTAGTTCATGACGGGCGAAAAACGGAGAGAAGGGTCCTGATGCGTCCTTAATGTTTCATGCGGATAGATTGATTTGACAGACGGTGGCGAATGCCCGCCGTCCGCATTCGTATGAAACAAGGAGTCTCCATGCTCGTCTCTCTTTTCTCAAAGCCTCAATCATCGCTGTCCGTGCAGGCCAAGCGCCTGGTGGCGATGCGCTTTCTCATCTACACCGGGTTTCAGACCAGTTATTTTATCGGCGTCATCGGAACGCTCACCTATGCAGACGATGCCTCAGTCGTGGCGACATCGCTGGCCGTCCTGTTCATGAACGTTTTCGTGATCCTGGGATCCTTTGCGGGTGGCGCGGTGCTCGACGCCTGGGGTCCGCGCCGCCATTTCTTGCTGAGCATTGTGGGCACGCTCGCAACTGGCACGGCAATCATCGCCTTTGGCAGCGCGACCGGCATCGTCCTGCTCGGCGCGGTGTTTCTGGGCTTTACGATGGGATTCGCCCAGCCCATTGCCACATCCTATCCGGCCTACCTCACCGATGATCCCGTCGAGCTCAAAGACATCAACTCCGCCATCGCCATGTTCTCAAACGTGAGTATCATCGTTGGCCCCACGCTGGGTGGCTTTGTCGCGGCGGCTGCGTCGTCGCGCGCGGTGTTTGTGCTCATGATGCTCTTTACCGTGCTGGCGTTCGTCGTCGGTTGGGGCTTTAGGCCGCAGACCAGTCATGTCGCCGGGCATGCGGATGCCGATTCGGCAGAGGAAGGGGTGCGTGCGGGACAAAGCTCCAACCCTAGCACGTCCGCCCGTACCACCTTCGCGACCAGCATCAAGACAGTCTTCACCAACAGCGTCCTCGCCCTGCTGTTTTGCATCATTTTTCTTTCGAACTTTGGCTACGGAGCCTTCGATCCGCTTGAGTCGTTTTTCTATCGCGATGTCCTACACGTCGGTGTTGAGTGGATGGGCTGGCTCTCGTCGGCCTCGGGCGTGGGCGCGGTGCTGGGTGCCGTGCTCGCGCTCCGCTTGCCGCCGCACCTGGTCAACCTTAAAACGCTGCTTGTGGCGCTTATGTCCGTGGGCCTGGGAAGTCTGCTCTATGTGGGGACGCCGTACGTGGGCGTGGCCCTCGTCGGCCAGATCGCCCTGGGCATAGCTTGGGGCGTCGTCAACCCGCTCCACAACACCATCGTGCAAACGACGGCTCCGCTCGAGCAGCTCGGCCGCGTCAACTCGGTCATGGGCTTTGGCAACATGTTCGCCGGCGTGGCCCCTCTGGCGGTTGCACCGTGGCTGGCGGCGACATTTGGCGTACAACAGACGCTCGTGGGGGCTGGCATGGTCGTGACGGCGGTTCCCACGGCGCTGCTGCTGTTTGGTCGATGGCACTTGGATCGTGCCGCAAGGCGGTAAGAAACCATCACAACATTCGATGAAAATCGCGATTTTGCCGAAAAACATCGAATGTTGTGATGGTTTGGCCCGCAAACGTCACTTCCACCACAAAGGAGCCAGGCACCTTTGTGGTGGTTTTTGCTTTGACGGGCCGCACCTGCGCCTTGGTATACCATGTACGCCGTTCACGAATACACCCCACACCGCCGCACAACCCAGAAAGGCCCCCATGGACGCCACCTTCAGCCACATCAAAGCCGTGTTCTGCGATATCGACGGTACGCTGCTCACGAGCCGGCACACGGTGTCCCCGCGCACCGTGGCGGCGATCCGCGCCCTGCGCGAGCGCGGCGTGCTCTTTGGCCTGTGCACCGGGCGTGACGCCCACGCGACCGAGGCCATGTACGAGCTCTGGGGCATCGAAGGCCTGGTGGACGTGCTCGTGGGCTGCGGCGGCGCCGAGGTCATCGACCGCGCACACGACATCAACGAGCTGAGCTATCCGCTGCCGGGCGAGACCATCGCGCGCATCTGCAAGCACATGGCGGACCTTCCGGCAACGCCCGTCTGCCCCCGAGACGGCGTGTTCTACGTGCCCGAGAGCAACGCGTGCGTCGAGCACCTGTCGCTCGTCGACGGTGTGCCCTACCAGGTGGTCGATTTTGCCGAGTTTTTGCGCGAGCCGCAGCCCAAGGTGATGTTTACCATGGCGCCCGAGGTGATGCCGCGGGTGATTGAGCGGGCGTCGACGTTTGCCGATGACACTGTTAAGGCGGCGGCTCTGCAAACCACGCAGCGGCTCTACGAGTTCATGGATCCGCGCGTGTCCAAGACGCGCGGCCTCGTGCGCGTGGCGGAGCTCAACGACATGGAGCTCCAGGACGTCTGCGTGTTTGGCGATGCGGACAACGACACCTGCATGGTGGCTGACGCCGGCGTGGGCGTGGCCATGGCAAACGGCAGCGACGCCACCCGCGCCGCCGCCGATTTTGTAAGCGCCAGCAACGACGAAGACGGCATCGCGATCTTTATCGAGGAGCATCTGCTGTAGCGCAGGGGGAGAACCGCCACAAGGGGGGCAGGCGCCTTTGTGGCGGCCTCAGGCGATTTGGGCGAATTGATACCGAAAATCTATGTGAAAATTCAAATATTGTTGTCTGAACATCATGCTTCTAACCACCGATGGGTTAAAGATATTCTCATCAGTTTGGTAGGATATTCCTTCCGGTTAATGACCTACCGCTCACGGTTGATTTTCGACCGTTCACAGGATGTTTGCTCTTGAGCAAAATGTTGTGCAAATAAATCTAATGCCATTAAATAATAATACGCAACTAAATTACCAGCAGAAACAAAAAATAGATAGCGAATAAACGAAGGTAAATCTGAGCAAATGTCAAGAGAATTGAGAACTCGCTACAAAAATGTCGGTTTTGTTGCTCAGATGTTTAAACAATCGTTATAATTGCATTACTAAACGAGCGCAATTACAGATTGCGCAGATACGTTTGATGGTGAAAGAGCAAGATCGCGGTCTCTTGGGGAGGAGACATCGATGAAAGCGAATTCGGACAAATCTAAGCAGAGTAATAAAGCGACGCGCCGTGTACTGGCAGGCGTTTTGTGCGGAGCCTCCGTTTTGAGCCTGGTACTGTCGCTCGTCATGCCCCCGATCTCGCAGGCCATTGCCAACGATGCCCAGACGGTTTCTACCGAGGAAACTGTAATGGGGGGGGGTTCCTCAAGTGAGTCCGCTGCTGTAGATAACACCAGCGAAGATGCCGAAAACCAGAATAGCGACGAGACCAATGGCGGCGAGGCTGGCTCTTCAAATAGTGCTGAGCAGGCTCAGAGTGCGAATGCGGCTTCAGCGAGAGCGACGGCCACCGTGGAGAAGGGAATTTATGTTCCCACGTCTATCGGTATCGGTACGAATATCGATGTCTCCACCCCCGATCCCGGCGTGGCCACCTACGTCGGCCGCGACATGTACATCGGTGGTAAGCCGAGCGACACTAGTAATCTTGATGCGAGGAACGCCCCCACCGGCTCATATGCCGCTGAGGCGGAGGGCCTTACCTTGGTCCGTGGCAAGCTTGCCATGAATCCAGTCAAAGAGAGCTGGCCCTATCAATCAATTGGTGCTGGTTTCCGCTTTGGCACCGTTGGTTTTGGTTCCCAGTTCCGTCCTGTCGCCGGCAGCACCGTGCTTGCGGTGGCCGGAATTAAAAGTGCGATCACCAAGATGAGCGTTGGTTATAGCGGCGACTCGCCGGAGACGACTACCGTTGGCGCTTGGAAGAAAGGCGCTTGGGTCGGACGGCAGAAATCTTCTGAGGGCGCGACTCCTTCCGGCTTTGCCTACACTGCGCAGATCGCAGGCCCCATCACATACTGGCGCGATAACAATGAACGCCAATCCGTGGTGACAACGCAGGGTAATTGGTACGAGGGCAAGAACTCTCAGGAAAGCAACCTGTTCAATCAAACTGTTGATTTGACTAATGTCAACAATAACGATTATTCGAGCTACAACGGTGAAGATGGGTACCTCTCGAAGCTATCGAAACAGCTCAACTCGTTTGCAAATACCGGCACGCTCGAGGTTGGTTTCGCGAGCAATCACAACAACTACGTAATCAACAAGTACGACAAGACGGATTGTAATTATGGCCTGGTGTTTGATGAGTCGTATAAGACCATATATTCGGACTGCGCCGATACGTCGCTCAATGGTAAGCAATTCAAGAATAGCGAGCGTCTTATCACGTTTAAGGGCGACAACACCTCTATGCAGCAGGTGTTCACCATCGATGCTTCTCAGCTGAGCAATACATACAACAACGAGTATTATCGTGGCGTTGATTTCGCATTCGAGGGCATTCCCAAGGGCGCCTCGGTTGTTGTGAACGTTACCGGATCTTCGAATATTGAGTTTCACAATGGCTGGCGCTTTTGGTGGAACGGTACCGAGATTTCGCGTGGTTACGAAACTCAATATTCCGGCAAGGAGCTGGGCGAGGCATACGCGACGGCTTCCCAGTCCATCATGTGGAACTTTGTCGATACGCAAAGCCTTACCATTCGAGGCGGCATCGCGGGAGAAAACCGCGCGGACTGGGGATACGGCGGCACAGCCACCGGTGCCAAGTGGACTGACGACGATCCTGCGGCGGCTATGATCGGATCGATTCTCGTTCCCAACGGAAGTTTCGACGACCATGTGACTACCAACGGCCGCGTTTATGTGGGCGTCGATTTCTCAATGAACAGCCCGAAGGTTGCCGCAGCATTTGGTGAGGGTAACTCGGCTTCCGTCATCGATATGGATCAGGAGCGTCACAACTTCCCGTGGTCTGGGTCGTATACGCCCGACGGCTCCGCCGTTGCGTGGAGCAAGGTCGATTCGGCGAACGGCAACACGTCGCTTCCTGGTTCCTCGTGGGCTATCTATGGTTCTGTCGAGAATGCTGTCGCGGGCAAGGACGCTATCGTGACGGTGACTGACGGTGGCGCAAATGATTACGCTTCGGGTGATGGCAAGCTTCAGTTCAACTATCTGAACCAGAAGGCAAACATCGGCAATTCCAACGATACCAACTACTTCACGTATTACATCAAAGAGGAGACGGCGCCGGCTGGCTACCAGAAGTCAGACACCATCTACTATGCCACTATGAACAATACTGGCGAGAAGCCGAACTACGTTCAGGGTTACGTGGATGAGAACGGCAAAAATGTTCCGTTCGAGAATAACCCCACAGGTGCCATTCCCAACACCAAGATCATCACCGGTACGGTGTCTTGGACCAAGGTGGGGGAGGGCGACACAAAACACACTCCTTTGGCTGGTTCTGAGTGGAAACTCACCAAGACTAATGACGCCGATGGTGCGGCCGTTAACCAGTCCTGGACCGTGAGAGATCAGGTGAGCGACCAGTCGACTTCGAGCGATACCACGTGGGTAGACACCGACACCGCGCCTGGCAAGTTCAAGCTCGAGGGCCTGCTGCCGGGCACGTACACGCTTGTTGAGACCCAGGCTCCGTTTGGCTACGAACTGAACAAGAACACCTACAAGTTCACGGTGGACAGCACAAACGGCTCCATTACGTGGAAAGAGAACAAGCAGCCGAGCATCGATAGTGGCACTACGTACATCTCCGACAAGTGCAGTGCTACGTCCGTGAAGATCCCGGTGACCAAATCCGTTCGCAATACGGATTGGCCGAAGGATGCTGACGACAACTATGTGCCGTTCGAGTTCAGCATTGTGGCTACGGGTGACTATGCAGCCGAAGCCCCCATGCCCGAAGCGCCCGAAGCACCCAAGATTTCTGTTGCCCCAAAGGCAAAGGAGACCGACGCCGCCAAGCTCAACAACATCACGGCGACCTTTGGCGCCATGACGTTCAACAAGTCGCACCTGTCCGATGCCCCCGGTGAGGTGGGTGACTACGCCAGGACCTACACCTACACGGTGAAGGAGGTCGAGCCTACCACCGGTGCCATCGACAAGCTCCGCTACTCCAAGGCCGAGTACCAGGTTGCCGTCACGGTGAAGGCTGAGCTGAATGGGGCCGGCAAGTACACCGGCCTCATCACCTCCACCACGGTCACCCAGATGAAGGACGACATGGGCAACGCCCTGGGCGAGAACGGGCGGGGCATCGAAGTCCCATCCGCCGGCGCGGGCCCAACCGCCATTCCCGCCTCCACCTTCACCAACACCTACTCCACCACTCTGCCTCTTTCCGGTATGTCGGGCGTCACTCCGACATACCTTGCCGGCGCGGCGGTGCTTTGCGCTGCTGCGGCCTGGATGCACATTCGTCGCAAGGCGAGTGCGAAGGGAGGCGAGCGTCGTGAATAAGAAAGTTTGCTCCTTCCCGATCTTGTTTGCGCTGCTTGCCCTCCTGATCGGCACCTGCGCGGTTGTGTTCCCCGCATCCGCGCAGGCCGCGCCGAGCGCGACCGGATCCATCACGGTGAGCGGCACCGTGGCGCGCAGCTACGATGCCTACCAGATCTTCAGCGCCAACGTTATCGACGACAGTGGCGACGCCAAGATCGCCACCGACCTTGCCTGGGCAAGCGACGCCGTGCGCGATGCCGTGTTGCCCGTGCTGCACAGCGCCGGTATGCCCAATTCCCAGACCACCGCGCAGGAAGCTGCCGAGTGGCTCAACACCGATTCCCACCTTACGAGCGCGCTGAGCGCACAGCTCGCTCGTTCCCTCCAGAGCTCTGACGCCGAGCTCGTGGCCCTTAACGCGGGCACGACGGCCGAGCTGCCCTGCGGCTACTGGCTCATCGTCGCTAAGGACGACGCCATCGCCCAGGGCGAGGCCGGCACCGCGCCGATCATGGCCCTGGTCGGCGGCAGCGCCGTCACCGTCAAGCCCAAGGCGGCGACCCCCAAGGTGGCCAAGCACGTGCTGGAGGACGGCACCGCCGCCTGGCAGAAGGCCGCCGACGCCACGGTCGCCGACGACCTGTACTGGCGCCTCTCGGCCACGGTCCCGGCGGGCCTCACGGCCTACGACACCTATACGGTGCAGTTCGTCGACACCATGAGCGCGGGGCTCGACCCCTCCAAGGTCGCCGCGAGCATGCATGTGTACGTGGCAGCGGGCGCGGACGGCGGCTTTGACGCGGTCTCAGCCGGCAAGGACGGCCGCGCCGGCACCGAGCCCGCGAAGGGTTGGACCGACATCACGGCCCAGTGCGCCACCAAGGCAGCGGCGGACGGCAAGACCTTCACCGTGCGCACCGGCGACCTCATCGCCGCGCTCGGCGGGGCCGACGCCTTTACCGCGGGTGCCCGCGTGGTCGCCGTGTACAACGCGCCGCTCAACAGCGCATGCAACCATGGCATCGCGAAGGGCAACCCCAACGAGGTGTACCTGCGCTACCCGCGCTCTCCCTTTGCCGACCAGTCCGGCGATGCCGGCTTCACCCGCACGCCGAGCGACGATGCGTGCGCCTACACCTGGGATCTCGCACTCACCAAGCGTGGCAGCGACGGCGACAAGCCGCTTGCCGGGGCGGTCCTGAGCATCGCCGACGACCGCGGTCGTACGCTAGCGGCCGACGGCACGTGGGATGCGGAGGGCAAGGCCACCGTCACCACGGGCGAGGACGGCCGCGTGACCGTTTCGGGCGTGGACTCGGGCAAGCTGGAGGTCCGCGAGCTCAAGGCGCCCAAGGGCTACACCGCCTTTGAGGGCGCGCGCTCCGTGACGGTCAAGGCCGAGGGCCTGGACGTCGACCAGGTGGCCGCCGCCAAGCCCAAATTCACCGTCACGGCCGAGTCGCCCCTGCGCGCCGACAGCGCGGACGGGTCGACGGGCAGCCTGGAGGCGTCGCTCATCAACACGCCCACCGGCACACCCCCTAGCACTACCACCGGAGGCTTTATGCCCTCGACTGGCGATATGGCAATGTACGCCGCGGCCGCCGCAGCGGTCGCCGGAGCCGCGCTCATCGTGGCCGCGCTCCTGGTCAAGCGGGGAGGTGGCAGCCATAAAGAGTAGCTGGCAGCCCCACAGAGAGCGGGGCGAGACGTAGCGAAGTAGATGCTAAGACACAGACAGATGATGACCGATCGAATGGGAATCAAGCAGAAAGCAGAGGAAAAGAAGATGAGCATGAGCAAGAACATCGCACGCCTGGCAGTAACCGCCGGCCTCACAGCAGCGCTGAGCTTCGGCGGAGTCATGGCCCCGGTGACCATGGCGTTTGCTGCGGAGGGTGCTGCGACTGCGAATGGCTCGGTGACCATCACGAACGTTAAGGGCAACACTACCGAGTTCGAGGGCTATCAGATCTTTAAGGCCGATGTTGACGGTGGGAAAGTCAGCAACATCGCGTGGGTAAACACAGAGGTGCAGAATGCTGTCGAGGGCGTCATCAACGCAGAGGACAAGTCCTATACGGGAACGACCGCCCAGGACGCCGCGGACTGGATCACGAATGAGGTAAAGGGAACCGATGCTACGACCTGCGTGGCGCCTGATTCCGCTGCGTACAAGATTGCTGACGCCGTAGACGGTCTTGCCACACGCGCTACTACGAACAACAAAACCGTTTCCGGTCTTGAGCACGGTTACTGGCTCTTTGTGACCAAAGCTGACACCATCGGAGAGGGCGAGGCAGGCACGTCCCCCATCTTCACTGTCGTGGGTGACACACCCGTTAAAGTAACCGAGAAAACGGGAATCCCCACCGTCGAGAAGAAGATCGTGAGCGATGCCGATAACAAAGAGTGCGATGCCGCCGACTCCCAAATCGGCCAGGACGTGACGTACAACCTCTACGGCACCGTCGCCGAGAACTTCGACAAGTACAACACATATTACTATCAGTTCTCCGACCAGATCTCCAAGGGCCTGACGCTGCAGGGCGCCGCCAAGGTCTACCTGTATGCGAACAAGGATGCCGCGAAGGCCGATCTCAATCACGCGAAGGTCACGGATATCACCAATTATTTCACGCCGTCGACCGCCAAGGCTGCCGCCGATGGCAGCAAGACGACGACGTGGACCTGCGATAACCTGAAGAACGTCGCTGGCGTCACCAAGGACTCCTGCATCGTCGTTTCCTATACTGCACGGATTAATGATAGTGCCGTTGTTGGCTTGAATAACAGCAAAGAGGGCAACCTCAACACCGTAACGCTTCACTACTCCAACAACCCTATGACTTCGACACGAGGTCAGACCGTCCCTGACACGGTCAAGGACTATACCTACGGTCTCAAGATCAACAAGGTCGATTTGGGTACCGAGAAGGCACTTGAAAATGCCCAGTTCACCATTACGACCCAAGGAGACGAGAGTAGCAAAGACGGTAAATATGTCAAGAATGACGGCACATTGAGTGACACCGAGGTTGTTCTTTCAACGAACAGGCAGGGCGTCATTACGCTTACCGGTCTCGATGCCGGTGTCTACACCGTCAAGGAGACTTCTGCCCCCTCTGGTTACACTGCGGTCGACCCCTTCACCTTCGAGATCAAGCCGACCATGACCGCCGATGATCCGGGTGCCGGCCTTACTGGGCTCGCTGGCACGCTTGATCCTAAGAACCAGGGCGACAAGATTATCGCCGGTCTCAACGATACAAGTGCCGGAAAGGTTGGCGATAACAAGCTTGATTTCAAAGAAGGCACCCTTATTAACACCGATGATGGCACCTTCAACATCACCGTTGGTGATACCAAGCAGGTTGGCCTTCCCCTCACCGGCCTCAACGGTGTGACCTTCACTTGGATCGCTGGTGGCGCGGTGCTGTGCATCGGTGTGGCGCACCTCATCCGCAGCCGTAAGCAGGCTGAGGAGTCCGAGCAGGAGTAGCGCTCACTCACCCATCCCTTTGGCAGGTGGGATGTGATGGCCATGAGACTTGCGGACACTTTTCTCGTCCATCCACGTTCTTGCTTCGCCATTTTCTTTTCGGGGCAGACTCCGCGCTGGAGTCTGCCCCGTTTTTTGGGATAACGCAGCCAGCCTCTACCGTCCGATGCGGGTACGTTCGTCATCGCGTTTCTTGACTCGTATGAGGTTCGGTTTAAGGTCCGTAGGCGCACGCGCGGTGCGGACGGTAGAAGGCATTTGCGCCGCGCGTGCAAATTAAAATGCCCGGGGTTAGAGGCCCGGGCATTTAACAAAACCAGAAAACTAGGCCGCCCGCGCTCTCGTATATTTACGCGGGGTGCATCGTTTTCTATTGACATAGTATCCCGAATCGCCCAGCCGATCCGGGACATTTTGAAAACGCAAACACGTCGGGCAAACCCGGACAATGCGGCCAGGCTCCGCCGGACGAGGAACCGTGTTTGTGACTATCGAACAAATGTTTGTCAAAATCGCGTTTACCAGCTGTGGGTGCATGCATTCGCAGTAAAATGGCCTTGCGACGCATCCCGTGCGCGGGCGGCCGACGACTCGATCGGAGGTCACCATATGCTGAAATTCCTTAACGCGCTCGCCGCCCTCGCGGCGGTGGGCTCGTTCGTCATCGCGTTTCTTGACTCGTATGAAGTTCGGTTTAAGGTCCGTAGGCGCACGCGCGGTGCGGACGGTAGAAGGCATTTGCGCCGCAACAAGCGCAAATAAGAATGCCCGGGGTTCGGAGCCCGGGCATTTAACTAAAGCTGAAAACTAGGCCGCCCGCGCTCTCATACACTTACGCGGGGTGCGTCGTTTTCTATTGACATTGTATCCCGAATCGCCCCGCCGATTCGGGACATTTTGAAAACGCAAATATGGGCTTAGGCGCGAACGGAATCTCGTTAATTCCGAAAATTATGTATAATTCCAATATAAACTGGAATCGAACGAAAATAATGGAAATGAACGAAGCGCTAATCTACTTACAAGAAGCACTAGGCCTCTCCGCCAAGGCCAGAACTTGGCCTGGATCCGCACGCTTGCCGCTGTATCTGCGGGCGATTGAGGTCCGCGCTGTTGACGCAAACGGTTTTTCGTTTTTGCTTGCAAGTTTGCCTACTGGCGTCGGGCTTCCCGAGGCTAAGAGGGTCTATAGTCAGCTAGCCTTGCGTGCGGAGACTCCTGTTGTCGTTTCGTTTCCTGATGCCGATGCACGTCAGCGCAAAGCATTGGTCGCACAAGGGATTCCGTTTGTTTGCCCCGGCAGACAGGCTTTTCTTCCATTTATGGGCACGGCCTGTACGGAGAGGGGCAGTGTCCGGTTTCGCAATCACGCGACCAAGATGTCACCCAACGCGCAGGCTGCCGCAATCTGGGGAGCAGCCCAGGAGCCATATCGTCCCTATGACCTTTGTCGTGCGCTTGGGATCTCGGCAAGCCGCGCGAGTGAGGCCATAACCGAGCTTGTTGACAGGGGGCTCGCGAGACGCGAGCGTCGCGAGCGACGTGTCTTCGTGTTCCCTGTTGCCGTTGATCTTCTGCTCAGTGAGCACATGGCAGAGCTCTCCTCGCCTGTCTCGAAGGTCTTTTTTGCAAGGAAGACCCCGCAGATCGACTATCTTGTTGACGCCGGGGAGACGGCGCTCGCTGAGCGTTCGATGCTCGCTGCGCCGGGCATGGAACAAAAGGCCGTCTTAAGGAGTGCATGGCGTCAACTGAGCGACCTCGAAGTCGCAGACGGGGAGTTGCCGGATAACGAAACGGCGATGATCCAAGTGTGGCGCTACGCGCCCGTGTTTGCCGACTCCTCCCGTGTCGACAACATTTCGCTTGCGCTATCTTTGGCGGCAATCGACGATGAGCGAATTCAGCTCGAAGTCGATCGCATGTTTGGAAAGGAATATCCATGGCAAGAAGCGCTGTAGAGGGTTTCTAAGAATTCGAACCGTAGGCGGCGTTTCGGTCCTAGCTGCGTTGCCAGGCGTTTGAGCTCGCTAATCGGCTATTATTTGTTTAGACAACTTGAGTTGTAGAGGAGTGACCGGCGATGGTGCAGGGCGCCAAACATATGAAGAGCAATAACGCCGCGGCCAACGGCGGCTCAAGCCCTCAGCCCAAGCCTCAACCAAAGCCCAAGCGCCGCCGCAAGCGACTGCCGCGCTGGGCCGACCGGCTCATCACCATCGTCATCATCCTTATTGGCGTGGGCCTTATGACTTGGCCGTGGATCTTGGACCGGCTCGAGGCCTCGGGCGTGTTCAACCAGATCAGCACCGTGTCCAGCACCGTGGACGCGCTATCTGCCGAGGAGCGCGAGCGCATCCTGCTCCAAGCGCGCTCCTTTAACGAGCAGCTGGCGGGCGAGGCCACCGAGCTTCCCGCTGACCAGATCGAGCCCTATGCTCAGCAGCTTATCTTTGACCGCGACCCCATGATGAGCTGGGTCGAGATTCCCTCCATCGACGTGAGTATGCCCATCTACCACGGCACGAGCGAAGAAGTCCTTATGGCGGGCGTCGGCCACCTGGAGGGCACGAGCCTGCCGGTGGGCGGCACCTCGACGCATTGCGTGCTCACCGCGCACTCGGGCATGCGCAACCTGAGCATGTTCGACGATATCCACTCGCTGGAGCCCGGCGACCTGGTGCTGCTGCACACCATGAACAAGACGCTCGCCTACAAGATGGTGGACTCCGAGGTGGTGCTGCCCGAGGAGATGGAGTCGCTGACCATCGAGCCCGGCGCCGACAAGGTGACGCTCGTCACCTGCACGCCCTACGGCGTGAACGACCATCGCCTGCTGGTGCATTGCGTGCGCACCAAGTACAACAAGAAGGACGTCGACAAACAAAAGTCGCTGGCCGGTCGTCACTGGGGCAAGCGCGAGTTTGCCGTGCTCATCGTGGTCGTAGCCATTGTGCTGTTGCTGCTGGACATCGTGATCCACGCGGTTCGCAAGCGCCGCAAGGCCAAGGCCTCGGCATAAGACATCGTTCAGAACCACCACAATGGGGACAGGTACCTTTGTGGTGGTCGGGGGCTTCCAAACCATCACAACATTCGATGAAAATCGCGATTATGACGAAAAGCGTCGAATGTTGTGATGGTTATCGTTGCGGGCGAGACGGTTTTCGCTATGGGCGGTGCGGTTTTGCTGCAGAACCGCCAGCCCGCCGCCTGCCAGCCCGCCGCCCACGTTACGTTTTCGCTGCATTTGGGTAAAGCGCCTGCTCCAAGCGGCGTTGCCTTGTATACTAGAGCGGTTTATCTGTTATGCGGAAGGGAGCGCCTATGGCACTCAGCGAGAAAGACGTGCGCGGCATCGCCGAGTACGCAAAGATCGCACTGACCGATGACGAGCTCACCCAGATGACGTCCTACATGAACGACGCCGTCCAGATGCTCGAGCCCGTCTTGCAATATGACTTGCCCGACGTGGAGCCCACGTTCCATCCCATCGGAAGCCTTTCCAATGTGATGGGCGATGACCTGCGCGAGCCCGAGCGCGACCTGCCGCTCGACGTGGCGCTCGAAAACGCCGGCAGCGCGCGCGACCGCTACTTCCGCGTGCCGTCCATTTTGGGAGAGGGGGAGAGCGAGTAATGAAGCTCAATCTCGATCGATTCACGGCCGCGCAGCTGGCCGAGCACGTTGCCGCCGGCGATTTCTCTGCTACCGAGGTCGCGCAGGCCTCGCTCGAGGCCATCGAGGCGCGCGAGGGCGGAGTCCAAGCATTTCTGCAGGTGGCGCCCGAGCTCGCGCTTGAGGCTGCTGCCAAAATCGACGCCCGTCGCGCTGCCGGCGAGGCCCTGCCCCCGCTTGCGGGCGTGCCGCTGGCCATTAAGGACAACATGAACCTCGTGGGCACGCGTACCACCTGTGCTTCCCGCATGCTCGAGAACTACCAGAGCGTCTACACCGCCACCTGCGTCCAGCGCATGCTCGATGCTGGCTGCCTGCCCATGGGCAAGGCCAACATGGACGAGTTTGCCTTTGGCAGCTCTACCGAGAGCTCGGCGTTCCACCGCACCAACAACCCCTGGGATACCGAGCGCGTGCCTGGCGGCTCCTCGGGCGGCTCCGCTGCCGCCGTCGCCGCGGGCGAGGTCGCGCTCTCGCTGGGCTCGGACACCGGCGGCTCCATTCGCCAGCCGGCGTCGCTGTGCGGCGTGGTGGGCTTTAAGCCCACGTATGGCGCCGTGAGCCGTTACGGCGTGGTTGCCTTTGGCTCGTCGCTGGACCAGGTTGGCCCCTTTGGCCGCACGGTCGAGGACGTCGCGCTGGCCATGAACGCGCTTACCGGCGCGGGCCACGATCCGTACGACTGCACCAGCCAGGATTGCGCCGTCGACTTTACCGAGCATCTCAACGACTGCATCGAGGACAAGCGCGTGGGCATTATCCCTGCGTTTATGGAGGCCGAGGGCCTGACGCCCGAGGTCAAGGCTGCTGTTCAGCGCGCCGCCCAGGAGCTGCAGAACCAGGGCGCCGAGCTGGTCGAGGTCGACCTGCCGCACCTGGACGCCGCCATCGCCGCCTACTACGTCATCGGCCCGGCCGAGGCGTTCTCCAACCTGGCCCGTTTCGACGGCATTCGCTACGGCTATCAGGAGGAGGGCTGCGCCAACCTTTCCGACCAGAGCTCGCTCAGCCGCGCCCACGGCTTTGGTGCCGAGGCCAAGCGCCGTCAGATGCTCGGCGCCTACCTGCTGAGCTCGGGCGTGTACGACAAGTATTACTACGCTGCACAAAAGGCCCGCACGCTCATCACACGGGACTACGACGCCGCGTATGCCAAGGTGGACACCATCCTCATGCCCGCCTCGCCGCGCACGGCCTTTAAGTTTGGCGAGATCAGCGACCCCACGCAGATGTATCTCTCCGACCTGTACACCATCTCGCTCAACATTTGCGGAAACGGCGGTATCTCGGTGCCGCTGGGCCTGGGCGAGGACAGCAAGCTGCCCGTTTCTGCCCAGCTGGTTGGTCCGGCCTTTAAGGACCGTCAGCTGCTCACATTTGCCCGCGCCCTGGAGCGCGGCTTTGTCGATGCCGCCACGGGTGCGCCCGCGCTTTCCGTCGCGCCCGATTTTGCCGGGAAGGGGGGCGAGCTGTAATGAAGGAGCTTTCCGAGGTCCTGCAGGATTGGGAGGCCGTGATCGGCCTGGAGATCCATACCGAGCTCACCGCACTCGATACCAAGATGTTCTGCAACTGCAAGCTCAGCCACGATGACGAGCCCAACGCCAACGTGTGCCCGGTGTGTCTGGGCCTGCCCGGCGCCCTGCCGGTGCCCAACAAGCGCGCTATCGAGAGCATTGTCAAGGCCGGCCTCGCCACCAACTGCGAGATCCAGCGCCACTCGATGTTCTATCGCAAGCACTACTTCTACCCCGACATGGCCAAGAACTTCCAAACCACGCAGGGCCCGGTCGCTTTTGCCATGTACGGTCACCTGGACCTGGACGTGACCGGTCGCGGTGCCGCCGAGCGCCCCGACTGCGCGTTTGGCGAGGCCGAGGCCCAGAGCCTGGCGAGCGCTTCGGCCAACGCCGAGGGTCTGTCCACGTCCATGACGTCGACCATGCGCGAGGGCAACCAGCGTGCCGGCCATCTGGCCAGCTACGACGCGTCCAACCTGCAGATGCCCGAGCGCCGCGAGGACGGTTCCTACACGGTGCCCATCCGCATCCTGCGCATCCACATGGAGGAGGACGCCGCTAAGATGGTCCACGTGGGCGGCGCCGAGGGCCGCATTACCGCCGCGGCCGAGTCGCTCGTCGACTACAACCGCTGCGGCACGCCTTTGATTGAGCTCGTGACTGAGCCCGATCTGCGCACACCCGAGGAGGCGCGCCTGTTTATGGAAAAGCTCCGTCGCATCTTTGTGACGCTGGGTATTTCCGACTGCTCCATGGAGAAGGGTTCCATGCGCTGCGACGGCAACGTGAGCCTGCGCCGCCGCGGCGAGACCAAGCTGGGCACCAAGACCGAGCTTAAGAACCTCAACTCGTTTAAGAGCCTGCACGACGGCCTTGCCTACGAGATCTGCCGCCAGGCCGAGGTGCTCGAGGAGGGCGGCATTATCTACCAGGAGACCCGCCACTGGGAGCCTAGCCGCAAGCGCACCGTTGTCATGCGTGTGAAGGAAACGGCAGACGACTATCGTCTGTTCCCCGACCCCGATCTGGCACCGTTCGATCTGGACGATGAGTTTATCGACCGCTGCCGTGGCGAGATCCCCGAGCTGCCCGATGCCAAGCGCGCCCGCTTTGAGGCCGACTTTGGCATTAAGGCGGCCGATGCCGAGCAAATCGCCGGCGACCCCGAGTTTGCCGAGTTTTTTGAGGCCGCCGCTGCCGGTATGGCTGGCAAGGAGGCCCAGACGGTCGCTAACCTGCTGGTCAACGAGATGATCGCCTACCTTAAGGGCGCGGGCGTGTCGCTCGCCGAATCCGGCATCGCGCCGACTCAGGTGGCAGCCCTTGCCAAGCTGCTGGCGACCGATGCCATCAGCTCCAACCAGGCGCACGAGGTCTTTGAGGCTATGGCCCAGACCGGTGACGATCCCAACAAGATCGTCGACGAGCGCGGCATGCGTCAGGTGAGCGATGCCGGCGCGCTGCAGCCGATCGTGGACGAGGTGCTGGCAAACTGTGCCGATCAGGCGCAGCAGTATCGTGACGGCAACCAGAAGGTCATCGGCTTTTTGGTGGGCCAGTGCATGAAAGCGAGCCGCGGCAAGGGCAACCCGAAGCTCTTCAACGAGTTGCTGAGAACGTCGCTCTCGTAAACGGGAACCGAGGGGCCGGGCGCAGGGCCTTGCCTCTCAATTTCGGACAGTCCTGACTCACGACGGAGGCGCCACTGGCGCCTCCTGTTCGTGCGGAACTCATTGAGAGGCAAGGCCCTGCGCCCGGCCCCTCGGTTCCGTGACGACTCGGCCGTTCGGGTCAGGCGGGCTGAATGGAATAGAGTGAATGGGCGCGCCGTTGGCGCGCCCATTTTTGTGCGGGTGACAAAGGGGCAGTCCCTTTGTCACATTGCAAATGGTCTTCCCTGCTTGTGGGACTTATGGGCCGTCCCTTTGTCGCCTCTTTATTGATGCTGGGAGCGCCAGGCGGTGGGGGTGGTGCCGGTGTGTTGCTTGAAGGCTTGGGCGAAGGCGGCCTGCTGAGGGTAGCCTAGACGCTCTGCCACCTGCGCTATCGTGAGCGAGCTATCGGCCAAAAGGTCCTGTGCTCGCTCCATACGGCGTCTGCGAATGTAGGCGCCCAGGGATTCGCCAGTTTGGGCCTTAAAGGTGGCGCATAGTTTGGAGCGGCTTGTGTAGAGCCTTTCGGCCACTTCGTTGACACCCACACGCCTGCCTTTGTCGAGCGCGCACTCAATCATCGCCGTCGCTTCCTCGGCAATGGTCACGCTGACGCGTGTGCCTGCCGCCTGCTGCGCCCGCTTGTGGGCTGCGCGTGAGCATGCAAGCTCGGCGACCATGGCCTCCACAATGCCCTGCATATAGACATGTCCGCCTACGGCGTGGGCGCGGTCCTCGTTAATTTTGCGCAGCGTGTGGCAGATGGCAGATACTGCCTCCTCGTGCCACGACTCGGCAAACGCCTCAAAGACTCCCGCGAACTCGGCGGGATAGCGATGCTCCAACTCGTCAAAATAACCGGGCAAAAAGAGGACCGAGCGCGAGTGGTAGAGCTGCCCTGCAAACAGCGGGCTTAGCTCCTCGCCGCAGCTGTCTTGGACAAAGCTGCAGACCGCGCTGTTCGGCCACGGCCCATGCAGCGGCTTGAGGTTCGCAGGCGTTATGCCGACTTCGGGCATGCATATGAGCGTGGGCGCGCTGACTTCGCTCACGCATGCGTACGGTTCGGGTGTGTATTCGGCCAGGTACATATCGTGCGTCGGGGTAATGAAATGCTCCATGACGATGCAGGTGGGGGAGAGGGGCATGATCCATGCGCGGCCGTGCGCCCGGTCGTTTGCCACCTCGCCGGTAAAGACGGCGCCCTTGCCGGTAAGCTCCAGGCCAAACTGTTCAAACTGCGGTGCGTAGAGCTCGGTTATGTCGGTCGCTGCCCGCCGTATTTGCAAAAGCGTCCCTTTCCTTTGCAGAAACGTCCACGCCTGGCTCGATTGTGAGCCATGGCTAACACATCAATGATAAGTTCATTACGGTTAACTCTCAAGCCGTTAGAAGGGAATCTCATGGCAAAGGGGTCAAAAAGGGAAGGCGGCGGTATCGGCGAGCTGCTTGCATATGCCGGCGACCGCAAATTCCTAACGTATTTGGGCATGGCTCTCTCGGCGCTCTCGCAGCTGCTGAGCTTTGGCCCGTTCGTGTGCATTTGGCTTGTCGCGCGCGATCTGATCGCCGTGGCGCCTAACTGGAGCGAAGCCTGCGGCATCGCGACGTATGGCTGGTGGGCCGTGGGGTTTGCGCTGGCAAGCATCGTGGTCTATTTCGTGGGGCTCATGTGCACGCACCTGTCTGCGTTTCGCTGCGCGTCCAATATTCGCAAGACTACGAGCGAGCACCTGCTTAAGCTGCCGCTTGGCTACTTTGACACACACGCCACCGGTGAGCTGCGCCGTATCGTAGACGGATGCGCCGCCTCCACCGAGACCCTGCTCGCGCACATGCTACCCGATATCGCCGGCGCCACCGCCATGGTCGCAGGTCTGCTCGTGCTGCTTTTCGCCCTCGATTGGCGCTTGGGCGCGGCATGCCTTATCTCGGTCGCCGTTTCGCTTGGCGCCATGGCCACCATGATGAGCGGCAAGGGCGCCGAGTTCATGAAGGCCTACATGGGCGCGCTGGTCAAGATGAACAAGACCGGTACCGAATACGTACGCGGCATTCCCGTGGTCAAGGTGTTTCAGCAGACGGTCTATTCCTTTAAGGCGTTCCACGACGCGATCGCCGAATACGCCGACATGGCGCAAAGCTATGCGGGCACGTTTTGCCGAGGTCCGCAGGTACTCAACCTTACCGCGCTCAATGGTCTTGTGACATTCCTGTTGCCCGTGGCGTTACTGTTGGCGCCGGGCGAGACGGACTTCGCGCATTTTATGGCCAACTTCACGTTTTACGCGTTATTTTCGGCCGTGGTACCGACGGCCATGACCAAGCTTATGTTTGTGGGCGAGGCGTCTCAGATGAGTGCCGATTCGCTGGCGCGCATCCGAAGCGTTATGGATTCCAAACAGCTCTCCGTACCTGCCCAGCCCAAGCACCCTGTTGGCAGCGATGTGCGCTTTGAGGACGTGAGCTTTACCTACGAGGGTGCCGAAGCGCCTGCCGTCGATCATGTGAGCTTTAGCGTTCCCGCAGGCAGCACCCTTGCGTTGGTTGGTCCCTCGGGCGGCGGTAAGTCAACCTGCGCAAGCCTGATCCCGCGTTTTTGGGATGTTTGTTCGGGTCGCGTGCTCGTGGGCGGCGTAGACGTTCGCGATATGGATCCGCACGAGCTCATGGACCAGGTCGCCTTCGTGTTCCAGACCAACCAGCTGTTCCGGCAAACACTTGCCGATAACGTGCGCGCTTCCAAGCCTACGGCCACTGACGACGAAGTGCGTGCGGCCCTCTCCGCAGCTCAGTGCGACGACATTGTGGCCAAGCTTCCACAGGGCATCAATACCATGCTCGGTGCCGGCGGAGCATATCTTTCGGGCGGCGAGGTCCAGCGCGTGGCACTCGCCCGCGCGATCCTTAAAGACGCGCCTATCGTGGTGCTCGATGAGGCCACGGCGTTTGCCGACCCCGAGAACGAGGCGCTCATCCAGCGTGCCTTTAGCAAGCTGGCGGCGGGTCGCACAGTCATTATGATCGCGCACCGGCTTTCGACTGTAGTGGGGGCCGACAAGATCGTGGTGCTCAATCAGGGTAGCGTGCAGGAGGCCGGCACCCATGCCGAGTTGCTGTCCCAAGAGGGTCTGTATGCCAAGATGTGGGCCGAATACGAACAGGCCGCGAGCTGGAAGATCACTGCCGCCGCAGATGCCGCCGTCACGAAGGGAGGCGAGGCCTAAATGTTCGCCTCATTCCAAAAGAAGTATTTCCTATCCGATAAAGGCGTCGCCGGCGTAAAACGCGGCATTTTCTGGACCACGCTCACCAATCTTATTACCATGGCCGGCATGGGCTTTTTATTCCTGGTTATGGCCGGCTTTGTCGAGCATCTCGCCAGCGGGGCTGACCTGCCGGATGCCCTGCCGATCGTGGGCGGCCTCCTGATCTTTTTTGTGTTGCTCTTTGCCTCTAACTGGCAGCAGTATTACTACACCTACTGCATCTTTTACGAGGAGTGCGGCAAGCAGCGTATGGAGATTGCCGAGCGCTTGCGCAAACTGCCGCTGTCGTTTTTTGGGCGTCGTGATCTGGCCGATTTAACCGAGACCATCATGGGTGACGTCCAGGCCATGGAGCACGCCTACAGCCACGTGCTGGGAGAGCTTTGGGGTGCCATCATCGCAAGCGCCATTGTGTTCGTGGCGTCGCTGTTCTTTTGCTGGCAGCTGGCAATCGCGGCGTTTTGGAGCGTTCCCGTGGCCTTTGCCGTGCTGTATCTAACACGCGGCCCCATGACCCCGGTGTTCGACCATGTGCGTGCCGAGAAGGTCAAGGTTACCGAGGCGATCCAGGAGACGCTCGACTGCGTTCGCGAGATCCGCGCCACCAACCAGGAGGCTCATTATCTTGAGGGACTCAACGCCGTGATCGATGCCGAGGAGCGCGAGACCACCAAAGGCGAGCTCGCCAATGGGCTTTTGGTTAACTCCGCCTTTGCTATCCTGCGTCTGGGCATTGCCACCACGTTGGTCACGGGCGCTGCGATGGTCGCCTCCGGCCAGGTCGACTTTTTGATGATGTTTGCCTTCCTGCTTATGGTGAGCCGCATCTATGCGCCCTTTGATCAGGCGCTGATGCTGATGTCCGAGCTGTTTGCCGCCGAGTCGTCGGCCAAGCGCATGCGTTCCATCATGGAAGAGCCCGTGGCGCGGGGCAACGAGAAATTTGAGCCCGTAGGCCACGATGTGGTGTTCAATCACGTGGCATTTGGCTATGGTGCGGGCGAGGACGGCCGCGCCGGCGAGAAAGTTCTTACCGATGTGAGCTTTACCGCCAAGGAAGGCGAGGTCACGGCACTGGTCGGTCCTTCGGGCTCCGGTAAGTCTACGGTGAGCCGCCTGGCCGCACGCTTTTGGGATGCCACCGAAGGCACGGTCACCGTGGGTGGCGTGGATGTTGCGAGCGTGGATCCCGAGGTGCTGCTGCGCGACTACGCCATTGTGTTCCAAGACGTGCTGCTCTTTGACGACACGGTGATGGGAAACATCCGTCTTGGTCGTCGCGATGCCACCGATGAGGAAGTGCTTGCTGCCGCGCGTGCCGCCAACTGCGACGAGTTTGTGAGCCGCATGCCGCAGGGCTATGACACCATGATCGGCGAGAACGGTTCCAAGCTGTCCGGCGGTGAGCGCCAGCGCATCTCTATCGCCCGTGCGCTGCTCAAAGACGCGCCGATCGTGTTGCTGGACGAGGCGACGGCGAGTTTGGATGTGGAGAACGAGACCGTGGTGCAGCAGGCGCTTTCCCGCCTGCTCGCAGGTAAGACGGTTATCGTTATTGCCCACCGTATGCGTACGGTGGAAAATGCCGACAAAATCGTTGTACTCAAGGATGGTGTGGTTGCCGAGCAGGGCACTCCGGCGCAGCTCAAGGCGGCAGGTGGAGAATTCGCCCGCATGGTGGCGCTGCAAAAGGAAGCAGCTGCCTGGCAGTTGTAAGAAGGGGCAAAGGGACAGTCCCTTTGTCACATTGACAATCGGTTACTCCGCATCGTTAATTTTCAAAAGGTTAGCCATGGCTGACCTAGATAGTTAGATAAAATTGAGATATTTCAAAAGCGTGCTCGAGCAAACTTGTTTACTCGGGTGCTGAGGCACCATGCCGCGTCCAATGCGGCAAAAGGGAGAGACATCATGAAGAAGTCCACGTTCAACACCCTGCTTGTTGGTGGCGGTTTTCTGCTTGGTACGGCTGGCATCAAGCTGCTCACCAGCGCTCCGGTAAAGAACGCCTGCGTGCAGGGTATCGCGTGCGGCATGCGCATCAAGAACGGCTACCAGGACATGGTCGAGCAGGCCAAGGCTAATGTCGACGACATGGTTGCCGAGGCGGCCTACATCACCCAGAGCGAGGCCGCTGCTGACGAGGCAGCCGAGTAACGCTCCCAGGCACAAACTATGAGATTCTCGATTATTAGCGAGATCCCCGGCAGGACCCGTCTTCAATTGGCGGGTCCTGTGCCAGAGAGCGATCTCGATGCACTTCTTAAGCTTGGCGGCGACATCGACGGCGTGCACAAGGTGCGCGTCTACGGCCGCATCGGCCAGATGGCACTCGAATACGACGAGCCACGTCGCGCGAGCGTGCTCGACGCCTTGGGCGCACTCGATGCTCAAGCTATCGCCGATGCCAAGTCGGGCTATGTGATGCAGCTTGAGCCGCGCAAGCACAAACTCGTTATGGACCTGGCGACACTCGTCGGCGCCCACTACGCGCGCCGCTGGTTCTTGCCGACGCCTCTGCGTGCGGTGTTTGTCGTGGCCGGTTACATGGCATTTTTGCGCGCTGCCCTTCATGAGCTGGCGCAGCCGCGCCTGACCGTTCCCGTGCTCGACGCTTCGGCCATCGGCATTTCGTTCGTCAAGCGTGATGTCGACACCGCGGGCCAGACAATGTTCCTGCTCAACGTGGGCGAGCTGCTCGAGGACTACACCCGCGCCATGAGTGAAAACGAGCTCATCAACTCGCTGCTCGATGTACCCGACAAGGCGCAAAAGGTTGTTGGCGACACCGAGGTAAGCGTTGCTGCGACCGAGCTCGAGCCCGGCGATCTGGTCGCCGTGCGCACTGGCATGTCCATTTGCATCGACGGTGTCGTCGAGCGGGGGAGCGCTATGGTCAACCAGGCGACCCTGACCGGCGAGCCGCTGGCCGTCGAGCGTAGCGCAGGCGACGACGTGTTCGCCGGTACCGTCGTGGAAGACGGCAGCATCTTGGTGCGCGTGCGCGCCAACACGGCGCAGACCAAACTGCGCTCGATCGTCTCGCTCGTGCAGACGGCCGACTCGCTCAAATCCGAGGGCCAGTCGCATATGGAGGACCTCGCCAACAAGATCGTCCCGTGGAACTTCCTGCTCGCGGGCCTGGTTGCGCTCACCACGCGCAGCCTTATCAAGACCTCGGCGGCGCTGATGGTCGACTACTCGTGCGCACTCAAGCTCACGGGTTCCGTCGCCGTCATGACCGCTATGAGCGATGCTGCCAAGATGGGCGTCATGGTCAAGGGCGCAAAGTACTTTGAGTCGTTTGCCAAGGCCGACACCATTGTGTTTGATAAGACTGGCACGCTCACCGAGGCGCAGCCGCGCCTGGCTTGCGTGCTGACGACCGACGGCTGGAGCGAGGACGAGGTCCTGCGCCTTTCTGCCTGCCTGGAGGAGCATTTCCCGCATCCGGTGGCGCGTGCCGTGGTCAACGCCGCCCGCGAGCGCGGGCTCGAGCACCGCGAGCGCCATGCTGCGGTCGAGTACATCGTGGCGCATGGTATTGCTTCGTCCATCGAAGGGCGTCGCGCGATTATCGGCTCGGCACACTTTGTGTTTGAGGACGAGAGCGCGCAGCTCGATTCCGACATTAAGGAGCGCATTGAGTCCCAGATGCAGGGCCTGTCGCCGCTGTATCTGGCGGTCGATGGGAAGGTCGTCGGCGTGCTCGGCATCGAGGATCCGCTCAAGGCCGGGGTCCGTGAGGCCATCGCCGACCTGCACGCGTTGGGCGTTAAGCATGTCGTTATGCTCACGGGCGACTCCGAGCGCACGGCCGAGCGCATTGCGCGAGAGGCGGGCGTCGACGAGTTTAAGGCCGAGCTGCTGCCCGAGGACAAGTACGCGTATGTGGAGCGCATTAAGGGCGAGGGGCGCCACGTTGCCATGGTGGGCGACGGCGTCAACGATTCGCCGGCGCTGGGCCTGGCCGACGTGGGGCTGGCAATGGGTGGCGGAAGCGACATCGCCAAGGAGGTCGCCGATATCATCCTGACCGACACGGATCTGGCCGCGATCGTGCGTTTGCGCCGCATGAGCCAGGGCCTCATTGATCGTTTGACGAGCTCCTACTCTAAGGTGATGCTCACCAACTCGGCGCTGTTGGCATTGGGTATTACCGGCGCGATTACCCCGCAGACGTCGTCACTGCTGCACAACGGCTCGACGATTGCCTACAGCCTGGGCAACGCAAAGGCGTACCTGCGTTAGCAGACGTGTTCGCCCACGTTATCTGGCCTGCGCCCAGACGGCATCGGTGTCGTCCAGGCGCAGGCCTTTTACATTTGACCATTTGCTATCCTCTCTATATAGTGTTGCTAGCGACGCTAGCAATTGAAGGGAGCGGGATCAACGTGGGCGCTGTTGGCAGCATGGTGCAGGTGAATGTTCGCGTAGATCGCTCGGTTAAAGAGCGCGCCGAGGAAGCGCTGCAGCTTTCGGGCAGGTCACTGCCCGAGCTCATCAAAAAGGTCGTGGCCAAGGTCGCGCAGGGTGGTGGACAGTGTGAGGAAGTGCTGTCTGCCGTTGATGGCCGGCAACAGACCGTCGCGCCCGATACTCCGTTCGCCGCATCATGGGCGGCGGCGGATCAGCTTTACGCGGACCTGGACATCGCTACGTCGCCCGTATCCGACGATCGCGATTGGGACACAATCTATTCCGAAGCCATGGACGAGCGCTATCGCCAAAAGGGGATGATCCTGTGAGCGGGGCTCCCCTCAAAATAATGGTGGATGCCAACGTATGGGTCGATTCGTTTTGCGCCGACCATGCCGAGTCGCTTGCCGCGCGTGCGTTTATTGGGCGGGCGACGGAGGCGGGGGCATTGCTGTTCTTTCCGGTGCATATCGCCAAGGACGTACTGTATGTTGTACAGCACGAACTGAAGCGCAGCGTTCTTGCCAGCGGGGGAGCGCTCGACGAGGCATCTGCCCGCGCAATTGGCGATGCGGCGTTGGCGTTTGTTCGGAACATGACCGAAAACGCCACGGCCGTGGGTGCAGATGCGTCGGACCTTTGGCTGGCCGACAAATACTTAGCGCTCCATCGCGATTACGAGGACAACTTGGTACTCGCCGCATGCAAACGCGCCCAGGTTGATTACTTGGTGACCAACGATCGAAAACTGCTCGAACATGCCGATCTTGCAGCAAAGACACCTCGTCAAATGATGCCGATTCTTGCTTTGGCCAAACGTGGCGGCACGGCTATCGGTTGACGTGAGCTGTTCGCGGGCCCCTTGGACGACGATGCGCCAAGGGGCCCGCGTCTGCTATTTACAAAAGCTCGGCCTTGATGGTGGGACTTTCTGCGAGCTGCTCGGCTGCCTTTTCGTTGGAGCTGTCGAGTGCTGCCAGACTGCGGTAGACCCACTCGTTGACCTGGGTGTTCTTGACGCCTGCGGTCTGCATAAGGGCGCCTACCTCGCGGATTGCTGCGAGCAGATCGGCTTTGGGACCCGTGAGCTCGACCTCGATGCCGTGGTAGGCGGCCACGCCGCGGTTCTCACTCACGTGGTCGATAAAGCCCTCGACGGTTTCAAGCTGCTGGGCGAGAGCTGCATCATCGTCAGCGTCCAGCGCGACGAGTGCGTTCGATACCGTGAGGGCAGGATGTCCGCAGGGGACAAAGCCTTCGATGACATCCATAGCTTCGGTAATGGTTGAGCCCAGGCCTGCGAGGGCATTGACGAGTTGCTGCTTGGTATCCATAACGGTCCTTTCGACGGGTCAATTCTGCTTGGCGAAAATATACGTGACGCGATCGGTAGCAAAAGTGCGAAGTGCGGCGCACATTGGGGTCTTCACAGCTCGTGCATAGAACAGCTGTCTGCCTTTAGAACGTGGTAAGATAGCTATCCACGAGCGGGGTTCACCCCGCGTGTTCCTTGAAAAGTCGACGGTTATCGGGTGTTTGCAGGCCCGATACCATCCAGACTTTCCCGACATCCGGGGGCGACTGGTTTCGACACGATAGCTCTGAGAGAGGAAGCAAGCCGAGGTCTCCTCGCCTCGTTAAACAGGGGTACCGTCAAATTGAATTGACAACAACTCTTCTTTTGAGCCTATGGCTCTCGCTGCTTAATTTATAGCGGCGCGTCAACCCGGTGATTTCCCCGACACCGGCGCGACGTCATTTTAGGGGAATGCTCCTGCGCACGTAATCGGTATGACGCGGGCTAAGACCGAACCGGTTGGGATGCCGCGAGCGTGTCGCTGCGCGCAAAGCGTCCGAGACTAAACCAGCGACTGAGCTTGGAGATGCCAATCAGGGGGCTTTCGTGGACCGGAGTTCGATTCTCCGCGCCTCCACCAATAGTTACAGGCAGGTAGATACTTATATCTACCCGCCTTTTTATTTCTAGTCCGTACCGCGGAGAATCGAACTCTATGCAGGGCGCGGGCGTTAAGCAAACGCAAAGCGTTTGTAGCGAGCGGGCGAGGACGCCGGCAGGCGGCCGAAGCCGGTGCGGATTTGCGAAGCAAATACGCGGATTCTCCACGCAAACTATCAGCTCAATATGGATGCGATGTTTATCGAATTTCTGCTGGCCTTGCCATGCATCAACGGGTCCCCCGTACCGCGGAGAATCGAACTCTGCTCCAAAACCCATGCGCTCGCCATCCCAAAACTGGGTAGAAGAAGGCCAAAACGCAATCGCAGGAGGTCAATATGACTGCAGAAGATAAGGCAAAGAACGCCGGCAAGGTCGCGCTCGTCTTGGAGGGTGGCAGTTTTCGTGGGCAGTTTACCGCCGGCGTGCTCGACGTTCTCATGGAGGCCGGTGTCGAAATTCCGGCGGTGTACGGCGTTTCGGCCGGTGCGCTCAACGGCGTCAACTACAAGTCGCACCAGATCGGTCGCACCAACCGTGTCAATTTGACCTTCTGCAACGACAGCCGCTACATGGGCGCCGCGTCGTTTGCGTCCACGGGTTCCATCGTGGGTTACGACTTTATCTTCAACGACGTCCAGGACCGCCTGGATCCTTTTGATAACGAGACGTTCGACGCCAGCCCTATCGAGATGTACGCCGTCGCGACGGACATGCTCTTTGGAACCGCTGCCTACCTGCCGGTCAAAAGCGCCGTGCTCGACCTCGACGCCGTGCGTGCCTCGACCTCGTTGCCGCTGGTGACGCCGCCGGTCGAGATTGACGGGCACAAATACGTCGACGGCGGCGTGGCCGATTCGGTTCCTATCGAGCATGTGCTGGAGGAGGCCGGCTTCGAGCGCGCGGTTGTCATTGTCACGCAGGACCGCTCGTACGAGAAAAAGCCCTACGAGTTTATGCCTGCCGCGCGCGCCCGCTATGCCGACTACCCCTACCTGCTCGAGGCTATCGAGACGCGCCACGACCGCTATAACATCCAGCGCATGCATCTGTGGAAGTATGAGCGCGAGGGCCGTGCGCTGGTCATCGCTCCGCAAAAGCCGGTCGAGGTCGGCCATGTCGAGCACGATCTGGCAAAGCTCCTCGACCTGTATATTCAGGGCCGCCAGGAGGCAAAGCGCCTACTGAGTGATATCGAGGCATTTGTCGAGCGCTAGCGCTGCAACGTCACGGCTCGTGGATGACATGTGCAGAAACTCTGGTCGGAGCCAAAATACCTGTTGACTCGTACGGCGAGCGGGGTAATATGGACGGGTTACTTGCAGAGCCCCGTGAATCTCTGTAACAACACGTACTGTACATGGAGGAGTCTAAGTGATTTCGAAATCGACTCACTACGCCAAGCAGGGCGATGTCCAGCGCAACTGGGTTCTCGTCGACGCCGATGGTGCTGTCCTGGGCCGTCTTGCCACCCAGATCGCAATGATCCTGCGCGGTAAGAACAAGCCCCAGTTCACGCCCAACAGCGACTGCGGCGACTTCGTTGTCGTCATCAACGCCGATAAGGTCCAGCTTACCGGTAACAAGGCCGACACGAAGACCTATTATCGCCACAGCGGCTACAACGGCGGCCTCAAGGCTGAGAGCTTCCGCCAGGCTATGGAGAAGCACCCGGAGAAGGTCATCGAGCGCGCCGTTCGCGGCATGCTGCCCAAGACCACCCTCGGCCGTGCCCAGATGACCAAGCTTAAGGTCTACGCTGGTGCCGAGCATCCGCATGCTGCCCAGAACCCCACGAAGATTGAGCTGGAGGCTTAAAGATGGCTGAGAACACCGTTGTCTACCAGGGTACCGGCCGTCGTAAGAACGCCGTCGCCCGCGTCCGTCTCGTCCCCGGCACCGGCAAGGTGACCATCAACAAGCGTGACGCCGAGCAGTATTTCGGCCGTCATCAGCTCGTTGAGAACGCCCTTGCTCCCTTCAAGGTGACCGACACCGCCGGTCAGTTCGACGTTATCGCTCTGTGCGATGGCGGCGGCATCTCCGGTCAGTCCGGCGCTCTGCGCCTGGGCATCGCTCGCGCTCTTCTGAACGCTGGCGATTACCGTGCTGACCTCAAGAAGGCCGGTTTCCTTACGCGCGATGCTCGCGTGGTCGAGCGCAAGAAGTACGGCCTCAAGAAGGCCCGCCGCGCTCCCCAGTTCTCCAAGCGCTAAGGTTTTATCTCCTTTCGAGATACAATGTACAAGCGGGGCCTGCCGATTCCTCGGCGGGTCCCGCTTTTCTTTTTCGACTAGGGTGGGCGATTGCATATCGCCTGCTAGGGAAGGAGCGATCCTATGCCCCAGAACATCTTCGGTACCGATGGCGTCCGTGGCGTCGCCAATGCCGACCTCTCGTGCGACCTCGCGTTTCGCCTGGGCCGCGCGGCGACCAAGTTCCTTGGTCCGGACATCTGCATCGGCCGCGACACGCGTCTTTCGGGCACCATGCTCGAGAGCGCTCTGACCGCCGGCATCATGGCCGAGGGCGGCCGTCCGCACTGCTGCGGCGTCATCCCCACGCCGGCCGTGGCCCTGCTCACCGTCCAGAACGAGCTCGACGGCGGTATCGTCATCTCCGCTTCGCACAATCCGCCGGAGTTCAACGGCATCAAGTTCTTTAGCCGCAAGGGCATGAAGCTTCCCGATGCGGTCGAGGAAGAGATTAGCGCCTGGGTCATGTCCGAGGAAGCCATGGCTGCCGACACGCTGCCGACCGGTGCCGGCGTGGGCCACATCATCAAGATGAAAGACGCTCGCAAGGCATACGTCGACCACGCCATCGATACGCTTGATGGCCTGAGGCTCGATGGCCTGGTCGTTGCCGTTGACTGCGGTCACGGTGCTTCCTGCCAGACCACGCCCGCCGCGCTGCAGCGCTTGGGCGCCACGGTGCACGCTATCAACACCGATTACTGCGGCACTGACATTAACGTTGAATGCGGCTCTACGCACCTCGAGCCCCTGCGCGAGCTCGTGCTGCGCACCCATGCTGACATCGGCCTGGCCCACGACGGCGACGCTGACCGCGTACTGTTCGTGGACAGCGAGGGCAATGAGATCGATGGTGACTACATCCTGGCTATCTGCGGTTCTGACCTTGCCGCTCGCGGCAAGCTCGCCAACTCCGAGATCGTCTCGACCGTCATGTGCAACCTGGGCTTCTCCATTGCCATGAAAGAGCAGGGCTTCGAGATGGTTCAGACCGCCGTGGGCGACCGCTACGTTCTGGAGCGCATGCTCGCGGATGGCGCCGTCATCGGCGGCGAACAGTCCGGCCACATCATCTTCCTGGAGCACAACACCACCGGTGACGGCCTGGTGACGGCTCTGCAGCTGCTGGCCGTGCTCAAGCGCACCGGTCGTACCCTCACCGATCTTGCCGGCATCATGAAGAAGTACCCGCAGGTACTCGTCAACGTGCATTCCGACAACAAGGCCGGCCTGGACGATTGCCAGCCCATTTGGGACGCCGTCGCTGCCGCCGAGAAGGAGCTTGACGGCCGCGGCCGCATTCTGGTGCGCCCGAGCGGTACCGAGCCGCTGGTCCGCGTTATGGCCGAGGCCGAGACGCACGAGCTGACCCAGCGTGTTGTCGACGACATCGTCGAGGTTGTCAAGCGCGAACTTCCCTAATGGTCAAAAACGGGTGCCAAGTGGTAAACTGTTAAAGCTATTTTGATTGATTGGTATGTCCGAGGGGGAGCATGTTCACTAAAGTCCTAAGGTCTTTTGGTATGCGTGGACGAGTTCTTACGCTGGATGCTCCCATCTCGGGCGACGTCATTCCGTTGTCCGAGGTCAATGACCAGACATTTGCTACCGGCCTTTTGGGCCAGGGCGTGGCGATTCAGCCTACCGGCACGCGTGTGATTGCGCCGGCAGACGCCAAGGTCGAGGCCATTTTTCCCACGGGTCACGCCGTTGCGCTCAACACGGTCGATGGCCTAGACGTGCTCATCCACGTTGGTTTGGACACTGTTCAGCTTGAGGGCAAGCATTTTAGCGTGCATGCACAGGTGGGCGATGTCGTCCATAAGGGCGACGTGCTCATCGAGTTCGATCGCGAGGCAATTGCTGCCGAGGGCTACGATGTGACGGTTCCCATCTTGGTGTGCAACTCCGTTGAGTTCTCGAGTATCAAGGGCTCCGTTGGCGTGCATGTCGAAGAGATGGACCAGCTCATCGTTGCTCGGGAGCGCTAGCAAGTGCACGTGGCCATTAGCCTACAATTCAAACACGTTTATGGAGGGCGCCCTTGAAAGAGGGCGCCCTCCGTGGCAAGATGGGATTTGTCCGAAGCTAAACGGCTTTGGGTCACCGTGGACGGGCAGGGGCCTCGACGCGGCTAGACACGAGACACATACATTACGCGACCTCGCCCTGGTGGCCGCACACGTTGGTTGCGGCCGACGCGGGCCGCGGGCAAGTGCTTGTAAGGGGAGCCTTGCCTCTCTTGTACGAGAAAGGACGCGTAATGAAGATCATTAAAGCTAAAGACTACGAGGATATGAGCCGCAAGGCCGCCAATATTATCTCGGCGCAGGTTATCCTCAAGCCCGATTGCGTGCTGGGTCTTGCCACCGGCTCCACCCCGATCGGTGCCTACAAGCAGCTCGCTGCTTGGTACGAGAAGGGCGACGTCGACTTTGCCGAGGTCAGCACCTACAACCTGGACGAGTATCGCGGCCTTTCGCACGACGATCCCCAGAGCTATCACTACTTCATGCGTGAGAACTTCTTCGATCACATCAACATCGACCTGAACAACACGCATGTGCCCGACGGTTCCAACCCCGACGCCGCCGCTGCCTGCTCTGAGTACGACAAGATCGTCGCCGCCGCCGGTTACCCGGATCTGCAGCTGCTCGGCATTGGCAACAACGGCCACATCGGTTTCAACGAGCCCGATGACCACTTCTCCAAGGGCACGCACTGCGTCGACCTCACCGAGAGCACCATTCAGGCCAACAGCCGCCTGTTCGACAGCATCGACGATGTTCCCCGTCAGGCCTACACCATGGGTACCCAGACCATCATGTATGCCCGCATGATCCTAGTCGTCGCCAACGGCGAGGCCAAGGCTCAGGCCGTGCATGACATGTGCTATGGTCCGGTTACGCCCGCGTGCCCGGCTTCGATCCTGCAGCTGCACACCAACTGCGTTGTCGTTGCCGACGAGGCCGCCCTTTCGCTCTGCGAGTAGCGCGAATCCTGCATCTCGACATAGCCTTGCCTAAGGCCTCCGCTTTGCGGGGGCCTTTTTGTTATCCCTCTCCGCCCGCTTGACCAAAATCTTGCCGCAAGCTTGACGAATGCCGGATGCCCAACAGCTTGATTCATTCCATACCAGATTCTATGCAAAAATGCCACTAAAAGGTCGTAGACGGTAGCGGGTGCTAGGCGAGTTGAATGACATAGCTGAACCTTGTTCATTTGCGTTACACTGCCGCTTAGATGGGACAAGCTGACAAGCTCATTTACCTGCTTAAAGACCGATTAGTCGGGGGATTAATAACAATCGGCCCTCGCTGTACAAAAACTTGCCGCTTGCGTACCAAAAGACAACCTAGAACACAAGGTCGCTCTATTCATAGCGCGGCTTGTATGGTCTTGCGGTTACAGTGTCCATACGGTCGAGTTGAGGAGCGGGCATGGTAAACGATTTGGGCAGTATGGACGACCTCGAGCTGATGCCGCTGGGCGGTGGCTATATGGTGCGACGCGAACGCTTGATGAATGAGCTTCTCGCCAAGGGCCGAAAGGCCGGCATCGTGGTTCTTTATGCGCCCGACGGGTTTGGGAAGACCTCGGTGCTGCTGCAGTACACCCATGAGGTTAAATGCGACCCGACGCGAGGCCCCGTGCGGATTATCGAGGCCGATCGCGCCACTGGGCGCGAGGTGTTTATGCAGCTCGAGGTGGTTACCGAAGAACTCAAAGACAAACCGCACTCCCTTATCGCGATTGATAATGTGCCAAACCTCGATCAGCACGATACCGAAGACCTCATCGACAGGATTCGCGGCCTGCGCGCTATGGGGGTGGGGGTCTTTATCTCCTGCCGTCCTTCAAATCGTCAACTGATTCATGGGCTGGGCGATTCGGTTAAGATCAATGCGCAGATGCTCAAGGTGCATGCCTATGAGTATTCGGCGTGGGCATCGGCGTTTTCGATCAGCACATCGCTCGACTTTTATCAGCTCACGCAGGGCGTGCCCGAGCTCGTTTCGGCATTGCAGACGGGTCTGTATGGCCAAGGCGACGTAGCCGGTCTGCTCGAAAACGAGATTGTCAACGTATATGGCGCGGCACTTGTCGATCTGGCTTCGCTCGACAATAATGCGCTGTTTTGCGTGGCATGTCTCATGGTTTTGATGGGCGAGGGCAATATCGCAGAACTCGAGGCTTGTGGGGTGAGGCTATCGATGGTCGACCAGTCCTACTTTGTACGCGACTACCCGATCTTTGGCTTGGATCCCGCCGAGCGGAGTTTTACGTGTCTGGGCACGGAGGATAACGGACGCTTGCGCTTGCGTAAGTTGGTGGCCGAGGTTCGCCCCGAACTTGTTCCGAGGGCGGCCCGGATTTTGCTTAAGGCGGGCCGATGCGATGCGGCGATGGGCCTGGCTGACGCCTTTTTGGACCGTGATGCGGTCCTTGAACTTGCTGGGCAGTATGGGGTCGATCTGGCTCTGACGGGGCACGGGGCCGATATCTGCCGAGCAGCGCTGGGCACGATCGATGCCGAGGATCCGGCTCCAGAGCCAACGCCTGCCGAGGCGCTTGGCGTATATCTGGCAGCGGTCAGCGTGTCCAATACAAAGCTCGCTCGCTATATGGCATCGGTCATCGAGCGCGGGGGCGAACGAGCGGCCTGCGAAATAGACCCTGTTTCATGGAGGGTGGCCCAGACACTGACGGCTGTTTGCTATGGGGACAACGGGCTTGGGCTCCCTACGAACCTGGCCGTGCCAGAAATCGAGACATCCCATACCGCACTCGATATGTTGTCCGCGCATATCGAGGTCAAGCGCTGCCTGACCGAGCGGGGAGATGACGGCGGCGTTCTACAGCAGCTCAAAACGAGCAAGGCCTACGACTGTGAGCTCGACATCGCGGGGATTGTTATACGGGCCGATAGCATGCTGGTGGAGCTTTTTGACGGGTCGTTTGCGGGAACCGACGAGCGCGACGACGAGATGACGGTGGTGCGGGAGGCACTCGACGTACGTGGGCTTAAGGCGATGGCTATCTGGGTGCGCATGGTGTTGGCGGCACGGCGGCTCCTTTCCGGCCTGCCGGTAACCGACGACGCGGCATTCAACGAGCTCGATCGTTTTGCCGTGCGCATGCGCGACAACCAGATTCAGCTGTTTGGCCTGTTGCTAGAAGGCTGGCAGTCGCTGGCAGAGGGACGGCCGGTTAATGCAAAGTTCCGTGCGGTCCAAGTGCTCAAACTTGCCGAGGAGTCGATTGCGTACATGCGCGATAACGCATTGCTGCTGGAGCGCGCGGCGTATCTGCGTAACACCTCGATGGTTTCGGTGCGCGAGGAAGCGGAGTTGCTCGATATAAGCCAGACGCAGGTTGGTGGAGCGGAGGCCTGGATGGTGGCGCTGCATTTGGCCTGTGCGGGCCGAGACGGCGATCTTGCGGCCTGGATGTCCATGAATCGTGCGGGGATTCTAGAGCCATCGTATCGGCTCTTTGCGCGCCTTGCCATGCATTGTCTGGGCGAGCCGGCGACCAGGATTCGCAAGAAGCTTCCCGTGCGCGAGCTGTCGCGGTATTCGCTGCGCGACGATCTGGAAGGGGAGGGCGAGCGCCTGTTCCAGGCCGGCGAGGTTGAAGCCGTTGATACCATCGACCATATCGAGATTCGCATGTTTGGTGCGTTTCGCGCCGAGCGCGATGGGTTTCCCATTACGGACAAAATGTGGCGCCGCAAGAAGGCGGCGACACTTGCCGAGCGGCTTGCGCTGGGCATGGATGCGCTCGTCGATCGTGAGACGCTGGCCATGGAGCTGTGGCCCCATGCTGAGTTCAATAGCGCCCGCAACAACCTGTACTCGACGATATCGCGCTTGCGGTCGGCTTTGGGGCCGACGCCGGATGGCAAGTCGTGTGTGCTCATCCAAAATGAATGCATCGGACTCAACGGCGACTACGTCAAGACCGATGTACGGCTGTTTGACCAGATAAGCCGCGAGGTTTTGGGAAATCGCACGGGTGCGCGCGGGCCCCATTTAGTTGAGCTGTGCCTTAAGATTGAGCAGCTTTATGCCGGACCGCTGTATGTTCCCAATGGCTGTAACCCCACCTACTTTTTGCGTATGCGACGCATTATGCAGTCAAAGTACATCGATTGCATGATTAAGGGAGCAAATGCCGCCCTAGAAGAAAACGACCTGCAGTCGGCGATTTGGCTGGCGGAGTCGGGGCTTCGGCAGGAAACAGCGCGTGAGGATATGGTGCGCTGCGCCATGCGCGTCTACAGTGCGGCGGGGCGGCGGCGCGATATCGTCGAGCTGTACAGCGGGCATATGCACCATCTAAGGGAGCAGGTCAATGGCGTGCCCGAGCCCGAGACGCGGCGTCTATACGAGCGCTTGGTGGAGGGGCGGCTCAATCGCGTGCTGGTCGAGCGATAAAAAACGGGCGCCCGAAGTACTTAGGCACCCGTAAGCTTGCTATGTGTTGGCTCGTCGGATCATTGGCTCTTAGACGAGCTTGATCTTCTCGATGTCCTTGCGCGAGGACTCGCGATACAGCGAGAACTTGCGGCCGATGACCTGGACGACCTCGGCGTGGCATCGCTCGGCGAGTTCTTCGGCGGCCTCGCGGGCGGAAAGACTGGAGCCATCGAGCACAGAGCACTTAACGAGCTCATGCTTCTCCAGATAGGCGACCGTCTGCTCGACGGTGCCCTCGTTAATATCGGACTTACCGATGATGATGGCGGGGTTGAGGTGATGGGCCATGCTGCGAAGCTGCTTGACCTGGGCTCCTGTCAGTGCCATGGGTTCTCGCTTTCTATGTATGGGGCGCCCCGCGACGGGGCCTTAATCTACGTGAGCTGTCCCACGATAGCGCAGGAACGGCGCGGTGTGGAGCGCGTTTGCCCAGTTCGCAAAGAATGCGGATGCCGAACTGGCGGATGGCGCGGGCTGTAGCGGGGCAAGCGGCGCGAGTGCAATTGAGCTACAGGCGACTCGCAGAAACTGGTGTCCAGGCAATAAAGGCCCAGCGGACCTTGCGGACGTGGTCGAGCATGTAACGTCCCTGCGGCACACCCTTGGAGCCCGGCTCACCGGCATGGGGGTTCTCAATCATGTGTTGGGCGATGTAGTCGCGCAGGCAGTCGATCTTATCCTCGTTGCCATGCTCGAGCATACGGGAAAAATCCGCCACGCCCGCTTCAAGGCTGTCAAAGGTATCGCGACGAGGCGATTCAAAGTACGTAACCTGCGGCAGGGCACCCATCTGAATGAGGATATTAAAAGCATACACAAAGCCATTACTGCAGGTAACCGAGGCGCCGATAGCGTTCATCAGGTGCAGATCATAGCGCGGGCTGGAGTTAGCGACCATCGTGACAGCACAACGCCGACGAGCCGTGCGGTCGAGCTTGGCAAGCGCGCCTTTAAGGTCATTTGTGGTGACGGAACGACTGGCAAAGGCAACATCCACAGTCTTGGCAACCGGTCCAACCAAATCCCAATCATCGTCCCAAGCAAGTTCAAGCGGCGTAATCAGGTCCTCGAGCCCATAGTACTCAATGCCAGCATCTAGGGTGCCCAACATGGCAGGAGAGAAGTCGGCAGCAATCACGGGATGCCCGTCTTGCGCAAGCGGAATAGCAATCGACCCAGCCCCACACCCCATATCAAGCACCGACTCACCAGGCTCAAGCGCCAACAGCTTTATAAAATCTCGGGCATACGGAGCAGTTTCAAGCGGTCGAAAATGCCGAGCCCTTTTATCCCACTCAAAAGAATCATCAGCCCGCCGCCGACCAGCCTGCAGGCGCATCCATTCGCCATTCCAATCCGCAGCAAGCAGCTCAGAACGATTCTCCCCATCAACCACGGGCCAACCTCCTAGCAACAAAAAAAGCGGCCCCTCCCAAAAGAAGAGCCGCAACCAGCATATATCAGAAAGAACCGATCCAACGCCAAACCGCCCTCACAACCAAGGCGGGCAGGAGCGAAGCGACTGCCATACGGGATAGAACCCAACTGAGGTCCCGTTGTGCGGGAGCCCCGGGGAGGGCAAATATATAAGGTCGATCGCGAGTTCCGCACGAGCCGGAGAGCACTTAATGTGCTCTCCGTGCGAGTCAGGACTGTCCGAGCAGGCGACCTTATATATTTGCCCTCCCCGGGGCTCCTCGCCAGTCCCCCTCAGCTAGTTCTTCAGCGAGTTCAGCGGCGCCGGGAAGCGTCCACCGCGGTGGGCAAGCACGGTGCCGGCGTTGGGGTTCACCGGCATGATGGGCGCACGGCCAAACAGGCCGCCGTACTCGACGCAGTCGCCCACGCCCTTGCCGATGGCGGGGATCACGCGCACGGCCGTGGTCTTGTTGTTGATGACGCCGATGGCCATCTCGTCGGCGATGATGCCGGCGATGGTCTCGACCGGGGTGTCGCCGGGGATGGCGATCATGTCCAGGCCAACGGAGCACACGCAGGTCATGGCCTCGAGCTTCTCGAGCGAAAGCGCGCCGGCCTCGACGGCGGCGATCATGCCGGCGTCCTCGGACACGGGGATAAAAGCACCCGAGAGACCGCCCACGCTGGAGCTAGCCATGACGCCGCCCTTCTTGACGGCATCGTTGAGCATGGCGAGCGCGCAGGTCGTGCCGGGACCACCGCAGGTGCCCACGCCGATGATCTCGAGGATGCGAGCGACGGAGTCGCCGATGGCGGGCGTGGGAGCCAGCGACAGGTCGACAATGCCCTTCTCGACACCCAGGCGATGGGCGGCCTCGCGGCTCATGAGCTCGCCGGCACGGGTGATCTTAAAGGCGGTCTGCTTAATCTTCTCGGCGACTTCCATCATCGATGCAGAGTCGGGCAGCGTCTCCAGGGCTGCGGCCATAACGCCGGGGCCCGAGACGCCTACGTTGATGACGGCGTCGGCCTCGCCACCGCCGTGGACGGCGCCCGCCATAAACGGGGAGTCCTCGACCATGTTAGCAAAGCAGACAAACTTGGAAGCGCCGACGGAATCCTGGTCGGCCGTGAGTTTAGCGGCATCGATGATGGTCTGGGCGGCCATAAGCACGGCGTCCATGTTGATGCCGGCACGCAGGCTGGCGACGTTGACGCTGGAGCAGACACGGCTCGTGGTGGCGAGCGCCTGGGGGATGGACTGGATGACGCGGCGGTCGGCGTCGCCGATGCCCTTCTGGACGAGTGCGGAGAAGCCGCCCAGGTAATCGATGCCGAGCGTCTCGGCCGCGCGGTCGAGGGCATGCGCGATGGGGGTGAGGTCCTCATCCTTGCAGCACGCGGCGATCTGCGCCACCGGGGTGACGGAAACGCGCTTGTTGACAATGGGGATACCGTACTCGCGCTCGAGGTTCTCGGCGGTCTCGACCAGATGCTCAGCCGTGTGCGTCACATGGTCGTAGATCTTCGTGCACATGCGGTCGAGGTTCTCGTCACCGCAACCCATGAGCGAAACACCCATGGTGATGGTCCTGATGTCGAGGTTCTGTTCCTCAACCATGCCGCGGGTTTCCGCGATTTCTGCGGGCGTGATCGCCATCCTTGCGCTCCTATCTGCCAAAACGAGCATAGTCTTATCTATTCTAACGTGCCGCACGTGCCAAGTGGCGCGTGCGGCACGTTTTGGTGCTCGGTTGTTTCCGTTGTGTTACTTCCCAAAGACCTCTTCGGCGATACGAGCGCTCTCGGCGGCGTCCTTGGCGTAGTAGTCCGCGCCGATTTGCTTGGCGTATTCGGGGGTGAGCACGGCGCCGCCCACGATGATCTTGACGCCCGGAACCTCGGCATGGAGCAACTTGATGGTCTCTTCCATGGCGACGACCGTGGTGGTCATAAGCGCCGAGAGGCCGACGAGCTTGATGTCACGCTCCTGCACGGTCTTGAGCACCTCTTGCGGGTCGACATCGCGGCCTAGGTCAAAGACGGTGTAGCCGTAGTTGTCGAGCAGCATCTTGACGATGTTCTTGCCGATATCGTGGATGTCGCCCTTGACGGTGGCCACGCAGATCTTGCCCTTGTCGGCGATCTCGCCGGCGGGCATCAGGCGCTTGATGGTGTCGAAGCCCACGCGTGCGGCTTCGGCCGAGGCCATGAGTTGCGGCAAGAAGAACTTGCCCTGGTCAAAGAGGACGCCCACCTCGTCGAGGGCGGGGATAAAGTGATTGTTGATGAGGTCCATGGCGTCGTGGTCTGCCAGCAGACGCTCGGTCTCGGCAGCGATCTCGCCTTTGCGGCCCGAGACGACCATGTGGCGGATGGGGTCGTCGTTGCCGTCGGTGCTGGTGACACCAGCGGCGGGCACGGTGTCGGTCGATGCGGCCTGAGCTGCTGCCGGGTTGGCGGCGATCTTATACGGATCGGTCCAGCCGGCGTAGCGCTCGATATATCCGGTTGAGCCCTCGTCCTCAACGCTCAGGACGCGATAGCTGTAGACGGTGTCCATAAAGCGCTTGGAGCCCGGGTTCATGATGGGGGCGTCCAGGCCCGCGCCGAAGGCGGCAGCCAAAAAGACCGAGCCCAGCAGCGGGCGGGCGGGCAGGCCAAAGCTGATGTTCGACACGCCAAGCGCGCATTTGACGCCTAGGCGCTCCTTGCACAGGGACATGGCGCGCAGAATCTGCTCGGCCTGGCGTTGATTGGTCGAGGCGGTCATGACCAGGCAGTCGATGAGGATGCGGTCCGGGCCGATGCCGTAGCGGGCGGCCTCGGCCACGATGCGCTCGGCGATGGCGAAGCGGGTCTCGGCGGTATCGGGGATGCCGCCTTCGTCGAGCGTAAGGCCGACGACGTTGGTGCCGTAGTGGGCAACCAACGGAAAGATCTCATCCATGATCTGCTGCTTGCCATTGACCGAGTTGATGATGGGCTTGCCGGCGTAGCGGCGCACGGCGGCCTCGACGGCCGCGGGGTCGGTGGAGTCGATCTGCAGCGGCAGCAGCGTGGAGCCCTGGAGCTGCTCGGTCGCCTGTTGGATGATCTTGACCTCGTCGATCTCGGGCAGGCCCACGTTAACGTCCAAGATGTCGGCGCCCTGCTCCTGCTGGCTGATGCCCTGGCTCACCACGTAGTCCAGATCGCCGTCGCGCAGGGCCTGCTGCAGGCGCTTTTTGCCGGTGGGGTTGATGCGCTCGCCGATGACGGCAATCTTGTGGCCGTCGCAGGGAAGGTCCACGACCGTTTGGGCGCTCGTGACCGACATGCTGGGCTTGCGGCGCCGCGGGCTGGGCGTGTGGTTGTCGATAAGCGTGCGCAAGGCCGCCATGTGCGCCGGCGTGGTGCCGCAGCAGCCGCCCACGACGCTCACGCCGTCGGCGATCATGCCGGCGACGGCCTCGGCGTACTCGGGTGCCTGGATGTCAAAGACGGTGTTGCCGTCGTCGTCCACGTGGGGGAGTCCCGCGTTTGCCTGCACCATGACGGGCTTGTCGGTGACGGTGAGCATGCGCGCGGCGAGTCCTCGGAGCTCGGCCGGGCCCTGGCTGCAGTTGATGCCCAGGACATCGGCGCCGATGGCATCGAGCGTGATGGCGGCGACCTCGGGGCTCGTGCCCAGGAAGGTGCGGCCGTCTTCCTCAAAGGTCATGGTGGCAAAAACGGGTAGGTCGGAGTTCTCGCGGCAGGCGAGGACGGCAGCCTTGATCTCGGCCAGGTCGGTCATGGTTTCGATGATAAAGAGGTCCACGCCCGCAGCGACGCCGGCGCGCACCTCCTCGGCAAAGAGGTCATAGGCCTCGTCAAAGCTGAGGGTGCCCAGGGGGCGCAGCAGGGCGCCGATGGGGCCGATGTCGCCGGCGACGTAGCGGGCGCCGGCCTCGCGGGCGCAGGTGACGGCCGCGGCAAAGACGTCTGCCACGGTGGCGGCGCCGTCGAGCTTGTGGGCGTTGGCGCCAAAGGTATTGGCGGTGATCACGTCACAGCCAGCCTCGACATATTGACGTTGGATATCGGTGATAACCTGGGGCCCCTCAAAGTTGAGCAGCTCGGGCAGAGCGCCCGCCTTCATGCCGGCGGCCTGCAACATGGTGCCCATGCCGCCGTCAAACAGCAGATGCCCCGTGCCCTCGATGGCCGCACGCAGGCGATCGTCCTTAATGCGCAGATCGTCGATCGTGCGCGTCTTGTACGTGGCACCGTTGCGACGGGCGGCATCAACGGGTGCCGCCAATGCAGTGCCGTCAGAATCATGAGTGATAAGCGGAGTAAACATCGAGGGCTCCTAATGGCTGGAATAGCAGGTGGTGTGGGCGGCGCGGAAGCGGCAGTTCTCGCGCATGCGGCAGATATTGCAGGTGGGGAGACTCTGGGCGTCGTGGACTTCGCCGTCGAACAGGCCGATCACCGCGGTCACGCTTTTGGTGGGCATAAGCAGGCTGGTGGGCGTGACGGTCAGGCCGATGAGCCGCGTGGCGTTGAGCGCATTGACGATCGAGCGCTGGGCCGAGAGCGGGCAGTCGCCGTAGCCGGGACTAAAGCGCCAGTTGCCGGCGAGTCCGTGTGCGGCGGCTGCAGCCTTGACCTGCTGGTCCATCTGCTCGACGGCGGCTTCCACATAGGCAGAGCAGGCGGCGTCGAGCACGGCGCCCTCCAGGGGATGTTGGGCTCCCGTGGTGCGCAGGCGACGCTCGGCGTCCATGCCGAGGGTGCATGCCATGAGCGCGGCAAAGCGGGCATCTTTGAGATGTCGATAGATATCGCGACCGCGCAGCTCAACGTTGGTGCCGACCAAGCGAATGCAAGGCTCACTTTGTTCGTCCACGCCCGTGGCATCGACGGCAAACACGCGGCGCACGCCACGGGGCTCAATGTCCAGTTCCAGACGTTCAACGACAAGCTCAATACGTCGTGACAGTTCGGGCTCAATCTGCTGACCGCCGTAACCCAGATACCGCAGCATCTCGGCACGGTCGACACGGGGATGGTGCGCAGCATCGACACGGTAAAGCGCCGGCGACGCAAGGTCGGCCGGCACTTCGACAGCGGTTGTATCGATGTGCGGTTTTTCCATTACCCCAGGCGCTCCATAATGGTCGCGGCGATCGCAGGACGGTTCATAGTGTACAGGTGCAGGCCGTCGGCGCCGTGCTCCTTGAGGTCGCAAAGCTGGCGGGCGGCATAATCTACACCGGCTGCCTGCAGGCTCTCGGGGTCGTTCTCGTACTTGGCGAGAATCTTGATGACGGGGGAGGGCAGCGACGCGCCGCACATAAAGACCATGCGGCTGATCTGCGACTTGCCCATAAACGGCATGATGCCCGCGGTAATGGGCACGGTGATACCGGCCTTGTCGGCAAGCTCGCGGAAGCGGTAGAAGCACTCGTTATCAAAGAAGAGCTGCGTCACAAAGAAGCTTGCGCCGGCGTCCTGCTTTTGCTTGAGGTATTCGACCGAGAGGTTGAGATCCTCACAGGCAATGTGGCCCTCGGGGTAGGCCGCGGCGCCCACGCAAAAGCCGGCGTCGATGAGCTCGGGGATGAGGTCGCGGGCGTAGGCGTAGTCGGAGGCGGGCTTGTCGTCCTCGGTCGCGCCGGCAGGGAGATCGCCGCGCAGGGCCAGGATGTTTTCCACGCCGGCGGTGCGGTACTCATCGATCTTGGCGGCGATATCGGCATGCGACCGGCCCACGCAGGTAAGGTGTGCCACCGAGGGTGTATCGAATTCGCTCGTAATCATATGCGCGATGGGGGCGGTGGTGGCACCGTTGCCCGAGCCGCCGGCCGAGCAAGTAACTGAGACAAAGCTCGGCGAAAGCTTGCACAGGTTGCCCGCCACCTCGCGAGCCGTGTCGAGGGTAAGCTCGCCCTTGGGCGGGAACATCTCAAACGAAACGGGTGCGGTGCCCTGGGATGCTGCCTGCTTAAAAACCTCGTCGACGCGCATATCGTGCTCCTCTAGATACGTAATAGTGTGATGTGTTGTAAGGATTCTACAGCACCACTGTGTCACGGTGGAGTTTCACTCGCTATTTGGGGATACCAATCAAAGATGCCTTGCTATCGGCATTCCCTATAACATGGCGGTCAATCTAAGATGGGGCAGTAAAGACTGGTATCTGATGTGAAATACCAGTTAATAGAGCCCCATCCCAAATTGACTACCCTTAAATCATGGGGAAAGGTCTGCAATTTATACAGTTGATTGGCTGTTAAGGGTGGCAATGCCGCTGCGATGCGGTAACCTCAATGATTGGTTTCGCGACAGCAACATAACGGTAATGTTGCGGAAACACGGCGAGTCTAAGCTATGACTCGTTCGTTAGTAATCAACACCGCTTCTCACGCGGTGCCGATACGAAGGGAGTTCCGTATGGCCGAACTTACTGACCGCTTCGGGACCATGGTGTTCTCGGAGGAAGTCATGAAGGACTACCTCCCCAAGGACATTTGGAAGCGCCTTGCTGCAACCCTCGAGGACGGTGAGCCGCTCGACCTGGATGTGGCCAACGCTGTTGCTCACGCTATGAAGGTCTGGGCCATCTCCAAGGGCGCTACGCACTACGCGCACTGGTTCCAGCCGCTTTCGGGCATTACTTCCGAGAAGCACGATAGCTTCCTCGAGCCCAACCACGACGGCACCGCCATTACCAAGTTTACGGGCAAGAACCTCATCCAGGGCGAGCCCGATGCTTCCAGCTTCCCCAACGGCGGCCTGCGCGCCACCTTCGAGGCCCGTGGCTACACCGCTTGGGATCCCACCAGCCCCGCCTTTATCAAGGACGATGTCCTGTGCATCCCCACGGCTTTCTGCTCCTACACGGGCGAGGCCCTGGACAAGAAGACCCCGTTGCTGCGCTCCATGACCGCGCTCTCGCGTGAGTCCAAGCGCGTTCTGGCGCTGTTTGGCAAGACCCCCAGGAAGGTCGTTCCTTCCGTAGGCGACGAGCAGGAGTACTTCCTGATCAAGAAGGACGCCTACCGCAAGCGCAAGGACCTGGTCATCACCGGCCGCACGCTCTTTGGTGCCGCTCCCTGTAAGGGTCAGGAGCTCGAGGAGCACTACTTTGGCGCAATCCGTCCCACCGTCTCGTCCTATATGAAGGACCTGGACAACGAGCTGTGGGCGCTCGGCATTCCCGCCAAGACCAAGCACAACGAGGTTGCCCCCTGCCAGCATGAGCTCGCCCCCGTCTACGGCGAGGTCAACGAGGCCATCGACCAGAACCTGGTCATGATGGAGAAGATGAAGCTCATCGCCTCCCGCCACGACCTGGTCTGCCTGCTGCACGAGAAGCCGTTCGAGGGCATCAATGGTTCGGGCAAGCACAACAACTGGTCGCTCGGCACCGAGTCCGAGAATCTGCTCGATCCGGGTGACACCCCGCTCGACAACCTGCAGTTCATCGTCTTCCTCACCGCGGTGATCGAGGCCGTCGATAACTATCAGGAGCTCCTGCGTGCCTCTGTTGCCTCGGCCGGCAACGACCATCGTCTGGGCGCCAACGAGGCTCCTCCGGCGATCATGTCCATCTTCCTGGGCGACCAGCTTACCGAGGTCGTCGAGAAGATCATCGACGGCAAGGCTTCCGTCCATGCCACGCGCGGCGTGCTCGACCTGGGCGCCGACACCCTGCCCAAGCTGATGCAGGACAACACCGACCGCAACCGCACCTCTCCGTTCGCCTTTACCGGCAACAAGTTTGAGTTCCGTGCCTGCGGCTCCGAGCAGAACGTCTCCGACTCCAACCTGGTGCTCGATGCCGCCGTGGCCAAGTCGCTCAAGTCCTTTGCCGACGCGCTCGAGGGCATGCCCGAGGACAAGTTCCAGGACGCCGCGCTCGAGTACTGCAAGAAGGTCCTGACCGATCATCAGCGCATCCTGTTCTCCGGCGACGGTTACTCCGAGGAGTGGCCCGTCGAGGCCGAGAAGCGCGGCCTTGCTAACAACAAGACCACGGCCGACGCTCTGCCCGCCTTTGTTTCCGATAAGGCCATTGCGCTCTTTGAGGAGACGGGTGTCCTGACCCGCGCCGAGGCCCAGTGCCGCTATGACTGCAAGCTCGAGAAGTACAACAAGCTCATGAACATCGAGGCTACCACGATGGTTCGCGAGGCGCGTCGTACCTATCGCCCGGTCATTACCGCCTATGCCACCAAGGTCGCTAAGGGCCTTGAGACTATTCGTGCCGCCGGTGCTGAGGCCGCCATGCAGTGCGAGCAGAACACGCTCAACAAGCTCTGCAACGGTATCACCGCCATCAACGACTCCATCAAGGCGCTCGACGCCGTACATCAGAAGGCCGAGGCTCTCGATGGCCAGGAGCAGGCCAACGTATACGCGCACGAGGTCGTTCCCGCTATGGATACGCTGCGTGCCGCCGTGGACGCAATGGAGGAGATCGTGGCCGCCGACTACTGGCCGGTTCCGACCTACGACGACATTCTGTTCTACGTGTAGAACGTAACCGACATATCGTCACGGTATTGAGCCGGGGTCCGCATCGCGCGGGCCCCGGCTATTTGTTTGCGAAGGACGCTTTGGATCCCGCTTTGCAACTGATTCGCCCACGCAATAAGGGGTCGTGGGCAAAAAACGTCAAATATGAGTACTGTCACAAGCCCTGTAGCATTATCTTTTTGCAAAATATGCAGTGTTACGCAACATATGTCCAAGTACTTAGCTGATAAATGCCTGCAATTCCTCCGCCATAGGACGCCTTGTGTCCAAATCGCCTTCTGATGGCATGAAATCGCTGTTACTAAATTGGTAACAGTACTCATATTTGCTATTTTTTGTCCACGGGCCCTTGGATGACAGTGTGATTTTATGCCTTCGGGGTTCGAATCCCGGCGTATGGGTAGCAAAAAGCCCGTCACCGCGGGGGTAACGGGCTTCTCGTTTCAAATGGTGCCCCGTTTGCAAGAATACTCGAACGATGATGACCGTCGTGAACGGGGCGGTCTACCTCATGATGCCGAGAGCGGCCTAGATCTTGAGCACCTGACCGGGATAGATGACGTTCGGGTTGCTGATGCCGTTCTTGGCTGCGATGGCCTGATAGGTGGTGCCGAACTTGGCGGCGATTCCGGAGAGCGTGTCGCCGCTCTTCACGGTGTAAGTGGTCGCCTTGTCCTTGCCGTTGATGATGTTCTGCGCCTCCTGATACTTGCCGCCGCACGCCTCGATGACGGTCTTCCGCACCGGGTTGTTGCCGTACTTCCCGGCGTTGATCCACTCGGCGAGCGTGGAAGCGGAGGCGTTGTGCGTGTCGTTGATGAAACCCTGAACCTCGTTGTATCGGCTGCCGCAGTAGTCCTTGCGGGCGTCGTCGTTGATGTTGTTCGTGACGATGTGGTAAACGAGGTCGAGCGTGGAGCCGAACGGCGCGGAGTCCGCCGGCTTGGACGGGGACGGCGCAGGGGTCGAGGTGCTGCCGCCGGGGTTGGCGTACTTCTTCCACGCCGCAGCGTCCATGTACGCCTTGTTCAGGTCGAGGTTGCCGCTGTAACCGGAGAGGCGACCGCACGAGCTGTACTGGCGGATGGCGCAGCTATACGTGCCCTCGTTCCAAGGCGCGTCCTGATAGCCGGTCGCGTTCATGTTGGCGTACTGGGCAATCCACAGGGCGCAGTTGAGTGCGTCCGCAACGGGCTTCACCTTGGCCATGCGGCTCTGCTGCACGTAGATGATGGGAGGGATGCCGGTGCGGTCGATGACGCGCTGTGCGACCTGACGCAGGTAGTCCTCGTTGCCCCATGCGGCGTTCTGCTGGCTCTCCCAGTCGAGGCACAGGACGCCCTTGCCGATCCAGTTCTTGATGTTGTCGATGAAGAAGTCGGCCTCGCCGATAGCGCCGGAACCGTCGATGTAGTGATATACGCCGAAAAGCTTGCCACGAGCGCGGGCCTGCTCGACCTGACGCGCGCAGTCCGGGGAGACGTAGGTCTTGCCCTGCGTGGCCTTGGCGATGATGAAGTCATAGGGAACGGCGTCGAGGTTGATGCCGTTCTGCCAGTTGCTGATGTCGATACCGTTCATGGACATTTCTAGCCCCTTCCGATCGAGATGAAGTAGTCCCAAGCGACGGCGTTGAACTCGTCGTAGTCGAGTGCGACGGGATACGCCTCGCACGGGTCGTGGATTGTGATGTGGCCGTAAAGGTTCTCCGTTATGAGCACCACGTGGCCGCCGTACTCGCGCCCGTCCTCGTGGAGCGCGCCCTCCATGGTTCCGAACACCAGACGCCCGGCGGCGGACTCCTCAAGCGCGCGCTCGCGATCCTCGTAGAGAACCGTGTAGTTGAGCGTCGGGTCTTGCTTCGCCATCCACTCGCAGAAGCCGGGCATGTAGTTCTGCCCGTCCTGAACGTAGTCGTTGCCCACGAGGTTGAGCAGCATGGCGGGCGTGCACGTCTCACCGGAAAGCCTCTCCCATGCCATGGCGGCGCACGTGAGGCCGCAGCCGCTCGTTGCGAGGTCTGCGCCGGCGTAGGGAAGCCCGCCCCACCGCTCGTCCGTCTGCATGTGGAGCGGGACTTGCGGCTCGGCGGGCGTGTCGTACACCACGGGAAGCTGCTCCGGCTCCTCCTTGACGGGCTGCGGCTGAGTCCAGACCACGAGCGCGCCGAAGAGGAACAGGGCGACGAGAAGGAGCGCTACTGCTGCTTGGAGAGCGGGCTTGTGCCCTCCTCCACCTCCGGCACGCCCACGATGCTCGTGAGCACCGACGCGACCGCAGCCGTCGCCGCGAGCGCCGCGATCTGCGGCCAGTCCAGCGCGGTAATGGAGACCACGGTCGTTCCCATGGCGGCGAGCGCCGTCTGGGCTGCGGTCTTGACGGCGCGGACGCCCGCCGCGACGCACCACTTCTTGATTCCGTCCTTGGTCATGGTTGAACCCCTTTCTAACCTTCATCGCCCGCTCCCTTGCGTCGGACGACGATTGCGTGAACCTCGTCAATCTGCTTGGCCATGTGCGAGGTGGTCTGGTCGATGCGCTGGGCGGTTGCCTCGGTGTGCTCCAAGCGCCCGCCCATCTCGTGACTTCGCTCCTTGGAGTCGCCGACCTGCGTAGAGAGCACCTCTAGGATTCGCGTCTGCGCCTGCTGTCCGTTGGAAAGCGTCTCGATGACGCGCGTCTGCTCGTTCTGGGCTGCGACCTGCTGCTGGGTTGTCTTGATGCGCTCGCGCTCGCGGGAGTCGAGGGCCTTGTCCGCCGTCTCCTGCACCTCGATGCGGTAGCGCTCGATCTCAAGCTTCTTCTCCTCGATGGCGCGCTCGTTCTCAAGCTGCTTCTCCTTGAGGGCGCGGCGCTGCGGCATGCCCCACTTGACGACCACGAAGCAGACAGCCGCGACGGTGAAGGCGAGGAGGGCGGCGAGCGGCTCGGCTATGGCGGCGGCCTCGAACCCTCCCGCTAGGGCGTCCCCGCTCATGCCTCCTCCGGCACATAAGCGGAGGGGGCCGTCGCAAGCTCGGCCTCGCAGGCGTTGATCTTGGCGCGAAGCTCCTCGCGCTGAGCCTTGACCGGCTCCCATTCCTCGTCGGGTATAACGCCGTCAGCGTGCTTGAGGGCCTTGTAGTCGCTCTGCACGAGAAGCTGCTTGTAACCGTTGATCTCGGCCTCGATGGCCTCTCTGGTTCGCTCCATGGCGCACTCCTTTCATAGGGTGCGCACATCGTATGGGCGGCGTGAGATTACGCGGCGGCCTTGAGCCTAGTCAGGGTCAGGATTTCCGCTCCGGGGGGGGGGGTATTCATTGCCGAACAGCTCCCTGTAGAGCCTGTCCATGCTGAGGACGGTTTCGTGCGCGTCGAGCCTGAGCATGCCGCCGCGCCAGCTCTGGTATGACTGGCTTATCTGCCTCAGCGTGATCTCGCCACGGTCGAGCATGCGGCGCATCGCCTTGAGCTTGCGGCGCTCTCGGGTTATGGCCTCGCGGCTCGGACGCACGACGACCTTGCCCGTGGGGCCGTAGTAGAACCGCTTCTTGAGGAACCGGAAGCCGCGCGAGAGCTTGACGATCCGCGTCTTCTTCTTGTTGATCGTGATGCCGAGGTCATCGCACAGTATCTCGATGCAGGCCAAAACCAGCCTGAGCTTGTCCTTGCTCATGTCGATGTAATATGAATCGTCCATGTAGCGGCCCGTCGCCTCAAGCCCCGCCATCTCCTCGGCCCAGTGGTCGATGGGGTTCGGGAGCGCAACGGCCAATATCTGGTTCGGCTCGCTCCCTAGGCCGAGGCCAACGTCCCCGCACGCGTCTATGAGGCTTTCCGTGAGCGCGACGAGCCTTTCGTCATCGAGCGCGCGCCGCACGAGCCGCTTGGCCGCGTCGTGGTCGATGCGCGCGAAGTAGTCGCTGAAGTCCACGAGCAGGACGTAGCCCTCGGTTCCGTGACGCCGGTAGTGCCGCGCGAGCTGGTTCTTGAGTCGCGCTATCGCGTAGTCGACGCCCCTGCCCTTCATGTTGGCGGAGTTGCCGGCGGTGAGCGTGGGCATGATCGCTGGAACGAGCGCGTTCTGGCTCAGCGACTTGTGTACGACCCGCTCGCTGAAGTGCACGGACGATATGTGCCGCAGCTTTCCGCGCTCAATGAGGTCGAACTCATGGAAGCCGCGCCGGATGTCCTCGCCGTTCAGCAGGTCTTGGCGCGCCTTGTGCACGTTGCCCAGAACGTGGAGGCAGTAGCCCTGAACGGACGCCTTCCACGACACGCCGCGCCTCGACTTCATGGCGGCGTCGTAGAGCGCGTTCATGTCGGCGATCCTCTCAAGCGTGAGGCCGTCTATCCTCTCGGCCCTGTTGCGGGCGCGCTTTTCCTCGCGCCTAGCCCTGCGGGCAGCGCGCCTATCGTCTGAGTTCATGGAGGGCACCCCGCACGGCTAGCATTGGCGCTCTGACAGCCGCTTTGCGGGGAGGCCATGAAACCGGGCTGAGCGCCGGAGCGCCCGGCCATGCAAGAAGCGTCCGGCTCCCCGCGCGGGGTGCATATTTACGGCGCTGGGGCCGATGGTCGCGCCTTCCTTCCTCTTTGCGCTCGGCTTTCGGCTCTCGCTTACTCGGTCTGGCAGTGAAAGGGAATCCGGGGCGGGGCCGCACCCACGTGTTGCGAGGGGAGTTGTTGTTGGCGTTGCCGTTGTTGTTGCAATAGCAGACGTTGGACGCCGAACCACCCATGACGGAGCGAAGCCACCAATTGACGCGAATAACAAAGCGCAACCGCTACGCATTATAGCCGCCCGGCTGGTCGAGCACCACGGCCTCAAGGCGCTCGGCCTCGGCCCTCGCGGCGGCAAGCCTGTCCTCCGCCGACTCCTTGCCGATTATGCGCGTGTACTTGCGCTTCTTGGAGACCTTGTCCGCCTCGTCGCGGATCATGCCGGAGACGCGCTCAAGCTCGCTCGCGGTGGTGCACTTCATGGCGATTAGGCACTGGAAGTCCTGCTCAAGCTGGTCGCAGTCGGCCAGAGCGAGGCCGAGGTAGCGCTTTCGCTCAAGGACGTTGTACGAGTTGCTCGGGTAGAAGCGGTTGGCCCTGTTGACGTTGTAGACGAGCGAGCGGGCGGTCTCCGCGATCGGAGCGCCCAGTATGAGCCGCTTGCGCTTGGGGACTACGCTCTCGCGCATCACGAGGGAAAGAACCTCGATACGGATGTCCACGGCGAGGCTCAAGTAGTCGGAATCGGCCTCTTTCCTGTTTCGCTCGAATACTTGGCTCATTTCGCCTCCAAAAATCGGCCCGCTTCGCGGGCAATATAAAGATCAAAACGATGGCGACCGCACAAGGCGGTCGCCGTAAGTATAGCTATGGTTCAGCTGAAGTCTCAGCTGAGGAGGAAGCCGGGGCGGGGCCGCACCCACGTGTCGCGAGGGGAGGTGTAGCCGGCGGTGCCGTTGCTGCTGCAAGAGCAGACGTTGGACGCCGAACCACCCATGACGGAGCGAAGCCACCAATTGACGCGAACTTTCACTCTG
>ENA-OQIH01000006-OQIH01000006.1-human-gut-metagenome-genome-assembly--contig:-NODE-6-length-214865-cov-8.835326_pt1 | contig 214865 bp, 166 predicted proteins | sample MGYA00242575_ERZ504740 | MGnify/ENA primary metagenome ERZ504740 (study PRJEB26092, sample SAMD00036192) | human gut metagenome | host: Homo sapiens | study: EMG produced TPA metagenomics assembly of...
CGCGGCGTGGGCAACTCCTTCCAGGCGCTCGAGGACGGCACCGCCTACACCTACCTGGTGGACGCCCACTGGTCGCTCGAGCTGAAGAGGACCTACACCTTCGTGAACCTCGCCGATCCGGAGCTCGCCATCGAGTGGCCCATCCCGCTGGATCAGGCCACCGTCTCCGAGGCGGACAAAAACCACCCGATGCTCAAGGACGTCATCCCCATGGCGCCCAGGCGTACCCTCGTCACCGGCTGCAACGGCCAGCTGGGTCATGCGGTCCGCGCGCTCGCCGAGGAGCGCGGCGTCGCGAAGGACTTCGACTTCTGCGACATCGACACCTTCGACATGTCCGACCCGGACGCCTACGCGCAGTACGACTGGTCGCTCTACGGCACGGTCATCAACTGCGGCGCCTACACGGCGGTCGACAGGGCGGAGACCCCCGAGGGCCGTGTCATCGCCTGGAAGGCCAACGCGACCGGCCCCGCCCTTCTCGCCCGCACCTGCGCCGAGTACGGGATCACCCTCGTGCACGTGTCCTCCGACTACGTCTTCGACGGCACCGCCGAGGTGCATGACGAGGACGAGCCTCTCAGCCCGCTGTCCGTCTACGGCCAGACCAAGGCCGCCGGCGACATCGCCGTGGCAGGGTGCCCGCGCCACTACATCATGCGCTCCAGCTGGGTCATCGGCGAGGGACACAACTTCGTGAAGACCATGAAGGCACTCTCAGACCGCGTCGCCGACCCGGAGGACAAGCTGGAGCAGGTTACCGTCGTGGACGACCAGCTGGGCCGCCTGACCTTCACGCGCGACATGGCCGAGGCGACCTTCCACGTGCTGGACGCGAAGGCCCCCTACGGCACCTATAACTGCACCGGCTCCGGCGCGGTGAAGTCCTGGGCGGACATCGCCCGCGCCGTCTTCGAGGCCGCCAACGGCAACGGGGACAAGGTCGTGCCGGTATCGACCGCCGACTACTACGCGAATGCCGCCGGCCCCATCGCCCCGCGCCCGGTCCACTCCGCGCTCGACCTCTCCAAGCTGGAGTCCGCCGGCTTCCACATGCCCGACTGGGAGGAAGAGCTGGGGGAGTACCTCAAGGCTTTCGCCATACAGGATGGTGAAGCCTGATGTTTGGTCAATATGGTCCTTCCGAGACGTTTAAAAATGTGTGGGCGCTGCTTCTCACCAAGGTGTTGTTCCCTGGTGCGAGACTTGTCCGCCGCCCCTTTTACCTTCGTGGTGGCAAGTGTCGCTTCGTTTATGGTGAGGGCTTCACCTGTGGTTATTCTTGTCGTTTCGACCTTGCTGGTGACGGCACCCCTCTAATTGTTGGCAAGAACTGCAAGATAAACGATCGAGTTCATATCTCTGCGCATGAGAGTGTCGTTATCGGAGATAACGTGCTCATGGCTTCGAATATTTTTATATCTGATAACAGTCATGGGTCCTATGACGACGATCCCTCGTTGCCCGATATGGCGCCCGATGATCGAAAGATCGTTACTAAGCCCGTGCGCATTGGCGATAACGTGTGGATAGGCGAAGGTGCAGCGGTGATGCCTGGTGTGAGCATTGGAAACGGCGTGATTATCGGTACCAATGCGGTGGTGACTCATGACGTTCCCGACAACGTAATCGTTGCCGGGGTTCCCGCTAAACCCATTAAACGATTTGTCGGTGAGGGGTGGCTTCCCAGTGGAAAACGGTAAGACCCCAAAGGTAAGCATCGTCGTCCCCATGTATAACGTGGGCGAATGCGCCGCGGCTTGTCTTCGCTCCCTTATGGGCCAGACGTATAAAAATATAGAAATTTTGGTCGTTGATGACGGGGCGACCGACGATACGGCAGATATCTGTGTCCGTACCATTGCAGATGACGATCGCGTTAAGCTTGTGCACAAGGAGAACGGAGGCCTATCCTCCGCTCGAAACTTCGGCCTTGCCTGCGCCACAGGTGACTTCGTTACATTTGTGGACGGTGACGACGTTCTGGACGAGAGGGCTGTAGGACATATGGTTGCCCTTGCGCAGAAGACCGGTGCGCCCCTTGTCACATGTGAATATAAGAAAATTGACTCGACTGAAGACTTTGGTTGTCAAGAGATTGGTGAAGGCAAGATCGTTTCCGGCGACGAACTTCTTGGAATGTTGCTTCTGCTTAACGGTGAGTCCGGCTCTGCCTGCGCGAAGCTGTACGCTAGGGAACTATTCCCACTCCTTGCGTTTCCCGAGGGGCAACTGTTCGAGGACTTTGGCGTTGAAGCTACTGTCTTCTCTAGCGTTGATAAGGCTTGTATTTCTGGCGCAGAGCTTTATGGCTATCTTGCCCGCGAGGGTTCCATTACTACGAATAAGAAATACGAAGACAAACACCTTGAGGGCATGGAAGCGTCTTTGTCAACTGTGAGAGACGTGGTTGATGATAGACCTGAGTTGAAAGATGCGTTTGCTTGCTTTGAGGCTTTTTGCTCTCTTCGCGTTGCGTCGAGGCTGGATTTGAATAAATGCATCGACAGGCGCAAGGCTAAGGCTTATATCCTTAATGCGAGGAAACGCTGCAGGAAGGTCGCCGGCAACCCTCTTGCGAGCAAGACTTGGCGCTTTCGCTGCGGGCTTTTTGCATCTTCGCCAGCACTTCATAATCTTGTATACAGCCTTTACGGCAACTTGACCGGAAAGGTCGTAGGATGATGGATACACTCGAGCTTGATTTGTCAAACTCGCATCGCATTGCTCCTCGCAAATCTGACGCCGGTGCATATAACAACGCCTATTTTCTCCTCGCCCTTCTATCATGCTTTCTCTTTCCTTTTGCTTCGATTTTCTTCATTATTCTTTATATTAGGTCCGAGAAGCATTCGAGTGTGGGCTTGGCGATTCTTGTTGGTCTTTGCTCTGGCGCAATTGCCTATGGGGTTAATACGACATTAATGGCTGACATTGATCGATATACCAACAGTCTGCCTATCTTTCGTGAGACATCATTTTGGGACCTCCTTTCAATCAAGGGTGTCTATTCCTCTGTGGGGTCTCATGGTTACAACCTTTTTGCTTGGATTGTTTCGAGATTTAATGATGACCATCTTCTGCGAAGCGCAGTTACAGCAACTTTTTACTCAGTCTTGGCCTTTATTGTTGACGATTATGCCGCGCTTCAGGGGTGGTCGTTTAGGAGGACTTGTGCCGCCCTTTTGATTTCAGTGGCAATCCCACCGTTTTTCAACGTTCTCTCTTATGCAAAAAGTACCCCGGCTTTTTCGTTGCTTCTGTTGGCACTCTATTTGGACTTTGGGAAGCGTACCGGGCCGGTTGTATTGATTTTGCTTTACGCCTTTGCCGCCTCTACTCATTCATCTGTTTTACCGGTGATAGCTTTAAGAGTTGTGCTGCTTTTCGTAAAAAATGAGATTGCCATTTACGGCATCAGTCTTGCATTACTTCCTTTATCGAATATGCTTTCCGCCGCCTTACCGGCCTCCTTCAGGACGATACCTGTTCTTTCTCTATTTATGAGCGCTTTGGATAAGTTTTCTGTATATAGCGAGTTCAGCGATTGGGGATGGGCCGCGGCATCTCAACATAGTGTGTTGCTTATGGGGTACCGATATTATTTTGAAGCTATCGCTGTTTTCTGCATCCTTTTGGTGTTTAGGCGTTACGACGTTTCTAAATCCGGTTTGCTTGTTTTTTCAGGCATTTGGTCTGCCCTATGCATTGCAGTTTCAGTATTTTTTGCCGCAGATGTTTTCTTTCGGTATGCGATGCCTTGCTCAACGTTGTTTGTCTTAGCTTCTTTGAGTCATAAGGATGATGCCGTAAATCTATTTATAGATATCGCACTTGCGATTATTGCGGTTATCGGTTTTGTCGTTCAGTGGGCTTATCTTGCAAGCGTCGCCGATATGTCCTGCTTTATTCTTCATGGTTTGTTCGGAGTTTAGTTTTGAGTTCTCAACACAAACATTTCTACAGCAATGTCGTTTGGCAGTACGGACTGCAGATTGTTAAGTACATTTTTCCCCTCATTACGCTGCCTTATCTGACTCGTGTGCTTCTGCCGGAGGGTTACGCGATCTACGCGTATGTTGTGTCGTTCATGACTTTCGCCCAGACTTTCGTCGATTTTGGCTTCAACCTTTCCGGTACTAAACGCATAGCAAAATCCGAGACTGTCGAAGAGGAGAACCGGGCTATCGGCGCTGTGACAGAGGCTCGCCTATTGCTTGGTGTAGTGACCGGCGCTGTCGTTGTTGTTGTGGCCTGGTTCATCCCCATTACTCATTCGAACATGCTATATACCATGCTTGCATTTGTTGCTGTATTCGGTAAGGCACTTGCTCCGGACTTTCTTTTCCAGGGACATGAAAACATGGGTCCATTGACGACTCGCTATTTTGTCTCGAAGGGTGTCTCTACTGCCTTGACGTTCGTCGTTGTCCATTCTATCGATGACATTCTGTGGATTCCTATTCTCGACATCCTTTCGAGCGTTATTGCCCTTGCCTGGTCTTTCATTTCCGCCAAGCGAATGTTCGGTACCACCATTACGTTCGTGCCCCTATGCGAGGCGCTTTCAGAGCTGAAGGTTTCCGCGCTCTATTGTTTCTCGAACATGGCCTCCGTCGTTTTTTCCGGTTTCACTACGCTTTTGATTGGTATCGTGATTACCAACAAGGCGATGATTTCCTACTGGTCCCTTGCTGTGACTGCAATTAATGCCATCCAGTCCCTTTATTCGCCAATTGTGAACAGTCTGTACCCCCATATGGTCAAGGGGGGTGACTACGGTTTTGCAAGGAAGTTGCTCCTTGTCTCTATACCCGTCCTGCTCATTGGCACCATCGCTTTCGCAGCACTTTCCGATGTAGTTATGCTCGTGCTCGGTGGCAAGGACTATCTATCAGGTTCCTGGGTTATCGCCTGGGCTTCACCCGTACTCGTGTTTTCCTTCTATGCAACGATGATCGGCTGGCCGATTCTTGGCGCCTCTGGCAAAGTCACTGAGGTTACCTTCACCACAGTTGGATCTGCTGTATTTTGCATTGTTTCGCTTTTGACCGTGTCTGCAATAGGAGTCGCAAGTTTGCAGGTCATTTGCATCGTCCGTTGCCTTACTGAGGCAATTATGTGCGTGAGTCGCATTTGGCTCGCGCGCGGATACTTGTTTCCGTCTCGAAGTGTTACCGCCGATTGCGAAAGGTAAGGAATAAGAAATGAAAAAGTGTGTCGGTATATTGTCACGCCATGCAGTGCCGAACTACGGTTCCATTCTGCAAGCATATGCCCTTCAGGATGCGTTCGCCTCAATGGGTATCAATGCTGAGTATGTTGACTACCGCATCCCCCGAGACTTTCCTTTAGCAGATGCCATGAGGACCTCTGGCGCGCTCGGTCCGATTCGTGCGATTCCAAAAGCGATTGGTGCCCGTAAGTTCGAGGCGATGAGGAGTGATTTGTTGAGGCAGAGCCGTAGGGTTACCGACTCAGAAGAGCTCGGTAAGCTTCTTGCGGAGTATCCTGTCCTTTGTGTGGGAGGCGACCAAGTGTGGAACATCATGTCTGATGGAAACATCGAGGGCGCCTACCTTTTGGAGAGCGCATCAGACGATGCCTACAAGTTCTCCTTCTCTTCCTCCTTTGGTAAAAATGGCCTCGATCCACGCGAACGCGAACGTGCCGCCAAAGCGTTTGCGCGCTTTGATAGGCTTTCAGTGCGCGAGGAAAGTGGGCAGAAAACTCTTGAGGAAATGGGACTTGAGGCGCAAACCGTTGTCGACCCCGTGCACCTGCTCTCAAAGGAGGCCTGGTTTGATCGTGTTGAGCCTCGTGCTCCCCGTGGGGTGAATGGGAAGTACTGCCTGATCTACAACCTGCATCCAAGCGATGCATTCGACCGCTATTCTGCTGCCGCATGCAAGTCACTCGGCCTCGAGGTCGTTAGCATTCGTCCGTCGCTTCGTAAGACGATGGGGAAGAATTTGTTCTACCCGTCGCTTCATGAATTCCTTTGGCTGTTTGACAATGCTACCTGCGTGCTCACGGACTCATTCCACGGGACTGCTTTTTCGTTGCTGTTCAATACGCCCTTTGTCGATATTCTGCCTGAGCAGTATGCGGAGCGTAACAAAGCAATTCTTTCTCGCTACGGGTTGGATTCCCGCATAAGCACGGAGCTTCAGCCAGAAGAGCTTTGCCTCAACGATTTTGATTGGGCGGGCGTCAATGAGTCACTTGCCGTCAACCGTGAGTCCTCCTTGGAGTTCCTTTGTGACACCGTTGGCGAGTTCTCCGCCTGTCTTGCTCGCTAGAATAATGAATGGAAGGTCGTATTTTGAGTCAGCCATCTGTTTCCATCATCGTCGCTGTTTACAAATCTGAACAATTTCTGCCGAAGCTTCTTCATTCCTTTGAGGTTCAAACCCATAAGAATCTCCAGATTATTCTCGTTGACGATGGTTCTCCCGATGACAGCGGTCGCATCTGTGATGACTATGCTACACGTGACCCTAGGGCTATTGTTATTCACAAGCCTAATGGCGGCACTTGCTCCGCTAGGAATGCGGGACTTGGTGTCGCGACGGGTGACTATCTCATGATTGTGGACGGTGACGACTGGCTGGAGCCCGATTGCGTCGAATATTTGGTCGACTTGGCAGAGAACACCGGCTCCGACATGTCCTACTCGGTGAATCTCTTTACAACGCGCGATAGGGAGCAGATTGTTGAGGATGTCCGAGAGACCTGGTCGGCAGAGCGCGCTACCTCTGCCATCATCTATCCCTTTATGAGACTAGGGCCTTGGAATAAGTTGTACAAACGCTCCGTAGTTGTCGACAACAATATTTCGTTTTCCGTTCCTTGGTTCGGCGAGGGTCTGTACTTTGCTACCGAGGTTGCACAGCACTCTAATCATGTGGGCGTCGGTAGACGTAAGGTTTACAACTACCGTTTGAATAACATGGGTAGCGGTCTTACCAACCACAACGTTCAAAATGGCAAGAACGCCCTTGGAAATATTAAATTCATTAAAGAGAACTTGACTCTGGACACTCCGATGGTTCGCCACGCATGCGATTGGCATATCTGGCGAAACTACGAGTTCCTACTCACTCAGATAATAGGTGCGGATGAAATGGACTCCGAAGGTGAACTCGTGAAAGAATGTACGGCGTACGTTAGGAAGAACTGGCTGTCCGTGTTCAAGAACAGCGAGGTCGGCCGTTCCGAGAAAGTAAAGATTGCATGCTGCGGAATGGCACCCGTGCTTTACGCGAAGCTGGTCATAGATCGAAATCGGAAGGGGCTCGAGGCCGATAAAGGCAAGTTCATGGATGTCGAGGAGTAGGTGCATGGCGAATTTAAAGCACGCAATCAAGCAGGGCATCGTCGCTCTCAAAGCCAAGAATATACAGCCTGTGATGCAGACCGTCGGCGATGAATCCTTGCTCAAGGGGAAGACCGCCCTCGTAGTGGGAGGCTCAGGCGGTATCGGCAAGGCGGTCGCCAAGGCGTTCCTGAAGAACGGCGCGAATGTTGTCATCGCCGGCACTAGGCGCGCGAAGGTCGACAAGGTGGTGTTAGAGCTTGGCGGGAATTGCGCCGGGGTTGTTGTCGACCTTGCCGAGCCAGACACCTTTTCGAAAGTCATCGACGAGGCGGTGGCATTCTACGGCCCCATCAATATCCTAGTCAATTCTGCCGGCGTTCACACCGAGGACGTCTCCATGGGCGGGTTTCTCGATTTTTCAGTTGAGGAATACGATCGCATCTTGGACATCAACCTGCGCGGCGTCTACTTCATGGTGCAGTCTGTTGCAAAGCGCATGATTTCCGATAAGGTCAGCAATGGGCATATCCTTATCGTCTCGTCCTCGGCCGGCAACGAGCCCGCATGGTCTCCCTACCGCGTGTCGAAGTGGGGCCTGAAGGGCATCACTGAGGGCATGGCATCCGCCCTGGTTCCTCATGGCATTGTAGTCAACGCGATTGCGCCCGGCAGTACGGCGACTCCTCTTCTTGACGTCGAGAAGGGCGACAGCATCTCCGCTGAGGACAACAGGCTTGGCAGGTTCGCCATGCCCGAGGAGATCGCAGAGTTCGCCGTGATGTTGGCCAGCCCCATGGGCGACATGGTCGTTGGTGACACTTTGTACGTCTCCGGTGGCCGTGGGGTCTGTGATATCCGGTAGCGGCTTTGCGGGCGCTTTAAAGTATGAGATCGCCTTTACCGCAGAAGCAGCCTGACTGCCTCGGAGGCTTGCGTCGAACCGTCTTCGAGGGAGACTAAGCATCGGAACAGCCTCTTTGCCAAGCCTTCGGTTGCAATGAAACTCATGGTGCAACTTTTCGAGGTGACACCTCCGATTGCGGTGTTGTACCAGGTCCTGCCTCCGTTGTCAGAACATTGCCATTGAAATGCGGCCGCGTGCTCAGCGTCGATTGAGAACGAGGCCTCAATTCCTACGCTCGTTGCGCAGTCTTTCGGCTGCGTGGTGATCCTCTCTTTATTTGACAATAACGAGAGTTTGGCGTTTTGAGTCGCGGCCGTTGTTCCATCCTGGAAGGTGACAACGCACCTGTAGAGACGTTTCGCAAGTGCGGGACTGGCGGTGAACCGCAGCGTAGGCTGCTTTGAGGCGGCATTGCCAATCCCGGTGTCGTACCAGCCCTTTCCATCATTGTCGGAACATTGCCACTGGTACGAGATGGCACCTAGGGCTCGCACGGAGAAAGAGGCTTCGGATCCTGTCGAGGCAGCTGTGTCTCGCGGTTGCCCGGTTATTTGGTTAGCGCTTAGTTTTAGTTGCGCAGTGCTTGAAGCCGAGCTAGTCCCATCAGGGAAGAACGCCAAGCATCTATAGCGGCGTTTTGTCAATCCCGTACTTGCAGTGAACTCGATTCTCGCCTGCGTGGAAGTCTCACCTCCGATTCCTGTGTTGTACCATGTTCTGCCCTCATTGTCGGAGCATTGCCACTGGAACGAAGTAGCCCGCTCTGCTTCGATGGCGAAGAACGCTGTTGACCCTGCGGTAGTTGTGCAGTCTTCGGGCTGGGAGCTGATGGCGTATCGGGCGACAAGGACGAGGCGTGCGGGCTCGCTTGCGAGGGTGCTGCTGTTTGGGAACGAGACTAGGCAGCGGTAGAGCCTCTTCGCGAGCTGGGCATTGGATGCAAACCTCAGGGTTTTCTGCCTGGAAGTTTCGCCGCCTATACCCGTGTTGTACCAACTCGAACCTCCGTTGTCGGAGCATTGCCATTGGAACGATGTCGCGCTTGGTGCCGTTACGGTGAATTCGGCTTGGGCTCCGCTGTATAATTCACAGTCCTTCGGCATGGTTGTTATGGCGTACGTGGTCTCATAGCTTGCCATGAAGTCGTACTTGGCGCTCCATTTGCTGTTCGATTCTTTTGTGACGCTAGATGCTGCCATAAGCTCAACTTTTGCGCCATCAGTCTTCCACTCCCTCAGATTCATCGCATAAGCAACAATCCCATTCTGAATTCCCGAGATGCTCGGCGGGAACGACTGGTTATCAGCATCAATAGAAAAGCTTTCTGCCTTAGCATCCAAGTGCTGCTGAATACGGTCGGCATACTTTTCGGCCCATTCATCAGCCTTGCCGTTTCGCACAAAGTAATTGTTGGATAGGTCGGTCGAGCGGTAGGCGTAGTCGGTCTTCTGGTAGTTAGCCGTGTGGTCGGAGTGGGCGATTGCCATGAGCTCGTCAGTCAGGCCAAAGTACAGATGGCGCTGGTCCAGGTCCCCGTACCAGTTGTCGCTGGTGTCGTCCCAGGTTAGGTCCATCTGGCACCATTTGCCGTCGATCTTTACGGCGTTCCAGGTGTGGCCGTTGCCGGTGATGCGGCCGTTGGCGATGCCCGCGGCGTCAAGGAGCTTGGAGTAGATGCGCTGGTAGCTCTCGCAGGTGCCCTGGTGGCGCGTGAGGCCGCTTTCGGCCGAGCACCAGTTGAGGCTGTGGTCGTACTCCAGCTGGTCAAGAGTCCAGTCGTGCAGCCACAGGGCGCGGGCGTAGTCGGACCCGTCGGTATCGGCGCTGCATTTGTCGACTGCGGACTTCACGATGGCGCTGACCGCCGGATAGGCGTCGTCGTTCGCGCTCGCAAACACGTTTGAGCGCAGATAGTACACGCCGGCCGCCTTATCCATCAGGTAAAAGCGCAGGTAATAGGTGCCGCTAGCGGTCATTTCGAACTGGTAGTCGTGCGATGTGCATTCGCCGGTGTATTGCTGCCACTGGTTACGGCTGGGGTCGGCAACGCTTTCGCTGCTACCGTCGGGATCCATATACGTCGGTGCGTCCATGCGGAATTGGTACGCACCGCTTCCGCCCGTCGTAGTCACATGGAACGTGGTCTCCTGGCCGAGCCTCGGGTCGTTCCATTGGACGGTGAGCGTGATGTCGCCGCTTTGCGCGGTGGTGCTGTGCTGGTAGTTCGCGGCCGCGTTCGCCGGTTTGATTTCAAATGGGATCGCGCAGGTGCCGCTGTAGTTCTGGTCGTCGGCGGTCACAACGGCGGTCGCCTGACCGATGGCTACGTTGTTCTCGTAGGCGACAGTGTACTGGTCGCTCGGCACGGTCGACGACGTGACGGTGGGCATCACGGGATTGCCCGTGTAGCGAATGTCGGTGTCCTCGATACTGAACATGCTGGCGTCGATCGGCTGCGTTGCGTTGGCCGTTACATTGGTGCCGGAGGCGGCGCTGATTTGATCGTTTGCCCGGGCTTGGCCCGACGTGGTTTCGGCTGGGCTCTCGTTAGGTTTGCCGGCGCTTTGCGCGGCGGGTTCTGGCGCACTGGCGATTTCGGCAAGCGCGGGTGACGGGATAAAACCAACCGTCATTACGAGCGAGAGCGCGATGGAAAGGACGCAGGAGGCAGGCTTACGCATGACGGCCCCTTTTCTGTAATCGGAACAGGTACGATTCTGCAAGCGTACCGGCATTTCAACGATTGCAGTATAAACGAAAAACCGCAGGTTGTAGACGAGTTTGGCGTGTTTCAAGGGCGCGGTAAGCATTTGCCTTTCCAAGCGATGTTGCGAACGCAGACTGGTGATTGCTTGCTGGCTTGTGGTGGTGTTTGGGTTGCTAAGCGAGGGCTGCTTGTTGCGTGGGTTGGTTTTATTGGTGTGGGTTTGGACACTGTATGGAGATGACGATGGCTGGAGCGGGGTAGGGAGTTGTGGTGCGGATTGGGGATGCTGGGTGGCTGGCCGATTGCGTGCAACGGCCTAACGCGTTGTTTGCGGTGCACGGCCAATAGATCTCTGTAGGGGGCCTACCCAACGTAAGGCGTCTGAAGGCATTTCCCTGGAAGCTCGGGCTTCCTGGATATCTTGGCGATTAAGATTCGCCCCATGCTCAGCCGGCATATAGAATGGACTGTGGACGTGACGATTGCCTGCTGCTGACATGTTGGTTAATCGACGATGATGGCAGCGACGGAGATTGATTGGGGCAGTCGGCATGTTCGCGAGCGAAAAGGCGGCCCTGCTCGGCGATGTGCCGACTTTTATTGTAGCGAAGGCGTTGGTGACGCCGAGAGGCGGCAAGGCCGACAAAACTATTGCGAAGGCAAGGGATCAACATGGCATTTGAAGCACGTCAGAGTACGGTTGGAAAGCTGCTTAATGACTCAATCTATAGAATCCCTCGCAATCAGCGCGCTTACGTGTGGGATGAGCATAACTGGAAAGATCTATTCGAAGACATCAAGCTTGTGACAGAGGAAGTTGCTACGTCGCATTTCATCGGTTCGATAGTGCTGATGGAGGAAGAAGAAGAAGACAGCCTCGGGGTTTTTACAATAATTGATGGTCAACAAAGAGTTATTACCCTAACGCTCTTGCTGTCTAGCCTCATGTTCGCTTTCAAGAAAAGGAATATGATTAACCACGCTAATGGCACAAAAAAATATCTAGTGGCGATAGATACTAAGGATGTTGAGCACGCGATCGTCGCTCCGGAGAATCATTTATCATTAACGAGGATCGTCGAAGGAGTAATTGCTATCTCTCCTGAAGATGCGGCTGCCATGTCTGCTGTGGCTTTCTCGAAGAGCAAACGCGCGTCCGGATCAAAAGACGAACTGATCGTTAAAGCCTTCCAATATTTCAGTGCAAGTTTCGCCAAGATGAAGGATGAGGAGTTGCTGGCCTTCAGGGATGCGGTCATTTCTGTCGCATATGTAAACATCAAATCATCGTCTGAGGAAGATTCGTACACAATATTCGAAATATTGAATGCGCGAGGTATCGAGCTTGAGGACCATGAGCTTCTGAAGAACTATATTATGCGCTATATCCATCCTATAGAAAAGCGCGATGATGCAAAACAGGTATGGTCGGAAATTGAAGCAACAGTCGGCTCGAACATGAAAGCTTTTTTGCGTCACTATGCAATTCAAAAATATCGCCTAGGTCAAGGCGACAAGGATGGAGCATATAAGAAAATAAGGGATTTTACGGATCCAAAGAAGGCTGCTGATCTTCTCTATGATTTAAGGCTAAAAGCCGGATATTATGCAGAGATTGTCGAGCCAACCAGCGATGACAGAAATGCGGAAATCTTGAGTTTCTTAAGAACACACAATGTCCGCGTCTTCAGGCCGCTTCTTATGAGTTTAATGCACGCTCGCGAAATAGAGCAGCTAACGAGCGAGCAGTATGATGATGCGATTGGATTTATTTACCGGTTCTATATTTGCTATAAGATAATCGGGGGAATGGAGTCGAACCACCTATCGGATTCGATCGTGAAACACTCATACGCAATCGAGTTGAACTGCACCCAGCAAGTGTTAGATGAGTGGAAAAATAGTTTTAACGAAAAACTGCCTTCAGAAGAAACATTTCGAATTAATCTCCTTTCGCTTGGATGGTCTCATTCGTGGCCGTTGTATAGCGAAACAAAGTTGAAGGATCGCTGCAAGTTGGTCCTTGCCTTGCTCGAGGAGCTTAAGTCTGGTGTTAGGGTTTCTGAGGCATTCACAATAGAGCACATTCTTCCGGATTCGCAGGCTCAGGAAAACTCGATTATTGGGAACTTGCTCATGCTAGAAGAGCGACTTAACGCGAAATGTAAAGACAAATCGCTTAAGGAAAAGCTGCCCATATACGCTGAATCGCGTTATGCCACTACAAGAGCTTTTGCTAAACGCTATGCGAATGGTTGTTTTGACGTTAAGAAGCGCGTTGATTTTATCGCGAAAGATTTGTTTGAAATGGTCATCCACTAGCTTGCACCGCGCGGCCGCGGCGCTTGAGCTCGTCAAGAAGTGCATCGACCCGGCGATAAGGCGGCAGGCCGAAGGGTTCGAATGGGATCCGAAAGCGCTGGAGTAGGCTCTCGCGTGGCCATAGGAAAGGTAAGGGTGGAAACCGATGGCGGACAAGGAGCGACCAAGGTGAACGAGGATGACATCATCGGCGTCGTGAGGGAGTACCTCGAGGACAAGGAGAACTCGTACGCCCTCATGCTTACCGGGGAATGGGGATGCGGGAAAACCTACTTTGTCGAGCACGCACTGACCGAGAAGCTGGAGGAGGATGAGAGCCGGCATCCCGTCGTGGTGGCGTCCGCCTACGGCGCCAAGGACTTAGCGGAGCTCTGCGGGGCGATTGAGTCTGGTTTCATCTCGAAATACGCCATAGGGTGCGCGGCCGGCGGGGAGAGGGGCAGGTGGGATTCACTCGTCGGGTTCGCCAAGGACACGGGAATATCGTTCCTCGGGAAAAAGATCAGGGAGCTGGAGAAGAAGGCGGGCGTCGATCTCAAGATGGCGCCGCTGAATGCCGTGAACCTCATCATCGGCCCCGAGACCCTCCTCGTCATAGACGACGTGGAGAGGTGCGACATGGGCATTCGCGAGCTGCTCGGGGCGGTCGACCACCTCGTCGTCGGCTGCAGGAAGAAGGTCCTCCTCGTCTGCAACGAGGATGAGTGGAGGAAAGGGCTAGGACCGAAGGGGGAGAAGGGGACGACCAGGGAGTACGAGAGCCTCATCGAGAAGACCGTCTGGCGGAAGTGCCGGTTCAGGCCCTCGGTCGGCTCGGTTGTGGAACGCGTTCTGGGAGGCGTGCTGGGCGGCATCTACCCAGGCGCGCTCGAGGACGCCGTTTCGGCGATTGAAGGAAGCGAATCGCCGAACTTGCGATCCCTCAGCAAGATGCGCCCCGTGCTGGTCGGGATGAAGGAATCCGGGTTCTTCGCTGAACCCACCGACCCGGAGTCTGCCAGGGCAGTTTTCAAAGAGGCTTTCGGCTTTGCAGCGGGGGCGGCGAAGGGGATGCGCATCGGGCCTCCGTCAAGCCGGGAGGATTCCATCCTTAGGGGTGGCATTTTCGAGTCGCGCCGGCTCAAATACGCCGCTCTGGACTTCATCCCCCGCTTTTTCGAGAGGTGTGAGGGGGTCGATTCCAAGCATGTTCGTTCCTGCCTGGAAGATTACCTTGCGACCTTTCATCCCGACGGGCCGGCCGCGCGGAAAGCTATTGAATGTATCGACGGCATCAGACACGCCACTTTCCGCGATGCCGATGTCCCTGGCATGGTGGAGACTATAGTCGCCGGGATTGTCCCCGGGGACGGGAGCCGCGGCTTGTCGTTCGACGTCTATCCCGACGTCCTGCGTGCCGTCAAAGGCATTGCGGGGGAATTTGCTGACGCCTTTCCCGAAGGGGTCGCGCCGCTCGTCAAGGCGATGGAATCCTCCATTGGACGGGATCCCGAGTCTGCAGTGAGGTCAATCGGAAAGAATCGAGTCGAATGGCAGGAGATCCCTTTCGACTCGAGCGAAGCGCATGAGATTCCGGCTTTGGAGGAGGTCGACAGGCTGAGGGAGCTCGCCTTGACGACGCTACGCGAACGGGAGTCGGAGTCTCTTGGCAACGTCCTGAAAAACGCCCCCGACCAATTCGCGACGAAGCTCTATCTGGCTTTCTCGAAATCAGATGACTGGTCGGAACCCATCCTGTCGCTCATTTCCCTCGACACTTCCCTCCTCGCGAGGGCGATGGAGAAGATGCCTCCCGAAGATATTCGGCTTGTGCACAGTGTCCTTTTTCCGGGCGACCACATGAGGTCGTGCACGGCCTCGCTCGAGGGCGAGGACAGGAAGGCCCTCGTAGCTTGGGCCAAGAGGCTCGGATCGGAGATCGGCAAGGTCGAGACCATGGAGTATTACCAAAGGATCTATTTCGACGCCATATCCAAGAGTCTCGAATGTCTTGCCGATATTTAGGATCCGCAGCTTTTGCCAAGTTGAAACGTGGCTTAGGATTTGCAGAAGATCTTCTAATGGCAGTCTTACGACAAGGACGAGGATGCCCTAATGCCTTGCCCAGGCTCCATCCAGCTCCGCCGCGCAGCTCTCGAACACGCACCTAACGGCGGCCATTTCCGACGGGGTCACGCGCCCTCCGCTCGCCTTATCCGAGGGCCTATGCGGCGGGGCTTGACTTCGAGGACGTCGTCGACTCGTCCCTCGAGCTTGTAAGGCTTGCTTAGGTAGGCGGACTAGAGTAAGAAAAGAGAAATCAAAAGGCGAATTTATCGCGAGGAGCAAAATGTCCCAAATAAATCAGATCCAAGAAGAGCTAAGGCAGATCGAAGGCGGGCGTTTTCAAACACTAGCAAATCAGTATCTATATAGGAGATATTCGCTTAACAACATCATTGAATTAGGATCCCAATGCGGCACGGATAAAACCACGACCGGAGTGCCAGACATGTACTCCGTAGGAGAGAATGGACACTACCTCTTCGCGGCATACACAACCTCTAATTCCGACATCCACAATAAGCTGCTAAATGATGCTAAAGACTGCCTCGACAGGAGCAAAACCGGAATCAATCCGCAACTCATAGATCGAATCATCCTGTGCCACACATACTTTCGCCTTTCACCTCTGGTACTCGAGGAGGTCCGTGCCATCGATCCACGGATAGAAATAATCGGGCCAGAGACAATTGCGAGCGACCTTGATGGAAAATACCCTGCGCTAGCGCATACGGTATTGGGCGTTCCACTCGGAAAGGGATCATTCATCGCCCCAGACCGCTTCATCGAGCGAAGCCTGAACGACCGTTTCTCAACCGACCTGTCGAAGCTCCTCATGCACAGGGATTCCGAGTTTTCAGTCATCGTCGAATCGATAGAGCAAAACAAGGCAGTGGTGATTCAGGGGCAGTCTGGATCGGGGAAAACCAAGATCGCCCTCGACGCATGCCTCTCATTCAGCAAACGGCATCACTGGGATCTTCTTATCTTGGACTCTAGGTATTCATCGCATCTCGACGATGATATCGAGCTGATTTTGTCGGAGTCGGAAAACATTATCCTTCTAGTCGATGATGCAAACGGCAACCTGTCACTTGAGCACTTGCTGGGAATCTGTTTGGAAAACAAAAAGCTAAAGATTGTCCTCACCTGCAGGAAGATGCACCGAAGCGAGTTGACCGCAAAAATCGGCAGTTATCTAAATTTCAGAGAAATAGAGCTGGAGCCTCTAACCGCGGAAAATATAGAAGCGATACTCGAGACCGAATACAACATAAAAAACATAGCACTGAGGGAGAGAGTATCGGCAATCGCAAACGGAAACCTGCGCTTGGCTATCATGGCAGCAAGCCTCATAGCAGACGGCAATTTCGAAGCCATCCAAGAGCCATACGATCTTCTGAACATCTATATGAATTCCGCCTTAGCTGGGTACTCCAGCAGAGAGCAACGTCTCGCAGAGATCCTTGCAATCTACGACTGCTGCGATCTTATTGAAGGAGACCCTTGTTATGAGGATCTCTTGGGCTTGGGGTACGACGACGCCGAGATTCGGGATTTTGCATCCAGATTGAACGACCAGGAAATCGTCACGATCCTTACCTCAGCCGGTGGCGTGCTAGCCATAAGGATGGAAGAGCAGAATCTTCGCGACTTCTTGATATGCCGCCACTTCGCAAAAGAAGGGAACGGCAGTTTTGCAGATTTCATTCTGCATACCGCAGAAATGCCGAACGCGCCGTATCTCAAAGCCGCCAAGTCAATGGCTGAAGTATGCGGAAGTGCGAGCGTGTACGACTATCTTCGAAGGGAATGCGAGAAAGCTTGGGATGAAATAAAGAATCGGGATGAGCGAATTGCCGATCAGTTCATAATCACATTCAATCAACTCCTCCCCGTACAGGCGCTCGCCTTTGCCTCAAACCGCATCGAAAGTGCTGCTTGCGCTGACGTATCGGAAGAAATTCTCGGCATGAATTCGACATCGGACGGATCTATGCCCCTGCATATTTCCGTATCCCTGATGAACTCGAGCGAGTATTCGCAAACAGCCTCCGAGTTGTTCGTGAAGTGTGTAGAAAGAGGCACAGAGCGGGCGGCCGAGTACAACTGGGCATGCGGGCAAGACGGCGCTTTCGCTTACGATTTCGATCGTACGGGATTCGATTTGGAAAACAGCAAACTCGATGCCCTCGCTCAAAAATATCAACAATCGCATTCCCGCAATGTTGCAGCATGTCTGATCGTCTTGACGAGTTCATACCTCTCTTCAAGGGTCCAGCGCGTTCGGCAAAACGGCATAACGTACACATACAACACCCTGATCTTTAATTTCACATCAGAGCTGGCCGAGCTCCACGCCCATTGCTTCCGGGCGCTCTCCGTTCTAGTCGAAACCGAATTCAGCAGGCAAGTTAGATCCACCTTTCGGCAGCACTTCTCGTTCTATGGCAAAGAACCTGAAGCGGAGCATGCAGAAAACATGCATTCGGTGCTCTCGATGATCGAAGATCTATTCCCCAAATATATAAGCGAAGACTCGACAATCGATCTCTCATGCAGCTTAAGCATCAACCAGATTTACGAAACATGCGCGCAGAATCCCCCTCTGAGCCTCGATGGGTTCCGCCAGAGCACATTCGACGCACTTGGCCTGGAGAACTCCGAGTCTCTCGTAGAGAAAGAACCGAGGATATCCGCGGAAGAGTTACCGCTAGAACGACTGACCGAAGCCCTGGGAAAGCTAGCCGAAGATTATGAGATTTCCGATAAAGAGTGGGAGTCGGGCAGGGCTATCGGAAAAGTCCTTCTGGAAATCGCCAAAAGGACCCCAGATACTGCCTCAAGCATAATCGCACGCAATATCGCTTCGTCGCCCTCGACGATCCCCGTCTCGTACGAAGCACTTGACCATCTTGCTGAAACCATCGGCAGGAAGGTCCTTAGAAACGAGCTGGGCGCGGTGATCGACGTGAGTGACCATCCGGCCCTGTTTGACTATCTTGATTTGCTAGCAATAAAGAACGGGCCCGACAAGGAGGAGCTCGACGAGATCCTCGCAAGACTCGATGACGGCAGAACGCATCTCTGCTTGGAAGATTTGGAGATAGTCGAGCCAAAGCATCCTGGCTATATCCTCAAATATGCTTCTAGGTTTTCCGAACGCACTCACAATGATGGGGTTTGGCGGTTTTTCGGCAACTGCGGAGACGAAAAGCGCGTCTCCGCTCTAGATTCGTACTTCGGATCCAATCCCTTACCGGCTATCAACCTGTATTTTCTCGCACTTGAAGGACGCCCTTCTTTCGACTATAACCTCGCTTTCCTACGCTGCCTTTTACGCCTTGACAGTTCAATGATTGACCGTTTTTTGGAATACGCTGCCAGCCTCGACTACCGACAAAGGCACGATCTCCTGCGAAGAATCAGCTCGTTTTGGACCGTCCAGGACAATCGTGCTTGGAATCTGCTGAAAGCATTGATCGATGAAGTGCTGAGCGAACCACTCGGTAGGTTTGAAATAGCCGCTTTGTTTCCCGTTCGTGACGCAAATGCGCTCTCGAGCGATATTTTTTGGGAGCGCCTGGAATATATCATCCGCGAAAGGATCGCCGACGCAAATAGTCTCGATAGAATTAGCTGGGCCTTGTCCGATTGCAATGACGAGGCGAGGGTCAGGGCTATCACCCTCATTCTGTCGCTCGATAAAGACGGGATATCGATCAACGATTTGGATCTCCGTCGATCTTCAATGAGCGGGTCTCCAGAAAAAGGCTTTATTCCAGCAAAGCTCAAGGAGATTGAGGCGATTGAATCGATTGCTGCTCAGCTGCCCGTAGGTGTTGAATATTTAAAACACAGAGAATGGCTGTTAAAAGTGAGGTCTTCAATTGAAAGAGACATCGAAGACGAAAAGTGGAGGCTATTCCACGGCAGGCAGTAATCGACTTTAACACCTAGAATTAGGAAAAGCCTCGGGGGGCTCCTGCCTAGCCCTTCGACCTGCACTGCGTGCAGAAGACAGTCGAGGACGAACCGTGGTGCAGCTCCATGAGCTCGAGCTGCATCGCCCTGATCAGGTCGTCGAGCTTGTTCAGCAGCCACTCGTCGATGTTTGTGTCAACGGCCAGCTGAATACTGTTCAGTTTTACGCTACCACTGACAGCGAGGCCGAAGTGGCTCGTTGCCATTTCGAAGCCGCGCGCGCGGCGCGGAAGGGCGGCGTGGACCCCGAGTCCACTGCCTGCAAGCTCGACAAGATGATTTGGTTGCTCTGCACAGGCGACTTCTACCGCGAAGGGGGTCTAAAGCTCTTTTCAACCAATGCACTTGTTGAATCGAACCTGAGCGCCTATTCGGGGGATGGCATTTAAATTGGAGCCACTTTCAGAAAAGCGGCGCTGCAAACGCATGCCAAAACTGGCAAATTATTATGAAAGGTAATCTTATGGTAAACGCAGAGGAATCAACTAAGGCCGGTCTATCGCGCTTGCAAGACGACGCAAGGCCGACTATTTGCAGCGACTCTCTCGAACTTATTTCGAATATCGCAGAGGTTGGCCTGGACGAAATTCTCCAAAACGAGTTCTTGAAGGACATCCCCGTCATCTCAAGCCTAGTGAGCATCTACAAAATCGGAAACAATATCCACAATGCGCATCTGCTGAAGAAGTATGCGTGTTTCCTCGATGAGTTCAACCGCGACTCTTTTGAAAATGGCTCATGGAACAAGTACAAGCAATACTTTGAAGAGTCAAATAGGAAGCGCGATATTGAGTACCTGCTTATCCTGCTCGAAAGATACATTGAGGAGGACAAAGCGCGGCGACTAGCAAAGATTTATGAGGCCTACCTAGATAAAGAAATTAGCTGGGACGATCTTCGTTTGTTTGCAGAGACTTTGGACAGATTTCTACCTGGAGACTACGAAATGCTTCGAGAAAAGGAAACTTTTCAGACGCTCAGAGGCAGAGATGCAGAAGTTCTTCTTCGATTAACCGGGCTGGGATTGCTGATTGAGGATATCCATCGGCAGCAGTGGGACGTAGTAGATACGACGCTCATCTTCGACGATCCCGACGAAATTGAGAAAGAAGAAAGGGTTTATCGTAGGACCGAATTTGGAAACAGGATGGTATCTATACTTGGCTAGCTACTGCAGACAACAATCTGAGCGCGCTCTTGTCGTCTTGGTTAAACTGCTCGGATCTACCAGTGATTTTTACTGCATTAGGCATTCGGAAAGGGAATCGGTTCTTCACGATTCGCATCCTTTCTAGTGCTGCCTTTATTTAATGATCGAGATATGCTCGGCGACTGCGGTGTTCTGCCCCTTAGGTTACAGACGGTTGTTTCTATTGAGCTTCCAGAGGAAATACATGGGGTTCTCTTTTGCCTTGGCTTCTCGCAAGAAATCTGCGGATTGAGATGCAACGGCCCCTATGCCGGCAGCCCCGAGGAAGGCCATGGCATCAGAAGGTGATGCGATTCCGTATTGCCCCAATGTAAAGCTCGCAATTCCGATAGCGGCTTCAATGCCTGCGGAGGTGACTAATCGGGATCGCTCGTTTTTCATCACTAAAGATATCTTGTGAAGCTCGGGCTCTATTAGGTCGTTCTTCAGGTCAGCTAATGTCGAGGTGTCGATGGGCCTTTCGCTCAGGCCTTTGGACAAGGTATCCCTAAACACAAGAAACGACTCTTCGTTTCTAATGCGGCAATCAAGGATGCTACGCAACGTTGCATTTTCAGCAATGGGGAGGGGGCAAGATAACCGGCGAATGGGTATGGTCTGATCTTTTCGAGGATAAAGGGTGGAAGTTGCGGACTCGAGGAACTCAATCTGAGCTGGACGAGTGGTTAAATACGAGCTATTCGAAAAATAGGGATTGACGAGGGCTTGAAAGCAATCGTCCAACAAAGGCAGTAGGATAGTCGAGATGCCGCCTTTCTCCAGCATGTCTCTATCCAATCGCGTTTCGCCTTGGCTTGCATAGAGCGATTCGTATTCAGACGGGATTACCAGGAAATCGACATCCATCTCATCATGGGACCCATATGCATCCATTCCCTCAATCGCTACACACAGATTCCCATCTGGTGCTTGTTTTAAAGTGCACGAGGTAGAGGAACAGAATTGTCGTACGAGTTCATCCCAATAACTCGATATCAATCCTTTTGCTTTTGATTCTCTTTCGATTTGTCGCGCTAGGCAATCTTTGCAAAGAGGAATGTAATTGCTCGAAAATCCGAGTATTCCAGCTTTGACTATGTCTTCGACTCGCATGGTCAAATAGATCCCGAATGCAAGTTCATCGACTGAGGCATAATCATCGTGCCCCATTTCGAATGCCGATTCTATAGGGCAATGAATCAGTGTTTTATCTGCATACAATGCTGAGAACTTTGCCAAATGGTAAATGTTTTGCTCTCGACAGGCATAGTCAGTGCAGGGGAATTTGCCTCCTTCAAGGGTGGAGTCAACAGAAAAATTGAACAGGGATTGATTTTCGATTTTTTCGATTGGGATAAGGGGTGCAAGGCCCCTAATAAAGGCGTCGAACCTCCTTTGCCCCAGTTCTTCTAGGTACGCAATTATTTCGGCAAGAGAGCTGTTCTTGAATGCGGCTAGATAAGAATAAAGGTCATCGTATGCATGAGTCGCCATTTCGCTCACCTACACTTTCGGAAAGAGTTTTGCGTCGTTATTTCCGAGGCGTCGTTGGGCTCGCAATCGACTCTAGTGTGCAGCTGCTTCTCGACGTACTCCCTCATGTTCTGCCTCCACATGTAACTAATTGATTTGCTATGTGCCATTATGAATGGTATATAGCAAATCAATTAGTTACATTTAATGGAGCATTGCGAGCGTGGCGCGCGCAAAGAAGAGTCGTTGTATGGAGGCTTCCGGCAACGGCCTTTTGTACGTCCGTGACTGTTGGGTGCTATCGCGGATGACGTCATTGTTGCCTGTACTCTCGATCCAAGGATGTAATTACGGAAGTGCGGGGAAAATCGAGAACCTTCGAGCACAACGCGATTTCTAGCACCAAAACCGCAGTTCGCGGAAGCGAAAACTGGGGCCTGGTTAGCATTTCTTCGATTTTCCCCGCACCTCCGAATTTGACCCCTTGCCGCACCTTGATCACGTCTTCAAGTGGCTGGTTCATCGCTAATGGAGTTTTCTGCGGTGCTTGAATTGCGGTGTTGTGATTAGGGCAAAAGGCTCTTGGCTCCGGGGAGGCTCATCGCACGAAAATTCAAGTTGCTGCTGAAGTAGGGCTTGCTTCGGCAGCGCTAACAATAAGGGCGGCTCTGCTAGTCTCGGGAGACCGCGGCATTCGGCGGGCCTGCCGAATGCCGCGGTCAGTAGCGGTCAGTAGCGGTCAGTAGCGGTCAGTAGCGGTCAGTAGCGGTCAGTATATTCTTCGGAGCCGTTTCTCTGGGCTTCGACGGACTTGCCAACTCGCGCTTGGGCACTACTCAGTAGATTACTCAGCAGTGCCCAGTAGATTACTCAGTAGTGCCCAGCAGGGGGAGGGCAGCAAACGCAATGGGCCTGTTTCCCGGCTAGGACCTGCAGCCTCAAACTTCGCTTGGCATCCTGTAGAACTGGTGCGGGTCTTTCGGGCTTTTCCCTACCCATTCCAACAGGCCTCGACCGGCAAGGTCTTTCAGAGTCTTCGAGGCCGTTTTCCTACCGACATTGGACTCCCGCGCGAGGTCGGAGGTCGTGATTTTCCCCTGAGCGGCGGCAATTGCCATCGCTGCTCGTTCGCGCTCGCTGAGGAGCGGTCGGTTGTCGGCCGCGGTTCTCCTGAAGGCCGCTTTCTGCAACCCAGGACGCTCGAAGACGACGACGGTGCTGTTGACGGTCTGCTCGAAGCGGAACCTCACGCCGGCTGCCTCGCAGGCCTCCTTGATGCGCGGTATGCCCGTGCCGTACTGCTCGATGACGCCGGCGCGGAACAGGGTGCGCGCGATCGCGGGGTTTCGGAGGCCGAACTCGCTCGCGGTACCGTCTAGGTGCTCTTGCGGCGAGTCGCCCTCGGGGAACAGGCCCGGGCTCACGATCTGGACGGTGTCCATGAACACGTTGACCTCGACGGCGGTGCCGGTGGTGTAGTCGCGGTGGCACAGCGCGTTGGCAACCGCCTCGCGGATGGCCTCGGCCGGGATCTCGGGGATCTCCTTGCGGTACATGCCCGTCTCGCCGATGACGAACTCGCGCCTGATGTTCGACGTCACGAAGTACTCGGCGAAGTCGAGCAGCTTGAGCATGGTGCCGCTCTCGCGGCGCAGGTCGAGGATCTTGGCCTTGGTGTTGCCGCCCAGAAGCCCCAGCTTCATCCTGGGGTAGGTGTCGGATCCCTCGCAGAACAGCTCCACCGCGGCGTTTCTTAGGCTGCCGTCGGGCGCGACGAGGTCGAGCCTTGCCAAGGTGTCCTCCACGCCGGCGAACCCGCCGCCCACGCGTCCGGCCCTGCCGCCGCGCGCGACGAAGTCACGCACCGCCTGCTCGTCGGCGTCGGAGACGGGCCTGCCGGACGGCAGCGAGTCCCACGGGCTACGGGCGCGCTCACGCTTGACGACCATGGCGCTCAGCTCCGAGGCCGACAGCGCTTTGTTCGAAGTCCCCACGCGGGTGAAGTAGCGTCCGTCGGCGGAGTAGGGGGCGTCGGCACCTGAGAAGGCAATTTTGATGTATCGCAGCCCATCATCGGCGTCGAGGCACTCGACCGTCGGGAACACCGCGGGCTCGATCTTGTCGGACACCCACGACGTCACCTGGCGCAGCGTTGCGTCGCTGACATCCTGGCCGATGACATCGCCGTTGTCCTTCACGCCGAAGTAGAGCTCGCCGCGGCCGTGCTTGTTCAGCATGGCGCTGATGGCTTGCAGTGCTTCTTTATGCTCGCCAGTGGACTTCTTGAACTCGACGGTCTCGCTCTCGCTGCCCAGGTTCATCCGCGCTGCCTTTCCCGTTCGTTGCTTGTCTCGTTGGATTATACCGTGGTCACCATGGGCGAAAACGTGGAAGCGCGCTTGCTTGCCTCTACCATGTTCTCATGCGCCTTAATGCCCTTTGTGAAGAATCATCCCATTGGGAAACGGGTCCCTATGGAACGATTTTGGTATCAGGCATAGGGGGGCGCTATCGTGGATGTCGTCACCATTGCCTGCGCCCTCGATCCAGAGATGTAATTACAGAAGTGCGGGGAAAAATCGAAAACCTTCGAGCACAACGCGGTTATTTTGTATCAAAACCGCAGGTCGCGGAAGCCTAAAACGGGGGTCTGGTCAGCATTCCTTTGGTTTTCCCCGCACTTCCGAATTTGGCCTCTCGCCACATCCCGATTACGTCTTAAAGTGGCGCAAAAAGCCGTGTGCTCTGCTTGATTTTGCTCAGGAATTATGCCTGAGGGGTAGTGGATTCGCCTTTCTCCGCCGTGCAGCGGCACGTGTAGGGCTCTCTGGCTCAGGCGCGAGTCGCTTCCCGTCTGAAAAAGTTCTTAAAACAGCTTTAAAGTTGCCTTTGGCCTACATTGACAGCGTACAATATGCATGTTTACCATGGCAAAAGCTAAATTTGGGGAGGGGGAGCGCACGGTGGAAGTGCTGGTTGTTGGCAATACCGTGTATGTCGATGACGACTTTTGTGCCAAGGCGTTTCCCGGTGACCATGTTCAGGTCGTGGCGGCCAACGAGGCGCGCCGCGACGGGTCGTCGCTCCATGCGTCTTGGAAAGAGCTGCTGCAGCACCTGGACCAGGCTTACGAATTCGACCGTGTGGTCTACCTCTCTACCTATCTCACGCCGCATACCGAGGCCGTTGGCGACATCGAGCTGCTGCGCTCCGTCTTTCGAGCTTGCATGGGTCGCCAGATTCAGCTGCTGTTTGTGACTGGTCCCATGGGAGCGGACGGTGCGGTGGACGCTGCGGGGCAAAACGGCAAGGGCATCATTGCCCGTGCGGCCAACGACCTGTGCCGCTACTATGCGGTCCGCGACGGCATTCAGGCCAAGATCTTGCGCGTGCCGTATCTGTACACCGCCTCGCCCACGCTGGAAGACCCGATTTTGACCCCGCTGTTCGAGGCGTGCTCGCAAGGCTCTGCTGTCATGAGGGCTGGGGCGGACTCACCGCTCGGTGCCCTCTGCGCCGAGGAGCTGGCCGTTCTGGTGCGTCGCATCTTCGACAGCTGGGATGCCACATTCGAGGAACTCGAGGTTCCGGATAGCTTTGCCCACACCGTGGGAGACCTGGGCGAGGCGCTCAAGGGCTTGTTCCCGGGGCTCGACATTACCTACGACGGGGACGCCGTCGTCTCCATTGCTCCGAGCGATACCGTCCGCACGCGCTACGGGTGGTTCCAGCGCTATGACGTGCTGCGCGATCTTTCGACCATACACGCCCGCTGGGAGCAGACCCTCGCGGGCAAGCGCCATCCGCTGCGTGCCGCCATCGACCGCATGCGCGGGCGGACACTGCCCATCAAATGCCTGGAGACCGCGCTGGCCTGGGTGCTCTTTGAGGGCCTGGAGCTGGTGTTTTCGCAGTCTGCTCAGCTTAACGTGCTCGACTACCGCCTGCTGTACGTGGTACTGATCGGCACGCTGTATGGGCTCGATTTTGGCCTGGTTGCGGCGCTGCTGGCGTCGGTGGGTTTGGCCGCGAGCTACTTTACCCAGTATGGCTATACCTTCCAGGGTCTCTTTTACGAGCCGTCTAACTGGCTGCCGTTTATTGCGTACTTTGTTGTGGGTGCCGTGTGCGGCTATGTGCAGCTGCGCAACAGCGAAGCCATTAGGGCGGAGCGCGATCAAAACGAGCTCGTGCGCAACCGCAATACGTTCCTTACGCAGCTCTACCACGACGCGATCGAGGACAAGCGCGCGTACAGGCGCCAGATCGTGGGTCGCCACGACAGCTTTGGCAAGATCTTTGCCGTGACGCAGGAGCTCGACGTATTCAACCCACGCGACATCTATCGCAAGTGCTGCGAGCTTTTGGGCGAGATCCTCGAGAACGATTCGGTGGCGATCTACCATGTTTCGGGCGGGGCATTTGCACGCCTGGTGGCAGCAAGTCCCGCGATTGCCGAAGATGCCGCGCGCTCGCTCACGCTTGAGCAGCTTGCACCTCTTTTGGGCGACGGGGGTCGTTCGAACCTGTGGGTGAACCGCGAGCTGACGCCGGGGCTTCCCATGTTTGGATACACGATCGAGCGCGACGGGGCACCCGCTGTGTTGATCTTTGTGCGTAGTGCGGCCGAAAACCAAATGACCCTCTATTATCAAAACCTGTTCCGCATCTTGTGCGGGTTGGTCGAAAGCGCGCTGGGCCGTGCCTTTGACTATGAGGCGGTGGCGCAGGATAAACGCTGCGTTGACGGCACTTGCGTGCTCAAGCAGGCTGCCTTTGGCCAAGAGCTCGCGGCGGAGCAGGCGCTGGCAGATAGCAAGATGGGGAGTTTTTTGCTCCTGCGCGTGGTACCGGGCATGGAGCCTGTCGGCGAGCTGGTGGGCGCAATTGGGTCGGCAATCCGCGAGAGCGACGCGGCGGGCTTGGTCGACGGCGACGTGCTCTACCTGCTTATGCGCCAGGCAAAGGCATGCGATCTGCCCATTATCCGCGAGCGCCTGAGCGCAAAGCAGATTGCGGTGGAGCCCGTCGACGGCGAGGACATCGTGGAGCTGCTGCAGCACATCTCTTACACCGGTGACGGTGAGGGGGGTGCCGCTTGATCTCGCTTGTCGTTGCTGCCGTCTTGCTGCTGATTCATGCGCTGGTTTGCCTGATGCTGTGGACGCTCATGAAACTGGGCCTGCTGCCGGTGCGCGGGCACATGCTGGCTGTGATAGTGCTGGTGCCGCTGTGGGGCCCGTTGCTGGTGGTTTTGCTATCAGTGTGCAGCGCGGTGTTTGGCGAGGGGCTGAAAGGGTCTGCGCTGGAGTCGCTGCGCTTCAACGATGACCTGCATCGCAGTATGTCGGTACCGAGTGGTGAGGACGATTCAGGCGTAGTGCCGCTCGAGGAGGCACTCATCGTCAACGACCCGGCATACCGGCGCCGCCTAATGCTCTCCATGCTCACCGAGGAGCCCGACGCGTACCTGGCGCAGCTGCAGGCGGCTAAGCTTAACGACGACGTTGAGGTGGCGCACTATGCCGCGACGGCGGTGGCGCAGATCTCCAAGGAGTCCGACCTTAAACTGCAGCAGCTGGAGCGTGCCTTTAAGACGGACCCGAGCGCTCAAAACCTCAACGAATACTGCGATTTTCTTGGTGAATACTTGTGCTCGGGCTTGGCTGAGGGGCGCGTGGCTCAGATTCAGCGCCAACAGTACGCGCGCCTGCTTGCGCGTCGCTGCGAGCGCGAGGATACCCTTGAGCTGCGCATTCGATACGCGACGGCGCTGGCCGATGTCGGACAGATCGACGAGGCGCAGGCCGTGACCGACCAGCTGGTGATAGACGTGCCCGAGGAGCAGGAGGTTTGGATGCTTTGCCTGCGCCTGGCCGTGATGCGCCGCGACGGTGACGAGGTCCACCGTGTGATCGATGCGATTGACAAGCAACATGTGTATTTGAGCGCCGACAACCGCGAAAAGTTGGCGTTTTGGCGCGACGGGGAGGAGGCCAGATGAGCGTGGCGCAACATATCCGCGACCGTGCAGGGCGCTTTCGTTGGATGGGACTCCTCGTGGTGTGGGCGGTCTTTATTGTCATGGCCGCTGTGCTGCTGGTGGAGCGTGCCGGCGTGCAGTACAGTGCGGGCCAGCATAAGCTGGGGATGCTGGCCGCCAACGATGCGGTGCCGGCCTCCTCGGCAATCTTTGGCCAAAAGCCCACGTGCCTGGTCATTACCGATTCCGATCAAGCTGGCGTCGAGGACGTAAAGGAACAGTTCGACCAGATCCTGCTCGACATGAAGATCGCCCATCGCGATGTTGATATTGCCACCGACGGTGCGGACGCGATCCCATCGCTCACGTCGTTTGATCGCGTGATTGTGCTTATGCCCTCGCTTGACGGACTGGGTACGCATCTGACCGATCTGATGAGTTGGGTGAGTGTGGGCGGCTCACTCATGCTGGGCATGACGCCAGATAACTCGAACTGCCTGCAGGCTATTGCTTCCAAGCTTGGGATCGAATCGGCCGGATATGACTATGCGAAAGCCGAAAGCATTGTGCCGAGCGATGACTTTATGTTGGGCGGAGGAGAGCGCTACGAGTTCTCGGATCCCTTCGATTCTTCGCTTTCGGTTTCATTGCGCGAAACGGCGCACGTATGGGCAAAGACCGGTGACGCGGGCACGCCGCTCATTTGGTCTAACGATTGCGGCAGTGGTCACACCGTGGTGTGCAACATTGGTATCTACGACAAGGTCATGCGTGGGTTCTATGCTTCGGCCATAAGCTTGCTGGGTGATGCCTCGGCCTATCCGGTCATCAACAGCGCCGTGTTCTATTTGGACGACTTTCCTAGCCCCGTGCCCTCGGGCGATGGTACTTATATCAAGCGTGACTACGGCCTTTCCATTGCGGATTTTTACACCAAGGTCTGGTGGCCCGATCTGCAAAAGCTTGCGCAAAAATACGGCATTCGCTATACCGGCGTGATGATCGAAAACTACGAGGACGCGGTCAACCAGACCGAGCCCGCGCGCCAGGCCGATACCACGCAGTTCCGCTATTTTGGCGGCATGCTGCTGCAGATGGGCGGAGAGCTGGGCTTTCACGGCTACAACCATCAGCCTCTGGCGCTCTGGGATACCGACTATGGCACGCTGTATGACTACAAGACCTGGAAGAACAAGGAAACGCTCGTCGCTTCGCTCAACGAGCTTATAGCCTTCCAGGACGAGGTGCTGCCCAACGCGCACGGCTCGGTCTACGTGCCACCGTCGAATATCCTTTCGGCCCGCGCGCGCCAGCTTATCGGCACCGATGTTCCGCGCATTAAGACTATTGCCAGTACGTATTTTGAGGACGGTACCGACCTGCCGTACGTGCAGGAGTTTGGCGTGGCGAGCGATGGTATTGTGGAGCAGCCGCGTATTGTCTCGGGCGGCATGGTCGACGATTCCTATATGCGCCTGGCTGCCGTGTCCGAGCTCAACATGCACTACGTGAGTACGCACTTTATGCACCCGGACGACCTGCTCGATCCCGATCGCGGCGCCAAGGAGGGCTGGGAAGTCTACAAGGGCGGCCTGACCGACTACCTGGACTGGCTTACCAAGTCTGCGCCCGACCTGCGCCGCCAGACGGCGTCGGAGTGCTCCGGTGCCATTCAGCGCTTTTCGTCGGTTACGGTGAGCGTGGATACCGGTGCGGATGCCTGGACGCTCAGCCTGGACAATTTCCACGACGAGGCGTGGCTCATGTTCCGCGCCAATAAATGGCGAGCCGGGTGCGGTGACGGGTGGCGAACTGACGCACCTTACGGGCGATCTGTATCTGCTCAAGGCAAATGATAATACCCTGACGATCGAGCGCAAGGAGGGTGGCGACAGATGAGAATCTGCTTGGTACTCGAGGGTTGCTACCCTTATGTGCACGGCGGCGTATCTACCTGGATGCATGGCTATATCCAGGCCATGCCCGAGCACGAGTTCGTGCTGTGGGTGATTGGCGCGCATGCTGCCGACCGCGGCAAATTTGTCTACGAGCTGCCCAGCAACGTGGTCGAGGTGCACGAGGTGTTCCTGGACGATGCCCTGCGGCTTTCGGGCGAGCAACATGAAGCCAGTTTTAACGACCGCGAGCGCGAGGCGCTACGCCGCCTGGTGTCGCTCTCCAATCCGGACTGGGACGTGCTGTTCGATATCTTCCAGCGCCGTCGCGTGCATCCGCTCTCGTTTTTGCAGAGCCGCACGTTTATGGATATCTTCCGCGACGTGTGCCTTGCCGAGTACCCCTACACGCCCTTCGCCGACGCATTCCACACCATGCGCTCTATGCTGTTGCCGGTGCTCTACCTGCTGGGCAGCGAGGTGCCGGTTGCCGATGTGTACCACGCTATCTCGACCGGCTACGGCGGCCTGCTCGCCTGCCTGGGCTCAAGCGTTCACCATGCGCCGGTGCTGCTCACCGAGCACGGCATCTATACCCGCGAGCGCGAGGAAGAGATCATTCGCGCCGACTGGGTGGTGCCGTCGTTTAAGGACCGCTGGATTCGCTTTTTCTACCTGCTTTCGGAGGAGATCTACCGCCGCGCCTTCCGCGTGACGAGTTTGTTCCATAACGCCCGCAAGACGCAGATCGATATGGGTTGCGATGCAGACAAATGTCTGGTCATCCCCAACGGCATCCAGTTCGACTGCTTTAAGGACATTCCCTTAAAGCCCGATGACGGCTGGGTGGACATTGGCGCGGTGGTGCGCCTGGCGCCCATCAAGGACGTCAAGACTATGATCTATGCCTTTTTTGAGCTGCACGAGCGCCTGCCCAAGGTGCGCCTGCACATCATGGGCGGCGTGGACGACGAAGAGTACGGCGCCGAGTACCACGCGCTGGTCGAAACCCTGGGCGTGCGCGACCTGATCTTTACCGGCCGCGTCAACGTGGTCGAGTACATGGAAAAGCTCGACTTTACCATTTTGACGAGCATCTCCGAGGGCCAGCCGCTCAGCGTGCTGGAGTCGCTTGCCGCGTGTCGTCCCTGCGTGACGACCGAGGTGGGCTGCTGCCGTGAGTTGCTCGAAGGCGCTCCGGGCGATGACTTTGGCGTGGCAGGTTTTGTGACGCCGCCTATGTATCGCAAGGGCTTGGCCGATGCCATGGAACGCATGTGCACAAGCCGCGCCCGTCGCATTGAGATGGGGGAGCGAGGCAAGCGTCGCGTTGCCACGTACTTTTTGCACGAGCAGATGCTCGCCAACTATCGCGCGCTGTACGACGTGACGGCGCAAGCGTTTGACCTGCCCAGAGAGGGGGAGTAGCCGGTGGCCGGAATCGGTTTTGAGCTCAAGCGCCTGTTTAGGCGCAAGGGCCTGTTTGCCACGATGCGCGCCTATGGCTACGCCGGCATTGTGTGCACGGGCCCGATGCTGCTGGGCGTGCTGCTCCAGGTGGGTATCTTGGTGCTGTGCGGTCTGTGGGGCGTGGGACGCGCCAACCAAGACCTGCTGGTGTGCATGGTGACCTATACGCTGCTGGCGTCGCTCACGCTCACGAGCTTTTTCTCCATGCCGGTCACGCGCTTTTTGGCTGATATGTTGTTTGCCGAGCGCGAGGACGAGATTCTGCCCTCGTTTTGGGGCTCCAATGCTGTCATGCTCGTTGCGGGCACGGTGCTCTACGGCGTCTTCCTTCTGTTCTCGGGCGCCACGCTGCTGCAGGGGCTGCTGTGCCTGTGGCTGTTCAACATTATGATCGTCAACTGGAACGGCATGAGTTACCTCACGGCCATCAAGGATTACCGCGGTATCCTATGCAGCTTTGCGGCTGCCATTGGCGCGGCGTGCCTGTGCGCCCTGGCCGCGCTGGCGCTGGGACTGCCGCCGGTCGAGGGCCTGTTGGCGTCAATTGCTCTGGGCTACGGCGTCATGCTCGCCTGGGACGTGGTGCTGCTGTACCGTTATTTTCCTCAGAGCGACCGCAGCCCCTGGCTCTTTTTGCAGTGGCTCGATCAGTTTATGCCGCTGGCGCTCACGGGCTTGTTTACCAACCTGGGTCTCTTTGCGCACTTGGTGATAATTTGGGCCGGTCCCATTGGCGTGCAGGTCAAGGGCTTGTTTTATGGTGCGCCCTACCACGATGTGCCGGCGCTCATCGCGTTTTTGACGATCCTGGTCACGTCCGTCAACTTTGTGGTCTCGGTCGAGGTCAACTTTTATCCGCGCTATCGCGACTACTACAGCCTGTTCAACGACGGTGGCGTGGTGGGCGACATTGTGGTGGCCGAGGAGGAAATGCTTGCCACGCTCAATCGAGAACTGCGCTTTTGTGCGCTCAAGCAGCTGTTTGTGACTGCTGCGGTCATTTCGCTCGAGACCACGGTGCTGTCGGCCCTGCCGTTGGGCTTTAACAACCTGATGCACGGTTATTTTCGTACGCTGTGCGTGGGCTATGGCCTGTATGCCGTGGGCAATACGGTGATGCTTATCTTGCTGTACTTTACCGACTATAAGGGGGCCGTGCTGGCTTCGGGTCTGTTTGCCGGTGTGGCTGGGCTGGCGACTGCGGTGTCGTTGCTTTTGCCGCAGCAGTTTTACGGCTTTGGCTTTTTGTTGGGTGCGGCGGTGTTTTTTATCGTGGCGCTGCTGCGACTCGATACCTATACCGCCAACTTGCCGTATCGTATCCTGAGCCAGCAGCCCATTGTGGCGACCGACAAAACGGGTCGCTTTACACAGCTGGGCCGCTTGCTCGACCGTGCCGAGCAGCGCTATGAGGAACGCCGTCAGCAGGGCGAGCCGCATGGCGCGTTTGAGCGCGCGGTGGTTCGCTTGTACCAAAAGCATTGGGGAGGTCCTGATGACCGATAGAATGATGTCTCGCCGCCGTCTGTTTGAGGCGGCTGCCGGTGTGCTGTTGCTTTCGGGCTGCTCGGTGCAGGAAGACTCCTCGACCAAAAAAGTCAAAGAGCAGGACGAGATCAAAAAGGCCGAGGCCTCGGACGGGACTAAGCACCTGCGCGATAAGGACGAGCTGTACGAGGTCTACGACGACTCGGGTATTGTGACCATGTACCTGACGGTCTCGCGCGGCAACAGCTCCGAGAACACCGACCACAGCTGGGCCGAGATCAACACGTACTCGGTGTATGACTATGCCGGCATGGGCGTGACGCGCTATCAGGTTATGGGCCTGCTGCGGCCGGGCGACGAAGACGGCCCGGTGGCCGGCGAGGTCGGCTATGGCGAGGAAGCGCCCAATGCCACCGTGCAGGTGCGCGGCCAGACGTCGAGCGGCTACGCGCAGAAGAATTATAAGGTTGAGCTCAAGAAGGGTAAGGGCACCTGGCGTCAGCAGCGCGCGATTGCGCTCAATAAGCATATGGGCGAGGGCATGCGCTTTCGCAACAAGATGGCCTACGACCTGATTTGTGGGATTCCCCAGATGATGGGCCTTCGCACGCAGTTTGTGCACCTGTGGGTGTGCGACCAGACCGAAAAATCTAACGACACCTTTGAGGACTACGGACTGTTTACGCAGGTGGAGCAGCTCAACAAGACGGCGCTTAAGGCACATGGCCTGGATAAGAGCGGGCACCTGTATAAGGTGAACAGCTTTGATTTCCATCGCTTCGAAGATACCATTAAGCTGGCGGATGACCCCGACTATAACCAGACGGCGTTTGAGGGCATGCTCGAGATCAAGGGCGATTCGGACCATACCAAGTTAATCGAGATGCTCGATGCGCTCAACGACGATACGCAAAAGATCGACGATGTGCTCGACACCTACTTCGATACCGAGAACCTGGTCTATTGGATGGCGTTTCAGATCTTGACGGGAAATTGCGATACGCAGAACCGTAACTGCTATCTGTACAGCCCGCTTAACTCAAATACCTGGTACTTTTTAGATTGGGATAACGACGGCATGCTGCGTAAGCTGGAGCTTTCTCTTACCGGGTTTTCGGACTACGCGAGCTGGGAGCGCGGCGCAAGCAACTACTGGGGTAACGTGCTGTTTAACCGCGCGTTGCGCAGCAAGTCGTTCCGCAGCGAACTCGACCGTGCCGTCAAGGACTTGCGCTCGTATTTGACCGAGACTCGCCTGACCAAGATGATCAAGCACTACCGCGAGGTGACTGAATCCCTGGTCTTTGCTTCGCCCGATATCGACAATCTGCCTGTCACCAAGGACCAATACGAGCAGATCGCCGCGGCGATTCCCTCCGAGATCGAGGAGAACTACAAGAGCTTTCGCGAGAGTTTTAAAAAGCCCATGCCGTTCTACATCGGCGTGCCGCAGATCGATAACGGTAAGCTGCGCATTAACTGGGATGCGTCCTACGACTTTAAGGCGCGCGACATTCGCTACACTGTAGAGCTAGCGCGCGACTATGCCATAAGCGACGTTGTCTTTAAGGCCGAGGACGTGCTGCTTCCCGAGGTGACCTGCGATGCGCCCGATGCCGGCCAGTATTTTGTGCGCGTGCGTGCCACCAACTCCGACGGCTTTACGCAAGATGCGTTTGACTACTATGTGACTGACGACGGCAAGCACTACGGCATGAAGTGTTTTTACGTGCAAGACGGCGGTAAGGTCGTGGAGGACACGTATGAGGAGGGCTAGCGCGCTGCTTGAGCGCTTGGCGGCTCCGCCTGTGCGTACCACGCAGGAGCGTTACCGCCACGAGCTCAAATATCTCATTAACGAGGGCGAGCACGCCGCGCTTGCCTGTCGCATGGCGCCGGTATTTAAACTGGACAAGCATGCGCGGGCGGGCGGTTACACCATTCGCAGCCTGTACTTTGACGACTACTGCAACTCGGCCTACGAGGAAAAAGACGCCGGCATTCTCATGCGCAAAAAGTTTCGCGTTCGCATCTATAACGGCAGCGACAAGGTGATTAAGCTCGAGCGCAAAAAGAAGTACGGTAGCTGGATCTATAAGGAGGACGCGCCGCTCACACGTGGCGAGTTTGAGCAGATTCTGGCTGGCGACTACGGCTTTTTGCTGAGGAGCCCCTATCCGATCTGTCGCGAGTTCTACATCGAGTGCATCTGCAACATGATGCGCCCGCGGACCATCGTGGACTACGAGCGCGAGCCGTGGGTGATGGATGAGGGCACCGTGCGCATTACGTTTGACATGAACGTGCGTGCCGCGGTGGGAAGCTTCGATATCTTTGACGCGACGCTGCCCGCGCTGCCGGTCCTGGAGCCCGGCAAGCTGGTGATGGAGGTCAAGTTTACGGAGTTTTGCCCGCAGCTCGTGCGCGATATGGTGCCGCCGGGCGCGGCCGAGCTTACGGCGGTCTCCAAGTACTGCCTGTGTTACGAAAAGACCGCCTACCTGCGCGGTTTTAACTACTGGGAATCGGATTTTGAGAACCGAGGGGATATTTAGACCATGAGCACCAGGGACTTTTTTAAGAACTCCGTCTTGGAGGCGTTTGGCCAGGTCGATCCTGCCAAGATCGGCCTTTCGCTGCTCGTGGCGCTCGCCATGGGCATCCTGATCTATTACGTGTACAAGCGCTTTTTTACCGGCGTGGTGTATTCGCGTAGCTTTGCCGTGACGCTCGTGGGCATGTGCGTGCTTACCTGCATGGTCACGCTCGCGATCTCGACGAACGTGGTCATCTCGCTCGGTATGGTCGGTGCTCTGTCCATCGTCCGCTACCGTACGGCGGTCAAGGACCCGCTCGACCTGCTGTATCTGTTTTGGGCCATTACCACGGGCATTACGGCCGGCGCCGGCATGTATGCGCTCGTGGGGCTCACGGCGGTGGTGATCGTGGTGATGATCGCCGGCTTTGCGAGCCACCAGGACAAGTCGCGCGTGTACATGATGGTCATTCACTACACGGGCCAGACCACCGGCGACGATATCGTGCGTGCATTTGGGCGCACCAAGTTCACCGTTAAGTCCAAGACTATGCGCGGCGACAAAGTCGAGATGGCCGTGGAGGTATTCTCGGACGGCGTGGACATGCCCTATGCCGACGCGATTCGCACGCTCGATGGCGTTGAGGACCTGACCCTCATCCAGTACAACGGCGAGTATCATGGATAACTATGTTCCGGTGTTCTAACGAACGCCGGACCGCTCGATGCTGCGCGGGCATCTGCCGGGCGATCTGCCGCTCAAACCGTCGCTCGCGTACATGAAGTACGCTTCGCTCCTCTTTCGCGGCACCTCGCCACGGCAGCTGCCCGCTCGCTGACGTTTGCTCGACCTGGGTGATATTGATTTATCCGAAGCGCCGTCACGGGTATCATGGTGAAAGCGATTTCAATGACAGGGGTGCTCGTGGTAAAGATGAAAGATGTGGCCGAGTTGGCTGGCGTTTCGAGCGCCGCGGTCTCGCGCTACCTCAACGGTGGATATATCTCGGCGGACAAGGCCGAGCGCATTAAGCAGGCGATTGAGCTGACCGGATACGTGCGATCTAGTCAGGCTCGCGCGCTGCGCACCGGTTCCACCAAGCTCATCGGCGTCATCGTGCCTAAGATTAACTCGGAATCCGTGAGCCGCATTACCGCCGGTATTGGCCAGGTGCTCGGTCGCCGTGGCTACCAGATGCTGCTCGCGAATACTGATAACGTGGCCGAGCGTGAGCTCGAGTATCTCGACCTGTTCCAGAACCACCCGGTCGATGGCATCGTACTCGTGGCGACCATGATCACCGACGAACATCGTGCGGCCATTGCGTCTTGCCGTGTGCCCATTGTGCTGATCGGTCAAAACGTCGAGGGCGCGGCTTGCGTCTACCATGACGATTACGAGGCCGCCTTTGAGCTGGGCCAGGCGCTCGCGAAGCATGTTGAGGGCAAGATTGCCTATATCGGTGTTACCGAGGAAGACCGTGCCGCCGGTTACGACCGTCGTCGTGGTTTTGAAGCGGGCTTACGCGCCGCGGGTGTTGCGCTCGATCCCGAGCTGATTCGCCGCGGGTCCTTTACCCTCGATTCCGGCTATCGTGCGTCGCGCGAGCTGCTGGGCGAAGTGCCCGATGTTTCGTTTATCGCCTGCGCGACCGACACCATGGCGGCGGGCGCCTTGCGCGCGCTTGACGAGGTGCGCGGTATGGGCGAGGGCGTGCACCGCGTGAGCGGTTTTGGCGACAACGCATTTTTGAGCGCGCTGACGGGCGGCATTCCCACCGTGCATTACGGCTACCTGACCAGCGGCGTCGAGGCGACCAATATGCTGCTCGACGCACTCGATGGCGAGGAGGGGGAGAGCGGTCTCAAGACGCTCAAACTTGGGCATCAGCTCATGAATGTCTAGGCCTTGGACGCGTCTGCCTGCCTTTGAGCCCCTGTTTTTTGTCCTAAAACTACCATTCGCCGGCTTATTTCTACCGTTCACCCTACTGTGAAAACGATTACAGACATATGAGACTGAAAACGATTACAGTGTAAGTGTCAAAGATGGCCGGGTGCAGATGCGCCCGTTGGAGGAAAGGGAAGTCATGGACTACCGCAAATCAGCCCAAGAGGTGCTCGACAACATCGGTGGCGCCGGCAACGTTGTTTCGGCCGCACACTGCGCCACGCGTCTGCGCCTTGTGATTGCCGATAACGCCAAGGTCGACAAGGAGGCCCTCGAGAATATCGACGGCGCCAAGGGCGTCTTTGAGGCCCAGGGCCAGCTCCAGATTATTTTTGGCACTGGCACCGTCAACAAGGTCTACGACGAGTTCATTGCGCTCAGCGGCGTCGAGGCTGCCACCAAGGCCGAGGTCAAGGAGGCAGCGGCGCAGCAGCAGAACATCTTTATGCGTGCCATTAAGGTGCTCGGCGACGTCTTTGTCCCCATCATCCCCGCCATCGTGGCTTCGGGCCTGCTGCTGGGCATTATGAGCGCCCTCAACTTTATGGCCTCCAACGGCTTTATCGCGCTCGACACCAATAACTTTATTTATAAGATTGCCGACCTGGTCTCGGGCACGTCCTTTGGCATTCTGCAGATCCTGATCGGTTACTCCGCGGCTAAGGCCTTTGGCGCCAACCCGTACCTGGGCGCCGTCGTCGGTGGTGCATTCATCAACTCCTCGCTGCAGAGCGCCTATACGGTTGCCTCCGAGGGCGTGCAGACCATGGTCAACGTCATCCCCGGCGTGTACAGCTTTGAGTGGGTCGGCTATCAGGGTCATGTGATCCCCATCGTCATCGCCTGTGCCATTCTCGCCTTCCTCGAGAAGCGCCTGCACAAGATCGTTCCCGAGATGTTCGATCTCTTTGTGACTCCGCTTGTCTCGGTGTTCGTGACCGTGCTCGTGACTCTTGTTGCCGTCGGCCCCATCTTTGTCTGGGCCGAGAACGCCATCCTCGGTCTGATCCAGACCCTGCTGACCCTGCCCTTCGGCATCGGTTCCTTTATCGTCGGCCTGTTCTATGCCCCCACGGTCGTTACCGGTATCCACCAGATGTACACCGCCATCGACCTGGGCCAGCTCGCCCAGTACGGCGTGACCTATTGGCTGCCCATCGCCAGCGCTGCCAATATCGCCCAGGGTGGCGCCGCACTTGCCGTTGCCTTTAAGACCCGCGATGCCAAGATCAAGGGCCTGGCGCTTCCTTCCGCTCTGTCCGCCTTCATGGGCATTACCGAGCCGGCCATCTTTGGTGTGAACCTGCGCTTCTTTAAGCCTTTCATCGCCGGCTGCATCGGCGGCGGTTGCGGTGCCCTGGTCTGCGCTCTCACCTCGCTTGCCGCTTCCGGCACCGGCGTTACCGGCATCTTCGGTATCCTGCTGTGCCTGGCACAGCCCGTGCAGTACGCGATCATGTTTGCGGTCGCCGCGGTCGTGTCCTTTGCCATCTCGTTTGTCCTGTACAAGGATGAGCCCAAGGCTTCCGAGCAGGCCTAAGAGTTTTTGATTGAGGGGTGCCCGCGGGTTGTATGCTCGCGGGCGTTTCCCGTATCTGGTGCCGATCTCTGGCGCCTTGTAACTTTCGATCCGTTAGGACTTTGATATGTCTAATGCACTTGGCCGCGACCTTGCAAAGTTGGTTGCCGCTGTTGACGCCGCCGCCTCTGAGTGCGGTCATGGCGTGTATGGCCAGCGCTTCCATATTATGCCGCCGGCTGGCTGGCTCAACGACCCCAACGGTCTTTGCCAGGCGGGCGGCGTGTTCCATGCCTATTTTCAGTATGCGCCGTTTGATGTCGAGGGTGGCGTTAAGGCTTGGGGTCATGCGACGAGTCGCGACCTTATGACGTGGGACTACGTTGGCGCTCCACTGCTGCCCGACGAGCCGTTCGATTGCCATGGCGTGTATTCGGGCTCCGCGCTTGCCGAAGACGGTCGCATTCGCGTACTGTACACGGGCAACGTGAAGCTTTCCGATGCGGACGGCACGTACGACTACGTCAATACCGGCCGCCGCGCCGATACTGTTTATGTCGAGAGCGTTGATGGTCTTGCCGGTCGGGAGTTCAGCCAAAAGCGCGTGGTGTTGGCGTCCGAGGATTATCCCGAGGATTTGACCTGCCACGTGCGTGACCCCAAGGTGTGGCGCGATGATGATGGGCGTAATCACATGGTGCTGGGCGCGCGTCGTCGCGTGGACGGGCCGCATGTCGAGAGCCGTTTTTGTGCGATGCACGGCGAGGGTGCCGGGCGCGATGTGGGCGAGATCCTGGTGTATGGCTCGCCCGATATGCTGAGCTGGGAGCTCGAGAGCCGTGTTTCTACGTCCGAGCGCTTTGGCTTTATGTGGGAGTGCCCGGGGTATCTGGAGCTTGAGGCGGATGGTGGTGTGCCGGCGAAGTGGCTGTCCTTCTCTCCCCAGGGGCTTGAGGGCGGCCGTTGGGACCGCGGCAACGTATACGCTGCTGGCTACATGCCTGTAACGGGCGACATTACCGGTGGCAATGACGCTTATGAGCTGGGCGAGTTCCGCCTGTGGGACGCCGGTTTTGACTTCTATGCTCCGCAGGAGTTTACGTCCGAGGATGGTCGCCACATTTTGATCGGCTGGATGGGCATGCCCGATGAGCCGACCTATGACAATGCGCCCACCGTGGCGTGCGGCTGGCAGCACTGCATGACAGTGCCGCGCGAGCTTACGGCCGGTGACGGCGGCGTGGTGCTGCAGCAGCCGGCGCGCGAGATCGAGCTCCATTATGCCTCGGTGCGTGTGGGGGAGGGCTCTTTGGAGGTTGCCGGCGATACCTGCTTTGACGTTGTTGTTGACGGTGTCGACGGCGCGTTTACCGCGACCGTTGATGGCGAGCTAAAGCTGGCGCTTGTGCCCGCTGGGGACGAACTGCCCTCGCGCTTTGAGATGCGATTTACCGATGAGGGTCGCGCTTCTGCCGGCTGCGGTCGTACCATGCGCTGGGAGCCCATCGACGAGGTTCGTAATGTGCGCATTGTTGGTGATGTCTCGTCGGTCGAGGTGTTTGTGAACGATGGCGCGCTCGTGTTTTCGACGCGCATCTATCCCGAGGCCTATGGCGTGACCGTTGACGCTCCGGGTGCGAGCGTGAACTATCACACGCTCAATATCTAGGCGTTTCGTCGCATATCGGCGCTATACTGCAGCCGTTGCCCACGATGAGGGGAACACCCGCATCGTGGGTTTTTGCTTATGAAGGGGCGATGCCTTGTGGATGTACAGCAGCTAGAAGAGGCCTGGGCTGTAAGGACCGGCGCGCGTGAGGCGCGTCTTGTTGCGGCCCCGCATGTGCCGGCGGCTCTGTCGCTGCTGGGTATTGTGCGTCCCGGTGACCGCCTGGTGGCCTTTGCGGACGACTTTGTCGATGCGTTTGCGCGCGGCTTTGATGGCTGCGATGTCGCGCTGGTGGGCTCGGGGTCCGCCGATGCGTTTGCTGCCGCGTCCGAGGGCTTTGATGCTTCGTTTGATGCCGAGGGGTCGCACCTGTGGTGGTTTGTTAACTCAATCGGTGGCTTTGGTCTGCGTGTGCCCGATCTGCGCGCTCTGGGCCGCGCTGCTCGTGAGGCCCACGCGCTGCTGGTTGTGGACAACATCGTGGCGTCGGCTTTTGGCTGCGATCCGCTGCGGCTGGGTGCTGCGCTGTCGCTTGAGGCGCTCGATCGCGTGTGCGCCGGCAAGGCTCCGTGCAAACTCGTTGCCGCTTCGGTGGCGCGCTCGCAGCTCAAACGCCATCATGTGGATGCTGCTGCCGAGTGCGCGCATGCCCTGCTTGAGGGCTGTGGCTTGGCCAAGCTTGATTTGCCTGCTGACGAGGCCGCTGTGCTGGAGCGCGGGTTCGACTCGCTCGACGCTCGCATGCAGGCTCACTTTGACCGCGCACGTGCGCTGGCCGAGTATCTGGCCGCCAACGAGATGGTGCGCAACGTGCGCTATCCCGGGCTGAGCTCTCATCCCGACCATGCGGTTGCAACGGGAATCCTCGAGCATGGTTTTGGCCCGGCAGTTGAATTTGACCTTATCGAGCGTAGCGCGGGAGAGCTGTTCGACGCTTTGCCGGGGGAGTTTCGCACATCGCCTGCCGGCGGCGCAACGACGCGCCTCTCGGCCACGCGCGGCAAGCAGGGGAGCACCATCCGCCTCTTCGCCGGCACCGACAACCCCCTGGTCGTAGCGTCCGCCCTAGATAACGCCCTCCGCAACTAGCTAAATCATCCTCGACTCCATAAGTTGCGGTGAAATAGGGATTGATTTACGGCTTTAACCGCATAAACAGTCCCTACTTCACCGCAACTTATGAGAAGGGGTTGGGTAGCTAAAAGCCCCGTCCCAAATTGGCTACTCTTTGATGCTGGCGATGAGGTCGTTTGCTTTGGTGGCAATGACGTTGTTGATGTCGGTCTGCAGCTCCTCGTAGGCCGCTATGGCTCGCTCTCCGGCGGGCGTGAGCGTGGATCCGCGGGCGCCGTCGCGCTCGATGAGCTTGCAGCCCAGCTGACCTTCTGCCTCGTTTACAATGCGCCAGGCCTTGGAATACGCCATGCCCATGCTCTTGGCGGCGCGGTTGAGCGAGTGCTCGCGGGCGATACCCTGCAGCAGCAAGACACAGCCGTGTCCAAACACGCCCGGCAGATCTTTGTCGCACGCTTGAATGACCAACTTTGCCGTCGTCTTGTACTCCATACGCTCCACGTCTCCCCGCTAAAGTGTTTGCTGGGCAAACGCAAAGCCTGCGTCAAACCCTCGTGTGCTCTTCTTAAATCATGCATTGTAGCAGTCAAAGTGCGTTAAGATACTTCCCCAGTATTGGGCGCCCAAGGTTGGGCTGGGTCCTACGAGGCCTGCAGCCGACCGGTCGCATGGAAAAAGGAGAAACATGGCTACGTTCTTTCCCGGTGAGTCCCACACGTTTTCGGAGTATCTGCTGGTCCCTGGTTACTCGTCCTCGCAGTGCATTCCCAACAACGTCTCTCTTAAGACGCCGCTAACCCGCTTTAAGCGCGGTGAGAAGCCGGCAATCACCCTGAACATCCCCATGGTTTCCGCCATCATGCAGTCCGTCTCGGGCGTCGATATGGGTGTCGCGCTCGCTACCGAGGGTGGCCTGTCCTTCATTTACGGTTCCCAGAGCGCCGAGTCCGAGGCCGCCATGGTCAAGGCCGTCAAGGATCACAAGGCCGGCTTCGTTCAGTCCGATTCCACGCTGACCCCCGACATGACCATGGAGCAGGTCATCGAGCTCAAGGAGAAGACCGGTCACTCCACCATGCCGGTTACCGACGACGGCACTCCCAAGGGTAAGCTCCTGGGCATCGTCACCAGCCGTGACTATCGTCCCAGTCGCGATGACCACCAGACGAAGGTCTCCGAGTTCATGACCCCGCGTGAGCAGCTCATCGTGGGCGACAAGAACATCAGCCTCAAGGTCGCTAACGACGTCATCTGGGACAACAAGCTCAACGCCCTGCCCATCGTCGACGATAACGATCACCTCATGGGCATCGTCTTCCGCAAGGACTACGATAGCCACAAGACCAACCCCAACGAGCTGCTCGATAACGACAAGCGCTACATGGTCGGCGCCGGTATCAACACCCGCGACTATGCCGAGCGCGTGCCGCTGCTCATCGAGGCCGGTGCCGACGTTCTGTGCATCGACTCCTCCGAGGGCTTCAGCGAGTGGCAGAAGCGCACTATCGAGTGGATCCGCGCCAACTACGGCGAGGACGTCAAGGTTGGTGCCGGTAACGTCGTCGACGCCGAGGGCTTCCGCTTCCTGGCCGACTGTGGTGCCGACTTCATCAAGGTCGGTATCGGCGGCGGCTCCATCTGCATCACCCGTGAGACCAAGGGTATCGGCCGTGGCCAGGCCACCGCGCTGATCGATGTCTGCCGTGCTCGCGACGAGTACTACGAGGAGACCGGCGTCTACGTGCCCGTGTGCTCCGACGGCGGCATCGTCTACGACTACCACATGACGCTCGCCCTTGCCATGGGCGCCGACTTTATGATGCTGGGCCGCTACTTCGCCCGCTTTGATGAGAGCCCGACTGAGCGCGTCAACGTGAACGGTCAGTACATGAAGGAGTACTGGGGCGAGGGCTCTGCGCGTGCCCGCAACTGGCAGCGCTACGACCTGGGCGGCGCCGCGAAGCTCAGCTTCGTCGAGGGCGTCGACTCCTATGTTCCCTATGCCGGCTCCCTCAAAGACGGCGTGGGCGGCACGCTCTACAAGGTCAAGTCCACGATGTGCAACTGCGGTGCCCTCTCGATCCCCGAGCTTCAGGAAAAGGCACGCCTGACCCTGGTGAGCTCGACCTCGATCGTCGAAGGCGGCGCCCACGATGTAGTCGTGAAGGATTCTCAGCAGTCCGTATCTTATCGATAAGGTAAGAGCCTCACATAAAGGTTGAGTTTCAACCACGTTATTTAGATAAAGCGAGATGCCCGCAAGTCGCAGGCATCTCGCTTGTCGTATTTGCTATCATCAGTCAAGTTAACCTTAGGGTCGGGCGGCTTGGCTTTGTTCGCTACAAGTTCCGCACGCAAAGAAGAGCACTTAATGTGCTCTTCGTCTTGCGCAGGACTGTCCGCAGTAGCGAATAAAGCCAAGCCGCCCGACCCCAGCTAAGATTAAAGGAGCTGATATGTGCGATTGCACAGATCATAAGGACGAGATCCCTGCCTACGACGCGCAGGCCATTGAGTCCAAGTGGATGAAGGCCTGGGAGGACTCCAACCTCTTTGCCGTCGACACCGACGAGAGCAAGCCCAAGAAGTATGTGCTCGAGATGTTCCCGTATCCGTCGGGCGACCTGCACATGGGCCACGCGCGCAACTATACCATCGGCGATGCCATGGCCCGTCAGGCCCGCATGCGCGGCTACGACGTGCTGCACCCCATCGGCTTTGACGCCTTTGGCCTGCCTGCCGAGAACGCCGCCATCAAGCACAACACGCAGGCTGCCGCCTGGACGTATAAGAACATGGACCAGGCGCTCGCCACGATGAAGCGCATGGGCTTCTCCTACGATCTGGATCGCATGGTCAAGACTTGCAGCCCCGACTACTACCGCTGGGGTCAGTGGATCTTTGAGAAGATGTGGGAAAAGGGCCTGGTCTATCGCAAGAAGAACCCGGTCAACTGGTGCCCCACTTGTAAGACCGTTCTGGCCAACGAGCAGGTTACCGAGGGCAAGTGCTGGCGCTGCGGCACCGAGCCCGAGAAGCGCGACCTTGAGCAGTGGTACTACAAGATTACCGAGTACTCTCAGGAGCTGCTCGACGACTTGGAGAAGCTCCCCGGCTGGCCCGAGCGCGTCAAGCAGATGCAGGCCAACTGGATCGGTCGCTCCGAGGGCGCCGAGGTCGACTTTACCCTGTGCGACCAGGATGGCGAGCCCATCGAGGGCGACGAGGGTAAGATCACCGTCTTCACCACGCGTGCCGACACGCTCTTCGGTGTCTCCTTCTTTGTCCTGGCTCCCGAGTACGCGCGCCTGCACGAGCTCGTCGAGGGCACGGAGTACGAGGAGGCCGTCACCAAGATCGTCGAGGACTCCAAGCATATCTCTGCGGTCGAGCGTGCCCAGGGCACCCTCGAGAAGCACGGTGCCTTTACCGGTCGCTACGTGGTGAACCCCGTCAACGGCGAGAAGGTCCCCGTGTGGGTTGCCGATTATGTCGTTGCCGACTACGGCACCGGCGCCGTCATGGCCGTTCCCTGCGGCGACCAGCGCGACTTTGAGTTTGCCCGTAAGTACGACCTGCCCATCGTGCCGATCATCCTGGACGATGACGACCGCGCTGCCGTCGAGGCCAGCGGTGAGACCATCGATACCTTCCATGCCGAGACCGTCGACTGGGATTGCGCCCACGCTGCTGAGGGCACACTCGTCCAGTCCGGCAAGTACACCGGCATGCGCGGCGGCAAGCACTCCGAGGGCGAGGCTGCCATCGTGGCCGACCTCGAGGCCATGGGCTGCGGCCGTCGCAAGGTCGAGTTCCGTCTGCGCGACTGGCTCATCAGCCGCCAGCGTTATTGGGGCAACCCCATCCCGGCCATTCACTGCGAGCACTGCGGCATCGTGCCCGTGCCCGAGGATCAGCTGCCGGTGACGCTGCCCGAGAACCTGGACTTGGGCGCCGGCGAGACCCTCGCCGAGTGCAAGGAGTTCTACGAGACCACCTGCCCGGTCTGCGGTCGCCCAGCCAAGCGCGAGACCGATACCATGGACACCTTTACCTGCTCCAGCTGGTATTACCTGCGCTATACCGATCCGCACAACACCGAGCTGCCCTTCTCCCGCGAGGCCGCCGATCGCTGGATGCCCGTCGATAACTACATCGGCGGCATCGAGCACGCCATTTTGCACCTGCTCTACAGTCGCTTCTTTACCAAGGCACTGCGCGACCTGGGCCTGCTGAGCGTTGACGAGCCCTTCACCAACCTGCTGTGCCAGGGCATGGTCAAGGACGAAAACGGCGACACCATGTCCAAGTCCAAGGGCAACGTCGTGCCCCCGAGCTCGGTCATCGAGCCCTACGGCGCCGACACCATGCGTCTGGCGATCCTGTTTATCGCCCCGCCCGAGAAGGACTTCGACTGGGATCCCAAGGCCGTTGAGGGCGCCAACCGCTTCATTAAACGCGCCTGGCGTATCGTGTGGCAGCTCGTCCAGTCGGGTGACGCCAGCGTGGCCTTCGACAAGTCCGCGCTCGACGAGACCGCGATGAAGCTCTACCGCGAGCGTCACCGCACTATCGCCAAGTGCACCGAGGACTTCGATCGCGGCCAGTTCAACACCGCGATCTCGGCCGTCATGGAGCTCGTCAACGCGGCGAGCGCCTACCTCAACGCTACCGAGGGTACCGCCCGCGACAAGGCGCTGTGCTACGGCGTGGCCAAGGATATCGTGAGCGTCCTCGCCCCCATCTGCCCGTTCTGGGCCGACGAGCTGTGGCACGAGGCACTCGGCTGCGAGGGCAACGCCTACACCGCCGCCTGGCCCGAGTTCGACCTGGCCGAGTCCATCGAGGACACGGTGCAGATCGTCGTGCAGGTGCTCGGCAAGGTCCGCGGCCGCGTCGACGTCGCCCGTGATGCCTCCAATGAGGATATGCAGGCTGCCGCCGAGGAAGCCGTCGCCAAGTGGCTTGAGGGCAAGACGGTCGTCAAGGCCATCTGCGTGCCCGGCAAGCTGGTCAACCTGGTGGTCAAGTAAGCATTGCGCGCTTAACTGACGCATAAAAGACGAGGGGCGATCCGGTTGGGTCGTCCCTCGTTTTTCATGTACCTGCCCTGATGTCTGCGGTCAATTGTCCTATTCTTGTGGAGAAGCTGTGCGCACGCTGACCTGCAGATTCGTACTGTGCTTGCACGTTTCCGCAGCTATTGTTATAGTTTGCTTGCAAATGAAGTTGTAATTGAAAGAAGTGGGGTTTCGGCCCCGCTTCTTTTTTGTATGGATGGAGGTGCCGCAATGGTCAAGACCAAGACCGAGCAGGCGATCATCGACGCGCTCGAGGCCGTCGCCCCCCAGCACGATGTCGACATCGTCGACGTCGAGCTCGTGGGTGCCACCAAGGCCCCCTGCGTGCGCGTGCGTATCGAGGGTGCCGAGGGTCAGAGCCTGTCGCTCAACGACGTCACGGCCAACACCAAGTGGGTCGGCGATGTAATTGAGGAGCTCGACCCCATCTCTTCGAGCTATACGCTCGAGGTGTCGAGCCCGGGTATGGCGCGCCCGCTGCGCCGCCCGAGTGACTTTGCCCGCTTTGTGGGCGAAAACTGTGAGCTCACCTCCACCGCCACCGAGGGCCGTCGCAAGTACGCCGGCAAGATTGCCGCCGCCACCGAGACGAACGTGACCCTTGAGCTCGAGGGCGGCGAGTCCGTTACCCTCGATTTCTCTGATGTTAAAAAGTGCAAGTTGAAGCCCACCTACGACTTCAAGCCCGCGAAGGAAGGAAAGTAAGATGGCAGCATCCGACATGATGTCCGCCCTGATGGAGCTTTGCCAGGAGAAGCACATCGACCAGCTCTACCTGATCGACCGCCTGGAGCAGTCGCTCGCCAAGAGCTATGCCGAGATCCTGCATCTTGAGTGGGGCGCCAAGGTGACCATCGACCGCACCACCGGCAAGATCTACGTCTACCGCCTGGAGCCGATCGACGATTCCATGGACGAGGAGGGCAACTTCACCGAGTTCGAGGAGATCGACGTCACCCCCAAGAACACGAGCCGCATCGCCGCCCAGCACGCCAAGGCCGAGATCAACGCCATCGTGCGCAACTCCGCCCGCGAGCAGATCTACGAGGAGTTCTCCGGCCGCATCGGTGACCTCATCAGCGGTACCGTGCTGCAGTCCACGCCCGACTTCACGATCGTCAAGATTCGCGAGGGCGTCGAGGCCGAGCTTCCGCACTTCGACCAGCGCCGTTACGAGAACGAGCGCAACGAGCGTCCGATGGGCGAGCGCTACCTGCACAACCAGCACATCAAGGCCGTGATCATCGACGTTCGCGACCCCAACTCCAACCTGCAGCCGGTTCGTGGCGAGCACAGCCGTCCGCCGATTGTCATCTCCCGTACCCACCCCGAGCTCATGCGTCGTCTGTTTGAGCAGGAGGTGCCCGAGATCTATGAGGGCACCGTCCAGATCAAGTCGATCGCCCGCGAGCCCGGCCAGCGCTCCAAGGTCGCCGTTCACTCGCTCGACGACCGTTTGGATCCCGTGGGCGCCTGCGTCGGCCCCAAGGGCAGCCGTGTCCGCGCTGTCGTGGGCGAGCTCCGTGGCGAGCGCGTCGACGTCATCCTGTGGGATGCCGATCCTGCCGTCTACGTCGCCAACGCCCTGTCGCCCGCTAAGGTCACCCGCGTCCTCATCGACGAGGAGAAGGCCTACGCCGGCGTCATCGTGCCCGACGACCAGTTGTCCCTCGCCATCGGCAAGGAGGGCCAGAACGCCCGCCTCGCCGCGCGCCTGACCGGCTGGCACATCGACATCAAGTCCGAGACGCTTGCCGCCGACATCCTCAAGAACGTTCCCGTTCACGAGGAGCCCGCCGCCGACCTGATCGGTGACGAGGAGGACGAGGACGTCCGCCGCTGCGAGTACGTGTCCGAGGACGGCATCCAGTGCCGCAACCAGGCTCGTCCCGGCTCCCGATTCTGCGGTGTCCACGACACCGACGCCTTCGATGATGCGGAGGACCTGATCTAGCGCGCACTTGCGCCGGGCGGGTCCCGGCGCGTCTCCCACGCTCGTTCAGTCTCTAGGCACCCAAGGTGCCAGAAAGGGTAGGTGAAGTCATATGGCAAAAGTCCGTGTGTCCACCCTGGCCAAAGAGTTCGGCATGACCTCCAAGGAACTGATGGGTCATCTCGCCGATATGAAGATTCCCGCTAAGTCCGCTTCCTCCACCTTGGAGGACGCTTATGTCGCCATGGTCCGCAAGCAGCTCGCCTCGGTGATCGAGGCCCGCGCCCAGGAAGTCGAGGCCGCCAAGCAGGCCGAGGAGCAGGCAGCTGCCGCCGAGGAGGCCGCTCGCGCCGCCGAGGCCGAGCGCGAGCGCATCGCCGCCGAGAAGGCCCGCGAGGAGGAGCGTCGCCAGTTTGCTGCAGCCCAGGCTGCCGAGGAGGCTGCCCGCGCCGAGGCCGAGGCCAAGAAGAAGGCCGAGCAGGAGCGCCTTGCCCGCGAGAAGGAGGAGGCTGCCCGCGAGGCCCAGCGCCGCGCCGTTCCCGCTTCCGACTCCGGTTCGCGTTTCCGTTCGCTGCTCGACCAGATCGCCGCACAGGAGACCGTGCTCAAGGAGAAGAAGGACGCCGAGGACAAGGCCAAGGCCGAGCGCGCCGCCGAGCGCGGTAACCGTCGTGGCGGCAACAACGACCGCCGCGGTGGCCGTCGTAACGATCGCAACGCTTCCGACAACAACTCCGAGCGCAACGCCTCCGAGAGCCGTCCGCACAGCCATCGCACCAACGCCAGCAACAACGTCGCTGCCGGCATGGACTTCCCCAACCCCGACAAGCAGGGCAAGGGCAAGAAGCGCAAGGGCGGTCACAACAACGAAGAGGACCACTACAGCCGCATGGCTCGCGAGGCCGAGGAGTACAGCCGCGAGAAGGTGCTCGAGGAGGCTCGTGCCGCCGTCGAGGAGGCCTCTCGCGAGTCCACCGGTCGCCGCAAGAAGCGCAAGGAGAAGCGCGAGCGCGAGGCTGCCAAGGCTCAGGAGGAGCGCAAGATAGAGGAGGCGCTGGCCCAGGGCGTGAACCCCGAGGACCTCGACGCCATCAAGGTCTCCCAGGGCGTTACCGTTCAGGAACTTGCCGAGGCGCTCGACGTTCCGGCCAACGACATCATCAAGCGCCTGTTCCTGCTGGGTACTCCGCTCACGATGACGCAGTCCATGTCCGACGACCTTGTCGAGCTCGTTGCCGACGACCTGGGCCGTCAGATCAAGATCATCACCCCCGAGGAGGAGAACACCTTCTCGTTCTACGACGATCCCGCCGACCTCAAGCCGCGCGCCCCGGTCGTCACCGTCATGGGCCACGTCGACCATGGCAAGACGTCGCTGCTCGACGCCATCCGTCACACCGGCGTTGCTGCCGGCGAGGCGGGCGGCATTACGCAGGCCATCGGCGCTTCGCAGGTCATGATCAACGACCGCAAGATCACCTTCATCGATACCCCGGGCCACGCCACCTTTACGGCTATGCGTGCCCGTGGCGCCAAGGTGACCGACATCGTCATTCTGATCGTGGCTGCCGACGACGGCGTCATGCCCCAGACCGTCGAGTCGATCAACCACGCCAAGGCCGCCGGCGTACCCATCGTCGTCGCCGTCAACAAGATCGATAAGCCGGGCGCCAACCCCGACCGCGTGCGCCAGGAGCTCACCGAGTACGGCATCATCCCCGAGGAGTGGGGCGGACAGAACATGTTCGTCAACATCTCGGCCAAGCAGAAGATCGGTATCGACGACCTGCTCGAGACCGTGCTGCTCCAGGCCGACGTGCTCGAGCTTAAGGCCAACCCCGACACCTTTGCCTCCGGTAACGTCCTCGAGGCTAAGCTCGACAAGGGCCGCGGTTCTGTTGCCACGGTTCTCGTGACCCGCGGTACCCTGCACGTGGGCGATACGCTGGTCGCCGGCCTTACCTACGGCCGCGTCCGCGCCATGCTCGACCCCAAGGGCAACGCCGTCACCGAGGCTGGCCCCTCCGACGCCGTCGAGATCCTGGGCCTGCAGTCCGTGCCCAACGCCGGCGACGAGTTCCGCGTGTTCGAGGACGAGCGCGAGGCTCGCGCCCTGGCCGATGAGCGCTCGCTCAAGGCCCGTATCGAGGAGCAGAGCCGCGTGAAGCACGTCACGCTCGAGAACCTCTTCGAGACCATCGCCGACGCCGAGGTCAAGGAGCTCAACCTGATCATCAAGGCCGACGTCCAGGGTTCCATCGAGGCCCTTCAGGACTCGCTCGACAAGATGGATCAGTCCGAGGTCCGCATCAACACGATCCACTCCGCCGTCGGTGCCATCAACGAGACCGACGTCGTCCTGGCCGACGCCTCCAACGCCATCATCATCGGCTTTGGCGTGCGTCCCGACGGCAAGGCCCGCTCCGCTGCCGAGCGCGAGGGCGTCGAGATCCGTTGCTACGACGTTATCTACAAGTGCCTCGAGGAGCTCGACGCCGCCCGCATCGGCATGCTCAAGCCCACCGAGGTCGAGGTCTCCACGGGTACCGCGACCGTCCTGGACACCTTCAAGGTGCCCAAAGTCGGCATCGCCGCCGGTGTCCGCGTCGAGGAGGGCGAGATCGCCGCGACCGATTCCGTGCGCCTGGTGCGCGACGGCATCGTGGTCTTCAATGGCAAGATCGCCTCGATGCGCCACTACAAGGACGAGGCCAAGGGCCTCAAGAGCGGTTCCGAGGGCGGTATTGGCCTGGAGAACTTCCAGGACATCAAGCCCGGCGACCAGATCGAGGGTTACCGCATCGACCAGGTTGCCCGTACCGAGTAGGGGGTAGCGCTATGAAGCAAACGCAGGCGACCCGCCGTCTGGGCGAGCAGCTTCGCGAGAAGCTCGGTTATATCCTGCTCTTTGAGGTTTCCGATCCGCGTCTCGACCTGGTTACCCTGACCGCGGTCGAGGTCGCGGTGGACCGTTCGTTCGCGCGCGTGTACGTGTCGTGCGACGTGAGCCGCTACGATGAGGTCATGGAGGCGCTTGCAAGCGCCAAGGGCCGTATTCGCAGCCTGTTGGCTCGCTCGCTCGATTGGCGCGTCACGCCCGAGCTCGATTTTCGCATCGATCGCTCGACCGATGAGGCCGAGCGCATCACGCGTGCGCTGGAAAACGTTCCGGCCACGCTTGCGATCGAAAAGGACGAGGACGGCTACCCAATTGCGGATTCCGCCCAGGAGGCAGCTTTAGATGACTAATTCCGCCGATCTCGCCTCGTGCGAGTCTGCAGATATTAAACGACGCATCCTCGAGCTTATCGAGGGTGCGTCCTCCATTGCGATCTCGGGTCACACCTCTCCCGACGGCGATGCCCTGGGCTCCGTGTTGGGCCTGGGCCTTTCGCTTATGAAGGTGTTCCCCGACAAGGACATCGCCCTGCTGCTGGCAGACGACGATCCCGTTCCGCGCATCTACCGTTTTATGGAGGGTGCCGATCTGCTGGTGCCGGCCTCTGCCTACACTGGCAACCCGGACCTGTTCATCTCGGTGGACGTGCCGGTCGTCGAGCGCCTCAATAATTCCGCCGAGGTGCTGCGTCGTTCGGCTCACGTGGCATGCTTTGACCATCACCCGGCACGCGAGGAGTTTGCCGAGGTCAGCCTTAGGTGCGTCAATGCCGCTGCTTGCGCCATGATTATCGACCGCTTTTTGGCCGATTGTGGCATTACCGCAAGCGACAGCATCGCGACCTGCCTGCTGTGCGGCCTGGTCACCGATACCGGTCGTTTTCAGTATCAGAACGCCGACGCCGCCGCGTTTCATGCCGCCTCGCGTCTGGTGGCGCACGGTGCCGATCCGGCGCGCGTCGCGCTCGAGGTCTATCAGAGCATGCGTGTCGAGTTCTTGCACCTCAAGTCCATCGTCATGGGTCGCATCAAGACGGTTGCGCACGGGCGCGTGGCGTATAGCTACGCGTACGAGAGCGACCTTAAGGACTGCGGCGTCACCTCGGACGAGTGCGACGGCCTGGTCGATGTGGTGCGCGCGGTGATGGGCGTCGAGGTCTGCTTGTTCCTTAAGGGCATCGAGGGCGATACCAAGGTGCGCGGCAACCTGCGCTCCAAGGGCGATCTTGATGTTTCCGAGATTGCGGCCAACTTTGGCGGAGGTGGGCACCACGCTGCCGCCGGCTTTACCAACGCCGGAACGATTTCCGAGACGCTCACCGCGGCACTTCCCATGCTGGCCGAGCTGGTAGGGGAGGATCCCGCTTCGGTGACCGTCGAGCTCTAACTTTTTGGATGGTACATGGCTCGTCGTACACCTTCTCAACTTAATATGCTGCTCGCCGTCGATAAGCCGGTGGGCTGCACGTCCCACGACGTGGTTTCGCAATGCCGACGCGCCCTCCATGAGCGGCGTGTCGGTCATGCCGGAACGCTCGATCCCATGGCATCAGGTGTCATGGTGGTGGGCGTGGGCCAGGCAACGCGTCTGCTGGGCATGCTTACCCTCGATACCAAAAGCTACGTCGCCGACATCTCGTTTGGCGTCGAGACCAATACCGATGATGCGGAAGGCGAGGCCGTCCGCACGGTGCCCATAGCCGCCGAGCTGCGCGATCCGTCCTATGCCCGCGAGCGCCTGTGCACCATGTTGGGCCCGCAGATGCAGGTGCCGCCGGCGTTTTCGGCCATTTCGGTCAACGGCGTGCGCGCCTATAAGGCTGCGCGCGAGGGCAATGCCGTGTCGCTGCCCCCGCGTCCGGTCGAGGTGTACTCCGCCGACCTGATTGCCGTGAGCGGCGAGGGCGATTCGTGCGTTTGGACCGTGGCGTTTTCGGTGAGTAAGGGCACCTATATCCGAGCGCTCGCTCGCGACCTGGGCCGCGCCTGCGACAGCGCCGCGCACATTTCCGCGCTGCGCCGCACGGCCTCCGGTGTTGTTTCCATTGGCGCTTGTCATGCGATCGAGGAGCTTTCTCCCGAGTCCGCGGCTGGCTTTGCCCTGGATCCCATTGCGGCCCTGGGCGCCACGCGTGTTGACTTGCCGGGCAATCTTGCCGACGACCTGCTTTGCGGCCGACGCATTCCCGTTGAGCGTGCGCTTGCCGATTTCGATGCCTCGAAGGCGCCGTTTGCGTTGGTGCTCGATGGGGGACTCAAGGCGCTCGCCCGCATTGAGGGTGGCCGCTTTGTCATGGAGCACGTGTTTCCGCAGGCAATCGGCGGTGTTCGATGATGTTGTCCGTTCGCGAGCTCGCGCGTATCTTTTTCGCGGGCGAGTCGGACGAGGCTCGCATCGTTACTGCCGATGTGTTTGATAAGTGTGAGCACCTGGGTGCCGCATCGATTGCCATCGGCGTGTTCGACGGCGTTCACCGTGGACACCAGGAGCTCATTGCGGCGCTTGTCCGTGATGCCCGTGCCCATGGCTGCAAGGCGGTCGTAGTTACCTTCGATCCCGACCCGGACGTCGTGGTGAGCCCTTCGCCCGCTCAAAAATTGATGACGACGGCCGACCGTCTGCATGCCCTGGCTCAAACTGGGGTCAATGCGGTGGTGGCCGTTCCCTTTACGCCTGAGGTTGCGGCGCTTGACCATGTTGCTTTTCTCTCGCTGGTGTCGCGTCTGGTCGACATTCGATCGATTCGCGTTGGCAGCGACTTTAGGCTGGGTCGTGGCGGTGCTTCTGGTGTTGACGAGATGCGCGCCTGGGGTGCCGAGCGCGGCGTTGACGTATACGGGCACGACTTGCTTTGCGAGGGCGGTGAGGCCATTTGCGCCACCCGCATTCGTCATGAGCTGGGACAGGGCCATGTGGAGCTTGCTGCTGAGTTACTCGGCCGTCCGTATATGGTGCGTGGCGGTGTTATTCGCGGCCGTCACGAGGGTTCTGGCATGGGCTTTCCCACGGCAAACCTGCAGGTTCCCGACGGTATTCAGGTGCCTGCCGATGGCGTGTATGAGGGTCTGGTGCTGGTCGATGACACCGCGTGGCCCGCTGCCGTGAACGTCGGACTGCCGCCGACGTATGCCGACGATGTCGCTTCGGCGCATCTCGAGGCTAATTTAATTGGTTATACGGGCGACCTGTACGGCTCTTCTGTTTCGCTGGCGTTTACGCGTTGGCTGCGTCCGTCGCGCGTGTTCGATTCGCTGGATGAGTTGATCGCGACCGTCGAGGGTAATATCGAGGACATTCGTCACAACTTGGGCAAGCAGGGGGTGAGCATCCGTGATTAGCGATGAGGAAAAAGACCAGGTACGCGCTGCGTCTGACCTGGTTGCCATTGTGCAGGAAACGGTCGAGCTCAAGCCCCGCGGTCATGAGTTTTGGGGTTGCTGCCCCTTTCATGGCGAAAAGACGCCGTCCTTCCACATTATCCCCGCCACGCAGGTCTGGCACTGCTTTGGCTGCGGCGAGGGTGGCGACGTCTTCACATATATCATGAAGCGCGAGAATCTGAGCTTTCCCGAGTCGATCCGTTATTTGGCCGATCGCGCGGGTATTGAGCTGCATGACACCGGAGATCGCCGTGAGCGCGGTACCAAGCGTGCCCGCATCTACGATTTGTGCGCCGAGACCGCCCAGTTCTACCACACCATGCTTATGCGCGGTAAGGACGGCCGTCCGCGCGAGTACTTTGCCAGCCGCGGCATGGGTGGCGACGTCTGCCGCCGCTACTGCCTGGGCTTTGCGCCGGGTCGCAACGCGCTGGTATCGCACCTGTCCCAGGCGGGTTTTACCCCGCAGGAGATGATCGACGCCAACGTTGCCGTGAGCCGCGGGCGCGGGCAACTAGCCGACCGCTTTTACGACCGCGTGATGTTCCCCATCTTTGACGAGCAGGGTCACAACATTGCCTTTGGTGGTCGCATCATGGGTGACGGCCAACCCAAGTACCTCAATACCGCCGAGACGAGCGTGTTTCATAAAAAGCGAAACCTCTACGGCTTTAATTGGGCCAAGGAGTTTATCGTCGCGCAGGATACCGCCATCGTGGTAGAGGGCTATACCGACTGCATCGCCTGTTGGGAGGCGGGGATTAAAAACGTCGTCGCCACGCTGGGCACCGCGCTCACGGAGCATCACGTCAAGACGCTCACCCGCTTTGCCAAGCGCATCGTGTATATGTTCGATGGCGACGCCGCCGGTCAAAAGGCCGCGCGCCGTGCGATTCAGTTTATCGAGCAGGATTCGATGGACCTGCGCTGCGTGGTACTGCCCGACGGCAACGACCCTATGGAGTTTATTACGGCACACGGCGGCCAGGAGCTGCAGGCGCGCATTGACGCTGCCGAGCCGCTTATGGACTTTGTCTACCGTTCGCTGCAGGAGTCGAGCGACATCACCACGCCGGGCGGACGTGCCAAGGCGTTGGAGGATGCGCTGACGCTCATCTATCCGTTGCGCGACAGCTACATGATCGATACGTACTTTATCCAGATTGCCGATCTGCTGGGTTTGGATCTGGAGACCGTGCGCGCGAGCTCAGGCCGCGTGTTTCGCGACGTCGCCAAGCGCGAGGATGCGGAGCGCCGCCGTGAGCAGAACTATGAGCGCCAGCGGGCACAGGCTGAGCGGTCCGGTAGCGCGGGCGGTCGGGCGTCGGGCTCTCGCGATGCCGGTCGCGGAGCTTGGGCATCGGGCGCGACGCCGCCGGTGTCCGCACCGGTCGAGGAAGAGCCGTACGACTACGTCCCGCTCGATGCCTACGGTGCCGCGCCCGCGGAGGTCGTCGACGACCTTCCGCCGATCGATGTGCCTGATGGTATGGGCGCTGTGCCTGTGACTGACGGTTCGGGCGCACCGGCTGCGGCTGCGCCGATGGTTCTTACCGATCTTGAGCGCAAGTCCTTGGCAGGGGAGCGCGAGCTGCTGACCATGCTCACGAGCTACCCCGACCTGTTCCGCACGTATGCCGACCGCATCTGCTCCATCGAGTGGGTTGACCCACGTCACGAGTCCATCGCATGGGCTGTTCTGGCAACGCCGCCGGGAACCGATCCTGCAGCCTGCATGGATGCGGCGCGCTCGGTGTGTCCCGATGCGGCAACGCTTGTGAGTGCCGGGCGCATCTCGGCGACGAGCAAGCACCCCACCGAGACGAACATCGTGTTCATGCTCGATACGCTCGAGCTCTACACCATCAAGCGCCGCATGCGTGCTGCACAGGCCAGGCTGCGCCAGGACCGTTCACTCGATGATGAGGCCCGTCGCGCGCTGACCGTTCAGGCCGCGCAAGATTCGCAGCGTCAACGCGAACTGCAAAAGTCGATCGGCGGCGTGGCGGACCCGTTCCGTTTGATCGGCCTGGAGGCCGCAGGCACCGAACAAGCCTAGATGTTGTGGTCAACCAGCGTATTCTCGCCTATATCCAGTCCTCTTTTTGGGTATAGACGTCAATGTGTGTGCTAAAGTATTGAGTCCTGTGGACTATGAAGGGAGAATCTGTGCCAAAAAAGACTGAGAGCACGGGTACTGGGCTGGAATCCTACGTTGCAAAGCTTATGGGCAACGGCTCAAACAGGACTTCGGTAACCGAGGACGAGATTCAGGTCGCCCTGAAGGATATCGATGTTTCTGACGAGCAGCTCACCGCGGTGTATTCCGCGCTGCGCAACAGCGGCATCCAGATTATCTCCGCGAGCGGTAACGACGACGCCCCTATGGACGTCGACGATGACGATACCGATACCGATACCGACGATTTCGATGACGACGACGAGCACGATTCCGGCTCGCTCGACGATCACGAGCTCAAGATGGCCCGTCAGGCCGACGCCGAGATGGGTTCTTCCAAGAGCAAGAAGAAGCGCACCGTGCGCACGTCCCGTTCACGCTCCCGCGTGCGCGGCATCGATGCCTCCACGGTGATGCTGACCGGCGACCCGGTCCGTATGTACCTCAAGGAGATCGGCAAGGTCGACCTGCTGACCGCCTCCGAAGAGGTCGATTTGGCCATGAAGATCGAGGCCGGTCTTGAGGCCACCGAGAAGCTCGAGGCTGCCGATGCTGGTGAGCTCGAACTCACGCGTGCCGAGATGCGTCGCCTTACGCGCATTGAGAACGTGGGCCTCGAAGCCAAGCAGGCGCTCATCAGCGCAAACCTGCGTCTGGTCGTCTCCATCGCCAAGCGCTATGTCGGTCGCGGCATGCTGTTCCTGGACCTGATCCAGGAGGGCAACCTCGGTCTGATCCGCGCCGTCGAGAAGTTCGACTACCAGAAGGGCTTTAAGTTCTCCACGTACGCCACGTGGTGGATCCGTCAGGCCATCACGCGCGCTATCGCCGACCAGGCCCGTACCATCCGTATTCCCGTGCACATGGTCGAGACCATCAACAAGCTCGTCCGCGTGCAGCGTCAGCTCCTTCAGGACCTGGGCCGCGACCCGACCCCCGAGGAGATCGGTGCCGAGATGGACATGAGCGCCGACCGCGTCCGCGAGATCCAGAAGATCTCGCAGGAGCCCGTGTCGCTCGAGACCCCCATTGGCGAGGAAGAGGATTCCCAACTGGGCGACTTTATCGAGGACTCCCAGGCCATCGTTCCGCCCGATGCCGCCAGCTTCTCCATGCTGCAGGAGCAGCTCACCCAGGTGCTCGATTCGCTTGCCGATCGTGAGCGCAAGGTTATCGAACTGCGCTTTGGCCTTGTCGACGGACATCCCCGCACGCTCGAGGAAGTCGGTCGTGAGTTTGGCGTCACGCGCGAGCGCATCCGCCAGATCGAGTCCAAGACTCTGGCCAAGCTTCGCCACCCGAGCCGTAGCAGTAAGCTGAAGGACTATATCGAGAGCTAGTCAAGCAAGAGGCGCCCTCAAGCACATCCGCTTGGGGGCGCTTTCATGTAGACATTGGGGACGTTCTTGAATGACTGGTCGTTTAAGAACGTTCCCAATGACTAGGTCGGAAAATTTCTTAAAAAAGTTCTTGCCCTGAGCTGATTCGTCCGTATAATAAACTTCGTTGCTTGAGAGCACGCACCTATTCCTCGGTAGCTCAATGGTAGAGCACGCGGCTGTTAACCGCGCTGTTGTAGGTTCGAGTCCTACCCGGGGAGCCAGGTTGTAAAACCCGTCGCTTATGCGGCGGGTTTTTTCATGCCGCGATCGCCGTTCGCGAACGTTACCGTATCAACATTTCGTGTCGAGGATGTAATCCCGAGGCCCGCCACCTCAACATGGCGCGGTCGTTGTAGAATATTGCAATGATTGCTCCCACGACATGGTGCCGCGAGCACCAAGAAAAGGAGATTCTTGTGTCTGAGACCATTAACGGCAGCCTGAGCGTCTCGAACGACGTTATTGCCGATATTGCCGGTTATGCCGCGATGACGTGCTATGGCGTTGTCGGTATGGCTGAGCAGCTCCAGGGCGCCGAGAGCGTGCGCCTGCTTGCCGGTCAGCGCCTCCGCAAGGGCGTGCTTGTCTCCGCCGACGAGAACGGCCTTACGGTCGATCTTCACGTCGTGCTCGAGAACGGCGTCAACATGAAGTCCGTCTGCCATAATCTTTCGAGCTCCGTTGCCTTCACCCTGCAGGAGATCGCCCAGATCGATCCTGCCAGCCTTAAGATCGGCATCCATATCGACGCGCTCAAGAGCCGTCTGAACTAGCATCCGAAAACGGAGATTCAAATACCCATGATTGCAAAGACCATTCGCACCTGTTTTCCGATCGCTGCGGCTGCCGTTTCCGACAAGGCCGAGGAGATCAACAAGCTCAACGTCTTCCCCGTACCCGACGGCGACACCGGTACCAACATGTCGCTCACGCTTGCCTCGGTGACCAAGGAGCTCTCCGCCCTTCCTGCCGACGCCGACATGGAAGCCATCGCCGGCGCCATCACCCACGGCTCCCTGATGGGTGCCCGCGGTAACTCTGGCGTTATCACGTCGCAGATTCTGCGCGGCGTGGCCGAGGGCCTTGTCTCTGCCGACGAGCCCATTACGTCTGCCAACATCGCCTTCGCCTTCCGTCGTGCCGTCAAGGTTGCCTTCCAGGCTGTCCGCAAGCCCATCGAGGGCACGATCCTCACGGTCCTGCGCGATGTCTCGACCAAGGCCGATGAGTGCGAGAAGAAGAAGTTCTCGGCCGAGGATGCGCTCGATGCTATCGTCGTCGAGGCGTACCAGTCCGTCGCCCGCACGCCCGACTTGCTGCCCGTCCTCAAAGAGAACGGCGTGGTCGACTCAGGCGCCTTCGGCTTTGCCATCTTCCTGGAGAACTTTGTTGCCGCCGCGCTTGGTCGCAGCACCGTTGTCGAGGATTTCTCCGCTACGTTTGACTCCGCCGGCTCTGCCCGCGATGCCGCTCTTGGCCGTGTTGAGATCGAGGCTAACGACGACTGGGAGGGCTCGGAGTTCCGCTACTGCAACGAGTTCCTCTTTAAGGCTGACGCCCCGTTTGACGAGGACGAGTGCCTTAAGTTCCTAGGCTCCATGGGCGACTGTGAGCTGCTCGTGGGCGCCTATCCCGACTACAAGATCCATGTGCACTCCAACACCCCCAACCTGGTGCTCGAGCACATGCTGCAGCTCGGTCAGATCTATGAGGTCTTTATCCACAACATGGAGATGGAGGCCCACGACCGTACCGCCAAGATCCACGAGGATCAGGAAAAGGCCGCCGAGCCCGCCAAGGCGCTGGGCTTTGTCGCCGTTGCCGCCGGTTCCGGCGAGGCCGACATCCTCAAGTCCCTTGGCGTCGACGTGGTCGTCTCCGGTGGCCAGACTATGAATCCCTCGACCGCCGACCTGCTGGGCGCGGTGGACCAGGTCAACGCGACCTCGGTCATCATCCTGCCCAATAACGGCAACATCCGCATGGCTGCCGAGGCTGCCGCTTCTGCCTGCACGGACAAGAAGGTTGCCGTCGTTCCCACCAAGACCGTTCCGCAGGCGTTCTCCGCGCTGTTCGCGGTCCTACCCGATTCCGAGCTCGAGGACGCCGTCGCCGCCATGGTCGACGCCATCAGCGAGGTCCGCGATGGCGAGGTCACCCGCGCCGTGCGCGATTCCAGCGCCTCTGACGGCTCTCCGATTCACTCCGGTGACGTTATGGGTATCATCGCCGGCTCCATCGACGTGGTCGGCTCCGACGTGAAGCAGGTCACGCTCGACTGCATCAACCGCATGCAGGAGGAAGAGGAGGGTGACGCGCTGACGATTCTGGCCGGCGAGGAGCTGTCCGATGAGGCCTTCCAGGAGATCGTCGACGCCGTCGAGGAGGCTCAGCCCGATCTGGAGATCGACGCCCATCGTGGCGAGCAGCCGCTCTATCCCGTGATCTTCTCGATCGAGTAGGCAACTGCCCATGTCCGAGCCGTGCTCCGTGCCGCGCGTGTCGGAGCGCTTTGCCCAGAGCAATGCGCTCGACGAGGATATCGCGCGGCTCAAATATGTTTCGGGTAAACGTGAGGAGGCCCTTCGCCGTCTGGGAATTCAGACGGTGGGGGACCTCCTTCTCCATATCCCTCATCGATACCTCGACTTTACCCGTTCTTGGTCTATCGAGATGGCGCCCATCGGTACCGTGTGCACCATCATCGCCACGGTCGACCGTATCGTCCAAAAGCAGCCGCGCCCGCGTATGCAGGTGACCGAGGTCTCACTTGTTGACGAGACGGGCGTGCTGCAGGTAGCCTTTTTCCGCCAGCCCTGGATTGCCCAGCAGCTTAAGCAGGGCGACCGCCTGGCCGTGATGGGCAAGGTCGAGTTTGCCTACGGTTTTAAGCAGATGGCCTCGCCTCACTTTGAAAAGCTCGAGGACGGGCGCGCCGCAGGCACCATTCTGCCGGTCCATTACGTGAGCGATGGCGTGAGCCAGGCGTGGATGCGCCGCATCGTAAGCGGCGCGCTCGAGGTCGTCGGCAATCCGTTCGATCCGATTCCCGCGCCGCTGCGCGCAAAGCGGAAGCTCATGAGCAATGCCCGCGCGTTGCGTTCGATCCATTTTCCATCGAGTATGGCCGAGCGCGATATCGCGCGCGCACGGCTTGCCTACGAGGAGTGCCTCTGCCTGCAGCTGGCGCTGCACCTGCGCAACGACGGCGGCCTGGTCGATGTGGTGCCCTATGCCCACACCGCGGGCGAGCACCTGGCCGTGCTCAAGCAAGCCCTGCCGTTTTCGCTGAGCGACGAGCAGGAGGCCGCGTTCCAAGATATCCTGCACGATATGTGCGATGGCGGGCGCGTGATGAACCGTCTGCTGCTGGGCGATGTCGGTACCGGTAAGACCGCCGTTGCCGCCTGCGCGTTGGCTGTGGCTGCCGATAGCGGCACGCAGGCCTGCGTTATGGCGCCCACGGGCGTGCTGGCGCGCCAATATGCCGATAAGACCGGCCCTCTGCTCTCGCAGGCGGGCATGTCCTGGGCGCTTCTGACGGGTGCCACGCCGGCCTCAGAGCGCGAGCAGATCCATGCCCAGCTTGAATCGGGCGAACTCGACGTTCTCTTTGGCACGCATGCCGTGCTTTCCGAAGACGTGAATTTTAGGCACTTGTCGCTTGTGGTCATCGATGAGCAGCACCGGTTTGGCGTCGGTCAACGCAACGCCCTGCGCGCGAAGGGCCCCGGTGCCGATCTGCTCGTTATGACGGCGACACCGATCCCGCGTACGCTGGCGCTTTCGGTCTACGGCGATCTGGACACGAGCATCATCCGCCATCGGCCCGTCCCTGGCGCTGGCGTGTCGACACGCGTGCTCACCGAGTCGAGCCGTGACCTCGCCTATGGAGCCATCCGCGAGGCGCATGAAAAGGGTCAGCAGGCCTACGTGATTTGCCCGCTCGTGGAGCCGAATGACTCGGCCGATGAGTTGGAGGACGTGCCCGGTATCGCCCGCGACGACGAGGGCCGCGTGACGGTCCCCGTGCCGCTGCACGATACGGCGACCGAGCTCGACCGACTGCGTCTGGCGTTGCCGGGGCTTGCCATCGAGCGCCTTCACGGCCGCATGCCAGCGGGGGAGAAGGATCGGGTCATCGATGCCTTCAAGCGTGGCGAGATCGACGTGCTCGTCTCGACTACGGTGGTCGAGGTGGGCGTCGACGTGCCTAACGCCACCGTTATGGTCATCGAGAACGGCGAGCGCTTTGGCTTGGCGGCTCTGCACCAGCTGCGCGGCCGCGTGGGCCGTGGCAGCGTGTCGGGCACCTGCCTGGTCATGACGCACTCCAAGGGCAACGGCGGCGCATCGGCGGCGCAAGATCGTCTGCAATCGCTCGAAAAGACCTCGGATGGCTTTACGCTCGCCCAGATGGACCTGCGCCTGCGCCATGAGGGCGAAATCCTGGGTTATCGCCAGCATGGTGGTGTGACCCTGCGCTTTGTCGACCTGGATGCCGACGAGGAACTGATCGAGTGGGCCCATTTGGACGCGGTCGAGCTCTTGCGGTATGCTTGCACCCTTGACTCCGTGGCGACGCGCCCCCTGCGCGATGCGGTCGCCATGCGATATCGACACATTTTTAAGGAGGTCAGCGGAGGATGAGAATCATCGGCGGCGAATGGCGCGGTCGTAAGATCGAGGAGCCCCGTGGTCGCGATGTCACCCGCCCCACGACTGATCGCGTACGCGAGGCGTGCGCATCTATGGTCATGTCGGCATTCGACTTCGATCTGGACGAGGTCCGTGTGCTGGACGCCTTTGGCGGCTCCGGTGCCTTAGGGTTAGAGATGCTCTCTCGTGGGGCTCGCTCGCTCACGACGTTCGAGATCGATCGCAACGCCGCGCGGCTCATTACCAAGAATATCGAGTCGCTCTGCCGTGACCGTGCGCGTTGGCGCGTGGTCACGGGCGACATGCTGGCGAGTGCCTCGCGCGGTCGTGTACCGGGGGGTCCCTTTGATTTGGTCCTGCTCGACCCGCCCTATGCTTTTGGTGCCGAGCCGGTCGAGGAGCTGCTGCAGGACCTGGCCCAGCAGGGTTTGCTTGCACCTGGCGCTTTTGCCCTGTTTGAGCATGCCGCCGCCGATGCGGGCGCGCATCCGGCAGACTTTGAGACTGTACGTGAGAAGCGCTACGGTATTACCTCGGTCGACCTGCTCCGTTGGGTCGGCGATGACGACGGTGAGGGCGATAGTGCCGTCACCGATGCTGATAACAACGATGCCACGACGTTTCAGGAGGACGCCCATGAATGACACCATCAACCGCGTGATCGTCCCGGGCACCTTTGATCCCATCACGTTTGGCCATATCGATGTGATCCGCCGCGCCCGACGCATCTTTCCCAGCGTGATCGTCGCTGTTGCCGAGTCGCAGGGTAAAAACGGTGTGGGCACCACGTTTATGCTCGATGAGCGCGTGGCGCTGGCCCGCGAGGCGCTCGGTGATATCGACGGCGTCGAGGTCCTGCCCTTTACCGGCCTCTTGGTCGACTTCGCTCGTGAGCAGGGGGCGGGGGCCGTGGTCAAGGGTCTGCGCGCCATGACCGACTTTGAGTATGAGCTGCAGCAGGCCGACCTTAACTATCGCCTGGATAGTGAGCTGGAGTCCATCTTTGTCATGAGTGCGCCGCAGTACGGCTATATCTCGAGCTCGGTCGTTCGCCAGATCGCCTCGCTCGGCAGTGACGTATCGACGTTTGTCCCGTCCAACGTGGTCGAAGCGCTCAAACATCGCTTTTCGTGACGTTTCTTATTGCCTGGTGGCATGTGGTAAACTAGCACGATGATATGTTACCTATGAAAGGAGACCGGATGCCGGGCGAGAATTTTCCTGGCGATAGGATCGTCAGCTTGGTCGATGAGCTCGAAGGGCTGATCGAGGAAGCCAAGCCGCCTTTCGGCAAGAACGCTCAGTTCAAGGTCATCGACGCCGACGTGTTCTTCAACATCCTCGACGAGATCCGCATGAGCTATCCCGAGGAGTGGCAGAAGTCCCGCCGTATCCTTAAGGAGCGCGAGGAGCTTATGGCTTCCGCCGCCGCTCAGGCCGATTCCATCATCGCCGACGCTCAGCAGCAGGCCCTCACCATTGCCGGTGAGCAGGAGATCGTCCGCCTTGCGCAGCAGCAGGCCGACGACATCCGCGATCGTGCCCAGCAGTACGAGCGCGAGACGCGTTATGCTGCCGAGGACTACGCAGAGCAGGTCTTTACGCACCTGGAGGAGAACCTCAAGAGCCTGACCGGCACCGTTACCCGTTGCCGTCAGCAGCTCAACGAGGGTGCCGCCCAGCAGAATGGTCAGTGGTAATGGCTGAGTTCCCGAGCGTTACCGTCGATCTTTCCGAGCAGCTCGAGTTTCCTGGAGATTCGTATCCGCTGACCGGTAAGGTCGATGTCGCCACCTACACGGTGGGCGAGAAGGGGTACCAGCTACAGGACGGCATCGACTACGACGTTGTCTTTACCAATGCCGGTACCGGTGTCTTGCTCACGGGCATGGTTCGCGCGCACGCCACCGGCGAGTGCGACCGTTGCCTGGAGCCCGCCTCGTTTGATATCGCCGGCGAGATCGAGGAGTTCTACCTCTTTGAGGAGCCCGAGGATCCCGAGGCCTACGAGGACAGCTACGAGCTCCTGGGTGAGGACCGTATCGTTGATCTGGGTGAGCCTATCAATGACGCGGTCGTTATGGACACGCCGTTTGTGGTGCTCTGCAAGCCCGATTGCCGTGGTCTGTGCCCCACATGCGGTTGCAATCTCAACGTCGAGCAATGCGATTGCGCCGCCCAGGCAGAGGCAGAATGGGCCGCTGCCACGGAAAATCCATTTGCAGCATTGAAGAATCTCAAGCTTGATGAGTAAAACTGTGGTAGTATCGCTACTTGCGCGTAATCGCCACACTGGATAGTTCATAAGGAAGGTCACTATGCCCGTACCTAAACAAAAGCAGGGTCGTATCCGCACTCACACCCGTCGTTCCGCCAACATGAAGATCTCGGCTGCGACTCAGTCCACGTGCCCCCGTTGCGGTGCTGTCAAGCTCCCGCATCACGTGTGCCCCAGCTGCGGTTTCTACAAGGACCGCGAGGTTATCGTTACCGAGTAACGGTATACTCTGGATGCGATGCCGTTCCAAATGGAACCACAATGGCCGGCTCAATGAGTCGGCCATTTTTGTATAAGGAGCATGTATTATGAGTAACGTTCGCGTTTGTGTAGACGTTGTGGGCGGAGACGAGAAACCTCAGGTTGTTCTTGATGGTATCGAGGCTGCGCTTGCCGCCGATCCCGATATCGAGGTCTTGGCAGCTGGTCCCGCCGAAATCGTCAATCCCTTTGCAGCTTCCCATGCACGTGTTGAGGCCCTTGAGGCGCCTGACGTTATCGCCATGGATGACGATCCCATTCGCGCCGTGATGACCAAGCGTAAGTCGTCGATCGTGCTTTCTTGCCGCGCCATTAAGAAGGGCAACGCGGATGCGTTCTTCTCCGCCGGCTCCACCGGTGCCATGACCGCCGCCGCCACCGCCTATGTGACGCCGTTTAGGTATCAGGCCGAAGGCAAGAAGCAGCCGGTGCGCCCCTGTCTGACCAATGCGCTGCCCAATCGCGCCGGCGGTCTGACGGTGCTGTGCGACATGGGTGCCAACCCCGATGTGGAGGTCGATGACATGGTGCGTTTTGCCCAGATGGGTAGCGCCTATGCCCGCGTCGTCCTGGGCATCGAGCATCCTCGCGTGGGCCTGCTTGCCAACGGCACCGAGGATGAGAAGGGCTCCAACTTTACCAAGGCCTGTTTCCCTGCTATGAAGGCCGCCGTTCCCGGCTTTGTTGGTAACTGCGAGGGCACCGACCTCACCTCAGGTAACTTCGATGTCGTCGTTGCCGATGGCATGTCGGGTAATATCGCTCTCAAAGCTACCGAGGGCGCTGCCAAGTTTTTGCTGCAGGAGCTCAAGGGCGCCTTTATGGCCTCGCTCGGCACCAAGATCGCCGCGCTGCTCATTAAAAAGCAGATGCGCGAGATTAAGGCCAAGCTCTCTGGCGACGCCAAGGGCGGCGCGATTCTTCTGGGCCTGCGCGGCGTGGTCCTGATCGGCCATGGCGCCACCTCAGTCGAGGCTGTCAAAAACGGTACGCTCGCGGCGGCCGAAGCCGTGCGCGCCGGGCTGGTTGAGAATGTCGCCAACTCTATGGACGGTATCGTTTTATAAGAGCGAGTTAGGGCGCTGTTATGTGCTTCGCGGCGCACGTCGTGGGGTAGAATCAGAACCGTGTCTTGGTACCGCCCGGGCGGTACCATTCTTTTGGTATTCATGCACTATGAGAGGAAGCGCTATGGACCGCTCCGAAATCTTCGACAAGATCGCCGAGGTCGCTGCTGACGTTCTGGGCGTCGATGTTGCCGAAATTAGCGAGGAGACCACCTTTGACGACCTCGATGCCAACTCGCTCGAGCGCCTGCAGCTGGTTACGGCTATCGAGGACGAGTTCAACCTCGAGATCGATGACGAGACTCTGCTCTCGCTCAACTCTGTCGCCGACGCCGTCGACGCTATCGAAGCTGCCAAGGAGGCCTAAGTCTTGGCTTTATCCGAACGACTTACGCGCGCCCAGGAAATCTTGGGCCACGAGTTCAACAATAAGGTGCTGCTGCGCGCGGCGCTTACGCATCCCTCGGCAGTCGAGGGCCAGCCGGTTTCTGCCAGCTATGAGCGCCTTGAGTTCTTGGGCGATTCCATTTTGGGCGCTGTGGTCGCACGCTCCCTGTTTGAGTCCTATCCGGAGTTTGACGAGGGCAAGCTCACGCGCCTGAAGGTGTCGCTTGTCTCGGGCGCTACGCTGTCCGAGGTTTCTCACGAGCTGGGCATTGACGACATCATCATCTTTGGTGCCTCCGAGACCGGTACCGGTGCGCGCGGCCTGCATTCGGCCCTCGAGAACGTCTATGAGTCGCTCGTGGGCGCGCTGTACCTGGATGCCGGCTGGGATACGGCGGCGGAGTTCATTCACCGTACGCTTAAGCCGCACCTGGCCACCGAGCGTGCCGAGCACCCCGCGAACCCCAAGTCGTTTTTGCAGGAGTGTGTGCAAGCCGACGGTCACGAACCTCCGGCGTACAAGCTCGTTGGCTCCGAGGGCCCGGCGCATGCGCCCACCTTTACCGCTGTGGTTTTGATCGATGGTATTCGCCAGGGTCGCGGCTCCGGTTCCTCTAAGAAGGAAGCCGAGGGAGCCGCCGCGCTTGAGGCGCTCGACCGTATGGGTTACACCACCAACGGCGTGATTCTCAATAAGAAGCACGTGTAAGCGAGGAACCGTGTATCTCAAGTCCCTCACGCTCAAAGGGTTCAAGTCGTTTGCCGACCGCGCCCATATGACGTTTGAGCCGGGCCTGACCGTCATCGTCGGTCCCAACGGCTCGGGAAAATCGAACATCTCCGACTCCATCCTGTGGGTCCTGGGCGAGCAGAGCGCCAAGCAGTTGCGCGGCCAGGCCATGGAGGATGTCATCTTCTCGGGCTCGTCAGCGCGCAAGCCGGTGGGTGTCGCCGAGGTCACGCTTGTGCTCGATAACTCGGACCATATGCTGCCCGTCGATTTTGACGAGGTCGCCATCACCCGTCGTATGTATCGCTCGGGCGAAAGCGAGTACCTCATCAACTCGAGCCCGTGCCGCCTGATGGACATTCAGGACATCTTGCACGATTCGGGCCTGGGCAAGGATACGCATTCCATCATCAGCCAGGGCAAGCTCGACGCCATTTTGCAGAGCCGCCCCGAGGAGCGCCGCGCCCTCATCGAGGAGGCCGCCGGCATCTCCAAGCACAAGCGCCGCAAGGAGCGTGCGCTCAAAAAGATTAAGTCGATGGACGAGCACCTGACGCGTGCCCGCGACATCAATAAGGAAATCGCCCGTCAGCTGCGACCGCTGGAGCGTCAGGTCGATCGTGCGCGCAAGTACAAAGAGTTGTCCTCGCGCGCGAACGAGCTTACGCAGATGCTGGCTGTCGACGAGCTGCGTTCGCTGCAGTCGCAGTGGAACGACCTGGAGAGCCGCTCCAAGGAAGGTGCCGCCGAGCTGGAGCTTGCGCAGTACCGCATGGGCGAAAAGGAGCGCGAGCTCGAGAAGCTCCAGGTCATGCTCGAGGAAAAGGGCCTGTTTGTGGGCGATCTGGGCGAGCAGCGCCGCCATATGCAAGATGTGGTCGGCCGCATTAACTCCGACATGCGCCTGCTCGAGGAAAAGGGCCACAACATGGTGTCGCGCCTGTCTGACATGCGCGGGCAGATTTCGAGCTCCGAGCATCAGCGTCGTCGCGTGGTCGAGGAGCTCGAGGACGCGCGTGCGCAGCTTGAGGAAGTGACCGGCGCGCACATGCAGGCCCAGGAGGACGTTGACGCCGCTGGTCCTGCCGCCGCAGAGCTCCACGAGCGGCGCGTGGCGCTCGACAATCAGATTTCGCAGCTTACGCGTGAGCAACGCGATGTGCAGCGCGTGGCCGACAACGCCGCGCTCGAGCTCGCCAAGGTGAAGGACTCGCTGAGCAATGCCGAGGTCGAGGACAACATGTATGCCTCGCGCCTGGAGCAGATTGACGAGCAGCTCGAGGAGGTCACGGCCTCGCTCGAGAGCCGTCGCAACCGCGCAGAGGAGCTTGAGGGTGCTCTTGAGGAAGCGCGCCAGGCCCAGGCCGATGCGCGTGAGGCCACCGAGGTCGCCCGTGCAGCCCTGAAGGACTTGCGTAATCGTGAGAGTGAGGCGCGCAACAAGCTGTCCGAGGTGCGCTCGGAGCTTGCCAGCCAAAAGAAACTCGATGCCCGCATGGCCGACAGCTCGCCGCTCGTGAGCCGTCTGGTGGGTGCGCTGGGCGACGATGTCTTGGGTCGTCTGGGCGACGTGCTGGAGGCCCCGCGCGAGCTTGAGGGGCTGGTTGAGCAATTGCTCGCCGGCGATATCGATGCGCTGCTGTTTGATGACGCCGCCACGCTTGAGCGTGCCGGTCGTGCGGCTCTGGACCAAAAGAAGGCCTCGGGCGAAGCACTGCTGGTGACGCGCGGCGTGAGCGGCTCTACCGCCGCTGAGGGCGCTGCCGGTACCCGCCTGGTTGATCGTCTGTCCGTGCGTGCAGGCTACGGACCCGTCGTCGAGGCGCTGCTCGGCGGCTATTACGTGGTCGATGACTTGGCTGCCGCGCTGGCTGCGCCTGTCGTTGACGGTGTGACCTATGTGACTCCCGATGGCGCCCGCGTAAGCTGTGGCGGCCTGGTGCGTGTGGGCCTCGATGCCGGCGAGGCGTCGGGTGCTCTGGAGCGTAAGCGTCGCATTCGCGAGCTGGAGGGGCTTGAGCCCGATCTGGCTGCCGTGTTTGAGCATGTGTCGGATCAGGTCGTCGAGGCCAACGTTGCCGTCGAGGAGGCCCGTGCCGCCGAGGGCGATGCCGCCGGTGAGATCGCCCGTCTTGAGGGCGAGCGCCGCTCGCTGCTCTCCGAGATCGGCCGCTTGGAGCAAAGCGCCAACAATGCCGAGGTCGAGCGCGTGCGCATCTCCAAGCGCCGCGAGCAGGCTGCCGAGGCCGTTCGTGCCGCGCGCCCGCGCGTTGACGAGCTCACCCGTTCGCGTGACGAGGCGCGTGCACAGGCAAGCGACCTGGGTCTCCAGATTGCCGAGGCCAACGATGAGCTCGATCGCGTTCGCCGTGACGATTCCGAGGCCGCCGGTAAGCTCGCCGATGCCAAGGTGCGCCTGGCCCAGACGAGCGAGCGCCTGCGTTCGCTGAAGGGCCGCGTGCCCGACCTTGAGCATCGTCTTGAGGGCATCGACCGTCGTATCCGCGGAACACGCCAGGCTTCGCGCTCGCTCGAGCTGCTGCGCCTGCGCGTCGACCCCATGCACGAACGCTATTCTGCCCTGTTGGAACGCGCGTCGGATTGGGCAGCGCGCCTGCGTGACCAGGCCTCTCTGGAGGAGGCGGACTCCGCTTCGCTCAAGAAGACCATCGAGGATGCCAAGGCAGAGGTTGCCCGCGCTAAGGAGCGAGTCGATACCGCCTCCGCCGCGCAAAACGAGTTCAAGGTCGCGCGTGGCAAGCTCGAGGTGCAGGTAGAGGCCGCCATTAAGGCCATTACCGCCGATGGCACCACGGTACTCGAGGAAGCGCTCATGCTTCCGGCGCCCACGGACCGCGATGCCGCCGAGCGCGAACTCAACCAGCTTGTGCGCCAGATCAACAACCTGGGCCCTGTGAACCAAGTTGCCATGGAGGAGTACGAGCAGCTCAAGCGCCGCGCCGATTACATCGAGGAGCAGCTGGCCGATCTGGAGAGCGCGCGCAAGGCGCTCACCAAGATCACCGTGGCTATCGACCGTAAGATGCGCAAGGCGTTCCTGGTGACGTTTGAGAAGGTCGATGCGAACTTCCGCGAGATCTTCGCCATGCTCTTCCCGGGCGGTCAGGCTCATCTGGAGATGACCGATCCCGAGCATCCTGCCGAGACGGGTATCGAGGTCGTGGCGCAGCCGCGCGGCAAGCGCATCACCAAGATGATGCTCATGTCGGGCGGCGAGAAGAGCCTGACGGCGCTCGCCCTGCTCTTTGCTGTGTACCGCACGCGCACGGTGCCGTTCTATGTGCTGGACGAGGTCGAGGCGGCACTCGATGACGCCAACCTGTCCAAGCTCATCGGCGCACTCGACGTGTTGCGTTCCGATACGCAGCTCTTGGTTATCTCGCATCAGCGCCGTACTATGGAGGACGCTGACGTCCTCTACGGCGTCTCGATGCAAGCCGACGGCGTCAGTCGCGTCGTCTCGCAAAAACTCGATCGCGAAACCGGAAAGGTCGTGAATGCATAATGGGATTCTTCGATGCTCTCTCGCGCGGACTTGAGCGCAGCCGCGAGGCCCTCAACGAGGTCTTCTACTTTGGCGGCGAGGTCGACGAGGATTTTTGGGAGGACCTGGAGGACACCCTCGTCATGGGTGACATGGGCGCCGAGGTCGCTATCAAGGTCTCCGATGACCTGCGCGATGCCGCGGCCAAGAAGAACCTCAAGACCGCTCCGCAGCTTCGCCGTGCCCTGGCCGAGCAGCTCGAGCAGCACTTTGTGCCCATCGAGCGCGATCCGTTTTCCGATACGCCGAGCTGCGTGCTGTTTGTGGGCATTAACGGTGCCGGCAAGACCACGACGGTCGGTAAGATCGCGAGCGCCATGGCCGCCCGCGGCAAGAACGTCGTGATCGGTTCGGCCGATACCTTCCGTGCTGCCGCTATCGAGCAGCTCGATGTGTGGGGCCAGCGCGCTGGCGTCCCCGTCATCAAGCGCGACCGCGGCTCCGACCCGGCAAGTGTTTGCTACGACGTGCTCGACGAGGCCGACAAGCGCGGCAGCGACCTGGTGCTTATCGATACCGCCGGCCGTCTGCACACGAGCCCTGAGCTCATGCGCGAGCTTGCCAAGGTGGTTAACGTGACGCGTAAGCGCGCCGCCAATATGGCCGCCGGCCCCATGCCCGTCTCAGTCGTGCTCGTGATCGATGCCGCCACCGGCCAGAACGGTCTGAACCAGGCGCTCGAGTTTAACGAGGCGCTGGGCCTGGACGGTATTATCATGACGAAGCTCGACGGCACGGCAAAGGGCGGCATCGCCATGGCCGTGGCCGAGAAGCTCAAGCTCCCGATCCTGCGCGTCGGCGTGGGCGAGCAGGTCGATGACCTGCAGGAGTTCAATGCCAAAGATTTCTGCCGCGCCCTGGTGGGCGAGTCCAATTAAGGAGTGACTAGTGTTTGATTCCCTGAGCGATCGCCTCAACGACACATTTGACCGCCTGCGCGGCAAGGGCAAGCTGACCGAGGCCGATATTACTTCGGCCATGCGCGATATTCGCATGGCGCTGCTCGAGGCCGACGTTAACTTTAAGGTCGTCAAGGAGTTCGTCGCCAAGACCAAGGAGCGCTGCATGACCGCCGAGGTCATGGAGTCGCTGTCGCCGGCGCAAAACGTCGTCAAGATCGTGCTCGACGAGCTCACCGAGATGCTTGGCTCAACCGAGAGCAAGCTCGTCTTTAGCAATCGCATTCCCAATGTCATCATGCTCGTGGGCCTGCAGGGCTCCGGTAAGACCACGGCGGCCGTAAAGCTGGCCTACCTGCTCAAGAAGCAGGGCCGCTCACCGCTGCTCGCCGCGTGCGACGTCTACCGTCCCGCCGCTGCCGACCAGCTGGCCACGCTTGGCGGAGAGATTGGCGTGCCGGTCTTCCGTGGCGATGGCGAGCACCCGGTTGACATCGCCAAGGGCGCCATTCAGGAGGCCGTTGACCACCTGCGTGACGTGGTCATCGTCGATACCGCCGGTCGTTTGCAGATCGACGAGCAGATGATGCAGGAGGCCGTGGACATCAAGAAGGCCGTCAAGCCCGATCAGGTGCTGATGGTCGTCGATGCCATGACCGGCCAGGACATCGTCAACGTCGTCTCGACCTTCGCCGAGCGCACCGACTTTGACGGCGTGATCATCTCCAAGCTCGACGGCGACGCCCGTGGCGGCGGCGCGCTTTCCGTGCGCCAGGTGACCGGCAAGCCCATCAAGTTTGTTAGCATGGGCGAGAAACCCGATTCGCTGGAGCCGTTCTATCCCGACCGCATGGCCAAGCGCATCTTGGGCATGGGCGATGTTGTCGGCATCATCGAGAAGGCCCAGGAGGCAGCCGACGCCGAGCAGCTCGAGGCTGCCGAGCGCATGCTGCGCGAGGGCTTTACCATGAACGACATGCTCGACCAGATGAAGGCCGTCAAGAAGATGGGCGGCATGAAGGGCATTCTGGGCATGCTCCCCGGTGGCCAGCGTGCGCTTAACCAGATGGGTGGCAACCTGGACGAAGGTATCTTCGATAAGAACGAGGCCATCATCATGTCGATGACCAAGGAGGAGCGCCTTCGCCCCTCCATCATCAACGGCCAGCGCCGTGCCCGCATCGCCAAGGGCGCCGGCGTGACCCCCACCGAGGTCAATAGCCTTATGAAGCAGTGGGGCGAGATGAACAAGATGATGGGCCGCATGCGCACGATGGCCAATCAGGCACAGGCCGGCGGCAAGAAGGGCAAGAAGGGTAAGAAGGGCAAAAAGATGCGCATGCCCAATATTCCCGGTCTGGATGCCATGGGGCTGGGCGGCATGGGCGGCCTGGGAACGGGCGGCCCCAAGTCCGATATGGACCTGCTGCGCCAGATGGAAGCGCAGATGCGCAACAAGAAGTAACGACTAGTTGAGTCGTGTATGGCGAAGGCCGCCTGGATGGTATTCCAGGCGGCCTTCGCCATTTGTTCGCTGGTTGTCGCACGCGTGGAAGCGCGTTCTCGACGAGGTGCTTGCCGCTAGTGGCAGCCGCAGCCTTCGTGCCCGTCATGGTCGTGGTGACCGTGGCAACCGCAGGACTCGCCATGCTCGTGGATGTGCTCGTGATCATGTCCATGGCAGTCGCAGGTGGCCTCGCCGTTCTGTGCGAGCGTGCCGGCAATGAGGGCCTCGACGCAGGCATCGCAGCTGCCCTGGGCGCCCGCATAGACCGTGATGCCGGCTTGGGCAAGCGCGTTGATAGCGCCGCCGCCGATACCGCCGCAAATGAGCGTGTCAACGCCACCGTTGGCAAGCAGGCCCGCCAAGGCGCCGTGGCCGGTGTCGCCGGTGCCTACGACCTGCTCGTTGAGCACCTTGCCATCCTGGATGTCGTAGATCTTGAACTGCTCGCTGCGGCCAAAGTGCATAAAGATGTTGCCGTTGTCGTACGTCGTTGCCACCCTCATGGTGTCGACCTCCTTTGCTGGCCATGCGGCCGTTGTCGTGGTGATGGGGGAGTATGCGATATTGCCGCCCTCGATAACGAGCGCCCGTCCGTTGACCAGCGCATCGGCCACCTTGCGATGCGCGCGGCTGCAAATGGCCGCCACCGTTGCGCGGGCGATGCCCATCTGCTGGGCGACCGCCTCTTGGTTGAGACCCTCCAGGTCGCACAGGCGCAGCACCTCAAGCTCGTCGACGGTCATGTCGATGGCATCACCGCTGGCCAGGCCATCGGGGGTAAAGCCGCGGTATTCGGGGATGATCCCGACGCGGCGCAGTTTTTCGCGTCTTCCTGCCATGCACACTCCAAATCTGACATATGTCAACAATAGAATAGCGAACGTGCGGATTTGCGCAAGGAATTTCTGGCATATGTCAGAAAATGAGGGCTTATGTTTGGGCTGTGGGGCCGCGCGCGCCTGGGCTACAATAAATCTCGCTTATAGGCGACTGACAGGAGGGTCAATGAGCAAAGCTGATCAACAGTTTGTAACCATGTGCCGCGATATCTTGGACCATGGCACCACCACCGAGGGCCAAAAGGTCCGCCCGGTGTGGGAGGACGGCACCCCTGCCTATACCATTAAAAACTTTGGTGTCACGGCGCGCTATGATCTGCGCGAGGAGTTCCCCGCGCTCACCCTGCGTCGTACGGCGCTTAAGTCTGCCATGGACGAGATTCTGTGGATCTATCAAAAGAAGTCCAATAACGTGCATGACCTCAACAGCCATATCTGGGATGAGTGGGCCGATGAGACCGGTTCCATCGGTAAAGCCTACGGCTATCAGATTGGTCAGAAGAGCCATTACGCCGAGGGCGACTTCGACCAGATGGACCGTGTACTGTACGACCTTAAGCACACGCCGTATAGTCGCCGCATTATGACCAATACGTACGTGTTTAGCGATCTGTCCGAGATGCACCTTTATCCATGCGCCTATAGCGTGACCTATAACGTGACGCAGCGTCCTCAGGACGACAAGCCGACGCTCAACATGATTCTCAACCAGCGCAGCCAGGACATTTTGGCCGCGAACAACTGGAACGTGTGCCAGTACGCCATTTTGCTGATGATGGTCGCGCAGTCGGTCGATATGATTCCCGGTGAGCTGCTGCACGTGATCGCCGACGCCCATATCTATGATCGTCATGTCGATATCGTCCGCGAGCTTATCGAGCGTCCGCAGTTTGCGGCACCCAAGGTAACGCTCAACCCCGATGTGCATGACTTCTATGCGTTTACGACCGATGACCTGATTGTCGAGGGCTATGAGCACGGCCCTCAGGTCAAGAACATCCCCATTGCGGTGTAGGTGACGCGCATGACGTGTAAGCTTTCTGCCATCGTCGCCGTGTGTGACGACTGGGGTATTGGCTGCGAGGGCGATATGGTGGTGTCCAATCGCGCCGATATGCGCCATTTTGTGGCCTGCACCAAGGGCTGCCCGGTTATCATGGGACGCAAGACGCTGCTGAGTTTTCCCGGCGGGCGTCCGCTCAAGAACCGCCGCAATATCGTGCTTACGCGCGATATAGGCTTTACCCGCGAGGGCGTCGACGTGGTGCATAGCGTTGACGAAGCGCTCGCTGCGGTTGCCGATGAGCCCGTTGCCTGGGTGATCGGTGGCGGCGATGTCTATCGGCAGTTTTTGCCGTACTGCGTGGAGGCCGAGGTCACTCATAACCACTGCGTCCATCCCGTGGACACGTACTTTCCCGACTTGGACGCCGATCCCGCGTGGGAGATTGCGCAGCGTAGCGAGGTCGCGACGATTGCCGCCGGTGAGGGTGACGAGGGCGTCGATTATGAGTTCGTGACGTATCATCGCGTTGAGGCGTAAATCGTCTGGCGTGAACGGTATCATCGGGTTGATTGAATGCATGGGGCGGCGCTTAGCGTCGCCTCGTTTGGTATAGATGTGCTGTAAAGAAGGGTGCGGGCTGGCTGCTATGACTGATGCCGTTGAGGTTCTGCGAATTGATTCGCTCGATGACGAGCGGCTCGATGCCTATGTGCGACTGACCGAGCGTGAGCTTCGCTGCGTGCTGGAGCCGCAGAAGGGCATTTTTATCGCTGAGAGTGCCAAGGTCATCGAGCGTGCGGTTCGCGCCGGATATGAGCCGGTGAGCTTTCTTTTGGGCGAGCGCTGGCTCGACCAGATGATGCCGCTGTTTGACCAGCTTGTCGTGCGCGAGGGAGCGGGTCCGGTTCCCGTGTTCGTGGCCTCCATGGAGCTCATGGAGCAGTTGACGGGCTTTAACGTGACGCGTGGTGCGCTCGCGGCGTTCCGTCGCCCGCGTCAGATTCCGGTTGATGAGTTCTTGGGCGGTGTCGTCGAGGCGGCGGGGGATCGTCCGGTGCGTGTGTGCGTGCTTGAGGGTATTGTCGATCACACCAATGTTGGCGCTATTTTCCGCTCGGCTGCCGCATTGAACGTTGACGGTATTTTGGTCAGCCCGACGTGCTGCGACCCGCTGTATCGTCGCTCGGCCCGCGTGAGCATGGGCACCGTGTTTCAGGTGCCGTGGACGCGCATTGGCAGCGAGGCTCGTGTGTGGCCGCATGATGGTCTGAGCGCGTTGCACGATGCCGGTTTTTCGTGTGCCGCTATGGCGTTGACGGACGATTCCGTATCGCTGGACGATCCCGTGCTGCAGGAGATTGGCCGCTTGGCAATCTTTATGGGTACCGAGGGTGCCGGCTTGGGCGCCAAGACCATTGCCGGCTGTGACCACGCGGTGCGCATTCCGATGGCGCACGGGGTCGATTCGCTTAACGTGGCCGCGGCGAGCGCCGTCGCCTTTTGGCAGCTGTGCCCGCACGTGAGCAATGAGTATCACTACCAGCCGGGTTTGTATCACTAGGCAGATATTTCGCACCTGGCTCTGATTCGGGGTGTTTCGGTCGACGCCAGTCGGTGCTAAGCTGATATTGGCTTTGGTCTTAAATTGCCGTTTTGCTGTTTGACGTATGCGTGTGGGGAGGGCGTGTGGCTAAGAAATCTACGGCGATCGATGTAACGCAAGGTGTCATTTGGCAGCAATTGCTGTCGCTGTGCGTTCCCATCTTTTTTAGTTCGTTTTTTCAGCAGGCCTACACGCTTATCGGTACGTATATCGTCGGCCAGTTTGGCGGCAAGCTCGCGCTGGGTGGCATTCAAGCCACGATGGTGCTCACCGAGCTCTGCATTGGCTTTTGCGTTGGCGTCGGCGCCGGCTGCGCGGTCATTACCGGTCAGTATTTTGGCCAGCACGATGATGAACGACTGAGTCGTTCGGTTCACACGGCCATGACGCTCGCGCTGGTGGGCGGTATCGTCTTCTCCATTCTCGGCATAGTGTTCGTTGAGCCCATGCTGGTGCTTATGAACACGCCGCATGAACTATTGGCCGAGGGCGTGGCCTATGCTCGCTGTTATTTTGCCGCGATGGTTGCGGCACTGCTGCTAAATATGGGAACCGCACTGCTGCGTGCCGTGGGCGACACGCGCGGGCCCGCCGTGATCATTGCCTCTGGCTGCCTTGTTAACGTGGTGCTGGATATCATCTTTGTCGCTGTGTTGCATATGGAGGCGCTGGGCTGCGGCATCGCAGTGGCGCTGACCATTTGCTCCAATGCAACGATGATCGTGTTGCGCATGATGCGCGCTCCGGGTGCATGGCGTCTTTCGCTGTCTAAGCTCGGTATCGATCGCGGTATTTGCAAGAGTATGATCTCGTGTGGTCTGCCACTCGGTTTTCAATCGGCTGCCTATTCGATCTCGAACGTGCTGATCCAGGTGTCGGTTAATTCGTTTGGCGCCGATGTCACGACTGCTTGGGGTCTATCTGGGCGCCTGGATGGCATTATCTGGATGGTGACCGAGGCGCTCGGCGTATCGATCACTACGTTCTCGGCGCAGAACTTTGGCGCGCGCAACTACGAGCGCATGCGCAAGGGCTACCATACGTCGCTCGTGCTGTCGTTTATGCTCATTGGTGGCCTGTCTGCCGTGCTGCTGGGGTTTTCGGGCCCGCTGTCGCGTTTGTTTGTCGACGATGCTTCGATTTCGGCGTACACCACGACTATCCTCCATTTCATTGCGCCGTTCTATGCGATCTTCTCGATTATCGAAAACGCGTCGGGTTCCATTCGCGGTGCCGGCGTGAGCTTGCAGCCCATGCTGCTCACCATCTTTGGCACTGTCGTGCTCAGGGTGATCTGGGTGTTTGCGATTATGCCGTTCGATCCGTCGCTTGAGCACCTGCTGCTTGTCTACCCCGTAACCTGGGTAATCACCGCAACCATGTTCATCGTCTACCATCACAGCGGAAACTGGCTCGGCCGCGCCACCGCCTAGCCATTCGGGACGTCCCCAATGGCTAGTATTCGATGCCTTGGCGGGCTAGGAGTCCTTCGTCGAAGTAGTGTTTGATGGGGCGCATTTCGGTGACAAGGTCGGCGAGGTTCGCGAGGGGCAGCAAGCCCCGGCCGGTGAGCACGAGCTCCGTGGTGGCGGGCTTTATCGCGATCAGCGCTTCGACATCCTCGCGCGTCACGAAGCAGCCGTCGTCTTGCCCTTGCCGTCGCCTGTATAGATTTGAACCTTGCCGACTTACAGTGATGCCATCTCTGTCCTTTCGTGCCCGGCGTCGGTTTATCGTCGCTCGGGTTGGGTATTCTAGAAACCATTATCAACCCCAGTAGATGGAGTTCAAGCAGATGGAGATGGATGACAACAAACGTAGACGGAATATGATCCTCTACGTGCTCATCGCCTTCGTCGTCTACCTCGTGCTCTCGACCGTTCTGTTCCCCAACATCGGTCACACGCAGCAGATTACGAAGACCGATTATTCGACGTTTGTCAAAGCGCTCGATAAGAAGAGTGTCGACAAGGTCGAGTACAACACGGACGATTACTCGATTTATTACACCAAAAAGGGCGAGGACGAGAACATCGCTTACAAGACGACCGGTGTGCCGAATGATGCGGGCTTTACCGATCGCGTGCTTGAATCCGGTGCGTCCCTGGAGTCCGTCGTTCCAGATAAAAACTCGGGTCTGATGACCTACTACCTGCTCACACTCATCCTTCCCATGGCGATTTTCTTCCTCATCGGCTGGTGGCTCAACCGCCGCATGAAGAAGGCTATGGGCGATGACGGCCCGTCGATGAACTTTGGCGGCGGTGGTTTTGGCGGCGGCGGACTGGGCAAGTCCGGTGCTCGCGTTATCGCTTCCAAGGATGTGGGCGTGACCTTTAAGGACGTTGCTGGCCAGGAAGAGGCCAAGGAATCCCTTAAGGAGGTCGTCGACTTTCTGGAGAAGCCGCAGCGCTACGAGGAGATCGGCGCCAAGCTGCCGCGCGGTGCTCTTCTTGTCGGCCCTCCGGGTACCGGTAAGACCCTGCTTGCCAAGGCTGTGGCCGGCGAGGCCGGTGTTCCGTTCTTTAGCATTTCGGGCTCGGAGTTTGTTGAGATGTTTGTCGGTCGCGGCGCTGCTAAGGTGCGTGACCTGTTTAAGCAGGCCAAGGAAAAGGCCCCGTGCATCGTTTTTATCGATGAGATCGATACCATCGGCAAGAAGCGCGATGGCGGCGGCTTTAGTGGCAACGACGAGCGCGAGCAGACGCTCAACCAGCTGCTGACCGAGATGGACGGCTTCGATAACCACAAGGGTATTGTCGTTCTCGCTGCTACCAACCGACCCGACAGCCTTGACCCGGCCCTGTTGCGCCCCGGTCGTTTTGACCGCCGCATCCCCGTTGAGCTGCCCGACCTGACCGGCCGTAAGAACATCCTTGAGCTGCATGCCAAGAGCGTGAAGACTCAGCCGCCGATCGACCTGACCGCGATTGCCCGCGCCACGCCCGGTGCCTCGGGCGCCGACCTGGCCAATATCATCAACGAGGGCGCCCTGCGTGCCGTCCGCGAGGGTCGCAAGCGCGCCACGCAGGACGATTTTGAGGAGTCGGTGGAGGTCGTCATCGCCGGTCAGCAGCGCAAGTCCACGGTGCTGTCCGATCACGAGAAGCAGGTCGTTTCTTACCACGAAATCGGCCATGCCATCGTTGCCGCTCGCCAGAAGGGCTCTGCGCCGGTCACGAAGATTACCATCGTACCGCGCACGAGCGGTGCTCTGGGCTACACCATGCAGGTCGAGGAGGATGAGCGCTTCCTGACCACACGCCAGGAGGTCCTGGACAAGCTCGCCGTCTATTGCGGTGGCCGTGCAGCCGAGGAGCTCATCTTTGGTGAGATGACGACCGGCGCAGCCAACGATATCGAGCAGGCCACCAAGCTCGCCCGTAACATGGTGACGCGCTTTGGTATGTCCGATGAGTTTGGCATGATGGCACTCGGTACCGTTCAGAATGCGTACCTCAACCAGGACACGTCTCTCACCTGCGCCCCCGGTACGGCCGAGCGCGTGGACGCGATTGTCGCCAAGCTGATCGAGGATGCGCATGACCGCGCCCTGCAGATTCTCAAGGAGAACAAGTTTAAGCTCCACGAGCTGGCTCGTTATCTGTACAAGAAGGAGACGATCACGGGTGAGGAGTTTATGAATCTCCTCACGCGCGAGAACCCGCTGATGCCAAAGCAGCAGTAATACTAGTTGCACAGTGTCAATCGCCCCATTTGAGTGTCCATCTCAAATGGGGCGTTTTGCGTGGGGAGAGTTGTATATGAAGATCGTGGTAAGTGCCTGTTTGATGGGCGAGAGCTGCAAGTATAACGGGCTCGACAACTACCATCGCGAGCTGGTCGAGGCTTGCGAGCGTACGGGGACCGAGGTCCTGTTGGTATGCCCTGAGGTTTTTGGTGGCTTGCCTACACCGCGCAAGCCGTCCGAGATTGTGAACGGCGAGGTTCGTACCTGCGAGGGCGTGTCGGTTGATCGCGAGTTTCGCCAGGGTGCTCAACGTGCGCTCGATATGTGCGAGCAGGCGGGCGGCCCGTCCGAGATTGTTGCGTGCATTTTGCAGGATCGCAGTCCGTCGTGCGGCGTGGGCCATATCTACGACGGATCCTTCAGCGGCACGCTCACAACGGGTAACGGTGTCTTCGTTGACCTGCTCCTGCGCCACGGCTACCGCGTGATCCCGGCAAGCGAATTCGATCCCAGCATGCTGGAACATTGTCCATAGCACTCGAACCCAACACTTCCTCACGGGTGACCGTTTTGGCATCATCCGTGAAGTTGATATTGAGTACGACCCGGTCATCAAAGACGTAGACCGAGTTGACAGGCGCCGTACCCAGGCAGCCCCTCCCCGCGGCCCTCACGCAGGAACGCGCACACGGCCTTCCCGTCTCTTGCGCCCCTCCCGGAACTGTCCACATCAGTGTAGCCAATCCAGTCCGCCAAGGGCTGCAGCCCGGACAACGCCGCGATGGAGGGCTTCTTCGGCCTGCTCAAGAGGGAGTTCTGGCACGGCAGGGACTGGTCGGGCTGGGCCCCCGCCCGCTTCATCGAGGAGCTCGGGGCCTGGATCGGCCGCTACAATACGGAGAGGCGCAGCGATGCGCTCGGCGGCCGCACGCCGGCCGAGTTCCGCGCCGCGCTGGGAAGGGCCGCGTAGCGGTCCAAGAAATCGTCCGCAGTCCCGAATGTGACAAAGGGACAGTCCCTTTGTCACATTGGGTGGCTAGCTCGTTTTGCCCATCAATGTGATACGGATGCTTGGATGGGTGTACTCGTCAAACTCGTCCTCGGGCTCCGTGTCAAACGAATAGTACGTTTTGATGGGGTTGTCACTCGTCCTGATAGAGATTCTCTCGTAGAGCGAACCGTTCAAAAAAGCCTGCCTAAACTCTTCGGGGAGCTTTTGCGGTGCTAGGAGCTCGGGACTCATGGTCTTGACATCTACGGTTTGGACAACAGAGGAAAGCTCGTCCAAGTCGAGCTCGATGCGGGCGAGGTTGTCCTCAAGGCTCGCGTCGGGGTCGATCTCTGCTATGTAGCTCACTTCCTTGAGCGTTCCCTTGTTATCGAAATCCAGGTACGTATAGGTCTTCTGGGTATCGGAGTCGCCTTCGTGCAGATAGCCGCGGACGTGATAGCCGTAATCTTGATATCGCTCGAAGGGGTCATCGGCGGACACGTACTCGCATGCGGGCTCTAGCGCCTTGCGGGCGATGGCGATCTGCTCGGCCGCAGCCGCGGCGTTCTCTTGCATCTCGATGTTTCCCTGCGCCAGCTGCGGGATATAGGCACCGCACACGATTGCGAGGGGCAGCACCACAAGTGCGATGATCCACTTTTTTGCACGGGGGATAGGCACGCCACAGGCCTCTGCCATGGCCTTTGCGTTGGCGAAACTCTCGGTAAGCACGTCTGCTGCGGTGGCGACGGCGCCTACGGCAGCGGCGACTTCTGCCGCGCCACCCAAGTTGCGCGCGGTCTCGTTGTCGCTGTTCTTGAGTAGGCGCGCGGCGGCCTGCGTGCCAATAACGCCTGCGATTTGTGCCGTGCGGTCTTTCTCGGACTGCTCGACGGCGAGTCGGTGCTGCATTTCCTTCCACTGCTTGCCGCGCATGCCAAAGCGCGGCGCGAGCGCGCAGTAGCAGAAGATGACGAGCTCGATGGCGGTGAGCACCAGGGCGGCCATCATGCCTGTCTCCTGGAAGCCTTCGTGATGGAAGACGATGTCGTCGATCATCTCGAAGGGAATGATCAAAAATGGCAGCACGAACGCCATGGCAAGCGCCGCGCCGGCAACCTTGGGGCAGATGCAGTATCGCTGGATGCGCTTGCGTTCTTGTTCGGAAAGTGTAGCCATAGCTGGTCCTTGGTGTCGTGGCGGTCGTTGCGGCGCATGGGGTGCGGGGCGCATCAGTTTGAGCTAGCGCTGGATAAGAACATAGAGCAAGATGCTCATCGCGATGAGCAAGAAGCCTGCGATGTTAAACATCAGTGTGGCAAAGTTGCCCACGATGGGGCGTTCGACATAGCTTTTGTCTGGGTTGCTGGGGTTGTAGTACACGGTCATTTGGCTACCGAGGGGCCAAAGCTGCTCCGCGAGGGTGCCTAGGCGGGCGATGGGGCCTGTCTGCACGTGCAGCCAGCCCTTGGCGTCTTCGTGGGCGGTGGCTTGCGTGCGGATGGGGAGTCCCGACAAGCTTTTGGTCTTTATGCCACGGAATTGTTTTTTCGCGCGGTATTGCGTGCCGTCGACGGTGTATTCCAAAACGGGATACATCCTGCCTTCGCCCGTAAAGCGATGGTCGATGACCGTTCCCATGGTCACGGCGGTACAGGCCTTGGCTTTCTTGCGAGCGACGGCTTTCATGAGCGCGCTCACCCCGATAAGCAGGATGCCGATGCCCCCAACCAAGATGAGCGCGAGCAGGGATATCTGCGACGTGGTCACGGCGTTCTCCTTTGGCGCGATACCGTCATATGTGACTCAGTATAGAGAACCCCCGCCCTCGGTGGGCGTATTATGTGACAAAGGGACAGTCCCTTTGTCACATTGATTTGAGAATGGATGTTGATGTATTTATCGCTGGCCCCTATGGAGGGGATTACCGGGCATGTGTTCCGTCGCGTGCATGCGGAGTGTTTCGGCGCGCTCGATTGTTATTACACGCCGTTTTTGCCGCCGCCGCGGGTGGGCAATCGCTTTGGCGGCAAGGCGTTTAAAGAGGTCGATCCTGCCAACAACCAGGGACTTAACGTGGTGCCCCAGCTGATGTCCAAGAATGCGGACGAGTTTGTGTGGGCGGCGCAGGTGCTTGCCGATATGGGTTACCGCGAGGTCAACCTCAACCTTGGCTGCCCTTCGGGTACGGTGGTCGCGAAGGGCAAGGGTTCGGGCTTTCTGCGCAATTTGGATGAGCTCGAGGTGTTCTTGAGCGACGTGTGCGAACGCTCGCCCTTGCCGGTGTCGGTCAAGACCAGGTTGGGGTTGGAAAGCGACGACGAGTACAAGCGCGTGCTCGACCTCTACTGTCGCATGCCGTTGGCGGAGCTGATTGTGCACCCGCGCGTGCAAAAGGACCGCTATACGGGATCGCTGCGCAAGGAGTTTTACGGCGAGACGTTGGAGCGGGCACCGTTTCCTGTGGCATACAACGGCGATATTTTTGATCTTGAGGACATGGATGCGCTGGTGGAGGCTTATCCCGGCACGCGCCATGTGATGTTGGGGCGTGGCCTGCTTGCGAACCCCGCGCTGGCTCGCATGGTTAAGGGCGGCCCTGCTGCCACGGCCGCTGAGCTGCAGCGCTTCCACGACATGCTGTTTGCGGCCTATGCGGACGAGATTGGGGGCAACGCGGTCTTTCGCATGAAGGAGTGGTGGTTCTACGCCAAATGCGCCTTCGCCGATCCCGCGACCGTTCACAAGCTCGTTCGCAAGACCAAAAAGGACGATGAATACCGCGCTGCTGTCGAGCGCGTCTTTCGCGAGCAGCCGCTTGCGCCCGTTGCCCGCTTTCACGGCTAATTGATCCGAAGGGGACGGAGGAAAACGGATCACCTGCGCGATGCCCATGTAAAAAGTTGTGCACCAGCATCCGAAGATGTCGAAAAATGTCGTTTTTGGATGCTGGTGTACATGTTTGGGTCGTATGGGTTGGGGCCTTGGACGGACGGGATGCGCGTACTAGAGTAGGTTCTCCTGCACCCATGCGATGATGTCGCTCGACTCGTAGAGCGGCTTTCCGTCGATGAATAGGCAGGGAACCTGGCGTTTTCCTCCGACGGCGATGAGCGTCCGCTCGGCATCGGAATCGGTCGAGATATTGCGCTCGGGGATGGTCACGCCGTTATCGGCCAAAAAGCGCTTGACCTTTATGCAATACGGGCAGCCGGTCATAACGTAGAGCACGAGTTCGTGATCAGTAGCCATGGTGTCTCCAATCGGTTGAGGTTTCGGTTGAGATACCCAAAGCCGCCGCAGTCTATGCGCGATCCATTGATGACTCGATGGCATGGACCAGAAACGCCGTGGCTCCGGTGCCGCAGGGCTTGTCGTAGTAGTCGATAAAGCGCTGATCGGCAAGATAGCCGTGGGCGAGGCCCAGGTATGCTTCGTCTTGGGGCTCGTGTCCCCAGTTAAGGCCAATCCATCGACGGTGCATTGCTACAAGCTTGCGGGCCTCGCTGCCTTCCGGTTCGCCATCGCCCATGGCAATCGAGAGCTGGCCCAGAACAGCGCGTTCAAGTTCCTTCATGTCGTTCCATGTCTCGGGGTCCATGCCCAGCAGTGCCTCGTTTGCTGCATCGACAGCCTCGTCGCCATAGCGCGCCCGCGCCTCGGCGCCGAAGCGCTCCTCGTTTTCCTGCACGGCGCGCCAGCGCTCCAGCTGCGGCAAGACGGCACCCATGAGTGAGACGGCCTCGTCGAGCGACATGCCGGTGTTTTGTGCCAGGCGCGGGGCACAATCCTCGATCATTGCCTCCATCGTGGTGTCGTAGGTGTACTTGCCGTGCTCGTAGCACCACTTGCAGTAATGGTCGGTCGTGGCGCCCGTGGCGTCGGTGCCGCAGTCGTTGGGCGTGAGTATCATGCCGCAGCTCTGACAATAGTGCTCGGGCATTTCGAGCAGGTGGGACAGCGGTTCTCCGGTTATGGCGGCAATGAGCTTCATCATGTCGATGCCCGGTGTGACTTCGCCGCGTTCCCAACGGCTGACGGCTTGGCGTGTGACGAAGAGCTTGGCGGCGAGTTGCTCTTGGGTAAGATGATGGGCGCGACGGACAGCAATGAGCTTTTCTGCGAAGGCCATAACGGCTCCTTTCTGCTGGTTGTTGGCTTTAAGCATACGCGGCGGCAGGTGCCCTTCCAAGCAACCGTTGGTTGCGCGACGGGGGCTGCGGCGAAGAATTGCGTACAACGTCCCACGCCTCCATGCCGTACAATGACCGGCATGGAACCTATTGCACACATACATACCGATCTGCCGCAGAAGTTCGGCATTCCGCGCAACAGCTTTTTGGCGCCCCATTTGCAGGGACGCATCGTCTTTGAACCGGAATTTGCCTCCAACGCAGCAGTTGAGGGTCTGGATTCCTTCTCTCACCTATGGTTGCTCTGGCGCTTCGAAAACGGCACGCCCGGCGGCACGGCTAAGGACATAGCCGCCGATGCCAAAAAGCAGGACAGGTCCGGAACTAATGCCAAGTGGTCGAAAACCGTGCGTCCGCCGCGTCTGGGCGGAGCCGAGCGTGTGGGCGTCTTTGCCACGCGCAGTCCGTTTCGCCCTAATCCCATCGGTCTCACCTGCGTCAAGCTTGATCGTGTCGAGCTCACCGACGATGGTCCCATCATCCATGTGTTGGGGGCCGACCTGCGCGACGGCACGCCCATCTACGACATTAAGCCCTACATTCCGTTTGCGGATTGCCATCCGGATGCGACCGGCGGCTGGATTGAGGATGCGCCGTGGCAAGAGCTCGACGTCGAGTTTCCGCAAGCGCTGCAGGATATGGTCCCGCCTACAAAGCTTCCTGGCTTGGTTGAGGTTCTTCGCCAGGATCCGCGCCGCGCGGGCAGCAAGCACGAGCCAAACCGTGTTTATCACTTGGCCTTCGCCGGGCTCGACATATCTTTTACGGTCGATGAAACCCGGCTAACCGTAGTCGCCGTCAACGACGCGCAAGACTAATCAGCCATTCGTCCGCACCCGTCAAATTAAGAGCCAAACCCCATGCCAAAACCGCCCATGCTGGTGGACAATAACGCCTACCAAAACAATCCGCTTTGCATGGGAGCCCAGGATGAAATACGACTTTACTTCGCTTATCGACCGCCACGGCATGGACTCCATCGCCGTTGATTCTTGGGGTGAGATCCCCGGCATGGCTCCAAACGCACCCGACGAGGGCTTCGATCGCATTCCCATGTGGGTGGCGGACATGAACTTCGCCACGGTGCCCACGGTCCAGGAACACATCATTCAGCGTGCCCAGCACCCCATGTTTGGCTACTTTGATCCGCGTGCCGAGTACTCTGACCGCATCATCGAATGGCAGAGCCGCCGCAATGGCGTCGAGGGTCTGCGCCCTGAACATATCGGTTACGAAAACGGCGTGCTGGGCGGTGTTGTGTCGACGCTGCGCGCGTATGTCCAGCCGGGCGATGCGGTGCTGGTCCACAGCCCCACCTACATCGGCTTTACCAAGTCTATCGAAGCCGCGGGCTATCGCATTGTCCACAGCCCGCTTAAGCTCGACGACCAAGGCGTGTGGCGTATGGACTATGAGGACATGGAGCGCAAGCTCGCCCAAAACCACATCCATGCCGCGGTGTTCTGCTCGCCGCACAATCCCTGCGGGCGCGTATGGGAGCGCGACGAGATCGAGCGCGCCATGGACATCTATCGCCAGCATGATTGCGTGGTGATCTCGGATGAGATTTGGTCCGATATCATCCTGCCGGGTCACAAGCATATCCCGACGCAGTCGGTGAGCGAGGATGCCCGCATGCGCACGGTTGCCCTTTATGCGCCCAGCAAGACGTTTAACCTGGCGGGCCTGGTCGGCAGCTACCACATCGTCTATAACGAGACGCTGCGCGACCGCGTGTGCGCCGTGTCCGACAAGACTCACTACAACGAGATGAACGTCCTCTCCATGCATGCGCTTATCGGTGCCTATCAGCCTCAGGGCTATGAGTGGGTGGACGAGCTCAACCAGGTGCTTGCCGGTAATATCGAGTGCTTCTGCGATTACGTTGACGAGCATTTTGCGGGCGTGTCCTATTCGCGTCCGCAAGGCACGTACATGGTGTTTCTGGACTGCACCGAATGGTGCCGCGAGCATGGCCGCGATATTCAGTGGCTGCTCGACGAGGGGGCGCGCGTGGGCGTGGGGTATCAGGACGGCCGCCCGTTCCACGGGCCCTGCCACATTCGCGTGAATCTGGCGCTGCCGCTTTCGCGCGTAAGGGAGGCGTGCGACCGCCTGGACCGCTACGTTTTTGGGGTATAGGGGGCGCTCGATTCGAGTGCTGCCCCATGTGCCCACGCCGTCAAAATGTGTGGGCACATGGGGCGCAGAGGGTAGCGAGCGCGTTTTCCGCATTCGCTACTTTTCATGAATCTGCTTGCCGCAAAGATGTTCAATCGAAATCTCGTAGAGCTGGACGCCCTTTATGTCTTTGGCGATCTCCTCCTCGACTTCTTCGGCAGAAGGGTAGTACTTAAGCGCGAGCTGACGGACTTTGTCCTCGATAAACGCGGGCGCTTCATCTACCAGGCGACAACGACCAAAGACAACGGTACTCATAACGTAGGGAGCCCAGTCGCCGTCCTTGTACCACACGTTGCCGTAAACGGTAAAGCAGACTTTATCATCATGCCTGAGTGAATCGACCTTGTGGCCAGCCTTGGCGCCATGGAAATAAATCTTGTCGTGCTCGGCGTCAAAGAAGTAGTTGACGGGAATGGCATAGGGGTAGCCATCATCGCCGTTGACGGCAAAGACGCCGCGCTTGCAGGTAGCGAGCAGTTCGCGCGCTTTCTCGTCGGTGATGGCGCGTTTCTTTCGACGTAAGGGCCTAAACATCGTTGGCTTCCTTTCTACTGCGCATGGTGGTTGAGCACAAACTATAGCGAAACAGCCCCGTTTTTCTTGATACAGGCGAGTATGTTTTTGAGCTTGCTAAAGTCGAGCGGTTTGGGCAGATGGGCGTTCATACCGGCATCGTGTGCCGCTTTGGCGTCCTCGTTGAAGGCGTTGGCAGTGAGCGCGATGATGGGGATGTCGGCTGCATCGGCCTTTTCGCTCAGGCGAATCGCGCGGGTTGCCTCGTAGCCATCCATGCCCGGCATCATGATGTCCATCAGGATCGCATCGAAGCTGCCGGCGGGACGACTAACGTATAGGTCGACTGCTTTGTTGCCGTCGGCGGCGCGCGTTACGACGATGCCTTCGCTTTCGAGTAGAGCCTGGGCAATTTCGGCATTGAGCTCGTTGTCTTCTGCCAAAAGGACGTTCATGCCGGCAAGCGAGCAACTGTATGTCTGCTTGGACGCACGTTCTTTTGCCTGAGGGTTCTTGTCGATATCGAGCGGTATCTGGACGTTGAACGTGCTTCCCGCGCCAACCTCACTCGAAATCTCAATCGTGCCGCCCATCATATCGATGAGCGATTTGACGATAGACATGCCAATGCCGGTTCCTTGGAACTTGCTGCGCGCATCGTCGCCTTCCTGGGCAAACGGCTCGTAAATGTGCGTCAAAAACTCGGGCGTCATACCAATGCCGGTATCCGAGACGCTAAAGCAAAACACGGCGTGCTCGTCGTCGACCGGTTTGATGGTCGATGAGAACGTGACGGTGCCTCCGTGCTTGTTGTACTTGATGCTGTTGTCGAGCAGGTTGACAAGGATCTGCCGAATATGGGTGGGGCTGCCGATCATATATTGGTCGACAGCGTAGGGCTCGCTGGTGTCGAGCATGGTTATGCCGCGGTCCGATGCGCGGAGCTTGCACAGTACGAGCGCATTGTCGCACAGCTCTTTAAGGTTGAATGATTCGTGCTCGAGCGTCACTTTGCACTCCTCGATCCTGCCCATCTCGAGGATGTCGTTAATCAGTGACAGCAGGTGATTGGCGGCAACGCGCGCCTTGGCGCGGCTTTCGCGGGCGACCTGCATGTCGCCTTCTCTCAATTCCTCAATTTCGATAAGGCCCAGGATGCCGTTGAGCGGCGTGCGGATGTCGTGGCTCATGCGCGTGAGGAAAGCGGTTTTGGCGGCGTTGGCGGCGTCAGCTTTCTGCCGTTCCTCCTGTGCGCGGTAAAGCGACCAGACAAGGATGGCGATGCTGGTGAGCAAGATGCAGATGATAACAGTCGCAATGGCGGTGCGGTTACGATAGAAAAACTGGAACGTGTCCGATTCTTGCGCCGAGTACGATGTGGGAAATAGCTGTTTGCAGAGAGCGATTCACCTGCATTGACGATGCCCTTATTGATGATTCCCAGCAGCTCGGGCTTGCCGCGCGAAATTAAACACGATAGCTGCGCCGTGTTGGTGAGTTCCTGTGTTTCGAAATCCTCGATGTCGTAGGTGTCGCGGAGAGTTTCCAGGCGCGTGCTGGGGACAATGATGGAACGTGCCTTCCCCTCATTGAGGGCTTTGAGCACCTCGCCGTCATTCGAGTACTCGGTTACTGTTGCGTTCGGGAAGAGACTCTCGAGCTCAAAACGGTTAACGATTGTGCTCTTTGTACAAGCGATGTTCTTAAGGTCGCTGTTCAGGTTTTTGCCACTGTGAATGGCGGTCAGCGAAACCGTTCCCATCGAGTTTGACTGGATGACTCCTGTCTGCTCGGCGAGCCAGTAGTCGCGAAACAATGGCAGGGCGACATCGATGGTTCCGTTGGAAAGGGCTTTGATCATTTGCCTGTTGTTCGAGAGTGCGATTGTTTTGACCGTAATACCAAACTTGTCGTGCAACGTCGTTGCAAGCGAGGCGAGCGATCCTTCCATCTCGCCGTCGTCATTTTGCGTGCAGTAGGGAAGTTGGTTTTTAAGATAGCCGAGCGTGATGGTATTGCCGTTTGCTTTGATCCAGGTGGTCTCGGGGCCGGTGAGCGATGACGAGCCACTGTTTTGGGTCGAGTAACTCGATTTGACTTCCTCGTTATAGCGCGGGTTATCGCGGGCGATGGTCGTCATGGCGGCGTTGATGTCGTTCATCAGATCGGGGCGGCTTTTGGGAACGGCAAAATAGTAGTCGCTCGAGCCTACGTAGAACATGGGTGACGCATCGGGCGACGAAATGGTATCGTTCATGATGACGGCGTCGACCTCGCCGTCTGCAAGCGCCTCAAAGAGGGCGCTGCCGGTGTCGATTTCTTTATAGGTGCAGGTGACGCCTTCGTCGGCGAGCCACTGCTGGCCGACGATAGTTTGCATAACGCCAGAGTTGCAGCCGATGGTGAGGCCTTGGAGCGCCTGGGGGTCACCCTTGGCCAGATCGTCGCGGTCGGGCCTGGCGTAGATGTAGTAGCGCTCGGTGCCCTCGGGGTTCGAGGAAAAGAGCAGCTTCTGCTCGCGTTCTGCCGAATACGAGATGTTGGGCATGAGGTCGATTTCGCCTGCTTCGAGCATGTCCATAAGCTCGGAGAAGGTGCCGCTAACGTATTCGTATTGCCAGCCCTTTGTGTAATACGAGAGGGTCTGGAGGTACTCGTAGCCCCACCCCGAGAGTCGCTCGCCCGGCATGCCTTCCTGGAAGCCTTTGTTGTTGACGAGCCAGCCAACGCGGACCGTCTTGACCTGCTGGTCGGAGTCGGCGGCAAAGGCGGGGGCGGCCATGACGGCGCTCAGTATGGCGAGCGCGGCAAGCGCGACGGCCAGGGTGCGATATAGAGCCAAGCGAAGGACGGCGGAAGGTTTCACATGAAATCCTATCGAGTTGAGACAGTTTCGCATAAGGATACCAGCTCAGCCTGCCCATTCAGCCGCCGCACCGCTAAACGGTTAGGTAGTCATTGGGGACGTTCTTAACTGACTAGTCGTTTAAGAACGTCCCCAATGACTAGTTCCGTTTGCGGGGGAGGCGTGGGACAATACCGAGCGAATGTGATTGGGCGTCTGGAAAAGGGGTCGCGATGAACAAGTTGAGGACGCTTGCCGACGTGTTGCGCCAGGCTGGCTTTGCACGCATCACGGGCCTGTTTCTCGTCTTCTATCTGCTGTGCTCGACGGCCGTCTGGCTGTCCGAGCCCACGACCCTTACGTTTGGCGACGGCCTCTGGTTTAGCTTTGAGACCGTATCGACCATCGGCTTTGGCGATATCCCGGCCGAGACGCCGGTTGCCCGCGCTATCACTGTCGTTTTGAGCGTCATCAGCATCTTCTACATCGCCATGCTCACGGGCGTGGCGGTGAACTACTGCAATACGCTCATCAAGATGCGCCAAAAGGACACCATGGCGCGCTTTATGGACGATCTTGAGCATTTGGAAGAGCTCGATCGTGACGAGCTTGCCGACCTATCGCGCCGTGTGCGCGAATATCGCCGACGCCAACGCTAGAACGGGCGCCGCGCGTCACGATGAGGGGGACAAAAATATGAATATTACGGTATACCTGGGCGCCAGCGTCGGTAACGACCCGGCGTTTCTGCCTGCGGTGCGGCAGCTCGGCACATGGATTGGCTCCAACGGCCACGCGCTGGTATACGGCGGGTCCAAGTCGGGACTGATGGGCGCGCTCGCCGATAGCGTGCTCGAGGCAGGTGGACACGTGACGGGTGTTGAACCGAGCTTTTTTATCGAGGCGGAGTATCAGCACGACGGTATCGATGACCTTATCGTGACGAGCGACATGGCCGAGCGTAAGGCCAAGATGATCGAACTCGGCGATGCGTTCGTCGCCTTTCCGGGCGGTACGGGCACGCTCGAGGAGATTGCCGAGGTCATGTCCGCCGTGTCGTTGGGGCACTTGAGTGCGCCGTGCATCCTGTACAACCTCGGGGGCTACTACAACGATCTTAAGGCGCTGCTCGAGCACATGATTGATAAAGGGCTTTCGAGCCCGAGGCGGCAGCACGGAATCTACTTTGCCGACGATTTGCGCGAGATTGCCTCGATTATCAACGGATAAGTCTTGAGCCTGCCCCACTATGACTCCCAATGGTGCCGTTTGCAGCGCAGACGGTTGGCTCGTTCGGGCAACGCTCGCTCTACAATAAAACGTATCCTTGTCGATTTTGACCGCGGGAGGACCCGATGGATAGCCTTGCAAAGCCCAAAAACCGAGCACTGTTTTTAGTTAGCGTTGCCGTGACCGGTGCGTTCGCAGGCGCCGCGGTCTGGCTGTTCTTTTTTGCGATGGAGCACGGTATCGACTATCTATGGACCGAGATTCCGCACGCGCTGGGCGTCACTTCGCCCGAGCTTGCCAGCGGCCCGTTTGGCTTTCTGCCGTACCCGTTTTTCGTCTGCTTACTGGGCGGCCTGTTAATCGGTCTGTACGAAAAGCTTACGGGCACCAAGACCGACGACCTCAACCAGGTGATGGCAAAGGTTAAGCAAGACGGGCGCTACCCGTACGACAACCTGGGCAAGCTTTCGCTCGCGGCATTGCTGCCGCTGCTGTTTGGCGGAAGTATTGGACCGGAAGCCGGCCTGACCGGCGTTATCGCGGGCCTGTGCAGCTGGGTCGGCGACCGCATGCGCCGCTTTGGCGCCGAGTTTAGGGAGCTCACGCTGCTGGGCACCCAGGCCGCGCTGACGGCGCTCTTTACCGCGCCCGTCTTTGGCTTTGTGGCGCCGCTTGCCGGTAGCGCCGACGGCCAGGGTGCCAATGACGATGAGTCCGCGTCCGACGAGATCACCATCAAGCTTCCCAAGGCACAGAAGACCATGGTCTACGGCATTGCGATTGCCGGCGGTCTGGGCACCTATCTGCTGCTCGGCCAGCTCATGGGCGGCGGCATGGGCATGCCCAGGTTCGAGTCCGCCGAGGTGGGCAGCCTGGAACTTGTCTGGCTCATTCCGCTGGCGTTGGTCGGCACCGTATGCGGTTGGCTGTACTTTGTCTCTGAGCATGCGAGCGAGGCCCTAGCGCACGCGATGGGGGAGCACCCTGTCGTTAAGGCAATGCTGGCCGGTCTAGCGCTCGCCATTTGCGGCACGGTCCTGCCCTACACCATGTTTGCCGGTGAGACCCAGGCCGATGTACTTATGGAGACCTACCTCACCATTCCCGCCGGCGTGCTTATCGCGACCGGTCTGGTCAAGGCCATGCTGACGCCCGCCCTTATCAACCTTGGCTGGCGCGGCGGCCATTTCTTCCCCGTCATCTTCTCGGGCGTAAGCCTGGGCTACGGCTTTGCCATTCTTACCGGCGCCGATCCGGTCTTTTGCGTCGCCGTCTGCACGGCCTCGACGATGGGCGCCGTTATGCGTCAGCCGGTCATGGTCGTGGGCCTGCTGCTTATGTGTTTCCCACTCAAGGGTATCGTCTGCATGATCATCGCCGCCGTTATCGCCGCCGGCATTCCGCTGCCCAAGCCACTGCGCAAGTAGTACGGTGGCGCACGCCGGGGACATGCCGTTTGCCATGGATTTACGGGGAGGGGGCGATCACGCCCTTCGTGGATTGAGACACGCGTGGTTACAGGTCGCGTGCCCGGTAGACCTTGGTGCTGACGATGCAGCTAAGTGCACATAGCGCGAGGGCAAGCGCGGCAATTCCTGCGCACAGACAGCCAAGAACGGCGGGATCGGAATTCGCCCCGGCAATCGACATGAGCCAGTTGCTAATGGGGCTGGAGGAGCTCAACGTGGCCATGGCAAGGCATCCGAGCAGGGCAAACAGGCCAACAGATAGGCGTAGCGCCTCCATGTGTCCAAATCGAAAGAACAGCGGCTGTGCCAAAAACACCATCATGAGGGAGATGAGCATCGATGCGGCGGAGGCTATTGTGCTCTCAAAGACGATCTGTCCCGTCGAGGGGATACCCGCGCTGTTGAAGAGCGGGATAGAGACGATGCTCAGAAGCGCGGCGGCGCACGCCATGACAGCCGAGAAGACAATGATGCTCAGGTAGCGTGCACAGATGATGTCTTTGCGCGAGATGGGCAGCGTTGCCCGATAGCGCTCCCATCCGTTTTGATTATCGAAGCCGGCCAGCGAGCTCATGACCATGATGGGCGACATGGCACTGACCGCGCAGGCGCCGGCGCTCATACCGGCATCGCCATCCGATGCGTTGGCGAGGGTCAGTACGACGAAGATGAACAGGCCGACGCCCGCGATGCTCGGGACAAGCGTACGGACGATGGCGAGCTCAGACATAAAGGCGCGTTTCATTTCGAAGCCCCTTTCAGTATGAGGCGAAGATAGTCATCAATGGTTGCCCGCTCGCAGGGAATCTCGGGGAAGGCCTCGAGCGCCTCGCGACGGTTGGGTACGAGCACGTCCACGCTATAGGCGTGGTGGGCGGCACGGGCGCCTTCGACGCAAGCCATAAGCTCTGCGGCCTGTGCTTGGGTGCAGTGGGCGATGCCGGCTCGGTCGGTAATGTCCTCGCGCGGCAGGTCAAACACAATCGAGCCGTTATCGATGCAGATGACGCGGTCGGCAGCGCGATCGAGGTCGGATGTAATGTGGCTCGAGAGCAGCACGCTGTGCTGGCCGTCGGCGACAAAGGCAAGCAGCTCATCAAGCAGTTCCTCGCGCGCCATGGGATCGAGGCCCGCGGTGGCTTCGTCCAAAACGAGCAGCTTGGCATTGTGGCTGAGCGCACAGGCGAGCTGCAGCTTCATGCCCATGCCGCGGGAGAGGTCCTTGACCTTCGTCTTGGGATCGAGGCCAAATCGGTCGATGAATCCGGCGAACGTTTCGCAGCTCCACGTGGGGTATGCCGGGCCTACGAGCTTCTCGACCTGGCCCACCTTGAGCGTGGAGGGGAAGGGACACGTGTCCAGGACAAGCCCGATGCGGGAGCGCAGGTGGCGCTGCGTCTCGTCGGGCGCGTTGGCGTCGCAGCGCTGTCCAAGCAGATGCACCTCGCCGGCATCGGGCTTTATAAGCCCAAGCGCGGCGCGAATGGTCGTCGTCTTGCCGGCGCCATTTGCGCCCACAAAGCCAACGATCTGGCCGGGCTCCACGGCAAGCGTGACGTCGCGCAGTGAAAAGCGGTCGCTCACGCGGCGCGATACACCTTTGAGTTCTAGCAACTTTTGCATGGTATAGCCTTTCTTGCAGATGGCTACTGCATGGTTTCGGGGGCTACGAGGTCGAGCATCTCGTGCAGCTTGTCGCGCGTGACGCCCAAGGCTTCGGCTTGGCTCGCCGCTTTCGCAAGCAGCTCTTCGATATGGCAGAGCTGGTTTTCGCGCAAGAGTTCTTGGTTGCCCTCGGCGACAAAACAGCCCTTGCCCTGCACGGTGCAGATAAAGCCGAGTTGCTCCAGGTCGGCGTAGGCGCGCTTGGTGGTGATGACACTCACGCCAAGATCGCTCGCGAGTGCACGGATGCTGGGGAGTTTGGCTCCCGCAGCGAGCGCGCCCGAAAGGATCTGAGCTTTGACTTGCGAGGCTATTTGCTCGTAGATGGGCTTGTCGCCCGAATTGGATAGGATGATGTCCACAGCGGCTCCTTAGCTGTTGGGCTACACGTGTATATAACCGGTAAGCACAGTATATATACACTATGTACAGTTACGCAAGAGACAAATTCGGATTGGGCCGGCTACCCAGGCCCCAACTGATGAATTTGTCCTGATAGGTGCCCTGCGGCGAGGTTTCGCGGCTACAATGGTGCGGTTACAACGACGTAATGCACTCAATGCAAGAAAGGATCCGCATGGCAAGCCTGTCGGATGAAATCTCGTCGCGCCGCACATTCGCGATCATCAGCCACCCGGACGCCGGTAAGACCACGCTTACCGAGAAGCTGCTGCTCTATACCGGCAGCATCCAGACCGCTGGCTCGGTCAAGGGCAAGAGTTCGGCCAAGCATGCCGTCTCGGACTGGATGGACATCGAGAAGGAGCGCGGAATCTCCGTTACTTCCTCGGTACTGCAGTTCACCTACAACGGCGCCTGCGTCAACATCCTCGATACCCCCGGCCACCAGGACTTCTCGGAGGATACCTACCGTACCCTTATGGCCGCCGACGCCGCGGTCATGGTCATCGACGGCGCCAAGGGCGTCGAGGCCCAGACCAAAAAGCTCTTTAAGGTCTGTACGCTGCGCCATATTCCCATCTTCACCTTTGTGAACAAGCTCGACCACGAGGCTCGCGATCCGTTTGAGCTCATGGAAGAGATCGAGAACGTCCTGGGTATCAATACGTATCCCATGAACTGGCCGATTGGCAGCGGCCGCAACTTCCGCGGCGTGTTCGACCGTCAGACCCGTCGCGTTATCGCCTTTGAGGGCGACGGCCACGCCAATGCCACCAAGAAGGTCGCCGAGGTCGAGGCCGAGCTGGGCGATCCTTCCATGGACGAGCTTATTGGCGAGGAGAACCATAAGAACCTGATGGACGACATCGAGCTGCTCGATGGCGCCGGCGACGAGCTCGACTTGGATGCCGTGGCCTGCGGCAAGCTGAGCCCGGCGTTCTTTGGCTCGGCGCTCACCAACTTTGGCGTGGAGCCCTTCCTCAAGGAGTTCCTGCGTCTGGCCCCGACGCCGCGCGCCTATACCGATACGCTCACCAGCGAACCGGTCGATCCCTGCCGCGATGACTTTAGCGGCTTTGTGTTTAAGATCCAGGCCAATATGGACAAGAACCACCGCGACCGCATCGCCTTTGTGCGCATTTGCTCGGGCAAGTTCGAGCGTGGCATGGACGCCTTCCACGTGCAGGGCAACCGCAAGCTCAAGCTTGCCACGGGCACGTCGATGATGGCCGATGACCGCGCCATCGTGGACGAGGCGTACGCGGGCGATATCGTGGGCCTGTTCGACCCGGGTATCTTTAGCATCGGCGACACCGTGTGCTCCGGCAAGCGCCACGTGCAGTATCCGCAGATCCCGACGTTTGCCCCCGAGATGTTCGCTCGCATTACGCAGGTCGACACGCTCAAGCGCAAGCAGTTCGTCAAGGGTATGGAGGAGCTTGCCCAGGAGGGTGCCATCCAGATCTTCCGCGAGCTGGGTGCCGGCATGGAGAGCGTCATCGTGGGCGTGGTCGGTGTGCTGCAGTTTGAGGTACTCGAGCGCCGCCTCAAGGCCGAGTATCGTGTTGAGGTTCGTCGCCAGCCGCTGCCCTATACGGACATTCGCTGGATCCAGAACGACCCTGATACCATTGACATTCCGGCTCTTTCGCTCACGCGCGACACCCTGCGCGTCGAGGACATGCGCGGCGGTAAGCTGCTGCTGTTCACGAGCCCGTGGAACGTGGACTGGGCAACCGACCACAACCCCGACCTTATCCTGTCGGAGTTTGGCAACGTAGCGTTTTAACGCATCGGCGCGGTGGCCCTGCGGGGCTGCCGCGCCGGTTGCTTGCCTGATGCCGTGTGAGCGGCTATCATACCCACCGTCGTCTCAAGACCGGGGCGTCCGAGCAGTTCGGGTCCGATATCCTGCTCGTTAAACCTAAAACCAAAGGAGTACATAATGATCAAGAAGGTCATGGAGGACTACAAGGTCCTGTTGCGGAGCATTCCCGCGGCAACGGTTTCGCTGTTTCTCGTGAGCGTCATCATGATGAACCTGCTGGCCAACAAAGAGCTCATCAGCCTGCCGTATCTGGCGCTCGACTGCGGCTTTGTGGTGAGCTGGGTTTCGTTTTTGTGCCAGGACATGATTTGCAAGCGCTTTGGCGCCAAGGCATCCATCAAAATCTCTATCCTCGCGCTGCTGGTCAACTTGGCCGTGAGCCTGTGCTTTTGGGCATGCTCGCTCACGCCCGGCATGTGGGGCGCCTACTACGACACGGGCATGATCGAGGTCAACACTGCCCTTAACGCCACCATCGGCGGCACCTGGTACGTGGTGCTTGGCTCTTCGCTGGCAATGCTCGTTTCTGCCGTGGTTAACTCCACGCTCAACCAGTCGCTCGGCCGTATGCTCAAAAAGAATAACTTTGCGAGCTTCGCCTTCCGCTCCTATGTGTCCACGGGCATCGGTCAGTTTATCGACAACCTGGTCTTTGCCATTGTGGTGAGCCACACGTTCTTTGGTTGGACGTGGGTACAGGTCCTTATGTGCTCGCTGACCGGCGCTGTTGCCGAGCTGCTGTGCGAGGTCTTCCTGAGCCCCGTGGGCTACAAGGTTGTGCGTGGCTGGGAGCGTGAGAATGTGGGCGCCGAGTACCTCGAGCGCCACGCAACCGCCTAAGGAGCAAGCATGCGGGTTTTGATCACGGGTGCTTCGGGTGGTATTGGAGCCGCGTGCGTGCAGCGCTTTTTGGACGAGGGTCACGAGGTCGTGGGCTTTGATCTGCTGCCGGCGGCGGTCGAACACGAGCGCTACCGCCATCTGATCGTTGATGTATGCGAGCCGGACTCGTTTCCAGGCGACCTTGAGCCTCAGGTAATCGTGAACGTTGCCGGTGTACAGGATTCGGCCGACGACATTGCCGCCAACCTGCGTGGCACCATCAACGTGACCGAGCGCTACGCCTTTGTGGGAGAGGGGCTTGCCGCCAAGCCGGCGCCGGCTATCAAATCCGTGGTCAATGTGGGGTCGGCGAGCGGACATACGGGATCGGAGTTTCCTGCCTATGCTGCCAGCAAGGGCGGCGTTATCGCCTACACCAAAAACCTTGCAAACCGCCTGGCGCCGCAGGCCATCGCCAACAGTGTGGACCCGGGCGGCGTTATCACGCCGCTCAACCGTTGCGTGATGGAAGACGAATACCTGTGGAACCAGATTATGGAGCTCACGCCGCTTAAACGCTGGGCCACCGCCCAAGAGATCGCCGAGTGGATCTACTTTGCGGGCGTGACCAACCGGTTTATGACCGGGCAGAGCCTGCTGATCGATGGCGGCGAGGCCGGCCGCACACAATTTATTTGGCCCGAATAGGAAACGCGCCCGATGGAAAGCTGTCGGGCGCGTTTTTGATGTATCGATTTTTAGCCGAGGCAAGTCCAGTTGACGGGGGTCGAGCCGTGCTGTTCGAGTAGCCGATTGGCTGCCGAGAAGGGACGCGACCCCATAAAAGCGGGGAGTTCTGCCGTGGCACGGTTTGCCGAAAGCGGCGAGGGATGCGTAGAGGCCAGGCAGAACTTGCCGCTTTCCCTGCCCGCGCCGGTCGCGGCGAGCTTGCCCTCGACCATCTGCTGGGCAAAGCGGCCCCATGCCAAAAAGACGACCGGCTGGGGCAGCTGGCAGCAGCGTTCGATAACGTAGTCGGTAAGGGTGCTCCAGCCCAGCTTGACGTGCGAGTTCGCGGCATGCTCGCGCACGGTGAGCGTAGTGTTGAGGAGCAGGACGCCCTGTTGTGCCCATGGCGTTAGATCTCCCGTGGCCGGAATGGGGCAACCCAGATCGGCTTTGAGTTCCTTATAGATGTTGCGCAGGCTCGGCGGCAACTTGGTTTGCGTCGCAGGCACCGAGAACGACAGTCCCATGGCCTGGTTGGGTCCGTGATAGGGGTCTTGGCCCAAGATGACTACCTTGACCAGGTCGGCCGGCGTGTAGGCGAGGGCATTGAGGATATCGTCTTGTGCTGGGTAGATGGTCTGCTCGGCACGCAGAAGGGCGATGCGCTCGAGTAGCTGGTTCGTAGTGTCACGTACCGGCTGCGGCGCATCGCCCAACCAAGTTGCTATGTTGCGGTCGCGGGTCGCGGCGTCCATGGGGCTCCTTTACGTCAGATGCTCTGTTTGCATCTATTGTAAAGGCGCACCGGTTGCCTTTATGCCGCGGCTACATGAGGAGTGGGGCCTACGAGACATGCTCGGGCGCTCCTGCCATGCGAGCGTGTCCAAGTGCGCGAAGGCGCGGAAGCTCGACGGTTGCCACCATGACGCCGGTGAGGATGAGGGCGGCGCCAAAGAAGGCGATGGGGCTCAGGACCTCGCCGACCAGGAAGAACGAGAAGACGGCGGAGCAGACTGGCTCGAGCGAGAAGGCGAAGCCGGTGGTCTCGGCAGGTACGTGGGGCTGCACGAGTGTCTGGGTGATAAAGCCGTAGGCAGAGCAGATGAGTGCGAGCGCAACGACAACGACGATCTCGTTCGGCGTGTTGGGAAGCGTGAAGCCGCCAAAGGTGAACGCGGCGATACCCGAGAACAGGCCGCCGAAGCCCAGCTGCCAAACGCCCAAGGCCAGCGGATCGACTTCCTCGACAAAGCGCTTGGCTACGATAATGTGGCCAGCATAGATAAAGGCCGAGAGCAGCATGATGATCGCGCCGGGGTTTAGGCTGGTAAAGTCGGCGCCCGAGAGCAAAAGCATGCCGCAGGTGACGATGGCGGTGCCGATGAGCACCTTGCGCTCGGGAGCGCGACGCAGCAGGGCCGCGTTGGCAAACGGCACGATCACGACCGTCAGGCTCTGCAAGAAGCCGGCGGTGGAGGCGGAGGTGAGGCTGGAGCCCAGGCACATGCAGGTGATCTCGGTTGCCATGATGGCGCCGATGATGGCGGCGCGGACCATCAGGTCACGGTTGATGCGCACCGCGTGCTTGTGGAAGAGCACCAGGCAAGCTGCAAAGGCGATGATGCAGCGCAGCGCAACGATGCTCGTGGCGTTCATGCTGTCCATGCCGATCTTCATGAGGGGGTACGAAAAGCCCCATGCGACGGGAACGGAAAATGAGAGCGCGATTGCTTTTTTGCGATCCATGGGACTCCTTTTGTTACAGAACGGTTTCGCAAAAAGGATTCTGCTCCCAGATATGGATGTAGTAAAGCGAATGTATCTTCAGTATGATTAAGAAATACTAATGTAGGTAGAAAAAGCCCTGGCAAAACGTTTTACAGCTACATCGATGTGGAGGCACGATGGCATCGCGGTATCAGATTGTTTGTATGGCGGTCGATTGCGGCAGCCTGAAACGTGCGGCCGACGAGCTGGGCTATACGCAAAGCGCGGTGAGCCAGGCCGTCAAGGCGCTCGAGCGCGAGCTGGGCACCACGATTATCGAGCGCGGCAAGCAAGGCGTCTCGCTTACGCGCGACGGCAAACAGTATCTGCCGTATCTGCGCCAAATCGTAACGGCCGAGGCCGAGCTCGAGGGCAAGCGCCAGGAGTTGTTGGGGCTTTCGTCGACCGACATTCGCATTGCGACGTTTACCAACGTGAGTCGTACTGTGTTACCGCGTGTGATCCGCGACTTTGGGGCCCTGCATCCGGGCGTGCACTTTACCCTCAAGCAGGGCGATTACACGCGCAACGCCCAGTGGGTACACGATGGCGTGGTCGACTTTTGCTTTACAGCGCGTGGATTTACCGAGGGGCTCGAGAAACGCGTGGTCTATCACGACAAGCTGGTGGCGCTGTTGCCAGCCGTCCATCCACTGGCGGCAAAGGAAAAGGTGACGCTTGCCGACCTGGCGTCCGAACCGTTTGTGCTGCTGGATGAGGGCGAACAGAGCCTGGTGCTCGATGCATTCGCGGCGCATGGGCTGTCGCCGCACGTGACGAGTGAGGTGACCGACGACTACACCATCATGGCGATGGTGGAGGAGGGCCTGGGCGTGAGCATGCTCTACCGTCGTACTGTAGAGGGCATGCAAGCCGATATTCATGTGCGGCCCATCGTGCATGCCCCCTCGCGCGACGTAGTGGCAGCCTGGCGCAGCTGGGATACCATGCCTATCGCCACGAGGCGCTTTATCGACTATATGAGCTCGCATATCGTCAATTAATGACTAGCGTGGCGTTGAGTGTGGTGATTAGCGGGCTGTCGCTTTGGCTTGCGTCAGACGGTAGGTGTGTGCCGGATGGCAGAGCAATACCGCCACGACCATAAAGAACGCCGTGGTGCCCAGGCTGATGGGGTAGACCATCATGATGTTCGCAAAGTTGCGGAAGTGCGGGAACACGCAGAACACCCAATAGAAGCGGATGCCGCAGACACAGATCATGGTGATGAGGGCGGGCGTGAGCGAGATACCAAAGCCGCGCAGGTAGCCTGACATGTTTTCGTAGAACATGCTAAAGGCGTACGCCGGGAAGATCGAACACACGCGGATATAGCCGATCGAGACGATGTTGGGATCGCTGTTGAACAGCGATAGGATCTCGCGTCCCAGGCCGACAATAACGATGATCGTGGTGAGTGCAACGATACCGCCTTCGACCAGGCAGACCTTGAGCGTCTTGGTGCAGCGGTCGATCTGGCGGGCGCCGTGATTTTGTCCCACAAAGGTGGTGCAAGCCTGGCTAAAGCTGTTGAGCAGGTTGTAGCACACGTACTCCAGGCTCATGGCGGCGCTCGAAGCCGCCATGACCTCGGTGCCCAGGCTGTTGATGGCAGACTGGATGATGATGTTGGCGACGGCAAAGACGGCGCTTTGGATGCCGGCGGGCAGGCCGATCTTGACGATGCGCTTGAGGGCGACGGGGTCTAAGCCTAAGTCGCGTGGGGTGACGCGGACGACGGAGTCGGTCTTGAGCAGGCGGATAAAGAGCGTCGCGGCGCTGACGGTGTAGGCGATGGCGGTGGCGATGGCGACGCCCGCCACACCCCAGTGGAGTACGGGGACAAAGACGAGGTCCAGGCATATGTTGAGGACGGTGGACACGGCAAGCGCCTGCAGCGGCATGCGGGTGATGCCGACGGAGCGGAAGATCGCGGCCTCAAAGTTGTAAAGCAAAATCGAGGGCATGCTCAGCAAAAAGACGCGTAGGTAGAGTGAGGCGAGCGGCATGGTCTCAGCGGGAACGTTGAGCGCGGCGAGCATGGGCTCGGCAAAGATCTCGCCCAGGGCGATGACGACAAAGCCCACGAGCGCCATTAAAATCGAGGTATGGACGGCGCGTTTGACCATGTTCTGATCGTTGCGGCCGATAGCGTTGGCAATGACCACGTTGGAGCCAAGCGACATGCCGATAAACAGGTTGAGCATAAGACTGGTAAGCGGAACATTGGAGCCGACCGCCGCCATGGCGAGGGTTCCCTGGTCGCCTGAGAAGTTACCGATGATGACCGTGGCGATGAGGTTCGATAGCTGCTCCAAGATGCTCGTGGCGGCCACGGGGAAGGCGAACAGGGGAATATTGCGCCACAGCGAGCCGGTGGTCATGTCAATGTGCTTAGATGCGGTGTCTGCCATACGCTCTCAATCTCTAATATGCTCTTTCGTGCTTATTTGCGCAGACGATGATACTCCTAATCGACTAGTCGGCACTTAGGGACGTTCCTTTTCTGCCGGCAGTTGGGGACACTCCTTCAGACTAGTCATTGGGGACGTTCTTAAATGACTAGTCGAACAAGAACGTCCCCAATGACGAGGCGGGGGAGGCGTGCGACAATGGTGGGCGTTGTGTTGTTCGCGCTAAGGAGTTGCCATGTTGTTGTGTCCCGTTTGCCATAAGCCATTGGTGGACGACGAGCGCGGTGCTGCATGCGCGGGCGGACATCGATTTGACCGTGCGCGCGAGGGCTATCTGTATCTGCTGCGCTCGTCCAAGAGCGGCGACTCCATGGGCGATCCCAAGTCGCAGGCGCGCAGCCGTCGTGACTTTCTGAACCGCGGATACTATGCGCCGTTGCGCGACGCAATGGTCGAGCTGGTGCGCGAGCAGGTGTCTGGGCGTGCAACGTCTGCGAATGGCCCCATGACGCTGCTCGATATTTGCTGCGGCGAGGGCTACTACACCAGTGCCATGGGCGCGGTACCGGGCGTGGATGCTTATGGCTTTGACCTGGGTAAAGAGATGGTGCGCCTTGCCGCCAAGCGCGGCGATGCGACCTACTTCGTGGCCAACATGAAGGATATCCCCGTGGCCGATGGTGCCTTCGATATGGTGACCGAGCTCTTTGCCCCCTTTAACGAGCGCGAGTTTGCCCGCGTGCTGGCACCCGAGGGCTCTCTCTACACCGTGGCGCCGGGTGCCCGTCATCTCTTTGGGCTCAAGGAGGTGCTCTACGATACGCCGTACCTTAACGACGAGAAGCTGCCGCAGACCACCGAGCTCGAGTTAATCGGAACGCAGCGGGTGACAACTTCTATCACCCTCCAGACGCAGGCCGATATCGAGGCAGTGTTCCAGATGACGCCCTACTACTACCGCACGCGCCCTGCCGACAAAGAGCGCCTGGCAAACCTGGAAACCCTTCAGACCGATATCGACTTCATCATCGCCGAGTACCGTCACAGCTAACACCTACCAAATAGGGACAGGTTTATTTTGGCAGGTTTTATCTGGGCAAACGTAAAGGGCCGACCGCGGAGATGCGCGATCGGCCCTTTTTAGTTGCTTGGCTGCAGAGGTTATGAGAAGCGAGCGCTTACAGGCGGTCCTTGTTTTCGGCCTTAACGGCGTGCGCCTGCTGAACAAAGAACAGGTCGTACACCACGATGACAAAGGCGCCAAAGTTGATGGCGTCGCCGCCAAACGCGGGAAGCGTGAGCACCGCCTGGGCAAGCGTGGCGACTGCAGCAACGATACCGAGTTTAAACGCGCCGTCAACCTGCGAAGGCTTGTTGGCACCCTTGATGCCCGCAACGCCCGCGGCAAGATCGATGAGGCCCTTGGCGATAATCACGGCCGCGGCGAGCATGGCGTTCGATCCGTAGGTGGACTCGAACTTGCCGGTCGCGATGCCGGCGATTCCAATGACGAGACTGGCGATGCCCAGAACAAAATAAATCAGGGCAAGGATTTTGAGAGTCTTGCGAGTGAAGCTCATGGCTGGTCCTTTCGATACGAGTACGCCAACCTGGCGCGCCCTATGTGCTGCACATATGGTGAAGCACATTGTAGTTCAACGCGGCGATGCATGCGCCTGAAAGCGTCTCTTGCCTGCACGGTTCAACCTTTCAAAAAGGAAAGCTGGACGTAAGTCAAATCGATGGCAGCGCATGCGCGGCGCTGCGATGATGAGGCCATGGTAAGAGCTGGACCGAAGGAGGAGCCATGATGTACGGAGTCAAGCAAGTGGATGAGCCGCGGTCGCTGGGAAGGCGCATGAGTGATTCTGTGATCGCTGCCGTGTGCACGGTATTGATGGCTGTGCTTTGCATTGGGATGCTGTGGACCATGTCGCATGTGGGACAATAACGGACGGTTGGGTGCCAACTGAGGTGGCGCTCACGTATTCGTTTTGTTTGCTAAGGAGTGTCCATGGGCGTCGTCGATCCCTTTTCTGTTGCTCGGGCTGCTGGGCTCGAGCTCGTGCGGACGTCCGAGGGCCTTACGCTCACCGACGGCACGATGGAGTTGCGTGCCGATTTTGGCCGCATGCTTCCACGGCTCAAGCAGGGTCGTCTGCAGCAAGAGCTGTTGGTAAAGGCTGCGCGCACAAAAGGCATCGAACAACCATGGGCGATTGATGCCACAGCAGGCTTTGGCGAGGACTCGCTGCTGCTGGCGGCCGCGGGCTTTACCGTCGATCTGTATGAACAGGATTGCGTGATCGCGGCGCTTCTCAAGGATGCCTTGGATCGCGCGACAGATGATCCGGCGCTTGCGACAGCCGTGGCACGAATGCGCTTGCATGCGGGCGAGGACAGCATCGCCGGCCTTCGCCATGTAGCTGAGCTGATCGGGCAGGGCGAGCTCACCGCTCCTGACGTGGTATATCTGGACCCCATGTTTCCCGGGCGCACCAAGAGCGCGGCGGTGAAAAAGAAGTTCCAACTCTTGCATCATCTGGAACAGCCGTGTGCCGATGAGGAGACGCTGGTCGAAGCCGCGCTTGCGGTGCACCCGCGTAAGGTCGTTATCAAGCGGCCGGTGAAGGGGCCGCTGCTTGCCGGCGTTAAGCCGAGCTATCAGCTTGCGGGCAAGGCCGTTCGCTACGATGTTTTGGTGCCGCCGCGCCCGTAGCTTGCGTGCGATGGCCGGCGCTTCGCCAGCGCCGTGCCGATGCGGGGTCTATTTCCAGGGGTGCGACGTCAGATGCCATCCGCCGCAGTATTCGCATTTGTAGCAGGCAAGGCCGCGCCGCCCGCGGTTTTCGCAGTCGGCCATAACTGCCTCGGCCTCGGCGCGCGTGTCGTAACGGTTTTTGCGTTCGCACGACTTGTAGCGCCAGGCTTCATCGCGCTCGGCGTCTAGTGCGTCGCGGCGCTCGTCTTCGCGCGCAAACAGATCGCTCATATCGCCGCCGGTGGCAGCGCCCAAAAACTCGCTCTTTGCCTTTGACCAGGCGGCTCGCTTTTTGCTCCCCATCTGCTTCGCGCCCCTCTTCAAACGCTGGTATCATTGCTCAATCAAAGTGATACCAATAAACGTGAGGTCGCCGCGTGATGATCAGAAAAACCCTCGATACCGACATTCCCGCCGTCATGGCTATCTATGACGCGGCCCGCGCTTTTATGCGCGCGCATGGCAACGCCACGCAGTGGCCCGAGGGCACGCCTTCGGCCGAGCAGCTGGCTGCCGATATCTCCGCTGGTGGCAGCTATGTGTGCGAAGTTGACGGTCACGTGGTAGCGACGTTTGCCTTTTTACCGGGTCCGGACGAGTGCTATGACGTAATTGAGGACGGTCGGTGGCGCAGCGACACTCCGTACGCCGTGCTGCACCGTGTGGCATCCGACGGCACCGTGCACGGTATCGCGGCTGCGATGTTCGCCTTTGCCAAAGAGCGTGCCGATCACCTGCGCATCGACACGCATCAGGACAATCTGCCCATGCAGCGTGCGAGCATCAAGGCGGGATTCGAGCGTGCCGGCATTATCCATGTGTCGGACGGCACGCCGCGTGTTGCGTTCGACTGGCTGCGCGAGGCATAAGCGCCCAGGCGCATACCAACACTCCATCTAAATGAAAATGGCCCCGGGTGGGGCCATTTTTTGGCAAAACGCGTTGTTGTGGGGCTCGCGTCGCTGCCGTTCCAGATGAACCCGGGCAGACAAAAAGGGGAGGTGCCGGCTTTCGCAAGGCGCGAACCTACGAAAATCGCTGCGCGGCAACGCGGGGCGATGAGCTCGGTCGGGGGATAGGGCCCGCTTCGCCCGCCGGCCCGTAAATTGTATCATCCAGTGTGGAACGAGAGCGCCCGTTGCCGCGTGCGATGGGCTTGCAATAAGAGGAGAGCCATGTCGAAGCAAGCTGTCGTTGGAATCTTGGCGCATGTCGATGCCGGCAAGACAACGTTGGCCGAGGCCATGTTGTTCAACGCGGGTCGCATTCGCAAGCGCGGCCGCGTGGACGATGGCGATTCGCATCTGGACACTAACGCGATCGAGCGCGAGCGCGGCATTACGATTTTCTCGTCGCAGGCCGTGCTCGACCAAGGCGATACCCACGTCATGCTCGTGGACGCTCCCGGCCACGTCGATTTTTCTGCCGAGGCGGAGCGCACGTTGCGCGCGCTCGACTACGCGATTCTGGTGGTGGGTGCCAACGATGGCGTGCAGGGGCATACCGAAACCCTGTGGCGCCTTCTTGCGCGCTATGACATCCCGACGTTCATCTTTATCAACAAGATCGATTTGGAGAATCCCGGCCACGACGTTTTGCTGGCACAGCTTGGACAGCGTCTTTCCGAGGGCTGCCTGGATGCCAACGAACTGTTGGCGGGCGGTGCCGTTCAGGAGGACGCCGCCGCGTTGGACGAAGCTGCGCTCGAGGAGTTTCTTGAAGCGGGCGAACTTTCTGTTGCAACGCTGTCGCGCATGGTTGCCGAGCGCAAATTGTTTCCATGCTTTGTCGGCTCGGCGCTCAGGGACCAGGGCGTGGACGAGCTACTGGATGGCATATGCGCGCTGATGCGCGAACAGGCATGGCTCCCGGAGTTTGCCGCGCGCGTCTATCGTGTCAGCCGCGGAGATCGTGGCGAGCGCTTGGCTTGGGTTAAAGTGACCGGCGGCACGCTACATGCCAAGCAGATGATTAACGGACGTTCCGGTGCCGAGATATGGGAACAGAAGGTCGATCAGGTACGCATCTATAACGGCGAGAAGTATGAGCTTGCCCAAGAAGTTGCTGCTGGCGGTATTTGCGCCGTGACGGGTCTTGCGCACGTTCGCCCAGGGGACGCCCTGGGCATGGAGCCCGCGGGCGATGCGCCCGTCATCGCTCCGGTCCTCACCTATACGGTGCTGCCGGGCGAACACGACGTTCATGCGGTGTTTAAAGCGCTGAGTGAGTTGGCGGACGAAGATCCCATGCTCGGCGTAAGCTGGAATACGCATCTTGAGCAGATCCATTTGCAGTTGATGGGCGCCGTGCAACTCGAGGTCGTGCAGCGGGTGTTGGCCGATCGCTTTGGCCTTTCGGTTGCGTTTGAGCCCGGCGGCATTCTCTATAAGGAGACTATTTCGCGGCCGGTCGAGGGCGTGGGCCACTTTGAGCCGCTGCGCCACTATGCCGAGGTGCATCTGCGCCTGGAGCCGTTGCCGGCGGGTTCGGGTGTGCAGTTTGGCACCGTGACCTCGACCGACGAGCTCGATCTTAACTGGCAGCGTTTGGCACTCACCAACGCTATGGAGCGCGACCACCTGGGCGTGCTGACGGGCTCGCCCATCACCGATGTGCGCATTACGCTCACGGGCGGCCGCGCGCATGCCAAACACACCGAGGGCGGCGATTTTCGCCAGGCCACGTACCGCGCGATTCGCCAGGGTTTGATGCAGGCGCGCGAGGCCGGCGCGGCGGTGTTGTTGGAGCCGTGGTATCGCTTTGAGCTCGAGGTGCCGGGGGAGTGCGTGGGCCGGGCGCTCTCGGATGCCACGCGCATGAGTGCCGAGTACGAGCCGCCGACGATGGCGGGAGACCGGGCGAAGCTTGTGGGTCGCGTTCCGGCATCCGAGGTGCAAGATTATGCGCTGGAGGTGGCTGCCTACACGAGCGGTCGCGGGCATCTGTACCTGGAGTTCGCCGGTTATGCGGCTTGCCATGATGGCGAGCGCGTAATCGAGGCTGCCGCCTACGAGCCCGAGGCCGATCTGCCCAACACGCCCGACTCGGTCTTTTGCGCCCACGGCGCCGGCTACACGGTCAAATGGTACGACGCACCCGCTGCGGCGCACGTAAAGGTCGATCCCGCCACCTTCCGCCCCTGGCGAGCAGCAGACGCCGAGTTTTTCGGCCACATGTGACAAAGGGGCAGTTCCTTTGTCACATGCTATTGGTATAACTCGGTATAAGTTGGTATAACTGTTACCAGGGTTTGCCAATCCGAGGAGGCCGATATGAATCCAAATCCCTTTAAGCCCACAGCTGGTAAGCGGCCTCCGATACTCATCGGTCGCGAGTCGGTCATCGAAGATTTTGAGGAAGGGCTCGACAACGGCGCCGGAGCGCCGGGCAGGCTCATGCTCATTACGGGAAACCGCGGCTATGGCAAAACGGTTCTCCTGCGGGAGCTGCAACGTCTAGCCAGCGAGCGCGGATGGGCGGTTGTCTCCGATTCCGCTTCGCTTGGCTTATGCGACCGCTTGGCCGAGGCGCTTCGCTCGAATAAACCCGTTGTGACGTCAATGGAGTTCGGTCCGTCGTTTGGTCGGATGTCGGTTGAGGCGGCGCGAGCAAAAGGCGAGACGTTGCGAGGGCTGGTCAACGAGCGCCTCAAGAAGCTCGGGCCGGGAAAGGGCTTACTGTTTGCGATTGACGAGGCCCAATCTGCGTCTATCGAGGAACTGGCGGCGCTGGCCGTTCTCTATCAGCAAGTGCTTGGAGATCAAGATGCCACGGGCTTGCCCGATAGCGACCAGCGCGGTCTTGCGCTGGTTTTTGCCGGCTTGCCCAGTATGGTTGATGACTTGCTCGAAGAGCCGAGCGTAACGTTTCTGCGCCGCGCCCAGCAGCGTACGCTGGGGGCGATTTCTTTGCCCAGGGTGCGGGATTCATATATCCAGACAGTCGAGAGTACCGGTCTCTGCGTCGATGCGGAGACGGCGGACCTTGCGGCACACAAGAGCATGGGGCATCCCTATATGGTTCAGCTGGTGGGCTATTACATGTGGCGCTCTGCCGTCCGGCGCAACTCGCAGGTCATTGAAAGGTGCGATGTCGAGGCTGGCCATGCGGATGCCATCTCTGAGTTCTACGAAGCGGTCGACGCGCCCCTGTATTATGGATTGCGCAGTCCGCAACGCCTCTTTATCGAGGCCATGGCTGCTGACGAGGGTAAGCCGACGCGCATGGCGGACATCATTGAGCGTTGCGATCGCACCCAGAGCTGGGCGAGTAAATATCGTGCAAGCCTAATTCGCGAGCGCGTCATCGAGGCCGCCGGATACGGCCTCGTCCGGTTTACCGTGCCCATGCTGGGCAGCTACATTCGCGACCGCGTTTTATGGCACGAGTAATGTGACAAAGGGACAGTCCCTTTGTCACATTCGATCAACAGGAAGGGGAGCGATGACGGTGTCGCAACAACCAAGTGCTATCGAGGTACGTGGCGCGCGCGTCCATAACCTCAAGGACATCGATATCGATATTCCGCTGGGAAGGCTCGTGGGCATTGCCGGCGTGTCGGGGTCGGGCAAGAGTTCGCTGGCGCTGGGCGTTCTTTACGCCGAGGGCTCGCGTCGCTACTTGGAGGCGCTCAGCACCTATACCCGCCGCCGTCTGACGCAGGCCGAGCACGCCCAGGTGGACGAGGTGCTGCACGTGCCGGCGGCGCTCGCGTTGCATCAGCGTCCTAGTGTGCCAGGCGTGCGCTCGACCTTTGGCACCATGACCGAGCTCAACAACAGCCTGCGCCTGCTCTTTAGCCGCTGCGCCCATCACGTGTGCCCGCATTGCGGGACGCGTGTGGAGCCGAGCCTTAACGTGGCCGCGGGCCTGTCGCTCACGTGCCCCGCGTGCGGCCGCGAGTTCTATGCGCCGGGGGCCGAGGACCTTGCCTTTAACAGTGGCGGCGCGTGTTCTACCTGCGGCGGCACCGGCGTCATGCGCGAGGTGGACGAGGCGAGCCTGGTGCCCGACGAGTCAAAGACCATCAACGAGGGCGCGGTGCTTCCCTGGGGCACGCTCATGTGGGACCTGATGAAGCAGGTGGCCGGCGAGATGGGCGTGCGTACCGACGTGCCGTTTAACCAGCTCACGCCTGAAGAGCGCGATATCGTGTTCCATGGCCCGGCAGTTAAGAAGCACATTCTCTACGTTCCCAAAAATGGCGAGGGCGCCACGCCGCTCGACTTTACCTATTACAACGCCGTCTATACCGTCGAGAATGCGCTCGCCAAGGTTAAGGACGATAAGGGGCTCAAGCGCGTTGCGCGCTTTTTGCGCGAGGGACCGTGCCGCGATTGCGGCGGCACGCGTCTTTCCGACGCCGCGCGCCAGCCCCAGGTGCGCGGTATCAATCTGGCGCAGGCGGCAGCCATGACGCTGGGCGAGGTGATTGAGTGGGTGCGCGGGGTGCCCGCATCCTTGCCGACCGAGATGCGGCCCATGGCCGGGGACAACTGCGATTCGTTTTTGAGTACGGCCCGCCGCCTGGTCGACCTGGGCCTCGATTACCTTTCGCTCGACCGCGCCGGTGCCACGCTGTCTACGGGTGAGCGCCAGCGCGTGCAACTCGCCCGCGTGGTGCGCAACCGATCGACGGGTGTGCTGTATGTGCTGGACGAGCCTTCGATCGGCTTGCATCCTGCCAATGTCGACGGTCTGGTGGGCGTGATGCGCGATCTGGTGTTCGACGGCAATACCGTGGTTGTTGTGGACCACGACACGCGCGTGCTGGCAGAAGCCGACTATCTGGTCGAGATGGGCCCCGTTGCGGGAGCAGGCGGCGGCCATGTAATCGCCGCCGGTACGGTAGACGAGGTCGAACAATCGCAGGGCAGCCGCATCGCGCCGTTCTTGCGCTCGGACCCCAAGCGTCTGCGCCCGCAGGTGACTGACGACGAACTGTTCGACCAAGGTCATATCCGGATGGCGACCGATGCCATCCATACCGTCAAACCGCTCGAAGTCGATATCCCACGCGGCCGCCTTGTCGCGGTGACGGGTGTTTCGGGTTCGGGCAAGACGACGCTGGTGCTCGAGACGCTCATCCCGGCACTCAAGGCGCAGGCAGCTGGCGAGCGCCTGCCAAGGCACGTGCGTTGGGTCGATGCCGAGGGCATCGCGCGCGCCAACTTGATTGACGCCACACCCATTGGCGCCAACGTACGCTCGACGGTAGCGACCTATGCCGATATCCATGATGAGCTGCGCCGCGCCTTTGCCCGTACGCCTGAGGCCAAGGCGGCAGGGTATAAGGCGGGCGCCTTTAGCTACAACACCGGCGCCTTGCGCTGCCCTACGTGCGACGGCACGGGCTCGATATCGCTCGACGTGCAGTTTTTGCCCGATGTCGAGATCGTCTGTCCTGCATGTCGCGGCTCGCGTTATGCAGACGCGGCCTCGCGTATCCATCGCGAGGGCAAGGACGGGAGCCTGCTTACGTTGCCGCAGCTCATGGACATGAGCGTGGACGAGGCCCTCGATGCCACACTGGGACTCAAGAAAGTTCAGACGCGTCTGCAGACCCTGCACGACCTGGGGCTGGGCTATCTCACACTGGGCGAGCCCACGCCGGCGCTCTCGGGCGGCGAGGCGCAGCGACTTAAGCTTGCGAGCGAGATGGGTCGCGTGCAGGACGATGCCGTATTCGTATTCGACGAGCCCACCATTGGCCTGCATCCGCTCGACGTTCAGGTGCTGCTGAGTGTGTTTGACGGCCTCGTTGCCAAGGGCGCCACGGTTATCGTGATCGAACACGATCTCGACCTTATCCGTAATGCCGATTATGTGATCGACATGGGCCCGGGCGGTGGCGACGCCGGCGGGCAAATCGTCTGCGCCGGCACGCCGGCGGATATCGTCGCTTGCTCCAAGAGCATTACCGGTCGCTACCTCTAACCGAATGTGACAAAGGGACTGTCCCTTTGTCACATCGATGCCTATTTCACGCATTGAGCGACTAGATAGTCGCGGAAGAACGGTAATTCAAAAGCGACGATTCCACGCCCGCGTTCTCCAATGATGCCGGCGTCTATCATACGGCGTCGGTAGCGGGAGACCTGTTGCGGCGAACGCTTAAGGCGCTCGACAAGGTCAGCGGTGGTGGACTCTTCCTCGTCATCGAGCATGGCGATGAGGAATCGCTTGTCCTCTGCAGTGAGTTCCCGATAGGTTGCCGCGAGGATCCGGTCGTCCATTTCATCGCGTGCGATTTTGATTCCCTGATCAAAGTCGCGAGATGATATTTCCCTCGAGTTGCTCGTGAGATCCCAGGCGCGGTAACCCACAAGCTGCAAAAGGAAGGGAAAGCCCGAAATCGAGCGAACGGCCTTATCGATTCCCTCGGCATCTGCCAAGCGGTCGTTTTCCTGGATCGTTCGGATCAAGGCCTCGCGCACATCGTAGTCGGCGATACGCCCCAGATGATATTGCTGGGCGCGGCGAAGGAACGAGACCGTCTTGTGGTTCAGCAATGTCGAGACGTTGTTGGGAAGTCCCGCCATGAGTAGGGCGACGCGTTTCCCATCGGTCACAAAGTGTTGATACGTGGCTGCGAGCTGGATCATCTCGTCGAGCGTCGGGTCGACCTCATCAACCGTGACGAGCAGACCCGTGCCCGCCTCGTTGAGCTGGTCGATGATGTCGCTCATACGATACCGCCAGGTCGAGGCATCGTGAACGCGATTGACCTCGATACTGCCGAGCGGTGCAATTCCGAGACCGGTGACTTCGAAGTTGTTAGACGGGTCGATGAGATGGCCTGCAGCTCGTTTCGCCCCGAACTCGATTTCCTCAAGCATTCCTGAGAGCGCGGTCGTCTTTACTGCTATCCAGCCGTGGGATTCCGCCCTTGTCGCGAGCGACGACATGAGAGCAGTTTTACCGGTTCCACGCGCGCCTGAGAAGATCGAGGTCAATTCCGGGCGTCTGCGCTGGCTCGAGAAGGCACGGTCCAAATCCCGAATAATCTGTTGTCGGCCGGCGAGATGGGCAGGAACCTCACCAAAACTGGGGGTAAAAGGGTTCTCGAGATATTCCACAAGGCTCTCCTTTCATATCGCCGTTTAACTTCATTTTATTCTAGTAAATTCTGATTAAAAGCGATGGTCCGTTATTTAGAGCATCAATTAGGCGTGCGTGCCATCGGCGTGGCGCTTGAATGTAACAAAGGGAAAGTTCCTTTGTCACATTCCCGGAAAGCCTGTTTGGCGCAGAGCCTCGTAGAGGACGATGGCGGCGCTGTTGGAGAGGTTGAGTGCGCTGATGCGGTAGTCGTTCGGATTGACGAAGTTGCCGCAGATGTCCTGTTGAAGGATGGCCTCGTGGCTGTCCTCGGTATGCCCCAGCGATTCCTCGTGGGTTTCCCAGGCCTCGGCGTTGTCAAGCGAATCGCAATCGCGCAGCATCGGGATGCGCTCGCAGCACGTGGGCGCTGCAGCGAGTAGCTCCTCGGGAATGCCCGAGCTCTCGCTGCCAAAGACCAAGTAGTCGCCATCGCGGTAGGTACTCTGCGCATAGGTGCGGCGTGCCTTTTTGGTCAGCAGATGCAGGCGTTCGTCGGCAGGGGAGAGGTCATTGCGCGCAAGGAAGTCCTCCCAGCCGGCATAGGTCGTCACGTCCAAGTTTTGCCAGTAGCCCAGGCCGGCGCGACGTACCGTCTTGTCGTCGAGCGAAAACCCCAGCGGCTCCACCAGATGCAGGCGGGTGCCGGTAACCACGCAGGTGCGGCCGATATTGCCCGTATTGGCCGGAATCTCGGGCGCATACAGCACAATGTTGAACATGAATCTCCTTGGCTCAGAACGAAAAACCACCACGAAGGGCACCTTCGTGGTGGTTTGGCAGTTACATAGGCGGAAAAATGCCCGCTTGGATAAACCTAGGCGCGGTGCCAGTCGGTCAGGCAGGCATCGAGGGAGGCGATGAGCGCGTCCTTGTCCATGTGACGGCCGATGATGCACAGGCTCGTCATGCGGTCGCCCGTCTCGTCGTCCCAAATTTGCATGATCTCGGGGTTCTCGTCGATGATCTTCTGCTTCTCGCCCTCGGGCGCGGAGTCAACGAACAGGCCGTTCTCCATCAGGCGCATCTGGTGGCCGGCCTGCTCAAACATGTAGCACATGTCCGGATCGCCGGTCTGCCACAGCGGACCCTTGACGCGGATGACCTCGTCGGGCCACTCCTGCTCAACAAAATCAGTGAACTTCTGCAGGTCAAACGGCTTGCGGCGCGAGTACACAAAGGTCTCGATGTCGTACTCGAGCACTTCGGGGTCGTCGTGCTCCTCGGGATGCTCCATGGCCTCGATCCAGGCGGCGGAGTTGTAGGCGCGCATAAAGTCGAAGCGGTCGGTATCGAGCAGCTCCTCCATGGGGACCTCGCCGTTTTGGGCCTCGACGATCACGACGTCCTTCTGCAGGCTGCGCACGATGGCCTTGAGCTCGGCGATCTGCTCGGGCGTCACGGTATCGGTCTTGTTAAGGATCAGCGTGGAGCAGAACTCGATTTGCTGGATGAGCAGGCTTTCGATGTCGTCCTCGTCGATATCCTCAGCCAGCAGGTCGCGACCGCCGTTGAACTCGTCGTACATGCGGGCGCAGTCGACCACGGCCACGATGTTGTCGAGCGCGAGCTTGGGCTCGCCGCCCACCTTGGCCTCGTCGCAGAAGCTCGAGATGGTGTAGGCGATGGGGATAGGCTCGCAAATACCCGATGCCTCGATGATGATGTAGTCGAACTTGCCCGAATCGGCAATGCCCTGCAGCTGGTTGGCCAGGTCGTCCGAAAGCGTGCAGCAGATGCAGCCGTTGGTGAGCGGGATGAGGTCGTCGGTCTCGGAAAGGCCGCCGTCGGCGATAAGACTGGCGTCGACATTGATCTCGCCGATATCGTTGACGATCACGGCGGCGCGGATGCCGCCGTCGTTAGCGAGGATGTGGTTGAGCAGCGTGGTCTTGCCGGCACCGAGGTATCCGGTAAGCATGATGATCTTCACGGGTTTGTTGGGCATGTGCCCTCCTTTGTTAGACATGGCTTACAGTTGAATCTTATGTCAAACGCCTGCTCTTATACCCACGCGCCGGCAAATAACACAGGCTACTCCCAGGCTCCCCATACATCGGGGCAATAACCGACGGTGGCCTTTTTGCCGTTGCGCACGATGGGTTCGGCTAGAACCTGCTGGTTTTCGAGCAGTTTGTCGAAGCGCTGGCTAGGGGTAAGGTGCTGGATGAGCGCGAGCGTCTCCTCGTCCTTGGCCTTGGGGTTGAGCAGCTTGTCGATGCCGCCGACCGCCTGCATCACGCTCGTGAGCTCGCCCTTGCTCATCTCCTTTTCCCTAAGGTCAATAAACTGCACCTTAATGCGGCGCTCCTTAAAATAGCGCTGGGCCTTCTTGGTATCGAAAGACTTTTTGGTTCCAAAAATCTGGATATTCATGCTCCGCCGCTCTATCGAATGAAGTTGGTCGTTGCTCGATCTGCCTCGGGTGCGTTGATACCGGCGGCCTGTCCTGCCTCGATACAGCGCAGGAGCCAGGCCATGTTTTTGCCGATGTTTCGCATGGTGGCCAGGCCCTCGGCGTCCTGGGTGGCCTCGCCCGGCATGGCACCAAAGACGTTGTTCCAGTACGTGGAGGCCACCACGGGCATCTGGTTGATAGTGAAGTACTTGTTGAGTACATCGAAGGTGGTCGACGTGCCGCCACGGCGGGCGACGGCGACCGCGGCACCCGGCTTGTGCGCAAAGGCCTTGCTGCCAGCATAGAATGCGCGGTCGAGAGCCGAGAGGATGCGTCCGCTGGGATGCGCATAGTAGACGGGGGAGCCAAAGACAAAGCCATCTGCCTGCTCGGCGGCAGCGATCAGCTCGTTCACCACGTCGTCGTCAAAGGTGCAGCGGCAATCGAGCTTGCCGCACTGGCCACAGCCAATGCAGTCGCGAATGGGCTTGGCGCCCAGCTGGAACACCTCGGTATCGATACCCTCGGCGTTGAGTTGCTCGGCGACTTCGGCGAGTGCGCGGGCGGTGTTGCCGTTTGCCTTGGGACCGCCATTGACCAAAAGAACCTTCATCACAAACTCCCTCTGCTGTTGGTGACTTCTGCAGAGGATTATCGCACGATGGGGGAGGCGGTGCGGGCGCGGTGCTAATCCAATTTGGTACCTGGAACCTGCACGGCTTTACCGAGCAACGCTTTGAGCTCGTTCAAAATGGAAACGGGCTGTCGGTCAACGCTGTTCAGATGGAGCGTGGCCACGCGAATGGGCGGCTGATATTCAAGCGAGCCGATGAGCACGGGAGAACCCAGGAATCGTTCGATTTCGTTTGCGAGCTCGTCGATTGCCTCGGGGCCGAGCTCATCGAAAAGCGCCACGAACATTGGTCCCGTCGAGCGGAACAGGCGACCCTTGCCGCGCGAACAATCCATGAGGCAGGCGGCACTTTCGGCGAGCACGCGGTCGCCTGCATCGAATCCAAAGCGGGCATTGACTTCGGCGATATCGTCGACCTTAATGGCAATAAAGCCTGCCTCGCGCGCCACGCGGCGCATCTCTCCAATAGCGTTGACCAGCGCGTGGACATCGCCCAGGCCCGTTACCGAGTCGGTCGTATCTGCCAAGCTTCGGTTGATGATAGTGCCCACATACATGCTGGGCTCGGTATCGGTGCCGTCCAAGCGGTAACCTGTGCAGTCGCAAAGCACGTATTTTCCGGTGGCATCCATTACGCGATACTGCATGTAGTGGAAGTGCCACGTGCCGTTTGTCACCATGTCGAGCTCGGCGCGTACGTTGTCGCGGTCCTCGGGATGAACGCGGGCGAGCCACATGTCGAGTGAGTTAAAAGGGTGCTGGGAGGGCAGGTCAAAATCGCGCACGGCGTTAACCGACCATTGCGATTCTCCCGTATCGAGGTTAAGGATGAACGGATAGCGCGTCTCGGAGCTCATGGAGATCGCTTGGAACACCCGGTCGTTGCGGGGAAGCTGATCGACGATTGGGCGTTGTGGTGCGTCATTGTCTTTCGGTTGCTGTACACGATGCATAAGCTTATAGCGATACATCTTGCGATCGGCATCCATCGTCATCTGGCGACGCGTGTCGCCGGCAAGTGGATCGACGCGCGAGCAGCCAAAGCTAAAGCTGGCGATCATGGGCGCCTTGCCACTTGAGCTCGCCTCGATCAGCCCGGCACGTACCCGCTCCAAGCGCTGCTCGAGTTCGGTCTCGTTTGCGGAGAGCGAGATGAGCACAAACTCGTCTCCACCGATGCGGAACAGCATCTCATCGTGCTCCATGGTTTCGGAGAGCGTGCGGCAGATGCTCAGAATATAGCGATTGCCTTCGGCGTGGCCAAACCTATCATTGCAATGTTTGAGATGGTCGATGTCAATATAGGCGCAGGTGAAGGGGTCACCTTTGTGCCAGAGTTGCTCGACGTGACGGTCGAGTCCGCCGCGGTTGCCCAAGTTGGTGAGCGGGTCGATATAGGCGTTGCTCTCAAGCAGCCGGCGCTCTTGTTGCAGGATGGCATGCGTCTTTTGCAGTTGCTCGCCAACGGCGCGCAGCTCAGCAGGCAGCGCGGCAACATCGAGTTCGGCGGTCGAGATGCCATTCGCAAGTCGCTGAAGATAGGCAATAATCGATTGCTCACCCAGGCGATATGACTCGTTCATGATGGATAACCTCCTTGGGCGGAACAACGGTTTGTATCATATCCCCAATTCGGTTTGAATTGGGGTAATAAGTTAGCTAATGGAGACAAATGCCCCCTTCGACGGTGGCGTTTTGCGCGCGAGCGTATCAGTTGTTATTGCCACCATCGAGCAATGCCTCAAAATCCTTCGCCGGCATGGGGCGGTAGTAGAGGAAGCCCTGAGCGTAGCGGGCACCCATGTGGCGTAGCATGTTCGCCTGCTCATCTGTCTCGACGCCTTCGATTACAATGGGCAGATGGAGCGACTGCGCCATCTCGAGCATCGATGACACGATCTGCGCGCTGCGGCCTTGATCGCGGTCGGTGGGCACAAAGGTGCGGTCGAGCTTGATGACGTCGACGTTGACGTTCTTGAGCATCGCGAGCGTGGACTGACCGGTGCCAAAATCGTCCATATAGGTCGAGAAGCCGCGGGTGTGCAAGTCGGCTGTCAGTTTGTCCACGGCTTCGGACTCTCCCGTATAAGCCGTCTCGGTGATCTCGATGCGCATGAGCTCGGGCGGCAGGTTGTATTGGGCGGCAAGCGCCCCCATATGCTCGGCAACGTCGCAGGCAAGAATGTCCACGCGAGACACATTAAGCGAGACCGGAACCACGCGAAGACCGCGATCGAGACACCCGCGAAGCCATATGGCGACACCCTGCCAAATGTACTTGTCGAGCGTCACCACAAAGCCGCTTTCCTCGAGTGCGGGAATAAACGTTGCGGGCGAAATGAGAGAGCCGTCCTTGTCAATCCAGCGCGTAAGTGCCTCGGCGCCAATGATCTCGCCGGTTTCCATATCGACCTGGGGCTGCAGGTAGTACGTGATGCGGCCATTTGAGAGCGCGTACTGGAACTCGGTCAGCGTGCGGTGGAACGCAATCTCGTGTTCATATTCTTCGGGGCGGAAAATAGCAATGCGCTCCTTGAAGTCGTTTTTGGCGCGTCGATTGGTAAACATGGCCTTTGCCTGCGCATCGATGGTGATCTCCTCATTGGAGTCGATGGGGTAAATGCCCATGGACGGCCAAAAACCTACGCCGTCATCATGCCTGGCTACTGCCTCGCGAACGCGGTTGTAGATTTGATGGACGGTGATGTGCTTAAAGGGGATGAGTACGCAAAAGTCATCTTGGCCCCAGTACCCTGCGACGCCCATATCGGCATTCTCGATGTCCTTGAGGACCGTGCCCACATCGGCGAGTACGCGGTCGCCCTCGGCCTGGCCGTGCCATTCATTAAACAGGCGCATGTGACCCATGTCGACGGTGGCGATGCACCAGGTGTCGTCGCGCCTTGCCTCGAGAAATGCGTTGGCGCGCCGCATAAACTCGCTGGGTCGATAGAGGCCCGTGAGCGAGTCGATACGTTCGGCGATGGCGCTTTTGCGCTCCGCCTCGGGTATGGGGAGGCTGTCGTTGGGAACAAGCCCGCCGGCCGTGCGAAGGCGACGGTCGAGTTCGCCTAAAACGGCGGTCGCTTGATGGGTTAAGTGCTCGTAAAAGGCCGGGACGACAAGGCAGACGGGAGTAATGGTGTCGCCTGCGATTTGAACAGGAGCGAAAACGGCCTCTTTAAGGTGGCGGGTCAGTTGCTCGAATGCCTCGTGGTCCAAGTCGTTGCTGAGCACGACGAACTGGACGCTTCGTGAACGGTAGACCCGGCTCCTGCCGCGGGTGATCGACAGCATGCGGCCTGCGTATTCGGCAAGCATGTTGTCGACAGCCTCGGCCCCGTAGAGCTCGTTGAGCTTTGTCGTGCCACGAACGCGCACCGCTATAAGCCCTGTCTCGCAGCGGTCGCGACGGCAGGCATCGATAGCGTTGATCAGCATACGCTGCGTTCCGAGGCCCGTGGCGGCGTCGACGGTTTCGGCAAGTGAGTGGTTGACAAGTTCGCCGACATAGAGCGAGGGGGCATTTCCGTCGCCGTCGATGCGAAACCCGCGAGCACGGCAGAGAACGTAGTCACCCGCGGCATTGCGCATGCGGTACTGCATGACGCGGCGGTGTTTGGAGCCGTTAAAGATCTGGTTGATGTCGTTGGCGTAGGCCTCGAGGTCATCGGGATGGACACGCGTTTTCCAGAAATCGCGGCAGCTGTCTATGTGCTCCGAAGGAAGACCGAGATCGCGCAAGGCACCTTGCGACCAAAGGGTGCGGTCCTTGTCCAAGTTCTCGATAAAGAAATAGCGGCCTTCGTTGAGCATCGAAAAGGCGTCGAAAATACGGTCGCTTATTTCGAAGTCGTCGGTGTGGACTTGCGCGATATTACGTCGATCAAGATGCATGGCATGACGTAGCTTGTAGTCGTACATGCGATGGTCGGCATCGAGCGTCATGCGATTGGAGGCTTCGCCCAGGGCGGGGTCGGCGTGTGCCACTCCGTAGCTAAACGAGTGGGGCATCTCGGAATCGTTGTTTTTGAGCAGGATCGTTCGGCAGTGTTCCAGACGTTCGGCGAGGTCGTCCTCGGTCGCAATCGTAGATAGGATGGCAAACTCGTCGCCTCCCAGACGAAATGCCGCCTCGTCTACCTTCATATACAGCTTGAGATAAAGGCTTACCTGCAAGATATAGCGGTTGCCCTCGTCATGGCCAAAGACATCGTTGCAGTGCTTGAGATTGTCGATATCGATGAACGCCATGGTAACGGGAGCGTCCTGCTCCCAGAGCTCCTCGAGGGAACGGGCAAAGCCGCCGCGGTTGCCAAGTCCGGTAAACTGGTCGGTAAAGGCGGTCCTAATCAGATCATCCTGACGCTCGAGAAGGTCGCGGACGGTCTTTTCGAGCGTTTCGGTGTAATTGCTGACAGTTTCCATGTTCTAAGCGGCTTTCTGAGGTCGGGGCGGATTGCGTCGGGCGAGCTCGTTGTGTACACGTATCGTTGTTCGGCGTTTTGCGTGCATCCAGGCCCCCGCCTTGCTGCGTTGTTGAGTTACTTTGCCGGCTAATGTTCGCTGTTGATAACAGCTGGGTAGTGTAAACAACAATACCCAATTATATATGGGTGCACATGCTGTGGGCGGCTATTGTTCGACAAGCGGTAGCGCGACGATGCGATGCTTGATAAAAATGCGACTGGGGCGGTATATGTTGACGGGTATACTTGTTCCGTTTGAATTTGCGGGGACGGAGATGGTCGCATGGCACAGTCAAATATGATGCGCACGGTGGGGCTGGCGCTCGAAGGAGGCGGCTACCGCGGTATGTATACGGCGGGCGTGCTCGACGTTTGGATGGAGCACGGTTTGACCTGCGACCATATGGTGGGTGTCTCGGCGGGCGCGGCGTTTGGCTACAACTTTAAATCGCGGCAGATTGGACGCGCCATTCGCTACAACAAGGCATATTGTGCCGATAAGCGCTATGCGGGTGTAGCAAGCTGGCTGCGGACTGGAGACATGTTCAATGCCGATTTTGCCTATCATGAGGTGCCCATCGAGCGCGATCCCATCGACCTGGAGGCATATCGCGCCTGCCCCATGCGGTTTACGTGCGTGTGTACCGATATCGAGACGGGCAAGGCCGTCTATCACGACCTGCCTTATGGCGATGAGCGCGATATCGAGTGGATCCGGGCGTCGTCGGCTATTCCTGTGGCGACGCGTCCCGTTGCTATTGACGGACATAAGTATCTGGATGGTGGCGTGGCTGATTCTATTCCCAGCGCATGGCTGTTTGCGCAGGGGTATGACCGAAACATCGTGGTACTCACGCAGCCGGCGGGCTTTGTGAAGCAGCCCAACAGCGTGATGCCCATGCTGCGGCGCGTGTTCCGTCACTACCCGGAGTTTGTCGCAGCGCTTGAGCATCGGCATGAGGTCTACAATGCCACGCTCGATGACTTAGCACGTCGCGAGGCTGCCGGCGAAATCTTTGTGGTGCGGCCGAGCGAATCGGTGAAGGTACCGTCGCTGTGCCGCGAGCCCGATGAACTCGAGCGCATCTATCAGATCGGCCGCCGCGATGCGGAGGCAACCTTGCCGGCACTGGAGACATATCTGGCAGGGTAGAGGCTGCTGCCGCCATCTCGGCGGGAAGCGCATCCCGGAATGGAGGTCCAAACTGGGATGCGCTTTCCATCGCTGAAGATATGAGGCTGCGAATCGGCTGCTCGGCTTGAGCCTATGCCTGCTGCCAGGTATCGACGAGCTCCTTGGCGGCGGCGTAGGGGTCGTCGGCACTGCAGACGGCGCTCACCACAAAGAAGCCATCGACGCCGGTGGCCTTGAGCTGTGGCAGGTCGGCCGTCTTGACGCCGCCGCCCACCACGATGGGCACGGGGCTTGCCGCGTGGAGTGCGGCCAAGTCCTCAAAGCTCTTGGTGATGATAGAGCCGTCGGCCGCGCGTCCGCAGTCGCGCTTGGTCTCGGTCTCGTGGAGCGGGCCGATGCCCAGGTAGTCGACCAGGCTCATGTCGGCGGTCTTGACGTACTCGAGCATCTCCTCGCAACGGGCCGAAAGGCCCACAATGGCATCGGGGCCCAAAAGTTTGCGGCAGACCTCGACGGGAATATCGCTCTGGCCAACGTGCACGCCGTCGACAGCGATGCCCTGCTCGCGCGCGGCGAGTACGCAGTCCAGGCGGTCGTCGATCAGCAGGGCGACCTGACCGGTCTTGCCGGCCTGTGCGATTGCCTGCGCGGCGTCGCCCGTCAGCGCGATGATCTCGCGGGCACTTGCCACCTTGGAGCGCACCTGGATGCAGGTAAAGCCTGCGTCGAGCGCCTGGGCCACCACATCGCCCACGGGACGCCCGAGCGTGTTTTCGGGGCCGAGTACCAGATAGGCCGAGATATCAAGGTTGTCGCGGATGCTCATCGTGCTTCCTCCTGCTTTTTGATCTGTGCTTCCATGCGCTCGAGCTTGCCGGTCATGGTGTCGGTAAATCCGGGTCGAATATCGGCTTTGAGCACGACTTCGGTACGGATGCCCTTGCTCGCCAACACAAAGGTTGCGTCGCGCACGACCTGCATGACCTCGTCCCAGTCACCCTCGATCTCGGTGAACATCGAGGTGGTGCGGTTGGGAAGGCCGCTCTCGCGAATGACGCGCACGACCTCGGCGACCTCGGCGGACAGTTCATCGCCGGTGCCGCACGGGGCGATGGCCACGGCGACGAGTGTGTTCATGCCGGCATTGGTTGCGGGCTCGGACATGGCTTATGCCTCCTCGAGCTCGAGTCGGTTATCGGCGATGTCCTGGGCGGTCGCGCGGTAGAGCTCGTCGATAAAGGCGACCTTAAAGCTTGCCGGGGCGTCGGCGACGGCGGCGGCACGCGTGCCGGCAACGTTGTAGACGGCGGTGCCGCAGACGGCTGCCGTAAACGGGTCGGCGGCGCAGGCGTACACGGCCAGCACGCCGCCCTGCGAGCAGCCGCAGCCGGTGATCTTGGACATGAGCGGGCTGCCGCCGTGGGACTTGGCCACGGTCGTGCCGTCGGTAATCAGGTCGACTTCGCCCGAGACGACCACGGCGCCGCCGGTGTAGCGGGCGAGCGCCACGGCGGCATCGCGGGCGGCGTCGACCGTGTCGGTGGTATCGACGCCGCGTACGCGGCTCAGATCGGCCGCCTCGCCCTCAAGACCCCACAGGCCGGCGAGCGCAATGATCTCGGAGGCATTGCCGCGCACGATGGCGGGCTTGTACTGCTTGAGCTCGTTTACCAGCTGGGTGCGCAGGCTACCGATGCCCAGGCCCACCGGATCGAGCACCCAGGGCTTGCCGGCGTCGTGTGCCGCCTTGGCCGCTCGGGGAATCGTCTGCTCGTAGATGGGGAAGAGCGTGCCCATGTTGAGATAGATGGCGCCGCCGCCGGCAACGAGTGCCTCGCCTTCGTCGGGCAGATAGACCATGGCGGCCGATCCGCCCACGGCGAGCTGTGCGTTGGCGACAAAGTCGATCGTCACCGTGTTGGTGATGGAGCCGGCCATCGGATTGGTGGCGCGAATCTCCTCCACGGCCTTGACCATATGCTGCTTAAGCTGTTCCGAATCAATCACTGCACATGCCTCCTTGGCATAGAAAAGGGGCGCTGTGCATAGACAGCGCCCCTGTAAAGGCGGCATGCTCCCTACGCCAGCATTAACTGACAGGTTCAAAGGATTGGGCCCCATGCCCTCTCAGCCTTGTGGTTTGCACCGCCGGCACTCCCGCATCGAATCTGTTGTTCCCTATACTAGCGCACCTGCCAAAAAGGGACAGGTTTATTTTGGCAGGTCGTTACAATAGGTAGGACCGATACGAATGGGGGCCTTATGATTAAACTTGTGCTGACCGATATGGACGATACGCTGATTCCAGCCGGGCATGACGGCGCCAGCGACTACGCCATCGAGGGCATTCATGCCATGCAGGCGGCGGGTCTGCACTTTGGCCCGGTTTCGGGTCGCCAGCCGTCCGCGATGGGCTGGATGTTCCGCAATTGCGTCGAGTGCTTCTCGACCGGCGCGTTCTGCAACGGCCAGGTCATGTTTGTGGACGGCGAGGCGGTGGCCTCGCATGCGACCGACAACGATGCCCTGACGCGTCTGGCCGATTACCTCGAGCAAGAGACCGACGATACGTATCTGAAGGTCTACAGCCTGGGTGATGACTTTTGGGATAACGATGCCTATTGCGTGACGAACGACCCCGAGCGCGTACGCCGCGCCATGGAGTCGGGCGGCAACGCGTGGCTCAAGGGCGAAGAGGCCCCGTGCCGTCCTGTTGTCGATGATGCCCCGGTGTTTAAGGCGAATATTTGGAGTGCCCGTTCACGTGAGGAGCTCGTGGAGCTACGCGAGCGCGTTGCCGCCGAGGTGCCGGAGCTCTCGCTTGTGTTTCCCAACAACCGCGTGCGCCTGTTTGACATCCTTCCGGCCGGTTGGGACAAGGGCTGCGCTGCGCTGGAGCTGGCGCGCGCTTTGGGCCTGACGCCCGACGAGGTGGCCGTGTTCGGTGATTCCGATAACGATCTGCCCATGATCGATGCCGTTCCCAACTCCGTTGCAGTCGCCAATGCCAACGAGGCTGTCACGGCTGCCGCGCGCTGGCATATCGGCGCTGCGGCAGACGATGCGGTTGCCGGGGCTCTGCATCAGATTGCCGCCTGTGCCGCGACGGGGGAGATGCCGCCGTTTATGCGTCAGATGGATGCGACGGGTTTCGACGTCACGAACGTCTAGGGAGAAAGCTATGAAGCTTCAGCAGCTCAGGTATGTCGTCAAAGTTGCCGAATGCGGCAGCATCACCGAGGCCTCGCGCCGGCTTTTTGTGTCGCAGCCTTCGATTACTGCGTCGATCCGCGATCTCGAAAACGAGATGGGTGTGCACATCTTTGAGCGCACCAACAAGGGTGTCATTGTGTCCGAGGAGGGCGAGACCTTCTTGGGCTACGCGCGCCAGGTGCTCGACCAGGCGGATCTGCTCGAAGGCAAGTACAAGGGCGAGTCCGAGCAGGTGCCGCACTTTAGTGTGAGCTGCCAGCATTATTCCTTTGCCGTCAACGCGTTTGTCGATGTGATCCGTGAGTTCGATGCCGCGCGCTACGACTTTACCCTGCGCGAGGAGCAGACTCACGAGATTATCGAGGACGTCGCGCATATGAAAAGCGAACTAGGCATCTTGTACTTGTCCGAGCACAATCGCGAGGTCATCGAGCGCATGCTGGCGGCCAACGAGCTCGTGTTCGAAGAGCTCTTCTGCGCCACGCCGCACGTTTTTGTGTGCGCCGACCATCCGCTGGCGGGCCGCTCCAGCGTGACGCTCGAGGACCTGGAGGACTATCCCTTCCTGTCCTACGAACAGGGCAGCTACAACTCGTTTTACTATTCCGAGGAACTGACCTCGACGTTTGAGCGCCGCAAGAACATCCGCGTGCGCGATCGCGCGACGTTGTTCAACCTGGCCATGGGCCTCAACGGCTACACGGTGTGTTCGGGCGTGATCAGCCACGAGCTCAACGGGCCGGGTATTATCTCCATTCCGCTCGATGTGGACGAGTACATGGAGATCGGCATCATCACGCGCAAAAATACGACGCTCACGCGCTACGGTCGGGCCTATATCGACGCGATCCGCCAACATATCTAGGCTGCTGCGTTCTGCACAGGTCAAATCTCTTTAAGGCAGCCCAAACTGATATAGGAAGCATCTATATCAAACTGTTATAAACATATATTATACGATGGCCATAGGAGCGCTCATACTCTGTCCCAGTAAAGCAACCAATTCAAAGGGAGATATCTATGAGCACTTCGATTCAACCGAACGCGCCGTTTCGCGCCGATATCGTCGGCAGTTTTCTTCGTCCTCAGGCCGTGAAGGACGCCCGTGCCGCCTACGCCGCGGGCACGCTTGATGACGACGGCCTTAAGGCCGTCGAGGACGATGCCATTCGCGATTTGGTGGCAAAGCAGAAGGCCGCCGGCCTGCAGGTCATCACCGATGGTGAGTTTCGCCGCAGCTACTGGCACCTCGATTTTATGTGGGGCCTTAACGGCATTGAACGCCGTACCTCGCGTACGGGTTATATGTTCCACGACGAGGAGACCACAGCCGACACCGCCGTGGTAACCGGCCCCATTAGCGGCGAGAACCATCCGTTCGTCGAACACTTTAAATTTGTCAAGGTGCTCGAGGGGGAGGGCCAGGTCGCGCGGCAAACCATTCCGGCGCCGATCCAGACGTTCTCCGAAGTCACGCTCGACCGCTGCGACGGCCAGCAGGAGAGCCTGCGCGCTGTCTATAAGACCGATGAGGAACTTGCCGACGCCATCGCAGCCGCTTATCGCACGGTGATCGCCGACCTGTACGCAGCAGGCTGCCGCAACATCCAGTTTGATGACTGCACCTGGGGCATCTACTGCGACACCGATTTTGTCGCCAAAACCGGCATGAGCCCGGTCGACCTGCAAAAGGTAAGCGAGCTGGGCGTGGCGCTCAACAATGCCGCCATCGCGGACAAGCCCGACGATCTGGTCATCAACACGCATGTGTGCCGCGGCAACTACCACTCCACCTATGCCTTCGAGGGCGGCTATGACCCCATCGCGCCGTACCTGTTCGCAAACGAGGATGTCGATGCATTTTACCTGGAGTTCGATACGCCGCGCGCCGGCGGTTTTGAGCCGCTCAAGTACGTTGCCCCGGGCAAGAAGGTCGTGCTGGGCTTGGTAACCACCAAGGCGGCAGAGCTCGAGAACGAGGATGTTATCGTCGAGCGTATTCACGAGGCTGCAAAGTATGTTCCGCTCGAGAACCTGTATCTGTCGCCTCAGTGCGGCTTTGCCAGCTGCGAGATTGGCAACAAGCTGACCGAGGATGAGCAATGGGCAAAGATCGCGCTGGTCAAGCGCATTGCCGAGCGCGTTTGGAAATAGCGCTAGTGTTTGCAGGTGGCGGCGCGTACGAGGCATAGTGTATCGCGTACAATGGTTCGGATCGTATCGTTCGGGCAGGTTATCCGATATGCCTGATCGCCCTTCCATTCGAAAGGACATCCATGTCCCAGTCCTCGACGCCCGCCGTCAGCGATGCCATCTACGACGCATCGTCGCTCGGCCGCCCGCGCATGTTTCTGCTCGGCCTACAGCACCTGTTTGCCATGTTTGGCGCCACCGTGCTGGTGCCCGTGCTCACCGGCCTCTCGGTATCGGCAACGCTTTTGTTTGCCGGCTTGGGCACGCTGCTGTTCCACTTCCTGTCGCGCGGTAAGGTGCCGGCATTTTTGGGCTCATCGTTTGCCTTTATTGCCGGTTATGCCGCAATCGCGCCCAACGGCGAGACCGAGCTTTTGCCCTACGCCTGCCTGGGCGTAGCTTGTGCCGGTCTGCTCTATCCGGTGCTGGCGGCGCTCTTCCGCGCGTTTGGCGCCAAGCGTGTCATGCGTTTCTTTCCGCCGGTGGTGACTGGCCCCATCGTCATTTCCATCGGCTTGATCCTGGCAAGTTCCGCTATTGCTAACTGCCAGACCAACTGGCTTGTGGCTGTCATTGGCGTTGCCGTTATCGTCATCTGCAACATCTGGGGCCGTGGCATGGTCAAGATCGTGCCGATTTTGCTGGGCGTTGTGGTGAGCTATGCCGTTGCGGCTGCGCTCGGCGAGGTTGATTTCTCGGGCGTTGCCGCCGCTCCGTGGGTCGGTCTGCCCATCGTGTGGGACAACACCGTGTTTGCACTCTTTGGGCCGCAGTTCGATAGCGGTCTTGCCACGACGGCCATCATCACCATCATGCCGCTGGCCTTCGCGACCATGATCGAGCATATCGGCGATATCTCTGCTATCGGTTCGACTTGCGAGTGCAACTACATTGCCGATCCCGGTCTGCATCGCACGCTGCTCGGCGACGGCCTTGCCACGATTCTGGCTTCGCTCTTTGGCGCTCCGGCCAACACTACGTATGGTGAGAACACCGGCGTGCTCGCCCTGACGCGCGTGTTCGACCCGCGCGTAATTCGAATTGCCGCGTGTTGCGCCATCGTGCTTTCGTTCTGCCCCAAGTTCGCGGCTGTCATTGCGGCCATGCCGGCGTGTGTGATCGGCGGTGTGTCGCTCGTGCTCTACGGCATGATCAGCGCTGTGGGCGTCCGCAACCTCATCGAGAACCAGGTCGATTTCCAGAACAACCGCAACGTGCTGGTTGCCGCGCTGGTGCTCGTGCTTTCGCTCGGCATCGCGTACAGCACCGCCGGCGCCATCGTGTTGGAGCTCGGCGGCGTGACGATTTCGCTGTCCGGCATTGCCGTGGGCTCACTGGTGGGCATTGTGCTCAACGCCATCCTGCCGGGTAACGACTTTGAGTTTGATGTCTCCGAGCTTGAGGAGGCTGCTGAGTAGCAGCTGCGTTCAGCTAAAACAAGATATGGTGCCCATGCGTATATGCGTGTGGGCACCATTTTTAATGTGTCAGTATCCAGTGGATGCCGCGGGCCATGCGTAAGTCGGTTTGGGCAAAGTGATTGCCGGGGTTGAGCTCCAGCGTTGTTGGAATGCCGCGCTCGACGAGCAACGCTTCCATCGCGCGTGTGTCGTCGAGTACATGCCGCATCATGCGGTTGGGCGTCTTGGTTTCCTTTTTGCCGAGTGACAGGTAGACGGCTTGCGGGCTGCCGGCAAAAGGGGCCGTGCTGGCACGGTCGACAAAGTCGGGAAACCATAGCGACCCCGATGCGCTCGCGGCGCGGTCAAAGGCGTCGGTTTGCCAGAGGGACCAGAGTGCGAAGAGGCCCGCGAGCGAGTAACCGGCAATGCCGCGCCGGGTGGGCGGCTGAGGAAGCGACGACTCGACCTGGGGGATTATCTGATTCAGCAGCTCATCAAGAAAATCGGCAGCTTGGCCGCCGAAAGGCTCGGCATCGCGTACGGTCCCGTCGCATGCCCAGGGGCTCAGCTCGCGATTCCAATCGAGCCCGCCAATGGTGACGAGGGCGAATGGCGGACAGTCGAGCTCTCGGCAACACTTATAAACCTCGCTGCCGTCGCCCACGACCACAGGAAGGTAGATGACAGGCGCGCTTTCCGTATGATTCGAATAAACGGTTATCTGCTTTTGATGCGCTTCCATGACGGGCTTCTCTCAGTGTTGTGATATCGGCAGCCCCAATTGTCGCACGCCAGCGTATGCCGGTTGGGCTAGACCAAAGACAATCTCGTGCATCCCCTGCGGACGCATATGGAAAACGCCACCGCCGGAGGGGAGCTCGGCGGTGGCGTTGTTAAACGGTGCTGGGGCTCGGGACCTTCGCGGGAGCTGCCATGTGCGCAGAGGCGTCTAAGAACGCTTACGGCTCGCCATGGTGCCTGCGGCGATAGCGGCTGTTCCCGCAAGGACGGTTGCCACGATGGCCGCACCCGAGGTGTCGCCGGTTGCCGCGAGCACGCCGGTAGTCTTGGCTTTCGTGGTTGAAGCCGCAACGGCCTTGGTCGGCTTTGAGCCCTCAGGCTTGGGGTTCTGCTTGGACTCCGCGGGCTTGCTTTCTGCGGGCTTGGTCTCGTCGGGCTTGGGGTCTTCCGGCTTGGCTACCTCGGGAGGTGCGATGGTCGTACTTTTGGCGACTGCTTTGATATAGAGGGAGTCGACCGTGGCGTCGCCCGTGCCGATGGCTTGGCCTGCCTCGTAGATGCCGTCACGGAGCTTGCGATAGTCAATGATCTTGCCGCCTTCGGGCGTCTGGATGGCGGCGTTCTCAATCTTGATGGTGCCGATTGTCTTGCCGTCAGCGCTCATGGCACGGGCAAAGATTGCCGCTGTATCTCCTTCGGCCGTTACCTTGCTGCGGATGATCGAGATGACTGCGGGTGTGACGCCCTCGCTGGTCTGGGCGATGATGCCGATGTTCTCGCCTTGGGGTTCGCGCCTCGTCTCGCCATCTTGGTTTTCGCTGTAGGGGATGGGGCCGTCGCCGTTCTCGACATAGCGGGCTATGGCCTTGACAACGGAGTCGCTGATGTAGATGTGGCCGCCCTTCTCGTTGGGTCGATCGTTTCTGGTGGAGAATGCAGCCGAAACCTCGCCTTCCGCAAACGCGTCCACGGTGGAGCCGTTCTTGACGACGATGTCGTCCTGGTAGGTGAAGAGGGCGTTGGCGCCACCGTATCTGCCTTTACTTGCACGGACCGTCACGTTTGCATGATCGAGGGTGATGCCCTTGTGGGCATAGACGCCATATTCAACACCGTTTACGTTGAGGGAGGCGTTTGTGGCTGCGAGGCTGCCCTTGGCCTCGACGGCAGCGTCTTTCTCGGAGCTTGCCTTGACCTGGCCGCCGTCCGAGATGTTGATATTGCCGCCGCTCCAAAGGGCCTCACCATCGGCTGAGCTTGCCTCGACCGTCCCGCCACCCTTGATGGTGAGGTTCTTGTCGGCTCCAATACCCTTGTCCTTGGTAGCCCTGGCGGTGACGGCTCCGCTGTCGTCAATCGTGATATTGCCGTTTGCCCTGATGCCATCCGATGCACCCGTGGCGTTGACGTTGCCCGAACCTTTGATAGCGAGATCACCTCCGGCATTGATGGCATCAAACCCAGTGCTCGTGGCGTTGACGGATCCGGCTCCGTCGATGTTGATATTACCCGTGGAGAGGATAGCGTCCTCAGTAGATGTCACGCTGAGCGTGCCGCCCTCGTCGCCTTGGATATTGAGCTCGGCATTCTCGTTAGTGCCATGAGAAACGTTGATGCTTTCGATCCATTCGGCAGTGACGATGTTGGTTCCCGAGTAATTCACGTTGAGCTTGCCTGCGGCCTGGATCTCGCCGCCGTTATAGTTGTTGAGCTTCAAGTCGTCGGCGCCGTTCCACGACCAGGTACCGGCCTCGTCGCTCGCCGCGGTGTTGTACTTGTTGCCGCCGACCTTGACCCATTCCGCTGCGAGCGAGACGCTCGGCATGAGCAGCGAGCTCACCGTGAGCGCGCACACGGCGCCCACGACGATGCGGCGCGTCACGCGGCGCCAGCTGCCGTGCGCGAGTCCTATGCGATGGCGAACGTCGGGTTCGGCAACATGGGTTCCGGCGGTAGTGTCATTGCGTTTGGGGGTCGTGAACAAGGCTGCCATGGTTGCTCCCGTTCTCATAGGGCCTATACGACTAGATTCAGCGTATCTGCTGGATGTTGCCGGCGGTAGTGCCGTTTGGAGGGCAAAATGGCCAAAATTGGGGAGAAATAGGCCGCACGCCGGCGCAGGGACCGGCGCTAAAAGAAAAGCGCGGGGCCGCATGGCGACTCCGCGCTTTATTGTTCAGCTTTTGCAGCCTTGCCCTTACGCTACGAAGAAGTAGACGAGGAAGGCAAGGGCCGCGATCCACCCGTCCCGTGCGAAAAAGTGTTTACGAGCGCTTGCGGCTCACCACGGCGCCCGCGGCGATGGCGGCTGTTCCCGCAAGGGCGGCTGCCACGATGGCTGCGCTCGAGGCGTCGCCGGTTGCTGCGAGTTTGCCGGCGATCTTGGCTCCCGTGGCTGCAACTGCAACGGTCTTGGTCGTCTTCGTGCCCTCGGACTTGGAACCCTCGGGCTTGGTCTCGCCTGGCTTCTCCTCGGGTTTGATCTCCTCGGGAGGCGCGATGACCGTGCTCTTGGCGACAGCTTCGTTATAGGGGGAGTCGATCACAGCGTCGCCCGTGTCGATGGTTTGACCTACCACGTAGAAGATGCCGTCATCGAGTTCTTCCTTGTTGCGATAGCAAATGATCTTGCCGCCTGTGGGCGTCTGGATGGGAGCGCCTTCGATCTCGATGGTGCCGATTGTCTCGCCGTCCGCGCTCACGGCAAGGGCGAAGATTGCCGCCGTGTCTCCCTCAGCTGTGACCTTACTGCGGACAATCGAGATGGTCGCGGGCGTGATGTCCTCCTTGGTCCGGGCAAAGATGCCGATGTTCACGCCCCTATGCTCGGGAATGACCGCGCCACTTTGGTCGTTGCTGTAGTGATCGGGGCCGTCGCTACCGGACTCGACATAGCGGGCTATAGCCTTGACAACGGAGTCACTAATGTAGATGTGACCACCCGCTTCGTTGGGGTAGTAGTTTCTGGTGGAGATTGCGGTCGAGAACTGGCCTTCTGCGAACGCATCCACGATCGAGCCGTTCTTGATGACGATGTCGTCCTCGTCGGTGAAGAGGGCGCTGGCTTCATCGTTCCCTGCACTTGCACGGACCGTTACGGTTGCGCCATCGAACGTGATGCCCTTGTAGACATAGATGCCATACCCAACGCCACTTGCGTTGAGGGAAGCGTTCGTGACCGTGAGGCTGTTTTTACCGTCGATGGCGGCGTCTTCCTCGGAGCTTGCCTTGACCTGGCTGCCACCCGAGATCTCGATGTTGCCGTCGGCCCAAATCGCATTGTCTTTGATAGAGCTTGCCTCTACCTTGCCGCCGCCCTTTATGATGAGGTTCTCGTTAGCATCGATACCCTGATCCTCGGTGGCCTTGGCGGTGACGGTTCCGCTGTTGTCGATCGTGATGTTGCCGTCGGCCCTGATGCCATCCGAATCGCCCGTGGCGTTAACGTTTCCCGAGCCCTTGATGGTGACATCGCCCCCGGCATCGATGGCATCGTGCTCGGTGCTCGTGGCGTTGACAGTGCCAGCGCCGTCGATGTTGATGCTGCCGACGGAAGTGATGGCGTCACGAGAAGATGTCACGTTGAGCGTGCTGGACGCGTCGCCCTGAATATTAAGCTCGGCGTTCTCGTTCGCGCCATCCTTAACCTTGATGCCGCGGCCGTCGCCGTTGGTGACGATGTTGTCGCCCTCGTAGCTCACGTTGAGCTTGCCCGCTGCCTCGATCGCGCCGCCGTTATAGCCGTTGAGCTTCATATCGTCGGCGCCGTCCCAGGCCCAGGTGCCGGCGGCGTCTCCCGCGGGCCCCGCGGCCGCTTCGTGGCGGACGCCGCCGACGTCCACCCACTCGGCCGCGAGCGAGACGCTCGGCATGAGCAGCGAGCTCACCGTGAGCGCGCAGGCCAGGCCGCAGACGATGCGGCGCGTCACGCGGCGCCAGCTGCCGTGTGCGAGCAGCGTGCGACGGCACACGTCGGGCTCGACAAAATGGGCTCCAGAGGTTTTGTCATTGCGCTTGGGGGTCGTGAACAAGGCGGCCATGGTTACTCCCATCCTCATAGGGCCTATGCGATTAAGCCCAGCATATCTGCAGGATGTAGCCGGCGGTAGTGCCGTTTGGAGGGCAAAATGTCCAAAACTTGGGAAGCAAAACATCGCGCGTCTGTGCGTTGCCTGGCTTTAAAAGAAAAGCGCGGAGCCGCTCGATGCGACTCCGCGCTTTGGTGTTCTGTTTTAGCAGACTATGCCGTTACGCTACGAAGAAGTAGACGAGGAAGGCGAGAGCTGCGATCCACATGAGCGGCTTGATCTTGGAGGCCTCGCCCTTAAAGAGCGCGACGATCACGTAGGCGATAAAGCCTAGGCCAATGCCGGCAGAGATGGAGTAGGTGAAGGGCACGCCGGCGACAATCATGAACGCCGGGAAACCCTGCGACACGTCGGACCAGTCGATCTCGGAGGCCTCGCTCATCATGAGGTAGCCGACGTAGACCAGAGCACCGCAGGTGGCGGCGCTGGAAACGATGGTGACGATGGGGGAGAAGAACGCGGCGAGAATGAACAGCACGCCGGTGGTGACGGAGGTGAGGCCCGTGCGGCCACCGTCGGCGGCGCCAGAAGTGGACTCGACGAAGGTGGTGATGGAGGAGACACCCATGAAACCGCCCACAGCGGCGGCGGCGGAGTCGACGATTAGGATCTCCTTGATATTCTCGACGTTGCCGTCGTCGGTGAGGAACTCGCCCTGCTTGGCTACGGCCATCGCGGTGCCCATGGTGTCGAAGAAGTCACTCATGAGCAGCGAGAACGAGATGACGAGGAGCGCGGGGTCGGTAAGGACCTTGACGATGGCGGGCACGCCGCCGGCGTCGGCGATGGGGCCACCGATGCTCGAGAAGTCGAGCGGGGCGATGATACCGGTCGGAGCCTGGGTCACACCTAGGGGGATACCGGCGATGACGGCGACGACGATGCCGATGAGCAGCGAGCCGGGGACGTTGCGGCAGGCGAGGGCGACCGTCACCAGGATGGAGATGATGCCGACGATGAAGGTGGGGGAGGTGATGTCGCCCAGACCGACGAGTGTACCGGCGCCAGCGGTGATAATGCCGGCATCGCACAGGCCAATCATGGCGATGAACAGGCCCAGACCCACCGAGATGGCGTGACGCAGGACAACCGGGATGGCGTCCATGATGGCCTCGCGCAGGCCACAAAGCACGAGCAGCAAGATGACGATACCCTCGAGGAAGATAACGCTCATGGCCACGTGCCAGTCACCGCCGCAGACGGTGGTGGCGATTCCAGCGATCATCGCGTTGACGCCTAAGCCCGACGCGCAGGCGAGCGGGCGGTTGGCGAAGATGCCCATGCAGATGGTCATGATGCCGGCGCCCAGGCAGGTGGCGCAGGCGAGCGCTCCCGCATCGATGCCGGCGCCCGAGAGCACCGCAGGGTTGACGGCAATGATGTAGGCCATCGCCAGGAATGTTGTCAGTCCAGCGCGAAGTTCGGTCCCGATTGTGGACTTGCGCTCACTGACGTGAAAAAGTTCGTCCATGCATACCCTTTCCTTGTTCGGCCCCGAGTTTAGGCCGATTGACACGAACGTTCTCACTATAGCCCCTTTACGACGCTGTTGTTCCTCGCATGTTGATGTTCGGCGCTTTGTAGCAGACGGACGGTATTTTTCGCATGAAAATGTGTGGGTACCGTATACTTAAGCGGTTACAACGACCCCTATGGAGGAACGTATGATTAAAGAGCTTTGCCACGACGAGGCTATCCTGTCCCAGCGTTGCGAGGTTGCGACCGTCGAGGACGAGTCGGTTGCTCAGGACCTGATCGATACCATTAAGTCGCTCGACGATGCCGGCTGCCTTGCCGCTAACCAGATTGGCGTTACCAAGAAGGTCTGCGTCTACCTGGACGACGCCGGCGAGCCCCACGTGCTCTACAACCCCCGTCTGGTGTTTGGCCTGGGCGCCAGCAAGATGGAGGAGAGCTGCCTGACGCACGAGGAGGTCACCAAGTCCACGCGCTATATCAAGTGCAAGGTCGCTTATGACGTGATCGTCGACGGCAAGATGCGCGAGCGCAAGCAGGACTTCGTCGGCTTCGAGGCGCAGATGATTCAACACATGATTGACCACTGTCTAGGAAAGTTGGTCTAAGGGGACCAAAGCACCGCACCTTGCCGCTCAATCGTCGCTCGCGTACCTTAAGTACGCTTCGCTCCTCTTTCGTGGCAATCTGCGGCACTTTGACCCCTTAGACGACCTGCGGGGTTAACTTGGTTGAGTTTATCCTGCTTGAATAGCCCGGGCATGACATTGTTGTCATGTCCGGGCTTTTGTGTTTAGCGCCTTTTTGTTTGGAGACAATGAAATTAGCAAGAACGTAAAGCTAGGAGGCGCTATGTGTACGAGTATTCGATTTACCGATAATTCTGGCCACATGTATCTGGGCCGCAACCTCGACTGGAGCTTTGACTACGGCCAACAGGTTCGCGTGATGCCGCGTGGGTTTCACATTCCGTATTCGTTTATCGACGACGCGACAGCGGCACACGCGGTGATCGGTATGTGCATCGATTACAAGAACTACCCTATGTTCTTCGATTGCGGCAACGATGCGGGCCTCGCCGTGGCGGGTCTCAATTTCCCTGGTTATGCCGAGTATGCCGATGACCCTGTCGACGGTAAGACCAATATCGCGGCCTATGAGTTTCCCCTGTGGGTGGCAGCGACGTTCTCGACGGTCGATGAGGTCGAGGCCGCGCTGCGCGACACGGTGATTGTCGCCAAATCTGCCGGAGAGGGGCTGGGCGTGTCGCTGCTCCATTGGATTATCGGCGACAGCCAGCGTAGCATCGTGGTCGAGATGATGGCTGACGGCCTGCATGTATACGACGATCCGGTCGACACCCTTGCCAACCAGCCGACCTTCCCGTGGCACATGGAAAACCTCCGCACCTATATCACTGCCACAAGCGATTTTCCGCAGACGGCGACATGGCGTGGCGCCGAGCTCAAGCCCTATGGCGCGGGTGCCGGCATGCGCGGTATTCCGGGTGACTGCTATTCGCCGAGCCGTTTTGTAAAGGCGGCGTATCTCAATGCCAATTACCCGCAAAAGGAGAGCGAGACCGAAAACGTCGTCCGTATGTTCCGCTCGCTCGAGGGCGTGGTGATGATTGAGGGGGCGTCCAGGATGGGCGATGGCAAGTTCGAGAAGACTATCTACACCGGATGCTTTAGCGCGCGCACGGGCAATTATTACTACGCGATGTATGGGGATCCGTCGATTCGCTACGTGAGCCTGATGGATGCCGAGGGCGCGAGCCCCGATAGACTCGTGGTTCCCGAGCCGCGTCGTTCGTAGCCGCTAGCTTTACTGCAATGCAAGGCGGCCCTGCGTCTCCCGTGAGATGCAGGGCCGCTGTCGTTGATTTGTGACGTCGCTAGAAGTTGGCGTCGTTGAGCTGGGTGCTCTCGAGTCCGTCGAGTTGCTGTTGCTCGGGCGTATCGGCGACGCTCTCGAGCAGCTCGGTGGGATCGACGTTCATACTCTTGCCGGCCTCGTTGCCGTTGACCAAGTCGTCCGAGAAGATATCGACTTCCATTTCCTCGGCCTCTTCGATCTGAACCTCGAGCGGCACCTGGGTGCGCACGAGCTTAACGGCCGGGCGCATGCGGGCAAACAGTGGCACGTACTCGATGATGATGGCCGAGTTCTCGAGACCATACCAACGTGCCGGGCTTCCGCAGGCGCGGCGGACGGCGTACTTGATGGCCATGACGCGATGGTCGTTGCGGTTGATGTCCGTTTCGGGGGCGAGCATCTTGCGCAGCATGCAAAAACGGAAGTCGCCCACGTTGCCGCGCGTCTCGTAGATGGAGTAGGTGTGGTGCTGCGGCGGCAGCTCGCCCGATGCCATCAAGTCGCCAACAATCTGGCGCAGGTAGGCATTGATGCGCTGGTTGACCTTAAAGCCCAGGTCCAAGCGCACGCGGAACAAAAAGTCCGTGCCAAAGGTCTCGACGGAATACTCGTGCGTATAGGGCTCGTCGGTAACGTGCACGTTGATGAACCAGTATGCCTTGGCGCGCTTGGGATGCTTATCCAAGATGGAATAGAGCACGTCGCGGTCGAGCGTGAGCGGGTCGGGACTGTTGGTAAGGAACACCAGATTGTCGGCGAGCACGGGGTAGGTCTCGTCGTTGCGCAGGCGGTCGAGCTGGTCAATGTACTTGGAGACGGGCAGCAGGATCGTCTGCGTGCGCTCGATGGCGGTGCCGCGGCGCCACACGTACATAAGGCCAAACAGCAGCGAGGCCAAGAAGATCATGACGTAGCCGCCGTCAAAGAACATGGTGAGGCACGAGGCGAAGAAGCACAGCTCAATGGCGCCAAAAAGTAGGGCAAAGACGCAGGCGCCCAGCTTGCGCTTGAGAATGCCGGCGATATAGCTCGTCAGCAGCGTGGTGGTCATGAGCATGGTCACGGTAATGGCGAGGCCGTAGGCGCTCTCCATGCGCTCGGAGTTTTGGAACAGCAGCACGATGAAGATACAGCCGACCCACATGATGTTGTTGACGAGCGGAATATAGAGTTGGCCCTTGGTGTCGCTGGGGTAGTGGATGCGCAGATGCGGCATAAGGTTGAGGCGCGTTGCCTCCGAAACCAACGAGAACGAGCCGGTGATGAGCGCCTGCGAGGCGATGATGGCCGCCACGGCCGAAAGCACGATGGCAAAGGGGCGCAGGGGCTCGGGGAGCATCATATAGAACGGGTTGACGATATCCATCGCGAGCATCTGGGGATTGGAATTGTTGGCGAGCAGCCAAGCGCCCTGACCCAGATAGTTAAGGATGAGGGCTGCCTTTACGAACGGCCAGGATGCGTAAATGTTAGCCTTGCCCACGTGACCCATGTCCGAATAGAGCGCCTCGGCGCCGGTCGTCGACAGGAAGACGAAGCCGAGCACCATGATGCCCGAGTGGTTGATGGGCGAGAACAGGAACATGATGCCGCGGATGGGGTTGAGCGCGCGTAGGATGGACAGGTTGCCGAGCATGTTGAACAGGCCGGCGCCAGCCAAGAACAGGAACCACAGCGTCATGAGCGGGCCGAACAGCTTGCCGATCGACGAGGTGCCGGCGCGCTGCATGGCAAACAGGCCGCAGATAATGATGATGGTGATGATGATGACGTTGGTCTGGCCGTCACCCAAAAGCGCATGGCCCCACTCGATAGTGCGCAAGCCCTCGATGGCCGTGGTAACCGTGACGGCGGGGGTGAGGATGCCGTCGGCGAGCAGCGCCGCGCCGCCGATCATGGCGGGAAGGATCAGCCACGGCGCCACTTTGCGCACCAAGCTAAACAGGGCGAAGATGCCGCCCTCGTTGTGGTTATCGGCCTTCATGGCGATAACCACGTACTTGACCGTGGTCACGAGCGTCATGGTCCAGATGACGAGCGAAAGCGCTCCTAAGATCATGTCCTCGCTGACGGTACCGATGCCGCCGTTGTTGGCGACGATTGATTTCATGGTGTACATGGGGCTCGTGCCGATGTCGCCGTAGACGACGCCGAGCGTAACGAGCAGCATGCCAGCGGAGAGGGGAATGGCTCCATGCCCGCCTTGACCACGCTGATCTTGGGGGCTTGCCTCCAGTTTGTTATGTGCCACGTGGACTCCCTTGGACATCCGGTTATCCGTCTAGGACAGATAACCTTTATGCCGTCTTTATACATACAAGAGCAGTTTGGCACATCAGGTTATTTTAGACAATAATCCCCAGCTGAGGATTATTTATGTACGCAGGTAGCATTTCAAAGCAGGGGCTTTAAGCACGTGCTGCCTGGGCGATGCCAGCCTTGGCGTTTGCGCGTTTGCCGGCGAGTTCGCAAAAGATCGCGCCGCCGATGATAAGCACGGCGCCCATCAGACGGACCGGTGTTATGGCTTCGCCCAAAAGGACGGCCGAGAACACGACCGCCGAAAGCGGCTCGAGGTAGCCGATGACGGCGACGGTCTGGACGGGCAGTTTGGCGACGGCGCTAAAGTAGAGCAGGCAGCCGATGCCGGTGTTGACGACGCCGAGCATGACGACGGCGCGCCAATCAATACTGGCGGCGACGCCGGCGGACAGGAATGAGGGGGCGCCCTGCGTGAGGAGCGTAAGGACCAGCGCGGTCAAAAAGGCGGCGCTCACCTGGAGCGCGGAGTTCTCGAGGCCCTCGATGTGCGGCGCACCCTTGCTGGCGATGACCATCAATGCATAGCAGAAGGCCGAGGCGATGCCGCAAGCGATACCCGCAATGGGCATATTGCCGCCTAGACCTTGTGCCGCAATGAGAAAAGCACCGCAGGCGACGGCGATAAAGCCGGCGATTTTGCTGCCGGTCAGCTTTTCGCCAAAGATGAGCGGGGAGAGCGCCATGACGATGATGGGGCCGCAGTAGTACAGCAGCGAGGATACGCCGACGCCAATCGTCTGGTAGGCGCGGAACAGAAAAATCCAGCTGGCGCCCAGCGCGGCTCCCGAGAGGAGGAGGGCTGCGGCTTCGCGGGGGCGGGATGGCGCCTGCAGCTTATGGCGTTGGGTGACGGCGAGGATGGTGACAAGCGAGAGTGCGCCCAAAAACGTGCGCAGTAGCACGATATCGGAGCTCGGCAGCGCGATGGCAGCGGCGATGATGCCGTTGGAGCCAAACAATAGCAATGCTGCTAAGTACGCAAACAGTCCGTTGTTCATGCGCTGAAATCCCCTCTATATCCGAGCATGTTCACTATGGGTGAACTGGCTATAGAAGAAAAGCGAATATAATTCATAGATAGCATGACAAAAGCTCATGCATATGTGGAGGGGTGCCGTGGAAACGAATGTTCAAAAGATGCAGGTCCTACTCGAGACCGTGCGCGCCGGCAGTTTTACGCGCGCCGCCGAGCGGCTGAGCTATTCGCAGTCGGGCGTGAGCCGTATGGTGGCCGATCTTGAGGCCGACTGGGGCTTTAAAGTGCTTGATAGAAGCCGCGAGGGCGTAGTGCTTTCTGCCGACGGGCGGCAAGTTATGCCGGCTGTTGAGGCGTTATGCGAGGAATTCACTCGCTTGCAGCGACGGGTGGATGAGATGCGTGGGCTCATGCGCGGCAAAATCTGCATCGGTACATTTTCGAGCGTGGCGACCCACGTGCTGCCGCCGGTGATTGCGCGCTTTCGCGCCGATCACCCGGACATCGATTACGAGCTGCTGATGGGTGATTACTCCGAGATTGAGCAATGGGTGGCGGAAGGTCGCTGCGACCTGGGCTTTATTCCGCGCGAACCACGCGGCGCCGGCATGGCGTCGCGGCCGTTGGTGCGAGACGAGTTAATGGCGGTAGTGCCAACAGGCTCTTTGCTTGCCGCGGCGGAGGTCGTCTCTCTTGCCGATTTGGCCAACGAGCAGTTTATTCTGCTGGAACGCGGCACAGATGATGAGATTACGCCGCTGTTTCGCCGCGCGGGCCTGGCGGTACGCTCTAAGCTGTCGACCTGGGATGATTATGCGATTATGGCCATGGTCGAGGACGGTCTGGGCGTGAGCATTCTTCCGGCGCTCATCTTGCGCCGCTGCCAGTTCGATGTTGCCGTGCGCCCGCTCGAGGGACATCCTCATCGGCAGATCAACGCCATATACCGCACCGCTGACGTTTCGCTTGCGGCGGCTCGTTTCCTTGAATATCTCTAAAAGCGCGTACCTGTTGTCTACTTTGGGACAATTCTCGGGGTTCGGTACATTTTCTTATGAAATTGAACTTTCGGATAATGCGCCGCGCTATACTGCTGCCTAAATTGAACTTAGGTTCAATTTGTGTTCTATAAATTGAACTTTGCCAGCAAGGAGGTTCTAATGGCCCAAGAGACGTTTAGCGATCGCCTGCGACAGACCATGTCCGATCGCGACGTTCGCCAGTCGGATGTAATCCGCGCATCGGAGATGCTCGGCAAAAAACTCGGCAAGAGTCAGATGAGCCAATATGTGAGCGGCAAGACGATCCCGCGGCGCGATGTGGCAGAGCTGCTCGCCCGTATTTTGGAGGTCGATGTTTCCTGGCTGCTCGCCAGTGACGCCGATCAAGTCGAGACGTCCTCGTCCCATAACGTTGCCAAATCCGAACCTAGTCTCTCAGCTCAAATTCCAAGGAGCACCACCATGCGTATTTTTTCTAAATCCACCAAGCTCGATAACGTCCTGTATGACGTGCGCGGTCCCGTCGTCGACGAGGCTGCCCGTATGGAGGACGAGGGCGAGCGCATCCTCAAGCTCAATATCGGCAACCCGGCGCCCTTCGGTTTTCGCACGCCCGACGAGGTTATCAAGGACATGCGCCAGCAGCTGCCCGACTGCGAAGGCTATTCCAATTCGCGCGGCCTGTTCTCTGCGCGCAAGGCGATCATGCAGTATTCGCAGATCAAGGGCCTGCCCAATGTTCAGATGGAGCATATCTACACGGGCAACGGCGTGTCCGAACTCATTCAGCTTTCGATGAACGCTCTGCTCGACAATGGCGACGAGATTTTGATCCCCAGCCCCGACTATCCGCTCTGGACGGCGTGCGCAACCCTCGCCGGCGGTCATCCCGTGCACTATCTATGCGATGAGCAGGCGGATTGGTATCCCGACCTGGAGGATATGGAGTCCAAGATCACGAGCGCGACCAAGGCCCTCGTCATCATCAACCCCAACAACCCCACGGGCTCGGTCTACCCGCGCGAGGTGCTCGAGGGCATCGTCGAGGTTGCGCGCAGGCATCAGCTGATGATCTTTGCCGATGAGATCTACGACCGTCTGTGCATGGACGGCTACGAGCACGTCTCGATTGCCTCGCTCGCTCCCGATCTGCCCTGCGTTACCTTTAGCGGCCTTTCCAAGTCGCACATGATCGCGGGCTATCGTATTGGCTGGATGGTGCTTTCGGGCAACCAGCGCTGCATGAGCGACTTCATTATGGGTATCAACATGCTCTCTAACATGCGCCTGTGCTCCAACGTGCCGGCCCAGTCGATCGTCCAGACGGCGCTCGGTGGCCATCAGTCGGTCAACGACTACATCCGTCCCGGCGGTCGTGTCTACGAGCAGCGCAACTTTGTGTATGAGGCACTCAACAAGATCGATGGCATCTCGGTGGTCAAGCCGCGCGCGGCGTTCTATATCTTCCCCAAGATGGATGTTAAGAAGTTCAACATCACCGATGACGAGCAGTTTGCCCTCGACCTGCTGCACGAGAAGAAGATTCTGATCACGCGCGGCGGCGGCTTTAACTGGGCCGAGCCCGATCACTTCCGCATCGTGTACCTGCCGCGCATGGAAGTGCTCAAAGAGTCGCTCGAAGACCTCGCCGACTTCTTCGATCATTACCGTCAAAGCTAAGGGATAGAGGCTCTATACAATCGAAAGCTCCCTGCAGTTGCTTGGCTGCAGGGAGCTTTCTTGAATCGGTGGAACTAAATAACGATTCCGTTGCAGTGGTCGATTTCGTGCTGGATGATCTCGGCGGTGTAGCCCGAGAAGTTTTTGATGCGGCGGACAAAGTTCTCGTCCAAATACTCAACCTTAATGCGGCGATAGCGGGTGCAGGGACGCTCGCCGATTAGCGAGAGGCATCCTTCGCTTGTCTGATAGGCATTGACCTGCTCAAGAATTTGAGGATTGTACATCAGGAGCGTCCTGTTGCCGTCCTTTACGCAGATGATGCGTTTGCGCACGCCGATCATGTTGGCGGCGAGGCCCACGCACTCGCGCTCATGCTCGTGGAGTGTATCTAGGAGATCCTGCCCGGTCGCGGCATCGTCGGGTCCCGCGTCTTCGGAAGGCAGACGCAAAAAGAACTCGGATTTCATGATGGGCTTAATCATGGCGGGCTCCTCATGTCTTATGCTTTCGTGGACTTTTAATAATAGCGCGGAAGGAAAGCTACGCGTCCGCGTTACAATCTTTCGACGTTGGACCATGTTGCCAGACTCGTCGTGTACGGCGTCTGGCGTAAGTCTAGGGCTCATTTTTCGCCCTGGACTGTTCCTCTGGGGCGATGCGACTGTCGTTCCAAGAGGAAGGAAATGCATGGGGAGCAAATCTCAGCAACAAGTTAGAGTAACGCCATCGGGCACTGCGGCGCTTCTCGTCGTAATGTATATTGCAGCCTTTGTCGCCGCGTTTAACGAGAACATCATTAACGTGGCGTTGCACGACATTATGGCGGCCTTTTCGGTGAGTGCCACCACGGCGCAGTGGCTCGTTTCGGGCTACATGATCGTGACGTCGATCTTTACGGCCATCATGGCCTTCCTGTCCGGCCGTTTCTCGACGCGCAAGCTGCTGTTTTTCGCATGCGGATGCATGGTCGCCGGCGAAGTCCTGTGCCTGGTCGCTTCGTCGTTTAGCGTTTTGCTGCCAAGTCGTATTTTGCAGGCTGCGGGATCGGGCATCTTGTTCCCGCTCATGATGAACGTGGTGCTGTCATGCGCTCCGCGCGAGAAGCTCGGCCTGTATCTGAGCCTGGGCGGTGCCTGCATTACGCTGGGGCCGGCGTTTGGACCCGTGATCAGCGGTCTTATGTGTACGTTGTTTGGCTGGAGGGCGGTGTTCGTAGTGCCGCTGGTGGGCGGCATTGTGGTCGCTGTGGCGGGCGCAAAGCTTGTTCAGAATGTTGGAGAGCGCTCGAACACTACGCTTGATATTCTGTCGGTTGTTTTGCTCGCGGCCGGCATTACGGCATTTGTGTATTCCGTAGGCGAGTTCTCGACCAATCTGATTGCCAGTATCGTGGCGCTCTTCACCGCCATTGTGCTGCTCGGCCTGTTTGCCGCCCGTCAGCTCAAGCTCGAACATCCGGTGCTTAACGTGCGTCCCATGGCGAGCGTTCGCTTTTGGCCTGCGTGCCTGCTTGTGGTGGTGTCGATGATGACGACGTTCTCGATGAGCGTTTTGTTGCCGCTCTATTTTGAGGGCGCATACAGAATGACCGCACTTGTTGCGGGCTTGCTCATTTTGCCGGCGATTGCCTGCAACGCCGTGACCTCGATTGTGGGCGGACGCGTGATGGACGCCCGTGGCGCATGGCCGCTGCTGCCGGTCGGCTTTGCCCTGATTGCCGTGGGGCAGACTGCCATCTCGATGACGGCGGCAAGCATGAACATCGGCGTCGTCGTGGCGCTGACCGTTGTGGTGTATGCCGGAGTCGGTTTGGTGCTGAGCCCCTCGCAAACGGCCGGCTTGGAGACGCTGCCTGCCGCTGAGCATCCTCACGGAACGGCATTGCTCAACACGTGGAACATGATTGCCGCATCGTTTGGCCCGTCGCTGTTTATCGGCCTGCTCTCGAGTTCTGCGGCGACTGCCGGTGTCGCTGGCGCTGCGACGGACGTTGCCCAGGCGATTGGATTTGCAGCTGCCGTGCGTGTGGCGGCTGTAATTGCCGTGGTTGGGTTCGCGACGTCGCTGGTGTACGCTCGTCGCGAGTCGCACATGTCGCATTAATGTGTGCACATAGATTCTGCAGCTAGATTGGATGGCGACACCATAAACTAATGGACGTTTTGCCGAGAGGCATGAATGTTTAAAGCGCAAAGAGTGCGCGACGGGCCCCGCGAATGGGGCGATGATGCCCGAGAGGGCCAAGAAGGAGTCTCATGTCTGAGAACGAGGAGATCATGAACGAGACCGAGAACGAGACCATGGCTGCCGAGGTCGAGGCAGTCGAGACCGTGGAGACCGAAGCTGCCGAGGTTGAGGCTGCTGACGAGGTTTCCGCCGAGGAGGAGGCCGAGGTTGTCGAGGCCGCCGTTGATTACGATGACGAAGAGCTGATGGACAAGATGCAGAAGGCCGCCCGCCTGCTGCGTAGCCGTCGCTTTGCTATTTCCAAGGAGGAGGAGGCCAAGGCCGAGCGCATGGCGAACATCGAGCGCGCCATCAAGCTTCTTGACCTCAAGCCCAAGATGGAGCAGAAGGAAATGTCCGACCTGCTGGGTATGCGCCTTCGTGAGCTCGATGGCCTGATGGCCGAGGCCGAGGCTGCCGATCTGGTCGGCCGCATCGACGACGCCGAGGGCGATATGCGCAAGATCGTCGTCTTCGCTGCCGAGGATGCCGCTGAGGGCCTGGTCGAGCTTGCCAACAAGAAGGAGAAGCTCCTGCCCGAGCTTTCTTACGAGGAGGCTACCGAGCTGATGGCCGCTCTCGATAAGGTTATCGCTCCGCTCGTCGCCATGGGCCTGGACGAGGACCGCGGTCCTCGCGGCGGCCGTGACGACCGCGGTGGCCGTGGCGGCGACCGTGGCGGTCGCGGCGGCTTTGGCGATCGCGGTGGCCGTGGCGGCGACCGTGGCGGTCGCGGTGGCGATCGCGGTGGCCGCGGCGGCTTTGGTGACCGTGGCGGCGACCGTGGCGGTCGCGGCGGCTTTGGCGGCAACCGTGGTGGCTATGGCGACCGCGGCGGCAACCGTGGCGGCTTTGGCGGCAACCGTGGTAACGACCGCGGTGGCCGTGGCGGCGATCGCGGTGGCCGCAACGGTGGCGGCTTCCGCGGCAACCGTTTTTAGTTACGGCGTTTTACCAAACGCCGTAACGGGCCGACGCTGCGCGGGCCGCATTTGGACAATCTGACGTTCAACTTCAAGGGCGCGACCAGAAGGTCAGCGCCCTTTCGTTTCACGCCACCTTGTCACAAATGCGACTCGCTCGCTGACTTATGCTCAACCTATGGCGTCATCTCGCCCCAAAAGGGCCTCCCTCGCTCTGGCGGGTTTTCGCTGTCGGTACCAAAATATCGGCGTTGCCTTGATCCAAACCTACCAAAAGGGGGACAAGTTTATTTTGGTCGGTTTTATCTGGGCAAACGTGGCCGTCTATCGCAATGTAGTCGTTGGGAACGTTCTTGTTTGACTAGTCGTTTAAGAACATCCCCAACGACTACATAGCATGAGAGTGGAAATCTACGCTCGTTCGTTTTTGCCTACATTTGGAGGAAGAGCTCGTGGAGGCGGGCGTCGTCGTCGAGCTCGGGGTGGAAGGTGACGCCGAGCTGGTTGTCTTGACGGGCGGCGACGATGCGGCCATCGACTTCGGACAGGGCCTTGGCATTGCCGTGCACCTTGACGATGCGGGGTGCACGGATAAACGTCAGCGGCACTTCACCGTCGATACCGTCTACCCGCCCCTTGGTGCGAAAGCTGCCGAGCTGTCTGCCATAGGCATTACGCTCAACGAGCACATCCATGGTTGCCAGGCGCGGCGTCCCCTTATCGTCGTGGGCGGCAAGGTCGCGCGCCAGCAGAATCAAGCCGGCGCAAGTCCCCAATACAGGCATGCCTTCAACAATGCGGATGCGAAGCCCCTCGAGCATACCGAGTTCGGCAAGTAGCTTGCCCTGAACGGTGGACTCGCCGCCGGGGAGGACCAGGCGGTCATAGTTCTGCTGCAAATCGGCCGCCTGCCTCAGCTCAATACAGTGCGCGCCCAGCTCAGATAGTCTTGCCTCGTGCTCGGCAAAAGCGCCTTGGACCGCCAGCACGGCGACCGTTTGGTCTGCATAATCGCTCATGTGCGATCCTTTCTGCTGGACTAGCGCCCGCGCTCCTCCATGATGATCTCGATCTCGTCGGCGTTGATGCCCACCATGGCCTCGCCCAGGTCCTCCGAAAGCCCGGCGATGAGTTTGGCATCGGTGAAGTTTGCCACGGCCTTGACGATGGCGGCGGCGCGCTTAGCGGGGTCGCCGCTCTTAAAGATACCCGAGCCGACAAAGACGCCCTCGGCACCCAGCTGCATCATCAACGCGGCGTCGGCGGGGGTCGCTACGCCGCCGGCGGCAAAGTTCACGACGGGAAGCTTGCCCGTGGCATGGACCTCGCGGACCAGTTCGACCGGAACCTGCAGCTGTTTGGCTGCCTCAAAGAGCTCATCATCGCGCAGAGCGACAACGTCACGGATCTGCTTTTGGATCTTGCGCATGTGGCGCACGGCTTGGACGACGTCGCCCGTGCCCGGCTCGCCCTTGGTGCGAATCATCGTGGCGCCCTCGGCAACACGGCGCAACGCCTCGCCCAGATCGCGGGCGCCGCAGACAAACGGCACGTCAAACTGGGTCTTGTCGATGTGATAAACGTCATCGGCGGGGGAGAGAACCTCGGACTCGTCGATGTAATCGATCTCGATGGCCTGCAGGATCTGCGCCTCGACAATGTGACCGATGCGGCACTTGGCCATGACGGGGATGGAGACGGCCTCTTGGATGCCCTTGATCATCTTGGGATCGCTCATACGCGAGACGCCGCCTGCGGCACGGATGTCGGCCGGGATGCGCTCGAGAGCCATGACGGCGCAGGCGCCTGCCTCCTCGGCGATGCGTGCCTGCTCGGGAGTGGTGACGTCCATGATGACGCCGCCCTTGAGCATCTGCGCGAGCTCGCGGTTGAGTTTGACGCGATCGGCCTTGCTGGTCTGTTCTACCATGGTTGCTCCCTTGGTTGGCATGTGCATTGCTTGACGGAACATCCTATCGGGGAGCTGGGTATGGCGAAATACTCAGTTTTCGAGATAATTACAAGGTCAGACTAATACCAGATTGAACAGCGCGATAAGGTCAGGTGGCAAACACATGCTTGACTACAATTTGGAAAAACGCGGCGAAGCATCGCTCTATGAGTATGTTTACCAGCAAATTCGAGATGATATCGTAGCTGGACGCATTGCGGCGGGGGAACATCTTCCGTCTAAGCGCGCCTTTGCCAGTCATCTGGGAATCAGTGTCATTACCATCGAGAATGCATATAACCAGTTACTTGCCGAGGGCTATATTTGCTCAATGCCGCGTCGGGGCTACTACGCTTGCGAGCTTCCGGATGCACCGGTTTTGCCTTCGGCTGCGGAGGGCATCGACCGAGATGCCGTCTCCGCGGGCCCCGGCGCACATGATATCAACGGACAGGTCGAGCGATTTGATGCGCTTTCTCCTTCCGCTTTGGAGGCGGCGCGGCTTTGGCAAAGCGCGCTGCGGGCGACGCTGGCATCCGAAGACGAACGCGAAATCTTTTCGACTGCGCCGGCACAGGGCACCGCTCGGCTACGACGCGCAATTGCTCACCGCCTGCGCGGGACAAGGGGTATGAATGTCGACCCCGACAACATCGTTATCGGTGCGGGCGCCCAGCTGCTCGATACCATGTTGGTTCAGTTGCTTGGAGCCGACAAGGTGTATGCCGTTGAGGATCCGGGCTATTTGCGCCTGACGCGCATCTATCAGGCCATGGGCTGCAAAGTTCGACATATCCCGTTGGATGATGAGGGCGTGGTCTTGAGCACTCTGCAGAAAAGCGGGACCGATGTCCTTCATCTGATGCCGTCCCATCAGTATCCGACCGGCCTTGTGACGAGCATTGCGCGTCGCTACGCGCTGCTCAGCTGGGCCGCCGAGCGACCGGGTCGGTATCTCATCGAAGATGACTTTGATTGTGAGTTTCGCCTTGCCGGCAAACCGATTCCCGCGCTCGCGTCGATCGATGCCGCCCAGTCGGTTATCTACACCAACACGTTTTCGAAGAGCCTGTCATCGGCGTTGCGTCTAGCGTACATGGTGCTGCCCGACGAGCTAATGGAGCGGTTTAGGCGCAACCTTGGTTTTTACGCCTCGTCGGTGAGTTCTGTTGACCAGGTCGCTTTGGCTCGTTTGCTGGAATCGGGTGATTACGAGCGACATGTGAACCGCGTGCGCGTTCGTGCTCGCGAGGCGCGTGATGGCCTGGCGGCGCTTGTGCGGAAAGCGTTTCCGGCAGGGGAGGTTTCGATCGAGCATGCGGACGCGGGCCTTTACTGCACCGTTGCCCTGTCCGAGGACGGAGCGGGGAAGAGTTTCGCGAAGGCTCTTGCTGACGCTCGTATTTCCTATGTCAACATCGCCGATTGCCTGTGGACGGGTGATCGGGCATCGACTAAGAACGCTCCATCTCGCGTCCTCATACAATACGACGACCTGAGCCCTCAGTCGCTCATCGCTCTTCAAGAGCAGCTGCAATAAGCCCACGAAAAAGGCCCGAACCATGCGGTCCGGGCCTCATCGAGCTAGAGGTTATGTCTCAGGCGGTTGGCTTAGCCAAAGTAGCGCTTGAGCAGGCCGGCGAAAGCCTTGCCGTGGCGGGCCTCGTCGCGAGCCATCTCGTGCACGGTGTCATGGATGGCATCGAGGCCAGCGGCCTTGGCGCGCTTAGCAAGATCGGTCTTGCCGGCGGTGGCGCCGTTCTCGGCCTCAACGCGCATCTCGAGGTTCTTCTTGGTGGAGTCGGTCACGACCTCGCCCAGGAGCTCAGCGAACTTGGCGGCATGCTCCGCCTCCTCGTGGGCAGCCTTCTCCCAGTACAGGCCGATCTCGGGATAGCCCTCGCGATGAGCGACACGAGCCATGGCCAGGTACATACCGACCTCAGAGCACTCGCCCTCAAAGTTAGCGCGCAGGTCGGCAACGATGTCCTCGGAGACGCCCTCCATCTTGGCGACGCCCACGACGTGCTCGGCAGCCCACTCGAGCTGGCCCTCCTCCTGCTTCAGGAAACGAGAACCGGGAACGCCGCACTGGGGGCACTTAAAATCCTCGGGCAGCTGGTCGCCGTCGAACTCTTCCACATAACCGCAAACGGGGCAAACAAACTTCATGATTCGATCCTTTCGATCGATGGCGATTGCGCGCTCGTCCGGTCCCGTAAGGGCCCTCTCCGGACGTGCGTCTTGACGAGTTCTATTATCCATAAATGCGACCAAATGTGAAGCCTATTAGGAATGATTTTTAATAAAACAATTTTGAGATATGAAGATGTTGATTGATTAACGATTGGCGGGCCGTCTGCGATCTCCGCTGAGTACAATCGGTCGAGCAAATGTTGACCTATCAACAAATAAGGGAGTTTCCTTTATGCATCTAGCCAGTCGTGCCTGGTGCCGAACATATCAGACGGTTTTTCGCATTGCATTGCCGATCCTGCCCTATACCGAGCCGCGCATTTTGGAGCATGCCGAGGATGTGCCCGCGGTGCTTCAAAAGCGCTCGATCCAGAAGGTCCTTATCGTGACAGACCCTGGTATTGCACGTTTGGGGCTCACGGCATCACTCGAGCGTGCGCTTTCGGCTCAGGGGATTGGCGTTACGGTCTATGCCGAAACGCGTATGAACCCCACGGTCTCAAACGTGGAGGAAGCGGCGTCCCTGTATCGAGAGAGCGCCTGCCAGGCCATTATCGGCTTTGGCGGTGGCTCGGCCATGGACTGTGCCAAGGGCGTGGGAGCACGCATCGCGCAGCCAAACAAGCCCATCAACAAGATGCGCGGGCTGCTGCGGATTCATCGTCGCCTGCCGCTGCTCATCGCCGTTCCCACCACGGCAGGCACGGGAAGCGAGGTTACGCTTGCGGCGGTAATTACCGATGATGAGACGCACTACAAGTACCCCATTAACGACTTTGTGCTTATCCCGCGCCTTGCGGTGCACGACCCCGAGTTTACGCGCGGCCTGCCCGCCTCCATTACGGGGCAGACGGGCATGGACGCCCTGACGCATGCTGTCGAGGCCTTTATCGGGCGAAGCACCACGCCCTATACGCGCAAGATGGCGCGACAGGCGGTTCAGCTCATCCACGACAATTTGCTCGAGGCCTATGAGCATGGCGACAACATGCGTGCACGTCGCAATATGCTTTCGGCGGCGTATAAGGCGGGTGTTGCGTTTACCCGCTCCTATGTCGGATATGTGCATGCCATCGCGCACAGTCTGGGCGGCCGATACGGAATTCCGCACGGTTTGGCCAACGCGATCATCCTGCCGCACATGCTTCGCGCTTATGGTGACATCGCCGCCCCCAAGCTTGCCGACCTCGCTCGCATGGCGGGCATTGCGCCGGCTACCGCACAGGATAGTCTTGCGGCCGAGGCCTTTATCGATTGGGTCGACCGCATGAACGGGGCCCTGGGAATCCCCAAATATGTCTCAGGTATTCGCCGCTCCGACATTCCTGAGATGGCGGCGCATGCCGATGCCGAGGCCAATCCCCTGTACCCCGTTCCGCTTTTGATGGACCGCTTGGAGCTCGAGCATATGTACGAAGTCGTTGCAGGTGGTATGTTTGAGGGCGAGAACTAGGAGGGTCCATGAACACCGGGGAAATTGCGCGCATCGTCGGCGATCAGCGCACCTACTTTAAGACGCACGCTACGTTTGATGTCGATGCTCGACGTCGCGCGCTCGTGAGTTTACGCGATGCGGTCCGGGCGCACGAGGCCGATATTGCCCATGCGCTCAAGACCGATTTGGGAAAGTCGCATGACGAGGCATATATGTGCGAGATCGGCACGTCGCTTTCCGAGATTCGTCATCAGATTGCTCACGTGGTTCGATGGAGTCGTCCGCGCCTGCGTCCGTGCGATCTTGCCAACGCCGTGAGTGTGTGCAAAACGCAAGCCGTGCCCTATGGCGTCACGCTCATCATGGCGCCCTGGAACTACCCGTTTTTGCTGACGCTCGAGCCGCTCGCTGGCGCCCTTGCCGCAGGCAATACCGTCGTCATCAAGCCGAGTGCATATGCTCCGGCATCGAGCGCGGTGCTCAAGCAAATCTGTGAAGAGGCATTTGATCCGCGTCTGGTGACGGTTGTCGAGGGCGGGCGCGCCGAGAACGAAGCGTTGCTCGATGAGTGCTGGGACAAGATTTTCTTTACCGGTAGCGTTCCGGTCGGCAAACTCGTCATGGAGCGCGCAAGTAAAAACCTTGCGCCCGTGACGCTTGAGCTGGGCGGAAAGAGTCCCTGCATCGTGGATGCGACGGCAAACTTGAAGGTTGCGGCACGGCGTATCGCCTTTGGTAAATGGCTCAACGTGGGGCAGACCTGCGTGGCGCCCGACTACCTGCTGGTCGATACGAGCGTGCACGACGAGCTGCTGGGCCTCATCAAGGAAGAGGTCCGTCGCATGTTTGGCGAGCACCCGCTCGATAACGAGGATTACGGGCATATCGTCAACGCCAAACATTTTGCGCGCGTGCGTGGGCTGATCGATCCCGATAAGGTCGTGCTTGGAGGTGTCACGCGCGAGGCTTCGCTCAAGATCGAGCCGACGATTTTGGATGGCGTGGCCCCCGATGACGCCGTGATGCAGGAGGAGATCTTCGGCCCCATCTTGCCGGTACTGACGTTTGAGAACTTAGACGAGGCCGAAACGTTTATTACGGATCGTCCGACGCCGCTGGCCCTGTATATCTTTAGCCAGGACCGCGAGGTCCAGCAGCGCTTTGTGCGCTACGTGCCCTTTGGCGGCGGCTGTGTTAACGACACCATCATGCATCTGGCTACGAGCCATATGGGCTTTGGCGGCATGGGCGCGAGCGGCATGGGGCAGTACCATGGCCGCGAGAGCTTCGATGCGTTTAGCCACAAGAAGAGCATCGTGAACAAGGCAACCTGGCTGGACGTGCCGTTTCGGTATGCGCCCTACGCAAGCTGGAAGCACAAATTCGTGCGCATGTTTGTGCATTAGGAAATGGCAGGTAATACGAACAAGTGTTCCTATTACCTGCCATTTACGTTAGACTACTGCCATGGGGTACGGATGGGCCAACTCCCTTTAGAAGGGAATTGGTATGAACGTAAGCGATGTTATTTCGTTACTGGCGTTGTTAATCGCGGCTATCGAACTCGGCCTGTTTATCGGCCGAATGAAATAGCCGCCCCCGCGTAAGCGAAGACGGCCACTTCTCACGATGTAAACGTGCACTGGAGTTGGCAAGACCCGCTGCAACGGGTGCCATCCGTGCCTCTATCTTATCTGCAAGCGCTCTGTCTCGCAAGCGTTGCGGCAACTGGGTGAAAGGCGCGAGCGGGTGAATTCGTGTCCGCACGGGCCCGTAAACTTCTCAGTAAGGTTAAGCGCCGGTTTATCCGGCCGTTAGAGGAGCTGCCATGTACGAGCCTTCACGTGTTCTTTTGTCGTTTCATATCGCAGGATTTCAGTATGCCGACGGTGCCTTGGTCCTGGGCGATCTTAAGGTCGGCGATAAGCTGACGCTGTGTGCCGAGCGCGATAATCCCCATGACCCTGAGGCGGTTGCGATCTATTACGGCAACACCAAGCTCGGCTATGTTCCGGGAAACGGGGTCGGCCCGCTATCCGTGATGATGCATTATGGACACGAGGGTGTATTTGAGGCGCGCGTGCAGCAGGTTGCCCCCGAGCGTAGCCCGTGGCACCAGGTGCGCGTTGGCCTCTACGTGGTGGATGCTCGCTAGTCGGTAAGGGAGGCTGCCATGTTTGATGACGATGGCCTGTTCGATCTGACGGATGACCCGTTTGAGTGGGATATGCTGCTCGACGATGATGAGCTGGAGCAGGACCGTAAGAAGCGGCAGGACAAGAAAACTCAGGGTGACGCTTCGAAAAAGCAAGACAAGCGCCGCCGCGGACTGTTCGGCGGGCTCTTTGGATAACCGCCGCATCGCTGCGTCTGTATACTTAGCACGAGTTGAACACGTTGCGAAATGAGGACAGAGACGATGATGTGGTTTACCGCCGACCTGCACCTGGGCGACACGAATATCCTGCACGACATGGACCGGCCATTTGGCTCGGTCGAGGAGATGAACCGCAAGGTCATCGATGCCGTGAATGAGTGCGTGGCGGCGGACGACCGTCTCTATATCTTGGGAGACTTTACCTATCGTTTGCCCCTGGCGGATGCTGTGCGCCTGCGCGAGCGCATCGAATGTCAGAACGTAACGCTCATCCGTGGCAACCATGACGGTGACTGGGAAGATCCAGCTGCGCCCCAAATCTGGGAAGACGTGCGTGATTACCTGGAGATTGCTCCCGGCTATGCCAAGGGCCATCGCCTGGTGTTGAGCCATTACCCCATGCTCAGCTGGAATGGCAAGGCGCGTGGCGCCATCATGCTGCACGGGCATATCCACAGCAGGGGAGACCGCACCAACGCGCGCAACTGCGATCGCGAGCGCCCCATTTATCGCTACGATGTGGGCCTCGACGCCAACGAGTACAAGCCCGTAAGCCGAGACCAGATCTTGAGCTTCTTTGGACTGTAATTCTCGAACCGTCACACAAACCGCCACAAAGGGGACAGGCACCTTTGTGGTGGTTCTGGCGCTGTTGCTATTATGGCGGCGGCGTCTTTTTTGTCCGTGCGGCGCGGTAGAGTGTAAGCGGTTGAAATTTGCGTCCATCGAGGAGCTGCTATGAACGAGATCAAGTGCCCGCATTGTGGCGAAGTTTTTAAGGTCGATGCGTCTGGCTATGCGGACATCGTCAAGCAAGTGCGCAATGCCGAGTTTTCGCGCGACCTGGATGAGCGTGTGAAGGCAGTCCAGCGCGAGGGCGAGCAGGCGCTGGAGCTTGAGCGCTCGCGTTCGACGGCTGCCTTGCAAAAGGCAGATTCTCAGCGCAACGCTCAACTTGTCGAGCAGAAGAACGCCGCGGAGCAGAAGCTGGCACAAGAGGTTGCCAAGCGCGACGCTGAGCTTGCCGAGCTGCGCGCCAAGCTCGAGGGCGCTGCCACAGAGCGCGAGAGCGCAAGTCAGCGCGCGGCGGTTGAGGCCCGTGCCGATGCTCAAAAGGAAAACGCCGAGCTTCAGCGAGAAATCGACAATTTGCGTGCGCAGCTGGAGCGCAAAGATGACGAAGCCAAGCTCGTCGAGTCGGTGGCGCGCAATGCTGCTCAAAACGATTTGGCTGCACGTGATGCTCAGATTGCCGAGCTGCAGGCCAGGCTTGCCGCGGCGGACAAGGCCCAGGAGATGGCGCTTGCCGCTGCCGCGGCAGAGTCGCAGCGCGAGCTCGATGCTGCTCGCGGTGAAGCTGAGCGCGCGCTTGCTGACTACCGCGCGACGGTACAGGAGAAGTTTTCCGCCGCAAAGGCACAATCTGAGCAAGAGGCCGAGGGTCTGCGTGCCCAGTTGCGCGAGCAGGAACTGATGGCAAAAATGAACCTGTCGGAGGCGGTCGCCGCGGTGGAGCGAGAGCGCGATGAGGCACGTGCCAAGCTGACGAGCGAGCTGGCGGTGCGCGATTCTCGCGAGGAACAGGCCAAGGCGGCACACGAGCTCGAGCTTGCGCAGGCCAAGCGCGCGAGCGATGACCTGATTCGCTACAAGGATGAAGAGATTGAGCGCCTTAAGGACATGAAGGTCCGCCTGTCCACCAAGATGGTGGGCGAGTCGCTCGAGCAGCACTGCGAGACCGAGTTTAACCGTCTGCGCATGACGGCGTTTCCTAACGCGTACTTCGAGAAAGACAACGATGCGTCCGAGGGTACCAAGGGCGACTTTATCTTCCGCGAGTGCGACGCGAGCGGCAACGAGGTCATTTCGATTATGTTCGAGATGAAAAACGAGAACGACGAGACTGCGACCAAGCACAAAAACGAGGACTTCTTTAAGAAGCTCGATCACGATCGTCGCCAGAAAGGCTGTGAGTACGCGGTGCTCTGCACGCTACTCGAGCCCGAGAGCGAGCTCTATAACGCAGGGATAGTCGACGTGAGCTATCGCTACGAGAAGATGTACGTGATTCGCCCACAGTTTTTCATTCCCATGATTACACTTCTTCGCAACGCCGCCATGGGTTCGCTGCGCTATAAGCAGGAGCTGGCGGAGTACAAGCAGCAGAATATCGACGTCACGAACTTCGAAGCCAAGATGGAAAAGTTCAAGAACGATTTCGGCCGCAACTGCGAGATCGCGAGTCGCAAGTTCCAAACGGCAATCGATGAGATCGACAAGACGATTAGCCATCTGCAGAAAACCAAGGAGGCGTTGCTGTCCTCCGAGAACAATCTGCGCCTTGCCAACAAGAAAGCCGACGATCTTACCATTCGCAAGCTCACATGGGGCAACAAGACCATGAAGGCGGCGTTTGACGAGGCGCGCGGGGCTGCGACAGAGACAAACGATGAGCCAGCCGAGGCGGATTCGTATGAGGTCGAGGATACCGAGTAGGGGATAGCGTATCGCGCAAAAACGGGGCCGCTGGCGATATTGCCAACGGCCCCGTTTCGTTTCGTTCCAGTATGTTCGGCTAGTCCTCGAGCAGGTCCTCGATAAAGCCGACGCGGTAGTTTTTGAAGATGGCCTCGCCGCCGTCTTGCGTGGCGTCCAGATCGACATCGCCCATGATGCCAAAATCGTGGTCGCCATCCTCGTCGGCAAAGATCTGGTGCACGTGCCATACGTGCGCGGTCTTCTCGTCGGACTCGTCAATGGAAAACATCGCGGCGCTGCGGGCATCTCCGTCGGTGAGGATTTCCTCGTGCTGCTCGTGGTAAGCGTCGAGTGCTTTTTGCCAGCGGATCTCGCTCATGCCCCAGTCCTCGTCGAGTTCGCCCAGGTCGCGAACGTGCTCGCGGGCGGCAAGGGTCACGCGGCGGAAGAGCGCGTTGCGCACCAACAGCGTGCAGCCGCGACGGTCCGCCACGACCTCGTCGATGCCCTGCGGCGGCGCGGCGTCGAGGGCTGCCGGGTTGCCGGCGTTTTCCCACTCATCCACCAGGCTCGAGTCCACCGAGCGCACCACAAAGCCCAGCCACGAGATAATGTCGCGCAGGCGCTCGTCGCGCTTCTCGATGGGCACGGTGCGGTCGAGCGAACGGTAGGCCTCTGCCAGGTAGCGCAGCAGAATGCCCTCGGAACGGGCGATGCCGAGCTTTTGAATGTAACCCTTAAAATCGCTCGCGCTTTCCAGCATGTCGCGCAGGACGCTCTTGGGCGAGAGCTGATAGTCGTTGGCCCAGGGTACTTCCTGACAGTACTTGTCGAAGGCGGCATCGAGTAAATCCTCGAGCGGCTTTTCGTAGGTGACATCCTGGATGCGCTCCAGGCGTTCCTCATATTCGACGCCATCAGCCTTCATTTCGGCCATCGCGCGGTCGCGCGCGGCGCGCTCCTGTGCGCGCAATACCTGCTTGGGGTCCTCGAGCGTTGCCTCGACCATCGAGATCAGATCCATGGTATAGGTCTCACTCTCGGGGTCGAGCAGCTCCAGCGCGGCAAGCAAAAACGGCGAGAGCGGCTGGTCGAGCGCAAAGTCCTCGGGCAGATCGACCGTCAGTGCATAGTCGATGTCTGGTGCGGCGTCAGTCGGGGCGTCGGGCGCGGGCGGCACCTCGGTGCGAACGACGACGCCGGAATCGATGAGCGTGGCGAAGATTTCGTCGGCGCGAACCTCGAGCTTAGCCTTTTCCTCGGGAGTTTGCAGGCTCGTCTCGATGAGGTCGTGCACGCGGGCGCGGGCATCGCCGCCCTGCTCGACCACGCTAATCACCATGGAGTGCGTGATGCGCAGGCGCGGCTTGAGCGTCTCGGGCTGCGTCTCGATCAGGCGCTCAAAGGTCTGCTTGTTCCAGGTGACAAAGCCCTCGGGGGCCTTCTTCTTTTTAATCTTGCGGAGCTTCTTGGGGTCGTCGCCCGCCTTGGCCATGAGCTTAGCGTTCTCGATCTCGTGCTCCGGGGCCTCGGCGATGACCATGCCCTCGGTATCGAAGCCCGAACGGCCGGCGCGACCAGCGATCTGATGGAACTCACGGGCGCGCAGGCGACGCATCTTGTAGCCGTCGAACTTGGTGAGCGCGGTGAGCACCACGGTGTGGATGGGCACGTTGATGCCGACGCCGAGCGTATCGGTACCGCAGATGACGGGCAGCAGGCCCTGCTGCGCCAAGCGCTCGACCAGCAGGCGATAGCGCGGCAACATGCCAGCATGGTGCACGCCGACGCCGCATCCAAGCAGGCGTTTGAGAATCTTACCAAAGGCCGTCGAGAAGCTCGTTCCCTTTGCTGCTTCTTTGATGGCCTCGCGCTGCTCCTTGCTGGCGATGCCAAAATTGGCGAGCGACTGTGCCGTCGCAAGGGCGGCATCCTGGCTAAAGTGCACGATATAGAGCGGGGCCTCGCCGCCGCGCATGGCGAGCTCGACGGTGCCCTCGAGGGAGGTCGTCACGTAGTCGTAGCTCAGCGGCACGGGGCGTGGGGCATCGACGACCAAGTCGCAGGTAGCGCCGGTGTGTTCCTCGAGTGAGGCGGCGATGGCAGTGACATCGCCGAGCGTGGCGCTCATGAGCATGAATTGCGTGTGAGGCAGGGTGAGCAGTGGCACCTGCCAGGCCCAGCCGCGGTCGGGGTCGGCAAAATAGTGGAACTCGTCCATGGCGACGCAGCCCACGTCGGCGCCCTCGCCCTCGCGCAGTGCATCGTTGGCAAGGATTTCTGCCGTGCAGCAGATGACGGGCGCCTTGGTGTTGATATGCGTGTCGCCGGTGATCATGCCGACGTTATCGCGGCCGAGCACCTGCACAAGGTCGAAAAACTTTTCGCTGACCAGAGCCTTGATGGGGGCCGTGTAATAACAGCGCTTGCCCTGCGCCATGCCCATAAAGAGCATGCCCAGCGCGACGAGCGATTTACCCGATCCGGTCGGTGTTCCCAAAATGACGTGGTCGCCGGCAGCCAGGTCCATGAGGGCCTCTTCTTGGTGGTCCCACAGCTCAATGCCACGGTCGCTCGTCCATTCAAAGAAGCGTTCGAAGGCCTGATCGGGCGTGAGCCATGGTTCGGGCTCGCTGCCGTCCTCGGGCTCCCACCAGGTGGGGGAGAGCGCGCCGAGTGAGCCGAACTCGGCTTCGGTTCCCGTGCCGCCCGAGAACGAGCTGGCGGCCCCGGCGCCGGAGACGGTGCTGGCAGCGGTATCTGTCGTGGTCTGTGCCATGTGGTTGCTTTCTCTCGCGATTGTCCGCCAACTATTATGGCGTAGCGGCGGCGCGGGGTGCCAGTGCGCGAGAAAATGCAGGAAATGGGCGTTCTGCCCAGCCGTTTGGTGCGGTTGCCAGCTAAGTGAGTAGGCTTTTTGCAATATCGCGAGCACATGGCTTTTGCGCAAGGGCTCTACCTGCGGTTTTATGTTTCGCTATGCGGGCTGTGCTTGGCTATTGCAAAAAAGTCTACTCACTTAGGCTTGAGGGCCGTTCGCTAGCGCCTATTTGCGTATGTTTGCCGACGCCGCGACCATCAGAAGCCCCTAGGACTCTTGCGGCAGGCGCTTCTTACCCTTGCGGGCACGGTTTCTGAAGTTCTCGACGGCCTCTTCCATGCCGAGAGGCACGTAGGTGAGCTCATCGAGGTTTTCGGGCAGGTAGCAGGCAAGGCTTTGCTCCTGCGCGCGGCCCGCCGCGAGCTGTTCATCGCTGGGCTGCGCGCAGGGTGTGGCGCAAATACCATATACAGCGGCACCCATCTCGCGCGTGCGGCATTCATATTCGGTCTCGGGATGCTCGGGATGGTCGCGGCGCACGTCATCGCTTACCCAAAGTGTGTCGTAGCCCGCCGCGGCAAACTGCCCCAGGGCGTAGTCGCGCAACGGCTTGCTGTCGGTGCGCAGCGTGACGGTAGCGCCGGCTGCAAAGAGCGGGCGGTACAGCATTAGGTGGTCGACATGGACGAGTCGTTTTTTGGCGTACTTGGCCTTGGGCTGTGGCGTGGGAAAGTTAATGGTGATGGCATCGAGCTCGCCTGCGGCAAACAGCTGCGGCAGCGATTTGGCGCCTCGGGGCAGGACGAGTGCGTTGGATAGCTCCTGCTCGCAGATTTTCTGCGCGGCATAGGCAATGCAGATGGGCTCCTGGTCCATGCCGATAAAGAGGGTGTTTGGCTCGTGGGCCGCGCGCTCTACAAGGTACGTTCCCTTGCCACAGCCAAGATCCAGGTGAAGGTGTTCGAAGGGCTTGCCGCCTGCGGGCGCACAGGCCTCGCGCCAATCTCCGGCATAGGCCTCGGGGTTCGTCTCAATCGCATCGGCGTAGCGCTCCAGGCGCTCCTCGAGCACAAAGTTCTTAGGCGTGCGAACGTGGACGGCTCCCATGAGGCTCCTTGGTCATAAGTGTGGAACGCATAGCTGCACGTTCCGTCAATGGGTTGAAAAAGGGTGGGCATAGTTTGCCCGAAAGATGCGGTGCGGCTCGGCGGCGAGTCGTCGGTGCCTACAGACGCTTGAGAATCACATAGCGATTGAGCTCTCCGCTGCGACCGTCGGCATGGAAGCGCTCAAGCTCGCGCACGGGGACCTCGCCGCTCTTGTAGAACGTACGGACGCCGCGCACCAGGTCGGTGATCTGCTGATCGTCAAAGTGATGGCAATAGCGGTAGGCGTGGCGGTCGTTTTGCCAGCCGATGAGGTGGTCGCCGGCTTCAAACTGCGCGGAATCGTAACCCTCAAACGGCGGGGTGAGCTCGGCGCGGGCTTCGGCTCGAACGGCCTTGCGCGCCATGCGCTCGTCGTTCATAAACTCCCAAAAGCTGATGGCGATGATGCCGCCCGGGCGCGTCTGCCGCACCAAGGCGTCGAGTACGCGTACGCGGTACTCGCACGACGGCACGTGGTGCATAAAGCCAAAGCAGACCGAGATGTCGGCGAGCGGGGCGTCGAAAAGCACGTCGGGCGTCTCGGCGGGGTTGAGCTTCATGAGGGCGTCGAGCACGTCGAGTTCCTGGAAGTGCAGGTTGGGAATGCGCAGCGCGTGGCCATGTGCATCGATGGCCAGGTCTTGACACGAGTCGACACCATAGAACTCAAACGGGCAACTGGCATCTGCCGAGGGGTTTGCGCCGTCGACGCCCTTGGCGGCAAGTGCGCCGCCGGCGGCAAAGTTCTCGAATCGCATGTTGCCACAGGCGAGGTCGAAGACACGGACGGGATGCTCGATCGTGGCGACGTCGAGCTGCCCGAGCGCGATATCCATGGTGCGCACCCAGCCGGGCCACGGGGTCTGGCGCGTATCGGAAAAGGAAGCGGAGTGCTCGCGATAGAACGTGTTGTTGAGCTGGATGAGCGATGAGGCGAAATCGCGGTTCACGGCGCGGAACTCCCTCCGTTAGCGGTGCGAAATAAACAGTACGACCATACTACCGTTAACGCCGCAACGGGGACAACCGAGCTGCGGTTCATTGCTTTGTTTGGACACATTTCCGCAGCTCATATGTGCCCGCAACCGCCAGTTGTCAAAAATCTCACTAGAATAGGTGGCATGCTTTTGGCGGTGGCGGATAGATTTTTAACTGTGCAAGGCGCCTTAAGAACAAAAACGGTCCGGCGGCACGGCTGGCATCACATAGGAGGAACCATGAATGTAGAAACTGCGCAGCGGCTCGCCGACCTTCGCCGCAGCAAGGGCTTTAGCCAAGAAGGGCTGGCGCGAAAGCTGGGGCTGTCGCGCCAGGCGGTTAGTAAATGGGAGCGTGCGGAGAGCTCGCCCGATACCGAGAACCTGATCTCGCTCGCAAAACTCTATGGCGTGAGTTTGGACGAGCTCCTCAATCCGAGTGACGAGATCGAGGACGATATCGAATTTGAGAACGAGGACCGCGCCCGTCAGCGCGAGGCCGAGGCCGCGGAGCGTGCCCGCACCCATGAGGCAGCGGCGCGCGCCACCGAGGCGGCAACACAGGCAAGTGACGCGGCAGCCAAGGCGGCGCAGGCGGCAAGCTGGAGTGCGCAGGCTGCCAATGCGGCGACGGCTCAGGTGACGGGTACCGGTGCGGCTGGTCCGACTCCGGTGAAGGGTCCGTTCCAGTCATTCCCGTATTGGGCCGTGTGCTGGCTGCTGTTCTTTTTACTGATGTTCCTGTTTGGTGCCGGCCCCTTTGCTGCGCTGATCTTCTTCACGATTCCCATCTATCACTGGGTGGCGCGTGCACTCGATGGCGATTGGGCGCGCGGGGATATTCAGGTTGGTCCGGCACCGGTGGCGGTCAGGGCCCAGGGGAAGGATACTTCTGCGGAACCTGATGCTGACGTGGCTACCGCGGCCACCGCTGAGCCATGTGCCAAAGAAGGTGACGAATGATGAAGCTTTCGCATGAATCCAAGCTGCGCCTGGGCGTCGGCATCGGAGCGTTTGTACTGATTATCGGGCTTGTTTTTGGCGTTTCGCGGACTTTGATTCATTTTGATGGCCCGTGGGATCTCGACGATGTTATACCCGGCTTGTCCGGTATGGACGATGTGGTTGATGACGACGATTTTATGAACGATGGCGGTAACTATTCCGCTCGGCCTCAGCAGCTTTCGTGTACGACCTTTGATGCCGATGAGTTTCGCTACCTCGATTTCGATATCGATGCGGCTACGGTGGACGTCAAGGTTATTGATGGTAACAAGGCTCGCGTTATCGAGCGGGGACGCGTTGCCAATGGTATGGATGCCTCCAAGGCCGCGACGCAGAACATCGCATCCGTCGAGGACTCGACGCTCAAGGTTTCCCAGTTTGGAAGTGATGACGGTAAGGCAATCGATCGCTCAGTTACGGTCGAGCTGCCGCGCCGTGTTGCCGAACATCTGAAGGGAGTCAACGCGCACGTGGGCTCGGGTGATCTGCAGATTGCCGGTGTCACCTGTGATGGTTTCGACCTTTTCCTGGGTGCGGGAGATGTAGAGTTTGCGGGCAGCGTGACTGATGCGCTCAGTGCTGAGGTCGGTTCGGGCGATGTGACGTTCGAGCTCTACCAGGCCCCCGCGAAGTCGATGGACGTGAGTGTGGGCTCGGGTGATGTGGAGATGACGGTTCCGAACTCTACGGGCTTTAAGGCGAGCCTCACCTTGGGCAGCGGCGACTTCGAGAGCGATTTCCTTCCGCTTGACTACGACGGCGAGACCATTTTGAATCTTGAATTCGATAATGGCGATAAGTCCGCCACGTATCGTTTTGAGGTTGGTTCGGGCGACATGTCATTTGATTCAGAGTGACGGGCGGTTATCGAAGACTTATAAACCATAGCTGCGCTGTTTGATGGAGGCGCCGGAGCCGTGACGGGCTCCGGCGCCTTTGCCTTTACAATGGGGGCATGGAACAGATTATCTTGAACATACTTGAGGCCCTGCGTCGCGGCGAGACCGTGGACGACAAGGCGCTCGTCAAACTGATACATGCCGAGGCGCGCCGTGAGGGTGCCGACAAACGCGATTTGGCCAAGCGCCGTCTGCTGCCGTTCTACCAGCGGGTTAAACGTGAGGAGCCGGCTCGTTGGGCTGCGTGGAATGTCGATACCGAGCTGGAACGTCGACTGCTGCAGGTGCTGCGTATGAAGCCTCGTCGCACGGCTTCGGGCGTGGCGACCATTACCGTCATTACCAAGCCCTGGCCATGCTCGGGCGATTGCCTGTTTTGCCCCAATGACCTGCGCATGCCTAAAAGCTATCTGCACGCCGAGCCGGCGTGCGCCCGTGCGGAGCAAAACTGCTTTGACCCGTATCTGCAGGTGAGCGCTCGTCTGACCGCGCTTTCGCAGATGGGGCATGCGACCGACAAGATAGAGCTCATCGTGCTCGGTGGCACCTGGAGCGACTATCCGCAAGGGTATCAAACGTGGTTTATGTCGGAGCTTTTCCGTGCGCTCAATGACGATGCCGTCGCCGGCGTGGCGGCAAACCCCATGTTGGCGCGTCCGGGCATCAGCCGTGCCGAGGCAGGGCGCCTGCTCGATGACGCTCCCGCCGATGCCCTGCCGCCGGTGGTAACAGAGCGCCGCGAGCGCTATCGGGCTGCCGGCATTGCGACAGACGAGGCTGAGCTTGCTGCCGGCGTTGCCGACGAGCAGGGGCGTGTGGATGCTGTCGTTGGTGGCTATAACCGCGCAGTGCGCCGTCTGTACGGCCCCGGTACGCCATGGGGCGAGGCTGCCGAGTGGCAGACGGCAACGATGGAGGAGCTTGAGCGTCAGCAGCGCATCAACGAGACGGCGAAGCATCGCGTGGTGGGGCTCGTTATCGAGACGCGCCCCGATGCCGTAACGCCGCAGGCCCTCACGCTCATCCGCCGCCTGGGTTGCACCAAGATTCAGATGGGTATTCAGAGTCTTGACCAGCATCTACTCGATATCAACGAGCGCCGCATTTCGGTGGCGCAGATCGAGCGGGCGTTTTCGCTCGCGCGCCTGTTTGGCTTTAAGATCCACGCGCACTTTATGCTCAACTTGCTGGGCGCCACGCCTGATGGGGACAAGTGCGACTACGAGCGCTTTATGACCGAGGGCGCCTTTATGCCCGACGAGGTCAAGGTCTACCCGTGCGCGCTCATCGAGGGCTCGCGTCTGGTGGGCTGTTACGAGCGTGGCGAGTGGCGCCCCTATACCGAGGACGAGCTGCTCGATGTGTTGGCCGACGACATCGTGGTGACGCCGGCGTTCTGCCGCATCAGCCGCATGATCCGCGACTTTAGCTCCGATGACATCATGGTGGGCAACAAGAAACCCAACCTGCGCCAGCTCGTTGAGAACCGCTTGGCTGCTTGGGGTGACGGTGCGACGGTGCGTGAGATTCGCTATCGCGAGATCAGCACGGCGGGCGCCGACCTGGACGAGTTGACCCTTGACGAGGAAGTGGCGTACGAGACGCCGGTGACGCACGAGCGCTTTTTGCAGTGGGTGACACCGCAGGGCAAAATCGCGGGCTTTTTGCGCCTGTCGCTGCCCGACCGCGCGTTTGTTGCCGCGCATGCGGACGAGTTGCCGACGGTGTCGGACGAGGCGATGATTCGCGAGGTTCACGTGTATGGAATGGCGGCGCGCGTGGGCGATCAAGGCCAGGCGGCGCAGCATCACGGGTTAGGGCGTTTGCTCGTAGAACGTGCGTGCGAGATTGCCCGGGATGCGGGTTATGCGCGTATCAACGTGATTAGCGCGATTGGCACACGTGAGTACTATCGTCATCTTGGATTTTATGACCATGGCCTTTATCTGCAAAAGGAGCTCTAGATGAACAAGCCGAGTGTTTCTGCCGGCGTCGTTGCCGGCGTTGCTCTGGGGGCCGCGGCGCTTGGCGCGGCCGCTGTCGCTGTCCGTGCTGCCTGTCTGCAGGTTGCGCGAACCCGCCATGGGTTGGCGCGTGTGAAACGCGTGCACGATGAGGGAGGCGACGAAGTCCGTGTATTGGTGCAAGGCGGCGTTTACCAAAGCGCAAGCTACGTTGGCGAGCGTTGGGCGGAGCCCGTCTTTGCGTACTATCGCGCGTTTGACGACGTGTTTGAGGCTGAGGACGCAATGCGTGATGCTTACGGGCATGGTATCGACCGTATGCTCATGCTGGGCGGCGGCGGGTTTGCCTATCCCAAGTTTGCACTGATGTCGCACGAGAGCTTGCGCATGGACGTCATTGAGTACGATGCCGAGATTACGCGCCTGGCGCGCCGTTGGTTCTACCTGGACGAGCTGGAGCGCACGGTGGGCGATCGCCTGCGAGTGATTACCGCTGAGGCTCGCTCGTATCTGGGCGTGACGAGCGTGGGTCATCGTCGCTACGACGTGGTCGTGAGCGATTGCTTTGGCGGTGCCGAGCCCGTACGCGAGCTGGCGACGGTTGAGGCATTGCGTTTGGTGCGAGGCAGCCTGAACCCCGGGGGCATCTATGTTGCCAATATCGTGAGTGCGAACAGGGGGAGCGACGTGACGTTCCTGCGCGATTGCGTTGCCGCGGCACTCGAGGTATTCGCCCACGCCTGGGTGGTCCCATGCGGCGACGCGGAGTTCGGCGGCGAGGAAAACTACCTGCTCGTCGCCAGTGACGGCGATTATGCCTTTGCCGAAGCCGTGCCCTTCGACGCCGACTTCCTCGGCACCGTCCTTCACGACAAGTAAGTCTCTCCGTCCCAAAAAGACGGGTCTTGGGCGTGGTCGCTCCAGCTGCGGACACGCTGCTTCATGCCCTCTATGTCGAGCACGCCTTCGGCAAAGCCCTTGCGCACGAGCTCTTCGGGAACAAACTCGTCGTAGCGGTCAAAATAAGGCACCTCGTCGGGATAGACGAGCTCGATGGGATCGAAGTCCTTCTCGGCCTCGGCGGCGAGCACCTCAAAGAACGTCTCCTCGTCGGCCTTCATCTTAAACTGCATAAAGTACGGGCGTGATGGGTCGAGTCCGCGAAGGCCCAACTCCGCGGCACATTTAATCTTGAGCATGCGCTCGAGGGCCAAAAAGGCGTAGCTGCCCAGCCAGGGGAAGAGCACCCAGGTATCGCCGCCCAGGTTAATGAGCGGTTTAGTTCCCGCGCCCGAAATCTCGGCCGTATGACGAGCCTGCGCAAGGCGGGCCCGTGCGTTACCCATAAGGTACGGATACGCGGCGTGTTCGTTGAGCGCCTTGCGCATGCGCTCGAGTACGTGTGTATTGATGTCACCGGGACAGTCGCCAAAGTAGGCCGGCACCCGGCCCTTGACCTGCGTGGCAAAGACGGTGTGGCGCTTCCAGTCCACTTCCTCGACAATCCAGCAGTGTCCGGCGATGGCGATGCGCTCACCGGGCGGTGGCGGATTGACGATCGTGCCCAGCTCGGCCGATTCGCTGCGAACGGTGAACTCTTCGTTTTCCTGGAATACGGCGTAGAACTTAAAGTTGTTAATGATGCGCTCGCCCGCGAGACCCACGATGAGTCCGCCGCCCTCGGTGACTTGGATATGGTCGATCTTAATGAGGTGACGCAGCAGTACGCGATAGTCATCGGCCGAGATGCGATGGAAATAGCTGAGTGTGAGCACGCGCTGGGCAAGCTCTGCCGGCGTGAGCTCGCCGGTGCTGGCAAGCGTCGACATAGTCTGGTGGTAGAGCAGGCTGTAGGGGAGTCGATCGAGCTCGGGCGGCTCGACCCACTTTTCCTCGCGATAGAGTTGTACGAGCGCGATGCCCTGCAGGAGCTTCCACGGAATGGTCTCGGGCATCATCGTGCGCGGCTCGGGCTCTTCCTCGCGCATGACAAACCACATCTCGGGCGGAAGGTCGCGGCGTCCCGTGCGGCCCATTCGCTGCAAAAAGGAACTGACGGTAAATGGCGCATCGATCTGAAACGCACGCTCCAGACGGCCGATATCGATACCGAGCTCCAGCGTAGAGGTGGTGACGGTCGTTTGTGCCTGCTCCTCATCGCGCATGAGTTCTTCGGCCGTCTCGCGTAGCGATGCCGAAAGATTGCCATGGTGGATGAGAAAACGGTCGGGCTCGTGTCGACTTTCGCAGTAGCTGCGCAGCATGGAGCACACGGCCTCTGCCTCCTCGCGCGAGTTGGCAAAGACCAGGCACTTACGGCCGCGCGTATGTTCAAAGATATAGCCCATACCGGGGTCGGCGTTGTCGGGCGCCGTGTCGGTGGGGTTGAGAAGCGCCTGCTCGGTCGCTCGTGGGATGTCGACTTCGCCCTCGGGGGCCGAGGAAGTTTGGCGGTCCTTGGGAGCGGCCTTGCCCCGTGCCCGCTCACGACGTTGACGGCGCTCCTCTTGTGTGAGCTGTCCGCTGTGACGCATGTCTTGGGCGCCGGCGGGCAGTGCCGCGGATGCCGCCGCCTCGATACGCTCGCACGCAAGCACTTCGGCCTCTTGAGGACCCGTGCTCTCGAATCCCCGCTGCTGTGCCTGGGGACCCGAGTTGTAGAAGTGCTCCATGGAGATGCGCCACACGCGGCGCGGTTCTTCAAAGCGGGGGATAACACAGTCGCGCCCCGTTCCCTGTGAGAGAAAAGCGCCCGTGCGCTCGGGGTCGCCGATGGTGGCCGAAAGGCCAATGCGTCGAGGCTGCACGCCGGCCATGCGCGAGAGCCGCTCGATAAGGCAGAGCGTCTGCCCGCCACGGTCGCCGCGCATGAGCGAATGGACCTCGTCGATGACCACGTAGCGCAGGTCGCAAAACATGCGCGGGATCGCCATGTGCTTATGGATTAAGAGCGCTTCGAACGACTCGGGCGTAATCTGCAAGATGCCGCTCGGTTTTTTGATGAGCTTAGCCTTGTGCGACTGCGAGACATCGCCATGCCAGTGCCAGACAGGGATATCGGCCTCTTCGCAGAGGTCGTTGAGACGGACGAACTGATCATTGATGAGCGCCTTGAGGGGGCCGATGTAGAGGGCGCCCACGCTTGCGGGCGGGTTCTCCCAAAACTCGGTCAGGATGGGAAAGAAGGCTGCCTCGGTTTTTCCGGAAGCCGTGGATGCCGTCAGGAGCACATTATCTTGCGTGTTAAAGATGGCGTCTGCCGCTGCAACCTGGATAGAGCGCAGACTCTCCCAATCGTGGGAGTAGATGAAGTCTTGGATAAACGGGGCGTAGCGGTCAAAGGCGTTCACGGGGCCTCCTCTCAAATACGAACTTCTTAACGCGGTGAGCAGTGGCTTGCCGCATCACTGCCTCGACGTTTGCCCAGATAAAACCAGCCAAAATAAACCTGTCCCTTTTTGGCAGGTTAGATGGTGAACTCGGCGAAATTGCGGTCGCCGCTTGCGGTGCCGGTGTCGCCTGTTGCTGTTGCCGGCGCCAGCGCGTCGCCGCCGACGCTTTGCAGTAGCTCGGCCACGTTGGCGTCGGGGTTTTGGCATAGGATGTCGAGCAGCTCGATAAAGTCACGAATGACCTCACGCGGCGTCAAGTGCGTATCGGCTCCCACGCGGCCAAACTCAATCTTGAGAAAGTCCACCAAGTCGTTCTCGGTAAGCGTGGGCGTCCAGCCAAAGTAGCCGGCATGGATCTGCATGAGTTTTTCGATGAGCACCAGCAGCTCCTCATAGGTGAGTGGCTGCAAGCGGATGATGGGCGCGAGCATGTCCTTGAGGTCCTCGCGCGCAAAGCGACCCTGAGCGAGTCGGCTGCGCAGGGCCTCGTAGGAGAACACGCCGCGGCGACGGTCTTCGATGGAGGTTGGCGTGCCGCCCATGATCATGCCCAGGTACTGCGCTTTGCCCTGGAGCGTGTCGTTGTACATGGTCAGGATTTTCTCGTAGTTGTACTGGCGCGTGATGGCGTTGGGAATCTTATACAGATTCACGAGTTCGTCGATGAGCACCAGCATGCCCTTGTAGCCGCTGCAAACCAAAAAACGCGCGATGAGTTTGACGTAGTCGTACCAGTCGTCATCGCTGATGATGGTTGAGGACCCCAGTTCGGCGCGAGCCTCGCTCTTGGTGCGGTATTCGCCGCGGATCCATTTGGTCACGCGGCTCATGGTCTCTTCGTCGCCCTCGGATACGGCCGTGCGATAGCGGCGGAGCATGCGGGAGAAGTCGAAGCCGTGGACCATCTCCTCGAGCGGGGCCAGTTGGGCATTGACGACCGACTCTTCGACCTCGGCACACGAGGCGACCCAGCGATCCAGGATAAGGTTGAGCGCACCGCCCTCGGGGCGCGTTTTAGTCGATATGTTGCGGATGAGCTCACGGTAGGTGGCAAGGCCCTGTCCCTGGCCGCCCTGCAGGCGGCGCTCAGGGGATAGGTCGGCATCGGCGACGACGAATCCCTCACCCATGGCGTGCGTGCGGATGGTCTGGAGCAAAAAGCTCTTGCCGGCTCCGTAGCGACCGACCAGAAAGCGGAAGCTTGCGCCGCCGTCGGCGATGAGACTCAGGTCGGTGAGCAGGGCGCGGATCTCGACCTCGCGCCCTACGGTGATGTAGGGAAGGCCGATGCGCGGGACCACGCCGCCCTTGAGCGAGTTTAGGATAACGGCGGCGACGCGTTTGGGTACGCGGGGCGCTGCGGATGCGGTGTCACTCATGGTCTAGGTATCCTCTCACGTCTGCTTCATAATCCTCGATAATCTGCGGTCCTGCCGCTCCAAACTCGATAACGGTGTCACCCACCAGGTCAAAGAGCGCCTCGTTGATGCTGTCGACGAGCATATCCTCGCTCTGGCCCGAGCGCGCCACTGCCGATGTCGCTTGCACTGCGTTTTGCTCGAGGAGCGCGCGAAGGAAGGCATCTGCGGCGGGCGCGAGTTTGTTCGCAGCTTCGGCAGACGCGGGCGTTACGGGCGCGGGCACAGACACGAGGAGCGGTGCCACGACGCCAAACTCTTCGGTGGAGACAGTCGGCTCGTCGGGTTCGTCTTGCCGTGTGACCATCTCGCCAGGTCCGGCGGTCATGCTGGGCGCAGACTCGGTGTTCGGTTGCTCGATAAGCGTCGCCTCGGCTTCCATAGGCACATCATCCTCGCGCTCCTCATCAATCAAAAGCGCTTCACGCGTTTGCGCGGCGGCGCTCCGAATGTGCCCCAGCTGACTCAAATCGATATCGATCTTGACAGGCTGGTGCGCGGCGTCCCACGAAAGCCATGCCACGATCTCGTCATCGATGATCTTGGCCAGATATTTGGGGACCTTCTCCTCCTTTAGAGGATGGGTGGGGTCTAGGGCCAGGCGCAGGCGTTGGTCGCAGGCGCGCATCATCTCACCGAGCTTGCTACTTTTTTGTCTGCTGCCGTGGATGCGCATGCATTCCCAAAAGCCATTTTGACAACGGTAAATATGGATGGGGTCCAGACGGTATTCGCAATCCTCGTGGCGATTAGGCGAAAAGAACACAGCCGAGGCAAACATGGTATAGGGCATGGCCGTCTCCTCCCCAAACAAGCTTGCCACGATACCGGTCTTTCGGTGCGTGTCATAGTAGCGCGCCATACGGACATACACGGCGCATGCCACGTGGCGTAGATCGCGATGGTGGCCGCGATCGAGTCTTGAGTTATTGAGGTTATACGTGGAGAGGGCATTGATGGCGGCCATGAGTCGCTCCTCGCGCGCCTCGTCGGGCGGAAGGGGGAGCGTAGGCTTGGAGGTCTTGCGACGCGCAGGCGCCAGGTCTGACGGCGTCGGCGCGGGCGCAAGGTCTCGCGCCGCACGCCGCAGTTCGATGAGGGCGTTGTCGAATGCGACGGTTTTAGAGTCGCGAAGCAGCTCGGGGTTGAGCCCGTGGAACACGGCGTAATCTTGCAACCACACGCGTGCAAACCGGTCGATGCCGGGCTCGAAGGCACGATAGGCATCCCAAAAAGCCTTGATCTTGTTAAAACCATCAAGTGGGTTATCTACGCCAATGCCGCAGATCAGCTCATAGAGGTACAGGAAGGCAAAGGACGTAGACGTTTCCTCGACGGTTCCGCGGCGCACTTGGGCGCGCCAGGTAAAATAGCCGCGCAGCTGCCGATCGCTCATGGCGTTATAGGTGGGAAAGTACGACTTAAAGGTACCGTTGTAGGGGCAGTCGTCCTCAAAGTCGGCCATCAGCAGGCCTTGGCGGTAGAAAAGCTCGGCTTCCGAAAGCCAGCGACCCGCGCCGCCTTTGGGGTCATCCTGCCAGCGCGATATCTCGCGCATCTTGCGGTACTGGTCGGGAAGGAAATTCTGCATCTGACGACCGGTTTTGAGAATCGGCTCGTCAGCATAGACCTCATGTGAGAAACGGGCGGACTGATGGGTCCGGGCCTCGGCCATAATGCGCTCGATGAGCATCTTGATGTCCTGGTCGGCCACCGTCTCTCCTCTCCTAACGCAGCTTCGGTGACCTCATATCATAGCACAGCATCAAACAGGTGTTCGAGATACCACTACGTAGATAGATTTAGAACAGGAGCGCGTAGATGACGGCTACGACAACGGAGGGGAGCATATTGGCCGTGCGGAAGGTCTGGGGACGGATGAGGTTGACGCCGACGCAGAAGATGAGCATAGAGCCCACGAGCGATAGGCTGTCGAGGGCGGCGGCGGTCATGATGGGGGAGAGCGCGCCGGCAAACAGCGTAATCGTTCCCTGGAATACGGCAACGGGCAGGGCGGAGAAGATGCAGCCGCGGCCGAGCGAAGCCGTCATGGTGCAGACGATGATGCAGTCCAACGCGCCCTTGAGGGCAAGCGTGGACCAGTCGCCGAGCAGACCGTCCTGAATCGATCCTACGATAGCCATGGCACCGATGCAGACGGTCAGCGATGTCGAGACAAAGGCATTGGTAAACTCGTTGTCTCCCTCGCTGCCGGTTTTGCGCTTGAGCCATTCGCCCAGGTTTTCGATGCCGGCTTCCAGGTTAACGGCCTCGCCGATGAGCGAGCCGAGGGCAAACGAGACGATGAGCATGGTGGTGCCGGTGGTCTCCAGCGCTTTCCCGTCAATGACGAGCATCTTTTGCATGGTGCCGCCCAGTCCGATAAACAAAACGCACAGCCCCGACGCCTTCATGAGCGTGTCTTGGATGCGGGGTGTGATAAAGCGTCCGCCTATAAGGCCCAGCAGTCCGCCCGCAATCAAAAGCGCGACGTTGATGACCGTTCCCAAACCCGGCATGAACCCTCCCATATTGATGCCAACCTGGCAATCGTAGCAGAACGGGCTGCAGGGTGCGTCATGCCTCATCCTATACGTTATATAAGTGGTATTAACGACGGCATTTGGTGCCCAAGCCTCAGCCTCCCATCACGACATAGGGGCTGTAATCGAAGCGCAGCGTCATGAGTCGCTGCGGGGACTCAATGGCCGCGGCGATGATATCGGCATCTCGAGCTCGGTCAAATCCCTCGAGCTCAATTTGATACGAGACGTCTTCCATTTTATGGAGTATCCGGTTATTCAGGAGGTTCTCACCGTCGAATTCCTCGGTTTTGCCTCCGTCCGAGGTTACGGCATACAGGTGCAGTTTTGCGGTGGTCGCAGGGTCGACGACCGTGAGGTTGTCGATTTGGTTGGCCGTGCCCTTTGCCCCAAGCAAGGTGAGCAGGGTGGGGGCTACGACCTCGCCCGATGGCAGAAAAACAACTTCGACGATTTTAGGGAATGCGATAATGGCCGCTTTACGGACGGGCTTATCGGCAGCGGTGACCTCAATGCTCGCGGCGTCGACGGTTTCCGTGCGGTCGAGCGCGACCATCATGCAACAATTGTCCTCGTCGATGTCCGTCGGCATGGAATAGTCCAAGTTTTCGCCAGCTTGCGTGCCGCCCACTGCGGCGGTTGTTTCGCTTGGCTCGCTAAAAGTTGCTGAAGGACCGCTCGATGGCGGTGTTATATCGCTTGAGGCGTCAGTGCCCGCAGACGTTATTTCACTACTGTTCTCGCTGGAGTCGCTTGCGATGTCACCTGTCGAGGGGGTGAGTCCGACCGCTCCTACTCCGCTCCATTCCATCTCGAGTAGCGCCGGATCGGCGAGGACGCGATGCACATCTTGTGTTTGGGCGCTGATATCGACAGGACCGGGATCTGTCCCTCGTGTTAGGCTGAGCGATCCGGTTCGCTGTTTGCCTCGAATCTCCTGGCTTTCTGCGCCGCCCGCGTAGAGCATCAGGGGGGTCTCGCCTTTCGCCGCAGCGTCGGTGCCCGCCTTGGTCATTTTCAACGATGCGGTGAATGAGATAGCGGGCTGCGTGCCATCGGCGCTCGAGGGGACGCAGCCCAGGCATACACCTCCTCCGTCTTCGAAAAACGTGCTGTCGAAGGCGACTGTTGCCCCGTCCGCCGAGTCATCGGACAGGGTGATGTCGAGGCGCAGCTCTACGTCGCAGGAATCGCCATCGGCATCAGTTGCAGCTGCGCGCCATGTGCAGATAACGCATCCCGTTAGGGGGCCGTCCGTTGTGCACGAGCGCTCGGTATCCACGACTATCGAGCTGTTCGTGCGGCGACGGAGGCACCCCGAGGTCGAAATGCTTGCCTGCGCAAGCGAGAAGCGTTGGCGCGCGATGGTGCTCATCTGGTTTGTGGCGAGACAGTTGACGGCAGGTAAGGGGACATCTACGGCGGGTGTCGCTAGGGCGGCGACGGGCATGCCGGTGGCAAGCGCACTGCAGAGCGCGGCAACGGGCAAAAGGTTCTTTGATGCCATGGGTTCTCCTTACCTGTTCTGGACGGTCTCGGTTTTCGCGGCTACTGGCTGCGTTTGATGCGCAGGCCAAGGCCGATGGCGCTTGCGCCTGCCGCGGCGATTCCTGCTGCCAGGAGCTGTTGCGTGTTGCCCGTTTGCGCGAGGGGCTCATGTTGGCCACTGCGTTCGAGCTCCGATAGATCTACGGTCACTTGCGTGGCAGCCTGCTCTTGCTCTTGTTGGGCAAAGGCGTCGATTGGGGCAAACGTTACAACGCCGATGATGACGGCAAGGACAATCGCCTTAGGCCGTGTGCGCACCGGGCTCGACCGTCCACGTAATGCTTGCGACCTGGTCGCCCTCGCCAGTCACATGGAAGATGTCTCGCGTGACGCGGGCGACAGTGCCGCTCGTCTTGAGCTTAATCTTGTCCGTACCATTGGCGATGCCCTGGTAGCCCATGTCGAAGGATGCATTTTTGGAAAGGTCGAGGCCCGCTTCCTGCGTCGCGGCGTGAGCGTCTTGGAGTGCCTTGTCCGGACCAACCTTAAAATCGATGGAGTTCTGGGCGGTTCCCGTCTTGGCGTCGGCGACGATGCTCCAGGAGTTCTTGGCGCCGATCTTCATGTTGGTAACGTGGATGCCATAGGCCGAAAGATTGTCGATGGTGGTTGTATTCTCGGAAGGGCCCTGAAGCGTGCCATCGGCCTTGGCGACAAATGGGATGACGGTCGGGGCTTTGAACTTGATGTTGTCGATTTGGGTCCTGATAGTCACGTTGGTGGTTCCAGTGCGTCCCTCCGCCAGGGCGGGGGTCGGCGCGGCACCCATTGAGAGTGCAAGCATCAGCCCCGCGCCCACGACGAGCGCCCTGGTCCCGCTCAAGTTCCCGGTGATGTCCATAATCGTTCCTTTCTATTCGTCACGGACCGTTTCCGTGATGGTCAGACGAAAGCGGCGTGGGTGCGCGTTTTCGCAACGGGTGGCAGATCTAGTCTTCGGGCTGCGCAACCCGCACCTTGATGCGCGTGGGATTGCCATGGGCGTCGTAGGTCTTGGCGTCGAGCGCTTGAATCTCGATATACGCCTCACCTTCTTTGATGTCGCCTGCGGGGCAGGTCTCAACGGTCTTGCCGGTCTCGACCACGCCCGATTCATAGATGGTCTCGTCGTTTTGGATCACGCGGAAACGCTGGGGAAACTTGTTATCTTGGACGTTTTGCACGTTGACGCGCAGCTTGCCGCCTTTTTGTAGCTGGGCGACCGGTGCGACCGAGATCGTCATCATGTTGTTGCGGACGATGGCATCGAGCTCGTCCTGGATTTCCTGGCGCGACTTACCCTCCGCCGCTGTGACCGAGGCACCTGTCTCGGCGACGGGCTTTGACTGCCAGGCGTATAGGCCGACGGCGATAAGGGCGCAGGCGATGGCCAGGCAGACAACGCCGAGCCTTTTTCGATGTTTTGACCCTAGGGGGCTCGACTGCTTCCTTACGCTCATGCGGCATCCTTAGTGGTATAGACGCGCGCGAACGTGGACGGATCGGCGCCAAAGAGCATGTGGAGCATGAGGCGTCGCGAGTAGATGAGCTCGTCGAAGTTTGGGTCGAGTTTGATGTCGTGGATGTGGGCGATGTGGTGGGCGAGTGCCGAAAACGATTCGGGATCGCAAATCACGTCGGTGGTGACGTGATAGACAGCCGCATCGGGAAATGCCTCCTCATCGAAGGGCAGAAGATATGGGTCATCGTCAACTTCGATGGCGATGCCGTACTGGGGCCAATAATATGCCATGGGAACCTCCCTGTTTTTGGGCCAAACCTTCCATTGGCTTTGGCTGTCGATGCCGACCGTATCAGCCGTAACTTGACCAATTTCTGACCAAATGCTTGACGGATTTACATCGCCGCAGGTGAGAGAGGGTAAAAAATATCTCAACTTTTTTCGGGCGCCAATTGTGCGCGTGGCAGCGATGGGAAGGAGCGCGTTAAATAGAGCGCCTGCCGAGAAAACGCTGCCGCTCGCCGAATTGCGCAAACGTAAAATTCGCCAATTATGGAGACGGTCTCAGTCACGTCGACGAAACGATGCGGTAACATCTCCCTGCAAACACTGTAGTTAACTAAAGGGGGAGTTCGCGTGTCTGCAGCCATCAAACCCTTCGGCGACGAGTTCGAAGAATATGGTCGCGATGAATCTCGCACATCGGGCGAGGCGTCGAGCATCTCGTTTCCGACAACGGTGGACGAAGTCCGCGCCATTCTGCGAAAGCTCCATGCCGAGCATGTTCCGATAACGGTCCAGGGTGCTCGGACCGGTCTGGCTGCCGGTGCCGTGCCCCACGGCGGCCACATCCTCAACACTTCTCGTATGAATCGCTACCTGGGTCTTCGACGCGACGAGCGAGGCCGTTTTCTGCTGCGCGTGGAGCCGGGCGTCGTGCTTTCGGAGTTACGCAAGCAGCTGGGCAAGAAGGCATTGCCGACCGCTGGCTGGGATCAGGCATCGCTTGAGGCCTATGAGGAGTTCCAGGCAGCTCCCGAGCAGTTCTTTCCCACCGATCCCACCGAGGCATCTGCCTGCCTGGGCGGCATGGCGGCATGCAATGCCTCCGGTGCCCGCAGTTACGCCTACGGCCCCATGCGCCCGCACGTTACGGGGCTTCACGTGGCACTGGCGGACGGCAACCTGCTTGAGCTTCATCGAGGTCAGGCGCACGCTGACGCACGCCACTTGTCGCTCGTGACAGCGGAAGGCCGCGCGCTCGAGCTGGATTTTCCTGGCTATACCATGCCCAAGACCAAAAACGCGTCGGGTTATTTCGTTGCGGACGATATGGACGCCATCGACCTCTTTATCGGTGCGTGCGGCACACTCGGCGTCATTACCGAGCTCGAGATCGCCCTGCAGGCGGCACCTTCGGTCGTATGGGGCGTGAGCTGCTTTTTCGACAGTGAGGACAAGGCGGTGTCCTTTACCGATTCCGTGCGCCCCGTGCTGTCCCATGCCGCCGCTATTGAGTATTTCGATGCCGGCGCCTTGGATATCCTTCGCCGCCAGCGCGAGCAGTCGACCGCGTTTGCCTCGCTGCCGGCGCTCGACGATGAGGCAAAGGTCTGTGTTTACGTGGAACTCGACTGCGACGACGAGGCTCAAGCGACTGAGGAGCTGTACCACCTGGGATGGGTTTTGGAGCTTGCGGGCGGCCGCGATGACGCGACCTGGGTTGCGCGTACCGAGGTCGATCGCGAATGCCAGCGGTTCTTCCGCCACGCCGTCCCCGAGAGTGTCAACATGCTCATCGACGAGCGTCGCCGCACCGACCCCACCATTACCAAACTGGGGTCGGATATGTCGGTACCCAACGCGCGCCTGGCCGATGTCGTTGCCTTCTATCGCCGCACGCTGGCCGAAAGCGGGCTTGAGTCTGCCGCCTGGGGACATATCGGCAACAACCATCTGCATGTGAATATCCTGCCGCGCGATGCGCAGGACTACCGTCGCGGTGGCGAGCTGTTTGCCCAGTGGGCTGCGGAGGTAACGGCTATGGGCGGCGCCGTCTCTGCCGAGCACGGTGTCGGCAAGATCAAAGCGGGCTTTTTGGAGACGATGTACGGCCACGAGGCCATGGTCGAATCGGCTCGACTCAAGCTGCAGCTCGATCCTGCCGGGCAGCTGGGTCGTGGCAACCTGTTTTCGGAGAAGCTCTTGGATGAACTCGTCCAGAAAGGGGGCGCGTGAAGATGAGCGATTTCCATATGGTGGTGTGCGTCAAAGCGGTACCGGGAAGCACCGAGGTCAAGATGGACCCCAAAACCAATACCATCGTGCGTGATGGCAAGCAGGCGGTCATTAATCCCTTCGATGCAAGTGCCCTCGAATGCGCTCTGGCGCTCAAGGACGACTTTATCGGCTTTGGCATGGATGTGCGCGTGACGGTGGTGTCGATGGGCATCCCTGCAACCGAATCGCTGCTGCGCGACTGCATTGCCCGCGGCGCCGACGATGCATTGCTGCTCACCGACCGTGCTTTTGCGGGCGCGGACACGTTGGCGACCACCTATGCTCTCAAATGCGGCATCGAGGCGCTTGACGAGGACTTCGATCTGCTCATCTGCGGCAAGATGGCGGTGGATGGCGATACCGCCCAGATTGGCCCCGAGCTGGCCGGCGCCTTCGAGATTCCCTGCGTGACCGATGTGAGCTGCGTGCAGAGTGCGGGCTTTACGACGTGCGGTGCGCTTTCGCTCGTTCACGGTTGCGATGCCGGCGAGGAGACGGTCTATCTGAAGATGCCGTGCGCGATGACGACCGCCAAGGAGATCGGCCAGCTGCGCATGCCGAGCATCGCCGGCATTCGCGCGGCCGAAGATGCGGATGTGCGGGTGGTCTGTGCTGCCGATGTACATGCTGACCCTTCGCGTTGCGGCCTTACCGGATCGCCGACGCAGGTCGTGCGCTCGTTTGTGCCCGACCGTAACCAAACGTGCGAGGCCATCGAGGGCACGCCGGTCGAGCAGGCAGCAAAGCTTGCCAAGATTATCGAGGGGATGGCATAGATGAGCGGACTGATAATCGATAGCGAGGCATGCGTTGGCTGTGGCCGCTGCGTTCGCGCCTGTGCCTCGGGTGGCATTGTGGTGGAGGGCGAGCGCCCCAACCGCTGCGCCCATGTGACCGACGGCTGCATCTTGTGCGGCGGGTGCGTCGACGCCTGTCCCGTCAACGCCATTTCGATCGAGCGCGACGAGGCCGCCGGCGCGGTTGACCTCGATGCGTATCGAGACATTTGGGTATTCGTTCAGACCGACGAGCACGATGACGTGGCCCCGGTGGCCTACGAGCTCATGGGCAAGGGCCGCGAGCTTGCCGATGCACGCGGCTGTCGCCTGGTGGCGCTGGTCGGCATGGGCCCCGAGGGCTCGCTCGGGGACCTGGAGCATCTGGTTTGCGCCGGTGCGGACGAGGTCGCGGTTTGCCGCGACGAGCGACTGCGCCAAAACGATGCGGAGGTCTATGCTCGCTTGATTTGCGATTTGGTGGCCGAGCGCAGGCCCGAGGCCATTCTGTACGGCGCGACCGCCTTTGGCCGTGAGCTGGCGCCAGGTGTGGCCGTTCGCTTGCGGACGGGCCTTACGGCCGACTGCACCGTGCTTTCGATGGATACGGAGACGGGCCTGCTGCAACAGACGCGTCCGGCGTTTGGCGGCAACTTGATGGCCACCATTATCTGCCCCAACCACCGTCCCCAGATGGCAACGGTGCGCCCCGGCATCTTTAAGGCGCCCGACTTTGACTATAGCCGCTCCGGAACGATTACCCAGGTATTACTTGCGGAAGACGCCAAGGCTCGTGTCGAGATTTCGATTCCCGCCGAGGAATGGGGCCAGCAGGCTTCGATTGCCGATGCCGAGCGTCTAGTTGTTGTGGGTCGCGGTATTGGCTCCAAGAAAAACCTACCCTTGATGCGAAAGCTCGCCGAAGCCCTGGGTGCCGAGCTTGGTTGCACGCGTCCCGTTGTAGAGGCAGGCTGGTTGGAGTATCGCCACCAGATCGGTCAGACCGGCGTGTCGGTTTCGCCCAAGCTCCTTGTGAGTATTGGCGTTTCGGGTGCCATCCAGCATCTTGCCGGCATCGGCGGCGCGGAGTGCATCATCGCTGTCAACGAGGACTCGGATGCTCCCATCTTCGGCGCTGCGCAGTACAAAGTTGTCGGCGACGCCGTCGAAGTCGTCGAGGAGCTTCTGGCCCAACTCGAGCACTAGGCGCCGGCCAGCCAGGCTCGCATCTCGTTCTTTAAGCGCTTCCAGGTCGCTTGCGTGGCGGGATCGGTAAAGGGGCGCAAAATGCCAAAGGGTGCGTCGAGCAGGCGGTAGATATCGCCCTGCTCGCGCGCCAGCGCGCGGCTTGCCGGATAGACGAGCTCAAACATAAAACAGATAAGCCCCACCAAGTAGTCCGCGGGCTCATCGCGCTCATCGCGTGCGACGCACCGGCGCTCGTCAAAGGCGGTAAGCGCCGGTATCGAGAACCGGCTGGCGAGAAATGTGTCCTCATCAACCTTGAGGATGGTGTCGACGGTACTGTCGGCGATGGTGCGCATGATGTCGATCTTGTCGCCATCGCGCACAATATCGCAGAAGCGCCGCGTGCGCTCGTCGAGCTGAGCGGGTAGACGGAAATCGCTGTGATAGGCAATGCTCGCTCGAATGAGTTCGTCTTCTACCGGATCGTCGATAAAGTCGCGGATACTTGTTGCCGCGGGCGCATCTGCAGGTGTTTCGCCAAAGAGGACCTCGACGCCCAACGCCGCATGGCTCACGCTTTCGGCATCCTTAAACGTATCCCAGCGTCGCAGCTGCTCAAAGCGGCCCATATCGTGCAACAGCCCACAAAACCACGCCAGGTCAATGTCCTGCGGTGACCAGCCCTGTTCGCGTGCCACGGCATCGCATGCCTCGGCAACGTGGTACGTATGCTCGATTTTGACCGCGATACGCGGATTGGCGGCGTCGTAGGCATCGGTGTAGGTCTTGAAGGCCGCGGCCGCCCGCGTTCGATCGATAGCTGTCATAATGACTTCCTAAAAAGTTGTGTCTTTCTGTGTCTTTCGATTCGGTGGCAATTGTAGGTGAACTCGGTTGCCATCGGGCGATGGTTCTGCCGCGTCGTTGAATGCGGCTCGGAAATCTTGTCGGGACGAGGAACGCTATGATGCTCAAAATCGTTAAAACCGTCTGGCCGGTGATGCTTACCTATGTTGCGATCGGCGCGCCGTGCGGAATGATTATGGCGCAGACGGGGATGGAGCCCTGGATGGTTTTTGCTTTGAGCAGCACGTTCGTGACGGGTAGCGGACAATTCATGGTCTGCAACCTGTGGCTGGCGGGTGTGCCTGCGGCATCGATCGTCGCGAGTGTCGCCGCAATCTCCTCGCGCTTTGCGCTGTACTCGGCATCGATCGCGCCACATCTGTCGGGCGCCTCAAAGCGTCAGACGCTGGCGGTCGCCGCGACGCTCACCGAGGAGGCGTATGGCATCTCGCTTGCCAAGTTGGTTGAGGGAAAGGACTGGGGTCCGCGCGAGTCCTTTGTGCTCAACGTGGTCCTCATCGCAACGTGGGGCGTTTCGTGTACGACGGGCGCCATCGTCGGCGCCGTTGTCGATGTTCCCACCGCTCTTGCAGGTTTTGTCTGCACATCGCTCTTTATCTGCCTACTCTTTTCGCAGCGACTGTCGCGCGGCAATGTCGTAGCTGCCGGTTTGGCTGCGGTGTCCGTTGCTATATGCAAGTTCTTGGGGTGGACGAATATCGCCGTGCCGGCAAGTGTGCTCGTCGGCGTTGTCACGGCACTCGCGTGCGATGTCCTCGCCGAAGGAAGGGGCGCTCGCGATGCCCGTTCATGAGTTTTTGGTCCTGTGGCTGTCGTCTTGGGCGGTCATCGCGTTTTTCCGCATTGCCCCGGCGTTTGCCTTGCGTGGGAGAACGCTGTCACCCCGCGTTACCGAGGCCTTGGGTTATATTCCGCCTGCCGCCTTTGCGGCATTGGTCGCTAACGATTTGATAAGCCCTGGCGCTTTCGACGCCGGCTTGTGGCAGGACTTGATTCCCTGGATTGCGGCTGCCGGTGTTGTGGCGGTGGCAATTAAGACAAAGTCGATGTTGTGGTGCTGCGTCTCGGGTATCGTGCTCTATATCGTTTTGAGCCTCATATAAGAGCAGGGCACGTTTGGCGTTCCGGCCAACGAATCCAATTTCTCACCGAGCCGGTCTGCTTCTTCTGGTACCATGATCAAACTTTACTGTAGCAAAGCGTGACGTGGGCTTTTGTTCCGCGTCGGCGGAAATGGGGGTTTCATGGCACAGGGAGCGGCCGCCAACGAGCAAAAGAAATTCAAAGTACCGCGCATCCCGGGTGACATCATGATCTACCCGATGATCGTCGGCCTTTTGCTCAATACCTTCTGCCCGCAGGTCTTTGAGATCGGCGGCTTCTTCACGGCTGCCTGCCGCGGCGGCTCCAACACCATCGTCGCCGCGATCCTGCTGTTTGTGGGCGCCGGCATCAGCTTTAAGTCCACACCGGGTGCCATCAAGACCGGCATCGTCGTACTGATCCCCAAGCTTGTTGTTGCGGCCGCCCTTGGCTTGGGTGTGGCATATTTCTTTAACGACAACTTCCTGGGCCTGAGCTCCGTGTCTATCATCGGCGGTATCACGTTTTGCAACATGGCGCTCTATACGGGTATCATGGGCGAGTTCGGCGATGAGTCCGAGCAGGGCGCCGTCGGTATCCTGTTCTTTACGGCCGGCCCCGCCGTCACGATGATCATCCTCGGTGTCTCGGGGCTCGCCAACATCCCCGTCGGCACCATCATCGGATCCATCCTGCCACTTGTTATCGGTATGGTCCTGGGCAACTTGTTCCCGTTTGTCAAGAACCTGCTGGTCCCCGGCGCCAATCCCGCGATCGCTGTCATCGGTTTTCAGCTCGGTGCGTCCATGAGCCTTTCGAGCTTTATCACCGGCGGCATCTCGGGCATCCTGCTGGGCCTCATCACGCTCTTTATCGTCGGCCCCATCACCTTTGCGTTCGAGCGCCTGTGCGGTGGTAACGGCAAGGCGGCCGTTGCCTGCTCCACTATCGCCGGCACGGCTATGACCACGCCGGTCGCCCTCGCCGAGGTCGCTCCGCGCTATGCCGAGCTTGCGCCCACCGCGTATGCGCAGATCGCCACCGCCGTCATCATCACGGCAATCATGGCCCCGATTCTGACCGGCTGGATCGACAAGAAGTTCTGCCAGGGCAAGGAGGACCTGTCGGTCGAAGGCGTTGAGGCCATCGAAAAAGCCGTCGCGACCGACATCGATGGCGAGTAGCAATAGCACTCATCAATGATTCCGGCGTGCAATTCGCGCCGTTCGAGCGCCCGAACGAAAGCTGTTTTGCAGTGACGGTCGGGCGCTCTGCTATTATCCCCATTGCCCCTGCGGAATAGGGGCGTTTATTGCCCAGACACGAATCGGGCGATTCTGGCCACTTGGATATTGAAGGGATGGCGTCTAGTGGTTAAGGCACTCAAGATCGAGATATTCCTGCTGTGCATGATTATTCTTATCGGGCTTGCCGTACGAAGCCGTCGCTCCCTGTTCTCGAGCACCCAGCAGCTTTTGTTTAGCATGCTGGGCTACACGTCTGCTGCCTACATTTTCTTCGATATGATCTGGACGCTCTCGGACGGCGTGAGCACTCCTGTAGGCATCACGGCCAACTGGATTTCCAACGCGGTTTCGTTTTCGCTGTTCGCCATCGCGTGCCTCATTTGGTTTTTCTATTCCGAGACGATGCAGGGCTCACGGCTCCTGACCACGCCCTATAGGGTGGTACTTTTAACGTTGCCAACCGCATTGGTGGTCGTGTTGGCATTTACCAGTTACTGGACGCACGCTATGTTCTATATCGATACACAGGGCGTATATCGTCGCGGAGCGCTTTATATGATTCAGCCTATCGTTAGCTACTGCTACGTCATATATACGTCCTTGCATGCGTTTGTGCAATCTCGCAGGGTCGAGAGTCTGCAGACGAAGGCCATCTATCGAACCTTGGCATTCTTCGCTATTCCCGCTCTGGTGGGCGGTACCTTTCAGGTCGTATACTCGGTGCCCGGCCTTTGTGTCGGCATAATGATTAGCATCCTGCTGCTCTATATCGTCTATCAGGAGCAACTGATCTCGACTGACCCGTTGACTGGACTCAACAACCGCAATCGTTTTGAGACCTATATGCTGTCGCTCTTTTCAAATGTGGATCAGGCCGAAGATGTATATCTGCTTATGATGGACGCCGACGGCTTTAAGCAGATTAATGATCGCTATGGACATGTGGAGGGTGACCATGCTCTTCAGGTTGTTGCGGCGGCGCTCAAGGATGTCTGCTCGCCGGCTGGTGGGTTTATCGCGCGCTATGGTGGCGATGAGTTCGTGGTGCTCCAAAAGGCAGCGGCGGAACAGGACATCATAGACTTGTGTTCGGCGATTAACGACGAGCTCGCTCGTGCTGAGGTGCCGTATGCATTGCGGATGTCCATCGGTTACGCGCGGGTCGGCGATAGTGTTGATACCTGGCAAGACTTACTTCGCGCTGCCGATGCGGAGCTCTACCGCGTCAAGGCTGAGAAAAAGAAAGCCGGCGTCCAGATACGCTAGAAAAAAGGGGCGAACGCTAGTGTGCGTGGCGGCCCTCAGCTCACCGATGTACTCCATTAAGCTAAAGTGTGCGAACACCTTTCCTAAAAAGGTGAGCTCGCTAGGCCTTTTTAGGTTTGTTGACAATGATGATGCCGCTGCAGACCAAGAGTAGGGCTACAAGTACGGTAACAGGGCTCGTGCCGGCGCCCTCGCCGAGCAGCAATGCACTCAGCAGTACGCCAAAGACCGGGTTCATAAAGCCAAAGATCGAAACGCGGCTAACGGGGTTGACGGCGAGCAGGCGGGACCACAGCGAGTACGCGACGGCGGAAATGAGTGCCATGTAGATGATGAGCGCGATGGCGGGGATGATCGCGGTGGGGGAGAGCGTGCCGCCCATCAAAAACCCGATGGCGGTAAGGACCAGGCCGCCGACCAAGAACTGCCACCCTGCAAGCAAGACGCCGTCGTGCTCGCGCGAGAAGATGCCGATCAGGCAGGTCGAAAGGGCACCCGCAACGGTGGAAGCCAAGATAAATCCCTCGCCGTCGAGTGAAAAGCCAAAGGTACCGTCCGCGCCCGAAAGATTGACGAGTGCGACGCCGGCAAAGCCTAACACACACCCAAGCACCTTGGCCGTATCGAGCTTCTCGGTGCGAAACGCCAGGGCGGCAAAGAGGATGGCCAAGAAGTTGGCGCTGGCCTCGATGATGGAGCTCGACATGGCACTGGCGTGCGAGAGTCCCAGATAGAAAAAGAAGTACTGTCCGATAGTCTGGAAGAGCGACAGGATGCAGATGGGCTTAATGTCGCGTACCTGTGGGACGAGCGGGCGGCGCTGGGCTGCACTCATACCGGCGATAACCAGGATACCGGCAAGCGTGAAGCGCAAACCTGCAAAGAGTAGCTGCGAGGCGCTATCGTGCGCTGGGATACCAAAGAGTGCGTAGCCGATCTTGATGCAGGGAAAAGCCGACCCCCAGAGCGCGCAACAAACAAGGCAGCCCAGGATGAGTCCAGGCAGGGTGGCGAGATGCGTCTTGCGGCTTTCCATGATGTCCTTCTCCTATACGCGCAAAGCAAAAAAGAACCCGCCACCGGGCGTGCCGGTGGCGGGTGTTGTTACCCGAGGGGATTGTACCCGATGGGAAAGCTTTAAGCGAAGTAGGCTACGCCGCTCTCAAAGATCGGCATGAACTTGTCGCCGGGGACATGCTCGGGCACGTTGCGGTACAGGTTGTCGCCGCGACGCTCGGCATGGCCCATCTTGCCCAGGACGCGGCCGTCGGGGCTCGTGATGCCCTCGATGGCAAGTGCGGAGCCGTTGGGGTTGACGGAAAGATCCATGCTGGGCTTGCCGTCCTCGCCCACGTACTGCGTGGCGACCTGGCCGTTGGCGATGAGCTGGGCGAGCACCTCGTCGTTGGCGACAAAGCGGCCCTCGCCGTGGCTGATGGCGACGGTGTAGGGGTCGTCCAGGCTGCACTGCGACAGCCACGGGGACAGATTGGACGAGATGCGAGTGCGCACCAGACGGCTCTGGTGGCGGCCGATGGTGTTAAAGGTCAGCGTGGGTGCATCCGGCGTGGCGTCGACGATGTCGCCGTAGGGCACCAGACCGAGCTTGATCAGGGCCTGGAAGCCGTTGCAAATGCCCAGCATCAGGCCGTCGCGGGCCTTGAGCAGGTCGCGGACTGCCTCGGTGACCTCGGGAGCGCGGAAGAACGCCGTGATGAACTTGGCGGAGCCGTCGGGCTCGTCGCCGCCCGAGAAGCCGCCGGGGATCATGACAATCTGGCTTGCACGGATGCGGCGGGCAAGCTCGTGGGTGCTCTCGGCGACGGCCTCGGGCGTGAGGTTGTTGATCACGAAGGTGTCGGCTTCGGCACCGGCGGCACGGAAGGCGCGGGCGCTATCGTACTCGCAGTTGTTGCCGGGGAACACGGGGATTACCACGCGCGGGCGGGCGATCTTGGCGCCGCCGTACACGTGGATATCCTTGGCACGGAAGTCGATGGTCTCGACCTCGGCGGCCTCGCCGGCGCTGCGGTAGGCAAAGACGCCCTCGATGCCGCTCTCCCAGGCCTCCTGGAGCTCGGAGAGCTCGATGACCTCGGAGCCGGTATCGATGACATAGCCCTCAACGGTGGTGCCTAGGGGCTCGACGACAACGCCGTCGGCGACCTCGGGCAGCTCGGCATCCTCGGCGAGCTCGACGATAAAGCTGCCGTAGAGCGGGGTGAAGAGGCTCTCCACGTCCACGTCCTCGGCAAGCTCGATACCGATCTGGTTGCCGACGCACATCTTAAAGAGGCTCTCGGCGCCGCAGCCGTAGCCGGGCGTGGAGACGGCCAGGGCGTCGCCAGTGGCGGTGAGCGCCTCGACGGCGTCAAATGCGGCGAGAAGCTGCTGGGCATCGGGACGGTAGTCCTGGCCATAGGTGGCGGGGGCGATACGGACAACGCGGTGCGTCAGGCCCTTGAACTCGGGGGAGACGGCGCGGGCCGCCTTGCCCACGGCCACGGCGAAGCTGATGAGGGTCGGCGGAACGTTGAGCTCGCCGGCCTCGTCCTCAAACGAACCGCTCATAGAGTCCTTGCCGCCGATGGCGCCGGCACCCAGGTCGACCTGGGCCATAAGGGCGCCCAGGACGGCTGCCATGGGCTTGCCCCAGCGCTCGGCCTCGGTGCGCAGACGCTCAAAGTACTCTTGGAAGGAGAGGTAAGCGCGCTTGTGCTCAAAGCCGGCAGCCACGAGCTTGGCGATGGACTCGACCACGGACAGGTAGGCGCCGGCAAACTGGTCGGCTTCCATCAGGTAGGGGTTGAAGCCCCATGCCATGGCGCTTGCCGTGGTGGTCTCGCCGTCCACGGGGAACTTGGCGACCATGGCCGAGCTGGGGGTGAGTTGCGTCTTGCCGCCAAAGGGCATGAGCACGGTCGCGGCACCGATGGTGGAGTCGAAGCGCTCGGAAAGGCCCTTGTTGGAGGCGACGTTGAGGTCGGTGACCAGCGAGGTCATGCGCTCGGCAAGCGTGGTGCCGGCCCAGCTGGGCTGCCACACGCTGCGGGCGCACACGTGGGCGACCTGGTGCTTGGGCGCGCCGTTGGAGTTGAGGAACTCGCGGGACAGGTCGACGATGGCGACACCGTTCCAGGCCATGCGCATGCGCGGCTCGGCGGTAACCTCGGCGATGACGGTTGCCTCCAGGTTCTCCTCGGCGGCGTAGCCCATGAACTCCTCGACGTCACCGTCGGCAACGGCGCAGGCCATGCGCTCCTGGGACTCGGAAATGGCGAGCTCGGTGCCGTCCAGGCCGTCGTACTTCTTGGTTACGGTATCAAGGTCGACATACAGGCCGTCGGCAAGCTCGCCCACGGCGACCGAGACGCCGCCGGCGCCAAAGTCGTTGCAGCGCTTGATCAGACGGCAGGCGTCGCCGCGGCGGAACAGGCGCTGCAGCTTGCGCTCGACTGGGGCGTTGCCCTTCTGGACCTCGGCACCCGAGGTCTCGATCGACTCGGTGTTCTGGGTCTTGGAGGAGCCGGTGGCGCCACCGATGCCGTCACGGCCGGTGCGGCCGCCCAGCAGAATGATCTTGTCGGTGGGGGCGGGGCACTCGCGGCGCACGTGGTTTGCCGGGGTAGCGCCCACGACGGCGCCGACCTCCATGCGCTTGGCCACGTAGCCGGGGTGATAGAGCTCGTTGACCTGGCCGGTGGCAAGGCCGATCTGGTTGCCGTAGCTGGAGTAGCCGGCGGCGGCAGTGGTCACGAGCTTGCGCTGCGGCAGCTTGCCCTCGAGCGTCTCGGAAACCGGGACGGTGGGGTCGCCGGCACCGGTGACGCGCATGGCCTGATACACATAGCTGCGGCCCGAGAGCGGGTCACGGATAGCGCCGCCCACGCAGGTGGCGGCGCCGCCGAAGGGCTCGATCTCGGTCGGGTGGTTGTGGGTCTCGTTTTTAAATAGGAACAGCCAGTCCTGGTCCTCGCCATCGACATCGACCTTCACCTTGACGGTGCAGGCGTTGATCTCCTCGGACTCATCGACATCGGTCATGACGCCGGTCTTCTTAAGGTACTTGGCGCCGATGGTGCCCATGTCCATGAGGCAGACGGGCTTGGCGTCGCGGCCGAGTTCGTGGCGCATCTCCATGTAGCGGTCGAAGGCCTGCTGCACCACGGCATCGTCGATCGTCACATCGTCCAGGACGGTGCCGAAGGTGGTGTGGCGGCAGTGGTCGGACCAGTAGGTGTCGATCACGCGAATCTCGGTGATGGTGGGGTCGCGATCCTCATCGCGGAAGTACTGCTGGCAGAAGGCGATGTCCGCCTCGTCCATGGCAAGACCGCGCTCGGAAATAAAGGCGGCAAGGCCGGCCTCATCGAGCTCGCGGAAGCCGTCGAGCACTTCGACGGGCTGGGGCTCGGGGGTCTCCATGTACAGCGTCTCGGGCAGGTCGAGCGAGGCGATGCGTGCTTCGACGGGGTTCACCACGTAGTGCTTGATGGCCTCGATGGCGGCCTCGTCCAGGGCGCCCGAGATCATATAGACCTTGGCGGAGCGCACGGCAGGGCGCTCGCCCTGGCTGATGAGCTGCACGCACTCGCTGGCGGAGTCGGCGCGCTGGTCAAACTGGCCAGGCAGGAATTCGACGGCAAAGACGGCGCCATCGCTTGCGGGGAGCTCGTCGTAGGTCACATCGACCTGGGGCTCGCTAAAGACGGTCGGCACGCAGGAGCGGAAAAGCTCCTCGTCGATGCCCTCGACGTCGTAGCGGTTGATGATCCTCAGGGCCTCGATGCCCTTGATGCCGAGAATTTCGGTCAGCTCGCCCTTGAGCTGCTGAGCCTCGACGTCGAACCCGGGTTTCTTCTCCACGTAAATACGAGAGACCATTGGTTCCTGCCTTCCTGATCGGTTGGGCGTACGGTACGGTATGCGGCAGCGGTCGGTTTGCGGGGCAAGCCTCGCGGTCGCCTTGAGCCACATGTTTGTAAACCTCACTATGATACGACAGCTCATGGCGCGTTGAGGACGGCGAGGGTGCTACAGTGAAGCGCAAACAAGAGAAAGGCATCACATGGCATTCGTTTCGCTCGCCATCATCGCGCTCGTGGCCTTTGCAAGCCCCTTCATCGCCTCGGCGATTCCCGGAAAACCCGTTCCCGAAACGGTCTTTTTGCTCGTGTTCGGCGCGGTGCTGGGACCCCATATGCTCGGCGTCATCCATGTAGATGCCGAGGTCTCGCTTGTGTCCGAGCTCGGCCTGGCCTTTTTGTTCCTGCTTGCCGGCTTTGAGATCGACCCCAAGAGCATCACGGGCGTCGAGGGGCGCTACGGCTTGGCGACGTGGGTCGTCACGTTTGGTATCGCCTGGCTTGCTGTGCGCTTTACCCCGTGGTTCTCGGTCAGTCATTTCGACGGTATTGCCGTGACGCTTGCCCTCACTTCTACGGCGCTCGGCACGCTCGTGCCCATCATGCGTGAGCGCTCGCTCACCGGCACGCGTGTGGGCGACTCGATTCTCGCGTATGGCACTTGGGGCGAGCTCGGTCCCGTGCTCGCCATGTCGGTGCTGCTGTCTGCTCGCACTGGCATCCAAACGCTCGTAATCCTTGGCTTGTTTGCGGTGGTTTGTGTATTGCTGGCCGTGGTCCCAAGCCGCTCCAAGCGCGTCGGCAGCCGCTTCTTTGCGTTTGTCGAGGAGCGCGCCGATACCACGTCGCAGACCTTCGTGCGCCTGACGGTGCTCATCCTGGTCACGCTCGTGGCGTTCTCGGCCGTCTTTGATCTCGACATCGTGTTGGGTTCTTTTGCCGCCGGCTTTGTCCTGCGTTATATCATCCCCGAGGGCAACCATACGCTCGAGACCAAGCTCGACGGCCTGGCCTACGGCTTTTTGATTCCGGTGTTCTTTACTGTATCGGGCGCAAAGATCGACCTGACGGCCGTGGCGTCGCGCCCCGGGCTGCTCGCGGGCTTTATCGTGGCGTTGCTGATCATTCGTGCCGTGCCGATTCTCATCTCTATGAGCATTTGTCCTGCGACGCGCGATGTGTCGGCGTATGGTCGCATTACCGTGGCGCTCTACTGCACCACGGCCCTGCCGATCATTGTCGCCGTGACAAGCGTTGCCGTCAACGCGGGCGCGCTGTCGCAAGAAATTGCGTCGGTCATGGTTGCCGCCGGTGCCATCACGGTGTTCTTGATGCCATTGCTCGCGCAGCTCTTCTACCGCGTGGTCGACGCCGCGCCGGTCGCCGCCGTGGCAGAGGTTGCCGAGCATCCATCCGATGCGTTCGACATCCTGCGTGCCCATCACGATTTGGCGAGCCTGCTCGCACGCGAGCACGAGCTGCTGACCTCGCATGGTCACGGTCGCGTATTCGAGGGCCTGCCTACGCTCGATACGATTGCCGAGCGTCTTTCCGCCGAGGCGGCGAGCGGCCACATCGATGCCCGTATTGTGGACGCGGCGCACCTGCTTGCCGACAAGACCTATGGAGACGAGGTTGACCCGTCCGAGCTGACTCCGCGCGAGCGTCGCCGCTTGGAGCGCGCCAAGCTTGCCGTGCGCGAATACCGCCGCCGCATGTTGGAGCTCTATGCGCGCGATGAAGCCCAGGACGACGACGGCAAGTAGCAAGGAATGTCGGGATACGGGTTCCGTCCAAATAATAGAAGGCGCGCTGCCTGCGGTTGATGCAGGCAGCGCGCCTTTTGCGTTGAGCTCCGTTGGGGTTCGAAGCCGAAACTTTCGACCTTTAGGAGCGGGCTGCCCCGTCGACGGGGAGGATGGCGCCCGTGACATAGGAGGACATGTCGCTCGCAAGGAAAACGAAGGCGTTGGCAACGTCCTCGGGCTCGCCCATGCGACCGAGCGGAATAGTGGCGATGATGGGCTTGATGACCTCTTCGGGCAGGTTGGCGACCATATCGGTCTTGGTTACGCCAGGCGCGACGGCATTGACGCGAATACCCATGGGGGCGAGCTCGCGCGAGAGCGACTGGACCATGCCGTTGACGGCAAACTTGGACGTAGGATAGCCGACGCCGGAGGGCTGGCCATACTTGGCGACCATTGAACTCGTGGTGGTGATGGTGCCGCCGTGGCCGGCCTCGGTCATGATCTTGGCGGCAGCCTGGTGACCATTAAAGACGGCGACGACATTGAGGTCCATGACCTTTGCAAACTCTTCTGCCGTGTAATCCAAAAGGGGCGAGCGCTGGGAGATGCCGGCGTTGTTGACGACCGTGTCCAAGCCGCCCATATCGGCGGCAGCCTGGGTAAAGGCCTCGGTTACGGCTTCGAGCGAGGTGAGGTCGCAGGAGCGACCCCAGACCTTGGCCTCGGGATAGGCGGCTGTCAGCTTCTCAACGGCCGCGTCGGCAGTCTCCTGGCGCGAGCCAAAGACGGTGACGGCGGCACCCTCCTCGATAAAGCGGCAGGCGATGGCATAGCCGATACCGCGCGTGCCTCCGGTGATGATTGCTTTCTTGCCCTCGAGCAACATGGTGCCTCCATTCTTCGGGGGTGGACGTACGCAGCACAGGATAGCGGCGGACAAAAGCAAACGTGCCTGCTTATCGGTGAGCGGTATCCCTGGTTGACACCGAACGGTCAAATTGTTCAAACGCGGATCGCGTCAATGCGCCCCGAGCGTGCAAATAAAAGGGCTCCCGTCCAAGACCAGACGGGAGCCCTTCGAGCAAATGCGTTGTGGGGTGTAAACCGAACTAGTTGGCCATGACACCTTCGGTCCAAGCCTCGACGTCCTCGATGCGCAGGACGTTGGCGACCTCGGCCACGCAGTCGACGCTGGCAAGCTCGGCGGCGGCAGCCTGGACGTCCTTCTCGAGTGCGCGGTGCGTCAGGAAGATGACCGAGCAGGCATCGCTGACACCCGACTTGCCGTCCTCGACTTGGTTGATGAGCGAGATCGAAATGTTGTGCTTGGCAAAGATGTCGACCGTCTCGGACAGGGCGCCCACGCGGTCGGCGACCTTCAGGCGCACATAGTACTTGGTCTGGAGCTCGTCCATGGGCTTAAAGGCGAGGTTGTGACCATAGGGCTCAATCTCGGGCAGCGGAGCCACGCCCCGGCTGATCTGCTCGGAGAGCGACAGGATATCGCCCACGACGGCGCTCGCGGTGGGGAAGGAGCCTGCGCCGGCACCGTAGAACATGGTCTCGCCCACGGCATCGCCCACTACGTAAACAGCGTTCATGGCGCCGTTGACCTTGGCAAGCATGTGGTCGGCGGGGATCAGCGTGGGATGCACGCGGACGTCGACGCCGGCGTCGGTGTTGCGGGCGATGCCGAGCAGCTTAATGGTGTAGCCGAGCTCGCGGGCCTGGGCGATGTCCTCGGCGCCGATGGTGCGGATACCCTGCTGGTACACATCATCGGTGGTCACGCGAGTGCCAAAGCCGATGGAGGCGAGGATCGCCGTCTTGCTGGCGGCATCGAAGCCGTCGACGTCGGCGGACGGGTCGGCCTCGGCATAGCCCTTGGCCTGTGCATCGGCGAGCACGTCGGCGTAATCGGCGCCCTCGGCGTCCATGCGCGACAGGATGTAGTTGGTGGTGCCGTTGAGGATGCCGGCGATGGTCAGGATCTTGTTGCCCACCAGATCGTGCTCAAGCGTGCTCACGATGGGGATGCCGCCGCCGCAGCTGGCCTCGCACTTAATCTGCACGCCGCACGCGCGTGCCTTCTTGGCAAGCGTCTCGACGTGACGGCCCAGCAGGGCCTTGTTGGCAGAGACGACGTGCTTGCCGTGCTCAAAGGCAGTGGTGAAGATCTCGGTTGCGGGATGCTCGCCGCCGATCAGCTCGACGACGATGTCGACGGCGGGGTCGGTGACGACATCGTGCCAGTCGCTCGTAAAGGCCTCGCGCTCAATGCCTGCCGCCTCGGCCTGCTCCCAGGCAAGCGCGCAGGCGCGGGTCAGCTTAAGGTCGATGCCGTAGGCTGCCAGGTACTCATCGTGGTGGCTCTTGATCAGACGGGCCACGCCGCCGCCGACGGTTCCCAGACCGATGAGGCCGACGTTCACGGTGCGCAGGGGTTCGCTCATAGATAGCTCCTTCGTGCATCTTATGGATGGATAAATCGCTTAAAGGTTGAGTGCATTCTAGCGTGAACCGAGGACGCGTGCTCGCCAGGCAACAGGAGTCGCACAAAACGGCACCCCCGAAACGCTGCGGAAACATTGGAAACACGCTCGCTACAAACGAACTTCCGTAACAAACTGTCAACGTTTGCACCATAAGGTTTGCCCTGTGCGACTGGGGCATGCAGGCGCTCGTCGGCCCCGTTACCACCGGTGCCGCCGTCGCCGTCTCGGGCGAGATCGCCGATGCCTTTGCCGAGCAGGCCAAGGCGTCCAAGCTCGACATCGTCGATACCGAGACCTTTAAGGACGACTCCTCCACGAGCTTTATCAACCAGCCGACCAAGGCCATGCGCAAGATCAAGATCGAGGGCCTGACGGGCGAGCTGACGTGGAATGACGAGGGCCAGGTCGAAAAGCCCGCTGCAGCCTATGTGATCCGGGACGGCAAGTACATCGCCGCCTAAGCGCGCATAAAGCGCGACCGGTGAGGCTGTTTTATTCAGGGCGGGGACGCCTGTAACAGAACGGAAACATTGCTTTTACACAATAAAGTGGCTTTACTGCATAAAGTAAAGGAAATACGCAGAAAAATGGATAAATGAACAAATCCAAAGAAAAGTCGAAATAACCGCTACTTTTCCTAACTAAAGCGTCTACTATTTTGCGAACGCCGAACACGGCGAAGGATGGCCTGTCGGGTAACCGAAACCCGACGAGATTTGAGAGGAGAGCCGCATGTCGAGCCTCACCGGTAAGTCATTGAACCCTGTTATGAATCGCAGGAGCGTTATCGCGAGCGCAGCAGGTCTGGGGGCGATGTCCATTCTAGCTGGCTGCTCCTCCAACGGCGGCGACAGCGGTTCCGCGTCGGGCGACGCTTCGTTTAAGATCGGCACCATCGGCCCGCTGACCGGCGCCAACGCGTCCTACGGCAAGTCCGTTACACAGGCTGTCGAGCTTGGCTGCAAGGATTTCTCGACTAAGGAGCTGCCGCTTGTCAGCAAGGCCGAGGACGACCAGGCTGACGGCGAGAAGGCCGTCAACGCCTTCAACACCCTGCTCGACTGGGGCATGCAGGCCCTCGTCGGTCCGACCACCACGGGTGCGTCGGTCGCCGTTGCCGCCGAGTGCGGCAACGACCCCGAGACGTTCATGATCACCCCGTCCGCGTCCTCCGAGGACGTTACCAAGGGCAAGGATTGCGTCTTCCAGGTTTGCTTTACCGACCCCAACCAAGGTGTCAACGCTGCCAAGTTCCTGGCAGAGAAGTATGCGAACGAGAAGTTCGTGCTGTTCTATAACTCCGGCGACGCCTATTCTTCGGGCATCGCAGATTCCTTTAAGGCCCAGGCCGCTAAGTCTAAGCTTGAGATTGTCGACGAGGAGACCTTTAAGGACGACTCCGCCACGAGCTTTACCAACCAGCTGACCAAGGCCAAGCAGGCAGGCGCCACCATGATCTTTGCGCCGATCTACTACACGCCGGCGTCCGTCCTGCTCAAGAACGCCAAGGACATGGGCTACGACGTCAAGATGATGGGCTGCGACGGCATGGACGGCATCCTGGGCGTTGAGGGCTTCGACACCTCTCTGGCCGAGGGTCTGCTGCTCATGACCCCGTTCTCCGCCAACGACGAGAAGAACGCCGACTTCGTCAACGCTTACAAGGATAAGTACGGCGATACCCCCGACCAGTTTGCCGCCGACGCCTACGACGGCGTGCATGCTGTGGTCGAGGCTCTCAAGGAGGCCGGCCTGGGCGTCGACGCCGACCCCACCGAGGTTGCCGAGAAGCTTCCCGAGGCCATGCGCAACATTACCGTTGACGGCCTGACTGGCAAGCTCTCCTGGAACGACAAGGGTCAGGTCCAGAAGGACCCGACGGCGTACGTCATTACCGACGGCAAGTACGTACAGGCCTAATAGGCCGCCTTACATAGAGCGGTTTTGATCCCAAGCAGGGGAGGTTTTGGCCTTCCCTGCTTGCTTGGTATCTAGGGACGATGTAACGTCCCTGTTTCATACATCAACTGGAAACCTATTCGAAAGGGGGATGTGGAACATGACGGTCTTTATCCAATACCTGGTCAACGGCCTGTCCATGGGCAGCGTCTACGCCATCATCGCGTTGGGCTACACCATGGTCTACGGTATCGCCAAGATGCTCAACTTCGCTCACGGCGACGTCATCATGGTCGGTGCCTATGTCTCGTTCTGTGCCACGTCGTATCTCGGCCTCCCGGGCTGGGCATCTGTAGTTCTCTCTTGTGTGGTCTGCACGGTTCTCGGTGTTCTCATCGAGGGTCTGGCATACAAGCCGCTGCGCCAGGCGGGCCCGCTGGCCGTTCTGATCACGGCCATCGGCGTGTCTTACTTCCTGCAGAACGCCGCGCAGCTTCTGTGGGGCGCCACGCCCAAGAACTTCACTTCGCTCGTCACCTTCCCGGTGCCGGAGTTCTTGGCCAAGTTCAACGTGAGCGCCGTCTCGCTCGTCACCATCGTCGCCTGCCTGGTTATCATGGCCGGCCTGATGTTCTTTACGGGTAAGACCAAGATGGGCAAAGCCATGCGTGCCGTGTCCGAGGACAAGGCCGCCGCTCAGCTCATGGGCATCAACGTCAACCGCACCATCTCGATGACGTTTGCCATCGGCTCTGCCCTTGCCGCCGTCGCCGGCGTGCTGCTGTGCTCCTACTCGCCGGTGCTGCAGCCCACCACGGGCGCCATGCCTGGCATCAAGGCCTTCGACGCCGCCGTCTTCGGCGGTATCGGCTCCATCCCCGGCGCCTTTGTCGGTGGCATTCTCATCGGCATCATCGAAGCGATGGCGCAGGCCTACATTTCCACGAGCCTTGCCAACTCCATCGTCTTTGGCGTTCTGATCATCGTCCTGCTCGTCAAGCCTGCCGGCCTCTTGGGCAAGTACGTCCCCGAGAAGGTGTAGGTGAGCGTTATGAAGTTTCTTAAAGACAAGCAGACGCGTCACGATTTTGTCACGTACGCCATGTGCGTTGTGGCGTTCGCCATCGTGTTCTTTATGCAGTCCAACCACATGATCCCGCGCATGATCGCCGGTCAGCTGGTTCCCATCACGGCCTATATCGTCATGGCCATCTCCCTTAACCTCGTCGTCGGCATCGCGGGCGACTTGTCGCTGGGCCACGCGGGCTTTATGAGCGTCGGTGCCTATACGGGCATCGTCACCGCGGTCGCCCTCGAGAGCGCCGTTCCCTCCGATCCGGTGCGTCTTGTCATCAGCATTGTGGTCGGCGCTATCGCCGCTGCCATTCTGGGCTTCCTGATTGGTATCCCGGTTCTTCGCCTGAGTGGCGACTACCTGGCCATCGTGACCTTGGCCTTTGGCGAGATCATCAAAGAGATCGTCACCTGCCTCATTGTGGGCGTCGACTCCCGCGGTCTGCACGTGATCTTTAACATCACGGGCAACTCCACGATCGACGACCTGCACCTGCTCGAGGACGGCACCGCCATCATCAAGGGCGCCCAGGGCGCCTCGGGCGTGTCGACGTACTCGACCTTCCTCGCCGGTGCCATCCTGGTCATGGTCGCACTCGTGATCGTACTCAACCTGGTTCGCAGCCGTACCGGCCGTGCCATTATGGCCGTGCGCGATAACAAGATTGCAGCCGAGTCCGTAGGCATCTCCGTCACCGAGTACCGCATGATCGCCTTCGTGGTTTCCGCTGCCCTCGCCGGTGCTGCCGGAGCTCTCTTCGGCGGTAACTTCTCGCAGCTCTCCGCCACTAAGTTCGACTTCAACACGTCGATTCTCATTCTGGTGTTCGTGGTCCTGGGTGGCCTGGGCAACATGCGCGGTTCCGTCATCGCGGCGGCACTGCTCACGGTGCTTCCCGAGCTGCTCCGTCAGTTCTCGGACTACCGTATGCTCATCTACGCCATTGTGCTGATTCTGGTCATGATCTTTACCAACAACCCGCAGCTTAAAGCGTTCTTCGGCCGCATTAAGGACCGCTTTACTTCTAAGAAGGAGGTGGCAGCCGATGCCCAGTAAGTTTGAATTCAACAAGGGCAAGATGGTCCCGTATCCTTCTGGCGCCATCGTTCCCGATCGCGATCTGGGCGAGCGCCCGGCGCTCGAGTGCATCCACCTGGGCATTGAGTTCGGTGGCCTTAAGGCAGTCGACGACTTTAGCCTGACCATCGGTAAGACCGAGATCGCCGGTCTCATCGGCCCCAACGGCGCCGGCAAGACCACGGTCTTTAACCTGCTCACCAAGGTGTACCAGCCCACGCACGGCACCATCCTGCTCGACGGTGAGGACACCTCGGGCAAGTCCGTCTACCAGGTCAACCGCATGGGCATCGCTCGTACCTTCCAAAACATCCGCCTGTTTAATACCATGACGGTGGAGGATAACGTTAAGGTTGGCCTGCATAACCAGGAGCGCTACTCCGGTTTTGAGGGCGTGCTACGCCTGCCGACGTACTGGAAGCACGAGAAGGCCGCCCATGAGCGTGCCATGGAGCTGCTGTCCATCTTTGATATGGAGCACCTGGCAAACGAGCAGGCCGGCTCGCTGCCTTACGGCGCCCAGCGTCGTCTGGAGATCGTCCGCGCGCTTGCCACCAACCCCAAGCTGCTGCTGCTCGACGAGCCTGCCGCCGGCATGAACCCGTCTGAGACCGCGGAGCTTATGGAGAACATCGTCAAGATTCGTGACACCTTTGGCATTGCCATCATGCTTATCGAGCATGATATGTCGCTCGTTATGAACATCTGCGAGGGCATCTGCGTGCTCAACTTTGGCAAGGTCATCGCCAAGGGCACGGCAGAGGAAATCCAGAACAACGACGCTGTTATCGAGGCATATCTGGGCAAGCAGGATAAGGGGGAGAACTAAATGGCAGAGCCGATGCTTTCCGTCTACAACATCAACGTCTGGTACGGTGCCATCCACGCCATCAAGGACATCTCCTTTAACGTCAACGAGGGTGAGATCGTGGCCTTGATCGGCGCCAACGGCGCCGGTAAGTCCACGACGCTTAAAACCGTTTCGGGCCTGCTACGTTCCAAGACCGGTTCCATCAAGTTTATGGGCGAGGACATTACCCATACGCCTGCCGACAAGCTGGTGGGCAAGGGCCTGGCTCAGGTCCCCGAGGGCCGTCGCGCCTTTTTGCAGATGACGGTCGAGGAGAACCTGGAGATGGGCGCCTACACGCAGCCCAAGTCCACGGTTGCTCCGGGCCTCGAGCGCGTCTACGAGCAGTTCCCGCGCCTGAAGGAACGCCGTCGCCAGGTCGCCGGCACCCTTTCAGGCGGCGAGCTGCAGATGCTTGTTATGGGCCGCGCTCTTATGAGTAACCCTAAGCTGCTCATGCTCGATGAGCCCTCTATGGGCTTGGCGCCGATTCTGATTGAGCAGATCTTCCAGATCGTCGAGGATCTGCACAAGGCCGGAACCACGGTGCTCCTGGTCGAACAAAACGCGCAGATGGCACTTTCCATCGCCACACGCGGCTATGTGCTCGAGACCGGCAAAATCACCATGACCGGCACCGGCCAAGAGCTGCTGCACGACGACAACGTGCGTAAAGCCTACCTGGGCGGCTAGATAGTTACGGCGTTTTGCCAAACGCCGTAACCAGCCGACGCTGCAAGCCCGCCAGAGCGGCAATCTGCCTTTCAACTTCGGCGGCATGACCAGAAGGTCAATGCTGCCTTGTTTCAAGGCACCTTGCTCGCTCTGGCGGGCTTTCGCTGTCGTTGCCAAAACATCGGCGTTGTGGCAGATGCCAACGACTACCCCCTTTATGTTGCGATGGAATAGGGACTAAATGGGAGCCTCAGAGGCCAAAACAGTCCCTATTCCACCGCAACTTCATGGGGGCGTGCGACAATGCCCATCGGAAAACGTTTGCCATCTGGGGGTCTATCTATGCTGTACGAGTTTTGTGCCGAGAACTTTGAGCGGGTGCCGGCGGCTATCGATGCCGGTGCAAAGCGCATCGAGCTGTGCGACAACCTTGCCGTCGGTGGCACTACGCCCTCGGCTGGTGTTATCAGCGCTACGGTCAGCTATGCTCACGAGCATGACGCACGAGCGATGTGCATGATTCGCCCGCGTGGCGGTGACTTTCACTACAACCAGGACGAGCTGCGCATGATGGAGATGGACTTGGGTCTTGCCGTGAGCGCCGGCGCCGATGGCTTGGTCTTTGGCTGCTGCAAGCCTTGTGCCGGCGGCTGGGCGCTCGACGAGCTTACGTTGGGCGCCCTCGTGATGGCCGCGGGCTGCGCGACCGAGGAGTGCAAGCGCGAGTCCCTTGACATCACCTTCCACATGGCGTTTGACCAGCTCTCGCCCGAGGCTCAGCTCGATGCCGTCGACACACTCGCCGACTGCGGCATCACGCGTATCCTGACGCATGGTGGTGCTGCCGGAACGCCGATCGAGGACAATCTGGAGCACCTATCGCGTCTTGTCGAGTATGCGGGCGACCGCCTGACCATCCTTCCCGGCGGCGGCATTTCCACGGCCAACCGCGATACCGTGGCGGCGGCATTGGGCGTCTCCGAGCTCCATGGCACCAAGATCGTGCCGCTGGAGGCGTAACCCGTGGCGCTGGTATTTGACGTTCAGCAGGCGAGCGGCAAGCCCGACGACAACCGGCGCCCTGGCACCGCGTGCCCCTTTTGCGATACCGAGGGACTCGCCAATATCATCCGGCGCGACGGCGACTGCATCTGGCTCGAGAATAAGTTCAAAACCCTGCGCGCCACCCGTCAAACCGTGCTGATCGAGTCAGCCGATCACGATGCCGACCTGGTGACCTATGAGCCAGATGAACTCCACCATGTGATGAGGTTTGCCCTGGATTGCTGGCAGCAGATGATCGATTCACGGCAGTATCGAAGCGTGCTCATGTACAAGAACAAGGGTCCTCTCTCGGGCGGTAGTCTCGTTCATCCGCACATGCAGATTGTGGGTTTGGAGCAGGAAGACGGCTATGCTTCGTTGACTTCCGCCAATTTCGAAGGCATCAATGTCTGGCAACAGGGGAGAATCGCGGCCAACATCTCAACCGAACCGATCATGGGGTTCTTTGAGGTCAACGTTTCAGCCCCGCAGGGAATCGCCGCCAGCGATGACACAAGAGACCAAGCCGAGGCAGATCTCTTCGCCGATGCGATCCAGGTGGCTCTGCGCTATATCCTGAACGAGCACCACGGTGGTCGCGCAGAGTCGTACAACTTGTTCTTCTATCACCTGGGCGGTCGGACCATTGCCAAGGCGCTGCCGCGTTGGGTGGTTTCGCCCTACTTTGTCGGCTATCGTTTGGCCCAGGTCAATGCCGAGACAACGCTCGATATCGATGCTGAGCGCTTGCGTGCGCATCTGGAAACGCTCGTATAGCAAGATTAACACCCGTGTAATGCGGACAGTCTAGCGCGCCATGGCGTCGCGGCCGGCCTCGACACGCTTGCGCTGGGCGGCGCGCTCCTCGCCGGTCAGACGCTCAAAGAGATGCCCGATAAACGAGGCGAGTATCTGCTGAAACAGCGTTCCGCACATGACGGGAAACACGACTTCGCCTGGAAAGTACTGTGTGGCGATGACGGCGCCCGAAGAGATGTTACGCATGCCGCAGGTAAAGCACATGGTAGTCGTCTCGCTATATGGCAGATGCAGCGCACGGGCGACCAGAAAACCGACGACAAAGCCGCTGATGGCGAAGGTCAAAATAAAGAGGGCGACTTCCAGACGCATCGCGTTCATGTGCAGGACGTACTCGCTCATGGCGGTGGAGTTGGAGGCGATAATGCCCATCATCATGAACTTGCAGGCGGGCGAGAGCGCGGGGGAGAGCTTCTCGTGTCCCCATCCACGTGTGAGCTCGTTGATCACGATGCCGAGCACGGCGGGGATGGCGATCATAAAGGCCATGTCCTGCATCATGCTCGGCACATCGATCGAGACGGTGGCACCCAGCAAGAGCTTCAGCGTGAGCGGAATCGTCACAGGCGAGATAACCGAGGACGTCAGGATGATGGTGAGCGCGAGCGGGCCGTTGCCGCCGAACATGCTAATCCACATAAAGGCAGTGACCGCCACGGGTACGCTGTACTCGAGCACGATGCCGCAGACAAGGTTGGGATTGGAGCCAAAGAACAGCGATCCCATGGCATAGGCTGCTATGGGAATAAGCACCGCCGAGACGAGCAGCGCCAAAATCAGGTGCAGGGGACGGCGGAACACCTCAGCGACCTGGTGGAAGGTGTTGCTGAGCGCACCTTGGAACGTCATAAAGGCGAAGAGGGCGGGAACGATGGGCTTGAGTACGCCGATCTGCTGGGGAAAGAGCACGCCGAGCGTTACGCAAATCGGAACGATGACCTGCATATGCCCCGCGAGGAACTTTCCCAGTCCAACCCATTGCTTCATATGCCCCGTGACTCCCTTTATCCGCGAACTCGTTTGAATGGATATGCTAGACGCTCGCATGCGTCCGTGCGTCAGAAACGCTCGATTATTTCGAGGCTATTACCGGCCTCGTTTACCGAAACCAGGGCGTGCCGCGAGGCTCTGCGTCCGTGCCGCACGGTATAATAAATCCGTTCAACAGATCTGCCTGCCGAAGCGGGCATACACAGAGGACTCATCGCTATGAACCGTGAGAGGTATCGCGGCGACCTGCCCCTATCGGGGGTGGGCGCCTATGTCATCGCTTAAGACGACGCATCGCTGGGCGGTCGCTCAGCAAAATCCCGAGCTCGAAAAGGAGCTTTCGGCTGGTCTGGGCATACCCGGGCTGGTGGCGCGCATTATGGTTGCGCACGGCATTACATCCATCGAGGAAGGCCAGCTGTTTTTGACGCCTTCGCTCGATCGCGACTGGGCGGACCCGCTTGTTATTCCGGGCATGGCGGTCGTCGCCGACCGCGTTGAGCGTGCTATTCGCAACCACGAGCGTATCGCCGTCTTTGGCGATTTTGACGTCGACGGCATTACGTCGACTTGTCTGTTGACCGAGGCGCTACGTTCGTTTGGCGCCAACGTCACGCCGTTTATTCCGCACCGCTTTGACGAGGGCTACGGCCTGTCGCGTGCGGCGCTCGACCGCGTCAACGAGCTTGCTCAACCCAACCTGATTGTGACCGTCGATAACGGTATTGCTGCCAAGGAAGAGGTCTCCTACCTGGAGAGCCTGGGGATTGATTTGGTGGTCACGGACCATCACGAGCCGTCCGACCAGGTGCCGCAGGGCGTGCCCCTGACCGACCCCAAGCTCGAGGACGAGGGCCCCTCGCGCGAGCTTGCCGGTGCCGGTGTGGCGCTTAAGCTGGTACAGGTCCTGGGCGAGCGTTTGGGCAAGCCGTCGTATTGGCGTTCGCTGATAGAGGTCGCGGCGCTGGGCACCGTGTCCGACATGATGCCGCTCACGCCCGAGAATCGCGCACTGGTCGCCGAGGGCATCCAGCAGATGCGCGTGACGGCCCGCCCCGGTTATATCGCGCTTGCCGCACTTGCCAAGGCCGACCTTTCTACCATTACGGCCGACGGCCTGTCGTTTTCGCTCATCCCTCGTCTGAATGCTGCCGGCCGCATGGCTGATCCCAAGCTGGCGCTCGACCTGCTGCTTGCCCGCGACCCCATCGAAGCGAGCGCGCTTGCCGCCGAGCTCGAGGAAATCAATCGCCAACGCCGCGAGATCGAGGCCGAGCTTACGCGCGATGCCATGGCGAAGGTCGAGGAGACTTATGACGGCGGGCGCGCGATTGTCGTGGGCGGCGAAGGTTGGCACGAGGGCGTCAAGGGCATCGTGGCGAGCCGCCTGACCAACCGTTATCACGTGCCGGCGCTGCTGTTCTCGATCGAGGACGGTATCGCTCGCGGTTCGGGTCGCTCGGTGGGCAAAGTCAACCTGTTCGACGCCGTAGAACGCTGCTCCGACCTGCTGATTCGTCGCGGCGGGCATGCCGGTGCGGTGGGCGTGACCATCGAGGCATCCAAGCTCGATGAGTTCCGCCGTCGCCTTTCGGCCGTGCTATCGGAGCTTCCTGCCGATGACTTTGAGGACACTGACGAGGTTGCCGCCACCGTTGACCTCTCCGAGCTGAATATCGAGACCATCGAGCAGATTTCCCGTCTTGAGCCGTTTGGCCAGGGCAATAAGGTGCCGCTTCTGGCCGCCGAGGGCGTGACGATGTGCGATCGCGCCGTGGTGGGCAAAACCGGCGAGCACATGCGCTTTGTGGCGACCGATGGCGCCGCGAGCGTGCCGGCCATCATGTTCCGCGTGCCGCAGATCGATAAACTCATCAATTGCGACAGTGCCGTCGACTTGGTGTTCGAGGCCGTGGCCGAACATTGGCAGGGACGTGTGAAGCCCAAGCTCATGATTAAAGATGTCTTGGTGCGCGATACCGCGGCGCCCAATATCGACGATCCGGCATGTGAGCTTCGCCGCGGCGTGCAACCAGCGGATTCTGGCCTGCGCCTGGAGTCGCGTAAACGTGAGACGCTCGCCCAGCTTTCTTATACCGAGCTCACGCGCTCGCTTATCCATAGCTTTATCGGCTCGAACCAGCCGCATCGCGCGCAGGTCGAGGCACTCGACGCGCTCGCCGACCACCAGAGCGTCTTGGCCGTTATGGGGACGGGGCGCGGCAAGTCGCTCATCTTCCATGTGCACGCCGCGCGCGAGGCGGTCCTTCGTGGGCGGGCGAGCATCTTTGTCTATCCGCTGCGCGCGCTCGTTGCCGACCAGGCTTATCACCTCTCGTCGACGATGGCTGCGCTCGGCATTGGCGTGGGCGTGTTGACCGGCGAGACCGTGGAGGCAGCGCGCGATGACGTGTTTGCCGGCCTGGCTTCGGGCCGCACCGGCATCGTTCTCACGACGCCGGAGTTCCTGTCTATCCATCGCGATCGCTTTGCACGTTCTGGACGTATTGGCTTTGTCGTTATCGATGAGGCACACCATGCCGGTCTTGCCAAAGGCGGCGACCGGAGCGCCTACCTCGACATGCCCGATATTCTCAAAGCCCTGGGCGACCCCGTTGTCATGGCGGCAACGGCTACCGCGACGGCCCCGGTCGTGGCGGAGCTTGCTCGTGTATTGCCGATTACCAGGACGGTGGTCGACGAGACCGTTCGCGAGAACCTGCAACTCGAGGACGACCGTGACCTTGCGAGCCGCGAAAATCGCCTGGTGTCAATCGTGGCGACGGGGGAGAAGACCGTCATCTACGTCAACTCGCGCGACCAGTCCGTGGCGCTTGCCAAGACGTTGCGCAAACGCGTGCCCGACTGCGCGACCCATATTGCGTTCTATAACGCCGGGCTTGCGCGCTCCGATCGCCGCCGTGTCGAGGAAGCGTTTCGCGACGGAAGCCTCAGTTGCATCGTTTCGACCTCTGCCTTCGGTGAGGGCGTCAACCTGCCCGATATCCGTCATGTCGTGCTCTACCACATGCCGTTTGGTGCGATTGAGTTTAACCAGATGAGTGGCCGTGCCGGCCGCGATGGACAGCCCGCCGTGATTCACCTGCTCTATTCGTCGCGTGACGCTCGTATTAATGAGCGCCTGCTCGATTGTTACGCGCCCGAGCGCGATGAGCTTGTCACTCTCTATCGAGCGCTGCAGACCATGTGGCGCTCCAACCGTGGCAAGACGGGGGACGATTCATTCTGCGCAAGCGATATCGACATCGCTCAGATGTGCCTTGCAATCGACGCGCGCACGCCGGTCGATGAGCGCTCGGTGGCAAGCGGCCTGGGAATCTTCGAAGAACTCGGTTTCTGCCGCGTTTCGGGGTTTGACGATACGCGTCGCATCGCGATGGCAGAAAACCCCGGTCGCGTGCAATTAAGCAGGTCAATTCGCTATTTGGAGGGCTTGCGCTCGCGCATGGAGTTCTCGGCTTTCCGGAGTTGGGCGCTCGATTCGTGCGCTTCTGATATGCTAGCCAAAGTTAACCGCCCGATCGTACCGCGGGCCTAGGGGAAGGGGACCTCGATGGATGCCGCAGCCCGTACCGCCCATGATTCCACCCTCCAGCCTTTTTCTGAGATGGAGCACTATAAGCATGCCGATGAGCTGCCGCCCGAGATTATGGCGGACAGCTACGACAAGCTGGAGCGCCTGTGCCTCAAATATATGAATGAGGATGACTTCTCCAAGGTGGAGCAGGCCTACTGCTTTGCCGCCGAGAAGCACTGCAACCAAAAGCGCCGCTCGGGCGAGATGTACATTAACCATCCCGTCGAGGTTGCCATCATTTTGGCCGATCTTAAGATGGACTGCGATGTGGTGTGCGCCGCGCTGCTGCACGATACCGTCGAGGATACCGAGACCTCGCTTACCGATGTTTCCGGCCTGTTTGGCGAAACCGTGGCAGAACTCGTCGACGGCGTGACCAAGCTCACCAACATCGAAGTCGACAGCATGGACGAGAAGCAGGCCCTCACGCTGCGCAAGATGTTCCTTGCCATGTCCAAGGACATTCGCGTCATCATCGTCAAGCTCGCCGACCGCCTGCATAACATGCGCACGCTTGCCGCCCTGCGCGAGGACCGCCGTCTGTTTAAGGCGCGCGAGACCATGGACGTATACGCGCCTCTGGCCGACCGACTGGGCATGAGCTCAATCAAGTGGGAGCTCGAGGACCTGTCCTTCTTCTACTTGGAGCCCGATGCCTACCAGCGCATCGCGCGCATGGTAGCCGAGTCGCGCGAGGTTCGCGAGCGTTATCTGGCCGAGACCATCAAGACGCTCACCGACGAGCTCAATCGCATTGGTCTTGAGGGCTTTCAGATCAACGGTCGTTCCAAGCACTATTGGTCCATCTATCAAAAGATGAAGCGCAAGGGTAAGGAGTTCTCCGAGATTTACGACCTGGTGGCGCTGCGCGTCATCACTCATTCGGTGCGCGATTGCTATTCCACGCTTGGTGCCGTGCATACCTTGTGGCATCCCATGCCCGGTCGCTTTAAAGACTATATCGCCATGCCCAAGGTCAATAACTACCAGTCGCTCCATACGACGGTTATCGGCCCCACGGCCCGCCCGCTCGAGATTCAGATTCGAACCTATGAGATGCACGAGCAGGCCGAGTACGGCATCGCCGCCCACTGGCTGTACAAGAAGTCGGGCGGATCGTCTGCCTCTAAGACCAACGATGCGCAGCGTCTGGACGACCAGATCAACTGGCTTAAGCACTCACTCGACTGGGCGGCGTCTGACGAGATTACCGATGCCAAGGAATACCTGCACTCACTGAAGGTCGACTTGTTCGACCAGGAAATTTTTGTCTTTACGCCCAAGGGCGAGGTCATGGCGCTTCGTGCCGGCTCTACACCGCTCGACTTTGCCTACGCCGTTCATACCGAGGTCGGTAACCACTGCGTCGGCGCCAAGATTAACGGTGTGGTGGCGCCGCTCACGCACGAAATCAAGACGGGTGACCGTGTCGAGATTCTGACCAACAAGAGTTCTAAGCCGTCGCGCGATTGGCTCAAGATCGTCAAGACGCCTTCGGCCAAGTCAAAGATTCGCCGTTACTTCGCCGCCGCGACCAAAGACGATGACGCTGCGGCCGGTCGCGATATACTGGCCAAGGACCTGCGTAAGCGCGGGTACGGCATCTCTACGCCGCGATCCACGCGTGCGCTCAATGCCGTGGCGGAGCAGTTTAACTACAAGCAGCTCGAGGACCTGTTCGCAGCCGTTGGCGCGGGCAAAGTCGCCCCGCGCGCTGTGGGCAACAAGGTCGAGCAAATTTTGGACCCCAAGCCCGAGGAACAGGTCACCAAGGCCGAGGCTATCGCCGAGGTCGTGAAACAGCCGGCCCGAGGCTCCAGCCGCAAGCCGCAAAAGCGCGGCAAGAGCGCCAGCAACGGCATTATCGTCAAGGGCGAGAGCAACAGCGGCCTGCTGGTCCGTCTGGCCCATTGCTGCAACCCCGTGACGGGCGACGACATCGTCGGCTTCATCACACGCGGTCGTGGCGTTTCGGTACATCGCGCCAACTGCCCTAACGTCAAGGGTCTTATGGAGCATCCCGAGCGCATGATTGACGTAGAGTGGGATGGTGCTGCCGATACGCTTTTCCAGGTCGAGATTGTGGTCGAGTGCCTGGACCGCATGGGCCTGCTCAAGGACGTCACCATCGCCATTGGCGATGCAGGCGGCAATATTCTTTCCGCCGCCACCTCGACTAACCGCGAGGGTATTGCAACCCTGCGCTTTATGGTCGAGATTTCGGATGCGAGCGGCCTGGATCCGCTACTGGCATCCATTAGCAGCGTCGACTCGGTCTATGACGCACGCCGTTTGATGCCTGGCGAGGGTGGGGCTCAGCTCAAGCGTCGCGTATAGGCGTAACGAGCGCGCGACAGTAATGATATTGGCTACGTTCGAGGCATCGTTTGGTGCCTCGACGTTTATAGAAGGAGGGCGCACGCATGGACGCTGCGGCTTTGGACTTAACTCCTCGGGGTACGGCTTCGATTGAGGCGCTTGTAAACGGCCCCATCCAGACCAACAGTTACGCCGTTATTTCGAGTGGCGAATGCTTGATTATCGATCCCGCTTGGGAAGGCGAAAGCCTCGTTGCGCATATCCGAGCCGAACGCCCTGATGTGCAAGTGCTCGGTTCCGTCTGCACGCATGGTCATGCCGACCATGTTGGCGGTGTCGCTGGAGTTCGTGCCGCCGTTGGCGCTGACGCCCTGTACGAACTGTGCGGCAAGGACGCAGCTGTGCCGCATGCGAATATCGAGGAACAGCGAGCGATGTGGGGCATCGAGACGCCCGATCCAGGCGAGCCGACGCGGCTGCTTGCCGAGGGCGATACCATTGAACTAGGCGACATTTGTCTGCAGGTTATCGAGGTGCCTGGGCATACGCCGGGGGGCATCGTTCTATTCGCCGCAACAGAGCAGGGAAATATTGCTTTCGTGGGGGACACGCTCTTTCCCGGCGGGCACGGCCGTACCGATCTTTCTGGAGGAGACGAGGCGGCGATTCTGCGCTCGCTCTCCAAGCTCGCCCGGCTTCTCCCGCCCAATACCGTTTGCCTAACCGGTCATGGCGATTCGACCACCATGGCACGCGAGCTCATGCAGAACCCTTTCATGCAGGTGTAGCTTTATAGTCAGCTTCCGAAGCACGAGGAACGTCCAAACGTCAAGCTATTTTCCCCAACGGGTCGATTCCGTAGGGCAAACGGTTAAAAAAAGTCTGTTTGGACGATATTCGTGAACAAACGAACGTTTATGCTCGGGTACACCGTGGTAAAATCTCAGGCGTTATCGGAGCAACCTTACAGGAGGTTTCTTTTATGCTCGTCAACGCAGCAGACATGCTCAAGAAGGCCGAGGCCGGCAAGTACGGTCTTGGTGCCTTCAACACCAACAACCTCGAGTGGACCCTGGCTATTCTCCAGGCCGCCGAGGAGGCCAAGTCTCCGCTGATCCTTCAGTGCACCGCTGGTGCCGCTAAGTGGATGGGCGGTTTCAAGGTCTGCGCCGACATGGTCAAGGCTGCCGTCGAGGCCACGGGCGTTACCGTTCCCGTCGCCCTTCACCTCGATCACGGTTCTTACGAGGACTGCTTCAAGTGCATCGAGGCCGGCTTCACGTCCATCATGTATGACGGCTCTCACGAGGAGACCTTCCAGCTTAACCTCGACCGCACCAAGGAGCTCGTTGAGCTTGCCCACTCCAAGGGCATGTCCATCGAGGCCGAGGTCGGCGGCATCGGCGGCACCGAGGACGGCGTGACCTCCAGCGGCGAGCTCGCTGATCCTGCTGAGTGCAAGCAGATCGCTGACCTGGGCGTCGACTTCCTTGCTTGCGGTATCGGCAACATCCACGGCGTGTACCCTGCCGACTGGGCTGGCCTTTCCTTCGAGCGCCTGGGCGAGATTAAGGCCCAGACCGGCGACCTGCCCCTCGTCCTGCACGGTGGCACCGGCATCCCCGAGGATCAGATCAAGAAGGCCATTTCCCTGGGCATCTCCAAGATCAACGTCAACACCGACCTGCAGCTCGTCTTCGCCAAGGGCGTCCGCGAGTACATCGAGGCTGGCAAGGATCAGCAGGGCAAGGGCTTTGACCCCCGCAAGCTCCTCAAGCCTGGTCGCGACAACATCGTTGCTCGCACCAAGGAGCTCATGGAGGAGTTCGGCTCCGTCAACAAGGCGTAAGCGTCGTTAAACTTCCCGCCGGAAGCCCCGTCCCCCTACACTGTTTCCTTTGCGCTCACCTGGCTTTGCCAGAAGTCACGCCAAGGAAACAGTTCCGGGGGACGGGGCTTCCTTCGTTTAACGCCGCAGGGTTACGAGTCTGAATTAAGGTGGCTACTGGCTTCGCCAGAAGTCGCGCAATGGGAAAAGCTCCGGGTGAACGGGGCCTCCTTTGTTAACTCGCTACAGGGTTACTGGGCTGAATTCATTTTTATAGGTACCGTTCAGCGGCGTTGATGGCTCCTTTGTTGGGGCTTTCTTTCTATCTCGTTACAATGGACTCCAGGAGTTCGAATGACTTGGAGTTTGGTGTGGCTGTTATTGATGTGCTGCCTTCGGATGGGAAGGTTATTGACGAGGGTCCTGTTGGTTGCTCTGTTGATGTTTGCTGTGATGATTTTCGCCATCTCGATATTGGGCTGCCGCCTGAGATTCTTCGTCTTAAGGATGCCGGGTATTTGACGCAGGCTGTTGCCGCCTGCGATCGCCTTTTGGAGCAGAACCCTGAGCCTTCGCTGGCTGCCTGTGTTCGTGCCGAGCGGTATCGCATGCTCGAGACGCCGCTTCATTTTTCGGTGTCGCGCGATCGGGCTATTGCGATGATTCGCGAGGAGTGGCCTGAGTTTACCGAGGAGCAGTTTGACGATCTGATTGACCGTAAGCGTATTGACTGGCGCTTTATCGCCGGCGAGCTGTTTGTTCTCGATAACTTCCTCGATTCACTTCGCGTGTATCCCAAGGAGGTCCCGGGTCTGCGTCCCGATTTTACGGATGGAATTGAGCTGCGCAACCAGATGCTCAAGGAGATGGAGTCGCAGGGCGGGCTGTCTCGTGGCATCACGCTTAAGGCGTGCGTGTCTGTCCCCGGTGCTTTGGAGGGAGAGACCGTCCGCGCGTGGCTACCCGTTGCCGCCGCCTGTCGTCAACAGTCTTATATCGAGGTTCTCGATATGACGCCGGAGGGTGCTGTTGCTCCCGCGAACGTTTCGGCGCGTACTGCCTCGTGGTCTTCTTCGAGTGAGCGCTCATTCTCGGTGACCTATCGCTATCAAATCGATGCCGCTTATCGCGATATCTATGGGGGTGCGCTTCCGGCGCATTCTTGCATGGACGCGCCGCTGCCCGTCGACACCTCCGAGGATTGTCCGCACATTGCGTTTACGCCGTACCTGCGACAGCTGACGGAGTGTGTTATTGACGGGTTCGAGGATCCGCTCGATCGCGCCCGTGCTATCTATGATTACCTGACGCAGCATATCGACTATCGCTATCAGCCGCCGTACTTGCTCTTGGGAGCTATTGCCGATGACTGCGCGCATTCGCTTCGCGGCGATTGCGGCGTAATGGCGCTCACGTTTATCACCATGTGCCGTATCGCGGGCGTGCCCGCCCGCTGGCAGAGCGGTTTGTATGTTGCGCCTGATTCGGTGGGGCCGCACGACTGGGCAGAGTTCTATACGCCGCAGACCGGTTGGCTCAACGCCGATGTGTCATTTGGATCTTCTGCTCGCAGGATGGGCGAGGAGTGGCGCCGCCGTCACTACTTTGGCAATCTCGACCCGTGGCGTATGGTGGCCAACAATCGATTCCAGGCCGAGTTTGTGCCTGCTTTCGATGGCATGCGCGAGGATCCCTATGACAACCAGATGGGCGAAGTCTCGGTTAACGGACGCGGATGCCGACGGCGCGAGATGCTCCGCACGGTCGAACTCATTGAAATGCTCGAAGTTCCATTTTCGGACTAATCGGTAGAAAGCTGTGATAAACTAACTCACGCGTTACGTGCCCGAGTGGCGGAATTGGCAGACGCAGTGGACTCAAAATCCACCGTTGGCAACAACGTGCGAGTTCGAGTCTCGCCTCGGGCACCATACATGCAAGCGGGCGTTCAAGGGGGTCGAGGCCCCCTTTTTCGTGCCGAACTCGCGTGAGCGCGCGGAGCGTTAAGCAAACAGGCCTGCGGCCTGTTTGTAGCGGAGCGTGGCGAGGGCGCCGTGCGCCCGAAGCCCGGGGCTTCGCGAAGCGAAGGCCCTTCGAGTCTCGCCTCGGGCACCATACATGCAAGTGAGCGTTCAAGGGGGTCAAGGCCCCCTTTTTCGTGTACGTAATGTGATAACGCGCGGTACGTGTTATTATCCACAAGGCGTTGTTCCCGCAATGCCCTAAAGAGGAACCCGAGGGTTCCCACCTTTTGGCGCCAATGAGCAGCTGACTGGTCATACAACTTAGATTCCCTTCCTCATACCGAGGATGTCTATGTGTACGACCTGGTTGCAAAGAAGCGCCGGGTTATTTTTTTATGAATGGAGGTAGGGAAAATAGCTAAGTCTGATGACACCCGCATCAACGACGAGATCACTGCATCTTCGTGCCGTTTGATTGGCGTCGATGGCTCTCAGCTCGGCCTGTTCGCCATCCGCGATGCCCAGCGCGTCGCTGACGATCAGGGTCTCGACCTGGTCGAGATCGCTCCCAACGCGGAGCCGCCGGTCTGCAAGGTCATGGACTACGGTAAGTTCAAGTACCAGCAGGCCATGAAGGCCAAGGCCGCTCGTAAGAACCAGTCCAAGGTCGAGGTCAAGGAAATGAAGTTCCGACCCAAGATCGACGTTGGCGACTACGAGACCAAGAAGGGCCACGTTCTGCGTTTCCTCAAGAAGGGCGCACGCGTTAAGATCACCATCATGTTCCGCGGCCGTGAGATGGCTCACCCGGAGCAGGGTCTTAACGTTCTCGAGCGTCTCGCCGAGGATCTCAAGCCTTACGCTACGGTCGAGTCCAAGCCTAAGATGGAAGGCCGTAACATGCTTATGCTGCTCGCCCCGATTAAGGGCGCCTTCGATGAGGATAAAGCGGCAAGCGATACCAAGTAACTAGTGTTCTGTAACCGATTAAGGAGTATTTCATGCCTAAGATGAAGTCCCACAGCGGCACCAAGAAGCGTTTCCGCAAGACTGGTACCGGCAAGCTTATGCGCGCCAAGGCTTTCAAGAGCCACATCCTGAGCAAGAAGTCCACCAAGCGTAAGCGTGGCTTCCGTCAGGAGACCGAGATCGCCGCTGCCGACCGCAAGGTCATCAAGTCGCGTCTCGCCTAAGTTTGCGTTCCCGTTTTTCGTTTTACCGTCTAGGAGTTGATAGAACATGGCACGTATTAAGCGCGCTGTTGCCGCCAAGAAGAAGCGCCGTACCGTTATGCACCGTGCGAAGGGTTACTACGGTGCCGCTTCGCGTACTTACAAGCATGCTAAAGAGCAGGTCCAGCACTCCCTGCAGTATCAGTATCGTGATCGCCGCAACAAGAAGCGCGAGATCCGCTCTCTCTGGATCACCCGTATCAACGCTGCTGCTCGCCTGAACGACATCTCTTACTCTCAGTTCATGCACGGCCTGAAGGTTGCCGGCATCGAGCTCGACCGTAAGGTCCTGGCTCAGATGGCTTACGAGGACATCGAGTCCTTCAACGAGCTGGCTGCCATCGCCAAGAAGGCTCTCGAGGCTTAATTGCTTCTTGCATCTTAAAGGGGCGCTTCCAATCCGGAAGCGCCCCTTTTTAGTTCAAGACTTTAGTCTGCTGGCCGCGCAGCGGCCAGCTTTAAACCACCCGCTACGCGGGTGGAGACAAACGGCTTTACAAAGCCACCCCTCCGACCGATATTGACGATTGTTCAGGCC